>Ga0160473_100053_pt1 | contig 140055 bp, 151 predicted proteins | sample HID1975I_E11MG_FD_108217 | JGI IMG/M metagenome (GOLD analysis project Ga0160473, IMG submission 108217) | Enriched soil microbial communities from UW Madison campus, WI, USA - HID1975I_E11 MG | ecosystem: Environmental > Terrestrial > Soil > Unclassified | place: USA: Madison, Wisconsin...
GGCTCCAACGACCTGACCCAGCTGACCCTGGGCCTGGACCGCGATTCGTCGATCGTCGCGCACCTGTTCGACGAGCGGAACCCGGCGGTGAAGAAGCTGCTGTCGATGGCGATCAAGTCGGCGCGCGCCAAGGGCAAGTACGTCGGCATCTGCGGCCAGGGCCCGTCCGATCACCCGGACCTGGCCGAATGGCTGATGCAGGAAGGGATCGAGTCGGTGTCGCTGAATCCGGACACCGTGGTGGATACCTGGCTGCGTCTGGCCAAGCTCAAAGCCAAGGGTTGATCCCCTCGGCAACGCGATGAAAATCAACACCCCGCGCAAGCGGGGTGTTGTTTTGTGCGGCATCGGTAGAGCCGACCGTTGGTCGGCTGTACCCGCCCATCCCCCACACCCCAACGGCACATCGCCTGATGGCTGCCCTGCACACCGACGGGCACCCTGCAGGCATGCCCAGCCCACGCCTTCATTACGGTCGCCACTCGTGCATCGGCATCGTGTACGCGCTGACGACCATCACGCATGCGCGTGTACCCCACTTCCACCAGCCCGACCTGGCCGGGCCCGTCATGCAGGTGCTGCATGCCATGGAAGACGAGCATCGGGTCTGCAACCTTGCGTGGGTGGTCATGCCAGATCACGTCCACTGGTTGATGCAGCTCCGGCAGGGCGCACTGGGCACATGCATGCAGCGCTTCAAATCACGCAGCAGCCTGCTCATCAATCGGCAGTTGGGCCGCAGCGGGCCTGTCTGGCAACCCGGCTATTACGACCACGCACTGCGCAAGGACGAAGACCTGCGACGCCAAGCCACCTACATCCTCGCCAACCCGGTCCGTGCCGGCCTGGCGGAAGCGATCGGTGAGTATCCCTTCTCGTGGTGCAGATGGCCCACCGAAGACCATCCGCCCGGGTAGAGCCGACTGTTAGTCGGCTGCCGCGCATCGCGCGGCGGATCACGTATGCATGGCGTCGGAGAGGAGAGCAGCTGACCAACGGTCAGCTCTACCCACCATGGATCGGGGCCTAAGCACCGGTAGAGCCGACTGCTAGTCGGCTGGTAGAGCCGACCGTTGGTCGGCTGCCGCGCATCGCGCGGCAGATCACATATGCATGGCGTCGGAGGAGAGAGCAGCTGACCAACGGTCAGCTCTACCCACCATGGATCGGGGGCCTAAGCACCGGTAGAGCCGACTGTTAGTCGGCTGGTAGAGCCGACTGTTAGTCGGCTGGTAGAGCCGACTGTTAGTCGGCTGGTAGAGCCGACCGTTGGTCGGCTGCTGCGCATCGCGCGGCGGATCACGTATGCATGGCGTCGGAGAGGAGAGCAGCCGACCAACGGTCGGCTCTACGCGGTGCGCGTTCAGGCCTCGGCGGTCTCGGCCACCGCGTAGTCGGTGAACCCTTCCGCCCCGCCCCCGAAGAACGTCGCTTTGTCCGACGGGTTCAACGGCAGGCCCTGCTGCAGCCGATCCGGCAGGTCCGGGTTGGCGATGAACGGCCGGCCGAAGGCGATCAGGTCGGCCCAGCCCTTCGCCAGCGCCTCCTCAGCGCGCTCCACGGTGTACTTGCCCGCGTAGATCAGCGTGCCACGGTAGATCATGCGCAGCGCTTCCTTGAAGGCGGCCGGCATCACCGGGGCATCTTCCCAGTCGGCTTCGGCGATATGCAGATAGCCCACGCCGATCTGATCGAGCAGGTGCGCGGCGGCCAGGTAGGTCGCCTGCGGCGTGTCGTCCACCGCGCCCTGCAGCGTGGTCAGCGGCGCCAGACGCACGCCGACGCGCTCGGCACCGATTTCCTCGGCCACCGCTTCGGCCACCTCGCGCAGGAAGCGCAGGCGGTTCTGCAGCGAGCCACCGTAGGCATCGGTGCGCTGGTTGGCCTGGGAATCGATGAACTGGTTGATCAGATAGCCATTCGCACCGTGCAGCTCAATACCATCGAATCCTGCCGCGATCGCGTTGCGCGCGGCCGCCGCGTAGTCGCCCACGATCCCGGCGATCTCGTCGATGGCCAGTGCCCGCGGCATCGAGTGCTGCACCATCTCACCGACGCCGCTCAATGGGCCGCGGCCCTCGGGATCGACGAACACCTTGACGCCCTCGGCCAGCAGCGCCGACGAGGACACCGGGGCGGCGCCACCCGGCTGCAGGGCCACATGCGAGACGCGACCGACGTGCCAGAGCTGGGCGACGATGCGGCCACCGGCAGCGTGCACAGCATCGGTGACGCCGCGCCAGCCGGCAATCTGGGCCTCGTCGTGGATGCCCGGCGTCCAGGCGTAGCCCTGGCCCTGCTGGCTGATCTGGGTGCCTTCGCTGACGATCAGGCCGGCCGAGGCCCGCTGGGCGTAGTACTCGGCCATCAACGGTGTCGCGACATTGCCCTCGCCGGCCCGTGAGCGGGTCATCGGCGGCATCACGATACGGTTGGGCAGCGTCAGGGTGCCGCGGGTATAGGGGGAGAACAGCATGGGAAATCCTTGATCGGGAGCGCCGCCGCAGCGGGGATGCCGACAAGGATGGGGACAGGGCTGCCCGCTCAACAGACCTGCGACGGCAAAACAGTTGTGCCGCCGATGCAACGATCGATCAGGTACGCTCGGCCGCCAGCATCGAGTAGGCCGCCCGCACGGTCTCGTACCCGTAGGTCCGCTCCAGGCGGCGCACGATGAAATGGCCGCGCGCCACGTCCTGGTAGTAGTCGGTGAACATGGTGTTGAGCGTCGCGCCGGCCACCGCCCCGACAATCGGCACCGCCTGCGCGGCGAACTTCTCGGTGACCACCACACCGAAACGCGCGGCGACCTTCTCCACGAGCTTGGCCAGCCACTTGCCGGCTTCCTTCGGGGTCAGCCCGATCATCACCGGGCTGCCGCCGACCGCGCGGCCGGCCAACTCGGCCGACAGGTGACGCATCACCTCGGCAGTGAAGCCACGCGTGATGTAGTAGCCGGTCTCGCTGGCATCGTCCTTGCCGGAGTTGCCGCCCAGCGCAAACACTTCCAGGCAGGCATGCCGGGTGCTCATCTCGCGCAGGTCGAAGCCTTCGCTGCGGGCCACGTCAGCCACCGAGCGCATCATGATCGTCGTGGACACCGGCAGCTCGATGAACAGCGTGGTGAAACCGAACGCGCCGCCGACCGCACCGGAGGTGGCCGCGGCCAGCTTGTGCCAGCGGGTGGACGCCGCTTTGCCCGGCGTGTTGTCCATCGTCCACAACGCCGCCTGGGCCGATTTGAACAGCGCCGCTTCGACCGCGCCATGGATGCGGCGGGACACCGAATCGGGCAGGCGTTTGACCGCGAACTCCAGCGGCGAACCGATCAGATTGGCCATCTTGGCGGTCAGCGTGGGCGATTCCAGCAGGTCCACCGCACGCTGCAGGTCGCGCCAGTCCTGCGAGGTGGGCAGGATCGAGGACTCCAACGGCGGCGGTTGTGACGAGGTCATGGCGTTCATGGCCGCGATCATAGCGCCGCCGATGTATACCGCTCGTTGCCTCGCCTGCCGGTGGCTGAACGCCTGCGCACAGGCCGCGTTGCCGGGCGACGCCCGGCGTTCGGGTCAGGCCGGCAGGCCCGACAGCGCGCCCATGAATTGACGGTAATGGCGCAGCTCTTCGATGGAATCATGCACGTCGCTCAGCGCGGTATGGCTGGCGGTCTTGCCGACGCCGGCGGCCACGCCCGGGGCCCAGCGCCTGGCCAGTTCCTTGATCGTGGAAACGTCCAGATTCCGGTAATGGAAGTACTTTTCCAGACGCGGCATTTCACGGTGCAGGAAGCGACGGTCCTGGCAGATCGAGTTGCCGCACATCGGCGAGGCGCCCGCCTTGATCCACTGCTGCAGGAAGGCGATCGTCTGCGCTTCGGCCTGCCCGGGCGTGATGGTGCTCTCGACCACGCGCTGCCACAGGCCGGAACGACGATGCTGGTTGCGGTTCCACTCGTCCATCGCTTCCAGCCGCTCGACCGGATGATGGATCGCGAATTCCGGGCCTTCGGCCAGCACCTTCAACTGCGCATCGGTCACCACGGTGGCAATCTCGATGATCGCATCGTTGTCGGTGTCCAGACCGGTCATTTCCAGATCGATCCAGATCAGTCGCTCGCCTTCTGCGCCGTTGTCCGCCATGTGTTCGCCTTGTGCTGGGCCACCGCTTGCGCCGCGACCGGGAATGGATAAGGCGCCCATGATACCGCCAACCCGTCACGCCCCTGTCGCTGCGGGGACCTTATTCCAGCAGCAGTGGCGGCTTGCCGCGCTTGGCGCGGAAGTAGTTGGTCAGCCGGGTGCTGGCGTCCTTGGCGAGCACGCCACCATGGATCTCCACGCGGTGGTTGTGGCGCGCGTCGCCGATCAGATCGAACACGCTGCCGCAGGCACCGGTCTTGGGGTCTGTGGCCGCATACACCAGCCGCGCCACGCGTGCGTGCACGATGGCCATGGCACACATCGCACACGGCTCCAGCGTCACGTACAGCGTGCTGCCGATCAGCCGGTGGTTGGTGATCGCCCTGCCCGCCTGCCGCATCGCCACGATCTCGGCATGCGCGCTGGGATCATGGTCGGCGATGTTGAGGTTCCAGCCTTCGCCGAGCACGCTGCCATCGGCACCGACCAGCACCGCGCCGACCGGAATCTCATTGAATTCACGCTCGGCACGCTCCGCCAGGCCCAGCGCGTGGCGCATCCAATGCTCATCCTGGTCGTGCACCGGCACGCCCAGTGGTGGTGGCGGGGCGAGGCGCTCAACCATGACCGTTGGCCTTGCGCACGAAGGCCTCGAATGCGGCCAGGGTGGCCTCGCTGACGTGGTGCTCGATCCCTTCCGCGTCCCGGCGCGCCGAATCGGCGTCCACGCCCAGCGCCAGCAGGAACTGCTCCACCATCTGGTGGCGGGCGCGCATCTCCACCGCCAGCTGCTCGCCGGCCGGGGTCAGGAACACGCCGCGATACGGCCGCTGGATCGCCCAACCCTCCTTGACCAGCCGCTTGAGCGCCTTGGCCACCGTGGGCTGTGCAACCCCGAGCCGGGTGGCGATATCCACCTGGCGGGCTTCGCGGCCATCGGCGATCAGGTCCGCGATCAGCTCCACGTAATCCTCGACCAGCTCGGACCGGCGCGCTTCACGCACCTGCACAAAGCCCTCGACATGCACCTGGGCGTCGATCAGGGGCGAGGTGGCTTTACGGGTCGGGGACGGCATGGTGGCTCCAGCAATAGGCCGGTGGCGAAGGGCTGCGGCACCCGGACAGTTTACCTCACGGGGGTTTGCGACTGATCCGGGCGGGCCTCGCGTGGTCGGAGCGCCCCGGCTGGCAACAGATAGAGACCAGAATCAAACCGACGTCTCATTCACAGGATCTTTCGTTTGACAAATGATTTTTGGTGCCGGATATATACCCCACCTACTCAGCCATGGACCCGGCCGAAGGCCAAGGAGCAGCATGGACGCATCCGCGCTACGGAAGTACGGCAGCCTCGCTCTGATCATCGTGTTGGCCGCGCTGATGACCGCGCTGGCCGTGCAGAACCGGCAGCTCCGCCAGCAGCAGGCGCTGCTGGTGAGCAAGGTCGAACAGATCTCCAAGGCCGCTCACGGCCTTCCGGAAGGCGCCCAGCCTGAAGCACTCGGCACCACGGCACTGGACGGCCAGGCGGTCACCCTCGCCGGCCCGGCCAGCGGCCGCCAGGTCCTGTATTTCTTCTCTCCTGCCTGCAAGTTCTGCCTGGCCTCCGTGCCGCAGATCCAGGCGCTGGACGCCGCCGGACGGAACAACGGCCACCGTGCCTTCGAGATGATCGGCGTCAGCCTGCCGCCGCATGAAACCGCTGCGGACTATGCACGCCAGCATGGCTTCGCGTTTCCGGTGGTGAACGATACCGATGACCGGATCCGGCAACGCTACACCGCAACCATGGTGCCGATGGTGGTGGTGATCGAGGACGGCAAAGTGATCTATCGCCACGTCGGCCAACTCAAGGACAGCGCGGTCAATGCCATCACCGGCGCCTTCGTGGTGAACGCTGCGCGCAGTGCGGTGCCCGCTCCGGCAGGCTGATTCCCCCTGACGCCGCTCCCCGGCGGCGTACCCAAGGTCTGTCCGCGCCGGCTTATGGGGCGGATCGACAGTTCGTCGGTTTTCCTTCCCCTCCGAGGAGTTGAACGATGACACCGAACCACACGCTGTCCCTGCTTGGCGGCCTCGCCGTTGCCGGCATGCTCGCCTTCGCTTCAGCCCAGGCCTTCGCCACGTCCGCCACGCCCGCCGCGTTGTCCGGCTGCAAGGCGGCACCCCACTGCGACTACGGCGCCAATCCGGACGGCACCTGCTGCCCGCTGACGGATCCGCCTGCCCGGTAAACCGCATCGCGCACCACCCGCTGCATCCGCATGATCCACAACAGGAGAAACACCATGAAGTCCAAGAAACTCGTCTCGGTCTTTGGCGGTATCGCTGTTGTCTGTGCCCTGGCGTTTGCTTCGAGCCAGGCGGTGGCAACCTCCAGCCAACCCAAACAGCTGGAGGGCTGTCCCTACAAGCCCGGCTGCACCTATGGCGGGCATAGCGAAATCCGCTGCTGCCAGCCGGTGTAACGCCCTCTTCCGTGCAAGCACGTTCGACCGTCAACATCATCCACAAAGGGAAAGATAGACCATGAAGTCGAAGAAGCTGTTGTTGTCGTCCCTGAGCGCCGTCACGATGATCTGCGCACTGGCCTTCGCATCGAGCCAGGCGCTGGCGACCTCAAGCCAGCCCAAGCCCCTGGCAGGCTGCGAAGATCAGCCCGGCTGCACCTACGGCGGCCATGGCCTGTATCTGTGCTGCGAGCCGCTGTAAGCACCACGACCATCCCGGCACAATGCCGGGATGGTTCTATCGGCATCAGCGTGGTCGACGCTGAAGCGTAGTCTCAAACAGCACCGTGCCATCGTGATTCTGCGCCACCAGCGTGCCGCCATGCGCACGCGCGAACTCGCTGGCGATGAACAGGCCCAGCCCCAGCCCGCGGCTATCGTGGAAACTGGCCTTGAACGGTTCGAACAACCGCGGCAGCAACGCCTCGGGAATCTGCCCGGCATTGCGCACCTGCAACCGCAGCGGCGCGCTGCGCTCGCCTTCCAGACGCACCACCACCGGCGCATCGCCACCGTGCAGCACGGCGTTGCCGATCAGGTTGGACAGCAGCTGCGCCAGGCGATCCGGATCGCCCTGCAGGTGGGCATCGCCCTGGACCTGCAGCTCGATCGTCGCCTGCGGATGCGCACGCCCGATCTCGGCCACCACCGAGGCGGCCACGTCCGCCAGATCGCATTCGGTGCTGTGCAGGCGCAGGCCACCGGTGCGGATCTTCGAGAAATCCAGCAACTGATCCACCATCCGCGCCATCCGCTGCGCACTGTTCTCAAGGTGGCCAAGCGTGCGCTGCACCGCGCCATCGTCGGGCAGATCCAGCGACAGCTTATCGGCGCACAGCAGGATCGATGCCAGCGGCGTGCGCAGATCGTGCGTCAACACAGCCATCATCGTCTCATTGAGCTTGAGCGCATGCTCCAGCGCATCGTTGCGCGTCTTCAGCAGCTGCTTCTGCTGGTAAAGCTCGATGAACACATTGACCTTGCTCATGATCACCTGCGGCTCGATCGGCTTGTGCAGGAAATCCACGGCGCCGGATTCGTAGCCCTTGAAGGCCCGCACGGGGTCGTTCGGTGAGGCGGTCAGGAAGATGATGGGTACATCGCGGCTGCGCTGCGAGCCACGCATCAGCTCGGCCAACGAAAACCCGTCGATTTCCGGCATGTGCACATCCAGCAGCGCGAGCGCGACTTCATGCTCCAGCAGCAGCTCGAGCGCTTCGGCACCGGACAACGCGCACAGGATCTCCAGGCCGGGGCGGCGCAGCAGCGCCTCCATCGCGACCAGGTTCTGCGGAATGTCATCGACAATCAGCAGCTTCACGCAATCGGTGGTGGCAGTCGACCCGGCGGGTTCGATCAGGTTCATCGGGTAAGACCTTTCATACGCTTGCAGATGGAGGTGAGCGGGAGCACCGCATCGGCACCGGCGTGCGCCAGGGCGGATGCGGGCATCATCGAGGAATACGCCTCCTCAGGGCATTGGATCCAGGCTTCGCCGCCGGCCTGGCGGACAGCGGCGACGCCATCACTGCCATCGGCGCTGGCGCCGGTCAGCAGGATCGCCAGCACGCCATCGCCGAACACATCAGCGGCGCTTTCAAACAGCGGATCGATGGCAGGACGCGAGAACAGCACCGGCGGGTCCACCGACAGCGCCAGCGTGGCACGGTCCTCGACCAGCAGATGGTAATCCGGCGGCGCGAAGGTGACGGTGCCCGGCTGCAGGGGCTGCTTGTCCTCGGCCTCGCGCACCGGCAGCGGGCAGCCGGCGTCGAGCAGGCCAGCAATGCGGCTCGGTCGATCACGTGGCAGATGCAGCACCACCAGCACGGGCAGCGCCAGTGTCGTCGGCAGCGATGACAGCAGCGCCTGCAGCGCACTGACCCCACCGGCCGACGCGCCGATGACCACCAGATCGAACCGGCTGCGTTGCGACGCGCCGCTCATCAGGCCAGCTTCCGATACAGGCGCTGGTCGCGCGCGCAGGCTTCGAACAGATCGGCGTGCGCGCCGAACTGCAGCGATTCCTTGCTGCCCAGCCCCAGGAAGCCGCGATGGACCAGCGCCTCGTGGAACAGGCCGATGGCGCGGTCCTGCAGGGGCCGCTGGAAATAGATCAGCACGTTGCGGCAGGACACCAGGTGGACTTCGGAGAACACGGTATCGGTGGCCAGGCTGTGGTCGGCGAACACGATGTTGCGCTTCAGGCGGCGATCAAACACCACGCTGCCGTAGCCGCTGCTGTAGTAATCCGAGAGCGACCCGGTGCCGCCGGCGGCCAGATAGTTGCGGCTGAACTGCGCCAGCCGGTCCAGCGCGAACGCCCCGGATTCGGCCGCCTGCAGTGCTTCGGGATTGATGTCGGTGGCGTAGATGATCGCGCGGTCGAGCAGGCCTTCCTCATGCAGCAGGATCGCCAGCGACCATACCTCTTCGCCGGTACTGCACCCGGCGATCCACAGCTTGATCGACGGATAGGTGCGCAGCACCGGCACGGCGTGCTCACGCAGCATCCGGAAATACGGCGGGTCGCGGAACATCTCCGAGACCTGCACGGTGAAGTACTGCATCGCCTGGGCGAAGGTCTCCGGTTCGTGCAGCAGCCGGTGCTGCAGCGCCCCCATGGTCGGGCAGTCGAAGCGCGCCATGGCATGCCGCATGCGCCGCCGCAGCGATGCCAGCGCATAGTCACGGAAGTCGTAGTGGTAGCGCTGGTAGACCGCCTCCAGCAACAGCTTCAACTCCAGGTCGAACAGCTCCGTTTCATTCATCGGCGCGAGCACCACACCCGGCACAGCGAGACCAGCTTGTCCACGTCGATCGGCTTGGCGATGTAGTCATTGGCACCGGCCTGCAGGCAGTGCTCGCGGTCGTCCGGCATCGCCTTGGCGGTCAGCGCGATGATCGGCAGGTCGCGCCAGCGGTTGTCGGCACGGATCTCGCGCATGGCGGTCAGCCCGTCCATCTCCGGCATCATGATGTCCATCAGCACCAGGTCGATCTCGGGGCGCAGCTTCTCCAGCGCCTCGCGGCCGTTGCGGGCGATATCCAGGGTCACGCCCAGCGGCTCGAGCACGCTGGACAGCGCGAAGATGTTGCGCACATCGTCCTCGGCCAGTAGCACGGTGCGACCATCGAGCACTGCATCGCGGCGGCGGGCCTCGCGCAGCAGGCGCTGCTGGTCGGTCGGCAGGGAGGCCTCGACACTGTGCAGGAACAGGGTCACCTCATCGAGCAGGCGCTCGGGCGAACGCGCGCCCTTGATGATGATGCTCTTGGAATAGCGGCGCAGGCGCTGCTCTTCATCGCGGGTCAGCGCGCGGCCGGTATAGACGATCACCGGCGGGAACGCGACGGCATCATTGCCGGCCATGCGCTCGAGCAGGTCATAGCCGGTGCCGTCGGGCAGCGCCAGGTCGGTGACCATGCAATCGAAGGTGGAGCCGGCCAGTTCGGCCATCGCCTCGGTGATGGTGCCTACCCCAGTGATCTCGAGCTGGTCGCGGCCGAGCAGCAACTGCAGATTGGAGCGCAGCTCGCTGTCGTCCTCGACGATCAGCAGGCGGCGCATGTCGCGCTCGCTGGTGGCCTCCAGCTGCTGGATCGCGCCGAGCAGGCGCTCGCGCGTGGCCGGCTTGATCACATAGCCGATCGCGCCCAGCTCCATCGCCACCTGCGAACGCTCCAGCCCGGACACCACGTGCACCGGGATGTGACGCGTGGCCGGGTCGCGCTTGAGGCGCTCCAGCACGCTCAGCCCGGAGACATCGGGCAGGCCGATATCGAGCAGGATGCCATTGGGGCGCAACTCGGCAGCCAGACTCAGCGCTTCCTCGGCAGTGCCGGCGACCACGCAATCAAAGTCCAGTTCGTGCGCCATCGAGACCAGCGCGCTGGCGAACGCCGTATCGTCCTCCACCACCAGGATCATCCGGCCCGCGCGGCTGCGGCGGCCCCGGTCATCCATCACCCTGGCCGCGGGCGCGGGTGCAGGGATGGATTCGGCGTGGGCACGGCCCAGCGAAGCAGCGGCAGGCACGGCCGGTGCTGCCACGGCGGCGGGACGTACGTCGTGCACGACGTTGTGAGGGCTGCCGGTACCACCACCGGCCAGCAGCGGCAGCTCCAGCGTGAAGCAGCTACCCCGGCCCGGCTCGCTGGAGACGGTGATGCTGCCGCCCATGCGTGCCGCCAGATCGCGCGAGATCGACAGCCCCAGCCCGGTGCCACCGTAACGGCGGCGGGTGCTGCCATCGGCCTGGCGGAAAGCTTCAAAGATGACCGCGGTCTGTTCTTCGGGAATGCCGATGCCGGTATCGGACACGGCGAACTGGATCCGTCCTGCCCCGGCACTGCGCACCTTCAACGACACGCCGCCGTGTTCGGTGAACTTGACCGCATTGGCCAGCAGATTCTTCAGGATCTGCTGCAGGCGCTGGCTGTCGGCCAGCAGTTGGGCCGGCGCGTCCGGCGCGGCGCTGATCTCCAGGCTCAACCCCTTCTGCACCGCCATCGGCTCGAAGGTTTCCTTCAGGCGCTGCAGGACGCTGGAAACCGCTAGGTTTTCTTCGACCAGCTCGACATGGCCAGCCTCGATCCGCGACAGGTCCAGAATGTCGTTGATCAGCGCCAGCAGGTCGTTGTTGGAGGAATGGATCGCCTGGGCGTACTTGACCTGTTCGGCGGTCAGCGTGCCGTCCTTGTTGTCGGCCAGCAGCTTGGCCAGGATCAGCGAGCTGTTGAGCGGCGTGCGCAGCTCGTGGGACATGTTGGCCAGGAATTCGGATTTGTAGCGCGAACTGGCCTCCAGTTCGGCGCTGTTCTGGACCAGCTGCGCCTGGGCCAGCAGCAGCGCCTGCTGGCGCGACTCCAGCTCGTGGGTGCGCTCTTCGAGCTGCACATTGGTCTGTTCCAGCTCGGCCTGCTGCTGCTCCAGGTTGGCCTGGGAATGCAGCAGGCTGCGGCTCTGCTCTTCCAGTTCCTCGTTGGCCACGCGCAGCTCTTCCTGCTGCGTCTGCAGCTCTTCGCTCTGGCGCTGGGTTTCCTCCAGCAGTTCCACCAGCTGCGCATTGAGCAGCGCCGCGCGCAGCGCGATGCCGATCGGCTCGGCGCACTGCAGCAGCAGCGCCATCTCCAGGCCACGCGCAGGCGAGACGCCGGCCCGGCCCAGCTCGATCACGCCGATCACCACGCCATCGGCGGTGATCGGCCCGAGCAGGCGCTGGTGCACGGTAGTGCGGCCCAGGGGGGTATCGATATCCAGCGGGCTGTCGCTGTCCTCCAGCCGACGCGCGCGGCCCTCCCGGATGATCTCGCCCCACTGCCCGGTATGGGCGGGCAGCGTCTCCGGCAGCTGCGAAGGCAGCGCCGCACCACCGACCAGCACCAGCCGCTCGCCCTGCAGGCGATACATGGCCCCCACATCCGCATTGAGCTGCGCGCACAGCGCGCGCATGGCCGCATCGGCCAGTTCACGCGGGGTGGGATCGCCCTGCAGGCTGGTGCCCACCACGTTTTCGCCGGCCTGCAGCCACAGCGCATCGGCCGCTTCACGGCGCGCACCGATGGCCTTCATCACGGTCAGCGCCATCATCAGGAAAGCAACGCCGCCGATGCTGCGGTTGACGAAGGAGAACGCCGAGTTGCTGCTGGACGGCGCCACGTTGTAGCCCACCGCAAGCAGGATGCAGGACCCGATCGCCACCAGCAGAGGTACTTCCATCCGGCGCTGGAACAGCGTGATGCCGACCGCCATGAAGTAGGTCAACCAGACCGCGTAGCCCAGCGGCACCACCATCTCCGTGCCCAGCGTGGCGGCCATCAAGGCGGCCGACGCAAGCCAGATCCAACGGTCACGGGAGGTAGGCGCAGAATTCATGCCGTGTTCCAGCTTAAAAGGGGCCTGATGGTACCCGAAGCGGTAAACGGGTGTTAAGCGCCGGAAGTCAGCGTGTTTGCCGCACGTTCTTGACACTTTCTTCACATCGTCGCCCCTACGGTTCGGTCCCTTATCGGGGGAGTCGATAACCGTCGTGGTCCAGGCCGTATCCAGCGTTGCACCGCTCGCCGACGAAAGCCGGCAGCTGAAGCTGTTGATCGACAACGTGAGCGATCACGCGATCTATCTGCTCGATACGCAGGGCAGTATCTGCAGCTGGAACCGTGGCTGCGAACGGGTCAAGGGCTATGCCGCCGAGGCCGTCATCGGCAAGCACGTCAGCCTGTTCTATACCCCCGAAGACCAGCAGCTGGGCGTCCCGGAGCAGGCGCTGGCGCACGCCCGGGACCATGGCCGCTTCGTCGGTGAAGGGTGGCGGGTGCGCTGCAATGGCGAGCGGTTCCGCGCCGGCGAGGTGATCGAGCCTGTCCGCGAAGACGGCTGCCTGCTCGGTTTCGTCAAGGTCACCCAGGATGTCACCGAACGCTACCAGGCCCAGCGCCTGCTGCAGGATGCGCAGCGCGCGCACGTGCAGCAGCGCCAACTGGACAATGTCGGCCGGCTGACCCGCGGCCTGGCCCATGAATTCAACAACCTGCTGACCACCATCGGCAACGCCCTGGACCTGATCGCCCTGCGCCCCGGCGCCGACGGGCGCACCCAGGCGCTGGTGGACCTGGCCCATGCCGCCGCCGACCGCGGCTCGCTGCTGACCCGCCAACTACTGGCGTTCTCCGCTGATCAGACGCTGGTGCGCGAGCCGGTCCTGGTGCAGGATTTCCTGCTCGATGCCCTGCCCGTACTGCGCCGCGCCTGCCCGCCGGGCATCGAGGTGCAGCTGGATCTGACCTCGGATCTGCCCCCGATCGTCACCGATGGCGTACAGTTGCACAGCGCCGTGTTGAATCTGGTGCTCAATAGTGGCGAAGCGATGCCCCAAGGCGGCACGGTCACGATCACGGCCGAGGTCGAACAGCGGCTGGCGCCGGATCTGTCCCAGCCCATGCGCCGCCACTATGTCGCCATCGCGGTGACCGATCAGGGCAATGGCATGCCCCCGGACATCGCCGAGCGCGCCAGCGAGCCGTTCTTCACCACCAAGGAAATCGGCAAAGGCAGCGGACTGGGGCTGAGCCAGGTGTTCGGCTTCGTTTCCCAGTGCGACGGCTTCGTCGACGTACAAACCGCTCCCGGACGCGGGACCACCGTCCGTCTGTTGTTACCTGTCATTGAGGAAGTCGAGCATGTCTGAGCCCCTACGCGTATTGATGGTCGAAGACCAGCAGGACCTGCGTGAACTGATCGGCCAGGCGCTGCAGGACTTCGGCATTGAAATCCACACCGCCGACGACGGCCCGGCCGCGCTGCGGCTGATGCAGGACCCGGGCGGTTTCGATGTGGTGTTCAGCGATATCAGCATGCCCAACGGCATGAGTGGGGTTGAGTTGAGCGAGCATGTGGCCGATGTGCTGCCCAATGCGCGCATCATCCTGGCCTCCGGTTACGCCCGCTCGCAGCTGCCGCCGCTGCCCGAACATGTCGAATTCCTGCCCAAACCGTATCGTCTGCGCCAGCTGGTGACGTTGCTGCAGTCACCGGTCGCGCCCTGCTGAGCGAGCGCACTGCCGCCAGCGTGAACGCTTCATCCGCGCCGCTCGTGCTTCACATCGGTTCTGCATTCCACTGGGGATAGTAGTGGTGTAGTCGGAACAGGGTGCGGTAGATGCTGGACAGAAGTGATGATGTAGATCGGATGGCGTTGATCGAAGCGCTCAACGTGATGGACCCTGCGTTGGGTACTGCGCTGGACCCGATCACCGAACTGGCGGCGTTTACCTTCGGCGTTCCAATTGTGCTGGTGTCCATCTTCGATGCCGAGCACCAGCACATCATCTCGCGCGTCGGGCTGACGCTCACCCGCAACGAACGGCACGCATCGATCTGCGCATGGGCGTTGGGCGCCAGCGCCGTGCTGCAGGTGACGGACCTGCGCCTGGATGCGCGTTTTGCCGACAATGCCCTGGTGACCGGCCCGCAGCAGCTGCGCTTCTACGCTGGTGCCCCGCTGATCACCAAGGCCGGCATCGCACTCGGCACGCTGTGCATCATGGGCCGTGAGCCCCGTCAGTTGTCGGCCGAAGAACAGCTGCAGCTGCAGACGCTGTCACGGGTGGTGGTCGCGCAGATGGAGCTGAAGATGTCGCTGGGCCGGCGCGAGCAGATCAGCGGCCTGCCCAACCGGCAGCAGTTCCAGGCCGACCTCAATGCCCTGTCCCGCCGTGGCCAGTCGCATGCATTCACCGCAGTGCTGCTGGATGTATTCGATCTGCAAAGTGCCAACGAGGCCGGCCAGGCGCTGGGCATGAAGCCGGTGGAAACCTTGCTGCGCCAAGCGGCGCTGCGGGTGCAGGACGTGCTGCGCGATATCGCACAGGTCTATCACGTGGGCGTGACCCGCTTCGCCTTCCTGCTGCCGGACCACTCGCACCACCAGACCGAGGCACTGCTTGAGCGCCTGCGCATCCGTATGCGCCGGCCGCTGATGGCCGGCCGCATTCCGATGTCGCCGCAGTTCCACGCCGGTGTATGCGACTTCCGCCCCGTCCCGGGCCAGACCGCGGATCTGGTCCGCAAATGCCTGGTCGCCATGCACCACGCGATCCAGACCGATGCCTGCCTGTGCTGGTACTCGCAGGAACGCGACGATGCCCTTCGCCGGCGTTACCGCTTGGCCTCCGACGCCGGGCGCGGGCTGGCCCAGCACCAGTTCAGCCTGGTGTACCAACCACGCTTCGATCTGCTCGACGGGCTGCCGGTATCGGCCGAGGCACTGCTGCGCTGGACCCACCCGATGCTGGGTCCGATCAGCCCCGGCGAATTCATCCCGGTGCTCGAGCGCACCGCGCTGATGCCGGCGATCAGCCGCTGGGTCATCGATCACGCCCTGGCCCAGGCGGCGCAATGGCAGGAGCGCGTGCCCGGCTTCAGCCTCTCCATCAATCTTTCGCCACGCGACTTCGATGATCAATGTGTATGGAGCGTCCTGTCGGAGCGACTGCACGCGTACGGTCTCGCCCCCGGCGTGATCGAAATCGAAATCACCGAAGGCCAATGGCTCAACCATCATCCTGCGGCGTTGCCGCAGTTGCGCGACATGGCGGCTGCCGGCGTGCGCATCGCGATTGACGACTTCGGCAGCGGCTACAGCAATTTCGGTTACCTCAGCGAGGTGCCGATCAGCCACATCAAGATCGACCAGACGCTGGTCACCGGGCTGGCGCGCTCGCGCACCGCGCGGCTCAAGGTGGAGGCCATCATCAAGCTCGCGCGGCAGCTCGGGTATCGCACGGTAGCCGAAGGCGTGGAGAACGAAGCCGAGCTCTCGCTGTTGCGGCTGTGGGGCTGCGACGAAGCACAGGGCTATCACCTCGCGCGGCCCATGCACCCTGACGCGGTGCTGCAGCTGGTCAGTGCCTGCCGCGCCGGTCCGTTGCCGGATGCCGGCTGAGACCCCGCGACGCCATCGGCAGCCCGGGCGATAATGGCCAGCCCGCCTGCCTCGCTGCCAGACCATGACCGATCTCACCCCGCTGCCCGCCCTGCCGCTCGGCCATTACCGCCATTTCAAAGGCGGCAACTACGAAGTGATCGGCGTTGTCCGCCACAGCGAAACGCTGGCGCCGATGGTGCTGTACCGGCCGCTGGATTCGGAGATCGGGCTGTGGGTGCGTCCGTTCGAGATGTTCGTCGCGCAGGTGGAGGTGGACGGGCAGTGGCGTGCGCGTTTTGCGCGGGTCGAGGTAGACGGCTGAGGGGACAAAGACCTGCGCAGCGCTGCCCAGCGGCGCGATCAGCCCAGGACTGCCCCTCGCGCGTCCACCAGCTCACGCAACCGCGCGGCCACCGTGCGGAACTGCTCCGGCAGCATCGCCGCCTCCAGTGCGTCGACCTGACCGGACAGCACCGACAGTGCATCACTCATGCTGGCCACCTTCTGGCCTGCCTCGGCGGATGCCTCCGGCACCTCCAGCTGCGCGCCGATGACGCCGGCCAGGATCTCGAATACCTTCACCGTGGCGGTATCGAGCCTGGAAGGATTCGGATCCAGCGCGCACAAGGTGCCGTGGAACCCGCCATCGCGGCGGAACATCGGAACCGAGATGTAACTCTCGAACCCGTACAACGCCGGCGTGGGGTGGCTGGAAAATACCGGGTGGGTGCTGGCCTGATCGAACTGCACCAGATGGCGATGCTCACGGATTTCATCGCAGATGGTGGTTTCCAGCACCAGGTCTTCGCCCGGCCGCAGACCAAAATCGAGGCCGTCATGGACGGCGCATGCCGTCCATCGATCCGCCGTGACGCGTGCCACGGCGACGAAACGCATGCCGGTCATCGCACTGGCCAGTTCCAGCATGCCCGGCACGGCAGGCATCGCCAGCAACGCCGCGACATCGTCCAGACGTGGATCCGCCGAGATCGCAGGATCCGCCAAGGGCGCCGCGCCGGGACCGTCGTCGTCGAGCGGGTTCTCCATCGCGGCCAAGCGGCGATCCAGCACCTTCGCGTTGACCTCGTTGAAGAGACCGCGCACCGACGCGGACAACGCGCGCGGGTCCTTGATGGCGCCCACGAAATGGATGCCCTGCCCGACCAGCCGGATCTGCTCGACGCCGTGATCCAGGCGCAGCGATGGCCACGCCAGACGGTGCAGGATGCGCATCCAGTCACTGGGGGGCGTGCCATCCACAAGCGCGGTGACGATCACGCGTGACGCGCCAGCCCCATCCTGCAGACCGGGCAGATCAAAGCCGATGAGCGCTGGAAAGCCCGTACTGATAGACATCACAACCCCTATGGCCACATGGCACAGCCATCGACAGGTGGTGGCTTTGAAGGCAAATTGTCGCACGAATGAGCGAGACTGGCCTTGACCGAAGCCGCCCGAACGGTGCAGCGGCCATCATGCGCGCACGGACATCTCTGCCACTGACAAAGGAATGCACATGCTGGACGGTTTCTCGCTGTTGATTGGCCTCGGCTGGGCGCTGTTCGGGCTGCTGTGGATCTTCGTTCCCTTCGCCATCTTCGGCATCAAGGGGCTGCTGCGGGAGATCCTGGCCGAACAGAAGCGGACCAACGAGATTCTCAGCCGTGCGCATGGGGTCAGCCCCCCGCTGGACACGCCGGAGGGACTGCCGTTCAGGCCCGAGCGCTATCCGTGAAGACTCGACAACAGCCCATCAGGACGGGCGTCCCGGGCTGACCCGGATGCCCTTGCCGCAGGTGCGCAGTGTCCCGCGGATCCAGCGTTCTACCCAAGGGCCTGATTAATGTTGCGCCGCAGCAGTACAATGCCGCGCTCCCCCGATCGACGCCGCCGCCTGCATGAGCTCCTCCTCCGTCCCTCTGGCCGCCCGGCTCTCGCCGCGCGAGCGCACTCTGATCCTGCTGGCCTTGTCGCTGGGCGGCTTCGCCATCGGCACCAGCGAGTTCGCCAGCATGGGGCTGATGCTTGAGATCAGCCGTGGTCTGTCCATCAGCGAAACACAGGTCGGCCACCTGATCAGTGCCTACGCCGTCGGCGTGGTGGTCGGCGCACCAGTACTGGCCTTTGCCGGTGCCGGCTTCGCTCGCCGCAACCTGCTGCTGGCGCTGATGGGGTTCTATGCCATCGGCAACCTGGCCAGCGCGCTGGCGCCGAACTACGGCACGATGTTGCTGGCCCGCTTCGTCGCCGGTCTGCCGCATGGCGCGTATTTCGGCGTGGCAATGCTGGTGGCCGCCGCGATCAGTCCCCCGGCCCAGCGCGGCGCGGCGGTCTCGAAGGTGCTGCTCGGCCTGTCCGTTGCCATCCTGGTCGGCAACCCACTGACCACCTGGCTCGGCCAGCAGCTCAGCTGGCGCACTGCTTTCGCGGTGGTCAGTGTGTTGGCGATTGCCACCGTGGCCATGATCGCGCGCTTCCTGCTGCCCGATCCGGATGAAGTCCGCACCTCGCCGATGCGCGAGCTGCGCGCCTTCAACCGCACCCAGGTGTGGCTGGCGCTGGCGATCGGTTCGGTCGGTTTTGCCGGCATGTTCTGCGTGTTCACCTACCTCGCCCCGACCCTGGTGCAGGTCACCGGCCTGGCCGAATCGTGGATGCCGCTGGCGGTGGGCATTTTCGGCATCGGCGCGATCATCGGCAACGTGGCCGGGGGCTGGCTGGTGGACCGCTTCCAGTTCCGCGCCGCGGCCGTGGTGCTGGTCTGGTCGATCCTGGTGCTGCTCGCCTTCCCGCTGGCCGCGCAGTCGGTGTGGAGCGTGTTCCCGATGATCATTGCCGTCGGCACCATGGGCGCCCTGGCGGCCGTACTGCAGACCCGCCTGATGGATGTGGCGGGCGAAGCGCAGACGCTGGCGGCCGCCTCCAACCACGCGGCGTTCAACACCGCCAACGCACTGGGGCCGTGGTTCGGCGGCATGGCGATCGGCGCCGGCTTCAGCCCGGCGGTGACCGGTTACGTGGGCGCCGCCACCGCGCTGGGCGGCCTGCTGCTGTGGGGCGTGGCGATGCTGGTGGATCGCCGCTCGCGCAGCGTGCCGGTGCTGCAGCAGTAAGCGCACCGCCAGCCCCGTCGGCCAATTCAACTCCCTGCCCAGGCAGGGATTTTTTTTGGTTTCCCCTATCATGGGCATCCGATCAAACCGCGCCACCCGTGCTGTTCCGGCCACGGCCGCAACGATGGCCGCACCTGGATACACCGATGACGTACGAATGGGCCCCGAGCGACTGGGGTCAACGCCTCACGCGATCACCGCACTGGCGCCTGCGCCTGGAAGGCGACCAGCTGGTGCTGACCGTGGACGGCCGCCCCTGCCCCGCGCCGCTGGAGGCACTGCAGGTGCACCCGCGCCTGCCGTGGGCACGGCTTACCCTGCACCGCGACGGGCAGGCCCCGCTGACGCTCGGCGGCCTGAACGCCGCTTCGGCTCGACAGTTGGCCTCCACCTTGGCCGAGCTGCGCGGTGAACAGCGCCAGCGCGACCATGTCGCCCTGTTCCAGCAGGCCTACGCCGCGATCGAGCGCTGGCTTGGCCAGGTGCAGACCGCCACCGAACGGGCCGACGAGGAAGCGCTGTGGCTGACCCACGAGCAACAACAGGCGCTGCTGCAGGCGCGCCCCGCCCTGCCACTGGAGGAAGAGGCGCTGTGGGCGGTGTTCGACAACGCCGCGCTGCGCAGCCAACTCGAGGGTGATCCCGCTGCGATCGAAGCAACCTTGATGCTGTGGCTGGCCGACTGGCCAGCGATGTGGGCATGCCGCAATGAGGCCCATCAGGCGCGCGAGCGGATGGCCAGCCGTGCGTTGCTGGATCACGTGGAAAGCCGCCCGCTCACCGATGAGCAGGCCCGGGCAGTGATCTGCTTCGACAACCGCGTCCAGGTGGTGGCCGCCGCGGGTTCGGGCAAGACCTCGACGATGGTGGCCAAGGCGGCGTACGCGATCGAACGCGGCCTCGTCGCGCCAGAGCGCATCGTCATGCTCGCCTTCAACAAGGAGGCCGCCACGGAACTGCAGACACGCGCCGATCGCGCGTTCCATCGCATTGGCCTGGGCGAGGTCCGGGTGGAGGCGCGTACTTTCCACGCGCTGGGCCGGCACATCATCGCCCAGGCCACGGGGCGGATGCCGCAGGTGCCGGAGTGGGCCGTGGATGCCACGCAGGGCTTTCACCGGCTGGCCGAGATCATCGACCAGCTCAAGGACCGCTCTCTCCATTTCCGTACCCAGTGGGACCTGTTCCGGCTGGTGTTCGGTCGTGATCTGCCCGTCACCGGCGGGCCGCTGGATGCCGAGGAATGGGACAAGGATGGGCAGGGCTACGTGCGTACGCTGCAGGGTGAGCGCGTGCGCAGCATCGAAGAATGCGTGATCGCGGACTGGCTGTTCTACAACGGCGTGGACTATGCGTACGCCCGGCGGCACGCCTTCGATGCCGGCACCGACGAGTACCGCCAGTACCGGCCGGATTTCTGCTACCCGGGCATCGGGCTGAACCACGACCACCTCGCCCCGGATGGACACGGCCCGTCGCCGGCGCCGCCGGATGGCCACCCGCGCTCCCACGGCGCCGAGCGGATCGAGACCTCCTCGCACGAACTGCGCACGGGCGAACTGTTCCTGCGGCTGGGCGATGCACTGTCACAGCGCGGTCTCGAGCTCGACCCGAATCCCGACCGCGAACTGCCCGAGGGCGGCGCGACACCGATGCCGGATACCGACCTGATCGGCCTGGTCCGGACCTTCATCAGCCACGCCAAGAGCAACGGCCTGCACGTGCAGGACATGGTCGAGCGGCTGCGCGGGCTGCCGGACGATCACTTCAAACACCGTTACCGCCTGTTCCTCGAGCTCATCATTCCGATCCTGGACGGCTGGGACGATGCGCTGGTCGCGGAAGGTGGGATCGACTTCGAGGACATGCTCAACCAGGCTGCCGAGCACCTGGAACAGGGTCGCTGTGTCGCGCCGTTCGACCTGGTGATGGCCGACGAATTCCAGGATGCCTCGCGCGCCCGGGCGCGTCTGTGCCGCGCGCTGGTGCAGGCGCCGGGCAAACATCTGTTCGCGGTCGGTGACGACTGGCAGTCGATCAACCGGTTCGCCGGCGCGGACGTCTCGGTGATGACCGGCTTCCTGGATTGGTTCGGCCCGGGCCAGGTGCTCAAGCTTGAACAGACGTTCCGCTGCCCGCAGGCGCTGTGCGATGTCTCCAGTGCGTTCGTGTCACGCAATCCAACGCAGATACCCAAGCAGGTCCACTCGCTCACCCCGGCGTATGGCGCGGTGCTGCAGGCCTTCCAGGTGGCCTCGCGCGACCGGCTGGCCGGCGCGGTCGAGCAGTACCTCGAACGACTGCACCAGCAGCTGCTGACCGGCCAGGTACCGCCAGGCCGGGACGGCAAGGTCACCGTCTTCGTGCTGGGCCGCTACAACGCCGAGCGCGCGATGCTTCCGGCCAGCTGGAACGCGCGTTACGGGCAGCACATGCAGGTCAGCTTCCTCACCGCACACCGGTCCAAGGGCATGGAAGCGGACTACGTGATCCTGCCCGGCATGCTGGATCGCCGCTTCCCCAACGCGCGCGCGGATGACCCCGTACTGGCGCTGGCGATGCCCGACGGCGATGCGTACCCGCTCGGTGAGGAACGCCGGTTGTTTTACGTCGCGCTGACGCGCGCGCGCCGTTCGGTGGCGATGTTCACCGTGCAGGGCCGACGTTCGGCGTTCCTCACCGAACTGGTCAACGACGGCGCGGTACGCGTGACCTCGATGGCCGGAGACACGATCCACGAGCAGGCCTGTCCCGCCTGCAAGGTGGGGGTGATCGTGCCGCGCACCGGGCCGTATGGCGCGTTCCAGTCATGCTCGGCGTATCCCCGCTGCGAGTACAAGCCGCCGAAGGCAGGGGGCCATGCCGGCGTGCGTACGGTCGCGGGGGCCTGAGGGATACGCTTGCCTTGCTCAGCCGAGCGCAGCGGCCAGTGCGGCATCGATCTGCGCAAGCAAGCCACGCCGTTCCGGCACGCCCGGCATCACCCGCACCAGGTTGCGGACCATCCGCAGGTCCTGTTGCCTGCCAAGCTGATCACCCAGGGCATGCAGCGCGCGCGCCTGGTGGCCCGGCCCTTTCCGTTTGATCGAGGCCGCAAGCGCACTGTCCAGCGCGGGCATCGCCTCCAGCTGCATCCGCAGGCGACGCACTCTGCGCCGCCAGCGATGCAGGTCCTGCGGATCTCCGGTGCGGGCAGCGCGCTTCTCCGCCTTGGCAGTACGGCGTTCACTGCGGGCCAGACCCCTGCGGAGATCGCGCCCGCTCAGCGCGTCCCATGGCTGCGCCTGGAGTTCGCCGGCGATACGCAGCAGCGCCGCGTGACGACGCGCAAACGCCGGGTCGCGCGCCAGCGCCCGGGCGAGCACTACGTCGCGCCGCGCCATCAACCGCCTGCACACGTCCGTCCACGGCGGGGCGGGCTGCTGCGCGGCGAGGTGCTGGCAGGTCTCCACCACCACATGGGCATCGCGCAAGGCCGACAACCCTTGCCCGAGCCGGCGCAGGCTCGCGTCGGTCCGGGCGGTCTCAAGGTCGCTGCTCTCCAGCACGGCGAGCAGCGCGCGAAGGCGGCGGATCGTCTTGCGCGCCCGATGCACGGCATCGTGGACATCGGGCTGGAGCGCCAGCGCAGCGGCGATGGCCCTGCACTCACGGTCTGCCAGTGCGCGGGCGGCAGGGCCGATGGCGGGTGGCGACATGGCGGTTTCCCCCGGAGGCGTCGGGGGATTGTACCCATGCCGGCGGTCCGCCAGCTCAGCCCGGGTTGAACATCTGCCGCACGCCCCGAAGCAGCTCGTTCACGCTGAACGGCTTGGGCAGCAATGACATGCCCTGCCCCAGGAATTCATTGCGGACGGCTGCACTCTCCGTGTAACCGGTGACGAACAGCACCGGCAAATGCGGGCGCAACACCCGAGCCGCATCGGCAAGCTCACGGCCGTTCATGCCCGGCAGACCCACATCGGACAGCAGCAGGTCCAGGTCACGGTCCGAATGCAGTTCCAACAGGGCCTGCTGTGCGTTGATGGCTTCCACGACCTGGTAACCGGCCTCGACCAGCATCTCCCGGACCATCATGCGTACCGAATCGGTATCGTCGACCAGCAGAATCCGCTCGGCGCTGCCACGGGTCAGCTGTGCGGGTGCCAATGTGTCGTGGGCCGCAGACTGGAGCTGCCCCTCGGGCAGCAGCAGCTCGATCTCGGTGCCCTCGCCACGTTCGCTGGCAATGCGCGCACTGCCACCGGACTGCCGCGCGAACCCGTAGGTCATCGACAACCCCAGCCCGGTGCCCTCGCCCTGCGGCTTGGTGGTGAAGAAGGGCTCGAATACCTTGGTCAACAGCTCCGCGGGTATGCCGACGCCATTGTCGAGCACCGTCACGGTGATGTAGTGGCCAGGCGCCAGCTCATGGTCGCGCTCGATCCGGGCACGCCCGGCGCGGATGCGGATCAGCCCCTGGCCCGCCAGTGCATCGCGGGCGTTGATGACCAGGTTGAGGATCACGTTCTCGAACTGGTTCGGGTCGGCGACCGCGATCAGGGGTTCAACGCCCAGTTCCAGCTCGAGTTCGATGTTCTCACCGATCGATCGCTGCAGCATGTCTTCCAGCGAGCGCACCCGCGCGACCACATCGAAGGTCTGCGGATCGAGCGGCTGCTTGCGGGCAAACGCCAGCATGCGCTGGGTCAGCGCGGCGGCACGGTGTGCCGAGCCCGTGGCGATCTCGACGTAGCGCGAAGCTTTGTCCCATTTACCGCTGGAGGCGGCGATCTCGATCATGTCCAGCCCGGAGATGATCGTGGTCAGCAGGTTGTTGAAATCGTGCGCGATGCCGCCGGTGAGCTGGCCCAGCGCGTCCATCTTCTGCGCCTGCATCAACTCGATCTCGGTGCGCTCGCGCTCGGCGATCTGGAACGCCAGTTCGGACGTGGCGCTTTCCAGTTCCTGGCGCTGCTCGTTGGCGCGCGCATGGTGTTCGGTGGTGTCTTCGATCAGCACCAGGCCCTGCCCGGCGGCTTGGTACGGGGTCACCCGCCATTCGGTCATGCGCAGGACCCCGCCGACCCGAAGGCTGAAGGTACCCTGCCAGCGCTCGCCTTCGGCCAACGCCACTTTCAATGCACTGAGCGGGGCGAGCTGATCCTGCAGCAGCTGATCGAGTTGGCCTGGTCCTGCCTGCTGACCCAGCAGACGGGTAAAGGCATCGTTGGCATCATGGGCGTTGAGCGACGCATCCAATACCGCGATCGGGGCATTGATGTGACGGAAGATTTCGCGGAACCGCGCCTCGGTATCGCGCAGGGCTTCCTCGGCACGACGGGCGCGCAGCAGGCTGCGCAGCGTCGCCAACAACACATCCGGATCGACCGGATGGATCAGATAGGCATCGGCGCCGGCGTTGAGGCCAGTGATCATGTCACCGGTCGCGATGGATGCGGCCGAGACGTGCACCACGGGAAGCAACTGCAGCCGCGCGTCCTCACGCAACTGGCGCACCACATCGAAGCCGCTCATGTCCGGCAGATTCACATCCAGCACCAGCGCGCCGAAATCATGCTCGGCCAGGCGCGCGAGCCCCTCACCGCCGGTGCCCGCTTCCTCGACATGGAACCCGTGGTGCTCGAGTACGCGGCGCACCGCGTAGCGGGTCGCCACATTGTCATCCACCACCAGGATGCGATCAGGGCTGGGCATGCGTGGCCTCCGTGGCCAGTGTCAGCGGCAGTACGACATAGAAGTCCGAGCCTTTGCCGACGTCACTCTCGACCCCGACATGCCCACCCAGCAGCTCGGCAAATCGCTTGCACAGGGACAAACCAAGACCGGTTCCGCGCAGGCGCTTCTGCAGCGGGGTATCCACCTGCACGAAATCCTCGAACAGGGTCGACTGGAGTTCGGCGGGGATACCGATGCCGGTATCGCGCACGCTGAAGCGCACGGCGTTCTCACCTTCCAGCCGGGTTGATACCACCACCTGGCCATTGGGCGTGAACTTCAATGCGTTGGAAATGAAATTGCGCAGGATCTGCGCCAGCTTCTTGTCGTCGGTATAGAGCAGCGGCATGACCGGCGGGTCTTCGAATACCAGGTCCACCTGGTTGCCCTCCACCAGCGGGCGGAACATGCCACGCAGCGCAGAGAACAGGTCCATCAGGTCGAACCAGGCCGGTGAAATGGTGATGCGCCCCGCCTCGATCTTGGCCAGATCCAACAGGTCGTCCACCATCTCGCGCAGTTCACTGGTCGAGGCGCTGATGAAACGCACCTGCCGGCGCTGCTCCTCGGTCAGCGGGCCATCCATGCCGTCCTCCAACAGCCGCGTCATGCTCAGGATCGAGCCCAGTGGCGTGCGGAACTCATGGCTCATGTAGGACAGGAACCGACTCTTCAGCTCGGACACCTCGCGCAGCTGCTCGGCCTGCTCGTCCAGCTCGGCATACAAGGCGAGCACCCCCTGATTGGTTTCATCCAACTCAGCGCGCAGCGCATCGGCTTCCAGGCGCAGCCGTTGCAGCTCCTGATCATCGGGTGAAGCGCTCAATGCAGATCTCCAAGACGCAGGGCAACAATGCCGGCGTCATCCCGGCCACGATCGAAATCACGCTGCAGCACCGCCACGATCAATGCCGGGTGGCGGTGCAGCAGACCGGGGTAGTCACGCAGGCTCCAGCGTGCCTGCAGGCCATCACTATGCATGACCAGCAGCGTGCCTGCGGCCGCGTGAAAATGGAATGGTTGTGCCTTGCGGTACTGCACGCCCACGATACCCGGGTGTGACGCCAACCCACGCGAACCGGTGGGCTCGCACAGGCTCGCGGCGATATTGCCGATACCGGCAAACTCCACCTGCAAAGTGGCCACGTCCACGCAGGCAACGGCCGCTGCACCGCCCCGGGTGCCGGACATGCCCGCGTGCAGGACGCCGATCAATGCCGGTGCGCCGCCCGCGTGCGGGTGCGCGACCGCCTCCACGCCGGCCCGCGAGGCATCGGCGGCGGGAAGTCCATGGCCGAGTCCATCGATCACGGTCACCGCCACGGTTGGTCCGTCGGCGCGGATATGCCAGGCATCGCCGCAGGCCAGCTCGTGCCGCATCGGAATGCGCAGCGCACCGTAGGCCACATCGATATCGCGTGGCGCACGACTGGCGTAGATGCGCGCCACCACCACCGCTCCCTTGGCATCGGACCAGGCATCCAGCACGGTGGCCTGGCGCTGGATCGCACCCAGCCCCAACCCCTGGGTGCCCCCGGTCGAGTAGCCGTCTGGAAGACACTCGGCCAGGGAAAAGCCCGGACCGGTGTCCACGGTGCACAGCTCCACGCCGTTACCGCCGCGGCCACAGACCACGGACAGGTACATGCGTCCGCCGCGCCCATGCTTGAGCACGTTGGTCGCCATCTCCGTGGCCACCAACGCCGCGCGGCCCGCGTCCATTTCATCCAGGCCGACATGATCGGCCAGCGCCAGCGCTTCGCGCCGGGCCTGTCCGACCTGGGAGGTTTCTTCGACCAGCACGACCCGCGTTACCTGGCCGGCGAAGTTCAGCTCCATTTGGTGATCGTGATGCGGGTGCCCTGCCCCGGCGCACTCTCCAGTTCGAATTCATCCACCAGGCGACGCGAACCGGACAGCCCCAGGCCCATGCCCGAGCCGGATGACCAGCCATCGGTCAGGGCCTGCGCGACATCGGGGATGCCGGGCCCGTTATCGGCGAAGACCAGCCGGACGCCTTTGCGCAGGCCTTTCTCCACGACCTCCCAGTCCATGGTCCCGCCGCCGCCGTAGATCACGGCGTTGCGGGCCAACTCGCTGGCGGCCGTGACCAGCTTGGTCTGGTCGATCAGACGCAGCTTGCATGCCACGCAGATCTGGCGTGCGGCCTGGCGGGCCAGCACGACGTCCTGCTCGATGCGGATCGGCAGCGAACCACTGGACGCACTCATGAGGCAGCTTCGTCTTCGTCGGTACGCTGCAGCAGCTTCATGCCACGCTCCACATTGAGCGCGGTGCGCACGCCACTGAGCGTAAGCCCCAGCTCCACCAGCGTGATTGCCACGGCCGGCTGCATGCCCACCACCACGGTGGTGGCATCCATGATCCGGGCCAGCGACGAAATGGTGGCGATCATGCGGCCGATGAACGAATCGACGATATCCAGTGCGGAAATGTCGATCAGCACACCGCGCGCGGAGGTGCTGCGGATCTTCTCGGTGAGGTCGTCCTGCAGCGTCAGCGCGAGCTGGTCATGCATGTCCACCTGGATCGTCACCAGCAGCAGATCGCCCATCTGCAGGATCGGGATGCGCTCCATCTCAGCGGGCGGTCCGGGTGACGGTCTGGCCGGTGCGCTTGAGCGCCAGCGCCAGTGCGTCGGCCAGATTGGCCTTGGTCACGATGCCCTGCAGGTCCAGCCCGAGGTGCACGATGGTCTGGGCGATCTGCGGCCGCACGCCGCTGATGATCGCATCGGCGCCCATCAGGCGGATGGCGGTGACAGTCTTCAGCAGATGCTGGGCCACCAGCGTATCCACGGTCGGCACGCCGGTGATATCGATGATGGCGATTTCAGAACCGGTATCCACGATGCGCTGCAGCAGCGACTCCATCACCACCTGGGTGCGCTGCGAATCCAGCGTGCCAATCATCGGCAGCGCCAGCACACCGTCCCACAGCTTCACCACGGGCGTGGACAGCTCAAGCATTTCTTCCTGCTGGCGCTGGATCACGTCTTCGCGGGTTTTCTGGAACACGCTGACCGTGTGCAGCCCGAGCTGATCGATCAGCTCGGAGATCGCCCACAGCTGGTCGCCCAGGTGCGCCGGGTCATTGGCATACCCCTGCTGGATCACGTCGAACAGCGGTCGCTTCAGCGAGAAGATGAAGCTGGCGGTCTCCGCGGAATTGAATCCCTTCAGGACGCGCTCGCGCGACAGTTCCTCCAGGAAACGCCGGATATCCTGCCACTCTGCCCGCGCGACGGCACTCACGTCGGTGGCCGACAGCGCATCCAGGAACAGGCGCCAGAACTCGCGGACCTGGACATCCAGCTCGCGGGAGGAAAGGCGGCCGTCCTGCGCCTGGCTGGTACCGGCCAGATTGCCGGCCCATGCGGCGAGCACAGGCTCCTGGTGGCTGCGGATGAGATCGATCGTGCGCTGCTGCAAAGCCGCCATGGAGAGGGTCCTGGAAAAAGGGGGTATACGGGGGTGACGCGCGACCCATCTCCGATATGAATGGGGGCCGCAATGGTGAAAGCTTAAATGAATTCAGGAAGATTGGGCACGAAGGCCGATGCCCGCAACGTGAAGGTTTTCTCCACCTCCCTGACTCGTTCAGACAGCCACGCCGCAGCGAGCGCCCAGCGCCTCTACAACACCGGGTCCCTACAACGCATCAGGCCGCCCGAAGGCGGCCTGATGGGTGAGCGGTCAGCGCAGCAGCGCGAACAACAGCAGCAGCGGAATCGGAATCCCGAGCATCCACAGCAGAATGTACTTCATGGTGTTTCCTCCCTTGAGGTGGTCAGGATCACAGGTCGCGGCGACGGCCGCCCCAGGTGGCACTCAGGCTGGCGATGAACGCACCGATGAGCAGCGTGATGAACAGCCACAACGCGGCGTAGGCGGTTGCCTTGCGGGCATCGTCAGCCGCCTGCTTGGCCTGCACCTTGGCGTTGTCCAGCGCCGCACGCAGGCGGGTCTGCACATCGGTGACGCGGGCCTGTGCTTCGGCCTGGCTCATGCCGGTCTGCGCCGCCACCAGCTGCCCCAGATACTGGGTGTCGGCCGGGTCCATGGTGTCGGACTTCAGGCTGTTGAGGATGATGCGGTTGACCTCGGTACGCACTTCACGGCTGTCCGGACGACGGTCGGCACCCGGCATCGGGCGCGGCGGCGGCGGTGCACCGTTGGCGACCGGTGCCGGTGCCGACGCGTCGGCCGGGCCGGCCGGCGGCGCGGGCTGCGCAGCGGTCGGGTTGGCACGGAAGAGTGAATCCACCCAGTACTGCACGTCACCCTGGTCGCTGCCCATCGCAGCCGAGCCTGCACCGGCGGCAGCGATACCGCCTGCCGTCGAGGCGGCGGCACCGGCAGTGGCGCCGGCAACCTTGGCACCGGCGCCCAGGATGCCGCCGATGGCCGAGGTCAGCAGTGCGGCAGTGAGCAACGTGGCCACCGCCCAGGAGACGAACCCATGCGCGGTGTCGCGGAAGTAGGTCTCATCCCCGTGGATGTTGCTCCACTTCGTGCGCAGGCGGCCAGCCAGATAGCCACCCAGACCGGACGCGGCGATGGCGGTAAAGGTCAGCCACGCGATGCTGGACCAGCCAAACGTTTCTGCCGTCACGCCTTCAAACGACCACGGCGACACCGACGACAGGCCCAGGCCCACGCCGAGAATCACCAGAATCAGTGACAGCGCAGCGGCGGCAATGGCACCGGCCAGAATCGCGCCCCATGACACCGCGCTATCGCGCGGCAGGTCCACCACGGGCGGTGGGGTGACCACGGCCACGGTCGCCGCAGCGACGGGTTCGGGGTGGGCGTAATCGCCTCGGGTATTCATAGCGTATGGCACTCCTTTTCATGCGCTGCGGATGCAGCTCGCATCGGCAGGCTGCGCTTGAGCTCGTGAAATACGCGAGACGCTGAAAACAAGACCGTGTGGACGCGTTGCCCGGCTCAGACCCGTCGGCCGAGCAGCATGAACATCCCGAACAGCCCACCGAGCGCGCCAACGATCGCCAGCTCGATGGATGGCTCACGCAAGCGCAGCGCCATGACAATGCACACCGCTCCCAGCGCCATGATCACCGCACCGATGGCAGCGGCACGCGCGGAGCCGTAGAAGTGCGTGCGGCGGATCGGCTTACTCAGTGCCGGCTGTTTCCGCTGCCAGGCATCCAACGCCTGCTGGAACTCGCGCAGCAAGCGCTCCCGGCTCTGCAGATCGGCAGCGCTGACCATCAGCGTCGCCCGGCCGGGACGCACCAGCTTCAGATAATCATCGGTGCCCCAGCTGGAGAGCGCATCGAATGGCACCGCGTCGCGGCGCGAGAACATCAGGCCGTCGGGCATGATCATGACCTCGTTGCGGGTAGGGAATCCCTGGAAGGCCAGCAACGGCGGAATCACCAGGCACGCCATGGCGACCACGATCGCGACGCCTACCGGCCCACGATTGAGCACGATGAACATGAAACTGCCGGCAGCAAGTACGAATGCCAGCGGCACCGCCAACTGGTGCCAACGGGTGTAGACCGACACCTGGATACCTTCCCTGGGCTTCACGATGACTTGCTCCTCTATCGGCACGCGGCGGCGGCGCTACTCGGCCTGCCTGCGGCATTGCGCCCGGCCAGTGGGCGCTTCAGGCCGCCATGGTCTTCGATGTGGCGGGCGGCGGCAAATACGCAACCCGGCAGCACCGGCGCGTGCTGATATCAAAACGGTTATCAGCCTGCCATCGTCGCGCCGCTGAATATGCTGATGAACATGCGTACCAAGCGGCGATGAACTTTTACGACATTCACGTGGCAATAATCCAGTCACGCCAGGGATGGCACGTGACCGGCCAGGGATGGCCTTTCAGCGGATGCAGTGGAACGGGGGCTGCATCGCCGGCGACTTGGCGCGACCAAGGGGATTATCTGGAAGCACTCTCATGACACTGGCATTATCCGGTCGCGTCGTCGCGACCCTGTTGTTCGCTACAAGCCTGGCCTTCGCCCTGCCTGCCGCGGCCGCCGCCAAAGCACCGTTTCCTGCCGAAGGCGTGTGGCGTGGCGAATTCACCATCGATGGCGACCCCATCCCCTTCAACTTCGAAGTAAAGGGCAAGCGCGCGCAGGACGCGACCTTCACCCTGCTCAACGGCACGCGCACGGACAAATTCAAGGTCACCCCGCGCGATGACGGGACATTTTCGGTGCGGATGAACACCTACGATGCCGTCCTGGAAGGCAAGGTCTCCGAGGATGGCAGACACCTCGTTGGCCAGTACAAGGACCTGGTGCCCAGCCGCAACGGGGCGCGCAACCTTGCCTTCACCGCCGAACAGGGCGCGGCATGGCGCTTCGTCAAGCCAGGCCAGGACGAGGCGCCCGCGGCGGACCTCAGCGGCAAGTGGGCCGTGCAGACCATCGACAAGGCGGCCCGCCAAGACAAGCGCAACCAGGTGGCCCTGCTCAAGCAGGAAGGAAACCGCCTCTCCGGCGTGTTCATGACCGTCGTTGGCGACACCCGCGAGCTGGAAGGCACCGTACAGGGCAACCGCTTCTATCTGTCCGGCTTCAGCGGGCCGAGCCCGTTGCTGATCCGCGGCACGATCGATGAGGACGGCAACATCCAGGGCGCGTTCGGCAGCGGCATTTACAACGTGGTCAAGTTCGAGGCCGAGAAGAGCGACAAGGTGGAGCTGCCCGATCCGTACAAGCTCACCTTCCTCAAGGATGGCCAGGATCGCATTGATTTCAGCTTCCCCGATCTGCAGGGCAAGCCGGTCACGCTTCAGGACGACAAGTACCGCGGCAAGGTGGTGATCGTTGAAGTGATCGGCACCTGGTGCCCCAACTGCACCGACCAGACCTACTTCCTGGCGCCGTGGTTCAAGCAGAACCAGCACCGTGGGGTGGAAGCGGTGGCCGTGGCCTTCGAGCAGGAAGACAACTTCGATTATTTCCAGAAGACCCTGACCACCTTCAAGGATTATTTCGACATCCGTTACGACATCGTGTTCGGCGGTATCGCCGACAAGAAAGTGGCCACCGAGAAACTGAAGGGGCTCAATTACATGGCCGCCTTCCCGACCACGATCATCATCGGCCGCGACGGCAAGGTCCGCGAGATCTATACCGGCTACACCGGCACGGTCACCGGTGAGTATCACCAGGACTACGTGACCCGCTTCAACAGCCTGCTTGATGGGCTGATCGCCGAACCGGATCCGTACGCGGCCAGCGCCGCTGCTCCCGCCGCCCCGGCGACGACCGCATCACTGGCGATCGCCCCGTAACCCGCTGCAGCGGCCAGCGCGTCTGGCCGTTGCTCACCCGCTCCTGCGCTGCCTGCCCGGCACGGTCTCTTCGTGATGCCGCGGGCGGCTGCGCGCCACTGCCCAGAGAACCTCACATGCGTACTGCCCTCCTGTTGGCCCTGTTCACCGCGGCCGCCGTGCCCGCCGTGGCGACCGCCGCACCGGTGACCTATCAGCTCGACCCCACCCACACCGATGTGCTGTTCACCTGGAACCACAACGGCTTCTCCTTCCCGACCGGCCGCGCGGCGATCAGCAGCGGCACGCTCATCTACGATGCGGCCAAGCCCGCTGCGTCGCAGGTGCAGGTGGAGCTGCCGCTGGCCGAGCTGGCCACCCACGTCCCGAAACTGGACGAGATCGTCAAGGGCGACAAGCTGTTCGATGTCGCCAAGCACCCGCAGGCCAGCTTCCGCAGTACCTCGGTCGTGCCGCAAGGCACCGGCCGCCTGAAAATCACCGGTGATCTGACGCTGCATGGGGTGACCCGTCCGGTCGTACTCGACGCCACCCTCAACAAGGTGGGTGAGCATCCCAGCCGCAAGGTGCCCACGATCGGCTTCAACGCCACCGCCGTCATCCGCCGCAGCGAGTTCGGCCTGACCGGGTTCCTGCCCAATATCGCCGACGAGGTGCAGCTGCGCATCACCACCGAGGGCCAGGGGGCGAAGGAGTGAGTCGCAGCCTTTCCCCGTGGGTTGCCGCGTTGCTGCTCATCCCGTTCGGCGCGGCCGCCGCCGACACCCCGAAAGTCGCACTCGATCCGCGCGTGGAAGCGCGCCCCGACGGCACCCGTGAGCTGGTGATCGACGCCCGCATCGAACCGGGTTGGATCCTGTATGCCTCCGATTTCGAGCAACCGCAGATCGGCCCGCGAGCGGCGCGGGTGACCCTGGCCGGTGGCGAACAGGCGCAGGGACCGCTGCACTCGGTCGCGCCGCGCGAAGGGCACGGCCGCAGTTTCGCCGGCGAGTATCGCTATACCTACTTCAGCGAACGCGGTCAGCTGCGCCTGCCGGTCGCCGCCGGCACCGGACCGGTAAACGGCACCCTGCGTGCCCAGGTGTGCTTCGAAGAGAGTGGGCTGTGCGAGCTGGTCCAGCAGGAGATCGCCGCGCGTTGAGCGCGGCGCCACCATGCCCCGCCCTGTCCGCTCCCTTGCCCGGCTGGCCGCGCTGATCGGCGTTGCGGTCCTGGCGCCGGTGTTCTCCGCCGATGCCCCGACCTACGACGGCGATCTCTCCGACAACCCACGCGCCCAGCTGGGCCGCCAGTTGTTCTTCGATCCCATCCTGTCGCGCGACCGCACGGTGTCGTGCGCCAGCTGCCACCAGCCCGCCCGCGCATTCGCCGATGACCGTGCGCTCAGCCTGGGCGTGGAAGGCCGTGTGGGCACCCGTAATACCCCCAGCGTGATGAACAGTGCCGGGCGGACCCGCTTCTTCTGGGATGGCCGCAGCGAAACCCTGGAAGAGCAGGCCCTGGCGCCGATCGCCAATCCGCTGGAAATGGATCTGCCGGTGGATCAGGCAGTGGCCCGGCTGCTTGCAGACCCGGCGTGGGTCGCGCGCTTCCAGGCGACCTACAATGCCGCACCCAGCCCGCGGACGCTGGGCCGGGCGCTGGGCGCCTACCAGAAGACCCTCAATACCGTGGACAGTCCCTACGACCGCTATGCGCTCGGCCAGGAAGACGCGATCAGCAACGCGGCCAAGCGCGGCCGCCTGCTGTTCATCACCAAGGCCCAGTGCGTGAGCTGCCACGCCGGCGAGGATTTCACCTCGGACCGTTTCAAGAACATCGGCATCTACAACGGCCGCGAGTTCAATGACGAAGGCCGCGGCGGCATCACCGGCGATCCCACGCAGAAGGGCGAGTTCAAGGTACCCGGCCTGCGCAACGTCGCACTGACCGCGCCGTACATGCACAACGGCATGTTCAAGACCCTGCGCGAGGTGATCGTGTACTACGACGACCCCGGCAAGGTGATCCCCGATTCGATCGGCCGTGATGCACAGCTGCGCGATCCGCTGCACCTGACCGAAGCGGAGATCGACGATATCGAACAGTTCCTGCACACCCTGACCGATGACCGCTTCGCGTCGCGTGCGACGTCTTCGACGGCCTCCCCTCCATGACTTCTCCTGCTTCGCATCTGCCGGCGCTGCTGGCCACCGCACTGATGCTCGCGCTGCCCCTGGCATCGCACGCCGCCCCGCCAACACCCCCCGCCCCTGCCGGCCAGGCGGCACCTGCCCTGCACTGGACCGATCTGGACGGCGCCCCGGCGGCGCTGGCGCAATGGCGCGGCCGCCCGGTGCTGCTCAATTACTGGGCCAGCTGGTGCGGGCCCTGCCTGAAGGAGCTGCCGGACCTGCAGCATTTCTCGCAGGCCCAGGCACCGCTGCCGAACGGAGTGCAGGTGGTCGGCATCGCACTGGACGACATCGAGGCTGCCAACGCCCTGCGCGACCAGCTTCAGCTCACCTATCCGCAACTGGTGGAGAGCGACGGCCCCCCCGGTACCGCCGCCTCGTTCGGCAACCGCATCGGCACGCTGCCCTTCTCGGTGTTGATCGATGCGCAGGGCACGGTGCTGCAGGTCCACAACGGACCGCTGCATCCGGCCGATCTCGAGCGCTGGGCCGCTGCCGCGAGGGGCGCGCCGTGATCCACGCCCGGCGCATCGCCGCCGCGGCCGAACGCTGTTGTCCGGGTGCGCTGCGTCACCGCACCTGCTGATCCGGCACTACCGCCGTAGCCTGCCCGCCGCATGCCCCTGCGCATCGGCCTTTCTTCTCCCTGGGGATCTTCCATGCTGTCCACGCACCATCGCCTGCCGTTGGCCCTCGCCATCGTTTCCGCACTCTCCCTGCCGCTTGCCGCCCACGCAGCGCCGGAGACGAATGCCAGTGCCATCACCGCTACCAGCACCGCCACGCTCGATACCGTCACCGTGACCGGCACCCGCGCCCAAGGCCGCACCGTGCGCGAAAGCGCGTCACCGATCGACGTGCTGTCGGCCGACGACATCCGCGCGGCCAACGCGACGAGCCTGCTGGATGTGCTCAACACCACCGTGCCCAGCTTCAACCTGCCGCTGGAAACCGGCGATCTGAACAGCATGGTGCGCGCCGGACAGCTGCGCGGCCTCAACGCCAGCCACGTGCTGGTGCTGGTGGATGGCAAACGCCGCCACGCCACCGCACTGCTGGGCGCCGGTGGTTTCGGCGGCGCCGCACCGGCCGATCTCGCCCTGATCCCCACCGGTGCGATCGAACGCATCGAAGTGCTGCGCGATGGCGCCTCGGCGATCTATGGCTCGGACGCCATCGCCGGGGTGATCAATATCGTCACCAACAAGGCGGCGCGTGGCGGCAACGTCTCCTACCGCGATGGCACCTACTTCGCCGGCGAGGGTCGCTCCCGCGTGGTGCAGGCCGATGCCGGTTTCGGCATCGGCGACGGCGGCTATCTGCACCTGGCCGCCCAGCTGGACGACCAGCACGCCACCAACTACACCAGCCCCGCCCGCGACACCTTCCTGTACTACTTCCCCAGGGACGCCGCCGGCAATGCGATCCGCCCGGGGGGCAACCAGGCCAGCAACCCGACGCTGCCCGCCGGTGCCACGCCCGATCCGCGCGAAGCGACCCGCGACAACAATGCCTGGCGCAATCGTGGCATCCGCGCGTTCCGCACCAAGACCGCCACCGCCAATGCCAGCCTGCCCCTGGCGGCAACGGTAGAGGCCTACGGGCTGCTGACGCTCGCCCAGCGCGATGCATGGGCACCGCAGAACTTCCGCCAGCCGCTGCGCAACGAAGTGGTCCGGGCCATCGATCCGGATGGCTTCGCCCCCACCGAGCACATCGACGAGAACGATGGCGCGCTGACGCTGGGCGTGCGCGGCCAGTTCGGCGAGTGGGATTGGGACCTCAGCAGCGGCTACGGGCGCGATGCGATGGACATCAACCTGCACAACAGCATCAACCCCACTTATGGGCTGGACAGCCAGACCGACTTCTATATCGGCGACCTGCGCTACAGCGCCTGGACCCACAATCTGGATGTGCGCCGCCAGCTGCAGACCGCGTGGCTGGCCGCGCCACTGGAGCTCAGCGCGGGTGCGGAGTACCGCGACGAGCGCTACCGGATCGGCGCCGGCGACGTACAGTCCTATACCCATGGCGGGCAGCGGGTGCTGGATGGTCCGTATGCCGGCACCGTACTGGGCATCGGCCTGGGCGGCTCGCAGGCCCTGCCCGGCTATCGGCCGGAAGATGCGGTGGATGTCAGCCGCGACAGCGGCGCGGTGTACGTGGGCGTCGCTGCCGATCTGGGCACACGCTGGCGCGTGGACCTTGCCGGCCGGCACGAGCGCTACTCCGATTTCGGCAGCGAGAGCACCGGCCGCCTTTCGACCCGCTTTGCCCTGCACCCCCGGTTTGCCCTGCGCGGCACGATCAGCAATGGCTTCCAGGCCCCCTCCTTGGCCGCGCAGGCCTACCGCAACACCTCCAATGGCAATTTCTACACCGACCACATCCTGCAGGCCGGCTCGCCGCAGGCCATCGCCCTGGGCGCGCAGCCACTGCGCCCGGAAACCTCGCGCAGCCTCAGCCTGGGGATCGTGGCCGAGCCGTGGCAGGGCGCATCACTGACCGTGGATGCCTACCGCATCGATGTGGACGATCGCATTGCCCTGTCCACCACCTTCCGCGAGGGCCTGTATCCCGGCTCCGGTGCGCTGGTGACCTCGGTCGGGCTCGGTGCCCAGGACGGTGTGCGCTACTTCATCAATGCCGCCGACACCCGCACCGAAGGCGTGGAGGCGACGCTGGAAGGGCGCTGGGATCTTGGCCGCGCCGGTGCCCTGCGCTGGACCCTGGCCAGCAGCCATACCCGCGCGAAGATCACCGGCCTGGCCCCCACGCCCGCGGTGTTGGCGGCCTTCAATGTGCCGGTCTTCAGCACCGGCTCGCAGAACGAACTGCTGTACAAGGCGCCGAAGTCCCGCCAGGTGCTTGGCCTGGACTGGTCGCTCGGCCGTTACCGGGTCGGCCTGCGCCAGAGCCGTTATGGCGCTATCCAGCGCTATGGCTCCCCTACCACGGTGGCCACCAGCGGGCCGTATGCCGGCCAGGCCGAGATCGCGTATGACATCGGCGGCCTGTGGATCACCGATCTGCAGCTGGGCGCCACCCTGCCCGGTGGCTGGGACGTGGCCTTGAACGCCAACAACGTCTTCGACCGCAAGGTCACGAAACTGCCTGAGCCGCTGCTCGCCGCGAACGAATACTACCGGTACGCCAATGGCGGCCCGGTCGATGGCTCGGGCGGGCTGTGGTCGGCGACGGTGCGTTACCGTTGGGACTAGCATTCCAGCAACGCAAGGAACCCCGTCTCATCCTCACGGACCAGGATGATCGCCTATGCAAAAATGAGGGAACTGTGGCACACCGCGTCGCAGTGGACGGTGTGAGCTCCTGACGACCAGGCGACGCCGTGCCATTCGCGCGGTGGTCACCACTGGCAACGAGCAGGAGTCAATGAATGTCCTCGAGGAATTCCGGCGCAAGCGCCTTGGATCTGTCCAGCTGCGCGCGTGAGCCGATCCGCACCCCTGGCGCGATCCAGCCCTACGGATTGATCCTGGTCCTCGATCACTTCACCTTGACCGTCAAGGCCCGCGCCGTCGCGCGACCGGAGCTCATCGAGGTGCTGGGCGATCCGCTGGGCCAGCCCCTGGAGGCAGTGCTCGGCGGTACGCTGGCCCACTGCAGGCCGCTGCTGGTAGCGCTGGAGCAAGGTGCCTCGCAATTCCTTGGCGCGCATCCGGTCGGCACGGCCGGCCACCACCCTACGGTGGCGCACCGCATCGGGGATGACGTCATCATCGAGCTGGAGGCCCCGGTGCCGGGCGAGCCAGGCTCGCTGGAAGACCTCTATCCCTCGATCCGCCGCTTCATGGCTGCGATCGAGCGGGCGCCCACCACGCAGGCCCTGTGTGAGATCGCCGCCGTGCATATCCGCGAGCTGACCGGCTTCGACCGCACGATGATCTACCAGTTCGACCCGGACTGGAACGGTGCGGTCGTGGCCGAGGACCGCAACAGCGTGTTGCCCTCCTACCTCGATCTGCGCTTCCCGGAATCGGACATTCCCGCACAGGCGCGTGAGCTGTATCGGCAGAACCGGATCCGGCTGATCGCTGACAGCCACTACACCCCGGTGCCGCTGGTGCGCGTGCCCGCGATCGCCGAGGCGCCGCCCACCGACCTCGGCCCGGCCATGCTGCGCAGCGTCTCCCCGGTGCACCTGCAGTACATGCGCAACATGGGCACCGGTGCATCGATGTCGGTCTCGGTGCTGTGCGAGGGCGAACTGTGGGGCCTGATCTCCTGCCACAACCAGCTCGCGCGCCGCGTGCCGTACCACGTGCGCACGGCCTGCGAGTTCATCGGCCAGATCCTGTCGCTGCAGATTTCGCTGAAACAGCGCGCGGTGCTGGTCGAAGAACGCATTGCACGCCGCGCCATCCAGGTGCGGCTGCTCGGCCGGATGGCCGGCGATACCGACTTCATGGCCGCGCTCGGCCGCGATCAACGCAGCCTGCTCGCACTGACCCAATCGGCCGGTGCGGCGATCGTGCACCGTGGCGAATGCATCCTGCACGGCGACTGCCCGAGCCAGCCCCAGGTGATGCAGCTGGTCCAGTGGTTGACCGCCCAGCCGATCGATGGCGACATTTTCTGCACCGACACGCTCGCGCAGCAATGGCAGCACGCCGAAGCCTTCGCCGGCGTCGCCAGTGGCGTGCTGGCCATCTCCATCTCGCAGATCCACGACAGCTTCGTGATCTGGTTCCGGCCGGAGGTCGTCCGCACCGTTCGCTGGGGCGGTGACCCACGCAAGGTAGAGACCGATCAGCCACTGTCGCCACGCACCTCCTTCGAAGGCTGGAAGCAGACGGTGCGCGAGCAGTCGCTGCCCTGGAACGAGGTGGACCGTGATGCCGCGCTGGAGCTGCGCACCGCGATCGTGGACATCGTGCTGCGCAAGGCCGAGGAGATGGCGGCGTTGAATGAACAACTGCTCCGCAGCAACAAGGAGCTCGAAGCGTTCTCCTATTCGGTCAGCCATGACCTGCGGGCGCCGTTCCGCCACATCGTCGGTTACTCGGAACTGCTGTGGTCCTCGGCCGGCGAGCGATTAAACGATTCAGAAAAGAGATTCCTCGAGACCATCGTGGAGTCGGCAAAATCGGCAGGGACGCTGGTGGATGACCTGCTCAGCTTCTCGCAGATGGGCCGCTCGACCATGGGCCAGATCGCGATGGACATGACCGCCCTGGCCGACGACGTGCGCCGCAAGCTCGATATGGAGTACACCGGGCGCGCCATCGACTGGAGGATCGCCGCCCTGCCCAAGGTGCTGGCCGACCCCGGCATGCTGCGGCTGGTCTGGCAGAACCTGCTGTCCAATGCGATCAAGTTCACCCGCGACACGCCCGAGCCACGCATCGAGATCGGACACGAGCGCAATGACACGGAAGACATCTTCTTCGTGCAAGACAACGGCTGCGGTTTCGACATGCGCTATGTGGACAAGCTGTTTGGCGTGTTCCAGCGACTGCATCACATCGATGAGTACGAAGGCACCGGCATCGGCCTGGCCAACGTGCACCGCATCATCACCCGCCATGGCGGCCGCACCTGGGCCGAAGGCCAGGTAGGCGCCGGCGCGACCTTCTATTTCACCATCCCCTTTGTTACTGGAGACCACCTATGAGAGATCTGCGACCGATCCTGCTCGTAGAAGACAACCCGAAAGACGCTGAGCTGACCATGGCGGCGCTTGCGCGCTGCCAGCTGCTCAACGACGTGACCCATGTGCGCGACGGCGTGGAAGCGCTGGAGTATCTCCGCTGCCAGGGTCCCTATGAAGGCGCCATGCACGGTGGCCCGGTGGTGGTGCTGCTGGATTTGAAACTGCCCAAGCTCAATGGCCTGGAAGTGCTCAAGGAAATCCGCAGCGACCGCGCCCTGAGCAGCACCCCGGTGGTGATGCTGACCTCCTCGCGCGAGGAGCAGGACCTGATCCGCAGCTACGAGCTGGGCGTCAACGCCTTCGTGGTCAAGCCGGTGGACTTCAAGGAATTCCTCGAGGCGATCCAGGGCCTGGGCATGTTCTGGGGCATCACCAACCAGCCGCCACCCCACGGCACATTGTTCGGCGGGAAGAGTAGAAACGATGGCTGAGGCCGCCACAACCAAGACCATCAGGATCCTGATGGTCGAAGACAGTGCACTGGATGCAGAGCTGATCACCGCGCAGCTGCGCCGCGCCGGGATCCCGTTCACGGCCCAACGCACCTGGTCGCACCAGGGCATGCTCGATGCCCTGACCACCGCCTCGTTCGATGTGATCCTGGCCGACCACGTGCTGCCAGGCTTCGATGGCGACGCTGCCCTTGCCCTGGCCAGCGAGATCGCCCCCCAGATTCCCTTCCTCTTCGTTTCCGGCACGCTCACCGAAGAGCTCGCCGTGCAGGCGCTCAAGCGCGGCGCGCGCGACTATGTGGTCAAGTCGCGCCTGCAGCGCCTGCCCGATGCCGTTGTCCGGGCCATCCATGAAGCCCAGGAGCGCCGCCGGCTGCTGCGTATCGAGGCCGAACTGCACGACAGCCACCAGCGGCTGAAGCTGATCACCGATTCGCTGCCCGCGCTGATCGCCTACTTCGGTCACGACCATCGCTACCGCTTCGCCAACAATGCCTATGTCGAGTGGCACGGCCGCACGCCCGACAGCCTGATCGGCCGGCACACCCGCGAGGTCGTCGGCGAGGACACCTTCAACAGCATCCAGCAGCATCTCGACCGGGTGCTGCTGGGAGAGAAAGTCAGCTTCGACATGCTCTCCCTGCGCAGCAACGGTGCCGCCCGCCATGCCCAGGTGGACTGCGTACCCGAACTGGCACCGGATGGGTCGGTGCTGGGCTACTACGCCATGGCGCGCGATATCAGCGACCTCAAGCAAGCGCAGTCGTTGCTGAAGGCCAGCAACGAGTCCCTGGAGCGCCAGGTGGATGAGCGGACCTCGGCACTGCACCGGAGCGAAAGCCGGCTGCAGGCCCTGTTCGAATCCAGTTTCCAGCACCAGAACCTGCTGACCCTGGATGGCCACATCATCGACACCAATTCGGCCTCGCTGGCCGCCATCCTGGCGGACAAGCAGGACGTGCGCGGCAACCTGTACTGCGAATCGGCGTGGTTCGCCGACACGCCCGGCGTTCCCGGCGTGGTCTGCACCGCCATCCTGGAGGCTGCGGCGGGCACGGCGTCGCGCCACGAACTGGAACTGCGCCTGCCGACCGGCAAGCGCACGTTCGATTTCTCCTTCCGCCCCCTGTTCGATCATCAGGCACGGATCACCGCCGTCGTCTCCGAGGCCGTGGAAACCACCGCGCGGCGGCAGGCCGAAGAAGCGCTGCGGCACAGCCAGAAAATCGAGGCGGTGGGCCAGCTGACCGGTGGCATCGCGCATGATTTCAACAACATCCTGACCGTCATCGCCGGCAATATCGAGTACGCCAAGATGCTGACCGACCGGCTCGGCGACACGGCAGGCAATTCCTCACGCGCGCTCGACAACGCGATGAAAGGCGTCATGCGTGCGGCCAACGTCACCCAGCGCCTGCTCGCCTTCTCGCGCCGGCAGCCGCTGAAGAACATGCCGGTGGATCTGAACGAAGAGATGCGCGGCATGCAGGACATGCTCAAACGTTCGCTGGGCGAGCTGGTGCAGATCGACATGGTGCACAGCCCGGATATCTGGTGCGTGGAGATCGATCCGAGCCAGCTGGAAGCCTCGATCCTCAACCTGGCGGTGAATGCACGCGATGCCATGCCCGACGGCGGCCGCCTGACCATCGAGATGGACAACATCCACCTGGACAAGGATTACGCGGCGCAGCACCCGGATGTCCCGCCCGGCCAGTACGCCATGGTGCGCGTCCGTGACAGCGGCCAGGGCATGCCGCCGGAGGTCATGGCGCGGGTGTTCGAGCCGTTCTTCACCACCAAGGAGGTTGGCCGTGGCACCGGGCTGGGCCTGTCGATGGTGTATGGCTTCGCCAAGCAGTCCGGCGGGCACGTTCTGCTCGATTCCACCGAGGGCAGCGGCACCACGATCACGCTGTTGTTCCCGCGCTCGGCCGCCGCCCTGCCGAGCGTGCGCCCGGCCGATGCACAGACGCTGGACGCCTTCGAGGTCGAGGCGGAAACGACCGTACTGGTCGCCGAGGACAATGACGATGTGCGCGCCTACACCGTGGATACCCTGCGCCAGCTGGGCTATCGCGTGCTCGAAGCGCATGACGGCCCCTCGGCGCTGCGGTTGCTGGATCGCACCGACGTCAGCGTGGATCTGCTGTTCTCCGACATCGTGATGCCGGGCATGTCCGGCTGGGCCCTGGCCAAGCAGGCACTGGCCCACAAGCCCGGCCTGCGGGTGCTGTTCACCTCGGGCTATCCGCGCGATATCGACGCAAGCGGCACCGTTGGCCGCACCATCGCCCTGTTGGCCAAGCCCTTCACCCGCAGCGATCTGGCGCGGTCCATCCGCACCGCCCTGTTGGATGAAAGCCCCACCCAGAGCGGCACCGCCTTGAATTGAGGCCGTCGCCGGCGGTGCCGTGACGGGCACCCGCCCCCGGTCATGACATGGGGCTGGCACGCGATGCACGGCCGGCTAACACGCACGGGCGCTAAGGTGGAGATCCGCGCACAGGTGGCTGCACGCCACGAGGATCTCCGCCCGCAATGACTGCTGCACGAACCCACCCACGATGCCGCGTGCTTCTCGTCGAAGACGATGCGCCCATCCGGGAGATGACCAAGGACATCCTCAGCGACGATGGCTTCGATGTCCTCGACGTCGGCGATGCCGAGGCCGCGCTGGGGTGCCTCAGGCACGACGGCCCGTTCGACCTGCTGGTCTCCGATGTCGGCCTGCCCGGCATGGACGGCCGCGATCTGGCCACGATCGCCACGACCCTGCATCCGGCCATGCCGATCCTGCTGGTCACCGGCTACGCGGGCCCCGCCGGAGCCCGGCCCGACTTCCGCGGCGAGGACATCAAGCTGCTGCGCAAGCCCTTCACGCTCAAGCAGCTGGTGACCTCGGTCAGGTCGCTGCTCTGACAGCTGCTGACCTGGTCACGACGGGTTCCTGATCGCCAGCAGCGCGCGGGCGCGTCGCTCCAGTTCCGCGGCCGTAAAGGGCTTGGTCAGCACTTCCATGCCGTCCTCCAGCTGGCCCGCGCCCACCGCTGCCGACGCCGCGTAGCCGGTGATGAACAACACCGGCAACGCAGGGCGCACCTGGCGGCCGGCATCAGCGACCTGACGACCATTGAGCCCACCGGTCAGCCCCACATCGGTGATCAACAGGTCGATCGTTTCGTCAGAGCGCAGCAGGTCGATGGCCTGGCCGCCTTCCGGTGCCTGCAACACCCTGTAACCCGCGCCGCCAAGCACCTCGGTCAGCAGCGCGCGGATCGCTTCCTCGTCTTCCACCACCAGAATCGTGCCGACGCTGGGCGCTGAACACGCCGGCAGGTCCTGTAAGGTTTCTTCGGCGGCGTCCGCGGGGGTCTCGCCGATGAAGCGCGGCAGATAGAGTTCCACCGTGGTGCCGTGGCCAACCTGGGAATCAATCCGCACCTGTCCGCCGGATTGGCGGGTGAACCCATAGATCATCGACAGCCCGAGACCTGTGCCCTGCCCGATCGGCTTGGTGGTGAAGAAGGGCTCGAACACCTTTTCGATCACCGCCGCGTCCATGCCGGTTCCTGCGTCCTTGACGGCCAGCCGGACGTAATCGCCGGGCGGCGTATCCAGCGCCGCCGCACTCTCGCCACGCAGGCTCACGTTGGCCGCGCTGATCCATAGCGGGCCCCCCTCGGGCATTGCGTCGCGGGCATTGATGCACAGATTCAGCAGCGCATTTTCCATCTGCGGTACATCCACCAGTACCGCCCAGGGATCGGACGCCAACTGCGTGGAGATCGCGATCGAAGGCCCCAGCGTGCGCGAGATGATATCCAGCATGCCGCGCACCATCGCATCGGCCACTACCGGCGTGGGTGCGAGCGTCTGCCGGCGGGAGAACGCCAGCAGGCGCTGGGTGAGCGCCGTGGCACGCGACGCGCTGGACTGCGCCATCTCCAGGTAGCGGCCGATGTCGTCATAGCGCCGCTGATCGATGCGCAGCTCCAGCAGCTCCAGCCCCACCGAGATGGCGGTCAGCAGGTTGTTGAAGTCATGCGCCAGGCCACCGGTCAACTGACCCACGGCCTCCATCTTCTGACTTTGCCGCAGCCGCTCCTCGGCCACCTGCAACGCGGCGCTGCGGGTCTGCACGCGCTCTTCCAGGGTCAAGGTCAATTCGCGCAGCTGCTCTTCGGCCTGGCGCCGCTCGGTCACATCCGAGGCGGTACCGAACCACTCGGTGATCTCACCGGCGCTGTCCAGCAAGGGCACCGCACGCATCTGCACCCAACGCACACTGCCATCGGCGAGCAGGGTGCGGTGCTCCAGTTCCAGCGGCAGCCGCTGCGCCATCGCACGCGCAATGGCCTGCTCGAGCAGGGCGAGATCATCGGGGTGTACGTAGCGTTCTCGCCAGTCGGTAACCGCAGGCAGGCTCTCGTCCTGTGCCACCGGCCCGGTCGCCAGAATCTGACGCATCTCGCGCCAGTCCGCGGTGACCGCATACAGTGACTGCGAGGAGGCGCTCACCAGCGCGCCGAGGCGGCGCTCGCTGTGGGCCAGTGCATCGCTGGCGCGGCGCTCCTGGGTGCGGTCGCCCAGTACCTTGACGAAGCCCAGCACGGCGCCATCTTCATCGCGCAGCACGGTCATCGCCCCGCTGGCCCAGAAGCGCTCGCCGGACCTGCGCGCCAGCCAGCGCTCACCACTGACCCCACCCGATGCGATCGAGACGCCCTGGTTGTGCCGCAAGCGCTGGGCCTGGATATCGTCAGCGGTGTAGATCACCTCCACGTTCTGACCCAGCATCTCCGCCTCGGTCCAGCCGAAGATGTGCTCGGCCCCGGCATTCCACAGGGTCACCCTGCCCTGCAGGTCCGAGGCGACGATCGCGTAATCGCTGGCACTGTCGATGATCTGGCGATTGCGCGCCTCCACCTGCCGCATCGTGCGCTGCAGCTCGATGTGGGAGGTGACGTCCAGGCCCTGCACGAAGACGCCTGCCGTATTGCCATCCTCACCCGCCACCGGCTGGAAGACGATATCCAGCATGCGCCGGGCCGAGGACGGATCGCTCGGGAACGGCGCCTCGTACACCACCTCGCTGCCGATATACGGCTTGCCGGTGCGGTACACCTCGTCCAGCAGCGGCAGGAAGCCCTGCTCGACGATTTCCGGCAGCGCGTCCCGGATCGACTTGCCGAGCACATGGCGATTGCCAACCAGCCGTTGGTAACCCGGATTGGCCAACTCGACCCGATGCTCGGGCCCACTGAGGAAGGCCATGAACATCGGCGACTTGTCGAACAGCGCGATGAGCCGCTCGTTCTCCTGGGCCAGGCGCTGCTGGGCCACGATGATGCTGGTCACCTCGTTGGTCACGCAGAACGCGCCGCCGACCCTGCCATCATCGAGGAAGATCGGCGAAAACGAGAACGTCCACCAGGTCTCTTCAGGCACGCCCTGGCGGCTCATTGACACCGGCAGGTTCTCGTAACGGGAGGATTCACCGGCGAAGGCGTTCTCGATCGGCGCGCGTACAGCGTCCCAGGCATCGGCCCACAGCTCCCTCAACGGTGCGCCCAGCGCGCCCTCCAGGCGGGGCCCCAGAATCGGGCTGTAGGCATCGTTGAAGAAGAATGTCAGGTCATCGCCCCAGACCACGTACATGCTTTCGGGCGAGGCCAGGATCAGATTGACGGCATTGCGCAACGCGCCCGGCCAGGTCTCGATCGGCCCCACCGGTGTCGCCTGCCACGCCAGTGCACGGACCTGCTCGGCCATCGGCCCGGTGCTGCCGGGAAAGCGCCCCGCCACTGCGCTCATGCGCACCGCTCCAGCACCACCGGGGCGCGCGTGCCGCGCAGCTGCGCGGCAGACCAGGGAAGGATGGACATCATCGGGGCACCGAACCTTGAACTGAAGGCATTGCAGGAGCTGGGGGAACGGCAGGCAGCGGGGGCCAGCCGGAAGGCGGAAAGCAATGTAAGCCAAGCGGGGCAAATCCATGTCAAGGCCGGGAGCCGGTGCCAGCGTTTGGCGGGATGTGCACGCGCCCGGGACGCACCGTTGGCGATGATGCGCGCACCCTCCCCACCCCACGACTGCCATGGCCAAGCCAACCGGCTCCCGTCTCGTCATCTATGCCGCCCTTGCCGGCAACCTGGCCATCGCCATCGCCAAGTTTGTCGCCGCCGGCATCTCCGGCAGCTCGGCGATGCTCAGCGAGGGCGTCCACTCGCTGGTGGACACCATCAACGAGCTGCTGCTGTTGTACGGCCTGCGCCGTGCCGAGCAGAAGCCGGATACGCTCCATCCCTTCGGCTACGGGCGCGAGCTGTACTTCTGGAGTTTCATCGTGGCGCTGCTGGTGTTCGCAGCCGGTGCCGGTGTATCGGCCTATGAAGGCATCCAGCACATCCGCCACCCCGAGCCGGCCACCAACCACCTGATCAGTTACGTGGTGCTGGGCATCTCCTTTGTCTTCGAAGGCACCTCATGGTGGATCGCGCTGCGCGAGTTCCGCGCCACCAAGGGGGCGATGGGTTACTTCGAGGCGTTCCGCCGCAGCAAGGATCCCTCCACCTTCACCGTGCTGCTGGAAGACAGCGCCGCCCTGCTCGGCCTGGCTTTTGCGCTGGTCGGCCTGCTTGCCGCGCAGTTGCTGGACATGCCGATCCTGGATGGCGTGGCGTCGCTGTGCATCGCCGGCGTGCTGGCGGTCACCGCCTTCCTGCTTGCCCGCGAGACCAAGGGCCTGCTGGTCGGTGAGCCCGCGCACCCGAGCGTCGCCAAACGCATTCTTGCCGTCGCCACCCACGATGCGGACCTGCGCCGCGCCAATGGCGTGACCACGATGCAGATGGGCCCGGACCAGGTGGTCGCGATGCTGAGTGCGGAGTTCGAGGACGATCGCACCACCCCGCAGATCGAGGCCTGCATCACGCGGATTGAAAAGACGGTGAAAGCCGAGTACCCCGAGCTGGTCGCGCTGTTCGTGAAGCCGCAGACGCCGGAAGTGTTCCAGGCGCGGCGGGCAGCATTGGGCGAACCCCATCCCGACACGTGACCCCCGTGCAACGCGTGCAGCATCGCAGGCGGTGCGCACGACACCGTCACGGATGCCGTTGGATGCTCACCTGCCATGCGCCGTTTCGCACAAGCCATCGCTGATAGCGAGTCACTTCCCGCTGGCCTTCCTGCTGCGCTGGCGCGGACGCTGGCGGCCGCGCCGGACCACTACAACATCGCCAAGGGGGGCGTGGCCACGGTGCTCGCGCGCGACCATGACGGCTCCATCGCCGTGGCCGACATGGTGTGGGGCTTGGTGCCGCGTTGGTCCAAGGAGCCGGCCACGCCGTATACCACGGTGACCGCACGGCTTGACCGCGCGCCACGCAGCCGCATCTACGCGCAGGCCTGGGCGCAGCGCCCGTGCGTGTTGCCCATGACCGGCTACTACAAATGGGATCGCGAGCGCCGGCCCCCCTGGCCCCTGTTCGTGCAGCGCAAGGATGGCCTCGCGCTGCTCGCAGCGGGCTTGTGGGAGCACTGGGAAAGCGACGACGGCCAGCAGCTGGACAGCTTCACCATATTGACCGGCCCCAACAGCGCGATCCCTTCCCCACTCACACCGGACGGGCCGATCTTCATCGCGCCGGCCACCGCCCTGGACTGGTTGAGTGGCGCCTTCCAGACGCCTTCGGCATTGCGTACCCACGCCTCCACCCCGGCGTTGGAAGCCTATCCGGTCAGCCGCGCGTTTCGTGATCCTTCGCGTGACGATTACACCCTGTTGGAGCCTGTCGATCCGGATACCACCGTAGCCAGCACCGAACCGCAGCCATGGGATGGCGATGGATGGGATGAACGCGATGCGGAGGAGTGACGTGCAGCGCACGTGAGCATCAACCTTTCCGGCGCTTGAATGGATTCCGCGCCCGCGGCGAATTTCACCTTCGCGCCACCGCTCTGCCGTCAGGGTGGAGATGCCCAGCAACACGGGCCCTCTCTCTAACCAATCGTGGAGTCAACCATGGACAAGAATCGCACTGAAGGCGCCAAGAACCAGGTCAAGGGCACCGTAAAGGAAGTCGTGGGCAAGGTCACCGGCGACAAGACGAAAGAAGTGGAAGGCAAGATCCAGAAGGGTGTTGGCGAAGTCCAAAGCGACGTGGGCAAGGCGCGCGACGACGCTCGGCGCTGAGTCTTGACCCCACCGCTCTCTGACCCACCTCGGGCAGAGAGCAGTGGGAGGTTAGCCGTGTGCATCGCCGGCGTACGCCACCCAACCTCTGAATGACAGCGCGGCATAGAACAGATCCGGCCGCTCGAATCCCGCCTCCTCCAGCATCGCGATCTCTTGCTCCGGCGACAACGTGGGCAGCCGGTTGGCGATGCTATCGGCACGTGCAGCTGCCGTCTCTCCCGCCAGACCGCGCGCCGCTACGAACGCAGCCCAGCGCTGGAAGCACCTGTGTTTCTCCAACGGGCCGCTCGGCACGCTGTGGTGCGCGATGATCAACGGTGCACCTGGCTTGAGGCGGCGCCTTAGTGCGCACAGCGTCTCGAGACGGTCTTCCGCTGACAGGAAATGCAGCGTCAGCAAGCAGGTGGCACCATCGAACGCGGTATCCGGCGTGCTGTCGATATAGCCTTCGATCATCTCCACGCGGGCAGACAGTTCGACTCCCAAGACGCGCTTCGCCAATCCAAGCATCTCGGCGGACGGATCCACGCCGGTGAAGCGCCAGCTGGGACTCGCTTCCGCGAATGCCTTCAGCTCCATGCCACCGCCCGCCCCCAGGACCAATACGCGCCCCTCCTGCGGTGGCACGTGTTCGGCCAGCAGGACGTGGGTCATCTGGTGCAGCGCGTGGACGCCGGGCACCTGACGGACCAGGTTGTCGGCGTACTGGGCGACGGCATCAGGATCAGAGAAGGACATCCGGACCACCTTGGTTGCAGCGAACCTTAATGTAACACACTTAGTTACATTAAGACTGCGTCACTCCAGCAGCCCCATCAGCGAGTGGTGCACCGCCACACCTGCCAGCGCGCCCTCGCCCACTGCCAACGCGATGCTGCCCGCCATCCGGGCCGCATCGCCGCAGGCAAACACGCCCGGCACCGTGGTCTGTTTGGCCGAATCGGTGGTGATGCAGCCGCCATCCTTCAATTCGCAGCCCAACTGCTCGGCGAGATCCGTGGACAGCCGCGAGTGCGGCGAGATGAACAGCGCATCCACCTCCACCCGCCGCCCATCGGCGAGCACCACGGTGGCGGTGTCCTCCACGCGCTGCACCTGGGCCGACTCGATCACGACGCCGCACGCCTCCAGCCGTGCATGCTGCTCCGCATCGATCCTGGCGGATGCCTGGCTGCAGAACAGCGTGATCCGACCCCAGTCGCAGAGCAACAGGGCCTGGGCCGCGCCGCCATCCTTCGCACAGCCAATCACCCCGATGCGCCCTTCGAACACCTCGTAGCCGTGGCAGTACGGGCAATGAAAAACGCTCCGGCCCCAGCGTTCGCCGATCCCGTCGATGTCGGGCAGGTCGTCGGTCACCCCGTGGGCCAGGATCACTCGATCCGCCACGAATGCATGGCGGTCTTCGACCGTGACCTGGAACCTTCCGCCGTCATCGATCGCCTGCGCCGACACCGCAGTACCGGTGAGCCACCTCAGGGTGGGATAGCGCAGCAGTTCGTCGCGGGCCTGGGAGGCGATGTCTGCCGGCGGCAGGCCTTCCCTGCCGAGGAACCCATGGGCGACGCGCGCATTCCGGTTGCGCGGCTTTCCCCCGTCGATGATCAACACCTTGCGCCTGGCGCGGACCAGCTGCAGCGCTGCGGACATGCCGGCGTAGCTGCCGCCGATGATGATCACATCAAAACGATCAGGACGCAGATCGGCCATGGCGCTGTCCTGCGAGCTCGCAGAGTGACGAATGCGCCAGAGTGCGTGAGGCGGGATCAACGCCGCGCGTACAGCGTGTGAGCCCCTGCATCACAGCGCGCTATCGAGCCGGACACCGAGGTGCCTCTATCGCCGCAGGGCAGTTCAGCAGGCACTGGAATTCGCCATGCTATACAACCGAACAAGCACCGCCTCGGGCGTCGCACAACCCGTCCCGAAGGCAAGCGACAGCACGTATCTGCGCAATGCCGTGTCGCCAACAGGCCATTTGGATGAAGCCCGCATGACATCGATCTTTTCCACGACACCTCTCCGCTGGCCGGGCGTAACCCGCGGCATCGCACTGGCACTTCTCCCGATGAGGCGCTACAGCACGTTCTCCGGCCGCGCCAGCCGCAGGGAATTCTGGGCGTTCGCGCTGCTTGCCTTCGGCGTGCTTGGCGGTTGCTACGCCATGATGATGTGGACCTACAGTGCCGGATGGGTCATCACGGGCATGGTGCTGGCGGCGCTGCTGGCCCCTGTGCTCGTGATTCCCCTGATCGCCGTCACGATCCGGCGGCTTCACGATATCGACGAGTCTGGTTGGCTGGCGCTCCTCGTCCTCGTGCCGTTGGGCGTGTTCGTGTTCTTCCCGTTGATGCTGCTTCCCCCTACGCCGGGATCGAACCGCTTTGGCTCGCGTGAACCAGACCTCATGCAACCGCACGCATGACCCAAGCGGCGGGACGAGGGCTTGAATTCTCTGTCAGGTAGCGGCTACGTTTCCTGTACGCCCTTCATGGAAGAACTGCGATGCGTTCAAGGTCGATACGCTCTTACCCTGCGACCCGCGCGGCGACGCTCACCTTCGCCATCCTTGCAGCGACCACCGTCGCAGCTGAGCCGCCCAGCTTCTTCACGGCGCTGGACCAGTATGGAAACAACGACTATGCCGCGTGCAGCAGCACCTTGAGTGACCTGCACCGGCAAGGTATCCCGTTCCCCGAGGGCGGCGAACTGTTGCTGGTCGAGTGCACGGCGGCCGCGGGCGATCATGCAGCGGCTTTCGCGTACATCGATGCGCTGCTCGCCAGCGGTCGCCTGCCGCTGGACGATCTGCGCATGAAAGAACGCCCCGGCCTGGATGCGCTGCGTGCCGATCCCGCGTGGCCGGCGGTGCTGAAGCGGGTGATGGCCGAAGAGAAAAAACACGATGCGCTGCGCGATGCGCCACTGCGGCAGGCGTTGCTCGCACGCGAGGCGAAGGATCAGGCAGCGCAACATGCCGCCATCGCGGCAGGCGGCGGCGATGCATGGCGGCAAACAACTCCGGTGAGCGAAGCCAATGCAACTTGGCTGAAAGCCGTGATCGCCGAGAAGGGCTGGCCCGGCATGGCGCGCGTCGGCCGTGATGGCGCCAAGGCGGCGTGGCTGATCGTGCAGCATGCCGACCATGACCCTGCGTTCCAGGCGAACGCGTTGGCGTTGATGCAGAAGGCCAGCGAGGCGGGTGATGCCGACCCTGCGGACATGGCACTGCTGACCGATCGGGTGTTGCTGGCGCAGGGGAAGCCGCAGCGCTACGGGACCCAGTTCGCGGACGCCGGGCATGGGGTCATGGAGCTTCGGCCTACCGAGGATCTGACAACCTTGGATGCACGGCGGAGGGCGTTGGGTTGCAGCCGTTGGACGCTTACAAGGCGATGCTGTCGGAGATGTACGGCAAGCAGGTCAGGTAGGCTGCCGCAGGATCAGCGGCGGTGCCGAGCAACCGTCACTACACCTTCCTACATGTTAATATTTCTCATTCGCACCTACCCCCTCCCCGCGCCCGATGACCCGCCCATCGCTTCGTCTCTCTGCCCTGGGCCTGGCCCTGACCTTGGCCTGCGCGTCGGCCCATGCGGCCCCGCCCTCCTCCCCCTCCTCGCCCGATGTGCGCCAGCTGGACGCCGTGCAGGTGCTCGGTCGCGCCCAGACGCTTTACCGGGTGGACGACGCCACGGTGGGCACGCGGACGGATACGCCGTTGGCGCTGGTGCCGCAGTCCATCCAGGTGGTGCCGCGTGAGCTGATTGAAGACCAGGCGGCCCGCCAGATCACCGACCTGTACCGCAGCATCAGCGGCATCAGTTTCTTCAGCTATGCCGGCGTGACCCTGCGCGGCTTCCGCCAGGAAAACGTGCTGTATGACGGCCTGCGCGGCGACCCCTATGCCGGCTTTTCGGTGCCGCAGCTGTTCAACATCGAGCGCGTGGAAGTCCTGAAGGGACCGGCCGGCGCCCTGTACGGCGGCGGGGACGCTGGCGGCGTCATCAACTACGTGACGCGCAAGCCCAAAGCCACACCCGAGCGCCGTATCGAACTGCAGGCCGGCAACAAGGATTTCCGGGCGGCATCGATCGAGGCCACCGGGCCGCTGAACACCGCGGGCAGCGTGCGTTACCGCGCCGGGCTGTATGGCGACACCGAACAGGGTGTGCGCTGGAACGCGGACAGCGAAAGCGTGATCGGTGATGCGTCGCTGGCCTTCGACGTGGGCGACACCGGCGAGTTGACCCTGCAGTTCACCGACATCACCCAGAACCTGGGCGGCAACCGCCTGCGTGGCGTGCCGGTGGACGACAACGGCAGTTTTCTGACCAACCGTCGTTGGAACCATAACGAAGCCACCGATTTTCTCGACATGCGTGCCAAGGTTGCGCTGGCGCAGTACCGCTTCTCGCCCAGCACCACCCTGGACGTGGATGTGGGTGCGCGCTGGTTCGAGAACAACGAGCATCAGATCTACCACGAGCCGATGGGGCTGATCGACCGCAACCGCGATGGCGTGCCCGAATGGATGACCCGCCAGCTGCGCAACCAGATCCGCGACAACGATGCATTTACCGCCAACGGCAACGCCGTGTGGCGCGTCAGCACCGGCAGCATCGAGCACAAGGTGCTGTTCGGTGCCGATGTGTACCAGCAGGATGCCGACTTCACCGCGCAGACCGCCAACAGCGCGGATCTGGCGCGGGGTGCCGGCCCAGTGCCGGGCATCGACCTGTTCAACCCGGTGTATGGCGCAAGTTCGTGGCGCGACTACACCCTGGCCGCCCTGCCCTGGCGCAGCACGAGCACGCGCAGCAAGCGCTATGGCGGCTACCTGCAGGACGAACTGACGCTGACCCCGCGCTGGCATGTGCTGGCCGGACTGCGTTGGGATGGCTTCAAGGACGATGACCGCATTGCCGGCACCGCCGTGGATGGCAATGACATCAGCTGGCGGCTGGGCAGCACGTACACCGTGCGGGAAGGCGTCAATGTCTACGCCAATATCGCCAGCGGTTTCATGCCCCAGAGCGCGGCCAACCAGAGCGCCGAAGCGGGCGGCCCATTCGATGCCGAGCGCAGCAGACAATGGGAAGTCGGTTTGAAATCCCTGCTGGCCGAGCGCGTCACCCTGAACCTGGCCGCGTACCGGATCGACCGCAGCAATATCGTGCAGGCCACCGGCGAGATCGTGGACGGCGTCAACCAACTGGCCGCCCTTGGCCTGGTGCGCAGTACGGGCATGGAGCTGGATCTGCTGGCCGATGTCACCGAGCGCTGGGTGCTCAACCTGACCTACGCCTACAACGATGCACGGGTGAAGGATGCCGGCAGCAACGGCATCACCAATGCTTCGGGTGATCGCTTCGCCAATGCGCCGCAGAACAAGCTCGGCCTGTGGACGCGCTACGATCTGCCGGCGATCAACTCCGCCATCGGCTTCGGCGCGGATTACGTGGATGAGCGCGTCAGCCTGGATGGCCAACGGGTCAAGCCGTACACCGTGTTCGACATGAGCTGGAAGACGCAGTGGCAGCAGTGGCAGTTCCAGGCCAACGTCAAAAACCTGTTCGACAAGGTCTATGCCGCCAGTGGCTTCACCGAGCGCACCGGCCACTTCCCGGGTGAACCACGCCGCGTCTACGTGCAAGCGGCGTACTCCTTCTGAGCCTGCCCATGCGCCCGCCTGCGCCAACGCCCCCCAACCGTCCTGCGCGCGGCGGAAGTGGACGGCGGCTGTGGTTCGACCTGCACAGCTGGCTCGGCCTGAAACTCTGCCTGTTCATGGGCTTTGTCTGCCTCACCGGCACGCTGGCGGTATTCTCGCAGGAGATCGACTGGCTGCTGCATTCCCCCATCCGCGTCGCCGATGGTGGTGAACAAGCCGGCTGGGGGGCAGTCATCCAGGCCGCGCAGACGGCGCATCCGGACTGGGAGCTGGAAGGCATCTCCGCCGGCCACACGCGCCTGTTCGCGGCGCGCGCGCAGATGCGCCTGCCCGATGGCAAGCGACGCTTTGTCTGGATCAATCCCTACACCGCGCAGGTGACTGGCGACACGGGCTGGTTCAATACCCAACGGCTGCTGCGCAACACCCACCGCCACCTGATGCTGCCGGTGGCCTGGGGCGTGCCACTGGTGGCGGCGCTGTCCATCCCGTTGCTGCTGTCGCTGTTGAGCAGCCTCTACATCTACAAGAAATGGTGGCGCGGTTTCTTCAAGCGACCCGATCCCTCACGACCGCGCCGCCTGTGGGGCGATGTCCATCGCTTGGCCGGGGTGTGGTCGCTCTGGTTTCTGCTGCTGATCGGGCTGACCGGGGCGTGGTATCTGATCGAATCCCTCGGCGGCGATGCACCGGCCGCGCCGACCATGCGGCTGGCCAAGGGCGATGACCGCGCTGCCGCGGTCGACCCGGCCGCCGTCGACGCCGCTGTGCAGACCGTCCGCCAGCAATGGCCCCGCCTCGACATCCTCGGCGCCATCCCCGCACGCGATGGCGGGAGCATCCTGTTCATGGGGGAGGCCGACGCCTGGCTGGTGCGGGAACGGGCGAACAATATCGCCGTGGACCTGCGCACCGGGCACGTGATCGGCATGCATGACGGCCGTGCGCTGGGGATCCACCAGCGCATCGCCGAAATGGCTGACCCCCTGCACTTCGGCAGCTTCGGCGGTTGGTCCATCCGACTGCTGTGGTTGCTGGCCGGCACGCTGTTGACCGGCCTGTGCTTCACCGGCGTGTATCTCTACGGACTTCGCACAGTGGATTCGCTGCGATCAGCAGCCAAAAGGCGGCAGACATGAGTCATGAAAAGCTGCCCGGCCCCTGGCGCGCGGCGTGGCACGGCATGGGTCGCTGGCGCTGGCTGTGGCTGGCCCTGCTGCTGGTGTGGGCGTCGCTGGTGCCGCTTGAGGCAATGAAGTAGACGCGCTCGCCCGTCGAACAATGGCATGCTGGATGTTCGTGCAGGAGAGCAACGATGCGGATGACGGGAAATCTTCTTGCAGCCAGTGCTGTCACGCTGAAGGTCGGCGTGGTGTTCTGGGTGCTGGTGGCCTGGCGGACGCCCGGCGGTGAGCCTTGGGACGCGCCTGCGTTCTGGACCGTCGTCTATCCCATCGCACTGGGCATCGCTGCAGTGCTAGGCGCCTGCTTCCCCCGGAAGGCGTGGCTATGGGGACTGTTGCTCATGGCGCTGCAGGTGCCGGTGGTGGCCGTGATGTCCGGCGTTGGACCGTTGTTGCTCGCCGGCCTGGTGTACGCACTGGTACTGGCGGTGCCTGCGATGGCTATCGCGGCAGCAGCGGGCGCGCTGCGTCGCCGCCTGTATGGGAGGGTTTGAGACGCTCAGCGCTTCGCCGGCTGCCACCCCGCTCGCAGTGCATCCGACGCGCTGCAGAACATGCGCTCGCCGTGGCTCAGGTCGATGCTCGTGCGCGCGTAGTCCCGCTGGCCGGGCACGTGGTAGATCTTCCTGCCTTCGCGGGAGATGTTGCCCTTGATGCGGCATCCGCCCGGCGCCGGCTGCGCGGCCACCGGGGCTTGTCGTGCCGTCTGCTCACGTTTGCTGCGACGATAGTCAGCTGGCATCTGGAACGTCCCCTGCCAGAGGTTCCGCTGGTGCTGGCGCGCGTCGGCTTCGTCTGCGATGAATGCCGTCGCGTATTGGCGATACGCGACCGCCCAACCGGCGCGCACCATCCGCTGATTGACCGACTGCCCCTGTACAAAGCACTCCGCCACCACCCGACCGTAGCGGTCCGTGTCCTTGGGCTGGCAACGAACCGTCTTGTCCAGCACATAGCCGTCCAGCGCAGCAGCGGACCGTCGGCCACAGGGCCAAGCACGTCCGTCGTTGGTGGTGCATTGCTGGGCGCTTTCCGGCGCATCGATGCCCCACAGGCGGATGCGCTGCTTGGCCACGGTGAGGGTGTCCCCGTCCGTGACCGTCGCGCGGCCAACCAGCTCTGCTGCCACACCAGAAAACGACGCAGAAACCAAAAACACCACCACCAGACCTTTCACCACCATCAACAACAACGCCCTCAAGTGCACGCTCGGGAGCGAGCGCCAGTTAAAACAAGGCCGAGCACTTTAGCGGAAACGGAGACAGGACGCCGACTACATCGACAGTCCTTCACTCCCGACGTGCATTCCTGGTGTGGTCGCCTAGATATGAAACGCCGGACCTGCCGACAACGCCGACGAGCTCACCCTGACCCGGAACGCGATGAGCAGGCTGGCGAGGAGCATCACCGCCGCGGCAACGACAAGGACTGCAACGATGCCGCCCAGCCCGAACACCACGCCACCCAACGCGGCGCCCGCTGCGATGGAGGACTGCACCGCAGCGACCACCATCCCGCCGGCACTCTCAGCCTGATCGGGTACCGCACGGGCGACCCAGCTCGACCAGGCAACCGGCACGCCGCCGAAGGCCAGACCCCACAGTGCTACCAGGATCGACAGCCCACCGACGCCCACCGGCAACAGGAGCATGCCCAGCGCGGCTACGCCAACCAAGGCAGGCATGAGCACCAGCGTGACTTTCAGACTGCGCTCCATGAGCCAACCGGCCAAGAGAGTGCCAACGAAATTCGCCACACCGAACCCGAGCAGGATCAGCGCCAGGCCATCGGCGCTCATCTGCCCCAGGCTCTCCAACGTTGGGCGGATGTAAGTAAAGAGCGAGTACTGACCGGTGTGCGCGAGGACGCAGCCCAGCATGCCGACCGCAACGCCTGGGCGGCGCAGGAGCGCCACCACCGACTGCGGGACTGCCGCCTGGCGCGGGGCCATCCGGGGCAGCGTGAACCACTGGAACGCAAACGTGAGTCCACCCACCGCCGTCGCCGCCCAGAAGGCGCTGCGCCAACCCAGCAGCCCGCCGAGGTAGCTCCCCAACGGAACCGACACCACCGTGCCGACCGCAATCCCGCTGAAGATGATCGAGAGCGCGCGAGGCACGCGCTGGGGCGGCACCAACCGCATGGCCACGGCCGCTGCCATGCTCCAGAAACCGCCCAGCGCGATGCCCAGAAGGACGCGCATCACCAGCAGCACGCCCATGCTGGACGACAAAGCCACCAAGGCGTTGGAGAGAATCATCAGGGCCGTGAAACTCAACAGCACCAGGCGCCTATCTATCGAGCGGGTCAGCCGCGGCACCAGCAGCCCAGCGAACAAGGCCACAACCGCAGTGACCGTCACCGCTTGCCCGGCCAGCGCCTCCGACACCCCCAGATCCGCCGCCATCGGGGTCAACAGGCTGGCAGGCAGATATTCCGCCGTGAGCAGCCCGAAGACCCCCATGGCCAGCGAAAACACCGCCACCCATGCCGATGAAGAAGGCTCCCCGCTTCCCCTGTCCACAGAATCAGGCGTGTTCGCGACATCAACTACGTTATTGCTCATCACAGATCCCAGTGCATTCGTGCAGCCGAGAGTCTAGGGAGCCCGATCAGGATGATCTATGATTGTCCGACCTGTATTTTTGATCGAAACCCCGGACCGTCTCCATGAGCCACACGCCACTCCAGCCCACCGACCTGATCAGCGAACTGCTGACCGGCATGCGGCTGCATGGCGTTCAATACCGGCGCATTCAGACCGGGCCGACCTTCGGGCTCGGATTTCCCCCGAAGCCAGGCCATGCCTACTTCCATTACCTGGCAGTGGGCACGGCGATTCTTCGTGGCGCAGACGGCAGCCAACACCGTCTATCCGCCGGAGATGTCGTGCTTCTTCCCAGCGGAGACGAACACGCGTTGCTGTCGGGCGAGGACCATCCTGTCCAGTGCCTGGAAACGATCGACGCAGCCCCGTTGGGCGACGCAGTGAGCGGGATAGACACGTGCCCGAGCACACATGCCGTGCCCAGCGCCGTGCTCTTCCACGGCTGCATGGTGTTCGATCTGGGCGGCATGCAAGGGTTGAGCAAGGTGATGCCGGCGGTGATGCTGGCCGATGGCAACGCCACTCCGTTCACCGGGCTGTTGCCGATGGTCGACGCGATGAAGCGCGAGGTGTGCTCCGGACGCATTGGCTATGCAGGAATACTCGCCCGCCTCGCGGATGCAGTCGCCGCCATGATCGTCCGTGACTGGGTCGAGCGCGGTTGCGACGGAACTTCGGGCCTAGTCGTGGCCATGAGCGACCCTCGTCTGTCGCTGTCGTTGCTTGCCCTGCACAGACACCCTGGGCGTGACTGGACTGTCGAAGCACTGGCTGCGGAATCGAACATCTCGCGTTCGGTCTTTGCAGACCGGTTCCAGAGCGTCATTGGGACCGCGCCTCTGCGATACGTGACTGAGCTTCGCATGCAATTGGCGAGTCAATGGTTGAGCCAACAGAATCTATCCATCGAGGTAGTGGCAGAGCGTCTTGGCTACGCGTCGCAGGCTGCTTTCAGTCGGGCGTATAAGCGTGTCATGGGGCACTCGCCTGGCGCGACTCGGCGGGGTCGCGCCTTGGCCTCTCCGTAGGGGGCAGCGCAAGCCCTGTGTTTGAACATTGGCGGAGAGAGTGTCCGAATCCGGCGCGTTTGCTGGCATTCGCTCGCATCCGTGGAACAGTCGCAGCCATTGATACAGCTACGTTTCACCATCCGGTTTCGTTCGCACGCCTTCGCGGCGATCCGCGCTCGGTGGGCGGGTACATGGATGGGTAGGAAGCATGGGATTGAAGATCAATCGCCTCACAGCGCGCAGGGTAGCTACAGTCTCCGAGCCGGGCTATCACGCCGACGGCGGCGGGCTGTACTTGCAGGTTACGGCGAACGGCGCCAAGAGTTGGGTGTTTAGGTATCGCTTTGAGGGAAGGCGCCCAGAGATGGGCTTAGGCCCGCTTCACGTCGTCGGCCTGGCCGATGCGCGGGAGGCAGCTGACGCCGCGAGGAAGATGGTGCTTTCGGGCCAGGACCCCTTGGCCGGACGCCGCGCCGCAGCCATGGCTTCGGCGGGCATACCTACATTCTGGGAGGCTGCCGAGTCCTACATCGAAGAACGTCGCGCTGGGTGGACAAACCCGAAACATGCCGGCCAGTGGACCAATACGCTTGATACCTACGCAAAGCCGATACTGGGCGGCATCCGCGTGGACCGGATCGAGACAGACCACATCCTGAACGTTCTGCGCCCAATTTGGGCTGTAAAGACAGAGACAGCCAGCAGAGTGCGGCAGCGTATCGAGGCGGTGCTGGATGCGGTGACGGTGCAAAAGAAGCGGACCGGTGAAAACCCGGCCCGATGGCGCGGGCACCTAGCCATGATCCTGCCGAAGCCCACAGCAGTGAGCAAGGTGGAGAATTTCGCCGCCCTGCCCTACGGAGAACTGCCGGCATTCATGGATAAGCTACGGCAGCGGCATGGCGAGGCAGCCCGCGCCCTTGAGTTCACTATCCTCACTGCAGCCCGCACCGGAATGACTCTCGGTGCTTTATCGGTCGAGATCGACCTTGAAGCCGAGACGTGGACCATACCAAGCGGCCGAATGAAGGCAAAGGTCCAACACACGATACCCCTATCGGCAGCAGCAATGGCGCTGGCGAGACCACGCATCCAACGTAGGCTCTTGTTCCCCAACGACCTCACCGGCGAGCTACTGAGTGAAAACGCAATGCTGGCATTGATGAAACGCATGGGCTTTGGGAATTTCACGGTTCATGGGTTCCGGTCCACTTTTAAGGACTGGGCCAGCGAGACAACCGACTTTGCAGACGACCTATCAGAGGCCGCCTTAGCGCACCAGATAAGAGATAAGGCCAAAGCCGCCTACAAGCGCGGAACCATGCTGGAGAAGCGCCGGAGGCTTATGCATGAATGGCAAATTTTCGCTTTGTCAAATCGGCTGACTGGTTAATCTGCCCTCGTAACCAGAAGCCTAGCTACAAAAGTGGCGAACAGAATAATGCCAGCCGCCACCAACCCCTTACTCAGAGTCCAATTAAACCCTGGAGACTCGGATTCCGCCGAGATGACAATTGAAGCAACCCCACAGCAAAGGGCCATAGGAACTTGCGCAGCGTTACCAATCCTAAAATGAGGGAGCCTGTCAAAGAGCCGAGGGCGGCGGATTGAAGATAAAAAACTCAGGAAAAGGGCCATATACATACTTAAGAGAAACATACACACAACAACCTTAGCCGTATCAGGCACATGTATCCTTCCTTGCTCATAATCGACCAAGCGCACATCACCCACCCCGGCAATCCGAGCGTCCGTAGAGATTTCAGGAATTGCCCCACTGGTTAATACGCCAATCTGAAAACTGTCACCAGGGTTAAGAAGAAGCGGGGCCAATACGGCTTTCCCCTGAAAAATATCGATCTTTGGCTTCACGCTAGCCGGGTGAGCGTTCATGACCTGCACCTTAGCAATAGATGCACGCCCCGCATCGATCGTTAAGGGCACTTCAACGTCAGCAGATCTGATAGTTTGATTGCCGGCATTCATGACCTCGAGTACTACAAAGTGAGGTCTTTGAAGCATGGCTCCGCTCAGTGAAATATCAACGTCGCCTTGGAATCCGTCGGGGAGCGAGGGATCCAAGTTAGCCACGGATACGATTCTCAGGTCTATGGACCTCCTATCCGCATCAAGGAACCAAAATGCAACGGGCACTAAGATTGCAATTGCAGCAAGGATCCAAGTGATTAAATTTGCCCATCTTCCTGACACGCCACTTCCCCCAATAAGCCGCATAGTGCCCAACTGCGGCAACCCCTCGTTGCTCACCCGTGCTGCGGCCCGTTGCAGAATGCGTTCCGAGAACTACCATGTCAAGGTCGCGGAAGATCAATAGAAACAACGACTAAGCCGATCACCCGCGATCATTGGCGGCCTACGGAAATCAATGGCTTACCCGTTGCCTGGGGTCAGTTTGGGGTCAGTCCATCAGGCCGCCTGATCGTCCAAGGGCTGGAGCCGGTTGGCAATACCGTCGAACCGCGCCGCCTCAACGCGGAGGCGGTCAGCACCACGCCGGCGACCCGCCCTTGCCCGCCAGTCGCCGCTGTGATTCATATCCAGGTCGTCGGCCTGCTGCCATAGCGAAGCCGCCCGCGCGCGCGCCCAGCGCGCCTTGCCGATGCTCTTCTGATCCATGGAGCCACTGTCGCCGCCGGCGGTCGCACGCGCCGATACGGAGGCAACGCCGGCTGACTGCCTACCAGGTCCGGTTCTTCCGCTGGGCCGCGCGGGCCACTTCGCGCTGATCGATCTCCAGGCGAAGCCGCTGCTGATGCCTTACCGCCCACAGCTCAGACCCGATCACACCCTGCTCGTAGCTGGTGCATATCCTGCGGCCGCGGTGCTGGTCGTCGAGATGACGGTCCACCTCGACCCACCAGACCTTATCGTCCACGCGCTGCGACAGGCGCAACACCTCTGTCATACCGCAGTAGATGGCATCGGGAAGTTGATCGGCACGGCTGGCGACCGAGCGCCATCGGAAGTCGGGAGGAAGCATGCGCGCAGGATACGGGCCGGGGTCTCAGATTCCGCGACGGGGCGTCAGGGCCGTGCAAACGTGCCAGCGGGTCGCTGCTCAGGCGCCCCAGCACCCGGGCTGAGCTGCCTGCGGCTCCCGGATCCGGCGAGCACAGATTGCCCTGGACCGCCCTGCCCCCGGTACAGGGTGATTGCCCGGCCTCGTGTGGGGATCGGCCGCCCCAGCACGTCGGAGTGCAGGCCGCGCGAAGGCCCGGAGCACTGGGAGGGGGTATGGTTCCGCCATGTGCGGCCGATTCGTCCAGACCCCGATCCGAAACGCTGACACCCTGGGCTTCCCCCTACTGGTGGGCGACCTCATGTCGATCCCGGAGACCTACAACCTGGCGCCGACGCAGCGCGCGTCCGTGATCCTCGATCGCGGCACCGGCCTGCAGGTCACACGCCTGTCGTGGGGTCTGCTCCCCTTCTGGGCCAAGGCCAAGAAGCTGCAGGGCTCCACGATCAATGCCCGCGTCGAGACCGTGGCCACCAAGCCTGCCTTCCGGTCGGCGTTCAAGAAGCGCCGGTGCCTGATACCCATGGCCGGGTACTACGAGTGGTCGGTCAACGCGGAGGACGGCAAGAAGGACCCGTGGTTCATTCACGCGACCGGGCCGCTGCTGGCCGCCGGCCTGTGGGAAGACACCAGCCCCCTGCTCGACCCGGACACCCTGGGCACCTTCACGGTGATCACCGGTGACAGCAGCGGCGTCTCGGCCGATATCCATGACCGCATGCCGGTCTGGCTGACGGCCGGCCAGGCCGATGAGTGGCTGATCGCTGAGCCGGATGATGCCATGGCAATGCTGCTGGCCAGCGAGCCGCCGGCCATGGAGGCGTACCGCGTTAGCCGCGCAGTGAACACGCCGCGGAACAACCGCGAGGATCTGCTGACGCAGGTAGCTTGAGCGGCCCTTAGGGAGAGCCGGTAGGGTGACACAGTGTCACGCAATCCCGACCCAACGAAGTACGGACTTCCTCCCCTTCACCAGCCGCTCAAATACGGATGCGCCCGCAGCGCACACGGCGAGCGTGGTGATCACGGCCAACAGCACAAACACGGGCTGCACAGCATCGAGGCCCGGGATCCTGCGTAGAGCCGCCTGAACAATCCCGAGCACCAGCATGTGAGAGAGATAGAAATAGAAACTTCGCGCACCGAGCCAGGCAAGAAGCCAACGCCAGCCGCCCGCTGTGACCCATGTGCGCGCGATACAGACCGTCAACGCACACACCAGCAACGACGTAATCATCGAAGAAACTTTCAGCTGCGAGATCGCCAGTTCCATTGAGCCTGGAAGCCAGTAGAACGCTTCAACGACAGCACAGGCAGCCGCAGCAGACGCCAAGCCCAATACTATCTGCCAGCGGCCGTCACCCAAGGCCGAATCGCTCTTGCCTATAGCCAGGCCGGCCAAGTAGAAGGGAAGCCACAGGAAGAACGGCAACGCGTTGTACGGAAAGTGCGACCACGTTCCGTCGAGACCATCTGCGCGTATTCCATAGGTGAAGGCGCAAGAGGCCGCGATCGACAACAGGATGCCTACTTTCAACGCTGTGTTCGACAAGCGCTCGAGCGCCGGTGAGAGAACGGCGATCTGGAGCATCACGATCACGTAGTAGCCGACCGATATGACAGTTCCTGTGGCCACCATTTCCGGAAGCTCAGCAAGTACGAGTTTTCCAGTGGCCGCTTTCGCTGATGTGTACACCACAGCCCATAGTAGGTAAGGGACAAGCAGCCTAGATGCTCTACTCCTGACGGCTGAGAAGTATGAAGTGGCCCGTCGGCCTTGCGACGCAAACATGCCCGACAAGAACACAAAGAGGGCGACCGGGAAGTTGATGAACTGCCGGAGAACGACGGCGAATTCCTGGTTCGCGCTGCCATCCGGAAAGGCCAATGCGCTACCGCAGGCGTGGATGGCCACAACGGCCACGATCGCAATTCCTTTCCAAACGTCCCAGTACAGATTCCTCATCACGTTCCTTGAAGTTTCAGCGGCGCGCATTTATAGCACGCCGCCGGCTGATTTCCAGAAGAGCACCTGCTAGACCGATGCGCCCGTGGCGTCCACCCATCGCGATCCGCTCCAGAACACCGGCTTGCCCAACGAGGTGTCCCAGAACTTGTAGCCGGCGTCGATCGTTCCGAGGATGGGCGAGATTGTGGAGTTCCGAAACTGAGTGTCGCCGCGCTGCAGCCGCTCCACCAGTATTGACTGCTTGTCACCTTCGTAGTTGCTCAGAATTCTAAATCTGGCGCGATTGGGGACAGAGAATCCGACGGCACCGAACGTTTCGAGCTGCTCATCGGGATTTGAATCCTTGGTGCCGAACTCAATGCCTTTGGCAAAGAATGGCTTCCTGTTGTGGATTGGCTGAGCCTGCGAGTATGTGTAGGCTTCACGCCTACCTGTGATGTTGCTCGTGCTGATGTTGGGCCCACCGAAGCGCTGCAGAATAGCGCCATTCGTCTGATCTTGAACCTCGCAGTCCGTGCATGAGCCGGACTGCGCAACCTGAAAAGCCACTAGCTTCCCAACCGGAGCTACCTCGCCGGATCCGGCACGATTTGGAACAAGCACGGTACAACCATTGGCTCTGAACCTGAAAGCATCGTGAGAGAAGAAGATGCCGTAGCCCCCGTTGGCGAGCGACGCGCTAGCGTTGTAATCGATCATCGAGGGGCTATCCGCAATACATCCATACAGTGCGGTTGACTCGCCCATGACATGGATGCCAACACCCATTGGGCAGCTCTGTGCAACACCGTCCTTCTGGTAGTAGCCAAAAGGATGAACGCCAACGAGGGTGTTGTTTGGGCCGCGGACGCGGCATCCAACAAAGAATCCGTAGACGGCGGATGGTCCGAGATAGCAATCAGATGTAGCGAACTCGACTCCAATGCTATCGAATCCCGCATTAGCTGCAGCGCCGCTCAAGACTGTCGGAGCACTTACGTCGGCATTGTGCAGATAGAGACCCCAGCCTGATACGACGTAAATACCTCGAAAAGCACTGTTTATCACTTCGCAATACTGAATGTCCGTCCGCCCCCAGACGCGGGAGAACTCAACACCGACGATTGCTTGAGATCCACAGTCAACTTTCAAGCAAGGGCTCGTTCCTCGCCACCGGCCGGCGACAGGGCTCGCGCTATCGCCGAACCTCAAGACAGGCCGCTGCAGCGGAAAGCCGGGTAGTGCGACCAGAACGCCATCCGTGCAATCAACGGTGACCCCATCTGGAACCTGCACGGTGTCGCTAACCCCCACCCGCCCGATCACCTTTACAGTCTTGATTGAGCCAATATCTGCCTGGCCCAACGCCGAGCGAACTGCTGACAAGTCATCCGAGACGCCGTTTCCGACCGCACCATAGTCCGATGTACTAATCGTCTCTCGCAGCTTTGACCTCACAGCGCGCCGTACACCGGCGCTGCCCGCCGGAGTGAATTGAACAATGCTCTCGCCATTGCCCTTCATATCCTCCAACGTCACGCCTTGCAGCAGCCGCCATTCCGCAGGATCGAACTCCGCACCAGTTTCGAAGGGGATTCTCTCTGGCTCGGCGCCATAGACGGCACCGTTGTGGGAAACCGTGAAGCGTGCCGATTCCACCATCAAGCCACTGGAGTACGGCACAGGAACCAAGTAGCCGAGCCCAGCTAGAATGATTTCTGACTGGGCTTTCACATCTTCCACCGCCAAGGCGGTCTCTGCGCGCATCCTCGCGATCTCAATCGTTAGAGTCTGCTTAGCGGCTGATACGGCGCTCGCAAGCGCGCGCACTGCGCCAGCGACTGACATGCGCAATCGACCAAGACGATCCCTCCAAGTGTCCGAATCGCCGTTTATCGCTTGATCGAGGTTCTCGGCGTTGTCGTACAGATCTTTTGCAGCGCTTGAAGGAACGGGAGTGCCAGTATTGAAGGTTGTCATTGAACTTCGTCTCCGATGAAGCTACGGCGCGGTTGCGTCGTCGTATATGTAAAAGCCCGGGTCGTACTGCAGAGCGGTCAACTCAACCGAGCCATCCTCGCCTGGCGTGAGCTCTGCCAGCACGGCGTCATATCCAGCGCGCGTGCTGTCGCAGAAGATCAGCTCGGGTGGATCGATGGTCGGATCGTCCATGATCCAGGTGTTGAAGGCGTGGTCGCCCGGCAGCGCCGAGGCGGCGATGGTCAGGCGATGGTCGTCCACCCGGGCTGGCACGATCACGCTGGAGAGCGTGCCGTCCTGGAACCGGATCAGGCACCGCGGCGCCGGCAGGGTCCAGTCCAGATACTCGCCCACCTCGATCAGCAGCCGCGTGCCGTCAAGGCGCGCCGATTCGATCATGGCGCTCGTGGTGCTGGATCCGGGGATATCGTCGAACAGCTTCACCCGGTCGCCGTACTGGTAGACCAGGCCCATCATCTCGGTCTTGGTCGTGTAGGTGAGCCGCTGGCCCTGGTGCTTCATGAGCCGCCGCATGCCGATCCGGTAGGCACGATCGCGCGTGCCCACGCCCTGCAGCTCGTGCGTTTCTACCTTCCACGGCGTACCGCCGCCCGGCAGCCGACACTCCACCATCTCTGTTGCCCACGTCACCTCATCAATGTAGGTGACGTCCACCCCGTCAAAGTCATCCGGCCCCGGAGAAGTGAACGCAGTGGTCAACGGCTCCAGCTGCCGCTGCGGCGAGATGCCGCCGCGCCAGGCCTTGATTCCCTCCCGGCCGGCCGAGCACATCGAGTCGATCAGCAGGAAGTAGCCCATGCCCGCCTGCGCTGCCATCTGCAGCAGGTCCAGCGCGCTGGTGCCGGACTTCTCCGCGCTGTAGTCGAAGAACTCGCCGCGCGGTGTCCAGTAGGTGCTCTCCAGGTGGTTCAGCGTGTCGGTGTCTATCTGGTCCGCCGGCAGGCCCAGAGAACGCATGACGTGCGTCATAGCCCCGCTGATGCTGCGCGCGGTGCCATCGTCATATAGGCGGGTCGCCTCGACGTTGAACCGGCGGTCCGTCTGCGCCGCCAGCTTCGTGCCGGTGGTCACCGTCAGGCCGATCGTGGTGAGGTCGTCGTAGCGCGTTGGACGCTGCGGCAGGCGCGCGCGCAGGCCCTGCCAGAAGCAGGCGTCGCGCGCCGAGTTGCCGCCGCGCTCGGTCACCCGGCGCACGCGCACTTCGATCTGCCCCGGCGTGCCCAGCGCGATGCGCTCGGTGAAGCCCAGCGAATCCTCGGAGGTGGCGGTGTAGCTATGGGTGCGCACCGACCACGGATCGCCCGATCCGTACACGCGCCACGCCACCCGCACCGTCACGGTGAAGGTGCGCTTGTTGCCCTTGTCGGTGTACCAGATCAGACCGCCCGGGAAGTTGAAGTCGTACTCGAAAGCATCGGTCGTCTCCCCATTGGGGCACACCAGGAAAGGGCCAAGCCATGCCTCGCCCTCCTCCAGACCGGTCGCCCGGTAGTCGGTCACGGTGCGCGACGTCCAGCCCGGCCAGTTGGAGTCAACCACACCGCCCTCGGTCAGCCGTTGCACCATCAGCGTGAAGCCCGACACGGCCGTGATGCGGTACTCGCTCTGGCCGCGCGACATCGCCAGTGAGACGCTGCCCGGCGGCAGGCCGCCGAAGGCGGTGCCGCCCGGCCCGTCGTAGGCCAGGGTGACGCGCGGCAGCGTCGCCGGCGTGCCGCCGGTCGTGGCCACGCCCGCCGTCGCAACCGGGCTGCTGCCGAAGACAGCCGCCGGCAGCCCGGTGGAGCTGATGGTTTCGCCGGCATACGGACTGGCCGCCTCGGCTATGGTGACCACCCCGCCCGACTGCGTCGCCACCAGGCCGCTGTCTCCCAACTGATCATTGATCGCGGTGAGCAGCACGCCCAGGGTGATGTAGTTGGCCACCAGCGCCACGCTGTAGCTCGTGCCGCGCCAGACAATGCCGAAGGTCGCCGGGGTGCCGCTGAAGTCGAAACCGGTGGCCGGAGCCGATCCCGTGAGCCGCGCCGGACTGCCGCCGACACCGGGCACGGCCGGCGTGCCAGGCGCATAGCTCGCCACGAACAAACCATAGTCGGCGCCGTTGTAGGTCAGCAGCACCGGCATGCCCACATACGGGGCCAGCTCGGCCACCGCGCCACCGGCGATGACGGAATACAGACCGCTGGTGGTCGCGGTAAAGGTTGCCGCCACCTTCAGCGTCAGCACGGCGCCGACCGTCCAGGACGCCGGCACAGACGTGGCCGGCCGCTCCTTGCCGTTCGCGTCGGTGACCGTCGCGTTGTTCAGCGTCAGCACGTTGCCGGACACGGTCACCGAATCGGCATTGAGGCTGGTGGCGACGTCCGCCGTGTCGCTCAGGTCCAGGCCGGCCGTGCCCGAGGCGGTTGCGCCGACCTCAGTCGAGTTCACCCAGTTCTCCGAGCGCACGTCGCCGCCCACGTCGGCGCCCGGCGGGTAAATGGTCATCTCCACGTCGCTGCCGAAGGAACTGATTGGGGTGTTGCCCAGCCGCGCGGAACCGAACGGGATCACATGCCGCCCTTTGCCCACGCACACGAACATCTGAGTCCGGTAGGTCTTACCGCCGACGAAACGCGACACCGGCTGCACCAGATAGTCGGCCCAGACCCGGCATCGCCCCAGAACCTCCCGTACGGGACTGCCAAGGCGAGCGGAGTTCGCCCGGGCCGTATCCAGGCTGAGCGAGTCGCCCTGACCGTACCGGCTGCCCGAGGGCATGTTGGCGACCATGTAGATCGCGTAGGCGGCCATGACGGCCACCACGACCCAGTAAACGACCGCAGCGGCGCCTTCGTAGTATGGGATCGGGTAGATGCGGACATCGCTCTCAGCTTCGATCCAGGTAGACGCCCACGCGTCCGCCGGCACTGCGGAGCCGCATACCTCGACCTCGATCGGGTGCGGCCCCTCGCTCGCGTAGCTCGGCACGTTGGAGCGCAGCCAGCCATCGATCGTGGTCCTGCCGTGGCGATGGATCTCCAGCGCCTCGCCTGGCATGCGTGAGGGAAAAATCTGGATCACGCGTAATACTCCACCCGATTGAAGCGGCACTCGAAGCGGGCGACCGGCAGCACGGTTACGTTGCGGCCGTCGTTGCACTCCAGCGCACACATGCGGCCCTCGACCTCCACGAGCACCGCCACGTGGGTGACCACGCTACCCTGATAGCAGAACGCAACCGCGCCTTCCACAAGGTCACTGCCGGCGTGCTGCAGGGCAGCCTCGTTCGCTAGTTCAGCCAGGTCAGCGCGCGTCGCACCCGGGTACTCGTCCCATGGCGCGAGGCCAAGGTCACGGCGCACCTCGTTGACCACGCCGTAGCAATCCAGCTCCGGGAACTTGCGGCCGCCGCTGACCCAGACCACCTCCAGGTACTTTTCCAGATCGATATTCATGAGATGTAGCGCAGCCCCGGGTGTTTGATGAGGTTGAAGCGGTCGCGCGGCCAGGCCGTGTCGAGGATGTTCATGAATCCGGCGGTCACCTGGACCTCGGTTGCGGTCCACTGCCCGCCCTTGATCACCATCGACAACGGCTTCTTGATAGGCGCCAAAAGGTCGTTGCTCAGGTAAACCCGCAGGGTGACCGTCATTTCGACCCGGGCGGCCAGCGCCGCGCGGATTTCGGTGCTCACCACCCCGTCGATGTTGGTCAACGCGAAGCGCAGGTCTTGGACGCCGTCCGCGTTGCGTGAGGGCTTGGCCACATCCATGCCGCACGCCTTGAAGGTCACCGCCTGGCCTGTCTCCAGCACCGCGTTGATGTCCTCCCAGCCCTTCGTGAGGTAGTGGGTACTGCCGCCCACGGTGATCGCTAGGGTCTCGTGCTCGACCTCCGCGCCACCGGATGCATACAGCCGCTCGAGAATGGTCATGGACTCGGCCACTCCCTGTTCGCCGCAGCATCAACGATGGCAGCGTGTAGATATCCATCTGGCATTTCCAACCACCCATCCGCGAGCAGCGCTCGCTTGTACATTTCGAGCTGGGCTGTAATCACCCAGCGGTTACTGGCGGTAAGCGTCGGCCCGTCGTAAATGTCGACGAACCGGCTTTTGTAGTAGTCCATTCCTAGTGGCGTGCGCAGCCTGCAGGCAAACCAGCTCACCCCATCAACCAGTACCTGCTGGAACCACTTCTCGAACAGCCCAGCTTCGACATCTGTGAGCAGCCACCGGACTTCCACCTGCGTGGGCGTGGCCGTATATGCGCGCCGCGGCATCGATCGCCCACTGACGAAGGTGGACCGTTTCAGCGGCGAGACGTGGCGCAAGCCATATCCGTCGCGCAGCGGCTCTGGCAGCCACTGCGGTTGCATGATCAGCGCCATTACCCGACCTTCCTTCTGACGTTCCAGTTTGAGCGCATGGCCCGGGACTGTGGCCCAGTGCCAGACGTGGTATCGGCTACGCGGTCCTTCCGCGCCATGGTCACCGCCCTGACCACCGTCTGCTCCATCATCAGCCGCTCCCGCTCACTGAGCGATCCGTTGACGTTGAAGTTGAACTCGTTGTTATCGCCAGCACCGCCGACGGTGCTGGTGTCGCGAGCCACCCGCTCCAGGGTGGCATCCAGCTTCGCGCTGGTGGCCGCGGTAGTGACCCGCTCGCCCTTCTGCAGCAACCAGGTGCCCGTCTCGGGAACGCTGTCGATGCCGTCGTGCGCCATGCCGACCGCGGAGATGCTGGAGATGATCCCGGCCGTCGCCGCAGCGACGGATGCGATCGCGGCCAGGTTGGCTGGCCACGGATTCTTCGCCGCCTCGGCCATGCCTGCCTGGATCGCCAAGGTTGCCTGCGCGATCGCGGCCGCCTTCTGCGCCACGAAGGCGACCTTGTATAGCGCAGACTGCTCGCCGAAGCTGTTGCGCATGATGTCTGTGACGCTGCCGAGGCCCTGCTGTGCAGCGGTCAACGTGACCTGCCAGCGGGAGTCTTCCAAGGATTGCAGACGTTTCTGGTGCTCTGCCCTCATCTGCTCTTCCTGAGCATCCCATTCGCTTTCGAGATCCGCGCGCGACTGCCGGTACTCATTCAGCGCTTCCAGCTGTGCCTCATACCTCGCGTTCTCCTGCTCCATCGCCTTGTCGATCTTGGAGAACTCTCCGGCCGCGCCGCCATACAGCGCATCAGGCCCAGCGAAGCCGTCTGCACCCGTTCCACCCACCTGGTCCAGCGCGCGTCGAGCGGTCGCCGCGTAGTCCGAATCATTCGCCGCGCCGGCTGCGGCCGCCGCCTGGATCACCTTTAGCCGCTCGCGCGCCAGGTCGACGCCCAGGCTGTCCTCTCGGTTCAGCTCCTTGCGCAGCTTGGCGAATTCCTCCGTGGCCTTGGCGGCCTGCTCGTTGGCGTCCCTGACCGCGTTGAGTCGATCAAGCTCAATGGCACCGAGGCGCAGCGACTCCTGCTGCTCCGCATTGAAGCCACGGAGAGAGCCGGCCGCCAACTCGAAGTTGAGCTTCTGCAGCTCTGTAGCCTTGGATGACTTGTCAGCGCTCGTATCAAACAGCGCAATCTGTCGGCGCAGCTGGAGGTCAGTACCTTCAAACGATCGCTGCAACTGCAGCTGTGCCGATTCTGCCGCGCGGGCTGCCACCTTCGCGGCCGCCTCCCTCTTTTTCTTGTTCTCAGCATCTGCAGCTGCGGCTGCCGCCGCGGCGCGGGATGCCGGATCTCCTGTCACTCCCGACACGAAGCCAGGTGTTGCATGTCCCACGTCAAGCAGAATGGGCTTTGGAAGCTTGGCCCTCGCCTCCTCGATCCACTTCCCAACCTGGGCGTACTCGTTCTGGACCTTTCCCTTCGTCTCGCTATCGAAGAGCCCTGGCCAAGTACCAAGCGTGCTCTTCAGCCTGGCTTGCCGCGCTTCCAAGGCCGCTAGAGAATCGTCCTCATCGACTGGAAGGAACCCCTTTCCGCTCAGCCAGCCCGGATATCGCGCCCCCATCTCCACCAGCTTACCCAGCGCAGACACGGCTTTCAGGGCGCCCGAGATGATTACGTCGAAGCCCTCGCGCACCTCGGGGTCATTCAGGACCTTGGTCAAATCATTGACCGCGTTGGTGGCCACTTTCAGGCTACCGCTGTTACCGGTCGTGAGATCGTCGAGCGTGTTTCGCAGCGCCAGCAGCGCGCCGCCGAAGGTGTCCCGCGCCGCCTGTGCGGCCCCGCCGTAGGACTCTTCGAGGATCTCCAGGATCATCACCTGGGCCTCGCCTTCCTTGCCGGCCTTCACCAGCTCGTCGATGGTTCCCCGCACCTCTTTGGTGAACGCGGCACCGAAGCCTTGCTGCGCCAGCGCTGCCGCCGCCTTGCTCGGCGATTCCAGCGCGCGGCCGATCGTCTCGGCCGACTGGCTGACGCTGATACCCAGGCGTGCCGACTGGTCGATGATGGCCTGCATGGCGCGGGGTATGTTGGTCCCCAGGATGCCCGAGTAGGACAACAGGCGCGTCTGAGCCTCGACGATCTCCCCGCCGCTGAAGGTGGACTTCGATGACAACGTGTCCGCCATGTCCAGCAGTTGCTGCCGGGTGTAACCGGCAGCGCCACCAGTGGACTTAATAATCGCGTCAAGTTGCGCGACTTCGCGCTCCGCCGCGACCGTGTTGCGGGCGATCAGGATCATGCCGGCCGCGATCGCCGTTCCCAAGGCGACGCCAGCGAGCTTTGCCTGTTTCTCGATGTTCTGGCGCCATTTCTCCGTCCGGCGCTCCGACTTGTCCAAGCCGGAGGCAAAGCCGCCGATCTCGGCAATGACGTCGATGGTCAGCGTGCCGAGAGAACGTCGTGACATGTGCAGTTATCCCCAGCTCGCCATCGCCTCATCAAGGCCGATCGGCTCCGCTTTCTGGTATCGAAGGAAGTCAGTTACTTGGAATGCCGGGGCTGACGGCTTGCGCTTGCTGTTGGCGAACAGGCTGGCCAGAAGGCCAGCGTTCCAGTCAGCGCGCATCATCGGGTTCAGGCCTCCGTGGCGTTCCCGGTATGCAGCCCAGAGCCTCACCTCGCGAGCGCTGAGGCGTTCCTTCGCCACAGCAATGGTTTCGCCGCCGATGCCGTTAAGCACCAGCTCGCACCAGAACTCGTCTTCCGGTGTTAGCTCGTAGCTTTTCCCAGCGAGTTCACCTCGCCGATGGCGCTCAGCAGCGCCAGGGTCAGGGCGCCGTCCAGCGCGCCGCGGTCCGCATCCGACGCACCGGTGATGTCACCTACGGTGAAGACGGGCTTTCCCTGCTCATCGCAGATGGAGGCCGCGATACGGCCGGCCACGCTGTCCTGCCGCCCGCCTGCGGCGAGCACGTCGGAGATGGCGGACTGGAAGCCCAGCGGCCGCACGAACACCGTGGCGGTGAACTCTTGCTCGCCCTGGCGCCAGCTGATCTCCTTCTCGACCGGGCGGCCAGTGAAGGCACCGGACTGCAGCAGGCCAGCGATCGAAAGGGATACCGCCTTGCTCTTCGGGACGGACGCCGGCGGCGCCGCCCGCTTCCGGCCCTGGGGCTTCGCACCGGTCACGGGGTCACCACCTTACGGACCCAGACGCCGGCGCCAGAGCGCTGCAGGCTCGCAGCGGTGGAAACCACAGCGTTGGCCTGGAAGTCGAAGGGGAAGTCGGCGACGTAGCCGAGGAACGTGTACCAGGTCCTACCCTCGGGCAGCACCATCTCCGGCTCGCTGTTGCGCTGGGCCGTTGCCGCCGCACCGGTGCCGGCACCGCCGTTGAAGGCCACCGTCGGCACACTCGTGTAGCCGGTGCCCGGATTGGTGATGGAGACCCCGATCACCGAGCCGCTGTCCACGATGGCGGTTGCCGTGGCGCCGCTGCCACCGCCGCCCGTCAGGGTCACGGTCGGCGCGCTGGTATAGCCAGTGCCGCCGCTGGTGACGTTGACGCCGCTGATGGAGCCGCCCGACGCCAGCGTGGGGGCGATGTCCACGCCATCAGACCAGCCGATAGCCCACTGGATCTTCTCGTCGGAATCGTCCTCACCGAGCTGCCACATCAGATAGTGACTCTCGTTGCGCGGATCTGCGTTGATCGTGACCGAAGCCTGCCCAGGCGTGCGCAGGCCCTTCTTGTAGGACCGTGCCTTGGTCTCGGACAGGCAGGTGTCTTCGATCTGGTCCGCCGGGTTCGCGCCGGGGTTGAAGTTGGTGATGCACTCGATCTCGCGGATCTGGCCATTGATCAAGCCGTACAGCTGGGTGCCTTGCGTCAGCATGCTCATGAATGTCTCCCTGCGGGCATAAAAAAACCCCGCAGTGCGGGGTGTGGGTGGGTAAAACGGACGAACGTCTTCAGCGCGGCACGAGCCAGTCCACGTCAAACGAGTAGCGGTACAGCTTGGTTTCGGGGTCTTTCACCTGGTCACCCCAGCGGGTCACGTAGGCCTTTCCCTCGATCGCGTCGCGGATAGCCCGCGCCGCCGGCAGCAGCGAGACCGGGTCGTCGCTGTAGACGTCGATCTGCAGCGAGTACCCGTCCACGTCAGGGCGGTCGCCCAGGTACTGAGCCGGTTCTCCGCCGATGGTCTGCCAGACGACGTAGGGCCGCGCCGGCGGCTTCTCTACCAGTCCGAACGGATAGACCCGTGTCGGGTTGCTGCCGAACAGAGCCAGCACCGCCGCGCTGGCAGTGCAGGCTTGGAAGATGGGCGCGATCACTTCTTTGCTCCCTTCGCCTGTTTGGCAAGTGCGCGGTCGAGCGCGCGATTGAACTCAAGCGCGAAGGTGTCCACCGCTTTCTGTCCGGCCTGCTCGGCCACCGGCCGCAGGAACGGACGGGCCGCCACCTTGGCCGTGCCGAGCTCGACGTGGCGCCAGTACCAGGTGTCGCCGCCGGGATTGCTGGAGCTGCCATCCGTGGCATACGTCTGACCCGTGCGGCGCTTACGGCGATTCTCGCGGGTTCTGCCGTACTGCTTGGCACCGCCGAGCACACCCAGCCGGAATGCCAGCTGGCCGTCACGCTTGAACGCCCGGCCGTCCCAGCGCTGATCGATGTTCTTCCAGATGGCCTCGCCGGTCTCGTAGTCGTCCACGCGGCGTGCGTTGCTCTGCGCCTGAGCGCGGAGGACGGCGGTCGCCTTCCGCAGCGCGGCGCGACCGCCCTTGGCGTTGGCCTCGTTCTTCAGCTGGGCCATCTTCGCCTTAACGCCGTCCAGGCCGCTCACGTCGAACCGGATGTTGTCAGCCATCGTTGACGCCCTCGCTGCATGGCAGCGTCATGTATTCCAGCCCGCTGACCGGATCGGCCAGCACGCCATGGACGTTGTAGACCTGCCCCCGGTGGATGATGCGGCTCTTGTCGGTGACGCCGACACGGTGCCGGATGGTGATGCGCGCGGTCACCTCGCTGTCGATAGCCTGGGCGGCCACAAACTCGCGGACCGACGCCGGAACCACTTCGGCGAACACCGTAGCCAGATCGGCCCACGTCGTGATGGGTGCGCCGGATCCGGGATCTTGGCTCTCCACGGGGTTCTGTATCAGCACCCGGTGGCGGAGGCGGCCGGCAGCGATCACCGCGGCTTCCCGCTCATGTAGGTGCCCGCCTCCGGATCAGCCTCAACGTCCTCACTCTGGCAGACGTAGTCCATCAGCCGGTTGGTTGCCTCCGCGCTCTCCGCCAACGCCTGGGCGAGAGCCATCATCGCCTCGGCCTGCGCCAGTTGGGCTGCTGCCGATGCCTTCAGCGCTTCCGACAGCTCGTTTTGCTCGTTCATCGGCTATCCCCATCCATTTCAACAGCCAGGCACGGCGCCGCTGGCAACCCTGGCAGGCCACGTCAAACCCCCAGCCCGACCCGGTAGGGCCAGAGCAGGCTGCGGGTGCCTTCCTTCATCTCCGACACGATGGTGCCGGTGACAACGTTTTCGCGGTTTGCGTACAGGTGCCCGAGGGTGAGCAGCACCGCTGCTCGGATCGCGTCATTGACGACGATCGGATCGCAGCCTGAGGTGCCGTCAAGCACCGCGGCGGCCAGCGCATCCTCATCTTCGTAGACCCGGCGATTCAGGAAGTCCTGAGCGGCGTCTTCAGCGGCGCCGCCGTACAGGGTCAGCATCTGGTCGTCGTCGCTATCGACCCGGCAGTGCTGCCGGGCCTCTTCAATGGTCACCAGGCGCATGGCTCAGGCCTGGGCCTGCGCTGCGGCCTTGATGGCGGTTTCAATCGCTTCAACCACCGTGGCACGAGCTTTGTCGCCCTTGGCTGTTTCCGCCTTCAACGCTGCGTCAAGCCGTGCGAGGTCGGTAACTGCTGCAATCGCCGCGATCGCGTCGGCAGCCTTCTGGCGGACCAGCTGAGCGCCATCGTTGGTCTCGCTGGTCGGCGCCGCGGGGCCACCGCCGGCCGGGACGGCCTGCCCAGCCAGCTTCACGAGGCCGCGCTTGGCCAGCAAGTCTGCGTGCTGGGCGGATACGTCGAACTGCGCGCCGCGGCTGCGGCTTCCGTGGTGTTCGAACGAGGTGAGTGCAATGACCTTGGCCATTTTTCGGTTCCTTCGTCAGGGGAAGCGCCCGGGGCTACCGGGCGCTTCAGGGGATCAGCCGCCGGCGCCCGCGCCATCGGTGACCGGCAGGCCGTCGAAGCCGCCCTTCACGAAGGCCTCCGGGCGGAAGACAGTCAGGCCCACGTCCTCTTCGCAGAGGATGGTGACCATGTTCTTGACGAAGTTGTCGCGGTCCTGGTTGGAGACGGTGATGTTCGCCTGCTCGCGGTCCCAGCCCTGGGCGCCCATCTTGAAGGCACCGGTCAGGAAGTCGCCCAGATCCATGGCCTTGGTGGCCACGACCGGACGTGCCCACAGGCCGGGAACGGCGAGGCCACGCGGCGTGGCGAAGAGGTAGGCGTTCTCGGTGGTCTTCGACAGCTCGATGGTGGTCCAGTCGATCGGGTTCAGCACGATGCCGTCGGCCTCGTACTCGGCCAGGGTGACTTGCAGCATGGCAATGCGCAGACGGTCGATGGCGGTCTCGTTCTGCACCACCACACCCGGGTTCGCGTAGGTCGTCGCTTGGGTGTACAGGCCGTTGATATTCAGGCCAACGCCCGAGCCCTTCAACAGCTGGGCTTCTTCCTTCAGCTTCAGGCCGTACATCAGGCGGCCGTTGATGTAGGCCTGCAGCATGCCGGCGTCGCGCAGGACCTGCTTGGAGGCGCGAATCCAGTGGGCAATGGTGGCGACCTTCGCCGAGTCCAGCTCGAAGGCCAAGTCAGACTCAGGCTTCGGGTTGGTCGGATTCTCGGCCACGACTTCGGCATTGTTGGTGAATCCCGTTTCCCGCACGTACTCCAGGCTATCTGACGTGGTCGTGCCCCAGGTGAGCAGATCGCGAAGGAACAGGCGCTGGTTCGGGGTGGCCACGATTCCCGGGATACGGTGCGGCTCGATAAGGCTGCCCGCCGATGCGTCCTCGCGCGTGATCGCGGCCTTGACCGTGAAACTGCCCTGCATGCCGGGGTTGAAGTTCTTGCACACGTCGGAGGTCGCCACGACCTCGCCGATGGTGCGGGCCTTGGCCGGCACCCCGCCGCCCTGCTCGAGCTTGGCGATCACCTGCTGGGCTGCCTGCAGGTTGGCCTGCAGCTCGCCCTGGGCGACCAACAGCTGGTCGACCTTGCCCTTGGTTTCTTCGGACAGCTGTGCATGCGCGCTGATGTCGGCCTTGGCCTGCTCCGCGTGCTTCTTCAGCTGTTCATTCACCTGCCCGAGGCTGGCGTTGATGTTCTTGATGTCGTCGTCGATCTGGGCCATTGAGGCTCTCCTTACAGGATGTTGGTGAGGTTCGCGGCCAGCGCCGCGGTGGTCGTGAAGCCGGCAGCGTCACGCTGACCGTGTTCGGTGGGCTCGCCCTCACCGCTGCCAGCGGGATCACCCGCGCTGGACTTGAATTGGCTGATAAGACGCATTGCCTCGGACTTGGGCATCCCCGACGCCCGGAGCGCTGCCTCCATACGGCGAACGGCTGACGCGTTCTTGCCGTCGTCGGTCTTGCTGATTTCGTCGGAGTCGAGAAGGGAATCGGCGAAGCCCTGCGATACAGCGGCACTGCCGCCGATGTAGGACTCGCGATCCATCAGCTTCTGCATCGCCTTGACGTTCTCACCGGTCCGGGCCGCATAGACGTCGGCCATGGCCTGGTCGAAAGGCTCCAGCTGGTCGGCGATCTCGCGCAGCTCGTGTCGGTTGCCCGCAGCGAGCAGCCAGCAGTTGTGGATCATCAGGAAACCGGCGCGCGCCACCTGGACCTGATCCCCGGCCATTGCAATGATCGAAGCGGCAGAGGCGGCGATTCCCATGACCTTCACGGTCACCTCGCCGGGGTGCTCTCTCAGCATCGAGTACATCGCCAGGCCTTCGAACATGTCACCACCGGGCGAGTTGATGGCCACCGTCACCGGTCCTTTACCGAGCGATCGCAGAGCGGCTGACATGCGTTTGGCAGTGAAACCACCACCGGTCCACCAGTCTTCTCCGATGACGTCGTAGATGCCGATCGTTCGGTCCTCTTCGTTCTCGGCACCGGCACGAATGCTGGAGTCCCAGCGATCGAAAGCAGCCGGCGCGATATAGCTACGCACGTCCATCTGCGGCCGTCCGCTGGGGACGCCCGGGGTTGCACGGATGGTCATCTCTTATTCCTTGCTGGTGGCGTCAGGCACGCCGAGGAAGGCGCGTAGGGACGCACGGGCTGCATTGCCGTCTTCGGCCTGGCCAAGCTTGTCCAGCGGCGCCAACGCCGTCTGGACCGTGAGTACAGCTGCGTTACCGCCCATGGGCTCCCGGTCTTCCAGCTCGCGGACTTCGTCACGCGTCAGGATCCCGTTATTGACCATCGCGGCGTAGAAGGAAGCGCGGCCGGCGCTATCGGCACGGAGCAGCCCTTCCACCGCAAACTTCGGGTAGTACCTCAGCCGCTCCGCCGGGGTCAGAAGATCCTTGCTGATCGCCTGCTCGATTCGGCGAAGCCACGGCCCCAGGGTGAAGGTCAGAAAGCCAATCATCTGCTGCTCGATCCCCGTCCCCCAACTGGTGGACTTCTCGCTGTGACCGACCATGAAGGGCGGTACGCGGAACCACCGGCAAATTTCCTCGACCGAGAAGGCGCGAGATTCGAGCAGCTGCGCATCCGACGGGTTGATGCCGATCGTCTTGATTTCTGAACCGGCCTCGAGGATGACCGGCCGGCCGGCATTAACCGCTCCGCTCAGTGCCTCCAGCGTCTGGCGAGCATCGTTGCGCTGATCAGGCTTCAGCGTGCTCGGGTAGGTGATTGCCGTGGTCGGCAGCAAGCCCTTGGAGAACGTCGAACTGGCAGCCATGTCGGCACCGATCGCCGCGCCGAACACCTCCGCACCGTAGCCGATGACGGAGACGCCTTCCTTTCCATCGAGAGAGAAGCCAGGGATGCTCCAGACTCTATCGTTGGAGATCTCGCGCTGGGTGCCGTTCTCGTCGGTGTATCGCCACACCTTGACGCCGTCGCGGCGGAACGAGGTAAGTCTGTCCGGGTGCAGGAACTGCAGTCCGATCACCTTGCCGCCGATCATCAGCTTTTCGCAGCGAGCGTTCCCGCGCAGAAGCATCGCCGCCACGCTCGCCTCCCAGTGGACCGCCGCAGTGGTGTCCGCATTGGGTTGGTCGTGGAGGATGAACTGCAGCGGATGATGGCTCGCTACCCGCTTCCCGCCGCTGGTCTTCTCGTACATCGAGAGTGGAAGCGTGGAAATGGTCTCGGAGATGAGACGGACGCACGACCAAACCGCTGACAGTTTCAACACCGTCTGGTGGTTGACCGGAACACCAGCATTCGAACTCGACCCGAAGAACTCAGCCCAGAAGTCGCCATCGGTCAGGTGAACAGGTACGCCCAGCCATTTCAGTGCCGCCGCACGCAAGCGGCCCGGCTTGGCTGCCTTGGTCTTCATCCGATCACCGGGCTGGAAATGAAGTCGCTGGCGTCGTCTTGGACAGCGGTAGGCATGCTGAGACCAATAGCCATCAACAGTGCCGCCATGTCATCGATCTTGTCCGGCGATCGCTTCTTGTCGGGCTTCATATTCAGGTTTCCGTCTTTCACAGCAATGAGGTTGGACGCACACCAGTTCAGGACCTGGTCGTTCCCGTGGCAGACCTTTTTTCCGATGTACGCCCGTTCCAGCTCCTGCATGGCTGGGTGGTAGTTCTTCGTGGTCTGGTTGAACTCGACCAGCGGGTGCCCATCAGCCAAGAGGCGCTGCGCAATTTCAGCGGCGTTCCAGCGGTCGTAGCCAATCGCCAGAGGTCCGAACCGGGCGATGTCCTCCCGGATCCGCGCCTCCACCACGCTGTAGTCGGTGACCTCGCCTTCAGTCGCCTCAATCAACCCCGCAGCCACCCAGCCCGCATACGGAACCACGCCCCGCTCCGTGCGTGCCCGCACCGCGTCCGCCGGAACGAATCGACGGCCCCAGGTGTAATAGACGTCGTCCACCTTCCACACCAGGCGCCAGGACGTCATATCCAGCGTGCTCGCCAGATCGAACGCGCCCCAGCACGGTTGCCCCGCGAGCCAGTCCAGATCGACGGCGCCGCCGCACTTCTGCCACTTCGTCAGGTCCACCCAGCCGGTGGCCGAGGAAGCCGGCCGGTTGAGCCGCTTGATCTTGAATTCGGCCAGCTTCGAGGGCATCTGCCGCGCCTCGACGGCCTCCTTGCGGATCGCCTTCAGCAGGTGCGGGTTGGCGTCCATCAGCGGGTTGGCCTTGGGCCAAGCCGATTCGTCGAACTCGTCGTCGTCATCGTCGACTGCGAAGAACACCACCAGGAAGTGGTCGGCCGAATCGCCCAGGATCCCCTGCAGCACCTGCTTGGCGAACTGCCTGATTTCTCCCCACGGTCCCGGGTTGGTGTAACCCTCGGTGGTTGTGTACAGCCACAGCGGGTTGCTGCGTGCACCTGCTGCCGAAGTCAGCACGTTCAACAGGTCCGCCGACTTGTGAGCATGGATCTCGTCCAGGCCAACATGCGACGGGTTCAGGCCGTCCTGCGTGCTGGCCTTGGAGTTGATGGGCTTGAAGGTTGCCCCAGTCTCCACGCGACTGATCGCGTTGGCCCAGCACGCAAGCCCGAACGCCTCCTGCAGGTCGGGCGTCTTCTCCGTCATCCGCTTGGCGACGTTGAAGATGATCCGCGCCTGGCTGCCGGTCGTGGCCGCCGAGATGATCTGGGCGCCCTCTTCCTCTTCACAGCACTGGCAGTACAGCAGGATCGCCGCGGCCAACGTGGACTTGGCGTTCTTGCGGGCAACCGCGAACAGCGCCGAGGTGAAGCGCCGGCTGCCATCCAGGTTGCGGAAGCCGAACAGCTGCACCACGAAAAACACGTGGGACCGGTGCAGCTCGATCTCCGGCCGTGCCCACTTCCCTTCAACGTGGGGCAGCTTCTCGATGAAGTCGCATGGGTCGCATGCGTGCCACTCATCGAACAGGAACGGCGGCCGCTTCCGCTTGGCGCGCTTGAGGTCCGCCAGGAATCGCTTGCCGGCCAGCCGAATCCACTTACCGAACTTCTTGCCCTTCTTGTCGGCTACCGCCTCTTCGGCATACGCCGTGGCGATACCAACGTAATCACGCACGGGTCTTCCGCTTCGCACCGTTGTTGGCGAAGGCGTTCCCGGTCTTCTCGACATCGCCGGACGGCCGGACCTTGCCCTGGGCAACCGGCGTCAGCCCGAAGTCATTCATCAGGCCGCGCAGCTGCGAGACCATCGACGCCACCGGGGCCAGGCCGGCGGCATAGAGCTGCACGGTATTGCCGTGCAACGCGCACAGCTGGCCGAACGCCGACAGGCCGGCCTCGGTCAGCAGCTTGTTCGCGTGCAGGATCGGGGCCAGCCGGTCCCATTCCTTGATGGCGTGGGCATTCGGCAGCCAGTCCGGAGCAGGCGGCACGTCGGACACCAGCGGGAGCTCGGCGGCCGGCGCCGGCGGCGCGCGGTCAGGGCGATCCGTGCCGGCCACCACTTTCAGCGATGTCGGTTTGCGGGGGTTCGCCATGTTCGTTCCGAGGGCGGCCGGTTGACCGCGAAAAAATGGTTTTTCTCAACTGACGGTGCAAATAAACAGCTGGGCGCACGGTCAGGAGCGCGGCCGACCTGAACTTTCGACCCGCCCCTCCCCCCCCCCGGGCCTCCCCGGCGGCGTGGGTGCGGATTTTCGTTCAGGTTCGTCCGCTGGTCGGCCGTGCCCCGCGACGCCGGTTGCCGAAGCCTCCGTCCTCGCCTGCTGTCTTCACGTCGTGGCAGCGCTTGCACAGGGGCTGCCAGTTCGAGGTGTCCCAGAACAGATCCTGGTCGCCTCGATGCGGTATCACGTGGTCGACGATGCGAGCGAGGGTCACGCGCCCGCATCGCCCACACTCAGCACAGAGCGGATCACGCTTGAGGAACGTCTCGCGGGCCTTCTGCCATCGACCGCCGTAGCCGCGCTGCGCGGTGGTGAGGCGAACGACCTCGGCCGGGACGTGCGCCACGGCATCGGCCTTGTGCGGCCGGTGCTTGGGCGGTCGGGCGGGCATCAGCGGCCTTCCCTGAGCGTGATGGCACGGCGCGCCCAGTGCTCAACCTTGTCCATGTCCGGAGGTCGGTTGGTCAGATAGCTCGCGAGGGCAACGCTTCCCACATACCAGCGCCACCACCACGCGACTGACACGGCGATGCGAATGCTGCGCGTGGCCATCAGAGGAACTCCACCTCGACCTTGCCGTGCTTGGTGCGCTGGATGGCGCGCTTGCCGTGCTTGTGGACCCGGACAGGCGTGTCGTAGTGGCGGACCACTCCCTTGCGGGTGTCGGCATACACCACCTTCTCCACCACCTGGCCATCCAGCAGAACACGGCGACGACCACGGCCGTCGTCGACGGTGTGGATATGGCCAGAACGCCACAGGCCGAGAAGGCTCACGGCCTCACCTCGGCATGGTCTGCGCCGATGACTGCCTGACAGGCTCTGAGCTGGTCGTCGGCATCTCGACCGATTCCAATAGCAGGGCCCGCAACCGTGACTCCGAGGTCGGCGGGCGCATCACGTTGGACGGCGCCGGCGGCAGCTTCGGACAGGCGACCGGTGTGGCAGGTGGCGAGGTCGTGGCGCAGCCGGACAGTGCCAGCACGCAGCTCAGCCACAACAGCAGCAGGGACGGTCTCGGCCGCAGCGCGGTCTTCTTCATGCTTCGCTCCGATGATGGCCATGGTGTCGGCCTGGGTGTGCTCGGTCACGCGGGCCTTGTTGACCTGCTCCACCACCGCGGCGCTGGCGCCTGCCTGCTGTCGGGCTTCTGCGCCCTCGGCGCGGTCGCCGCGCCAAGACCAGCCCGCCCAGAAGGACAAGGCGATCGCCGCAGCGGCAAGCAAGGCATAAAGACGGATCATTACGGCATCTCCGGCGGGATCACCGCGCCGACCTGGCGCATGGCCGACTCCAGCGACATGACCCGCAGCCTCAGTCGGTGGGCCTCTTCCTGCGCCGTCATGCGCAACTTGATTTCCTCGGCCAGCTGCAGCGTGGTCGCCGCCTGAGATTCCTCCAGCGACTTCACGCGCTGCACCAGGCCATTCAACAGATCGACGTTGGCGTCCGTCTCGGTCCGCTCTTTGCGGCGGGAGAGCAGCGCCCCCCAAGTTTCCCTTGCCACCCAGAACGCGGCGAGACCGCCGGCCATCCACCACGGGACGGTTTCCTCGGTCATGACACGACCACGCCACCGGCTTTGCGGTAGGCCGCCAGCAGGTCATCCAGCTTCCGCTCGTGCTGCCCGTACCCGGCGCCCGGCAGGCTCGCCCAGATGTTGCGGACGAAGCCGATCGCCTTGACGACTTGGCCAGCCTTGATCAGGTCCAGCGCCCGCCGCTCCTTGATCTGCTGGATAGCGATCAGATCTTGGCTGAGCGGAGAAAAGTCCTTCAGCCCCAGCAGCCGGCGATACGCGTCGTAGTACCGCGACAGCAGCTGGTAGCGACCAGCCGCCGTGGACTTGATGCCCAGCCTGGGCAGCGACACCAGCTCGCGGGGGTGGTCGGCATAGCCGGTGAACAGCCCACCTCCCACGATCACGTCGTAGCCGTGGTCCTTGGTGGGCTGCTTGCCGTTGTCGGTGCCCTCGGACCAAGCCAGCATGTCCAGGAACGCCACGACGTTCACGCCGCCTGCTTGTTGGGGAGTGATGCGAGCCATGGGCTTTCTCTGTCAGGGCGCCCGCCCCGCCGCCGGCTGGGCGCAAGGGTTGATCCGGTCTGGGAAGCGGGCAAAGAAAAAGCCCCCGGCGGGAACCGGAGGCTTCTATGTCATCGTGGCTGAAACTTTAGGCTGGAGGTGTGCACCTGTCAAGCAGTACGCTACGTAAAATTCAGAGGGATCTCCAATGCAAGACAAGTATGTCCCACCTCAGTTTAAGGTGACCGCTTTCCACTGCCCCTTGTGCCATGTCTATGCCGCGCAAGGCTGGAGCATTCTCAGGCTGGTCATCGGTACTGTTTACGAAATGTCCCCAATTCACGCGGGGCTTTGCGGGCACTGCCATAAACGCCATTACTGGCTACAAATCGGCAACCAGCAGGGGCGTCTCTTCTATCCGGATGCGTCCAATGCGCCTCCATTCCATCCGGACATGCCGGAGGCCGTGCGCGCAGACTACTTAGAAGCCGCAGCCGTTCTGGGTCGCTCTCCAAGATCAGCCGCTGCTTTGCTTCGTTTGGCATTACAGAAGCTGCTGAAAGAGCTAGGGATGCCAGGCAAGAATATTGATGCCGACATAAAAGAACTGGTAAGGCAGGGACTGCCTGTGATGGTTCAGCAGGCGCTTGACGTTTGCCGGGTCGTGGGAAATGAAGCAGTACACCCCGGCGAGCTCGACTTGAACGATAGCCCAGAAATGGCGGCATCCCTGTTCGGAATGCTCAACTTCATAGTTGCTGATCGGATCGAACACCCCAAAAAGATAGCTGATCTATATCTGAAAATTCCCGCTCAAAAACGGGAGTGGATCGAACAACGGGACAAGGCAGCTAAGCCGCTAGCGCCCACCCCTCCAGACGCCCCCGGACCCGCTGAAAACCCAGCTCCACAAGACTGAGGTACTGTCGGTTGGACACGGGACGATGGTCGCAGTTGGCCATCAGCAGGATGGCCGTCTCGAAACGCTCGATCTTCCTGCGCCCCATGCCACAGTGGTACGCACGCAGCGCGCACGCCATAGGAACATTGTCGCCGGCGATGCTGGCGACAATGTCCTCGATCAACTGGGCACGACTGTCCGACTCCAGCGGCTTGTAACCCTGCGCCCGGCCAGGCATATCCCCCTTGTGCTCGATCAGCAGCTGGAGCACGTTCTTCGACTGGTGGCCCAGATAGTCGAAGTCCCGATGCAAGGCATACTCCCTGCCCCAGTGCTCCAGCTCCGCGCGGACGTAGGCCCCAAAAGTATCAACCTGCATTGCCCTGCTCCTGTTGCTGTTGGGCGCCCGCTTGCGGCCCGCCCGTGATTCGCACCACTACCTGCCCGCCCGGACGGCGCTCGGTCTTCACGTCCGGGTGGCTCTTGAACCGCTTGTCGTCGATGCCCAGCACCTCGGCGATCCCGTCCCGGTACGCCTTGCAGCGGCCGAGCATGTTGTCGTCGTCCGGCAGCGTCTTGCCCGGCGCCTGGTAGAAGTCCAGCCACAGGTGCAGGCGACCCGCCGGCAGCCACACGTCGCGCCATCCGGCCTCGAAGGCCAGCACCACGGCCATCTCGCGCGCGAACTTTGTGGCTTCCGCCCTGCGGCGCCAGTTGACTCGCGAGTTCGGCGACAGGTCCTTGCTCGGCCAGGGCAGCACCAACTCCGACAGTTCTGCATGCGAGCTTTGTTTGTGCGATGACCTAGTTTCCACAATGCACATCCACACGTACCATTCCACTACTTCCGAGGGAAAGGAGCCCAAAATGGACCATCAGCCGCCAAACAGAGACACGGTCGTCCTTACGGCGATGGGCGTAGGCTTTGGGCTGCTTGCCGGCTGGGGCCTTTTCTACCGCTGGGCAAGCAGCCCCAGCATTGAGCCTGTGAACCTTTCCGACTGGATTCAAGCTGCCGGAAGCTTGCTCGGCATCGGCATCGCGGTCTATGTTCCTTGGCGGCAACGTCAGTATCAAATTGACGAAGAAAGAAAGCGTGACAAGAATCTGCAGGAAATAATGCATACAGCTCTTTACCAACCTGTCGAAGGGTACAGAGCCAGCTGCGCATACCTTAAGCGGGATCTTCGCTCGCTCCGGAGGCGACGCGACAAGATGCCTACATTTATGTTTGACCGCTCGACAGAGTTTGACCAGTTTCGAGAAAAGCTCCATCTGCTTGGAGAACTGGGCGGAAAGATAAACAAGCTTATTGCCCATCAAGATGTTGTGCGAGTCCATTACAAAGAGTTCCTGCTGTTTGACGACCCTGTGCCGCCGAGATTTATAACCATGTTGGACGAGCGGTTAGATCGGGGAGTTGAAATGGCTGAAGATCTGGGTGACGAGTTGAGATCGCTAGCAAACAGACCGCGTTCTGCATAACAAATCTTGCTCACGTAGCTTTCGTCAGTTGGTTGACCACCGTCTGCTGTTCGATCAGCTCGTCGTCGGTCCCGTAGGTCTCGTGGAAGGTCCGCGAGCCATCCATCAGGCTCGGACCGTAGATCTCGCGCATCTCGCCGAACGTCTTGCCCTGCATCGGGTGACGTCGGTGGTGCCACACGCACAGGGCGTACCCGAAGGCGTGCCCGCGGCGCTTGTTCCCGCTCTTGGCGTGGTTGTAGTCGCAGCCGTAGACGGTCTGACCGTGCTCAAGCAGGCCCTGCGCGACCAGCGACAGGCATGCCATGCAGGGGCCGACCTTTGCCGCCTCGATCCGGGCGCCCTCAGCGGGATTCGGTGGCGGTGCTTTCGACCACATCAGCTCTGGCCCTCCCTGGGAAGCCGCGAGCCGCACACCCGCCGGTAGTAGCCGATGCAGCTATGCGGATCCTCGCCATCGCCCGGCATATGGAAGCTCATGCGCTTTCCCAAGTCGCAGGGGTTGTAGTCCTTGGGAGGTTCGTCGCTCTGGGTCCAGAACTTGAAATGGCGGCACTCGTCGCAGGGCTCCACATCGCCCACGTCCTTTCGCTCGTTCCGACGGCGCACAACCTCTTCCAGCAACTGGTCGGTGGTGAACTGGGCGAGCACCTTCTTGGCAGCCATCAGCGCGCGCCTCCCCTGCGCTTCTTGTCACGGTCGGCGGCCCGCCAGCCGTGCTGCCAGGCCAAGGCCTTCTCGCCAAGCGGCTGCACCTTGCGCGGCTCCAGCTCATCCTGGGTGTCCATCCACACCATGTGCGGGTTGGTGCTCAGCCCGTCACCGTTCAATCGGGCTGAGTACCCGGCGTTGATCTCGGCGGCGTACATGCTGCGAGTGCTAAAGGCGGTGAAATCAGTCACGTGTGGCTCCTATCGATCGTGGTCTGCGGCGGCGCGGGCCGCGCGCGAGTCGCCGCACCTCGGCTTCAATGCGCTTCGCCTCTGCCATGTAGTGTTCGTGGCGCTCTTTTCGGATGACCACGCTGAACTGGTGTTGCTTCAGCGCCTCGTCTGCCGAGTCGCGGTAGGCCTGGGCCAGCTTCCGCAGCGCCGGCCCCTGCAGCCGCGGGTCGTGTTCGAAGATGTCGAGCTGGTTGTTGTCCGAGCGCATCAGGCGGCCAGCTCCCGTGCCAGTTCCTCCAGGCGCGCGCGGATCTTCGCGTTGGCGCCCGGGGAGGCCTCCACCTTCCCAGCCAACAGAGCCACCGGATTGAAGGCCGGCGTCGCCGCGGCCAGCTGCAGGTGGTCGCTCACCTGGTCGTGCGCCAGCAGGCCCTTGCTCACGGCATCCGTGAGCGCCGCATTGCGGCTGGTGAGGTCGAACCCCAGCGACGGGGCGTAGCTGGCCGGCAGGCGTGCAGCGCGCGCCTCCTTCACCAGCCGGGTGTACGTCTCCAAGAAGGCCTGGCGTGCAGCGATCTTGTCGCCCACCTGGACCAGCGGCAGCGCCGTGTTCCATGCCTGCTGGGTGAGCGTGGTCCAGACCACGGTGTTGCGCTCGTCAGCTGCCTGGATGGCCACCGCCCATGCTTCGTTCGGTGCCGGGTGGCCGTCGTCGATGCGCTCCAACACTGCCGCGAGCGACAAGCGGCCCTTCAGCTCCCGGCGGCAGGCCTCCAGCGCGCGCTCCAGCTGCGCCAGCGGGTAGCAGGACAGGTCCCCGACCATGTACGCAGCGGTGGTGGGACGCAGCTGGTCGCCAATCACCTCAGCCGTTACCACCAGCAACTCGACGAGCCGGTCCTGTTCGTGATCAGCCAGCATTGCCCGCCCTCCCCTTGCGCAACAGCGCCTTGGCTTCGTCGGCGGTGCTCAGATTCGATTGGGTCTTGTCCGTGTGCTGGGCGCTGGTCGTCGTGACCTGCCGGCCGGTGGCCCACTGCGTGCGGTATGCCTCGGCCCCGGCCAGCAGCACGCCCAGGTCGTGCATACGCTTCACGGCGTACTGCTCGTTGACGCTCAGGAACCAGCCAGCCACCTGCGGCGCCTCGTCCCGGCCCAGCCGCTTCACCAGGTCCCGCACGTTGGTGTTGACCTTGGCGTTGCGCACCGGGTCCACGCCGTGCCGCAGACGGTAGGCCGAGCGGTAGGCAGCCCACGTCTGCTTGCAGGCTTCCTGCATCTGCGCCTCGAGGGCCGCCTTCGACAGCGGCGCGATCAGCGCCGGAACTTGCGGTTCTTCTGACGGTTCAATGAGGGTTATATGACGGTTAGGCGGCACGGGGCGCACCTCCAGACCTGCGCCCCGTGCCGGACCCCCTGCAGCGGGCGCATCCCCGGGTGCAGCGGGCGCACCCCCTGCATCTGCTGCACCCCCTGCGCCCGGTGCAGTGCCCGATTTCTTGGCCTTGCGCTTCGCCTTTGTGCCAGCCGCCGACGCGTCGAACTTGCTCGGAGTCACCGAATAGACGTTGCTGCTGTTGAAGCGCCGCTCGCGGCTCAGCAGGCCCACAGCCTCCAGGTGATCCATGGCGGTGCGCACTGCTCGCTCAGACATGCAGCAGCGCTTGGCGATCGTGCCGATGGCCGGCCAGCACACGCCATCGTCGTTGGCCTGATCGGCCAGGGAGATGAGCACAGCCTTCTGAGTGACGCTCAGGCTCTGTAGCGGCCAGCACTGGCTCATGATGATCGTAGACATGGTTCAGACCGCCAGGGTGTAGTTGTCGCCCTGGGCCACTGGCCACCAGGTGCAGACGGTGATGTTGCTGATCGGGCACACGGTCTTGGCGCCGCGGAATGCTCGACCCTCCTTCATCAGATCCGGGAGCCGGCGGGCAACCATGTGCCGGTCCAGTCCGGTGGCGCGCGCCAGCTGCATGCTGGTCATGCCCGGATAGCGCTTCACCGCAGCCTCGGTGCGATCTTTCTGCGCGGCGTGGCGCCCGCTCCGGACAAGAAGCGCAGCGGCCTCATGGCCGCCGCTGATATCGGTTGAACGGGCCAGATGGCTCATCGGGTCGCCCTCTTGGATTGCTTGCCCTTCGATGCAGCGCGCGCCACGTTCCGCTCCAGGCGGTGCGCCATGGTCCGCAGCGCGCGGGCTTCGCTGACCATCAGCTCGGCTTCGTCGCTGTCGATGCAGCGGTCCTGCATTGCCTCGACGGCCGTTCCAGTCAGGCGGCCAACGCGGGTGGTGATGTCCAGCAGCTTCAACTGCAGCGCGCCGATCTCGTCGGACCAACCGCCCTCCGGCGGAGGCGGCACCACGTCCACGGCCATGCCGAAGCGGCCGGCCAGCGCCTGCATCCATTCCAGGGCGTACTCGCTGCCGCCGGCTTTCTCCTGCATCCACTCGGTCAGCAGCTCGGCGATTTCGATCGACACCGACTCACCCTCCAGGCCGCGCAGCTTTGCGCGCAGCGTCTCCGGGTGCATGGTCTTGCCGCGGCGATCAGCCAGGAACGCGGCCGCGTCAGCCACGCCGCCTGGCGTACGGCGCACGGAGTTGTAGAGGACGTCGATCCAGTTGAGGGCGGAGGTGCGGCAGGTCATGGGTTCACCTTGGGTGTGCGGGTGTTTCAAGGTTTCGGGGCTGGCCCGGGCGGCGCACGATTGGCGCCATGGACAACAACTGCTCAGGGATCGAGGGCGCCGCCCTCCTTGCGTTACGCTGGATGTGCGAACAACTCAGCCCGCAAGGAGGGCGACATGGCTCGACCGATAGACATGAAACGAATGCACACCGACGTGATCGCGCTGGAAATCGTTGTTGGTGCCTTAGCCAAACGAATGAGCGGCGACAACAACTTCATCCGACAGGTGCAAGTGGAGTTCGAACGCCTGAAAGCGGACGTCGTCGACGCCGCCGAGGTAGAACGTTTGCAGCACTGCGTGGACGAGCTCATCAACCCTTGACCCCTGAGTCCGGGCTGCGCGACTCCGTGGCCCGGACTTCATCGGGGGCAAGGTGGCTGGTACGCAAATACTCTCGAAATTCGCGCGAGCGCTTGATGCCGGCCTCGCGATACGCGATGTCTGCCTGCGAAGGCGCGTTGATCCAGTCACGGATCCAGATGCGGGGATTCCACCTATCAGGCAGCGCGCGCATCTCAGGCAGCCTCCACGTTGATGATTCGGTCAGCGTCCGGGTCGCTCGGGGCGCCCTCGGCGGCCGGGGGCGTCTCCTGCACGCCCAGCAGCCTCATCACCTGGGGCAGCGCCGGGACGCTCTGCTCTTCCGGCCAGGCCTCCACCTGCTCAACGGGCAGCTTCAGCAGCTTCGCCAGGGGCGCATCGGTCTTGAAACCGAACTTGGCCCGCAGCGCGCGCTTGCTCATGCGGCTATCGACCAGTGCATTGATCTCGCTCGCAGGAGTCGGTGCCGGGGCAAGCGCCGGACCCACTCGGTCCGAGTGCAGCCTCAGCAGCGCGAAAGCCGAGGCAGCGCGCGGGGACTGGGACCGACCGCTGGCGAGATCACCAATGGTTGACGCCGCGCAGCCGACTGCCTCGCCGATCAAGGCGTACGTCATGCCTTTGACCTGCAGGTCCGAAATTACTTCTGCCCAAGATTTGTCCATGTCGCAGAGCCTACGGGATTCCGTAGGCTCACGTCAACGGCATTCCGTTACGGAGTTCCGTTCAAATATGACCATGGAAACTATCGGCAGCCGCATCCGCGCTGAGCGCGAAGCGCAGGACATCTCGCGCAACGAACTGGCCAAGTACGCCGGTATTGCCCCGACCACCCTCTCCAACCTCGAACTCGGTCTGTCGAAGTCGAGCAGCGCTCTCTACAAAATCGCGCGCCGCCTTGGCGTGCAGGCCGATTGGCTTGAGACGGGACGTGGCCCCAAGGAAGCATCGGCATTAGATTTTCCCCCCGTCGCTTCGACTGAGACCCGCCCCGGCTACGTTCGCTTCAATCTGCTCGAAGGGGCAGCCGGAATGGGGGCAGGAGTGGTGAATCAGGATTTCCCTGAGGTGATGCAAGTGATGGAGGTTGCTGAGTGGGAGGTGCGGCGGAAGCTGGGCTTCCTCCCCCGGCCAGGGCAGATCCAGATCATTACAGGGCGTGGACCGTCCATGAGACCGAAGATCGAGGACGGCGATATCGTGTGGATCGACACCGCCGTGGACTACTTCGATGGCGACGACTACTACCTGATCAGCTACGACGGCGAGACGCAGATCAAGATGCTGCAGAAGCGCGTGGATGGCATGTACGTGGTCAGCGCGAATCCGGACTTCAAGGAGTGGCGGTGCGAGCCCGATGAGCTCTCCATACAGGGCCGCGCGCTCGTCCACGCTGGCTTCAGGCGTCTTTGATAGGGGATGTTGATGAAGATGCTGGTACGAATGGGAACGATGCTGCTGGCAGCTGCGCTACCGATTTCCGCGCTCGCTGCCGACCTGACAGAGGAACAGCGCACCCTGGTGCAGGTCTACGACGCGCCCGGCCACGACAAGGCTGCTATCTATACGGCCGGACGTCAGTGGATCGCCGAGAATTTCAAGTCGGCGAAGGCCGTGATCGAGTACGAGAGCCAGGCCGATGGGACGATCATCGGCAACGGCAACATCAACTATCCCTGCGCGAGCGCCTGGGAATGCTTGGGCAAGCCCGATTGGACGGTGCCCTTCACCATGCGCCTTGAGGCGAAGGACGAGCGTTTCCGGCTGACCTTCAGCAACATCAGGCTTCACTGGCCCGCGAAGATCAATGCCGGGATTCGCCAGCCTGAGTTTGACGGCCCGGTCCGCAGCGCCAAGGACATGGACAAGATCAAGCCGAAGCTGATGATGTTCGGCGACGAGATCCGCACATCGCTTACTACGCGAGCCGCCAGCGACAACTGGTAGGCACACGCCACCGGGGAACCTGTCCCACGGCCAAAGAGCCTCGCCGAAAGCGGGGCTTTTTTGTGCCCGAAGATAACTGTGTTCAGTAATCTGTGGCCCTACCTACGGCATTCCGTTGACAGATACATACGGCATTCCGTAGTCTACAGGGGTCGCCCCAGTAACAGCCCATCCGGGCCGGGGCTCGGAGACTTCCATGCCCACCCTTACCTTCGAGCACGCAGCGCTCGCCATTGCCGGCATCTGCATGGCGCTCAACGCTGTCGTGTTGGTCAGGATCTACAAGCTGCGCACCCGCATCCGGGTCATCCCGCTCCAGCCGGATGAGGCCTTCCAGGCCTCAGCTCTTCTTCCGCTTGATCTTGGCGTACACACGCATCCCGCAAGCAGTGCCGGTGCTGCACCAAGTGAATCGACCACTGTCAATGTTCAGAAGAATGCCCGGGTCAGCGACCACGGTGATGCTGGTCCGCGGCTCCATCCGGTGGGGAAGCTTGATCTGCTGGACGTAGTCGCTGAAGACGGCGGCACGCTTCTTATCCGTCTTGCCGTTGTGAAACGCAATTTCGTTGACGGTAACCGGAAGGTATCCAGCATTGATGATCTGGACGCCGCCGGTCCACACGTCGACGCCCGGGATGTAGACCGCAACGTAGGTCACCTTCAGGCGGACCGTGTCTTTGCGGATCAGCCACACGGCGTTGAACACGCCGAGCGTAGCGCCCAGCACAGCAATCCCTAGCGTCAGCCAATTCGTCCATTCCATGGCCGAAGCATAGCCGCGGCCGCCCCAAACGCGAATACCTCCTGGAGAACACCATGCAGCGCCGCAAACGGCCCTTGTGGGCTTTGATCCTAGTCATCTACTCCCTCGGTGCCCTCGCCGTCGGCGTTGGCGTCGGCTTCGGCCAGCGCTTCTTCGGGCAGGAGTGCTGAGCCATGGCCACCCTCACCCTCAGCAGCTCGACCGGGCCTGTCCGATTCGAAGCGCAGCCCATCTCCAACAAGGTCGCGATGCACGTCGGTGCCGCCGGCCGCGTCTACCTGACCGCCGACGAAGCCGACACCGCCGCCGCTGAGCTGCAGCGCGCGGCGGCCGAGCTCCGCCAAGCCACCAGCAGCGAGGTGTCCGCATGATCGCCATCGATCTCGCTACTCACCCGAAGCTCGACGATCGATTCGAGCACGTGCGGCGCCGCATCGGCGAATTGCTTGCGTACATGGACTCTGCCAACAAGCGCCCGAGCGAAGTCCGCATCTATCCGAACGACCACAAGCACATCATCCGGTCGGCCAACTCCCAGTTGCGCAAGAAGGCGAAGGATCAGGATCGCCTCGAGAACGAGCGGAGGAAGGCGGATGGCCTTCCCGGCAAGGTAAAGAGCGATGCGGACAAGGTCGGGTCTATCAACTACGCCGGAACGCCAGTGGTGCCAGGGGCCACGAACAGTCGCCCCAGGAAGGTGAAGCCGTGAGCGTCACGACCGCCGAGCAGTTCTACCGCGCCCAGTCCGTCCGCCGGCAGGCCATCGCATGCGGCTGGGATTCCCGCGCCGCCGTCGGCCAGCTGGTCCGGGCCGGGTATTCGAAGGACGTCCAGAACCGCATGGCAGCGCGCGCCCTCGCCGCCCGTCCTGCGCCGGGAGGCGATGCAGCATGAGCTACTACAAGACCAACGACCCCGCTGTGCTGGCTGCGTATGAGCAGGAGCGCTCCGACAAGGAACTGCTGCGGGCCGAGATCGAGGCGTTCGCCGCCCGCTTTGGCGGCAAGGGCCTGATGTACTCGGACCCTGCGCGGCTCGCGGGCATCAAATTGAGCCCTGCCCGGTCCCGCGATCTGTGGCGTGCACCCGATAGCAATGGCCTCCAGTGGCCCCGCAGCGCGCCGGTCAAAGGTGCAACCGCTGAAACAAAAGCCGCGCTCAAGGCATTGCAGGCCGAGTGGCAGATGCACCTGCCAGCCCGCGATATCGACACGAGTGCCGTGTACCGAGCCCTTGGGTTCAGCAGCAGCTGCGACTTCTTGTTTGAAGGCCTGACGCTCTTCCGCTCGAACGGCTTCGTTTACGCCTCCACGAAGAAGGCGATGCCGCGCATGAAGGAAGTGTTGGGCAGCGAGTACGAATTGGCAAAGGCGGTGCGCTCGTGAGCGGAATCGACTTCGCCTTCGGCCTGATCGTCGGCTTTGCCGCTGGCGCCCTGCTGGCCACCGCTTGGCTGCAGCGCCGCCAGGAAGAGCACTTCGCCGCCCTGATGGAGCAGATCCGATGCGCAGGCTGACCCGCCACTGGCGCGCCGGCGGGCTGGTGCTGCTGGGCGCCCTGCTCGCGGCCGTCGCCTTCGTCATGGCCTGGGCCGGCATCGAAGACACCGGCGTCTACCTGCTCATGGGCGCTCTGCTCTGCGCCACCCAAGTGCCCGAGGCGTGGAGGCGCGGTCGCGATGGCTGATCCGACCGTGGCCTCCACCGTGCGCGCCATGCGCCGCGCTGGCGCCGCCGGCGAGCCCGTGCCGGCTGAGGTTGCCGCTGCCTGGGCAAAGGCCTTCATGGAGCAGCTGTATGGCTCGCAGAAGCCGGTCCGGTACGAGTGCCGGCGCCGCGGCAGCAGAGAGCCCTGGGAAGAGGCCGAGCCCGAGGACGTGGCCAACCCACGGCGCCGGAATCTGATCATCCGCGCGCTCTACCTACACCCGCCGGTCGGAAGGCAGGAGCACCGATGGCCGCCCGGAAGCAACGGTGATGGCCGATGCCTGGAATGCGACGAAGCCGAATGGCTCGCAGGACCGGACTGCCGGCCGCATGCCCCGCTCCGCGACCACCGCTCATCTATGCCCTTCCGCATCATCTGGGTGATCCAGCCGCTCGAAAAGCTCCACTACCTCGCCAAGCACCTCAACCCTTTCGACCGCGACAAATGGCGAAAGGAAGCCACCTACCTCATCGACCGCATCAGAGACTACGAGAAGGGGAGCCCGCAATGAACAATGAACAAACCAACTCGACAGTCGCCCGATCGATATACGACAAGTCCTCTTTACTCGTCATGGATAGACGGCAGGGCTATCTTTCATCGGCTTCGCGAGGCGTTTGGATAGCGATCCTAGTGCTTCGGTGCCATGGCCGAAGCAGTTGGCATGAAGCTACTCACTCCATCGTGCAGTGCTTCCGCCCAGTCTTTCAGACTACGAAAGTCGTCTTTGATAGCCGCAACATCTATGTTCGGTTTATCAAAGCGGCTACGGCAAATTGCGATGCAACTGCGCACACGCCGGAAACTATGCTCGATATGAAAAAGCTGCACACGCTGCGATTCCTCGAAGACATAGCGATCTGGGACAAGCGGGTTGACAGGCAAAGAATCCTCACAAACGCCAAAAAAGTCGACCAGCGGTCGGAAGGCTCTCCTGGCGAGAATCTCCGGCAAGAGATCAGCCTCAAAACTATTTACCAAGGCTCGCGCATGCTTGGCCGCCTCCAAGTCCATCACCCAGCGCTGGTGCTGAGCTCTCTTTCTCTCAAACTCACCAAGCAGCCCAGCGTCAACCTCTTCCTTTCGATGCAGATACGTGATCAACGCAATCACGCCGGCAATGAAACCGACCACCCAAGTACCAATCGCGGCGGATACGCCTGCCCAAGCGGCTACGGCATCCCACCACACTACGCAACTGTCAACGCCAAGCTTCTCGCACCGAAAGACGCCATCCCAGCTACTCATTCAATGATTCCCCCGTGGATCGGCCGGCATTCTGCCACGGGAGCGCGCACCTGCGCCGGACTAGCCACCGTCAAGCCGCCGCGGAACCTGCGCACCAGGCTGCGCCCCGATGCCGAACACAAGGACTGCTCCCATGGCTGATGGCTCCCGCTCGTTCAACTTCCCGCTGCCGCAGCGCTCGCGCCTGCGTGCTGGCGAGATCGTGGTTGATCTATTCGCCGGCGGCGGCGGCGCCAGCGAGGCGCTGAAGCAGGCGCTGGGGCAAGATCCGACTCTGGCCTACAACCACGACGCGCTGGCAATCGGCATGCACGCGGCCAACCACCCGCTCACCAGCCACCACCGCGAAGACATTTGGCATGCGGATCCGCGTGTGGACGTGGCCGGCCGTGCGATCGGCTGGTTCCATGCTTCCCCGGACTGCACACACTTCAGCCAGGCCAAGGGCGGGCAGCCGCGCAGCCGGAAGACGCGCGCCCTGTCGTGGGTCGTGCTGAAGTGGATCGGCATGCTGCTGCGCGCCGACCTGGTCAACGGCACCAACACCGCCCCGCGCATCTTCTCGATGGAGAACGTGTGGCAGATCCTGACCTGGGGCCCGCTGATCGCCAAGCGCTGCAAGACCACCGGTCGCGTCCTGAAGATGGACGGCACCGTCGCAGCGCGCGGCGAGCGCGTGCCGGTCGAGCATCAGCAGCTGGTGCCGGACAAGAGCCGCACCGGCCGCACCTGGCGGCAGTTCGTCGCCGCGCTGCGTGCGCTGGGCTACGCGGTCGAATGGCGCAAGCTCGTGGCGAGCGATTACGGCGCCGGCACCAGCCGGGAACGCCTGTTCCTGCTCGGCCGCCGCGACGGCGAGCCGATCGTGTGGCCGGCGGCAAGCCACGGCACCGCGCCGGGCCAGCAGCCGCGCGTATCCGCCGCCGACTGCCTGGACTTCAGCATCCCCTGCCCGTCCATCTTCGGGCGCAAGCGGCCGCTGGCCGACGCCACCATGCGCCGCATCGCCAAGGGCACCATGCGCCACGTCATCCAGTCGGCGGACCCGTTCATTGTGCCGGTGACCCACCAGGGCGCCGACCGCGTCCATGGCGTGCATGAGCCGCTGCGTACCATCACCGCCGCCAACCGCGGCGAACTGATGCTGGCGATGCCGGAACTGGCACCTTTCATCACCGAGCATGCCAACGCCAGTACCCAGCGGACCATGGATGCGGGGGAGCCGCTGCGCACGGTCTGCGCCGGGGTGAAAGGCGGCCACTTCTCTGTGGTCACCCCGATCCTCGCCGGCGTTGGCGGCCGGGCCGGCCAGTCGGAGCCGCGCTCTGGCGCTGATCCCCTGTACACCATGACCGCGAAGGCGGACACCGCGCTGGTGGCGCCGGTGCTGGTGCAGACTGGCTACGGCGAGCGCGCCGGCCAGGCACCGCGTGCATTGGACCTGCAGCAGCCGCTGGGCACGGTTGTGGCCGGTGGCATCAAGCACGCGATCGCGGCGCCGCACCTCGTGAAGTTCCGGGGTGACAGCATCGGCACGCCGGTCACCGATCCGGTGCCCACGATCACCTCGGGTGCTGGCGCGGTCCGGCCTGCAGGCGCTGCGCACGCGCTGGGCGTGTCTGCCGCTACGCTGGTCACCCTGCGCAACAACATGGCCGGCGCGGACCCGCAAGAGCCGCTGTCGACCATTGCCGCGCAGGGTGAGCACCACGCGCTGGCCACTGCATTCCTGGAGCAGGCCAACGGTGGCTTCTACGAGGGCGGTGGTCGCGATGCGCGCGACCCGGTCAGCACGATCAGCGCCACCGGCAGCCAGCAGCAGCTGGTGACCGCAGACCTGGCACAGCTCTCGCCGGAGCATCAGGAAGGCGCGCTGCGTGTTGCCGCGTTCCTGGTGAAGTACTACGGCAGCGGCATCGCGGTGGACCCGCGTGACCCGCTGGACACGGTCACCACCAAGGACCGGCTGGCGCTGGTCACGGTCGTGATCAAGGGCACGCCCTACGTCATCGTGGATATCGGCCTGCGCATGCTCAAGCCGCACGAGCTGTACCGCGCTCAGGGCTTCCCGGTCGGTTACATCATCGATCGCACCGCCAACGGCACGCCGCTCACCACCAGCGCCGCAGTACGCATGGTCGGCAACAGCGTCAGTCCGCCGCCGCTGCGCGCCCTGGCCGAGGCCAACCTGGACGCAGCCACCTCCTGGAAGGTGGCTGCATGAATCTCTTACGCGAGACTCGCTCGGAAAATAAGCATGCCCGCATGCTCGGCATCGTCGTCGTTTTCGTACCGATGCTTCCCCTCAGGCAGCGAAATCGAGGTCCCATCCGTCGCGTAGACACCGGTGAGTACGACTCCATCTTGGTACTTGTGACCAAACACGGTGACCGTGAAGTCAGCACCCATGTAGTTGCCATTGAGGATGCGTTCCTCGAAATCCTTCGTAGCTTCGTCGAACTCTTCCTGATCCATTTCAATATCCAATTTCATCTCCTTGTGGCTCGTTCCACGCCAATAGCCTACCGGGCAACATTGACTGCAGCCACTCCTCGCCTCCGGGAATCTCCATGACCCAGCGACACATCAGCCACCCCGAGCCGCTGCCGGCCTGCGCCGCCGGTCACAGCGCGCGCCACATCCACGACCTGCGCAGCATCTCAGCCGGCGGCGGACACTTCGTCGAGTGCCGGTGCCGGCATACACGGAAGCACGCCGAGCCGGACACGGCCCTGGCCGAATGGCGCCGCGTCAACCACCCAGCCCGCAGCACGCGAAAGATGATGCCCGCGATCGCGGCGCCCGCAGCGGACAACATCGTGCAGCTGGACTTCGGCGCGGCCTTTTCCGAACCGCAACGCCGGAAGGCGGCGGGAGGTGCGCATGGGCGCCGCTGAGCGACTGGAAGAACTGCTGTCCCTCGACCGTGTCCGGAATATGACCGGCATGGGGACGACCTTCATCTATGGCGAGATCAAAGCTGGTCGCTTCCCTCGATCAATCCGCATCGGGCGCCGCGCGCTATGGATACAATCCGAGGTACAGGGTTGGGTTCGGCAGCAGATCGCGCAGAACCGCCCTGTGCAGGTGGATGGGTAAGCGGGCGGGTAGCCGAGGGCTGAATAAGCAGAAAGCCCCTATTTCTAGAGGCTTTTTGAAGAATCTGGCGGAGAGAGTGGGATTCGAACCCACGGAAGGAATGACCCTTCGCCGGTTTTCAAGACCGGTGCCTTAAACCGCTCGGCCATCTCTCCGTATCGGCAGCGCTTCCGCGCCCCGCGTGCCCAGGTCATTGCAACCCAGGCAACCGGTCGGGGCAGCGCCCCGTCCGGCATGGCTCCCCGGCATGGGCCGGGGGTCGCATTCTCGCATTTCAGGTGGGATTTGCCCACCCGCCAGCGGTCGGGCTCACCCCGCATCCACCGCCAAGGCACCCAAGGCACTCGCCTTGATCTTCTCCTTGGCCCGCTCGCACGCCCCGCCGCAATCCAGGCGAGAGGCCTCCAGCTGCGGCGGCAGGTGCTCGGCCAGGAAGTCGATGAACACGCGCACCGCCGGCAGCAGGCCGCGGCGGGAGGCGAAGACGGCATGACAGATGCCCTGCGGCAGCGACCAGTCCGGCAGCACCACTTCCAGCTCGCCATTGCGCACGGCGTCGGCGCAGACAGTTTCCGGCAGCATGGTGATGCCGAACCCGTCCTTGACCATGCTCTGCAGCAGCGGGAAATCGAAACCAGCCACGCGCGGCTGCAGGTCCACGCGGCGTACCGCGCCCTCGGGGCCGTGCAGTTCCCAGCGCTGACGGGCTTCGTCTTCGCTGATGCTCAGGGTGACGTGATTGGTCAGCTCGTCCGGGTCTTTCGGGCGGCCGGCGCGATCGAGGTACTTGGGGCTGGCCACCAGCAGTTCCTGCACCTGGCCGAAGCTGCGCATCACCAGGCTGCCATCGTCATCCAGGCGAGAGCGCACGCGCAGGGCGACGTCGTAGCCTTCGTTGATGATGTCCACGCGGCGGTTGCTGATGTTCAGCTGCAGCCGCACCTTGGGATACTGCGCCAGGAAGATCGGCAGCAGCTTGGGCAGCTGCATCTGCGCGAGCGAGACCGGCACGCTGGCGCGGACGAGGCCACGTGGCTCGGCGCTGAGGCGGTCGACCACCTCACGCGCGGCCTGGGCCTCGGCGAGCATGGTCTGCGCGTGGCGATGCACGCTGGTACCGACGTCGGTCACCGCGAAGCGGCGCGTGGAGCGCTGCAGCAGGCGGACGCCCAGATCGGTTTCCAGCTGGCTGATACGGCGGCTCAGGCGGGATTTGGGGATGCCGAGCGCGCGTTCTGCTGCGGCGAAACCACCATGATCCACCACCATGGCGAAGTAGTAGAGGTCGTTGAGGTCTTGCATACCGAAGTTCCAGATATAGAACAATACGTGGTATTCAACCACCTTTATTCCAAACAGGCAACAACCTAACCTGATCTCCGTCGGCGGCATCTACCGCCCCTCCCCCAGAATCAGGTGATTGCCATGAAGCTTCTTCACATCGACGCCAGCGTGCTTGGCGAAAACTCGGTCTCTCGCCAGCTCTCCGCCGCCGTGGTCCAGCAGTGGCGCGACCAGGTCCCGGGCCTGGAGGTGAGCTACCGCGACCTCGATGCCCAGCCCGTTGCGCACCTGCGCAGCTCGTCCCTGGCCCAGTCCGACCCGGCCGAGGTAGCCGATGCCGAGCAGGTGCTGGAGCAGTTCCTGGCCGCCGACGTGGTGGTCATCGGCTCCCCAATGTACAACTTCAGCGTCGCCTCCACCCTCAAGGCGTGGATTGACCGCCTGGCCGTGGCCGGGCGCACCTTCAAGTACACCGAGAACGGCCCGGTGGGCCTGGCCGGCGGCAAGCGCGTGATCGTGGCCAGCAGCCGCGGCGGCCTGCACACCGGCGCCCCGACCGATTTCCAGGATCCGTACCTGCGCCAGGTCTTCGCCTTCTTCGGCATCGACAACGTCGAATTCGTGCGGGCCGAGGGCATCGCCTACTCGCCGCAGCACCGCACCGACGCGATTGCCCAGGCCCTGGCCGCGCTGCCGCAGCCGGAAGCACTCGCCGCAGCCTGATCCACGCGGGACCCACACCGTTCCCTCCCCCTCGTCGTGACGGTGTGGGTGTGGCAGAGATGGCCCCTTCCGGGGCCATCTTTTTTTTGAACGCGGCCCCGCCCTACTGGAGTTCGCAGTCCCGCGTCACCGCTGAGCCCAGGATCATGCCGTTGCCCGTGCAGGCGGCGACCACAGCGTCGCCTTTGCTGAGCACGCCGGCCTCTTCCCTGGAGAGCCCGGAGAGCATCACCTGTTCGACGGTTCCGGCCGTCAGGTGCACCTGCGGCCTATCCATCAGATCCGTCTGGATGCTGGCAACTTCGCCGGTGATCAGCAGTCGCTTGCCTTTGTACAGGACGTCGGCGGCGACCTCATTGGCCTCGTAGTCCCGAGAGAGCTGGCGCGCCGTGATTTCGACAGGCGCGACGGGCGCGACCGCGGTGTCCTGCTGGCTACCCTTGTCCGCGTGGGTCTGGGCATCGGGGGCCGGCTGACTGATCGCGCTGACGGCGCCGGCGAACACCACGACGCCCACGAGGTAGACCACCGGGGAGGCGACAAGGGACAGCAATAGCTGGGCGACGCCTTTGCCGGCGCCGCCCTTGGCCATCGCCACGACGGCCAGGACGAAGGCGACCAGATTGAGCGGCCAGCCGAGGAACATCCCGAGCCCCGGAAACGGGATCAGGAAGCACAGCCAGGCGATGCCCAGCAACAGCCACGCGGCGATGCCGGCGGGATTTGAGGATGGGAGGGGTGCAGCCGCTGTATTCACCGGGCGTCCTGTGGAAGTAGAGGTCAGTGCCCAGCCTGTTCGCTGTGTGCCGCAGGAAATGGGCGTCGATCACACCGCCACGTGCGGGCCGTGCGGGCCGTGCGGGCCGCCCACCGGATGCTCAATCCGCGAAGCCCCGTGCCTGCCGTCTCTGCGGCCCTCCACGCCGCGTGCCGCCCACTCGGCCGTCAACTTCTCCTACATGTAATCAAGGCACTTTCTGACCTGCCTCTCTTCCTTTCTGGAAGCCGCACCGATGACGCAATCAACGCTGCGGCGTCGCGGGAATGGCCGCTAAGCTGGGGGCCCTTTGCACACAGCTGATTCCGCATGGATTACCGCGTCGTCCAGACCCACCGCAGTGAGTTCCCCCACCCGATCACCCTGCAGCCCGGCGACGCGCTGCAGGTCGGCGAGCGCTATCAGGGGCCCGAAGGCTGGGACAACTGGTATCTGTGCGAGACACCGGGCCAGGCTGCAGGCTGGGTACCGGCGCAGGTGATCGGCAGGAACGCGCAGGGCGATGCGATGGCGGCCGAGGCTTACTGTGCGCGCGAACTGGATGTGGACGTGGGCCAGCACGTGCGCGGTGAGCGCGTGCTCAACAGCTGGGTGTGGTGCGAGGTGGTCGGCGGCACATCGTCTGGGTGGGTGCCGCTGGGCGTGCTGACGCCGATGACGGACGTGTAGAGCCACCCCATGGGTGGCTGCAGGTGATGCATGACCGGAACGGCAGCCACCCATGGGGTGGCTCTACCGGGGCGCCAACAAAAAACCCGCCGTTCGGCGGGTTTTTTCATGCGTCACGGCGCTGGATCAGCCGATGACGTCCACGCCGCCCATGTAGGGCTTGAGCACGTCCGGCACGGTAATGCTGCCGTCGGCGTTCTGATAGTTCTCCATCACCGCGATCATCGCGCGGCCAACCGCCACGCCCGAACCGTTGAGCGTGTGCAGCAGCTCGGGCTTGCTGGTTTCCGGGTTGCGCCAGCGGGCCTGCATGCGGCGCGCCTGGAAATCACCGCAGTTCGAGCACGAGGAAATCTCGCGGTAGGTGTCCTGCGAGGGCAGCCACACTTCCAGGTCATAGGTCTTGATGGCCGAGAAGCCCATGTCGCCGGTGCACAGCAGCACCTTGCGGTACGGCAGGCCGAGCTTTTCCAGCACGACTTCCGCACAGCGGGTCATGCGCTGGTGCTCTTCATCGCTCTGCGCCGGGGTGCACGCGGCGACCAGCTCCACCTTCTCGAACTGGTGCTGGCGGATCATGCCGCGCACGTCGCGGCCACCGCTGCCGGCTTCGGCACGGAAGCACAGCGAATGGGCGGTCATGCGCAGCGGCAGCTGCTCGGCGTCGATGATCTCATCGCGCACGATGTTGGTCAGCGGCACTTCCGAGGTCGGGATCAGGTAGCGCGTGGATTCGCCCACGGCCGTCTTGAACAGATCGTCCTCGAACTTCGGCAGTTGGCTGGTACCGCGCAGCGACTCGGCATTGACCAGGGCGGGCACGTTGGTTTCTTCATAGCCGTGCTCGCCGGTGTGCAGATCGAGCATGAACTGCGCCAGCGCGCGGTGCAGGCGGGCGATCGGGCCACGCAGCACGGTGAAGCGCGATCCGGACAGCTTGGCCGCGGTCTCGCCATCCAGCCAGCGGTTGCGGGCGCCGAGCTCGACGTGATCCAGCACCGGGAAATCGAACGCGCGCGGGGTGCCCCAGCGCTTCTGTTCGACATTGTCCGATTCATCCTTGCCGGCCGGCACATCCTCGGCGGGCAGGTTCGGAATGCCCAGCGCGATCGCTTCGATTTTCTCGCGCAGCGCATCCAGGGCCACTTCCGAGGCCTTCAGCTCATCGGCGAACGCGGCCACCTCGGCCATGATCGCCGAGACGTCTTCGCCCTTGGCCTTGGCCTGGCCGATGGCCTTGGAACGGCTGTTGCGCAGGCTCTGCAGCTCCTGCGTGCGCACCTGGATGCGCTTGCGATCGGCTTCCAGCGACTCCAGCCCGGAGACATCCAGCTCGAAACCGCGCGAGGTGCGCAGGCGTTCGGCAAGGTCGGCGGGCTGTTGGCGGAGCAGGGCTGGATCGAGCATGGCGGCAGAGGGGTCTACGGATTTGGAGGGGGATTATCGCCTGTTATGCGTTTTTCTGCCGCCGGTTCATCCCGGGCGTGGCAGAATCGCGGTGATCCATACGGTATGCCCCATGTCTGCTCCCCGCTCGACTTCTGGCAAGAACATCACCTTCCACCTGCCCCGCCGCAGCCTCGTGATCGCCGCGATCGCCTTCGGCGTGGGCCTGCTGCTGTTCCTGGTGGTATGGCTGAGCAGCCGCAACAACGACTTCTACAAAGCCGACCCGGCCGCGCAGACCCCCGCCCAGGTGGCCGAGGTGGTGCCGCTGCCCGAGCCGTTGGCCGCTGCCGCCGGCTCCAGCGACATGCCCGACGCCAAGGCCCCGCCGGTCAACGAGGAAAAGCCGCAGCTGGTGGAGACGGCCCCGCCGCCACCGCCGGCCGCCCCGGCTGCGCCCGCCGCACCCGCCGCGCCCACGGCCATGGCGCCGAGCGACCGCCCGCAGCCGATTGCTGACCAGTCGCCGCCGCCGAGTTACCCGCCGGCCGCCTTGCGCCGCGGTGACAGTGGAACGGTGGTGGTGCGCGTGGATGTGGATGCCACCGGCTATCCATCGGCCGTGACGTTGATCCAGCGCAGCGGTTCACGCGACCTTGACCGCGCAGCGTCCGATGCGGTGCGTCGCTGGCGTTTCCAGCCGGCGCAGAACAACGGTGTGCCAGTGCCTGGCAGCCTGGAAGTGCCGTTCGACTTCACGCCGCGGTGATTCATCGCCGCCACGTGCGGCGATTGTGCAACGGCTCAGCAAACTGAACCTCGATGGGAATGCAGTCGTCGCGTTGACGGTGCGCTGACACATCCGCAACCGTGTCCGGGCAAGACTGCGGGTGTCACATCGACACCAGGAGTCAGCCATGAGTGTTACCCATGCCCCGGACATGCCCCGCTCGCCGCAGCATCAGCGCGACGTGATCGATGAGCCCGCCCATCGCCGTACGTCACCCTGGTTGTGGGTGGCGTTGATCGTCGCGATGTTCGCCGCTGCGCTGGTGTGGCTGCGTTATGCCACCCCGGGCGATACCAACGAGGCGCCGGTGGGCCAGCGCATGTTGCCCGCTACCGAGACCGCACCGGTGGCGACCACGCCGGCACCCGCTGCGCGCCAGGCCGCACCGGCCGCCGAGCAGCGCAAGGCGACGCCGGCCGTACGCAACCGTGAGGCCCGCCCGCTGGCGAGCAATGCCAAGCCGGTCTACCCGCGTACGGCGCTGCGCAGCGGCGTGCAGGGCAGCGTGGTGGCCAGCCTCAACGTGGATACCCGTGGCCAGGTGACCGACGCCAACATCGTGCAGCGCAGCGGTACGCGTGATCGCGATCTGGATCGTGCGGTGCTGACCACCGTGCGCGACTGGAAGTTCGAGCCGGCGATGAATAACGGCCGCGCAGTGGCGAGCGTGGTGCGCGTTCCGGTGGACTTCCGTACGGAGCGCTAAGCGGATGCACTGCGGCGGAAACGAAAAGGGAGGCCAATGGCCTCCCTTTTTTGTTGTGCGAAGCACCGCGTCCGCGCGAGGTCAAGGTAGTGCCGGGCGCTGCCCGGCAACCACGCATACCTGACATCTGGAAGCAGCAGCCCGGCAGAACCCGGCGCTACCTCAGCCGGCGCGAAGCCCGAAACCCGCACCGGTCGCCAGGCCATCGAAATCCGGGAAGGACGTCGCCACGTTGGCGATGTCATTGACCCGCACTTCGCCGCTGCTGAGCTGGCCGGCAATCGCGAAGGCCATCGCGATGCGGTGGTCGCCGTGGCTCTCGATGGTGCCGCTGCCAAGCACGGCGCCACCGTGGATCGTGGCGCCATCATCGGTTTCATCGACCTGCACGCCCAGCGTGCGCAGGCCCGTCGCCATTGCGGCCAGACGATCCGATTCCTTGACCCGCAATTCGGCCGCACCGCGCACCACGGTGTTGCCCTGTGCCGCCGCCGCCGCGACGAACAAGGCCGGGAACTCGTCGATCATGTCCGGCACCAGCGCTTCGGGAATCTCGGCACCGTGCAGCGGTGCGTAGCGCACCACCAGATCGGCCACCGCTTCCCCACCCTGCTCGGCATGGTTTTCTTCGGTGATGTCCGCGCCCATCAGGCGCAGCGCCGCGAGCAGCCCGGTACGGCGCGGGTTGAGGCCCACCGCACGCAGGCGCAGCTCGGAGCCTGGGATCACGCTCGCCGCCACCAGGAAGAACGCCGCCGAGGAGAAATCGGCCGGCACCACGATATCGGTCGGGCGCAGCCGCTGGCCGCCACGCAGGCGTGCCTTGCCCGGCGAAAACTCGATATCCACACCGAATGCACGCAGCATGCGTTCGCTGTAATCGCGGGTCGGGTGCGGCTCGGTGACAGACGTTTCGCCATCGGCATACAGACCGGCCAGCAGCACGGCGGATTTGACCTGCGCGCTGGCCACCGGCGAGGCGAATGCAATGCCGTGCAGCGCTTGGCCACCATGCACCCGCAGTGGCGGGGTGCCATCGGCCTCGGTATCGATCTTCGCACCCATCTCGGCCAGCGGACCGGTCACGCGGCGCATCGGGCGGCGCGACAGCGATTCGTCGCCGACCATCACCGAGTCAAACGGCTGTGCAGCCAGCAGCCCGGCCAGCAGACGCATGCCGGTGCCGGCGTTTCCGCAGTCCAGCGGGGCGCCCGGTGCCTTCAGGCCATCCACGCCGACGCCGTGCACGATGCGCTGCGAGGGCGACGGGGTGTCGATGCGCACGCCCATCTGCGAAAAGATCGCGGCGGTGGCGCGGGTGTCTTCGCCCTCCAGGAAGCCATCGATGCGCGACACGCCGTCGGCCAGCGCGGCAAACATCACCGAGCGGTGCGAGACGGACTTGTCACCGGGAATGATCAGGCTGCCCTGCAGGGGCTGGCCCTTGTGGGCGATCCAGTACGGAGATGCGGTCATCGGAAATCCTAGGGGGCGGGCCGCCGCAGCGGCGATGCAACGGTGTACGGGAGGGGCCACAGCGCCCACACGGGCGCCGGGCCGGGCGCAGCGCGCGAGGCGGCTGCGCCGTTCGGATCAGGGCACGGCGACCGGATAGGAGCCGAGGATCTTGATCTGCGCCGAGTGGGCTTTCAGTTCGGCCAGGGCCGCCTGCATCGCCTCGTCGTCGACATGGCCGGCCAGATCGATGAAGAAGCCGTACTCCCACTTGGCGTTGTGCGAGGGGCGCGACTCGATCCGGTTCATGCTGATGCCATGCCGCGCGAACGGGCTGAGCACGTCGAACAGTGCACCGGGCTTGTCGTGGATGAACACCAGCACCGAGGTGCGGTCGTGGCCGGAGGTGGGGAAGATGTTGCGGCCGATGACCAGGAAGCGCGTGGTGTTGTCCGCATCGTTCTGGATCGGCTTGGTCACCACCTTCTTCAGGCCGTACACATGCCCGGCACTCTCGCCGCCGATCGCCGCCGCGTCATCGGCATTGCGGGCGCGGCGCGCGCCTTCGGCGTTGCTGGAGACCGGAATCTTCTCGGCCTTGGGCAGGTTGGCGCGCAGCCACGAGGAGGTCTGCATGAACGACTGCGGGTGGCCATACACGCGCTCGACATCCTCCAGCCGACCACTGCGCGACATCAGGTACTGCTGCACGCGCAGCTCCACTTCGCCACAGATCTTCAGGTTGGAGGTCAGGAACATGTCCAGGGTGATCTGGATGGTGCCCTGCCCCGAGTTCTCCACCGGCACCACGCCGAAATCGGCGTTGCCCGCTTCCACTTCCTGGAAGACTTCCTCGATGCTGGCCAGCGGCAGACCCAGCGCCGAGCGCCCGAAGTGCTTGAGCACGGCCTGCTGGCTGAAGGTGCCTTCCGGACCGAGGTAGCCGATCTTCAGTGGCTCCTGCTGGGCCAGGCAAGCCGACATGATTTCGCGGTAGACGTGGACCAGCACTTCATCGCTGAGCGGGCCCTCATTGCGGTCCACCACCATGCGCAGCACCTGCGCTTCGCGCTCGGGGCGGTAGTAATCCACGGCGGCAGCGAGCTTGCCCTTGGCCTTGCCGACCTGGTGGGCGAAGTTGGCGCGCTCGGCGATCAGCGCCTGGATGCTGCGGTCGATATGGTCGATCTTGGCGCGCACGTCCGAGAGCACGGGCGCGGCAACGGCCGGCGCGGCATCGCGCTTGGCGGCCTTGGCCTTCTTCGCGGGGGCAGCCGCCTTGGGCGGGGTCGGCGCTGGCTTGGCAGCCTTGGGCTTGGCGGGTTTGGTGGCCATCTGGGTTCCAATTGCGGTGGGGCGGCGAGCGCCCCGGGAAAAACGAATGCGTCAGCCGTTGCGCTGCTGGAAATCGCGCATGAAGGCGGCCAGCGCCTGCGCGCCCTCCACCGGCATGGCGTTGTACAGCGAGGCGCGGATGCCGCCGACCGCCTTGTGGCCCTTCAGCGCCAGCAGGCCGGCCGCTTTGGATTCACTGACGAAACGCGCGTTGAGCGTGTCATCCGGCAGGAAGAACGGGATGTTCATGCGCGAGCGTGCGGCCGGGACGACTTCATTGCGGTAGAAGCCGCCGGACTGGTCGATCGCCCCGTAGATCAGGCCCGACTTGACCGCGTTGCGGCGGGCGAATTCTTCCACGCCGCCTTCGGCCAGCATCCACTGGAACACCAGCCCGGCCAGGTACCAGTTCCAGGTCGGCGGGGTGTTGAGCATGGAATCGCGCGCGACGTGCGAGCGGTAATCGAAAATGTCCGCACGCGGCTGGCCGCTGCGCTCGAGCAGGTCGCGGCGCACGATCACCACCGAGACGCCGACCGGGCCGAGGTTCTTCTGCGCGCCGGCATAGATCAGGCCGTACTGGCTGACATCCAGCGGCTCGCTGGCGATCGAGGAGCTGAAATCGGCGAACAGCGGCACGTCACCCACGTCCGGGGTGTCACGGAACTCGACACCATGGATGGTTTCGTTGGCGGTGATGTGCACGTAGGCCGCGTCATCGGAGAGCTGCCAGCTGGCGCGCGCCGGGATGTCGTGGAAGCCATTGGCTTCGCTGCTCGCGGCGACGTTGACCGTGACGTAAGGGCTGACCTGCTTGATCGCGGTCTTGCCCCAGTGCCCGGTGAGCACGTAATCCACGGTCTGCCCGGGCTGGGCGAAGTTGAGTGCGAGCAGGGCCTGCTGGGTGGTCGCGCCACCGGCCAGGAACAGCACCGCGTAGTCGTCCGGGATGCCGATAAGGCGACGCAGATCGGCCTCGGCCTGGGCGGCGACGGCCATGAACTCCGGGCCGCGGTGGCTCATTTCGACAATGGAGGCGCCCGCGCCGTTCCACTCCAACATCTCTTCCTGCGCCTGGCGCAGGACCGATTCCGGCAACGTTGCAGGGCCGGCACTGAAATTGAACGCGCGCGTCATGTCACACCTATGGGGCAAGACCCCTAGTATGCCGCAGCGCACCAGCCTTTAGGCCTTGCAGGACAAGGCGAATTTGGTTGCAAACGAATCTATCCAGGGCCCGGCTGTCTGCCAGAGCCACCGCCATATGTCTGGAGGCGAGCCCCCTGAGTCAGGGGGCGCCGCGACGCGGCGGGGTCTGGAAGCAATGTCACGCGGGGCCCGTGGTTTGCGTAGCAAATCACGGGGCGTCAGCGCGGATGCGATGACGTTTACCGCGCCCCGAACCAGAGCAGGCCGCTGAGCGCTGCGGCCAGCAGCAACGCACTGGCCAACAGCCACGGCCAGCGACTCACCCGTTTGGGCGCAGCCACCGGTTCCGGGCGCTGGCGTGCCTCGAAGCCGTCGTCCTCTTCGTCGATCACGATGCGCTTGCGGCCGTCGTGTGGGACTTCGAGCACGAAGCGGTGCTGGGCATCGAAGACCAGCTGATCGCCCGGCTGCAGCCAGCAATGGCGAACGGTGACGCCATTGACCCGCGTGGACTCGCCGGCGCCCAGGTCGCGCAGCAGCAGGCGCTCCCCATGCTGCTCCAGGCGGGCGTGCTGTTCGGCGAAGGCAGGGTCGTCGATGACGATGTCCGCCTCCGGCCCCCGCCCGATCACGCGCGGACGATCGAGGGTGAAGCTGCGCCCGTGGTGCTGGCCGCCGACCCCGCGCAACAGGCGCTGGTCGTCGCCGCCATCATCGCTGCGTGGCGGCGCGTGCGCGACAGCTTCGCAATCGCCCTGCACCACCATCTCCACGCCGTCGGCGTAGACGGCGTCGCCGGCGCGCAGCAGCGCCATCAGGCGCACCGGGCGGCCGTTGACGTGGATGCCGCGGATGCCGTTGGCGACCTGCAGCCACAGGCCGCGGTCATCCAGGCAGAACTGGGCCAGCAGCAAGGTGCCGGGGGCGTCATCGCAAAGCCGGACGGTGCCCGATGCATGACGCACGATGCGCTGCACCCCGGGCCGCAGGGGCTGGTCGGGATGTTGGCGTTGAGTAAAGTGAACTAGCAGGTTCTGCACGCGGCGCAGCCTAGCAGGTTGAATGTCAGGGAAGAAGAAGTGTGACGCAGACCTTGGAGTTGTGCCTGAGGATGCGCACAATGCACGCCCAAATCCGCGCCGTTGTCCGCCAGGAGGCTGTATGTCCACCATCGATATCCGTCACGCCCACTCCCTGCCCGCCGAAAATGCGCGCAAAGCCATCGAAGAAGTCGCCGCCAAACTGTCCGAGCGTTTCGGTCTGCAGTCCAACTGGGTGGGCGACGTGTTGAATTTCAGCGGCTCCGGCGTGGACGGCGCGATCGCGCTGCAGCCCGGCCAGGTGCAGGTCACCGCCAAGCTCGGCTTCCTGCTCTCGGCCATGAAGGGCATGGTGGAAAGCGAGATCCAGCGCGTGTTGCAGGAAAAGCTCGGCTGAACCGACGCCCGGCCCGGCGCTGCACAGGCGCCGGCCATCACACCGCTTGAAGCCGGCGATGCATACGATCCAAGGGTGTCCACCCAAGGGATCGCCCCATGCATTCACCCAACGACTTCGACGATCGCATCCCCGGCGAGAAGCCCTCGCTGCAGGATCAGGCCGAGCGCTTCTCGCGCAAGCTGACCGATTCGGCCCAGCAGATATGGCTGGCGGGTCTGGGCGCCTTCGGGCGTGCGCAGGCCGAAGGCAGCCGTGTCTTCGACAACCTGGTCAAGGAAGGCGAGAACATCGAGGCCCGCAACCGCGAGCAGACCGGCGATACACCGCGCTGGCGCGACAATGTCGAGGAACACCTCGGCGAGGCCCGTGAAAAGGCCAGCGGCACCTGGGACAAGGTCGAGAAGGCCTTCGATGACCGGGTCCAGGGCGTGCTGAAGCGTCTGCACATCCCGACCGCCGAGGATGTCGCCGCGCTCAATGCCCGGATCGATGCGCTCAACACCCGGGTCAACCGTGCCGAGGCCCGCAACGCCTCGCCGTCGGCCGATCCGTCGCCGGGTACGCACCAGTCGCCGACCTCCGACGCCTGACTGAACTGATCCGACCACGTTTGTTGCAAAGCAGCACGACTTTGTTGACAATCGAAATCGACCCGCCAATCGCTTCCACCGCCGTTTGTTCCCTCCCCTCACGGCTCTGGATTGGCGGGTTTTTTGTGGGCGCTGCTACCGCAAGGCCCCGCAAAGTGAGACGGCCGTCACCGACGTGACCGCCGGATGCGAACCGGCTCGAAAACGACGCGCCGCTGACGTGCAAAGGCGCATATAAACTGTCTATCGCACTTCCCGTTCATATCCCCCTGCATGCTCTCCTGGATTCTGGCCCTGCTGTTGGCCCTCATCGTCTGGTTCCTGGCCACGGCCTACTTCTGGCTGATCAAACGGAAGCGCAAGGAGACCCAGCTCGGCCTGAATGCCTTGGCCGGCATGCACTGGCGCGAGTTTTCCCTGATCGTGCGGCGCGCGATGCACGAGCAGCGCGGGCTGCAGGACGTGCCGGACGAGGCCGTGGACAGCCGCGAACCCCGTAGCGATTTCCTGATGCACGACGGGCCGCAGCGCTGGCTGCTCTCCTGCAAGCACGGGCGCGCCTACCGGATCGGCACGGCGGCGGTGAACGAACTGGGCGCCGCCGCGCGCCTGGCCGGTGCGCGTGGCGGCATCCTGATCACCGAGGGCAAGGTCGAGCGCGATGGACGCATCGCCGCTGAAAAACAGAGCGTCGAGGTCCTCGATGGCCCGCTGCTGTGGCCGTTGCTGAAACCCTACCTGCCGGGCGACATGGAGGCCCGTGTCGAGGCCGGTGCCCGTGGCGAAGCTCTCCGCCGTATCTCGATCGCGGCACTGGGCGCGGCGACGCTGGGCCTGATGGTCGGGCTGGGCTCGCTGACCGCCGGGCTGGAAACGGAGTGGGCCGACGACGAAACCGGGGTGGCCGCGCCGGCTGCAGCAAAAGCACCCGCGCCGGCCGGCACCCAGCCCACGCCTGCGACACCGGCCCCCGCGGCCCCCGAGACCGCTGGCCGCGCTGCCGACGCCGCCCCGCCTGCAATGGAAGCGAACCCGGACGACGCCACGCTGGACCGCTATCAGCAGGAACTGTCACGCAACGTGGCCAGCCGCCCCGGCGTGGCCAGTGGCATCTGGCTGACCCGGCAGACGCTGGCGATCAACCGCACCGGCGAAATCGATGCGATCTGGCCGCTGATCTGCGAGGAAGTGACCCGCTACCCGGCGCTGCGCACCGTGCGCATCCAGCTCAACCCGCGCCCCGGCGTGGATGAGCCGGTCCGCTGGCGGCAGTGCACCACACTGTAAGGCTCAGCGCGCGCCCGGCGAGAAACGGGCAACCAGATCGTAGGCATCGCCCAGGAACATCTGCCGCACGCAGGTGATCGGCTGCTCGCCGCGCCAGGTAAGGCGGTCGATGACCAGGCACGCCGTGCCGGGTTTGACCTGCAGCAGCGTGGCGGCCGCCTCATCCGCGCCCCAGGCACTGATCCGGTGCTGGGCGCGTGTCCACGAGACGTTCTGCAGCAGCCAGCTGCCCGGCGCCGTGGTCTCGAAATCCACCGCCAACACCTCCGGCACGCCGACCGGGCTGATCAGGCGGTGCTCCAGCGCCAGCGGCCGGCCATCGGCCAGGTGCAGGCAGCGGATCGCCAGCAGCTTCTCGCCGCCGGCCAGGGTGGTTTCCTCCGCTACCTGCTCGCGCGGTCGCCGGTAGGCACGCTCCAGCAGCTGGTAGCCATAGACGTGCCCGCGCGCTTCCACCGCCATAGCGATGTCGGGAATCTCCAGCGCCACCTGTTCCAGGTGCGGCGGCTGGCGCGCGACGAACGAGCCCGCACGGCGGCGGCGCTCGATCATGCCGCTCTCGGCCAACGCGGTCAGCACCTTGTTCACGGTCATCCGCGAGCAGCCGTACTGCTCCATCAGCTCGTGTTCGTAGGGGATGCGGAAGCCAGGCTCCCACTGTCCACTGAGGATGCGGCTTTCCAGATCAGCACGGATGCGCTGATTGAGGGTTGCTGCTTTCTTGCCCGTCACTCTGGATTCCTGCATGGGAGGGTCTGATCAGACCCTCAACAACGGTCGAAGTGCCGCGGCGAACCGTGCGGCCACCGCCTCGCGTTGCGGGTGGCGACCATCACGGACCCACTGGCGCCCTTGGCGCCACACCGATCGCACGGCGCCATTACGTGCGGCGAACACCCAGCTGTCAAGCAAGGCGTCGCCGTCGCGGGCGATCAGCGCCGGGTGATCCGGATCGAGTTCGACCAGGTCGGCCGGCGCACCGGCCTGCAGCCCGGTGGTCACGCCCAGCGCCTGCGCAGCACCGTTCAACGACTGTTCGTACAGCCAGCGGCCGGTGGACTGACCATCGCCCGGGGCCAGCACATTGCGCCCGCGCAGTTGCAGGCGCTGGCCGTACTCGAGCAGGCGCAGTTCTTCGGCCGCGTCGATCAGCACGTTGGAATCCGAGCCCACGCCGAACCGGCCACCGGCACGTGCGAAGGCCTGCATCGGGAACAGGCCGTCACCCAGGTTCGCCTCGGTGATCGGGCACAGCCCGGCCACCGCACGGCTGGCGACGATCTGCTGCATCTCCGCTTCGGTGATGTGGGTGGCATGCACCAGGCACCAGCGCGCATCCACCGGCGCGTGTTCGTACAGCCACTGCACCGGCCGCATGCCGCTCCAGGCGACGCAGGCATCGACCTCGCGGGTCTGTTCGGCGATGTGGATGTGGACGGGCCCGCTATTGAGCGGCAGCAACGCCGACAATTCCTCGCCGGTCACCGCGCGCAGGCTGTGCGGGGCGAAACCGAGCACCGCATCGTCCTGGTCCTGCAGCGCGCGCGTGCAGCCCTGCAGCAGTTCAGCAAACCCGTCGACATCGTGGATCAGCCGGCGCTGGGCCGGATTTGGCGCGGCGCCGCCGAAATCGGCATGCGCGTAGAACACCGGCAGCAGGGTCAGGCCGATGCCGCTGGACCGGGCAGCGGCCGCGATACGCTCGGCCATCTCGGCACGGTTGGCATAGGCCGCGCCGTCCGGGCCATGGTGCAGGTAATGGAACTCGCCGACCCGGGTGAAGCCGGATTCCAGCATTTCCACATACGCCTGCTCGGCGATCGCCTGCATGGCCTCGGGCTGCAGATGCGCCAGGAAGCGGTACATCAGCTCACGCCAGCTCCAGAAGCTGTCGCCGCTGTTGCCGCCGATCTCGGTCAGTCCGGCCATGCCGCGCTGGAAAGCGTGGCTGTGCAGGTTGCCCAGGCCCGGCACCGCGATCGCCAACGCGGTATCGCCCGGCGCGGCCGACACACCTTCGGTCACCTCGATGAACCTGCCGCCTTGGCTGAGGATGCGCACATCGCGCGCCCAGCCATGTGGCAGCAGCGCATGAGCGGCGTGGAAACGAAGGATCGGTGCGGGGGTGGCTGGCATTACTGGACATCCCGGAAGAGGCGTCTATATTGTATAGACATATACACCGATGTGGTTGCTGCCATGCACTGTGACACCCTCTGGTACCACGCCAACCTGATCACCGTCGACGGCCCGGGCCTGGGCGTGATCGAGGAGGGCGTCATCGCCGCGACCGATGGGCGCATCGTGCATGTCGGTGCGGCCGGATCTGCCGATCACCTGCAGCCGGTCCAGCGTATCGACTGCGCCGGGCGCTGGATCAGCCCCGGCCTGATCGACTGCCACACCCACCTGGTTTATGCCGGCAACCGCGCCGGCGAGTTCGAGCAGCGCCTGCAGGGCGTGAGCTATGCCGACATCGCCCGCGCCGGCGGCGGCATCGTCTCCACCGTGCGGGCCACCCGCGCCGCCAGCGAGGCCGACCTGCTCGCCGCGAGCCTGCCCCGGCTGGACGCCATGCTGGCCGAAGGCATCACCACACTCGAGATCAAATCCGGTTACGGGTTGACCCTGGCCGATGAGACCAAGCAGCTGACCGTCGCGCGCGAACTGGGCCGCCAGCGCGCGGTCGAGATCGTGCCGACCTTCCTCGGCGCGCATGCGATCCCGCCGGGCCGCGAAGCGCAGGAGTACATCGACGAGGTCTGCAACGTCATGATTCCGGCCGTTTCGGCGGCCGGGCTGGCCGAGGCGGTAGACGTGTTCTGCGAGAACATCGCCTTCAGCGCCGCACAGGCCGAGCAGGTCTTCCTCGCCGCGCAGCAACACGGGCTGGCGATCAAGATCCATGCCGAGCAGCTCAGCAACCAGCACGGTGCCGCCCTGGCGGCACGTCACGGCGCACTGTCGGCCGACCATATCGAACACCTCGACGCCGACGGCATCGCCGCGATGCGCAGCGCCGGCACCGTGGCGGTGCTGCTGCCGGGCGCGTTCTATTTCACCCGCGATACCACCCTGCCCCCGATCGCCGACCTGCGGGCGGCCGGCGTACCACTGGCGCTGGCCACCGATTCCAACCCCGGCACCTCGCCGCTGACCAGCCCGCTGCTGGCGATGAACATGGCCGCCACCCTGTTCCGCATGACCGTGGCGGAGTGCATCGCCGGCTTCACCCGTGAAGCGGCGCGCGCCCTTGGCCGGCAGGACCGGATCGGCCGGCTCGCCGTCGGCCTGGACTGCAACCTCGCCCTGTGGGACATCGAGGCGCCTGCCGACCTCGTCTACCGCATGGGTTTCAACCCCCTGCACGGCCGCGTGATGCGCGGCCAACCCGTCTGAATCTAGTGATGTCTGGAGATTTCATGAGCACTACCCTGACCCTGCACCCCGGCGCCGTCACGCTGGCGCAATGGCGCGCGATCCATGACGGCGCGCGGGTGCGGCTGGACCCGGCCTCGGCCGCGGCCGTGCTGCGCAGCGCGCAGACCGTGGCCGACATCGTCGCCAAGGGCGCACCGGTGTACGGCATCAATACCGGCTTCGGCAAGTTGGCCAGCGTGCGCATCGAGCGCGACGACCTGGAAACCCTGCAGCGCAATATCGTGCTTTCGCATGCCGCCGGCGTCGGCGAGCCGATGCCCGCACCGGTGGTGCGCCTGATGATGGCGTTGAAGCTGGCCAGCCTCGCCCAGGGCGCCTCGGGGATCCGCCCGCAGACGCTGGCCCTGCTGGAAGCCTTCCTGCAGCACGACTTCATTCCGGTGATTCCGTGCCAGGGCTCGGTCGGTGCCTCCGGCGATCTGGCCCCGCTCTCGCACCTGGCCAGCGTGATGATCGGCGTGGGCGAAGCCTTCGTGGCGGGCGAGCGCCTGCCGGCGGCCGAGGCGCTGGCCAAGGTCGGCCTGGCCCCGCTGGTACTGGGCGCGAAGGAAGGCCTGGCGCTGCTCAACGGCACCCAGTACTCCACCGCCTATGCACTGGCCGGTCTGTTCGCGATCGATACCGTGTTCCGCGCGGCGCTGGTCACCGGCGCGCTGTCGGTGGAAGCGGCCAAGGGCTCGGACACCCCGTTCGATCCGCGCATCCACAGCATCCGTGGCCAGCGCGGGCAGATCGCCACCGCCGCCGCGCTGCGCACCCTGATGCAGGGCTCGGCGATCCGCGAATCGCACCGCGACAACGACGTGCGCGTGCAGGATCCGTACTGCCTGCGCTGTCAGCCGCAGGTCATGGGCGCCGCGTTCGACGTGATGCGCCAGGCCGCCACCACGCTGGCGATCGAAGCCAACGGCGTGTCCGACAATCCGCTGGTATTCACCGATACCAATGAGGCACTGAGCGGCGGCAATTTCCACGCCGAGCCGGTCGCTTTCGCGGCGGACATGCTGGCGATGGCCGTGTGCGAAATCGGCTCGATCAGCGAGCGCCGCACCGCGATGCTGGTCGACCCGGCCCTGTCCGGGCTGCCGGCCTTCCTCACCCCGAAGCCCGGCTTGAATTCCGGTTTCATGATTCCGCAGGTCACCGCCGCGGCGCTGGTCTCGGAAAACAAGCAGCGCGCCTACCCGGCCAGCGTCGACTCGATCCCGACCTCGGCCAACCAGGAAGATCACGTCTCGATGGCCGCGCACGGTGCACGCCGCCTGATGGCGATGGCCGAGAACGCGGCCAATGTGATCGGCATCGAGCTGCTCGCCGCTGCACAGGGCTGCGATTTCCATGCCCCGCTGCGCTCCAGCGATGCGCTGGAAGCGGTGCGCCAGCGCCTGCGCGCACAGGTGCCGACGCTGGAAGACGACCGTTACTTCCACCCGGACATGGTGGCCGCGACCGACCTGGTGCGCAGTGGCGTGCTGGCTGAAGGGCTGGCCGACATCCTGCCGCCGCTGGAGCCGCTGGAGCCGCTGGCATGACGACCCCACCGGATTGGCTGCAGATCCACCGCGGCGATGTGCCGTTGATCGTCAGCTTCCCGCACACCGGCACCGAGCTGCCCGATGCACTGGCCGCGCAGTTCGTGTCGCCGTGGCTGGCCCGCCGCGACGCCGACTGGTGGGTGCATGAGCTGTACGGCTTCGCGCAGCAGATGGGCGCCACCACGGTGCGCACCGCGGTGTCGCGCTCGGTCATCGACGTCAACCGCGACCCCAGCGGCACCTCGCTGTACCCGGGCCAGAACACCACCGGCCTGTGCCCGCTGACCACCTTCGACAACCAGCCGCTGTACCGCGATGGCCACGGCCCGGACGAAGCGGAAATCGCGCGCCGCCGCGATACCTGGTTCGCGCCCTACCACGACGCCCTCGCCGCGGAGATCGCGCGCCTGCGCGCCCTGCACGGCACCGTGGTGGTGTATGACGCGCACTCGATCCGCTCGCACATCCCGCACCTGTTCGATGGCCAGCTGCCGCAGTTCAACCTCGGCACCAACGGCGATACCACCTGCGACAACGCGCTGACCGACGTGGTCGACAACCTGTGCGCGATGAGCGGCATGAGCCATGTGCGCAACGGCCGCTTCAAGGGCGGCTACATCACCCGCCATTACAGCGACATCCCCGGCGGCGTGCATACGCTGCAGATGGAGCTGGCCTGCCGCGGCTACCTGCACGAGCCCGAGGCCGTGGATGAGCACAGCTGGCCCACGCCATTGGATCCCGATCACGCCGCCCCGCTGCGCGCCACGCTGCAGCAGGTGCTCGATGCCTGTCTCGACTTCGCTACGTCCCGGAGTGCTGCATGACCCGTCTCGATTCCACCCGCACCATCCTCGCCCCGACCGGCACCACGCTGACCTGCAAGAGCTGGCTGACCGAAGCCCCGCTGCGCATGCTGATGAACAACCTGCACCCGGACGTGGCCGAGCGCCCGCAGGAGCTGGTGGTCTACGGTGGCATCGGCCGCGCGGCGCGCGACTGGGAGAGCTACGACAAAATCATCGAGACCCTGCAGCGGCTCGAAGATGACCAGACCCTGCTGGTGCAGTCCGGCAAGCCGGTCGGCGTGTTCCGCACCCACGTGGATGCCCCGCGCGTGCTGATCGCCAACTCCAACCTGGTGCCGCGGTGGGCCAACTGGGACCACTTCAACGAGCTCGACAAGAAGGGCCTCGCGATGTACGGCCAGATGACCGCGGGCAGCTGGATCTACATCGGCGCCCAGGGCATCGTGCAGGGCACTTACGAGACCTTCGTGGAAATGGGCCGCCAGCATTACAACGGCAGCCTGGCCGGCAAGTGGCTGTTCACCGGTGGGCTCGGTGGAATGGGCGGCGCACAGCCGCTGGCCGCGGTGATGGCCGGCGCCTCCTGCCTGGCGGTGGAATGCCGCAAGAGCAGCATCGAGATGCGCCTGCGCACCGGGTATCTGGACACCTGGACCGATGACCTCGACGAAGCGCTGCGCCTGATCGAGGACTCCTGCACCGCGAAGAAGCCGCTCTCGGTCGGCCTGCTCGGCAACGTTGCCGACGTGCTGGACGAGCTGCTGATCCGCGGCGTGAAGCCGGACCTGCTGACCGACCAGACCTCCGCGCACGACCCGGTCAACGGTTACCTGCCGCAGGGCTGGACGGTGGAAGAATGGGACGACAAGCGCGTCTCCGCACCGAAGGAAGTGGAAGCGGCCGCGCGCGAATCGATGGCCAACCACATCCGCGCCATGCTTGGTTTCCACTCGCTCGGCGTACCGACCGTGGACTACGGCAACAACCTGCGCCAGATGGCGCTGGAAGAAGGCGTGGAAGATGCCTTCGACTTCCCCGGCTTCGTGCCTGCCTACATCCGCCCGCTGTTCTGCCGCGGCATCGGCCCGTTCCGCTGGGCCGCGCTAAGCGGCGATCCGGAAGACATCGCCAAGACCGATGCGAAGGTCAAGGAGCTGATCCCGGACAACCCGCACCTGCACCGCTGGCTGGACATGGCCGCCGAGAAGATCAAGTTCCAGGGCCTGCCCGCGCGCATCTGCTGGGTTGGCCTGGGCGATCGTGATCGACTGGGCCTTGCCTTCAACGAGATGGTCGCCAATGGCGAGCTGAAGGCGCCGGTGGTGATCGGCCGTGATCACCTGGACTCGGGCAGCGTCGCCTCGCCCAACCGCGAAACCGAGGCCATGCAGGACGGTTCCGATGCCGTCTCCGACTGGCCGCTGCTCAACGCCCTGCTCAACACCGCCAGCGGTGCCACCTGGGTCTCGCTGCACCATGGCGGCGGCGTCGGTATGGGCTTCTCGCAGCATTCGGGCATGGTCATCGTCTGCGATGGCACCGAAGCGGCGGCCAAGCGCATCGCGCGCGTGCTGTGGAACGACCCGGCCACGGGCGTGATGCGGCATGCCGATGCGGGGTATGACATCGCGGTGGAGTGTGCGAAGGACAAGGGCCTGGATCTGCCTGGGATTCTGGGCTGATGCGGGTAGGCCCCGGCCGACGGTCGGGGCCTTTCACGACCGGGGGTGACTTCCGCCGCATTGACCGGGGTGCCAGCGCTTCCTACTGTGCGGGCTCACCCACGAGGATGCCCGCAATGCGTCGTTTCGCCTTTGTCGCGGTCCTGCTGCTCGCGGTATCGACGCCGTCCGGCACCGTGCGCGCCGCGGAGTTAGACGCCCGGATCTCCCGGCAGCTCCATGCCAACGCGGAGCGCTATGGCATCGCCGGCCAGGCAGTACTGATACGGCACAACGGCACGCTGCTTGCGCAGGCCGTCGCCGGAGAGGCCGACCTCACCACGCACCAACCGGTGACACCCGAGACGGTGTTCAACACTTACTCCCTGGCCAAACTGCTTGTCAGCGCTCTGGTCATGCAACGGGTGGAGGCCGGCAGGGTCGAGCTGGATGCACCGGCCAGCCGCTATCTTCCCGATCTGCCCGAGGCCTGGCAGGCGATCACCGTGCGGCAGTTCCTCAACCATGCGTCCGGCGTTCCCGAGTATTTCCAGTATCGGGAAGGTGAGGTGATCACCTCGCAGGGCAACCGCTTCCCGACCACGGCGGCGGAGGTGTTCAAGGCACTCGCCGGCGCACCACTGCAGTTCACGCCGGGCACTGCCAATCGGTATGCGCAGACAAACTATCTGGTCCTCACCGCGCTGTTGGAAGCGCAGTACCAGCAGCCCTATGCGCAGATCGTCCAAGACCGCGTGCTTCGTCCGCTGTCGATGACGCACACCTCGCTGGGCCCGGCAACGGATGTGCCGCACGCCATTGCCATCGCCTATATCGGCAAGCAGGGCGCCCTGCAGCGCGAAGACGACATCGCCTGGCAACCCTATGCCTACGGGCATGCCGCACTGCATACCACCGTCGGTGATCTGGACCGCTTCCTGCTGGCCCTGACCCGCGGTGAGCTGGTGGGTCGTGCCACGCTGCAGCAGCTGTGGCAGCCACAGTTGCTGGACAACGGACGGCGCAGCGGCTTCTCCACGGGTTGGGAATTCGAAGAAAGCGGCGAGTACCGCTTCGTGGGGCATGACGGTGGCACGCGGGTGCGGGCGCGGATCGCCTTCACCGACGGCCGGGCCGGAGATACCTACAGCTTCATCTACCTCACCAACGGCAGTGCGAAGAACGTGTGGTCACGCACGCTGGTGGACAGCACGATGGCGGCGGTGGCCCCAACGCAGTTCCCCCGCGAGACACTGTCGGAAACGCTGATCACCTACGCGCTGGAGCCCCGGACGGCCGCACGCACAACCGCGCTGCGCCAGTGGCTCATCACTACCGGGCGCGGTGATCAGCCGATGCTGGAGCAGGACATCAACCGCGTGGGCTACGCGGTGGCCGAGAATCTGGGCCATGCCACCGCGCTGCCGCTGTTCGCCTTCAACGCGACGCTGTTCCCGCGCTCGGCCAATGCCTGGGACAGCCTGGCAGAAACGTATGCCGCCTTGGGCGACGCGAAGCAGGCCGAACGGCTGTACGCCAAGTCGAAAGCGCTGGCAGCGGCCCGGTAATGCCGGCCGCGGGCCGGCAACCACGCGATCATGGGTCTCACGCGACGGGATCGCGTAGATCCTGGCGAGCCGGCCAGCGGCCGGCACTACCGACATCCCGCCGTCGGCGTTCGTCACCCATACGCCCCACAAGGGTGACGAACGCCCCCACATCCTGTTAACTTGCGCGCCCAACATGAAGTTGACAGGGTGCCACGGCGACGTGGGCGCTGTCCGCACTGATACCGCGCACGAATGACTGCCCTCCCGAATCGCTCCGCCGTCCCTGCCCTGTCCCTGCTCGCCGCTGCCTTGCTGGCCAGCCTTGCCGCCACCAACGTCGCCCATGCCGCGCCCGCCGGTCAGGCGGTCACCCTGGATGCGGTGAACGTCACCGCCGCCGATGCCACCGAGGCGGTGCGCCGTGCGCTGGACCGGGTCCCCGGCGCGGGCAACGTGGTGGATCTGGCGCAGATCGCCCAGGGCCGCGTCGCCGGCACCGCCGATGTGCTGGCCTACCAGCCCGGCATCAGCGCGCAGAGCGCCGGCAATGAAGGCGTCAAGGTCTCCATCCGCGGTTCGGGCCTCAACCGGGCGCCGGGTGCGCATGCCTCCGGCCTGTCGGTCTCGCTGGATGGTCTGCCGCTGACCGGCCCGGGTGGCACGCCGTACGAGCTGCTGGAGCCGCTGTGGCTGAGCCGCGTGGAGGTCCTGCGCGGTGCCAACGGGTTCGAGCGCGGCGCGTTGGCCTTGGGCGGTGCGATCAACTACATCACCCGCAGCGGCCGCGATACGCCGGGGCTGGAGCTGCACTACGAAGCCGGCGCACGCGGGTACCAGAAGCGCGGGATCAGCCTGGGTGGCGTGCAGGACGCGGTCGATTACTTCATCGCCTACACCGACACCGAGTACGACGGCTATCAGCAGCACGCCGCCGGCAAGGGCAAGGGTGCGGTGGCCAACGTCGGCTGGCAGCTCACGCCGGATCTGGAGACGCGCTTCTTCCTGCGCTACCGCGAGACCGATCACGAAACCCCGGGGCGCCTGACCCGCGCGCAGATCCGCAACGATCCCCGCGCTGCCAATCCGGCCAACCTGGCGATCGACGCGCGCCGCCCGCAGCCGGGCAGCACCTGGATCGGCAACACCACCACCTACACCATCGATGAAGATGCGTCGCTGCAGGCCGGCCTCGTGTATCACAAGTACCCGATGGACTTGAACGAGAGCCTGTACCGCCAGCAGCTGGACTACGCCAACCTCAACGGCACGCTCGACTACCGCCGCCGGCACGCGCTGTTCGGGCATGACAGCGTGACCACGATCGGACTGCGCGTGACCCACGATCTGGATGCCAACGTGCGCGAGACCCTGCGCTTCGCCAGCAACGGGTACGCGGCCGGCACGCACACCCGCGACTTTGAGCATTACGGCACCGACAGCGTGCTCCACATCGGCAATGATCTGGCACTGAGCGACACGCTGCGCCTGCAGACCGGCATGGCATTGATCCACACCCGCCGCGATGTGCTGGTCACCTGGCCGGCGACGCCGGAGAAATTGTCCGAGGGCCAGTGGGATTACGCGCCGCGGCTGGGCTTCACCTGGCAGCAGACCCCGCAGACGCAGTGGTTCGGCAACCTGAGCCGCTCGGTGGAACCGGCGCATCCGTGGTCGATGATCTGGGGCTCGAACCAGTACTTCGCCGCCGGCAACGGTGCCTCCACGGGCCGCCAGCGCGGACCGGTGAACCTGGACAACCAGACCGCGACCACGCTGGAACTCGGCGCGCGCGGCGACAGCGCACTCGGCCGTTGGGAGCTGACCGGCTATTACGCACGCCTCAACCACGAACTGCTCACCGTGGAAGTGCAACCGGTGCCAAACCTGTTCATCGCCGAATCCAACGCCAGCCCGACCGTGCACCGTGGCATCGAAGCTGGTCTGGACAGTGCGCTGTGGCAAGGCGTCGGCGGGCGGCTGTCATTGCGCCAGGCCTACACCTTCAGCGATTTCCGCTACCGCGATGATGCGCGCTTCGGCAGCAATCGCCTGCCCGGCCTGCCACGCCACTACTACCAGGCCGAACTGCGCTACGACCACCCGGCCGGCTTCTACGCCGGGCTGAACACCGAGTACGCGTCGAAAATGTTCGTCGACTATGCCAACAGCATGGCCGCCGACAGCCACGTAATCTTCGGCACCCGCATCGGCTACGACGCCCCCGGTGGCCGCTGGCAGGCCTGGGCGGAACTGCGCAACCTGAGCGACCGCCACTATGCCGCCACGGTGACCCCGGGCTACGACGATGCGGGCAAGGATGTCGCGCGTTCCACGCCGGGTGATGGGCGCGGTGTGTATGCCGGGGTGCGCTGGCGCTTTGACTGAGCGCCTAGGGCCGTGCGGCATGCCGCGCTAGGCCGCCTGGTTGCGGACCTGCACGCCGACTGCAGCGCTCCGCCGCATGGGGTCGGCGGCCGCCATTGCCTGCAGACGGTCGCGGCCGCGGACTTCCACATCGCGCCCCTCTACAGTCACCAGCCCTTCGGCCTGGAAGCGACGCAGCAAGCGGCTGAGCGTCTCCGGTGCCAAGCGCAGGTAGCTGGCGATATCCATCCGCGACATGGTGAGCTGCCAGCGGTTCGCGGCGTACCCCCGCGCCGCCATGCGGTCGGCCATGTCGATCAGGAACGCGGCCAGCCGCTCGTCGGCCATGCTGTTGCAGGCCAGCTGCGTGGCGCGCGCGATATCCCGGCTCATCAACCGGAACAGTTTGGCCTGCAGCGATGGCATGCGTGTGGCCAGTTCGGCAATCTCATGGAACGGCAATCGGCACAGGGTCACGGTGTCGAGTGCGATCGCATTGCAGGGATAGCGTTGCTCATCGATGGCGCTGAGACCGATGAAATCCCCCGGCATATGGAAGCCGAGCGTCTGCTCGCGCCCGTCGCGATCGACGGCGTACGTCTTGACCATGCCGAGGCGGATGACCGTGATGTACTGGAACGGATCGCCCTGCCGGAACAGCAGACCGCCGGCATGCACCGGCGCGGTGTGTTCGACGCGCCGCTCCAGCTCCTGCAGGTGTGCAGCGGCGAGCACACCCGGGAAGCACTCCGGGGCCACTGGACAGGAACAACACGCCCAGCAGCGCGCCGACGGCGTGCCAGCGATGATGCGCATGATCGTGGGTCTCCTGCGATGTTGCGATGGCCGATTCATACTGTTTTGAGTGGCCCGGTTGTGCAATATCCAGGGGCCAGTATTTCTACTGGTTTGTTCTGCTGGCCCCTGACCGCACCGCGCATCCGGACTGAAGCATTCAGTCTGCGCCCGATAGGACGCTGTCACGCGGCGCACGCCCCATATCGCCGCTGCGCCCGCAGCCGCCTAGGTGCCAGTAATGGCCCAGGTGATGAAACCGGTGGCGACCGCGCTGACCGCCAGGCCGATCAGGAACAGCCAATCCGCCACGCCTTCCAGGAACTGGTTGCGCTTGCGCCGGCGGGTGCGCAGCGCCCAATACGCGCTCAGGCAGGCGCCGAGGTAGATCAGCGAATTGATGCTGAGCAGATCATCGCCGAGGGTGTCGACCTGGCGCAGCCCGGCCACATGACCTGGATCAAGCCGACGCGTATTGCCGGACCAGCCGACCGTATTCAGCGGTCTTGACCGGCCGGCCGCAGGCGGCTGTCAGACCACCGCACCGATCTGGAACATCGGCAGATACAGCCCGAACACAGTCACCAGCGCGCCAGCCGGCATCGACAGCACGCCCAGCACGGCCGCCAAGTGGGGGCGATACAGACCGCCTGGACCGCGAAACCACTGCAGCAGCACCAGCATCGGCGCGATCCAGGCCCAGCCATATCCGTGGATCAGCGCACGCGTGAGCCACGGCAGCGCCACGCCGAAGCTGGTGAACACCTCCTGGAACTGCGGCACCACGAAGAACCCGATGGCGGTCACCACGATCGCGGTCAAGCCACTGCTCAGCACGCCCACCGCCAGCAGGCCGTAGCCGCGCGAGGCAGGCGGGAGCGCGGCTCGTGCCGCCACCGAGTAGGGATTGTTCATCGTCAACGCGCCTGCGCCCGGGCAATCGCCGCTTCGGCCAACGGCACCATCTTCGCGTAACCGGCCGGCGTGGGATGCACGCCATCGGCGGCCAGTTCCGGGTCGAGCCCGCCGTTTTTGTTGGTCATGGCCGTGTGGTAATCCAGATAGACCAGACCCTGCTCCTCCGCGTAAGCACGCAACGCCCGATTGAGCGCCGTCACTTTGCCCGCGGGCTGCACGCCGGGTTGCCACGGGTAATCGCTGACCGGCAGCACCGAGGCCAGCACGATGCGGATGTTGTGCGCCTGCGCCAGTTCCACCATCGCGTGCAGGTTGTCTTCGATCATCGCCTGCGTGGTCGGCCCGGTATTGCCGGCGATATCGTTCGTGCCAGCGAGGATCACCACCAGCGCCGGTTTCAGCGCGATGACGTCCTGCTGGAAGCGCAGCAGCATCTGCGCTGTGGTCTGCCCGGAAATACCGCGGTTGACGTACGGCTTGCCCGGGAAGAAACGCTCGCTGCCGGTCGGTCCCCAACCTTCGGTGATCGAGTCACCGTAGAACACAACGCGCTTCGTCCCCGGCGCGACCGGTGCCAATGCGGCATTCTCGCCGCGGTAGCGCTGCAGCTGTGGCCAGTCCAGCAGGCGCTGCTGCATCTCCGTGATCTGCGCGGGCGTTGCCTGCTCGGCAGGCACCCGATACAGCGGATTGGTCGCAGGTGATTCCTGCGCGTGCGCACTCGGATGCAGGGCGCACGCGGCGAGCGTCGCGGCGAACACGGTGGAACGGATCAAGGCGGTCAAAGCGCGGCACTCCGGTGGCGGCAGGCCGACAGTCTCAGCGATCGGCGACCAGGGAAACAAGCTGCGCTGCGACGCGATCAAACGGGCCGATGTCGCGCGTGGCCCGGCTCATCGCCACCGCACCCTCGATGCTGGCGATGATCATGGTCGCAATGCCGTTGGCCTGCTCGGGCGAGCGGCCACCGCGGGCCAGCGCTTCGGTCAGACGGGCTTCCCAGCGCGCAAATACCTCGGCCGCGGCCCGCCGTGCATCGTCGGGGGCATCGTCGATCGGCTCTTCGACCGCCGCCGCAAGCACCGGGCACCCCACGTGAAAATCCGAACGGATCAAGCGTTCGCGCCACGCTGCCAGGAACAGGTACAGCCCGTCGGGGGCCGCTCCCTGCAGGCAGGTATCGAGCAGCGCATCCACCTTGGTGCCCGCCAAGGTCGTGGCTTCGGCCAGGACCTGCTGCTTGCCGCCGGGGAAGTGGTGGTAGGTGGAGCCGAACGGCGCCTGCGCGCGCCTGGCGACCTCACGGACGCTGGAGGCATTGAGTCCGTAGGTGGCCAGCATTTCCGCGGCCGCAGCCACGACGCGCTGCGGTGCATCGGAATGACGTGCACTCATGAGCCGGACTCCTTGCTAAGACGAGTGTCATAGATTAGCGTATTTCGATTATGACACCTGTTATAGATGAGCGTCCCTGCCCATGAATCTCTGGTTCCGCCTCCTGTTCCTGCTGCTGTCCTCGCCATTCCGCCCGAAGTTGAGCGCGCCGTTCGCGGTGTCGCGCTTGAACTTCCGGGTGCTGCCCAACGACATCGACAGCAACCTGCACATGACCAACGGCCGCTATTGGACGATCTTCGACCTGGGCCGGCTGGATCTGGTGTTCCGGATGGGCCTGGGCCGGGTGGCATGGCGCTCCAAGTGGGCCCCGATCGTCAGCGGAGGCAGCATCCAGTTCCGGCGGGAGCTCAAGCCGTTCCAGCGCTTCGTGCTGGAAACCCGTCTGGCCGGCTGGGTCGGCACGCGCATCATCATGGAGCAGCGGGTGCTGATCGGCGAGGAGGAAAAGGTCGCCACGCGTGCCCTGCTGATCACCGGCATCTACGACCGCCCGCATCGCCGGTTCGTTTCCACCGATCAGATGATGGAGGCCATCGGCGCGCCCATCGTGCCTTCGCCGGAACTGAGCAAGGCCGCGCAGGCGTTGCTTGCGGCGGAAGTGGCGATGAAAGAGGACTGAGGCTCGCGCTGGTCGCGTAGTGACGGGAGCGCTCAGGCGTTGCGCCAGGGAAGGATCTGCGCCTTGGTCATCATCGTCTGTTCGATCAGGCGCAGGCACTTCTCCCCCGGGCTGACCAGATACCATTGCTCGCTGTTGCGCAGTAGCGGCAGGTCCGCGCGATGATCGGTGTAGGCCGTGCGCCACGGCGGCGGATACCCGCGCTCGGTCAGCATGGGAATCTTGTTCTCACCAATGCAGTGGTTTTCGCTGACCCAACCGCCGACACACGGCCGCAGGGTCGAGGCGACCAGCGGTACGTCCTTCAGACCTTCGCGTTCCAGCAACGCGCGCGCCAACGGCTCCCAGCAGCCGGTGGCGATGACAACCTCGTCGCCCTGGGCAAGATGGTGGCGCAGTCGTTCAACGCCCTCAGGCAGGAACACAGGCTCCGGGCCGGCGAATACCTCGTCGGCATGCGCCACGGCAAGCCTGGCCAGCGCCTCGCGGCTGCGTCCGAACGTCGCCATCCACACCGCGAAACGTACCGGCCTCCGTCGCGTGCGCGGTAGTGCCCAGAGCGGCACCAGCACCGGCAGCGCGAGCACCACACCGGCAATCCGCCATGGCTGGCGTCGCAGCAGACCTTTGAAGAACCGGCTTGCCGTTTCCCAGCGGGTCAGCGTCAAGTCGAAATCGAACACCACCACGGTGCGGTCTGACATCCGTATCAGCTCCTTTCAGAAGACGCCTTGCACCAGCAGTTTGTCGTCATCGGTCGGTGTGAGCACCAACCCGTAAGCCTCGTTTCCACGATGGAAGCCTGCCGAGCAGATCGCGTCCCAGCCCTGCCCGCAATCCACCTCGGGATGCGCGGCGAAGACGGGGTCACCCTCATTGTCCGGCGCACCGGCGATCCAGCCCGCTGTGAGCAGCAATGCCTTGGCCTGCGCGTACGGCATGCCGACGGTAATACCGATCTGCGTCCAGGCTGCGGGCAACGCCGGGGCATCAGCGGCATGCACGTGGCCGGCGAACAGAAGCAGCAACAATGACAGGAACATCGGTTTCATCGGCATCACATCATGGGTGCGGCTGCACAGGATAAAGCGCGGGGCGCGCTGCGGGACGTCACTGCGCCTGTCAGCTCAGAACCCATCCAGCGTCCGCAGCAATGAGCCGAAGGTCAAATAGAACGAGTCGTGTCCACCCTGCGCGCGCCCATACCCCAGGAACACCGGCCCAAGGAACGTATCGGCACCGACGAACACGCTGCCCGCGGTCTGCATGCCATCAAGGCTGACATCCTCACGGCGCTGCCAGAACCCGCCCCACTCCACGCTGCCGCCGACGTACAGCGGGATGGTCAGCAGCGAATCGGCGTGCGCGACGCGACGGTAATACACCACCCGGGCCAGCGCGGTCTGCGGCGCGAAGATGGATTCTTCCGGGTACCCGGACAGATTGCCCAACCCGCCCAGGAAGCCATAGGTGGCCAGCAGATCATCGCCGCCGTGTGCCGAGGAGGCGCGCAGCCCCCCCAGCCAGCGGTTGTGGCCGTGCGCCCATGCCCCATCCCACTGCACCCGCGTCACCGCCGCCGAATTGTCGGTGCCGAGCGCATCGAGATAGTGCTGGCGTGTCAGTGACACGCGCTGGCCGCGACTGGGGAAGGCCGAGCTGTCGATCGAATCGTGGCGCAGCTGCCAGCCGACGCTGCCCATGTCCGCGCGGTAATTGCCCAGCTCGGTCGGGTTGCCGACGTCCAGGCGCAGGCGCTCACGGCCGCGCTCGCCGAACAGCGCGATTTCCCAATCCGGATGTGGCGAATATGCCCAGCGCAGTCCACCCAGCCACTGGCTGTAACGGAACTCGGCGAGTGCGCCGCCGCGCATCAGCGCCAGGTCCAGATCGGTGGCGCGGTACTTGGCATAGGTGGACAGTGCATGCCGGCCACTACTGCCGAACGGCCGGTAGTACTCGGCGAACGCCTCTTCCACTTCGCCCAGCCCAAGGCGCAGCTTGAGCTCGGCGCCCTGCTCGCTGAGGCCGGTCCGGGTCAGCTCGGTGATCAGCTGGTAATTGCTGCTGCCGTCGAAGTCGTCGGACAGGCGCAGCGCGAAGTGCAGGAAATCCGGGCCCCAGCGTTTGTCCTGCGGTGCGAGCACCAGGCCCTGTTGCCCGTCGCGCTCTTCCAGCCGCCACTGCACCTGCTGGTAGCGACCTTCGCCGTAGGCCGTGGCCACCTTCTGCTCCACGCGGTCCGGCGCCAGCGGCTGGCCGACCTCCGGCTGCAGCCGCTGCTCGATATAGCGTGCGGTACGTGTCTTATCGCGCAGCACATCGATGAAGGCCACGATCGGCGTTTCATACGCCGGCGGCCGATGCTGGCGCTGGAAGGCGGCGTAGCGAGTATCGTCCACCTGGAAGCGACGAACCGCCGCGACCTCAGCCTGCGCCGCCTGCTCACCGACACCGACGGCCTGCGGCGAGCGGTTGAAATCTTGGCTGCCCATGTCGCCCAGCGGCGGCGTGATCAGCAGATCCTGCGGGCCGAGCGTGGCCAACTGCGCCAGTACTTCGCGCTGCATCAGTACGCTGGCCATCTGGTGACTGATCGCCAGGGGTGAATCCAGCTGCGCCTCGGTCATCAGCGGCGAGCCGACCCGCGACACGATCAACCGCTGCGCTCCCAGCCGCCGCGCTTCATCGATCGGGACATTGTCGACCACACCACCATCGACCAGCAGATGGTCCTCATAGCGCACCGGCGCGAACACGCCCGGCACCGACATGCTCGCGCGGATGGCCAACGCCAGGTCGCCCTGCGCGAACACCACCTTCTCGCCGCTGACGATATCGGTGGCGATGGCCCGGAACGGAATCGGCAAATGATCGAAGTCGCGCACCTGCCAGGTCGGCAGCAGCAGGCGGCGCAGCAGCATCTCCAACTTCTGACCCTGGATCAGGCCCTGCGGGAACGCGATCTTGCCGTTGCTCAGGCCGACTTCGACGCCGCCAAGCAGGCGCAGGTCATCTTCCTTGCGGCGCATGCTGCGCTCATCGCGTGGCGGTTTGTCGCGCAGCACCTCGGCCCAGTCGATCCGGTCCAGCACCGCCTCGATCTCATCGGCGGTGTAGCCGGAGGCATACAGACCGCCGACCACCGCGCCCATCGAGGTGCCGACGATGCAGTCGATCGGTACGCGCTCGCGCTCGAGCACCTTGAGCACGCCGATGTGGGCCGCGCCGCGGGCACCACCGCCGCCGAGCACCAGGCAGGTGCGGGGGCGGTCGGGATCCTGCGTTGCCGAATCAACGGATGCTGGAGCGGTCTGCGCCACCGCCATGAGCGGGGCGCACGCCAGCGCTGCCAGGACGAACAGCCAGCGGCTGCACCCACGCCGCGTGGCAGTACCGGTGGGTTGTAGTGGTGACTGCTGCATTCGATCCCTCATTCCCCGGTCCACGCCCCCTGGTAATCCCACGAAGAACAGGGCATTGGCGGCCCGGATCGTGGTGCGGTGACGGCGCCGACGACACCGCTGCCCGCCGGTCCCCACGACTGGATATCCATGCCTGCGTCCTTGTGGTCTGCCCCGAGTGTAATTCCATCACCCGCCCGGAACGCAGAACGGCCGCCCATCGAGGGCGGCCGTGGGTCTGATGCGAAGCGCAGCTGACTGATGAACGGCGCTACCGATGCCTCACCTCAGTGCTTGGCCGGCGGCGCATTTTTCACGTAGGTATCGAACCAGGTCAGCATTTCCGACACCAGCTGCTCATTGGATTCCAGCGCGGTGTACCAGTGCGGTTCGTGCGGCAGCATCACCAGGCGGGTGGTGCCCCCGTTGCCGCGGATCGCCTGGAACAGCTTGCGCGACTGGAACGGCTCGGTGCCCGGGTTCGCATCATCCTCGCCGTGGACCAGCAGCAGCGGCAGCTTGATCTTGTCGGCGTAGAAGAACGGCGAGGCCTTCAGGTACACGTCCTGCGCCTGCCAGACCGAACGGCGTTCGTTCTGGAAACCGAACGGGGTGAACGTCTTGTTGTACGAACCGCTGGTGGCGACGCCGGCCTTGAACAGATTCGTATGCGCGATCAGGTTGGCGGTCATCAGGCCCCCATGGCTGTGCCCGGTGACACCGATCCGGTTGCGGTCGACCACACCCAGGTCCACGGCCTTGTCCACCGCGGCCTTGGCATCGGCCTCAAGCTGTTCCAGATACGTGTTGTAGGCGGTTTTCGGGTCGCCGACGATCGGGAACGAGGCATTGTCGATGATCGCGTAGCCGGCCAGCAGCATCAGCCGGTACGGCGCCAGGCGGGTGAACGTCTGCTGCGAACCAGACACCTGTCCTGCCTGCGCGGCGTTGGCGAAGTCAGCCGGGTACGCGTACAAAATCGCCGGGACGCGCTGGCCTTCCTTGTAACCCGGCGGGGTGTACAGGGTGAACGACAGGTCCACGCCGTCGGCGCGCTTGTAGGTGACCAGGCGCTTCTTGATCTGGCGCACTTCCGGGGTTGGATCCACCAGGTGGGTCAGTGCGTCCGCTTTGGACACGAACTGCGCTTCGCCCGCCCTGGCGGCCGCGACCCGCTCGCCCAGCAGGCGCACGAACGCATTCGGCGCATCGGTCACCGATTGGTGCCATGTGATCAGGTGGCCCGGGAGGGCGCTGAAGCCGATGAACTGCTCATAGGCATCGGCATCGCTGCGGAACAGGCGCTCGGTTTTCAGGCTGTCGAGGTTGAGGGCATCCAGGAAGGGACGATCCCCCTGCGGCGAAGCGCCCTGCCCGCGCAGGAACACGCTATTGCCTTCCTGGCGCACCACGTAGGCGCCGGTGGGCAGGCGCTGGTACACGAAATTGCCCGGGTCCTCGTACAGCTCATCACTGGAGAGATCCCACAGCAGGCGACCTTCCTGCTTCGGGTTGTCCACGTTGACGATGCGGGTCTGGCGCCAGTGGCGGTTCTCGTCGTTCTCGTCCAGGAAAGCGACGTCCGGCTGCGCGGTCCACGCCAGGCCTTCGAAACGCTGCGTGGTACGGGCGATCTCGGTCGGTTTGGCAGTAAACGGCGCCTTGAGCATCAGCACGCGGTCACGCTGCGGCACGGTGACTTTCCAATCGCCTTTGTCCAAGGCTTCGGCATACACCAGCGTGGCCGGATCGGTCGCGCGCCAATCGAAATCGCGCGGGCCTTCCGGTACGCCGTGAACCGGGACGCGGTCGGCCAGCGGCAGGCTGGCGATCGGCGTGCTGCGGCCGCTGGCGATATCCAGCACCGCCACGTCATTGGCGAAACGCTGGTAGGTCACCGCATGCGAGAACGGCGCCTTGAGCGTCCTGGTGAGTACGTGCACGCCATCCGGCGCGGCCCCGATGCTGTCCAACAGCGCCGGGGCACCGACGGTACGCACCGTGTTGGAGGCGGTATCCACCACCGCCAGCTGCGATTGGCCGTAATAGGCGAACAGCGCTTCATCGTAGGCACTGGTCAGCGTATCGCGGGCCTCATAGGTGCTGCTCTCACCGGCAGTCCCCAGCGACTCCTGGATGTCCGGGCCGATCGCACCGTCCGCCGACGGTGCCGGGCCCTGCCTGGCGGGAACCAGCTTGACCAGCAACTGCTGGCTGCCACCGAGCCACTGCACGGTGCTGCCGAAGATCGGGTTGAGCGCCACGTTCGGCACCTGGCGGACCTGGCCGGTGGCCGCATCGCCAACCCACAGCTGCACGCTGTCATCGGCCACGTTCTGGAACGCAAAGCGCTGGCCATCGGCCGACCATTGCGCCATGCCGGCGCACCCGTTGGGCAGCGCCACCTTGGTGGAGCGGCCGGTGGCGGTCTCCACCAAGGTGAAGTCGCCCACGCACGGTGGTATGCCGTAGCCACCCGGGGTGTCGTGGCGACTGCGGTTTTTCGGCTCCAGGCGCACACCGGCCAGCTTCAGGTACGGCTGGGCAACGCGGGTGATCGAAGGATAGGTCTGCGTGGTGGTCAGCAGCAGGCGCTGGCCGGTCGGATCGACACTGGGGGTCGGCGGCGGCGGTGCCTTGAGCACCTTGAGCAGGCTCTCCGGTGGTGTGGCGTAGCCACTGGCATGGGCGGGCATCGTGCCCAGCGTGGCGAAGGCTGTCACGGTGAACGCCGTGGACCAGAACGTACGAGCAAGCATGCGTGTCCCCTTGGATATGGTGGGAGCCGGCACGGCAGGGTCGTCGGTCGGCACGTCTCGAATCTAGCACTGCCGTCCTTCCCGAAGATGGGCCAGAAGAAATGGCCGGCGGCTTTTCACCTGATCCGGCAAAGCCTGCCGCAGGCGGCCATCGAGACCGGTATCGCGGTGCGGTACCCTTGTCGTTCAACTGCTTCCAGGTGCCCTGCTGTGCGGACCGTGCACGCCCTCCGATATGTCACCCCGCTGCGCGAAGGCGGCTCCCTGCCCGCCGTGGTCGAGACCGACGACGACGGCATGGTGGTGCTCAAATTCCGCGGCGCCGGCCAAGGGCCCAAGGCCCTGATCGCCGAACTGATCGCAGGTGAAATCGCCCGGACGCTCGGCCTGCCGATTCCGGAGATCCTGTTCGTCGAACTGGACCGCGAGTTCGCGCGGACCGAGCCGGACCCGGAGATCCAGGACCTGATCCGCGCCAGCGAAGGCCTGAACCTGGGCAGTGATTACCTGCCCGGCGCGATCAACTACGACCCGGCCGCGATGCAACCCGACGCCGAGCTGGCCTCGAAGATCGTGTGGTTCGATGCGTTCACCAGCAACGTGGACCGCACCGCCCGCAATCCCAACCTGATGGTGTGGCATCGCAAGCTGTACCTGATCGACCATGGTGCAGCGATGTACTTCCATCACGATTGGGCCAGTGCCGGCGAGGCCTGCAAGAAGCCCTTCGTGCTGATCCGCGATCATGTACTGCTGCCCGTCGCCACGCAGATTGCCGAGGTCGATGCCGGTCTCGCGGTGATGCTGCCCGATGCGGAGATCGAGCGCATCGTCGGCCTGGTGCCGGACAGCTGGCTGGTGGACGAACCCGCCTTCGACAGCCCGACCGCCTACCGCCAGGCGTACATCGATTACCTGCAACACCGTCTTCGCGTCCGCGCCGCCTTTGTCCAGGAGGCCGTCCGTGCCCACACTGCACACGTATGACTATGCGGTGATCCGCGTGGTGCCCCGCGTCGAGCGCGAGGAGTTCATCAACGTCGGGGTGATCGTGTCCTGCCCGGGCGCCAAGCACCTGGAAGCGGCGATCGAGCTGGATCTGGAACGGCTGCGCGCCTTCGCGCCGGCCCTGGATATCGAAGGCCTGCAGCCGTGGCTGGATGCCATCGTGGCAATCTGCCGCGGCGACGCGAACGCAGGCCCCATCGCGCAGTTGCCCGCGCGCGCACGCTTCCATTTTCTGACCGCCAAGCGCAGCTCGGTGGTGCAGATGTCGAGTACGCATGTGGGCCGCACCGCCGATCCGTCAGGTGTGGTGGCGCATCTGATGCGGAAGATGGTGCGGGTACCGGCGTAGCGCGTCGATCCTGACCAGCCACCGGGCAGAGCCCGGTGCTGTGTCACTGGCATTGCGGGCCGCGCGAACCGCGGCCCTGCCCCTCACCCCTTCGGCAGCGCGTAGGCGATCACGTAATCGCCTGCCGGGGTTTCCATGAAGTGGTGGCCGCCGGCCATGATGACCACGTACTGGCGTCCGCCAAACTCATAGATCATCGGGTTGGCCTGGCCGCCCGCGGGAAGCTTGGCATGCCACAGTTCCTTGCCGGTCTTCAGATCGATCGCGCGCAGCAGATCATCGGTTGCCGCCGCAATGAAGATCAGTCCACTGGCCGTCACTACCGAGCCCCCATTGTTCGGCGTACCGATTTCGATCGGCAGGCCGGAGCGGATGCCGAAGGGCCCATTGCCGCGCGCACTGCCGAACGGGCGGTCCCACAGCGTCTTGCCGGTGCGCAGGTCGACGGCGCGGATGCCGCCGTACGGCGGCTGCTTGCACAGCAGCTTGGTGAACGGCAGGCGCCAGCCGGCGTTGACGTCGATGGCATACGGCGTGCCCACCTGCGGATCCCCCGCGCCTTCCGCGCCGCCCTTGTCCGCTTTGACGTCCTCGCGCGGCAGCCAGCCCAGCTTGTCCGCCTTTTCGCGCGCCACCAGCCGGTTGTAGTTGGGCATGTCGTTGTAGTTGGCCACGATCACGCCGCGGCGCGGATCCACGGCAACGCTGCCCCAGTCCGAGCCACCGTTGTAGCCGGGATATTCGATGGAATGACGGTCCACGGTCGGCGGGGTATAGAAGCCTTCGTAGCTGGCTTCACGGAACTGGATGCGGCACACCAGCTGATCGATCGGGGTCATGCCCCACATGTCGCGCTCGGTGAGGTCCGGCTTGCGCAGCGTGTGATACAGCGAGAACAGCTGGGTCGGCGAACGCTGTTCCGGCTCGACGCCACCGGTGGGCACCTTGCGCTCTTCGGCCGGGGTCAGCAGCTTGCCGGTGCGGCGGTCGAGGATGTACATATCGCCCTGCTTGGTGGGCAGCAGCAGCGCCGGGACCTTGCCGGCGGCGGTCGGGTAGTCGATCAGGGTCGCCTGCGAGCCCATGTCGTAATCCCAGACATCCTTGCGCACCGCCTGGAAGTGCCAGGCCGGCTTGCCGGTGTTGACGTCGATCGCCACCAGCGAGGTGGCGTACCTGTTTTCGTTTTCGGTGCGCGAACCACTCCAGTAATCGCCGGCCGAGTTGCCCATCGGCAGGTAGACCAGGCCGAGTGCGTCGTCGCCGGTCGCGGTGGTCCACATGTTGGGGGTGCCGCGGGTATAGGTCTCACCCGGCGGCGGTGCGCCGTTGCGCTCCGGGCGGACCATGTCCCAGGCCCAGCGCAACTTGCCAGTGACGGCATCGTAGGCCTGGATCACGCCGGACGGCGCGTCGCGGCGCTGGCCATCCAGCACCTGGTGGCCAGTCACGATCACGCCCTGCACGATCGCCGGCGGTGAGGTGATGGAGACATAGCCGGCGGGGCTGTCGCCCATGCCGACGGTGATGTCGACCTGACCGTTGTTGCCGAAGCCCGTGCACGGCTTGCCGGTCGCGGCATCGACTGCGATCAGTCGACCATCCAGGGTGCCTTCGATGATGCGGGCGGCACAGGCGCCGCGCGGCACCTGGGTCAGCACCGGCACGCCACTGGGGACGGCAAGATCGGCGGCGACATCGTTCAGCGCGGTGTCCTGCGCGGTAGCCGGCACTTCGTAGTAGGAGACGCCACGGCAGGCCGCGGTGTAGGGAATGGACTTGTCCTCGACCTTGGGGTCATAGCGCCAGCGCTCGGTGCCATCGGCGGCGTTGAGCGCGACCAGCTGGTTGCGCGCGGTGCACAGGTACAGGCTGTCGCCGACTTTCAGCGGCGTCGTTTCCGCGCCCCAGCGCTTCTCCGGCAGATCCCCGGTGCGGAACATCCAGGCCTGTTCAAGCTTGCCGACGTTGTCCGGGGTGATCTGCTGCAGGGGCGAGAAGCGCGTGGCGGCATTGTTGCGGCCATAGGCGGCCCAGTCGCCATCGACCGGCCGGTCGGCCGGCTGCAGGGGCGCATCGGCGGTCGGGGTCAGGCCGGTGCTGGTCATCGGTTCGGGAAACGCGCCCTGCGCGGCCGTGACGCCGTGGGGCACGAAGGCCAGGGTGAAGGCGGCGACGAACACCAGCGCGAGCACGCCGGCGATGCCACGCGAGACCTTGCGCGAAACCGGACGATCCAGCGTGGGCAACAGCAGCGACAGTACGAAGCCGATGGCCACGATCAGGCCCAGGCGCGGTACCCAGCGCCAGTAATTGCTGCCCGACTCCCACCACGTCCACAACAACGTGCCGACGAACACCAGCGCGAACCACAGTGCGCCGCTATAACGGCCCCGCCACAGCTGTACGCCGGAGATCAACAGGCCGACACCGGCCAGCACGTAGTACCAGGAACCACCGAGGCTGGCGAGCCAGGCGCCCCCCGCGGTGAATACAACGCCCAGCAACAGAATGACAATTGCCAGCACAGCCACCAGCCAATGGCGGCGGTGGCGGGTCTGCGTCGTGGTGGACATCGGTTTCTCCTGAAGCGCGAAGATCGCCGACGTTGCTGCCGGCCCCGCGGCTCTTATCCCACCGGGGTCGTGAACGTTGCGCGTTCTTTGCAGCGGTCGCCAACGTCGGCACAGCCGACGATGAAACCCGGCAAGTCCCTGCCCTCCAACGAAAAACGCCGGCGTAAGCCGGCGTTCTCCGTGTGACTCCCACTGGCAGGCTTACGCCTCCGGCGGTGCCACCACCGGGCTGGCCTCGACGGCTGCCGGTGCCTCTTCTTCCACACCCTCGTCCAGCGAAGCATCCATGCGTTCAACGGCCTGGAGCTTCTCTTCCTTGGACAGACGGATCAGGGTCACGCCCTGGGTGTTGCGGCCGACGCGCGAGATTTCCGAACCACGGGTCCGCACCAGGGTGCCACCATCGGAAATCAGCAGCACTTCGTCGCGCGGCCCCATCAGCACCGCACGCACCAGCTTGCCGTTGCGCTCGGTGGTCTGGATGCCGATCACGCCTTGGGTGCCACGGCCCTTGCGCGGGTAATCCGGCAGCGGGGTGCGCTTGCCGTAGCCGTTCTCGGTCGCGGTCAGGATGTACAGCGCATTGTCGTCGTCAGCCCCGTTCTCGATCACGGCATCACCGCTGTCGATCACGGTCTCGTCGACCTGGCTCTCATCCTCGTTCTCGTCTTCACTGCCGCCCGCACTCTCGGCCACGATCAGACTGACCACTTCCTCGCCCTTGGGCATCTTGATGCCGCGCACGCCGGTAGCGGTACGGCCCATCGAGCGGACCTTGTCCTCACCGAAGCGCACGGTCTTGCCGTTGGAGGCGAACAGCAGGATGTCGCGCTCACCGTCGGTCAGGCCGACGCCGACCAGTGCGTCCCCCTCATCGAGGTTGATCGCGATCTTGCCGCGTGCCAGACGGAACGCGAACTCGCTGAGTGGGGTCTTCTTGACGGTACCGTTGCGGGTAGCGAAGAACACGAACTGGCCTTCGGCATACTCACGCACCGGCAGCACGGCCTGCACCCGCTCACCGGCTTCCAGCGGAATCCAGTTGATGATCGGGCGGCCACGGGCGTTGGAACCGGCTTCCGGCAGCTGATGCACCGGCAGCCAGAACACCTTGCCTGCGCTGGTGAAGGTCAGCAGCGTGTCGTGCGTGTTGACCAGCCACAGCTGCTCGATGAAATCCTCTTCCTTGGTCGACGCGGCGCTGCGGCCACGGCCACCGCGGCGCTGGGCCCGGTAGGCGCTGACCGGCTGGCGCTTGGCATAGCCGGCGTGCGACAGGGTGACCACCACGTCTTCCGGGGCGATCAGGTCGAGGATGTCCAGGTCTTCTTCGCTGTGGCGGATTTCGGTGCGGCGTTCGTCACCGAACTCGGTACGCACGTTGATCAGCTCTTCGCGGATGACCTGCAGCAGACGGTCGGGATCTTCCAGGATTTCGATCAACCCGGCGATCACTTCCAGCAGCTGCTTGTACTCGTCGGTCAGGCGGTCCTGCTCCAGCCCGGTCAGGCGGTGCAGGCGCATTTCCAGGATCTGGGTCGCCTGGATCTCGGTCAGCTGGTAGCCGCCCTCGAGCAGGCCCACACCCTTGGGCAGATCATCCGGACGCGACGCTTCGGCACCGGCGGCGCCCAGCATCGAGCCGACCAGGCCCGGCTCCCACAGACGGGCGAGCATGCGTTCGCGCGCTTCGGTGGGGTTCGGCGAGGTCTTGATCAGTTCGATCATCTCGTCGATGTTGGCCAGCGCGACGGTCAGGCCTTCCAGCACGTGCGCACGGGCACGCGCCTTGCGCAGCTCGAAC
>Ga0160473_100054_pt1 | contig 139554 bp, 120 predicted proteins | sample HID1975I_E11MG_FD_108217 | JGI IMG/M metagenome (GOLD analysis project Ga0160473, IMG submission 108217) | Enriched soil microbial communities from UW Madison campus, WI, USA - HID1975I_E11 MG | ecosystem: Environmental > Terrestrial > Soil > Unclassified | place: USA: Madison, Wisconsin...
ATCTGAAGAACCGCTTCATCGTCGCGCCTGGCGAGCTGATCCTGGTGTCGGACGGCAAGGGCGGCGTGACCCGCCAGTCCGGGACGTCGCTGGCCGCCCCGCTCGTCGCCGGTGCAGTGGCTCTGATCCAGGACCGCTGGCCCTGGCTGAAGGACAAGCCGCGCGCCGTTGCGGCGATGATCCTGGGTTCGGCCCGCGACGCTGGTGCTCCGGGCGTGGATGATGTGTACGGGGTCGGCATCCTTGATGTGGAGGCCGCCCAGGCGCCGCTCAGCTTCAATGCGATGAAGTACTATCTCTACGGTGGTGCTACCAAGGACGGCACCGAAGTAAAGGTGGCGACGATCGCGACGACCGGCTTGCAGTCCACCTGGGCCAGCACGAGCACGTTCTTCACCGCGTTCGAAAGGGTTACCGATGCCGAGCGCGACTTCCTGATCCCGTTGTCGTCGACTCTGTACGGGTCGACCCGGGGCGGCGAATATTTCCAGGACTTCGTCTATGATCGCATGACCGCCTGGATTGCCGCACCGGCTTTCGCTGGGCAGCAGCGCGCCGGCTTCACCGATCTGACGAACAGCGGCTCGGGCGTACCATCCGGCAGCTGGACGGTGGCCGTGAAGGGTCGCATCGTCCAGAATTACACGGATCAGCGCGGCGGCCGCCGCCTCGGCCTCAATTCCACCGTCGATGTCTCCGCGCCGGAGGGCAAGTTCGGCCTCTCGTTCGGCAATGGCGATGGCGCGCTCGCGCTGGCCGGGACGCGGAACTTGGGCATGGCTTCCGACTTCGATCCCTATGCGGGCGGCGTCAATCCGCTGCTCGGTTTCGCCAGCGGCGGCAGCCACTTCGGCGCGCGCATGCTCGTCGCGCCGCACATCGAGGTGAAGTTCGGCCTGACCGAGCACAAGCGCAGTCTTGGCCTGGACGTCTACGATCTGAGCGTGGGTGATCGGTTCACGATTGGCGCGAGCGAACGCTATCGCGCGCAGGCGGCGAACGTCAGCGTGGACGTCCGGCCGGCTCGCTGGCTGACGCTCTCCGGCTCCGCCACCCGCCTGATCGAACCCAATGCCTTCCTCGGCGTGCGGACGACGGCCACGGGCGCGTTCGGCGACGGTACCGTCTCGACCGGCCTGACGATGGGTGCCGATGCCGATGTCGGCGCCGGTTTCAGCCTCTTCGGTTCGGCGACCGGCTCCCGTTCGGAATCGGCCGACGATGCGGCGGCGCTCCGCGTGGTGAATGCGTACAGCACCGCCTTTCAGGCCGGTGCCGCGAAGTACGGTCTGTTCGGGCGCAACGACTCGCTCCGGATCAGCTTGGCCAAGCCGCTGGGTACGGCGCGCGGCACCGTCGAGCTCACCCAGATGAAGGTGATCGATCGCCAGACCGGTGAGAAGGCGTGGGTGACGGATCGCGTCGAGCTCGACGGCAGCGTCAAGCGCCTCGTCCTGGAAGGGTTGTACGGCACGCCGTTCCTTGACGGCCGCGCGCAGGTCAGCCTGTTCGGGCGCGGCGAACTGCGCGAGGTGGATAGTGGCACGCCGCGGCTGATGCTGGGCAGCCAGTTCCGCCTGGCGATCTGATACGATCGTGAACCGTGCTGACCCGTCTGACGAGGCGCGCCGGGAAGGCTCGTCCACGGGCAGTGCTGCGCGCCGGAATTATTGGGTCGCGGCGGCTTGCGGGCTGGCTGCGGCCCTGTTGATCCAGAGCGGCGTGGTCGATGCCGTCCGGGCCGCGCTCGCATCGAGTTGGTGGCAGCTCGACGAACTGTTCCTCGTCATCCTCGCGGCGGGCGCGGGCGCCTTGCTTGCCGGCCGCGCCACGGATCGGCAGGCGCGCCGGAGCAAGGCGCGGTGGGCGGAAGACCTCGCCAACCGCGATCCGCTGACCGGCCTCTTCAACCGCCGCGGGCTGGACGAAATCGCCCGCCATCCGCCGGCTGCCGAGCATGCGCGATTGCTCCTGCTGGCCGACTTCGACGACTTCAAGGAGGTCAACGACACGCACGGTCACCGCACCGGCGACGACGTGCTCCGCCGGTTTTCGGAGCGGCTGGGTAGCGGGAGGGGCGTCCTCGCCAGCTTGACCGCGATCCGGCTCGGCGGCGACGAATTCGTCCTTGTCGCAAGCGGTGAGCCCGACGCGCTCTGCGCTGCCGTGGCCGAGCAGATCCTCTGTCCGATCCGGGCGGTTGCGCCCGACGGTAGTGCGTTCGAGGTGAGCGTGTCGGCCGGGCTGACGCGCTGGCTGCCCGACGTTTCGCTCGATACCGCGCTCGAGCAGGCCGACGTGGCGATGTACGAAGCCAAGCGCAGCGGGTCGGGCCTGTGCCGCTTCGATCGGCTGTCGGAGGTCCAGATATCCTCGCCGCGCCGGCTGAAGCGCGTGTTCGAGCGCGAACTGTCCGTGCTGCCGCACCGCGATGCCAAGATCTGCGTCGCCGCCGTCAGTCTCGATCGCTATTATTCCGCCAAGCGCGCCTTGGGGCAGGATTATGCCGCACGGTTGTTGCGGGCGCTCCGCGACGCGCTCGAGCAGCATGGCCCAAACCTGCTGATCGAACGCATCGCCGCCGATACGCTGGGCGTGCTGTTCGCCGCCGAAGATGCCGCCCAGGCGGCCCAAGTGGTCGGCACGGTGAACGATCTCTGCGCCCGGATCGAGGCACCGGACGGGTCTGTCGGGCCGGAAGTTCTGACGATCGGGCTCGCCGGCCCGGCACCTGCAGGCAGCTTGCGCAAGACAGTCGAGCAGGCGCAGTTCGCGCTGGACGAGGCACGGCGTTCCGGGCGCAAGCAGGTCGTCTTCGATCCCGTCGAGCAGGAGCGGGCCGACCAGAACGTCAACCTCATGAGCGACCTGCGGCAGGCGATCGCCACCGACCAGCTGGAACTGCACTACCAGCCCAAGATGTCCTCCCGGACCGGTGAGATCGACAGTTTCGAAGCCCTAGCGCGCTGGCAGCATCCGGAACGCGGCGCCATCTCACCCGGCATGTTCGTGCCCGTCGCCGAGGCAAGCGGCGACGTCGAGGCGCTGACCTACTGGGTCATTGAACGCGCCGTGAAGGATTGGGAGACGTTGGCGGCGGCCGGCATCGCGCGCCCGATCTACGTCAACATCTCGGCACAGCTGATCGGCGCACCGGCCTTTGCGGATCGCCTCCTCACCATGCTGAGCGGCCTGCAGGACCGGATCGGCATCGAGATCACCGAGACGGCGGTGCTCGACAATCCGACCCATGCGCTTCGCCACCTCCGGCAAATCGCCGCCGCCGGGATCAGCATCGCCATCGACGATTACGGCGTCGGGCTTTCGTCGCTCTCTTACCTGAAGCAGCTGCCGGCCGCCGAACTGAAGATCGACATGTCGTTCATCACCCATCTCGCCGAAAGCCATCGCGATCCGATGATCGTGCGCTCTACGATCGATCTGGCACACGGCCTTGGCCTGCGCGTTACCGCCGAGGGGGTGGACAAGCCCGAGGTCCTGACGCTCCTCAAGATCATGGGGTGCGACATGATCCAGGGCTACCAAATCGCCGCGGCCATGCCTGTCGAGCAGGTCAAGGTGTTCATGCGCGACCATGACGGCTCTGCCGAGCATGTCCCGGACTGCGCGGCGCAGTTCCTGGAGATGGTGAGCGGATAAGGCGTTCGGCCCGAACGGTTGCCGCCCGGCGAACCCTGTAACGGCCACGGTATCTAAACAGCCCGGCCGCCACGCTGAACGCCGGCGGCGCCGACCATATTTAGGGATGATAAGCCACCCTCTCCAAAGGCGCTACGCATGCTGGTCCGCGACAGGGTCCGGGTGGTTGCGGCGTTGACGAAGCAGGAGTTCGGCATGAGCACGATTGCACGAGAGGCTGATGCCCGATCCGGCCGTCCGCTGCGCGCGCCTGCCTCAGCTCGCCCGCTGCCGCGCCAGGATCGCTGCTAATGGATTCGGCCGGGCCTCCCCGACGCGGTGGAGGGTATTGCGGTCCTGGTGCGCGAACGGCGCATCGCGACCTTCCACCTTCAACTCGGTGTCGGTCAGGTAGCTCCACGAACCGTCGGCGTTGAACGTGATCGTGATGCGATAGCTGTCGGTGCGGAACGCTTCCTCCAGGAAGGTCGTCGAGCAGATGCCGTATTCTGTCTCGCCACGCCGGGCCGACACGACGATCTCGTCGGCGTCGGCCGCGGCCTTGCCGGCGGCGATCGCAACCTGGCCGCGTGGTATGGCGATCGTCTGCAGCACGAGACCGGTCGCCGGTTCCCACAGCCAGTAACCGACCTGGTCGTGGAAGGTTATGTCCTCTTCCGCCGTGGTGACGTGAAGATGGTAGCGCAGGCCGTAGAGCAGCTGCGGCCCGTTCGTCTGCGGGTCGATCGCCTGAAAATCGATGTGCTCGATGAAGACGCGGCGCTCGGGGCCGTCAGCCTTGGGGTTGACGTCCAAGCCCTTGGTCGCGCGCCAGCGCCCGGCCAGACGGCGCAGCGGGCCGAGATTGGCGAGGGTGTCGGGATCGACGTCGGTTGGCTCGGTGAAGATGTCGCGCGGCGCAGGGGTCATGATCCATGTCCTTGAAGGTGCTCGGGACAGCGCCATGGCCCGGCATCGTCCGCTACGATCCTAGCCGGACAGCGCCCGCGCGCATCCATACTTAGGTTTTGAACGTAGCGCGGCGGGCCCGACGTAGAGGCTGGGCATCGCGCGATTGCCGGTCAGTGGATGGCGGCGTCGATCGCGTCGAGCAGTGCGTCCGGATCGATCGGCTAGGTCAGGAACGCACAGGCCCCGCCCGCTAGCATCTGGTCGCGCACGGTGGACGTTGGAAAGGCAGTCATGATGGCGGCCAGCCCGTTCCTCGTGGCGGCGACCTACCTTTTCGCCTCCCCGTCACCGCGCATCGCCGCCTCCCGCAGTGCCCGAACCGATCGACGGAAGGCGGCACGCTGGCGCACAAGTCCGGACGGCGCAACCCGGCCGCGGCGGGGGCAGGGCGGTTCACAGGCGAAGGTCCATCCGGAAGCGCGTACCCGAGGGTCGCGCCTGTTCCCAGGCAGAGACTGCCCCGAGTTGCGCCACCATCGCATCGATCAGCCGGCTGCCGAGCCCGAAAGCGGTACCGGCGAGCGCCGGTTCGGCGCAACGACACCAGGATGTCGCCGGGTTCGCCTGGGGCATAAGCGTGCTTGCACGCATTCGTCACGAGCTCCGTGGCCAGAATGCCGATCGAAGAAGCGGTCGCGCTCGCAACGGGCAGGGTCTCGGCATCGATCAGGATCCGCCGGTGGGTGCCTCAGCTGAGCGACAGGTCCATGCCGAGCATATCGAGGTACTCGCCGAGATCGACCTCGCCGCTGCTGCTGTTCGCGTACAGATGACGATGAATGCCGCCGACTGCTGCGATGCGCTGCCGGGTGCGCTCCAGTACCGTCAGCAGCGCGGGGTCGGACACGGTCCGCGCCTCGGCCGAGATCAGCGCCGAGATGAGCTGGAGATGGTTGGTGACGCGGTGGTTCACCTCGTCCGCGAGGGTCGGCGTCACGACCGGTGCGAGGATGGCAGCCGGCGAAAGGGCAGGGTGGTTTGCCGTCGTCATGCACATCGTGCCGGATCCTTCGATCAGTGATGCCGACATCTGACCCGCGCCGCGTCCCGTCCGCCATCATACGCAGGTTTGCATGGGCTGGCCGGGTCCGATCCTGCATAGAATGGCGCCAAGTTTCGGATGGCTGAGATGGCCGGCATCGGGGCGACCGAGGATAGCCGGCGGCAATCGGGATGGAGAACGGTATGGCCACGATCGACACGCGCGAGCATCAACGGTTTCCGGTACTCACCCCTGCGCAGATCGCGACGGCACGCCGCTTCGCCAGTGGGCCTGAGACGCGGTTCGCGCCGGGCGCCACGCTCTACGCCATCGGCGACCATGGTGCACCGGCCTGGCTCGTTCTGGATGGTGCGATCGATGTGTTCCGGCGCGACGGGTTGAGCCGGGAGGTGGCGCTCACGGTGCATCATGCCGGCCAGTTCTCCGGCGAGGTCAACCAGCTCGCCGGCCGGCCATCGATCGCCGCCGGTCGCGCCGGGGCCGACGGTTGCACGGCGCTGCCGTTCGATCCCGCTCATCTACGCGCGCTGATGGTCGGATCGGCGGATGTCGGCGAGATCGTGATGCGGGCGCTGATCCTGCGCCGAGTCAGCCTGATCGAGGAGGGCGGCGCCGGCACGATCCTGATCGGCACCCCGGGCAGTCCGGATATGATGCGGCTGCAGGACTTTCTGGCACGGAGCGGGTTGCCGAACCTCGTGCTCGACGTCCGCTCGGACGAGGAGGCACGCGCGCTGGTCGAGCGTACCGGCGTGTTGCCGGGAGAACTGCCGCTTGTCGTCTGTCCAGCCGGGCCGGTCTTGAAGCGGCCCAGCGTCGAGGAACTCGCCGCCTGCCTGGGCGTGGTGCCGACGATCGATCCGGCACGGCTGTTCGACGTCGCCGTCGTCGGAGCGGGCCCGGCCGGGCTCGCCACCGCCGTCTATGCGGCGTCGGAAGGCTTGTCCGTGGTCGTGCTCGATTCGCGTGCGATGGGTGGGCAGGCCGGCGCATCCGCCCGCATCGAGAACTATCTGGGCTTCCCGACTGGTATCTCCGGCCAGGCGCTCGCCGGCCGCGCCTTCAACCAGGCGCTGAAATTCGGGGCGGAGGTCGCGATCCCGATCGCGGTCGAGCAGCTCGAATGCGACACGCCCGAGCTGACCTTGATGTGTGCCGGGGATCGCCGTGTCCAGGCCAGGGCGGTGGTGATCGCATCGGGCGCGCGTTACCGCCGGCCGCATGTGCCGAACCTGGCCGAGTTCGAGGGGGCGGGCGTCTCCTACTGGGTGTCTGCGATCGAGGCGCGGCTCTGCGCGGGCGAAGAGGTCGTGCTTGTCGGCGGCGGCAATTCCGCCGGCCAGGCGGTCGTCTTCCTGGCGCCGCACGTCAGGAAGCTGCACCTCGTCATCCGGCGCCCCCTGGCGGCGACGATGTCGCAATATCTGATCGACCGCATCGCGGCGCTGCCGAACGTCGAGCTTCACGTCGGCAGCGAAGTGGCTGGGCTGGAAGGGGACCGGGAGGGCGGGCTGTCCGCCGCGACCTTCCGTGATCTCGGCGACGGCACGCTCACCCGGCGCAAGGTGCGCCATCTCTTCCTGTTCATCGGCGCCGACCCCAACGCCGACTGGGCGAGCGCCTGCGTCCAGACCGATGCCAAGGGCTTCATCGTCACGGGCGGCGGCAGCCTGCCGCTGGAGACCAGCCGGCCGGGCGTGTTCGCGATCGGCGACGTTCGGGCGGGGTCCACGAAGCGCGTAGCGGCGGCGGTTGGGGAGGGCGCTGCGGTGGTCGCCCAGATCCACGCCATGCTCGCCGAACAATCCGCCAGGGAGGCCCGCTGATGTCCTGCACGCACACCGGAACGATCCACGACGTGGAGCCGAGCGCCCAAGGCTGCGAGGAGTGCCTGAAGATCGGCAGCGCGTGGGTGCATCTGCGGCTGTGCCGCGAATGCGGGCATGTCGGTTGCTGCGACCAGTCACCGCACCGCCACGCCCGCGCCCACTTCAAGGCGACCGCCCACCCGATCATCGAAGGCTACGACCCGCCCGAGGGTTGGGGATGGTGCTATATCGACGACGTCGAGGTCGATCTGCCGGATCAGACGCCGCAACGCGGACCCATCCCGCGGTTCGTCTAGCCACGCCGCCGGGGTGAGCACGGCCGGCGTTGGGGCATGTAGCACTTTGGCCGAAGTTCTTGACCGGAGCCGGACGGCTGGCCACGCTGGCGCCATGCGCAGGGGAGGCGGACGGCATTGCGGATCGTGATCGTCGACGATAGCGGTCCGCGCGCTTCCGTGCTGGAGGAGGGGCTTCGCGAGGCGGGGTACGATGACATCCATCTGGTGCCGCCGCGCGGTGCCTTTGTCGCCCGGCTCGAGCGGATGGCGCCTGATGTCGTCCTAATGGACCTCGGCAGCCCCAGCCGCGACACGCTTGAGGAAATGCTGGTGGTCAGCCGGGCACTGGCGCGGCCGATCGCGATGTTCGTCGACCAGTCGGACGAGGCGATGATTGGCGCTGCGATCGATGCCGGCGTGTCCGCCTATGTGGTGGATGGTTTGCGCAAGGAGCGCGTAAAGCCGGTCCTCGATCTTGCCATCCGCCGCTTCAGCGCGTTCGCCAGGATGCAGGCGGAACTGGACGAGGCGCGCACCGCGCTGGCCGACCGCAAGACGATCGATCGTGCGAAGGCCATCCTGATGAACCATCGCGGGCTCGGTGAGGCGGACGCCTATACCTTGCTCCGCACGACGGCGATGAACCAGGGTCGCCGCATCGTCGACGTCGCCAGCGCGCTGATCACGGCGAGCAGCCTGCTGGGAGAGCAGCATTGATACCGATTTCGATGGCCTTCCTGCCGCTGACCGACAGCGCGGTGCCGATCGTTGCGCGTGCCAAGGGCTTTGCCGAGCAACAGGGGATAGCGCTCAGCCTCGTCCGCACGACGAGCTGGGCGACCTTGCGGGACAGGCTCGTCTACGGCCAGGTGCAGGCGGCCCACATGCTGGCGCCGCTTGCCGTCGCCGTGTCACTCGGGCTCAGCCAGCAGCGGGCGGCGATCGCCGCCCCGTTTCGGCTGAACGTCAATGGCAACGCCTTGGTGATGTCGCCGGGCTTCGCCGCCGCGCTCGATCCCGACCCCGAGCAGCGCGTGACAGATCCGCTTGCGACCGCGCACGATTTCGCGGCGGCGATTGGGCTGCACCACCGCAAGCCGCTGATCGGTGTCGTCCACCGTTTTTCGAGCCATGCGCTGATGCTGCGTTACTGGCTGGCGTCCGCGGGCATCGATCCGGACCGCGATGTCGTGCTCCGCGTCCTGCCTCCGTCACTGATGGTGGAGGCGATGCGCGGCGGCGAGATCGACGGCTTTATCGCTGGCGCGCCGTGGCCCAATATTGCGGTCGCCGAGGGGCTTGCCGAAATGATCGCGATCGGCGCGCTGATCTGGCAGCGCGGCATCGAGAAGGTGCTCGCCTTCCGCGCCGACTGGCTGGAGGCGCATCCTGATGCCGTCGATCGCCTGCTCGTCGCCATGGCGAGCGCCGCTGCCTGGTGCGACGATCCGCGCAACCGGGACGAACTTGCGCAGCTGCTGAGCGCCCCCGAGCATGTGGGGGAGGCGGCCGAGCATCTCCGTCCCGCGCTTGCGGGGCGCATGCTGCTGCGTGCGCAGGGGCCCACCATCGACGTGCCCGACTTCCTGCACTTCCACCGCGAGGCTGCCGGCTTCCCTTGGCGTAGCCAGGCGCTCTGGATCTATTCGCAACTGGTCCGCTGGAGGATGGCGGAGCCTTCATCGGAGAATGAGCGCGCCGCCGCCGAGACCTTCCGACCGGACGTGTATCGCCGTGCGCTGGGCCGGATCGACGTGCCGATGCCGGGCGCGAGCATGAAGCTGGAAGGGGCGATCGGTAAGCCGCTCGGGGTCGGCGCGCATCGCGGCACACTGACGCTAGGCCCCGATCGTTTCTTCGACGGCCGAGTGTTCGACCCGCACGACATCGCCGGATACTTGTCCGGGCTTCCTTCCCGCAGGCCATGATACCTATTTTGCACTTGCGAACGAACGTCGATTGAGGAATTCAGGTGGCGACGTGCGATGAAGCGCGTCGCCAGGAGGTGAGTCCCAGCGCCGGGACGATCCCTCCGCCATCGAAACAGCAGAGCCGCTGTCCGGTCCGTCGCCTATGCGATGGGCAGGGCCGCGGCTTTTTTCGTGCTTCCAACGCATTCGAACGGGGATCGACATGGCCACCACCTACTGGACCCAAGAGGAGCAGCCCGCCGCCAGCACGTTCTGGAGCGCGGGGCACCGCCCGACTTTGATCGCTTCCTTCCTCTATTTCGATTTGGCCTTCATGGTCTGGGTGTTGCTTGGCCCGCTTGGGCCCGACATCGCCCGCGACCTAGGGCTGGATGCCGCGCAGAAGGGCCTGATGGTGGCGACGCCCACCCTCGCCGGTGCGGTGCTGCGGCTCGTGGTCGGATTGCTGGTGGACCGGATCGGGCCGAAGCGCACCGGCGCTATCACCCAGCTGATCGTCATCGCCGGATTGCTCTCGGCTTGGGCAATGGGCGTTCACAGTTTCGGCGCGACGCTTGTCCTGGGCGGTATCCTCGGCTTTGCCGGCGCCAGCTTCGCGGTGGCGCTGCCGCTCGCCAGCCGCTGGTACCCGGCCGAGCATCAGGGCAAGGCGATGGGCATTGCGGGCATGGGCAATTCGGGCACCGTGCTCGCCTCGCTGTTCGCGCCGACTTTGGCCAAGCTGTTCGGCTGGAACGCTGTGCTCGGGCTCGCAACGATCCCGCTGGCGATCGTATTCGTGATCTACATGGCGATGGCCAAGGACGCGCCGGGTCATGTCGAGGCGCGGAGCGTGCGCGCTTATCTCGCCCCACTCAGGAACGCCGACGCCTGGTGGTTCATGCTGTTCTACGGCGTCACCTTCGGCGGCTTTTCCGGGCTGGCCTCGTCTCTGACGATCTACTTCACCGATCAGTTCGCCTTGGGCACCGTGACGGCGGGCTATTGTGCGGCGGCCTGCGTGTTCGCCGGATCGCTGGTGCGGCCGATGGGCGGCGCGCTGGCCGACCGGATCGGCGGCATCAAGACGCTGTCGGTGGTCTATGCCGCCGCCGCCGCGGCCCTGGTCGGGGTGGGATCCGCACCTACGCTTTCGGCCGCGCTCGGGCTGTTCGTGGTCGCGATGCTCGCGCTCGGTACCGGCAACGGCGCGGTGTTCCAGCTGGTGCCGCAGCGCTTTGGCAAGGAGATCGGCGTGATGACCGGTCTGGTCGGCATGGCGGGCGGGATCGGCGGCTTCTACCTCGCCTCCTCCCTCGGTCTCGCCCGGCAGTTTACCGGAACCTACCAGTCCGGCTTCCTGATCTTCGCGGGGTTGGCCGTCGCAGCGCTCGTCGGCCTGACCGCGGTCAAGGCCAGGTGGCGCTCGACCTGGGGTGCCGAGCTCTCCGGCGTCCGCATCTGATCTGCCCGCCTCCGCCGGCTTGCGGCGGGGGCGGCACCTTCGGGGGGGGGGTAGACATGAAAGCTGCGATATTCACGGCGGCCGTGCTGGCCGCCGCCGGGCCCGCGCGTGCCGAGGATCTGGTGCTCACGCCCTTGGCCGAGGCCAGGCTGCGCTACGAGCATGTCGACCAAAGCGGCGTTGCGTTGAACGCCGATGCCTTGACGATGCGGGTGCGCGGCGGTCTTTCGGCGGGATCGGGACCGTTCGCGGCCTTGGTGGAGGCGCAGGGGACGCTGGCGGTGGTTGACCGCTATTTCGACGGGCTCGACGGGAACACCACCCGTCCGCTGATCGCCGACCCCGAGAATATCGGCCTCTACCGAGCACAGCTCCAGTACCGCACGAAGGCGATCGGGGTGACCGTCGGCCGGCAGCGCATCGCGCTCGACGACGAACGCTTCGTCGGCGCGATCGCCTTTCGCCAGAATGGGCAGACGTTCGACGCCGCTCGGGTGGAGTGGTCCGGTCTGCGCGGCTTGAAGATCGACGCCAGCTACGCCTGGAGCGTGCGCACGATCTGGGGCGTGGACGGGCGCGGCGCGCGCCAGCAGGCGGTGTCGGGCGACAATATCCTGGCGAACATCGCTTACGTGACGCCGCTCGGCACGATGACCGGCTTCGCCTACCTCGTCGATCAGGACGAGGCGGCGGTGCAGGGATTTCGCCTGTCGAGCCAGACCTTCGGCGGGCGGATCGCCGGTGCGCACGCCTTCTCGAAAACGGTCAAGCTGTCCTACCAGGCGAGCTATGCGCGCCAGTCGGATTACCGCCGCAACCCGAACCGCTACCGTGCCAGTTATTATCTCGGCGAGGCCGGTCTCGACGTCGATTCGTTGCGGGCCGGCGCGGGGTACGAAGTACTCGGCGCGGACAAGGGCGCGGCGCTTACTTCGTTCCAGACGCCGCTCGCCAGCGGCTTCAAGTTCCAGGGTTGGGCCGACAAGTTCCTGACGACCCCGCCCGATGGCGTGCGCGATCTTTATGGCAGCGTCGGGTATGGCGTGCCCCGGATCGGGCCGGCATCGGCCGTCACGATGCAGGCGACCTACCACCGCTTCGCCAGTGATCGGCTGTCACGCCGTTATGGGAACGAGATTGACCTGCTCGCGAGTGCCCGGTTCGGCCCCTACGCGCTGTCCCTGCGCTACGCCGATTACACCGCGAAGCGTTTTGCGACCGACATCCGCAAGGCGTGGCTGCAGCTCGACTTCGCGCTCTGAAGTAAGACGATGCTGCGATGCAAAATAAACACTTGTAGGCTTAGGCGATTCGCGGAATAGTCACCCTCGATCCGGCGATGACGACGGATCGACCATAGCTGAACTCGCCCGAGGATGGGCAGGGACAGTGCATCGCCCGTCGGCCCGTCCGGCGCTACGATGATGGCAAGGCCGCCATGCAGGCGCTGGGACATTCCCAGCGCCCGCATGGCGGCCTTTTTCGTTTCAGGAGCTCAAGGCATGAACGTTCAGGTCGGTTGGAACGGAGCGCAGGCGCCAGAGGATGCCGGCGATCCGCGCGAGCATCTCGTCGTCGTCGGCAACGGCATGGCCGGGTGCCGCGCGGTCGAGGAAGTGCTGGCCCGTGAAGCCGGTCGCTACCGGGTGACCATCTTCGGTGCCGAACCGCTGGTGAATTACAACCGCATCATGCTTTCGCCGGTTCTGGCAGGCGAGAAGACGTTCGATCAGATCGTGATCAACGACCACGCCTGGTACGAAGCCAACGGCATCTGCCTGATCACCGGCGATCCGGTGACCGCGATCAATCGGGCGGAACGGACGGTTCGCTCCGAAAGCGGCGTCGAGGTTACGTACGACAAGCTGCTGATCGCGACCGGCTCGGATCCGTTCATCATCCCGGTGCCAGGCAAGGACCTGCCCGGTGTCATCACCTTCCGCGACATGCGCGATGTCGATCACATGCTGCGCGCGGCCGACCGCGGCGGAGCGGCGGTAGTGATCGGCGGCGGCTTGCTCGGGCTTGAGGCGGCGCACGGACTGGCACTGCGTGGCATGAAGGTGACCGTCATCCACCTGATGGGCACGCTGATGGAACGGCAGCTCGACGAGGCGGCCGGCTGGCTGCTCAAGTCGGAGCTGGAGCGTCGCGGCCAGACCATCCTGACCGGTGCCGATACCGCCGAGATCATCGGCGACGGCCATGTCGGAGGCGTTCGCCTGAAAGACGGCACGCTGATCCCGGCGAGCCTGGTCGTCATGGCCGTCGGCATCCGCCCGAGCGTCGGGCTGGCGCGCGCCGCCGGTCTGGAGGTAGGCCGCGGCATCAAGGTCGACGACCACATGGTCACCTCCGATCCGGACGTGCTCGCGGTCGGCGAATGCGTCGAGCATGACGGTCAGGTTTACGGCCTCGTCGCGCCGCTGTGGGAGATGTGCCGCGCGCTCGCCGACGGGCTTGTCGACCGGCACAGCGGCTATCGCGGCTCGGTTACCTCGACCAAGCTCAAGGTGTCCGGGATCGACGTCTTCTCGGCGGGCGACTTTGCCGGCGGCGACGGCGCGGAGGACATCGTCCTGCGCGACGCATCGCGCGGCATCTACAAGCGGGTGGTGATCAAGGACGACCGTGTCGTCGGTGCGGTTCTGTACGGCGATACGGCGGACGGCGGCTGGTATTTCGACCTACTGAAGAAAGGCGAGGACATCGCCGACATTCGCGACAACCTGATCTTCGGCCAGGCCTACGCCCTTGGAGGAGGGCAGGCGGACCCTAAGGCGGCCGTTGCGGCGCTCTCGGACGATGCCGAGATCTGCGGCTGCAACGGCGTGTCGAAGGCCAGGGTCTGCCAGGCGATCGTGGACGGCGCGGTCAGCCTCGATGCGGTGCGATCGACCTGCAAGGCATCCGCATCATGCGGGTCGTGCACCGGGCTGGTCGAACAGCTGCTCTCGATCACGCTCGGCGAGGATTATGGCGGCGAGCGGACGATCAAGACGCTCTGCAAGTGCACCACATTCGGCCATGACGATGTCCGCCGCGAGATCGTCGCGCAGAACATGCGCTCGATTCCCGAAGTCATGCAGAAGCTGCACTGGTCGACGGCGGACGGCTGCTCGGCGTGCCGGCCGGCGCTCAACTATTACCTGCTGTGCGCGCTGCCTGGCGACTATGTCGACGATCAGCAGAGCCGCTTCGTCAACGAACGGATGCACGCCAACATCCAGAAAGACGGCACCTATTCGGTTGTCCCGCGCATGTGGGGAGGGCTCACCAACCCCCGCGAACTGCGCGCCATCGCAGACGTAGTGGAAAAATTCAACGCGCCGATGGTGAAGGTAACGGGCGGTCAGCGGCTCGACATCTTCGGGATCAAGAAAGAGGATCTGCCCGCGGTGTGGGCGGATCTGAACGCGGCGGGGATGGTATCGGGCCACGCCTACGGCAAGTCGCTGCGGACAGTGAAGACCTGCGTCGGATCCGACTGGTGCCGGTTCGGCACGCAGGACTCGACCGGTCTCGGCGTGAAATTGGAGCGGATGTCGTGGGGCTCGTGGATGCCTCACAAGTTCAAGATCGCCGTCTCGGGGTGCCCGCGCAATTGCGCCGAGGCGACGATCAAGGACTTCGGCGTCGTCTGCGTCGACAGCGGCTACGAACTTCATGTCGGCGGCAATGGTGGCATCAAGGTCCGCGCGACCGACCTGCTGTGCAAGGTCGTGACTGAGCAGCAGGCGATGGATTACTGCGCAGCCTTCATCCAGCTTTACCGCGAAGAAGCGCGCTACCTGGAGCGAACCGCGCCCTGGATCGAACGCGTCGGCCTCGACCACATCAAGGCCCGCATCGTCGACGACGAGGTTGGCCGCGAAGCGCTGACTGCGCGCTTCCTGTTCTCGCAGACCTTCTGCCAGGACGATCCATGGGCGGCGCGGGCCGACGGCCAGGAGCGTGAGCAGCACGCCCACCTTGGCGAGTTCCGGCCGTTCGCCCTCGAAGCCGCGGAGTGACGACGATGATCGGTGACTGGCTCGACATCGGCACGCTGGCCGACATTCCACAGCGCGGCGCGCGCACCATATCGGTGATTGGCGGCGACGAGATTGCGGTGTTCCGCACCGGCGACGACCGCGTCTTCGCCATCGTCAATCGCTGCCCGCACAAGCACGGGCCGCTGAGCCAGGGCATCGTCCATGGCCATGCGGTGTCGTGCCCGCTGCACAATTGGAAGATCTCGCTGGAGACCGGCGAGGCGCTTGGCGAGGATCGCGGCTGCGTCCCGACGATCCCGGCCAAGCTGGATGCCGGGCGCGTGCTGATATCCCGTACCGCCGTGCTTGCCACCGCACTGGTCGCCTGAGCATGACCGCGCCGGTCCGCACCACCTGCGCTTATTGCGGTGTCGGCTGCGGCATCACCGCCACGCCGACGGCCGGGCGATCGGTGACGATCGCCGGCGATCCGACCCACCCGGCGAACTCCGGCAGGCTCTGCTCCAAGGGCACCCATCTCGGCGAGACGTTGGGGCTGGAGGGGCGCCTGCTCCACCCGATGATCGGCAAGCGGCGGGCAGGCTGGGACAAGGCGCTCGACCTCGTCACGCAGCGCTTTCGGGAGACGATCGCCCACCACGGGCCGGATAGCGTGGCCTTCTACGTCTCGGGCCAATTGCTGACCGAGGACTATTACGTCGCGAACAAGCTGATGAAGGGCTTCATCGGATCGGCCAACATCGACACCAATTCGCGGCTGTGCATGGCGAGCGCGGTGGCCGGGCACCTGCGCGCTTTCGGCGAGGATGTCGTGCCGGCCAGCTACGACGATCTCGATGCCGCCGATCTGATCGTGCTGGTCGGATCGAACACGGCATGGTGCCACCCCATCGTCTACCAGCGCATTCAGGCGGCGCGCGCTGCTCGCGGTACGAAGCTCGTGGTGATCGATCCGCGCCGCACCGAGACCTGTTCGGATGCCGACCTGCATCTGGCGGTTCGGCCGGGCAGCGACGTGGCATTGATGAACGGGCTGCTGGCGCACTGCCGGCGCGAAGGGCGGACCGATGCGACCTACCTGGAGGCGCACGTCGCGGTCCCGGACGGCTTCTGGGATGCGCTGGACGAAGGCCACGATCTCTGGACGGTTGCACGGACCTGCGACGTGGCGCCCGCGGATCTTGCCCGGTTCTACGATCTGTTCGCGGCGAACCCGCGGACCGTCACGATGTTCAGCCAGGGCATCAACCAGTCGCTGCGCGGCACCGACCAGGTCAACGCCATCCTCAACCTGCATCTCGCGACAGGACGCATTGGCAAACCGGGGGCAGCGCCCTTTTCGATCACTGGCCAGCCTAATGCGATGGGCGGCCGCGAGGTCGGGGGCATGGCCTCCACCCTGGCCGCGCACATGGACTTCGCGCCGGCGAACGTGGCGCGCGTCGGCCGATTCTGGGCGGCGGCGCGGATGGCCAGCAAGCCAGGCCTGAAAGCCGTCGACATGTTCCGCGCCGTCGGCGAGGAAAGGATCAAGGCGATCTGGATCATGGGCACCAACCCCGCGGTATCGATGCCGGACGCGGGGCCGGTCCGCGACGCGCTCGCCGCGTGCCCGTTCGTCGTCGTCTCGGACGTGATCGCCGATACCGATACGACCCGGTTCGCGCACGTTCGTCTGCCGGCGGCTGCGTGGGGCGAGAAGGACGGGACGGTCACCAACTCGGAGCGGATGGTAAGCCGCCAGCGCGCCTTCCTCCCGCTCCCGGGTGAGGTACGGCCGGACTGGTGGATCATCACGCAGGTGGCGCGGCGGATGGGTTGGGCCAGCGCCTTCAGCTTCGATCGTCCCGCCGACATCTGGCGCGAACATGCGCGCCTGTCCGCCTACCAGAATGACGGAGCGCGGCTGTTCTCGCTCGCGGGCCGTGCCGCCATCGGCAACGCCGATTATGATGCGATGGAGCCGTTCCGCTGGGGCGGAACCCCTTTCGGCGATGGTAGATTTCCGACTGAGGACGGCCGCGCCCACCTCATCGCAGTGTCGCAGGCACCGGCCGCGGCGCCGCTCGGCAAGTGGCCGATGACCCTCAACACCGGCCGCTACCGCGACCAATGGCACACCATGACCCGCACCGGGCTGAGCGCGAAGCTCGCTCGTCATCGCGAGGAGCCGCTGGTCGAGATCCATCCCGCCGATGCCGAGGCGCTCGGCATCGACGAGGGGAGCATCGCCCGCGTCGTTTCCGCGCAGGGCGAGAGCCTGTTCCGCGCTCACCTCTCCGACGGGCAGCGGCGGGGCGAAGTGTTCACGCCGATCCATTGGACCGATCGCCAGTCCGCCGGCGGCCGTTCGGGGCTGTTGCCCCGGCCGCTGACCGACGGCCGCTCGGGACAGCCCGGCTTCAAGGCGACGCCGGTCCGCGTCGAGCCCGTTGCAATCGATTGGCGCGGCTTCCTCATCCTGCACGGTGATGCGGTAGTGGCACCCGACTGTCTGTGGTGGACCCGGGTCGCGGTGCCCGGCGGTGCGCTGTTCGAGTTGGCCGGTGTCGGCGACCCCGGCGTCGTCGAAAGCGCGCTGCCGAGCGGAGCGCGCATCGAAGCGAGCGACGCCGCCCGCGGCTCGCGCCGGATCGCGGTGCTGAACGACGGCAAGCTGACGGCGGTGCTGTTCGTCACCCGCACCGGGCCATTGCCGGCGCGCGACTGGCTGATCGATCAGCTGGCGCAGCCGCAGGGTCCCGCCGTGCTCGCCGGGCGGGGGGCAGGGGCGCAGGTGGCGCGCGGCGCGATCGTCTGCGCCTGCTTCGATGTCGGCGTGCGCACGATCGTGGCCGAGATCGCGGCCCAGCGGCTCGCGGATGTCGCCGCGATCGGCCGGGCGCTCGGCGCCGGCACTAATTGCGGATCGTGCCGGCCCGCCCTCGTCCAACTTCTCGCCGCCCATCGGGAGCCAGTCCATGCCGCATCCTGACGATTTCGCCGCCGGCACCGTCTGGCTCGTCGGAGCGGGGCCAGGCGATCCCGAGCTGCTGACCCGCAAGGCCGAGCGCCTGCTTAGCGGGGCCGACATCGTTTTTCACGACGCGCTGGTCGGCCCGGCGATCCTCGATCTTGTTCCCGCCGGTGCCCGACGCGTCAGCGTCGGTAAACGATCGGGGCGCCACTCCAAGAGCCAGGAGGACATCAACGTGCTGATCGTCGCGGCCGCACGGGGCGGCGCACGCGTCGTTCGGCTGAAGGGTGGTGATCCGTCGGTCTTCGGGCGGTCGAGCGAGGAGATCGACGCGCTCGCCGCGGCCGGCATTCCGGTCCGCATCTGCCCGGGGATCACGACGGCGAGTGCTGCCGCCGCGAGCGCCGGCGCCTCCTTGACGCTGCGCGGGTCAGCGCGGGGCGTGACCTTCGTCACCGCCCATGCCCGGGCCGGCGACGGCCACGCCCCCGACTGGCCGGCGTTTGCCGCCGCAGACACGACGCTCGCAATCTACATGGGCCGGGCCGCCGCGCCGACGATCATGGCCGAACTGATCGCCGGCGGAGCGGACCCGGCAACGCCCGTGCTGGTGGCGGTAAACGTATCGCTGCCGGGCGAGCGCCTGATCCACGGCCGGCTGGACGCCCTCGCTTTCCTCGTGCGGGCGGTCGGCGACGAGGCGCCGACCCTGATGCTCATCGGCGCGGCCGCCGCGCGATCCGAGGCGGCTGGTCACGTTGACCTGCCCGCGGCCGACGAAATAGTCTCGGCATTGCCGTAGCGGCGGCGGGTGCGCCCGATAAGGTGATCGTCCGCGTCCCTAGCGGTGCTTTACATCGCTAGCACACCCGGTAAGCTCTTGGGTGGGCTCGGAACGTGGGGTGGGGCGGTGCTCGAAATTCGTGATCTCCGGCATGTCTATGCCAATGGTACGCAGGCCTTGGCGGGCGTGTCGCTGGATGTGCCGCGCGGCATGTTCGGACTGCTCGGGCCGAACGGGGCCGGCAAGTCGACGCTGATGCGGACGATCGCGACGCTGCAGACGCCGACCTCCGGCTCGATCCGGTTCGATGACATCGACGTCATCGCCGATCCCGAGGCGCTGCGGCGCACGCTCGGCTATCTACCGCAGGATTTCGGCGTTTACCCGCGCGTGTCGGCGTACGACATGCTCGATCACATGGCCGTGCTGAAGGGCATCGGCAACACGGCGGAACGACGCCAGACTGTCGAGGCGCTCCTCCATCAGGTCAATCTGTGGAGCGTGCGCAAGAAGGCGCTCGCCGGCTTCTCGGGCGGCATGCGGCAGCGCTTCGGCATCGCCCAGGCACTGATCGGCAACCCGCGCCTGATCATCGTCGACGAGCCGACCGCCGGGCTCGATCCCGAGGAGCGCAACCGCTTCCTCAACCTGCTTGCCGAGATTGGCGAGCAGGTGGTGGTCATGCTCTCCACCCATATCGTCGAGGACGTTGCCGATCTCTGCCCGCGCATGGCGGTGCTCGCGGGCGGACGCATTCTCCTGGAAGGTGCGCCGATCGCGCTCATCGAAGAGACGCGTGGGCGGGTCTGGCAGAAGACCATCGACCGGGCCGAGCTCGACCGGCACCGGACCGAACATGAGGTGATATCGACGCGGCTGTTCGCCGGCCGAACGGTCATTCACATCCTGTCGGAGACACCGCCGGGTGACGGTTTCAGCAACGTGCCCGGTGGCCTCGAGGACGTCTATTTCGCGACGCTTGCGGCATCGCGCCGCGCCGCCTGACGGGAGGTTCGCTCATGTTCCTCCGCGTCGCGGCATTCGAGCTGCGCTACCAGATCCGCAATCCGATCTTCTGGGTCACCGCGGCGATCTTCTTTCTGCTGACCTTCGGGTCGGTGGTGATCGATCAGATCCAGATCGGGGCCGGCGGCAACACCCACAAGAATGCTCCCTTCGCAATCGCCCAGATCCATCTCGTCTGGACGTTATTCTTCATGTTCGTGACGACCGCGTTCGTCGCCAACGTCATCGTCCGCGACGACGATACCGGCTTCGGCCCGATCGTGCGGGCGACGCGGATCACGAAGTTCGACTATCTGTTCGGCCGCTTCGCCGGAGCCTACGTCGCGGCCTTGCTCGCCTTCCTATCGGTGCCGCTCGGCATCGTCGTGGGATCGCTGATGCCGTGGGTCGATCCGGAGACGCTCGGCCCCAATCGGCTAGGCGACTACGCTTACGCCTTCTTCGTCCTTGCGGCGCCGGGCATCTTCCTGACATCGGCCCTGTTCTTCGCGTTGGCGACGGTCACCCGGTCGATGATGGCGACCTATGTCGGTGTGGTTGCCTTCCTGATCGTCTATACGGTCTCGACGGTCGCGCTTGGGCGGCTGCCGCAATACGAGACGACGCTCGCTTACTTTGAGCCGCTCGGCTTCAGCGCGATCGACCATGCCACCCGGTACTGGACGGCCGCCGAGCGCAACTCGATGATGCCCGCTTTGGACGGTATCCTGCTCTGGAACCGGGCGATCTGGCTAACCGTGGCGGCGGCGGCACTCGCCGTCGCCTATGCGCTGTTCCGGTTCGGGGTGAAGAGCAAGCGCACGTCGAAGAAGCAGCGGCTGGCCGAGATTGCCGATGCGGAGACGCCGCAGATCGTTACCGGGCCGCTTCCCGAACCACGGTTTGACGGCACGACGGCGCGTGCCCAGCTTCGCGCCCGGACCCGGATCGAATTCACGCAGGTAGTCAAGAGCCCGGCCTATGTCGTGTTGCTGGCTCTCGGCCTGTTCAACGCGGTCGGCGGCCTGCTCGATCCGGGTGATGCCTTTGGCACGGAGCTGATCCCCGTCACCCGCGTCGTGATCACCACGCTGATGGGCACGTTCGGCCTGATCCCGGTGATCATCGCCATCTATTATTCGGGCGAGCTCGTCTGGCGCGAGCGTGATCGCAAGACCCACGAGATCATCGACGCGACGGCGCTGCCCGACTGGGCGTTCGTGATACCCAAGGCGCTGGCGGTCATTCTCGTCATGCTCTCGACCCTGGCGGTGAGCGCCGTAGCCGGCATCTTGGTTCAGCTCGCCAAGGGATGGACCACGTTCGAGCTGGGCCACTATTTGCTGTGGTACATCCTGCCTTTGTCGATCAGCTGGAGCCTGGTCGCGATCCTGGCCGTGTTCGTACAGGCGATCGTGCCGCACAAATATATCGGCTGGGGGATCATGGTCCTCTACGTCATTGCCACGCTGACGTTCCGCCAGATGGGTTTCGCGGACAACCTCTATCTCTACGGCCGTGGTCCGAACGTGCCGCTGTCCGATATGAACGGCATGGGACGGTTCTGGATCGGCGCGACCTGGTTCCGGGTCTACTGGGGCGCATTCGCGGTTCTGCTGCTCGTCGCTGCCCACGTCCTGTGGCGGCGGGGTACCGAAACGCGGCTGAGGCCGCGCCTGCGCCGCGCCCCGCGCCGGCTGAAGGGCGTGCCGGGAGTGATCGGGGCGATCGCCGCCTCCGTGTTCGTGGCGACCGGCGTGTGGATTTATACCAATACCCATGTCTGGAACGAGTATCGGACCGATCCCGGCAACGATGCCTGGCAGGCCGATTACGAAAAGGCACTGCTCGCGTTCCAGACCGTGCCGCAGCCGGTGGTAAGCGACGTTCGGCTCGCCATAGATATCCGCCCGCACGCACCTCGGCTGACGGCTAGCGGGCGCTATACGTTGGTCAATCGGACCGGCGCGGCCATTCCCGAACTTCACATCCGGCTCAAGGATCGCGATGTGCGCCTGGTGCGGCTTACCGTGCCGGGGGCGACCCTGGCGCGGGAATGGCCGCGCTTCGGCTACCGGATCTACCGCTTCGCGAAGCCACTTGCGCCGGGCGCGATGACATCGATCGCGTTCGATACCGTGCGCACGCAGCGCGGCTTCCGTAACAGCGGCGACGAAACCAAGGTTCTCGACAACGGCACCTTCGTCAACAACGACGATTTCGCGCCCGCGATCGGCATGACGCGGGACGGCATGCTGCGCGATCGCGCCAAGCGGCGTAAGTACGGATTGGCCGCCGAACTCCGTCCGCCGCGGCTGGAGGATCTCTCGGCAACGCGGTTCAACTATGTCGGTCGCGCCGATTGGGTGAACGCGGATATTACCGTTACCACGGATGCCGATCAGACGCCGGTCGCCCCCGGTACGCGCGTGTCGGATGTCGTCGCGGGCGGGCGGCGGACGGCACGCTTCGTTACCGAGGCGCCGATCCTGCACTTCTTCTCGGTCCAGTCCGCACGCTATGCGGAGAAGCACCTGCGCCACGGCAAGACGGACCTGGTCGTCTATTACGATCCCAAGCATGCGGTGAACGTCGATCGGATGCTGCGGGCGCTGTCGCGCGGCCTGGACTATTACGAGCCCAACTTCGCCCCGTTCCAGTTCAATCAGGCGCGGATCATCGAGTTCCCGGATTATGCCAAGTTCGCCCAGGCCTTTGCCGGAACGATGCCCTATTCGGAAGGGATCGGCTTCATTGCCGACCTCTCGGACCCCGAGAAGATCGACTACGTCACCTACGTGACCGCCCATGAGCTTGGCCATCAATGGTGGGCACATCAGGAGATCAGCGCCGACATGCAGGGCGGGACGATGCTGGTCGAGTCGCTCGCCCAATATTCCGCGCTGATGGTGATGGAGAAGATCTACGGTCCGGACCAGATCCGGCGCTTCCTGAAGTACGAGCTCGATCGTTACCTGCGCTCGCGCGGCGGCGAGGCGATCGAGGAACTGCCGCTCTACCGTGTCGAGAACCAGGATTACGTTCATTACCGCAAGGGCTCGCTGGTCATGTACCGGCTGAAGGACGAGATGGGCGAGGCGAAGGTCAACGCGGCGCTGCGACGGTTCCTGTATCGCTATCGCTTCAAGGGGGCGCCCTATCCGCGCTCGCTCGATCTCATCGCCGATTTCCGCAAGGAAGCAACGCCCGCGCAGCAGGCGCTGATCACCGACCTGTTCGAACGCATCACGCTCTACGACCTCAAGGCGCGCGACCCGAAGGTGACCAAGCGCGCCGACGGCCGCTGGGACGTGGCAATGACGGTCGAGGCCAAGAAGCTCTACGCCGATGGCAAGGGCCGGGAAACGACGGCTCCGTTCGACGAGCCGGTCGACATCGGCCTGTTCGCCGCGATGCCGGGGCGTGGCAGCTTCGCCCAGAAGGACGTGATCCTGTTCGAGCGGCGGCCGATCCACGCCGGCCAGCAGGTGCTGCACTTCGTCACCACGAAGAAGCCGACCTTCGTCGGGGTGGATCCGTACAACAAGCGGATCGATCGCAACTCGGACGACAATGTGGTGCCGGCAGGCTGATCCGGACGGGCGTTCCGACGCCGGGTAGCTGCGGCCTAGCCCCGCTCAGCTCGCCGTCCGGATGAAGTCGATGAACGCTCGCAGCGGCGGAGGCACGAGGCGGCGGCCGGAATAATAGAGGAAGGGTCCGGAGAAGGGCTGCCACCATGGTTCCAGCACAGGCTCCAGCGCGCCGGAAACGAGATGCGGACGCAGCCAGCCCTCGAACAGCTGGATGATCCCGCAGCCGGCGATCGCCGCATCGACCGCCAGATCGGTGGCGGCACCGACCCGCACGATCAGCGGCCCGCGCGGTTCGACACGGATCACCTCGCCGTCCCGCTCATATTCCCACGGGCTGGTCATGGCGCCGCTGGCGAAACGGCCGAGCAGGCAGGCGTGGTCGAGAAGGTCGCGCGGATGCTCGGGGCGACCGTGGCGATCGAGGTAGGCGGGCGCGGCGGCGGTGGCGAAGCACTGTCGGCGCGGCCCGATCGGCACCGCGATCATGTCCTGCTCGAGCCGCTCGTCGTAGCGGATGCCTGCATCGCAGCCGGACGCGACGACATCGACGAAGCTGTCTTCCGCGACGACCTCCAGGCTGATTTCGGGATAAGCGGCAAGGAAGCCGGGCACGATCGCCGGCAGCACCAGCCGCGCCGCGCTGACCGGCACGTTCAGGCGCAGCGTGCCCGCCGGACGGTCGCGAAAGCCGTTGACGACCTGGAGCGCCGCCTCGACCTCGCCAAGCGCGGGCGCCAGACGATCGATCAACCGCGCCCCCGCCTCCGTGGGCGTGACGCTTCGGGTGGTACGGTGAAGCAGCCGCACGCCCAGCCGGCTTTCCAGCCGGCGCACCGCCTCGCTCAACGTCGATGCACTGGTGCCGCTAGTTCGCGCCGCATCGCGAAAGCCGCGGGCCTGCGCCACCGCGAGGAAGGCGTTCAGGTCGCCGAGGTTCGCATCCATTGTTCGTCAATCCGCACAGCCCGTGCCGATCATGCCGGATTATCGAAGAGGTCGGCAATGCCTAGCTGGTCGTCAGCCAAGGAGAACGCACATGCAATCGATCGATCAGGCCGGCACTTTCAAGCTCGGTGGCCGTACCGTGAAGCGGATCGGCTATGGCGCAATGCAACTCGCCGGTCCGGGCGTGTTCGGCCCGCCGCGGGACCGGGAGGCGGCCCTTGCCGTGCTGCGCGAAGCGGTGGCCGCGGGCGTGGATCACATCGACACCAGCGACTTCTATGGTCCGCATGTCACCAACCAGCTGATCCGCGAAGCTCTGGCGCCCTATCCGCGCGACCTGGCGATCGTCACCAAGATCGGCGCACGGCGGGGTGAGGACGGGTCTTGGCTGCCCGCTTACGAAGCCGGACAGCTGGAGCAGGCGGTCCACGACAATCTGCGCAACCTCGGTGTCGCAGCGATAGAGGTGGTCAATCTGCGGATCATGTTCAGCATCCATGGTCCGGCAGAGGGATCGATTGCCGCGCCGCTCAAGGTGCTGGCTGACCTGCAACGCCAAGGCCTCGTGCGGCACATCGGGCTCAGCAACGTGACAGCCGCGCAGGTAGAGGAGGGGCGCGACATGGTCGAGATCGTCTGCGTGCAGAACCAGTACAACCTCGCCCACCGCGACGACGATCCTCTCGTCCATGCGCTGGCGGAGGATGGTATCGCCTACGTCCCGTTCTTCCCGCTCGGCGGGTTCAGTCCATTGCAGTCGGCCACCCTGTCGGACGTCGCCACGCGCCTGACGGCGACACCCATGCAGGTCGCCCTGGCGTGGCTGCTGCAGCGCGCGCCGAACATCCTGCTGATCCCGGGCACGTCATCCGTCGCCCACCTGCACGAGAACCTGGAGGCGGGATCGTTGGTCCTCCCGCCTGAGGAGGTGGCTGCCCTCGACGGCATTGCCTGAGCCGGGAGTCTGGCCTGAAGGTCCACGGCGCCGACGGAACTGAGGAGGCGGGTTGGCGTCAGCCGCCGGCCACCACCTGTCCGTCGAGCAACTCGATGCGGCGGCGGCAGCGGCCGGAGATATGCTCGTCATGGGTCGAGATCAGGAAGCAGGTGCCGGTCTCGGCATTGATGCGGTCGATGAGGGCCATGACCTGATCGGCGGCCTGCCGATCGAGGTTGCCGGTCGGTTCGTCGGCCAGGACGAGCGCGGGGCGGTTCATCAGGGCACGCGCGACGGCGACGCGCTGACGCTGGCCGCCGGACAAGGCGGCGGGGCGGTAATCCCGGCGGTCGCTCAGGCCGACCGCATCCAGCAGTCCGCGGGCACGGGAGCGCATCTCCGCCGTCTCGCGCCCGGCGGCGGCCGCCGCCGGCATCATCACGTTCTCCGTCGCGGAGAGATCGGGCAGGAGGTGGTGAAACTGGAACACGAAGCCGATATTCCGGCTGCGGAAACGCGTACGTTCCGCATCACTCGCGGTCGCGAGGTCGGTTCCGAGCATCTCGTGCCGGCCGCTGGTTGGGCGCAGCAACGTGCCGAGGATGGTCAGCAGCGTGCTCTTGCCCGATCCCGAGGGGCCGAGCAGCGCGGTCAGCTCGCCCCGCCGCAGATCCAGGTCGATGCCGTGCAGCACGGTCGCGCTCGCCTCGCCCTGCCCGAACGTCTTGGTCAGGCCGCGCGCGGTCAACAGCAGCGGCTCGACAGTCACTGGCCGATCGCCTCGACAGGATCGATGCCGGCAGCTTGCCGGGCCGGCAGCAGGGAGGCGAACGCCGCGGCGATGATCGTCAGCAGGACAGCGATCAGGAACTGACCCTGGGTGCGGTCGATCGGCAGCCCGCCGGGTGCGACCTCACCGATCGGCGGGAAGGAGGCGAGCGTGAACCATGCCAGTAGCGCGCCGGATACGGCGCCGGCCGCGCCGATCAGCGTTCCTTCGAGCACGAAGATCGCGATGACCAGCCGCTTGCTGGCACCCATCGCCCGCATGATCCCCACCTCGCCGCGGCGCCGGACTATCGACAGCAGCATGGCGCTGGCGATGCCGACGACGATGGTGACGAGCGCGAACAGCTTGATGATCGCGCCGGTGCGACCCTGTGCGTCCAGAGCCTCGAACAGCTGCGCGTTCTCGTCGGTCCAGGCGGTCGTCTTCAGCCCGGTGGCGCGGCGCAGCACGGCGGCGATGCGTGGCGCATCGGTGACCGGGTCGACCTTGATCTCGATGCGCGAGATGCCGCTCGGCAAATCGAACAGCGCCCGTGCCGCCGTGAAGTTCATATAGACGGTCTGGCGGTCGGCGCTGGCAATGCCGAGCGCGAAGACGCCGCCGATGCGAAAGCTGCGTTCCCGGTCGCGTTCGGATCGCAGCCGCACGATCTGGCCGACGCGAAGACCCAGATCGCCGGCGAGGGTCCGGCCGATCAGGATGCCGTCGATCGGCAGGTCCGGGCTGCCGGCGACGATCGCGGACGCCACGTCCGCGATCAGCGAGAGGTTGGCGGGCAGCACGCCGACGACACTCACTGCCGCGATCGCCTGCCCCCGTTCGACGAAGGCGTTGCCGCGGATCTGGGGCGACACGCCGATCACGCCCGGCGTTTCGCCGATCAGGGGGATCAAGGGCTGCCACACCGCAATCTGCTCACGCCGGCTGAGATCCCTCTGGACGGCGATCTGCGCACCATCGATCCCGGCCAGTATCGCCGGATCACGCGGCCGCATCTCGAGCACGACGTGCGGGATGCTGCCAACGGTGCGCAGCGTCAGCAAGGTGGCCAGGCCGCCGATCAGTGCGCTCATGAAGATGAACACCGCGACCCCCAGCGCAACGCCCGTCGTCAGCAGGGCCGACTGTCCGGGGCTCGACAGCAGATGCCGGACGGCGATCTTGGCGGCATAGCGCATCGCCTAACCGCGCGGCCGGACCCGGGCACCGGGGGACGCGGCCGCCGGATCTGCCAGGATGCGCATGCCGGGGCGCAGGCCATGGGTGACGATCACGCTTGCGGCAGGCCAGTCCCGGAAGCGGATCGATTGCTCAGTGACCCGGCCGCCGGCATCCACGATGCGCACGCGCGGATTGCTTTCCGCCTGAAGGATGGCGCTGCGCGGGATGCTGACAGCGGCGGGGACGCGATCGACGATGAGGTTGACGGCGACGGTCAGGCCGGCCGGGGCGGTGGTGAGCGGGTCGGCTATGCGCAGTCGCACCTCGCGCGACCCCGTCGCCGGATCGACGCGGGGTTCGATATGGATGATCCGGGCCCGCAGCGGGGCAGGGAGGTTCGGGAGTCCGACCAGAGCCGCTCCGCCGGGGGCGAGTTCGGCTGCATAGATCTCGTCCACCTCCGCCGTCACCTCGGGCGCGGTGAGGTCCGCCAGGCGATACACCACCGTGTCGGCGCCGATCGTCTGGCCGGGATCGACGGGCCGTTCCAGAATGATCCCGGAAAAAGGCGCGAGCAGTTCATAGCGTGCACGCACTTCACGGGTCTGGGTGACGGCCGCCAGGCGGCGCCGCAGTTCCTGCTCACCTTCTTCCACGGCAAGTCGCGCCTGTTCGCGTCGCTGGCGGGTGGTGAAATCCCCGAGCGCTTCGAACCGAACCGCATCACGCCGGGCTTGGGCCAGGATAGCGCGCTGGGTCGCGACAGCGGCCTGCGCTTCGGCGATGGCGGCGCGCTGCGGCGCATCGTCGATACGGGCGAGCAGGGCGCCCGCCGACACGCTGTCGCCGACGTCGAGGGGCAGGGCAGTCAGTGTGCCGCTCACCGGCGCCTGCACGGCGACCGACAGCCGCGGGCGGATGTTTCCGTTCACCGCCAGCAGGCGCGTTGCCGGGGCACGCCGGATCTCGATGACGTCGACCGCAGGCGGGCGCGGCCAGAACGCCCAGGCGAGCGCGGCGACAAGGCCGAGCGCCAGCAACGCCGCGGCGACAAGCCTGCTAGTCTTCATCCCCGCTGTGCCAGTTCACCCGCGTCTGCGTCAGTGCTCCTTGCGTCCCCACTCGCGGTTTATGCCGAGCGCGGCCAGCGTGCAGGCCGCGCCCGACAGTAGATAGGCGCCGACGGAAATCAGGCCGAAGTTGCTGGCGAGCAGCAGGGCCGCCAGGGGCGCGAAGCCGGCGCCGATGAACCAGGCCGCGGTCGCGGTGGTGCCGGCGCCGGTATAGCGATGGCGCGGCGAAAAGCTGCTGTTCATCGCTCCGGAGGACTGGCCGAAGGACAGGCCCAGCAGGATGAAGCCGAGCATCATATACACCCACTCGCCGGTCGGGCCCTTGTCGAGCAGCTGCGGGGCGAAGCCGCTATAGGCTCCGATCAGGGCAGCGGACACGCCGAGCAGCGTGCGCCGGCCGACCCGATCGGCGATGAAGCCGGAGAGGATCACCGCCACGATGCCGACACCCGCGCCGACGATCTCGATCATCAGGAAGCGCGTCGCCGTCTCGCGACCGGTCAGCACCACCCAGGAAAGCGGGAAGACGGAGACGAGGTGGAAAAGCGCGAAGCTCGCCAAGGGAGCGAACGCGCCGAGGATCACCGTCCGCCCTTCCTGCCGAAACATCTCGCCGACCGGAGAGGGCTGTAGCTCGCGGCTCTCGAACAGTTCCTCGAACTCTGGGGTCGAGATCAGCCGGAGTCGGGCGAAAAGAGCCACCACGTTGATGACGAAGGCGACAAAGAACGGATAGCGCCAGCCCCAGTCGAGGAAGTCGGCCGGTTGCAGGGTGGTGAGGAGGAACGCGAACACCGCGGCGGCGACCAGCAGGCCGATCGGAGCGCCGAGTTGCGGGATCATCGCGAACCAGCCGCGCCGTTCCTCAGGGGCGTTGAGCGACAGCAGCGCGGGGAGCCCGTCCCACGTCCCGCCTTGCGCGAACCCCTGGCCGATCCGGAAAAGCGCCAGGATCGCCACCGCGAAATTGCCGACCTGGGCGTGGCTCGGCAGGAACGCCATCGCCGCGGTGGACCCGCCGAGCAGGAACATGGCGATGGTCAGCTTCACGCCGCGGCCGTACCGCTGGTCGATCCACATGAACAGGAGCGCGCCGAAGGGGCGGGCGACGAACGCAAGCGAGAAGATCGCGAAGGAGTAGAGGGTGCCGGTAACGGCATCGACGTAGGGGAAGATCAGCGAGGGGAAGACCAGGACCGAGGCGATCGCGTACACGAAGAAATCGAAGAATTCCGAGGACCGGCCGATGATGACGCCGACGGCGATCTCCCCCGGACGAACCTTATGCTCGCGCGCGTTGACGAGGCGGGCGTCACGCTCCAGAGGGGTCGAACTGGCGCTGCCAATGGTCGTGCTTACCATCCGTCGCATCCCTCTTTCGACAAGCTCCAGGTGGCCTATAGCATCGACGCGGCGATGCAACGATGCCGGTTCGGGCGATTCACGGTAGCGGGCGCAAATCGGCGTGGTGTTGACCTGCGTCAACGTCTGTACGACTGCGGCGGGGGATACGGGGAGCAGATGAGCAAACCAGGATCCAGATTCTTTCACCCGGCTGCGCTGCTGCCCGTGCTTGCCTTGTCGCCGCTGCTCGCAGGATGCAGCAACATGGTGGTGATGAATCCGACCGGCGACATCGCTGTCCAGCAGCGCAACCTCATCCTGTTCTCGACCGGCGTCATGCTGCTGGTCGTCGTGCCGGTCATGGTCCTGACCGTGCTGTTCGCCTGGCGCTATCGCCAAGGCAATCCGGACAAAACCTACGATCCCGATTTCGATCACTCGACGACCCTGGAGCTCATGATCTGGGCTGTGCCGCTGCTCATCATCATCGCGCTGAGCGCCGTCACCTGGACGAGCACGCACCTGCTCGATCCGTTCCGCCCGCTCGATCGGATATCACCTGGCAAGCCGGTGCCGCCCAACACGAAGCCGCTCGACGTCCAGGTCGTGGCGCTCGATTGGAAGTGGCTGTTCATCTACCCCGAACAGGGCATCGCCACCGTCAACGAACTGGCGCTGCCGGTCGACGTGCCGGTGCGCTTCTCGATCACCTCGACCAGCCAGTTCAACACCTTCTACGCGCCGACCATGGCGGGCATGATCTATGCCATGCCGGGCATGCAATCGATGCTGCACGCCGTGCTGAACAAGCCGGGCGATAGCTGGGGCTATTCCGGCAACTTTACCGGCCGCGGCTATTCCGACATGCGGTTCAAGTTGCGCGGCATGGCCCGGACCGACTTCGACCGCTGGGTCGCAGGCGTGAAGGGTGGCGGCGGCGCGCTCGTGCCCACCAACTACGTGGTGCTGGAAAAGCCGAGCGAGAAGGTGCCGGTGATGCGGTTCGCCAACGTCTCGCCCGGCCTGTTCGATCGCGTGCTCAATCGCTGCGTCGAACCCGGCCAGACGTGCATGGTCGACATGATGCGCGGCGACATGGCGCGCGGCGGCGGCCACCCGCACGAAACGCGCGCCGGCGGCGGCATGCCGGCCGGCCGCGCCACCGCTCCGCCGCCAGGCGACAAGCCCACGCCGGCGCTGGAAAAGGAAGCGGGCGAGAAGGGCTCAAGCCCCAACGTCACCAAGCCGGCGCAGCCCGGTGCGCCCGGACGGCGCGATCCCGGTCAGAACCGCAACCGCGACATGTCCGCCATCGAGCCTCGCCACAACCACGGCGCGTTGCGCGCCGAGCGGGTTTGATCCCGTGCGATCCGGAACAGCCATGACAGACCACAGCCTCCTTCAGACGGTATTTGGGCGCCTCACCTGGGAAGCGTTCCCGATCCACGAACCGATCCTGCTGACCACCTTCATCGTCGTGGTCCTGCTCGGGCTGGGGCTCGTCGGCGCCGTCACACGCTACCGGCTGTGGGGCTATCTCTGGAGCGAATGGTTCACGAGCGTCGACCACAAGAAGATCGGGATCATGTACATGATCCTCGGCATCATCATGCTGCTGCGGGGCTTCGCGGACGCCCTGATGATGCGATTGCAGCAGGCGATCGCGTTCGGGGATAATCCCGGCTACCTGCCGGCCCACCATTTCGACCAGATCTTCACCGCCCACGGGACCATCATGATTTTCTTCGTGGCGATCCCGCTGGTCGTCGGGTTGGTCAACTACGTCATGCCGCTGCAGATCGGCGCCCGCGACGTGGCCTTCCCGTTCCTCAACAATCTGAGCTTCTGGCTGACCGTGTCGGGGGCGCTCCTGGTGATGACCTCGCTCTTCGTCGGCGAGTTCGCCCGCACCGGCTGGCTTTCCTATGCGCCGCTATCCGGACTGGCCTATAGCCCGGATACTGGCGTCGACTATTACCTATGGTCCCTGCAGATAGCCGGGCTGGGGACGACCCTGTCCGCGATCAACATGGTCGCCACCATCATCAAGATGCGGGCGCCGGGCATGACGATGATGAAGATGCCCGTCTTCTGCTGGACGGCGCTATGTTCCAACGTGCTGGCGATCGCCATCTTCCCGGCGCTGACCGCGGCCTTCTTCCTGATGATCCTGGATCGCTACGCCGGCACCAATTTCTTCACCAACGATCTCGGCGGCGCGCCGATGATGTACTGGAACATGGTGTGGATCTGGGGCCATCCCGAGGTCTACGTGCTGGTGCTGCCGGCGTTCGGCATCTTCTCCGAGATCACGTCGACCTTCACCGGCAAGCGCCTGTTCGGCTATTCGTCGATGGTCTACGCGACGGTTGTCATCACCATCCTGTCCTACCTAGTCTGGCTGCACCACTTCTTCACGATGGGTGCGGGGCCGAGCGTCAATTCCTTCTTCGGCATCGCGACGATGGTGATCGCGATCCCGACCGGCGCCAAGATCTTCAACTGGCTGTTCACGATGTACCGGGGCGACATCCGCTTCGAGCTGCCGATGATGTGGGTCGTCGCGTTCATGCTGACTTTCACCGTCGGCGGCATGACCGGCGTGCTGCTCGCCATTCCGCCCGCCGATTTCGTGCTGCACAATTCGCTGTTCCTGGTGGCGCACTTCCACAACGTCATCATCGGCGGCGTCGTGTTCGGCCTCTTCGCGGGGATGGTCTACTGGTTTCCCAAGGCGTTCGGCTTCAAGCTCGATCCCTTCTGGGGCAAGGTCGCCTTCTGGGGCTGGGTGATCGGCTACTGGATCGCATGGACGCCGATCTACGTCGTCGGGCTGATGGGCACGACGCGGCGGGTCAACCACTTCGACGATCCCACGCTCCAGCCCTGGTTCGTGGTCGCGGCGATCGGCGCGGTCATCATCCTGATCGGCATCCTCGGCTTCGTGATGAGCATCGTCATGGGGTTCGTGAAGCGTCGTGAGCTGGCCGACACCACCGGCGATCCCTGGAACGGGCGCACCCTCGAATGGTCGACGACATCGCCGCCGCCGGCCTACAATTTCGCATTCACGCCGGTCGTGCACGATCTCGACGCCTGGTACGACATGAAGAGCCGCGGCTATGACCGGCCGGCGGACGGCTACCGCCCGATCCACATGCCACGCAATACGGGCGCGGGGGTGATCCTGGCCGGGCTGGCCCTGGTCTTCGGGTTCGGCATGGTCTGGTACATGTGGTGGTTGGCGGCGGTGAGCTTCGCGGGCCTGGTGGCGGTCGCGATAGGCCACACCTTCAACATGAACCGCGACTACTTCATCCCCGCGGACGAGGTCGCCCGGACCGAGGGCAAGAGCCTCCCGCTTGCCGCAGGAGCCTGACATGAGCGACCACGCTCAGGACACGGCGGAAAAGGCGGTTACTTGGCACCTCGCCGAGGAGGAAGACCATGATCATGGCGGCAGCGGCGCCACGATCCTAGGCTTCTGGATCTACCTGATGAGCGACGCGCTCATCTTCGCGTCGCTCTTCGCCATGTTCGGCGTGGTCAGCACCAGCTACGCAGGCGGCCCGGTCCCGCGCGAGATCTTCGACCTGAAGCTGGTCGCGCTCAACACCGCCTTTCTGCTCGCCTCCTCGATCACCTTCGGTCAGGCCATGCCGCACATGGAACGGGGGCAGGTCGGTCCGACGCGGTTGTGGCTGGCCATCACCGGTCTGCTCGGCGCGGCGTTCATCGCGGTCGAACTGTACGAGTTCAGCCACCTGATCGCGGAGGGTGCCGGCCCGCAGCGCAGCGCCTTCCTCTCGGCCTTCTTCACGCTGGTCGGCACGCACGGCGCGCACGTCACCGTCGGCCTGATCTGGATCACGGTAATGCTGCTGCAACTCGGCCGCCACGGCCTCAGCCAGCCGATGAAGCGGCGGCTGATCTGCCTGTCGATGTTCTGGCACTTCCTGGACATCATTTGGATCGGGGTGTTCACCTTCGTCTATCTGTTTGGAGTTCTTCGGTGAGCCAGTCCGAGACGCCGACGGAACCGGGCGTGCACCAACAAAGCGAGCCGCACGGGCACGGCGACACCCACGGTCACGGCAGCCGGCGTGGTTACCGGATCGGCACGCTCCTATCGATCGTGCTCACGGTCATTCCGTTCTGGCTCGTCATGTCTGGCGTGCTGCAGAATCCGGGACTGACGGCGGTGCTGATCTTCGCGATGGCGTTCATCCAGATCGTCGTCCACGTCGTGTGCTTCCTCCATCTCGACACGCGGTCGGAGGGAGGGTGGACCTTGCTCGCCTTCCTGTTCACCGCCGTCATCGTGTTCCTGACGATCGGCGGGTCGATCTGGGTAATGTACCACCTCAACACCAACATGATGCCGATGCCGGACAACATGGTCGGCAGGATGCGGTGAACGGACGGCCGGAGAGCGGGCGGCCGCCCGATCTATCGGCCAAGCGGTGGAAGCGGTGGAGCCTCCTGGCGGCGTGCCTGCTGCTGGCGGCGATCTTCCTCGCCCTCGGCGTTTGGCAGGTCGAACGGCGCACGTGGAAGCTCGCCTTGATCGAGGCGGTAGAGGCGCGGGTTCACGCGCCTGCCGTGCCCGCCCCGCCGCCGGCATCGTGGCAGAGCATCGATGCGGCCCGTGATGCCTACCGGCACGTAGCGGCACGGGGGCGGCTGCTCAACGATCGCGAGACGCTCGTCCAAGCATTGACCGAGCACGGCGCCGGCTATTGGGTGGTGACGCCGCTGGTCGACGAGCGTGGCTTCGTGGCACTCGTCAATCGCGGCTTCGTCCCGCCGGAACGGGCAGAGGCGCGGACACGCGCCGAAGGACTGCCGCAAGGTCCCACCACCATCGTCGGCCTGCTCCGTCCCAGCGAACCCGGTGGACGTTTCCTGCGCCTCAACCGGCCAAGCGAGGAACGGTGGTTCTCCCGCGACGTGGCGGCAATTGCGGCCGCCAGGAGGCTGAAACACGTGGCGCCCTATTTCATCGACGCCGATGATCAGCCGGTGGCCGGGGGCTGGCCGATGGGCGGGCTGACCGTGCTGTCCTTCCCGAACAATCACCTCATCTACGCGCTGACCTGGTTCGGCTTGGCTGCGCTCTCGGTTGCCGGGGTGGTGCTGGTGCTTCGGAGTGAGGGGGAGGACCGCCGATGACGAGTTACGATCGCCGGGTGCGGGCGCTTGCGATTGCGCTGGCGGGGCTCGCCGGCTTCGTGGACGCTCTGGCCTTCGTCGCCATGGGCGGGTTCTTCGCTTCGTTCATGAGCGGGAACTCGACCCGCCTCGGCGTCGGGATCGCCCAGCACTCCGCTCCGGCGCTTTTTGCGGGCATGCTGATCGCCAGTTTCGTGGCGGGCGTGGTCGGCGGCTCCCTCCTTGGACGTCGCGCGGGAGCGCGCCAGCGCCCCGTGGTGCTCCTCCTCGTCGCGGGATTGCTGGCGGGCGGTGCGGCGCTGTCGGCGTTCGGTCTGGTTACGGTGGCCGTCTGCTTCGCGGCGGCGGCGATGGGGGCCGAGAATGCTGCGTTCGAAGCGGAGGGGGAGGTCCGCTTCGGCCTCACCTACATGACCGGCACCCTGGTGAAGATCGGGCAGCGGGTCGCGACGGTCCTGCTCGGCGGGAACGGAGCGGGGCTCGGGCTCTACCTGACGCTCTGGGGAGCGCTCGTCGCCGGCGCTGCTCTCGGCACGGCACTCTACCCGCTCGTCGGGCTCAGCGGGCTGTGGGGAGCAGCCGCCTTCGCCCTTGCCGCCGCATGTCTGGACTGGAGACCTGCGCCGTTACGGGTGCGCGCCTAGCCGGACTCCCGCGTTCGCCTGCGTTCCGTCTACTCGATAGCGGCGCTGCGCCGGATCGCCAGGGCGACGCCTGCCCAATCGATGTCGTCCCCTTCGGCGGCAATGACCGATCGGAGGTGATCGCGCACGATGCCGAGCACCGGCATCGGCGTGCGATGCATCGTCGCCGCGGCATCGACGAGGGTCATGTCCTTCAGGCCGAGCGGTGCGGCAAAGCCGGCCGGCCTGAACCGGTCCTCCACCAGGATTTCACCGTATGTCCGGTAGACCGGCGCATCGAACAGGGTGCCCGTGAGAACCTCGAGCAGCATCCGTCGGTCGACGCCGCCTTTCTCCGCCAGCGTCATCGCCTCTGCCATGGCCTCGATCGCCGCCATGATCATGAAGTTGCCGCTCAGCTTGACGAGATTGGCGGCGGAGGGACGCTCGCCGATGCGGAAGGTGCGCTGGCCGATCGCGGTGAACAGGGGATCGCAGCGATCGAGATCGGCCGAGGCGCCGGCAGCGACCACGAACAGCTTGCCTGCCTCGGCCGCGATGGGGCGGCCGAATACGGGTGCGGATACGAAGCCGCTTGGGCCGGCATCGCCGGCCAGCAGGTCGGCGAGAGCGATGCCGATCGTACTGTGCGAAACGTGGAGCGCGGGCGCACCGAGGATGCCGCCGTCGCCGTAGACGATCGCCTCCACCGCGCGGTCGTCCGCGAGCATGGACATCACCACGTCTCCAGTCGCCGCTTCGGCGGGGGAGGCTGCTCGCTTCGCACCCGCCGCGACGAGTGGCTCGGCTTTGCCGGCAGACCGGTTCCACACGGTCACGTCATGGCCGCCCTTGATCAGGTTGGCAGCCATCGCGCTGCCCATCTGGCCGAGGCCGATGAAGCCCACCTTCATTTCGGCTCTCCCATGTGCGCCGCGAACGCGGCAGCAAACCGGGGATCCCATCGGGAGAGGGCGGGGCGGTTCGCGATGATGTCGCCCGCGCTCCAGGCGATCCGCCGCTCGTCCATCTCGCGCGAGACGTCGTTGTCTGGGCACAGGATGTAGAAGTCGCCTCGCGCCATGCCTTCCAGCATGAAGTCGGCGACCTGTTCCGCGGTCCACGCGCCGGGCGGCTTCTCCACGATGCCGCGGCGACGGCTGAAGCCGGTATAAGTGAAGCCGGGGATCAGCAGATGGGCGCTGATCCTGCCTTCGGTCGCTAGCAGATCGTGGGCAAGGCTTTCGGTCAAAGCCTTCAGGCCTGCCTTGCTGACATTGTAGGCGGTGTCGCCGGGAGGCAGGGTAACGCCCTGCTTGGAACCGGTGTTGACGACGGTGCAGGGCCAGTTCGCCGCGATCATGTCGGGCAGGAAATGCTGCACGCCGTAAAGCGCGCCCATCAGGTTGGTGGCGATCGTGCGCTGCCACACCGCCGCGCCGGCCAGGATCCCGCCGCCGCCCTCCTGCCCGGCATTGTTCATCAGCAGCGATACGGGACCGAGCGCGTCGGCCGCATGCTTCAGATCGATGACCTGCGCCTCGTCGCTCACGTCGACTCGAAGCGTATCGGCGGCGATACCCTGCGCGTGCAGCACGTCCGCTGCGCTGCGGAGTTGTTCCTCGTCGATGTCGGCGAGCAGCAGGCGCATGCCGGCCGAGCCGAGGCGTTCCGCCACGGCCAGTCCGATGCCGCTCGCGCCGCCGGTGATGACCGCGACATGATCGGCGGCAATGGCGGGGTGCTCGGTCATGACGATCTTCCTCAGTTCGGCACGGGCGCGTCGGCAGGGATCAGTCCCTCCTGCCTCAATTCCTCCCAGACCGCTCTGGCGACAGGTGCCGCCATCAGTGCGGCGTTCTCCCGGACCTTCTCGGGCCGCTTGGCCCCCGGGATGATGGCGGCGACAACCGGGTGCGCCGCGCAGAACTGAAGCGCGGCGGAGCGGATGTCCGCGCCGTGGCGCTCGCAGATCGCGGCGATGCGGTCGCGCTTCGCCACCATCTCCGGAGGCGCATCCTGATATTCGAAGGTGCGGCCGCCCGCGAGTAGACCGGAATTGTACGGTCCGCCGACCACGACGTGGACGCCCCGGTCCGCGCACATCGGGAACAGCCGATCGAGCGCCGGCTGGTTGAGCAGGCTGTAGCGACCGGCAAGCAGGAAAACGTCGGGATCGGCCTCCTCCAGCGCGCGGACGCAGGGGTCGGTGAGGTTCACGCCCAGTCCCCAGCCCTTGATCACGCCCTGATCGCGCAACTCGGTAAGGGCTCGGAACGCGCCGCTCCTGGCGACCTCGAACTGCTCCTCCCACTCATCGCCGAGATGATCGGCGGCGAGGTCGTGGACGAACGCGATATCGATCTGCGCCAGGCCGAGGCGCTGGTAGCTGTCCTCCACAGAGCGCATGGTCGCATCGTAGGAGTAATCGGTCTGTACCCGGAACGGCAGACCGTCCTTGAACGGCGGGTTTTCGGGACGGCTGGGATCGGGACGCAGCAGCCGGCCGACCTTGGTCGAGAGCACGAATTGTTCGCGCGGGTAGCGGCGCAGGATCGTGCCGAAACGATGTTCCGAAAGCCCGCTGCCGTAATGCGGGGCGGTATCGTAGTAGCGCACCCCACTTTCCCAGGCGGCGACGAGGGCCGCTTCGGCGGTCCGTTCGTCCACCACGTCGAACATGTTGCCGAGCGGCGCACCGCCGAAGCCGAGCGGGCCGGGGGGAGCGAAGTGGGGCATGGCAGATCCTTCGGATCGAGAGCGAAAGTTTGCTGGCAAAGCGCAAGGCTTGCGCGCTCGTTCCAAGCCCGCGAACTCTTTGCCGGCATCCACGCTGAAAACGCGTCGAGACTGCGGGTGGCCGGGCAGCGTCTGAAGCGGTGTCTACCCTACGCCGATGTTGGCGGCGCGCCGCTTGGCCTTGGCCAGCAGTTGGTAGCAACGTCGCGGGGCGCCGGAATGACCCGGCGCCCTTGCAGTCCTACTTGGGTGCGTTCGCCTCGCCCATCTCAGGTGCTTCCTTGGTATTGTCGGCCCCGCCGAAATCACCGTCGGTGGTCCGGCCCGCGCCCAGGCCTGCGCCGAGATCCGCGCCGGTGACCGGATCCAGGCTCGGATCGGACATGGTGCGCGCAGCCAGCTTGTCGACCAGCTTCGCATCGCTGCGGTCGAGGTCCACCGTCGCCGTACCAGCGCCACCGTCGATCGGCATGGTCTGCGTCAGGTCGTCGATCCGGTCCCACTGCGGGCCCGAGTTCCAAGAGCCCGTCATGTCGCCTTCGCCCTGGGAAGTGTTGACGTAGACGTTCGCATATTTCTCGACGCCCGGCAGCTTGCCCGCCGGGAAGTTGTCCTCGATCGCGTACAGCGCCTTTTCGAACGACTTCTGATGCGCGATCTCGCGAGTCATCAGGAAGCCGAGGGCTTCCCTGATCCCGGGATCGTCGGTGATGTTGATCAGCCGTTCGTAGACGATCTTCGCCCGGCTTTCCGCCGCGATGTTCGAGCGGAGATCCGCGGTCGGTTCCGATCGGCTGTCGATGTACGCCGCGGTCCAGGGAACGCCGGCGGAGTCGATGAGCGCGGGGCCGCCGCCGAACAGCAGCGCCTCCTTGGCGCTGACGCCGCTCGCGCCGATGCTGCGGTAAAGCTCCGCTTCCTCCATCGCGCCTTCGGCCAGCTGGGCCTTGATGCCCTTGTTGAGCATCGCGACGATCGATCCGATGACCTCGAGGTGGCTGAGCTCCTCGGTGGCGATGTCGAGCAGCATGTCCTTGCGGCCAGCATCGTCTTCACCAAGCCCCTGGGTGAAGTAGCGCATCGCTGCGGCAAGTTCGCCGTCGGCACCACCGAACTGTTCCAGCATCATCGTGGCAAGCTTAGGATTGGGCTCGGCGACGCGCACGGTATATTGAAGCCGCTTATTGTGCATGAACATGGGGAGACCTCCTGGGAGAGAGGCCGCTTAACCCTTATGCTCAGCGAGATGTTCCAGTTGTTACGCCGAAAGATCGAGAAAATACAATGCTTTAACTCAGATCAATGCCAGCGTTAGTCTATAGTCTGGCTTGAAGAACTTGCGGGGTGCGGATGGGCGGTGTTGCTGATCGACACGTCACGCCGTCTGAGCGTCGGCGATCTCCACCGTGTGGCGGTTTCGAGCGATCTCTTCGGCGAAACGGGTGATGGCATCGGACAGAGGCGGGAGCAGTCGTCCGCGTTCGCTCCCGAGCGGCGTGTAAGCAGGCCGTGTATCGGCGGCGGACAGCTCAGCGCTGGGCACCGGCTCGATCAACCCTGCGTCGAGCCCGCAGGCGGAGGCGATCCGGCCCGCAAAATCGGCCAGGCTGACGGGCTCACCGTTAGACAGGTGCCAGCACCCGGCCTCGCCATCGATCGCGAGGTCGAGCACGGCATCGCAGAGATCCGGAACATAGGTCGGCGACACGACCACATCGGTCGCGACGCGCAGACGGTGTCTCTCGTCGAGGGAGGCAACGACCTGCATCGGCAAGTTGCGAGGATCGAAGGGCGTGAAGAAGCCGGCCGTCCGAACGATCAGGTGAGAGCCGGGCAGCGCGGCGATGGCGCGTTCCGCCTCGGCCTTGCTTCGCCCCAAGGCGTTGCGAGGACCAAGCAGCGAGGTTTCGAGATACGGCTCGGCGGCAAGCCCGTCGAAGACGAGGTCGCTCGAGAAGCTGACGGTCGGGATGCCACGCTCCGCACAGAGCCGGCAGAGCAGTTCGGCACCTTCGCTGTTCGCACGCAAGCAGGCGTCCGGGTCGCTTTCGGCTTCGTCGATGCGGGCCCAGCCGGCGGCGTTGATGACCACCCAGGGGCGGTACGTGTCGAGGGCCGAGGTGATGCTGGCGGGGCTGTCGAGATCGAGCTCGCTGCGCCGCGTCGCGACATGATGGAGATCGCGGTGGCGGCATGCCGCGGCGAGCGCCCCGCCGAGCATGCCGTTCGCCCCGACGATCAGGATCGGCGCTGGTGCTGCCACGGCCGGCGACTTGGCTGCCGAATGCTCTCGTAGCGGTGCCGGGCGGGAGACGGGCGCGTGGTGAAGCCGGATCGGCCGGGACCACCAGCCTGTGCCGGCCAGCACCGGATGGAGGCGAGACGGACCGCCCACAGCAAGGGTGCGCAGCAGGCCAGCCAGCGCGGTCGGCCGCGGCGCCCCGCCGGTAATGTCGAAAGCGCCTGGCTCGTAGGTGCCGGGCGCGGTCAGCAGGGTGTTCCAGCCGCAACTACCGAACAGCGCCCAACTGGTGATCGCCCGGAGGTCCATGCCTTCGCCGCGCAGTTCCTGTGCGGTGCGCCAGGCCTGGTAGGTCCAGCGCATCTGCTCTTCCCGGGTGCTGCCATTGTGCACCTCGGTGACCGCCAGCGCGATGCCGTAGCGGTTCCATGCCTCCCGCAAGACGCCGCTCAGCCCGGCTGGAGGCGGCTGCAACGCACGCACGCCCTCGATGTCGACGAAGGATCGCACTTCGTTGCTGCCGTGCAGCGCTGCCGGGTAGAGATCGACGCGGTGATCGAGGAACCGGTCGCTGGTCAGATAATGATTCACGCCGATCACGTCCGGCGGGTAGGGATCGTCGGCGATGCGGCGGAGCCGGTCTCCGAAGCCGAAGTCGCACAGGCGCTGCCACAGCATGTGATCGGGCGTGACGCGGCCGCACAGAAGATCCCAACCCATCCATCGCCGGGCGTTGTCGAACGCCGCCTGCTCCCGGAGCGCCGCAGTTGCGTAGGTTCGCCCGAGATCATCGGTCTGGATCAGTCTGGCGCCCGAATTGAGCCGACGGACCTCGCGCATTGCCAGCCGCACGCCGTCGATCTGATTGAGAAGGGCGAGCCAGAAGGAGCGCTCTTTCCGATGATGGGGATACCAGTGGCCGTACAAGGCGGAGAAGCGGGCCGTCGTCACCGGTTCGTTGACCGGCGTCCAATTCTCGATCCAGGCGTAGCGTTCGGCGACATGGCGTGCGTGGCGCGCGAGGCCGTCCGCGAAATCGTCGGCCAGCAGATCGGTATAGCGCGGGCCGCTGCCATGATGGACGAGACCGGCGATCAGGCCGATGTCGAGCTGGCGCAGCTTGTCCAGGCGCTGGTCGTGGCATTGCCAATTCAGCTGGTCGGGCCGGTCCGGCGACACATGCTCCCACAGTACCGGGTATCGCAGCGTGCGGATGCCCAGCTCCGCCACCAACTCGAGATCGGACAGTCGGTCATGGTGGCCGCTGTCGACGAATTGATCCCGGTACGTCTCGCCGACCCGATTGACGGTGCATTCCAGCCCGCCCCAGAGCTCAAGATCGCCCACGCGCCAATCGTCCTTCGTCATTCCGACCCTTAGCTACGATAGGTGACGCATACCAAGCAGATATCACAAGGGGTAAATCGTCTTAACTTGGTTTAAGATCTGATGTTTGCTGATCGTATCGTGGGATTAGTCCGGAACCGCCCGACTTTCATCACGTTCTAGAGCCCGTACAAACAGGGCTTGTTTATGGGGCGGCATCATACTCTAGCGCACCCGGCGTCACTCGAATGATGCGCGACGACTATGTGCAGCCGATCGTCTCGCCGGTGGTTTGGCCGGCGGAACGACCAAAGGCCTATGACGTCATGGTCGTAGGCGCCGGCTTCGCTGGGGCGGTCATGGCGGAGCGGCTGGCGGCGGGTTCGGGTAAGCGCGTGCTGGTGGTCGATCGTCGGCCGCATGTTGCCGGCAATGCCTTCGATCACCTGGATGCGACCGACATCCTCATCCATCGCTACGGGCCGCACATCTTCCATACGAACAGCCGCGAGATCGTCGACTATCTGTCCAGATTTACCGCCTGGCGGCCGTACGCGCACCGCGTGCTGGCAAGCGTCGATGGCATGCAGGTGCCGATCCCCATCAACCGCACCACCCTGAACGCCCTCTATGGCCTCGATCTCGCCTCCGATGTGGACGCCGCCGCTTACCTGGCTTCGCGTGCCGAGCCGGTCGACACCGTCCGAACCTCCGCCGACGTCGTCGTTTCCGCAGTCGGCAGGGAGCTCTACGAAAAGTTCTTCCGTGGCTATACGCGCAAGCAGTGGGGCGTCGATCCGTCGGAACTCGACAAGTCGGTGGCGTCGCGTGTGCCGACGCGCACCAACACCGACGATCGTTACTTCACGGACAGCTTCCAGGCCATGCCGGCGGAGGGCTATACCCGGATGTTCGAACGGATGCTCGATTATCCGAACATCGATCTGCTGCTGGGTGTGGACTATGCCGAGGCACGGGAGGCCTACTCTCACGATAGTCTCGTCTTCACCGGCCCAATCGACGAATATTTCGACTACCGCTTCGGGAGGCTTCCGTACCGGTCGCTGCGGTTCCAGCACGAGACCGTGGATCGCGACAAGTTCCAGGACGTGGCGGTCGTCAACTATCCGTCCGAAGACATTCCTTATACGCGCATCACCGAATACAAGCATCTGACCGGACAGGTCAGCACCAAGACCAGCATCTCCTACGAATACCCGTCGGTCGAGGGTGATCCCTGTTACCCTATACCGCGTCCGGAGAACCAGGCGCTCTTCAAACGCTACGAAGCACTCGCGCTGGCTGAGCCCAACGTTGTGTTCGTCGGGCGCCTAGCAACCTACCGCTACTATAACATGGATCAGGTCGTCGGGCAGGCGCTGGCCACCTATCGCCGTCTGTCTGCGCCGAAATCCGGGAACGTGCGTCCTGCCACGGTCATCGAGCGCAAGCAGGTCGTGTATTCGGAGTAGACCGCTTAGACGACGAAGCAAAGCGTAACGAAAGGGCGGAGAGACTTCGTGCTTGGCCCGACTTCTCTCGGTCAGTCCGTAAACATCGCAATGGAGAATGATGATGAAGAAACTTGTACTTGGCATGTCGGCCCTGGCTTGCGCCGGTCTTTCGCTACCTCTGCTGGCTCAGGACACGTCCGGCGCCGCCGGGTCGATGTCCGCCGAGGCCGTTGGCGCTGCGCCGATGACCGGCACGCCCTCGGCCAGCTATGTGGCCTGGGCGGCAGACGGCGACATGTACGAGCTCCAGTCGAGCAAGCTCGCGCTCTCGAAGAGCAAGAACGCGCACGTTCGGATGATGGCACAGCAGCTCATCGCCGATCATACCAAGACCACCAAGTCATTGATGGCAGCCCTGCCCAAGACCGAACCGAAGGTGCCGAAGCCGCCCAAGAAGCTGTCCGCCGAAAACGAAGCGATGGTCGCGCAGTTGCGGGCAGCATTGGGAAACAGCTTCGACACGCTCTACCTCCAGCAGCAGGCACAGGCGCACCAGAAAGCCTGGTCGCTCCACAAGGGGTACGCCACCGACGGCACCGATCCGGCGCTGAAGCAGGTCGCGACGTCGGCAGTGCCGATCATCGAGGCGCACATCCAGCACCTGAAGAGCGCACCGGCGAGCTAGTCCGGTACGAAGAGCCAGTAACGGCAGACGATCTGGCGGGCGGCTTCACCGTCGCTCGCCATTTCTCCGGGATCAGGATTCCAAGTTCGCGATGCACGAGAGGACCCATCATGTGTCCGGAGCGACCATCCTCATCGTCGAGCCCGACGCCTTTGTCGGCGGCTATATTCGCATCGTCCTCGATGCCGCCCGGACCGCGGTGATCGGTCCGATCGGATCCATTGCGGAAGCGAGCGCTCTGGTCGATGCCGGTGCGGCTGTCGATGGGGTGGTGCTCAGTTGCGAGCTCTCCACCGCCGATCATCATCGTTGGGCCGAGGCGTTGCGCCGGAACGGCATCCCCCATGTCTTCACCCGGGTTCGATCCCCGGCAACGTCCCTGATCTCATCGAGCGGTGCCCCGGTGTTGAACTGGCCGTTCGCGGCCTATCAGGTCGTCGGTGCCCTCGCAGAGCTGATCGGCGGCACGAGCAAGCCGGATCGATCAGCCGCGGTGCCGATCGGGCTCGATCCCGCAGTCCAAGCGGCGCAGATTGGAAGGCACATACCCGTGACACGGGACGTTGGGACCTGATGGCACGCTATCATCTCCACCTCCACAACAGCATCGGCTTCGTACGCGACGAAGAGGGGGCCGAGTTCCAGGATCTTGAGGAGGCCCGTTCCAGCGCGGTCGACAGCGTGCGATCCATCCTCTGCGAAGAGGTCGAGCAGGGCGTCATCGACCTGCGCGGATGGATCGACATAGCCGACCCTGGCGGCGACTTGCTCGCCTCGATACGCTTCGCCGAAGCTGTCGAACTTCGGCTGGACGGAGAGGAGTCATGATCGAGCGGCATTTTGCGCGCCTCAGGGCACGCGACGTCGTCGATGCGGCGGAGGAAGAGGCGATACGCTCCGCCATTTCGGAGATCAGGGAGTATCCGGCGGATCTCACCTTCATCCGGGCGGGCGAGCTGCTCCATAACAGCACCTTGCTGCTGGATGGCTTCATGTGCCGCTACAAGGACCTGAAGAGCGGTCAGCGGCAGATCACGGAACTGCACGTCGCCGGCGACTTCGCGGATCTCCACAGTTTCACGCTCAAGCGCCTCGACCATGAGGTGATGACGCTCACGCCGTGCCGGGTCGCCATCGTCCCCCACGACAATCTGGCGCGGATCACCGAGGAGTTTCCGCACCTCACCCGCATGTATTGGTTCATGACCAACGTCGATGCGGCCGTGCACCGGGAGTGGGAGCTGTCGCTCGGCAGGCGGAGCGCCATTGCGCGGCTGGCGAGCCTGTTCTGCGAACTTCACACCCGGCTCAAGCTCGTCGGGCTGGCGGAAGGAAGCAGCTTCGCCCTGCCACTTACCCAGACCGATCTGGCCGAATGTCTTGGCCTCACCAACGTGCACGTCAACCGAACCCTCCGCGAGCTGCGCGAGAAGGGGCTGGTGGAGTTTCAGGGTGGGAAGGTCACGATCAGGAATAGGACGGAACTAGCGAATGTAGGCGAGTTCGATCCAAGCTATCTGTACCTGGATCACCGACCGATCTGATGCCCGGGGCCGCCGGGCTCATCGACCTGACCGACGTGGTTCGCGTGCCCCAGACTGACCCAGATTAATCGCGATTGTTTCGGTATGTTGCTATGGCCCACTTATGTGGCAGCGCGTACCAGGAACACCCTTTCGGCGCTTCCGCCTGCTCGAGTTCATCGCCTGTCCGCGTCGCTGGCCGGCTTGCATCCGTGCCGCCGCTTTCGTCGGATTGATCAGCGTGACGGCGTGCAGCAAGGAAGCGCGCGATCTCGGGCCCGCGGTGCCGCAAACCGCGCCCGCCGGACCATCCGATCCCCGGATCGCGCTGTACCAGCAGAATGTCTTCCAGATCGCCCAAGGCGGCCGCTACTTCGCTTGGTATGGCTGCCAGGGCTGTCACGGTGAGCAGGCTTCCGGCATCCGCAACCTGGTCGACGGGCGCTGGCGGCACGGTGGCGACTTCGATCAGCTGTTCGCCTCGATCGCCGACCGCCATGGCGGGCTGGCGTACGGGGTCAAGGTGCCGACCGAACAACTCTGGCAGATGACCGCCTTCGTTGCGGATCAGCCGCTCCATCCGCCCGAGAAGCGGCGTCGGCTGGCGGTGGACCAGCAGGGCGAGCCCTTAGCCAGCACCTGGGTGGGGCCACAATGAGGCCCCCTGTCGTCCTCTTCGGGTCGGTAGGGCTTGCCGGTTGCTCGGGTATCCAGTCCCCGCTGGCACCCGGCGGGCACGAGGCGGACGCGCTCTTCTCGCTGTTCACACTGATGATGATCGTCTGCGGGGCGATCTACCTGCTGGTAATGGCCGGGCTGGGGTGGAGCCTGTGGCGTGTCTATCGCCGCCGCGTCACGGCAAGGGTCGGGACGGCCGATGATCGGGTGCTGGAACGCGGCGTCGGTGTCGCGGCGGCCGTGATCGTCGTCGGCCTGACGGTGCTGATCGTCGGCAGCTTCCTGGCCGATCGGGCACTGTTCGCGGCCCGCGGGCAGGATGCGATGGTCGTGCGCGTCACCGGCCACCAGTGGTGGTGGCGCATCCAGTATCGCGATCCGGTGACGGGCCGCTGGATCGAGACCGCGAACGAACTCCATCTTCCCGCCGGGCGCACCGCGCGGCTGGTGCTCAGCGCGGCAGACGTCATCCATAGTTTTTGGGTGCCCAACGTCGCGGGCAAGCTCGACATGATCCCCGGCCGCCGTAACCTGCTGGACGTGACGCCGCATCGGGAAGGCTGGTTCCGGGGCCAGTGCGCCGAGTTCTGCGGCGCCCAGCACGCGCACATGGCGTTCGATGTGAAGGTCGAGAGCCCGGCCGCGTTCGACGCCTGGCTGGCCGGACAGGCGCGCCAGGCTGCGGCCGCCAAGGACCCTCTGTCCGTGCGCGGCGCCGCCATCTTCGGCGGGCCGTGCGCGGCCTGTCACGTCGTCCGTGGCAATCCGACGGGCGGCCGGGCGGGGCCGGACCTGACGCACTTTGCCAGCCGGCGCTCGATCGCGGCAGGGACGCTGTCGATGACACGCGGCAACATTCAGGGCTGGATCGCCCAGCCGCAAGCTTCGAAGCCCGGTACGTCGATGCCCGCCGTTCCGCTCCCGCCCGCCGATGCGAATGCGGTCGCTCATTATCTGGCGACGTTGCGATGAGGACCGATCCCCTCCGCCTGGAGCAGTTGACGCGAACCTGGAGCGATGCGCCCGGGCTCTGGGGCTTCCTGACGACGGTCGATCACAAGCGGATCGCGGCGCGCTATATCGTCACCGCTCTGTTGCTGATGTTCCTGGCTGGCATGCTGGCGCTCGACATGCGCTGGCAGCTGTCGACAGCCGAAAACACGCGGATGGGGCCGCAGCTCTTCAACGAGAGCTTCTCGCTGCACGGCTCGACGATGCTGTTCCTCGTCTCGGTACCGGTCATGGAGGCGATGGCGCTGTGGCTGGTGCCGCTGATGCTTGGCACGCGGAACATGGCCTTTCCCCGGCTCGGCGCCTTCAGCTTCTGGCTGTACCTGGGCGGTGTGCTGACCCTGTGGGTCGGTCACGCGCTCGATGTCACGCCCGATCTTGGCTGGTTCGAATATCCGCCGCTGTCCGGACCGGCTTATTCGCCGGGGCACCGCGCGGATATCTGGGCGCAGATGATCACCTTCACGGAGGTCGCGGCGCTTGCCGCATCGGTCAACGTCGCCGTCACGATCCTGAAGATGCGGCCGCCGGGCATGACCCTGGCCCGGATGCCGGTGTTCCTGTGGGCGATGCTGATCGCCTCGCTGATGACGATCCTTTCGATGCCGGCGATCATGCTGGTCACCAGCATGCTGATCGCCGACCGACTGGTCTCCACCCACTTCTTCTCGCCGGCGGGCGGTGGCGACGTGCTCCTGTTCCAGCACCTGTTCTGGTTCTTCGGGCATCCGGAGGTCTACATCATCTTCATCCCCGCGACCGGCTTCGTGTCGCAGATCGTGGAGACGTTTTCCCGGCGCAAGCTGTTCGGTCACTTGGTCGTGGTGCTGGCGATCATGGCGATCGGTACGCTCGCGTTCGGGCTGTGGGTCCACCACATGTTCGCGGTCGGGCTGCCGCGGCTGGGCAACAACTTCTATACCGCCGCCAGCATGGCGATCGCGTTGCCGGCCGGACTTCAGATCTTCTGCTGGATCGCGACGATGTGGAGCGGGCGTCTGTGGCTGGCGACGCCGATGCTGTGGGTGATCGGGTTCGTCGCCACCTTCGTGATCGGCGGTCTTTCCGGTATCATGACCGCCTCCGCCGCGCTCGACCTGCAGTTGACCGACAGCTACTTCATCGTCGCCCACTTCCACTACGTGCTCGTCGGCGGCGCGATGTTCCCGCTCTTCGGGGCGTTCTGCTACTGGTACCCCAAGGCGACCGGGCGGCTGATGTCGGAACGCTGGGGGCGCTGGGCGTTCGGGCTGATCGTCGGCGGATTCAACCTCGGCTTCTTTCCAATGCATATCCTCGGGCTGCTCGGCATGCCGCGGCGGGTCTATACCTATCCGGCGAGCATGGGTTGGGAGACGCTGAACCAGGTCGCGACCGCGGGCAGCGTGATCTCGGTGATCGGCGGCCTCGTCTTCGTCGCCAATGCGCTCTGGAGCTTCTGGCGGGGCGCCCCGGCCGGAGCCGACCCATGGAACGGATCGACACTCGAATGGGCGGGATTGTCGCCGAGCCCGCCCTACAACCTGGGTTACACGCCTGAGGTCGACAGCCTGACGCCGCTCTGGACGGAGCGAAGCGAGCTGCGCGCCTTTGACGGCATCGCGGTCGATCGGCGGGAGGTGCTGGTCACCTCCGTCACCAACGCGACGCCGCTCTATCGCCAGAAGAGCGCGGCGCCTTCGATCTGGCCGTTGCTGTCGGCACTGGCGGTCACGGCCATGTTCATCGGCAGCATCTTCACGCCGTGGGCGGTGGCAGTCGGTGCCATCCCGATCGCCGTGGCTTTGACCGGCTGGTTCTGGCCGCAGCGCGACCGGGTCAAGACCGGTCCGTTCAGGGCAACGGCATGAAGGAGCCTCGCCCGGTCGAGATCGTCGGCGACCTCTCCGGCCTGCCGGAGAGCGCCGCCGGATCGAACCATCTCGTCTGGTGGGGCAACATCGGCTTCATGACGATCGAGGGCACCGGCTTCGCCCTCGCGGTCGCGGCCTATCTGTACCTGGCCACGCAGATGCCGGCCTGGCCGCCGGCCGGCCACGCCCCGCCCGATCTGTTCTGGAGCGCGATCTTCACCGTCGGCCTCCTCCTCAGCGCCGTCCCCAACGTCTGGGTGCTTCGCTGCGCCCAGGCGAAGGACGCGCGCGGTGTCAGGATCGGCACCTCGCTCATGTCGATCGTCGGCGCGGTGCTTCTCGTGCCGCGCGCGTTCGAATTCATGCACCTCAATGCCAATTGGTATGACGACGGCTACGGATCGGTGCTGTGGCTGCTGATGGTGCTCCACACGTCGCACGTAGTGACCGATCTCGGCGACACGGTCGTCCAGGCAGTGTGGCTGTGGACGCACGAAATCGGCGACGACCAGTTCGCCGATGTCGAGGACAATGCAAACTACTGGACCTTCGTGGTCCTCACCTGGCTGCCGATCGCGGCGGTCATTCACGGCCTGCCGAGGCTGCTCGGATGAACGTCCGCGGTCGCGCCTGGACGGCCCTGCTGCTGCCGGCAGTCGCCTGGTTCGCGTTCGAGCAGGGGCTTTCGGCGGTGCTGCACAGTGCCTGCGGCCGAGTCGGGGTCGGTATCGCCTGGGGTGGGGCAAGCCTCGTTCTGTGTGGAGTGGCGCTCTGGATCGCGTGGCCGCTCCGCCGCGAGCGTGAGGTGCCCGCCGACTCCTGGCTTGCCTGCTTGGCGATGATCGGGGCGGCGTTCTTCGGCCTGGCGATCCTATTCCAGACGCTTGCCATCATGCTGGTGCCGGCATGCGTGCGCTGATGCGGCTGGCGACCGCGCTGCTGCTTTTCGGCGCATCCGCCGCGCTCGCCCACCAGACCGGCATCGCGCACGACGAGCCACCCGGCTGGACGTGGGACCCGACGATCACGGGGCCGCTGCTGCTCGCTGCGCTGATTTTCTGGCTGGGCTGGCGACGGCTTGCCGGCCGCGTCGACCGCGGCGCCGATCGGCTGCGCCGCCGCGGCTGGCTGTTCGCGGCGGGGCTTCTCGTCACCGCGGCAGCACTCGTGTCACCGTTGCACGAGGCCGGCGAACGCTCGTTCGCCGCGCATATGTTCGAGCATGAGCTGTTGATGCTCGTCGCAGCACCGCTGCTGGCGTTGGCGGCACCGCTGGCGATCATGCTCTGGGCGTTCCCGTCTGGCGGGCGTCAGGCGCTCGGTGCATTCGGTGCGGCGGGACCGGTCAGGTCGGCGTGGCGGATCATGACCGGCCCGGTCGCAGTGACGCTTCTCCAGGCGGCGGCCCTGTGGCTCTGGCACGCACCAGCGCTGTTCGATCGCGCGTTGGCGAGCGACGGCTGGCACATCGCCCAGCATCTGTCGTTCATCGTCACAGCGCTTCTGTTCTGGAGTGTCATACTGTCGCCGCGGACGCCGCGGGGCGTGGCGGCCCTGTGCCTGGTGGTGACGTCGATCGTGTCGGGCACCCTCGGCGCGCTGATGGCCTTCGCGACGAGCCCCTGGTACGCCAGCTATGCGCGGCTCGGCATGGCGCCGTTCGGGCTAACGCCAGCGGAGGACCAGCAGCTTGCGGGCCTGCTGATGTGGGTCCCGGGCGGCTTGGTCCACGCCGGCGTGGCCCTCCTGATCCTGCACCGGCTGCTGCGCGATACAGGCGGGGAGGCGTCGCATGCCGTCTAGCCTGCGCTTCCTTGCCGCCCTGGTCCTGCTCTCGATCGGAACGGCTGTCGCTGCCGGAGCGATACTCTACCTCCAGGCCCGATCGCGGACGCAGGCGTCCGCCGAGGCGATCACCGGCGGTCGGGTCGATGCCGGCAAAGCCGCGATCGCGCGATACGGCTGCGGCAGCTGCCACGAAATCCCCGGCATCGCCGGTGCGAACGGTAAGGTGGGGCCGGCGCTGGGCGGCATCGCCACCCGCGTCGAGATTGCCGGGATACGCACCAACGACCCGGCTGACATGGTCCTGTGGCTGCGGCATCCGCAGGCCGTTCTTCCCGGCAACGGCATGCCGGAGCAGGGCGTGACCGAAGGGGACGCGCGCGACATCGCCGCTTACCTCTACACGCTGAAGCGCTGATCGCTTCTGCCCGCAAGGCGTTGAGGAACGAAGGAAATCCCTTTGGAGGGGGGAGTCCGGCGTTCGCGCACGACGAAGCAAAACAAAGGCGAAAAATGTCGGAACGCGGCGGCCGTGGCCGGGTTGGACCCGGGACGGCAACATCGAGCCGCATCGACCGCGGCACAGATCACACGCCGGATCAGAGGAGCCGTAACCCATGTTAGCGATGAACTACCGCGGTCCGTACCGCGTCCGCGCCGACGAGAAGCCGATGCCGGTCATCGAGCATCCGGAGGACGCGATCGTGCGGGTCACCCGGTCCTGCATCTGCGGGTCCGACCTGCATCTCTATCACGGCATGGTGCCCGACACGCGGGTCGGGCAGACATTCGGCCACGAATTCTGCGGCATCGTTGAGCAGGTGGGGCCGGAGGTTCGCAACCTGAAGGTCGGCGACCACGTGCTGGTGCCGTTCAACATCGCCTGCGGCAAGTGTCACTTCTGCCAGCAGGGTCTGTTCGGGAACTGCCACGAATCGAACGCGCAAGCGACGGCGGTCGGCGGCATCTATGGCTATTCGCACACCGCCGGCGGCTATGACGGCGGGCAGGCGCAATATGCCCGCGTGCCCTATGCCGACGTCGGCCCGATGGTGATCCCCAACTGGATGGATCCCGACGACGCGGTGCTCCTGACCGACGTGGTTCCGACCGGCTACCAGGCGGCCGAAATGGGCGGGATCAAGCGCGGCGACACGGTCGTGGTGTTCGGGGCGGGCCCGGTCGGGCTGATGGCGGCGAAGAGCGCCTGGCTGTTCGGCGCGGGCCGGGTGATCGTGATCGACCACCTCGAATATCGGCTGGAGTTTGCCCGCACCTTCGCCAATGCCGAGGTCTACAGCTTCCGCGAGATGGATGATCCGGTCGTGTTCCTGAAGAAGGCGACGGACTCTCTCGGTGCGGATGTCTGTATCGATGCGGTGGGCGGCGATGCGGCCGGCAACGCGCTGCAATGGCTGCTCGGCACCAAGCTGAAGCTGGAGGCCGGCAATGCGATCGCGCTGCACTGGGCGATCAATTCGGTGAAGAAGGGTGGGATCGTCTCGATCGTCGGCGTCTACGGCCCGACCGGCAACATCGTGCCGATCGGCAACGTCGTGAACAAGGGCATCACGATCCGCGCCAACCAGGCGTCGGTCAAGCGGCTCCTTCCGCGGCTGGTCGAACACATCAAGGAAGGCCGGCTCAACCCGAAGGCGATGATCACCCACCGCGTGCCGCTGGAGGACATCGCCGACGCCTATCACATGTTCTCGGCCAAGCTCGACGGCTGCATCAAGCCCGTGCTCCTGCCGAACGCCGCCTGAAGGAAAGCATCATGACCAAGGCTCTCATCGATCCGTCCGCAATCCCCGGCTGGGGGATCGACGCCGATCCGGAGAACGATCCGACCTATCCGATGCGACATGTCGAGGATCAGCGCGATCGCGGCCTGACCTGGGACCGCCCGACCAAGCAGCAGGCCGACGTCGAGATTCTCCAGTCGATCGAGCATAACCGCCAGCCCGCCGTCGTCGGAACCTCCGCCCCGCCGAGCGGCCTGAGCGGTGTCATCCGCCGGATCGCGTTCCGGCGCAGCGAATCCGACTGGTGGCACTGGCTGATGCTGATGGGGGCCGACCGGATCAACGTCGTTGAAGGCGTCGTCTCCGATCTGGCCCATGGCAAGCTGCCGAACATCCCAGCCGAGATGGGTATCCGGGCCGAGTGGCAGCACAACAAGGTCGGGCTTGCGAAGAAAGCAGGAGTCGCCCTGATCCTCTCGGTCGGCGTCTATGCGCTCCTGAGATCCCGCAGCCGCAGCAAGGATGCCGAACGCATCGAAGTCGAGACGGACGCGGACGTCACCGACGCAAATGCGACGGCGGCTCTGCTCCGCTCGTCTTAAGCGCCTACGAGTTTACCCGCACCCGGCGTGTCCTGCCGAGTGCGGGCGTTACTTGAGTGAGGCCAGACCTACCGCCGGAGTGGCGGCCCGACCTCCTGAACTGCCTTACTCTACCGCCGGATCACGATCGAACGGTACGGCGAAGCGGGCGCGGGGATCGGGCTCGTCCGGCTTGACCTTGCCCGACGCGATGTCGGCACGGTGGGCGCGCGATGCGGTGATGTAGTTGCGCAGCTGCACATTGCCTTCGTGGCAGGCATATTCGAAGAATTTGTAGTCGTTGTCGCGCGTCCAGTCGAACCGGACCGTCCACGGCGCGGTGTACACTTCCGGATCCGTATAGGTGATCTCGTAGGTGATGGCGTTCGTGTCGGTCAGGGTCAGGCGCTCGACCGTCTTGGCCTGCGTGCTCATCGGGATCGTGTTGAACGGCGGCACGGCCTGTGTCGCCATGTTCACCGGCGATGCGGCGCGCTTCATCGGATCGTGCGTGGCGCTGTCGCCGGACTTGATGTTGGTCGTCTCGATGACCAGCGTCTTGCCCTCCCAGTGACCGCGGCTGTCACCCAGCCACTCCTCGACCTTGCCGGGCACATGCGGCTGGTTGCCGATCGGCACGACCCGCGTGCCCATCATCTCGAGGTTGATGACCACGTAGCCGGGCGACTGGAAGATGCGGATGCCGTTATTGTAGCGGAAGGGGAACATCGAGGCGGGGAAGCCGCGCGAGACGCAGCGATCCCAGCTGTCGAAATCATCGACCCAGTCATAATGCTGGCCCGGTACCCAGCCAGACCGGCCGGCCTTGTAGAGCGCCTCGGCCTTCGGGGTCAGCGGCGGCAGCTGGCCGTCGGCCGGACTGACCAGCATCGAGGTGCGGCGGCCCATGGGCGAGGTCTTGACCCACTGGCCAAGGCCCTTCGTGCCTGGCGTACCGACGCCCTGACCCTCGCCGAAACTGGAATCGGATTTCTCCGCGGCGGCCAAACGCTTGGCGAACTCGGCGTCATTCAGCCAGAAACGGTTGCCGTAGGCCTTCGGCCGCTGGAACAGGATGCGGGCGGCGGGGAGGTTCTCGATCGTCCAGGTGCCGCGGAAATCATAGTCGCCCCAGGGCGTCTTCTTCGGCGTCACGGCGGTTGTTACCGGCGGCAGCACGGTCGGATCGGCAGGCGGCTTCTGCGCGATGGCGCTGGTCGGCACGATCGCAAACGATGCGACCGCGGCAATGGCGGTGGCCGCCCCTGCCATCCGTGCTGCAAACCCACGCGCCGTCATCATGTTACCCCTCCCAAGGTGTTCTTGCCGCTCGTCTATGGCTTTTTCCCCGCACAGACCAGAGGGTAAGCGCGATCGCGCATCCTCTTTGGCCGTCGTGCCCGGCGGGTCGGCAGACCTCGCCTTTCGGTGCGCGATCTATTCCGTTGGTGAACATGGCTGGGGATCGTCGTTGCCCGTCGGCCGTTCAGACCTCAGGCAATGGAAAGTGACGATGGAGCAGCAAAAGCAGCATGTGGGCCCTGCGGTTCTCGTCGTCGACGACGAACCCTGGCTGCGCATGGCCCTTTCGGACGCGTTTACCGACGAGGGCTACGACGTAAGCGAGGCAGCGAATGCGGCGGAGGCGCTGGCCATTCTGCAAGCGCAGCGGGACATCGGCGTGGTCATCACCGACATCCAGATGCCCGGTTCGATGGATGGGTTACGGCTGGCCAGGTACATCCGCGATGCCTACCCGCCGATCGCCCTGATCGTCGCTTCGGGAGCGGTCGTGCCGCAGTCGAGCGAGCTTCCCGACGATGCGATCTTCCTGTCCAAGCCGATCAACGTACCGATGCTGCTGGAACGTATCGCCGGCATCATCGCGGCGCAGCGGTTAAGCCCCGGGCAGGGGGCCAAATGAGTCCCTGCAGTCAGGCCCTGACCTTGATGCAGTCGCGCCCGGCATTCTTCGCTTCGTAAAGTGCCTCGTCCGCGTAGCGCAGTGCATCGGCAAGCTCGATCTCCGCTGGATCGACAAACGCCATGCCGAAACTGGCGGTGACGGAGACCTCGCCGCGGATCGTCGACACGGTCGATGCGGAGATGGCGGCCTTCAGGCGACGGACGACGGACGGTGCGGCATCGACCTGCCCCGCAGCAAGCAGGAGCGCGAACTCCTCTCCGCCGATGCGTCCCATCAGGTCGCCAGTCCTCGTCTCTTTGCGGCACTGTTCGGCGACCTTGGCGAGCACCAGGTCCCCTGCGGCGTGGCCGTAATAGTCGTTGACCTGCTTGAAGTGATCGATGTCCATCATGACGACGGCCAGCGTCTCGCCGGCGGCTCGAGCTCGCTCGAACGTGCGCTCGGCCAAGCGGCTGAAGCCGCGGCGGTTGAGCGCGTCGGTTAGTAGGTCGGTCTCCGACAAGGTTTCGAGTTGGGCGACGAGCTGCGTCCGCTCGGTGATGTCGCGCAGATTGACGACGATACCCGCGATCGTCGGCACGTGGAGGAGGTTGGTCGCCACCACCTCGAACTCGCGGCGATCGCCGTTGCGGTGGACCAGCGAGAGTTCAAGGCTGGCGGACGTGGTCGGCCGCTCGAGAACGATGCCGAGGAACCGTTGCGCATCGGCGATTCGGTCGGCGGCGACGAAGTCCGTGAGGCAGCGACCGACGATCTCTTCGCTGCGATAGCCGAGCAGGCGCCACGCGCTGGAGCTTTCGTAGATGAAGGCGCCCGTGCAATCGAGGATGCCGATGATGTCCGAGGCGCTTTCGATCAGCGACCGATAGCGTTCCTCGCTCTGGATCAGCGCGTCCGCCTCGCGTGCGGTGAGGGTCGCCAGCTTGCGATCGAAGAAGGCGGTTATCAGGGCAAGCAGCAGCAGGAACGTCGCCGCACCCGCCACGGCCAAAGCGAGCAGGCCGGGCTGGATCGTCGACTGCGCGGCAACCGGCAGGTGATCGTCCATGACGACCCGCGCGGCGGCCATGCCGGTATAGTGCATGCCCGAGATGGCGATGCCCATGATGACGGCCGCGGCGGCCCGCTGCGACGTTCCGCGCGTCCGGAAAGCTAGCCACAGCGCGGCGGTCGCGGCACCGATCGCGATCAAGGCGGACGCGGCGACGGTGGCTGGATCGTAGGCGATGGTGACGCCCGGCATCCTCATCGCCGCCATGCCGGTATAGTGCATCGCGACGATGCCCGAGCCGACCAGCAGCCCGCTGCCGGCAAGCGCGCGCTTGGTCCTGAACCGGGAGACGAACTCCAACCCCAGATAGCTTACCAGCGCCGGCACCAGCAGTGAGACGATCGTCAGGTCGACGGCGTAGCGCGCCGCCATGTTCATCGCCAGCATGCCGATGAAGTGCATGGCCCACGTGCCCCCGCCGAGCGCCATGGCCGCTGCGACGATCCACCATCGGCGCGCGGTTCGGTCGGCAGCGGAGATCCGCCCCGACAGGCTGAGCGCCGTGAAAGAGGCGAAGATGGCGACAAGTATCGACAGCGCGACAAGGGTCAGGCTGTTTGCGCTGTGCATGTGCATGCCGTGCACTGTATGCGATCGCACTTACCGACAGCTTAAATCCTGCCGATGAGTTGCAAACATTTGGCTGGTAATGCTGTGCGACACGCAAAATCCGTTTAGGATTATGCTCTTGTGCCGGTTCGGCTGCACAGGTTCTCAAGAGTGCATGACCGGACAGGCGGCGCACCGGGGCGCGACCAACCGCCGGCAACTTGGAAGAGGCCGGAGGTGCCCGCTGGATTTACCGGGCACCCGGAACGTGTATGTCCTTGTCGAACCGGCCCGATCAGAGCCGACGGAAGGAGGGGACGGGATGAACCGAACCGAAGCGGAGGAGCGTAATCACGCGCTCGTAATGGCGATGTTCGACGCCGTTCTGAAGCCGATGGACTCCTCTGCGGTTGATCGCTTCATCGCACCCGGCTATGTCCAGCACAGTCCGATGGCGCCGCCTGGCCGCGACGCGCTCAAATCCTTTCTGGACATGATCCGTGTCGCGACGCCCCATGCTGTCCACGACATCAAGCGCAGCTTCGTCGACGGCGATCACGTCATCGTCCACTATCACGTCCGCCGCACCGCCGATGATCCCGGCTTTGCAGTGATCGACATCTTCCGTGTCGAAGACGGCATGATCGCCGAGCATTGGGACGTGGCGCAGGATGTCGTCACCGGCGGTCCCAACCCCAATCCCATGTTCTGAAAGGAGCTACCGCGATGCGTTTCAGGGACAAGATCGTGCTCGTCGTCGGCGGCAACAGCGGGATCGGCCTGGCCTCCGCAAAGGGGTTCGCTGTCGAGGGCGCGCAGGTCATCATCACCGGCCGCAACCCTGAAACGCTCGATGCCGCCGCGGCCGAGATCGGACCGGCCGCGACCGCGTTCCGGAGCGACATCGCCGACATCGACAGCCTCGATCCGGTGATCGACGCGATCCGGTCCAAGCACGGCCGCCTCGACGTCCTGTTCGTGAACGCCGGCATCGGTGCGTTCGCGGCGGTGCGCGAGGTGACACCGGCCTTGTGGGACGAGGTCCACGGCGTGAACCTGCGCGGCTGCTTCTTCGCCGTGCAGAAGGCGCTGGCGCTGATGGGGAAGGGTGGGACGATCGTGCTCACCGGATCGATCGGCGCCGTACTCGGCGTGCCCGGCAATGCCACCTACGCCGCGGCCAAGGCCGGCCTGCGCGCAGCGGCCCGGATCCTGGCGACCGAACTCGTCGGCGAGGGCATTCGCGTGAACGTCGTCAGCCCCGGCCCCACCGAAACGCCGATCATCAACCGCAACGCCGGGATGAGCGCCGATGAGGTCGTCGGCCTGCGTGCGGCTATGATCAATGCGGTGCCGATGAAGCGCATGGGCGAAGCCGAAGAGATCGCGCGCGCGGTGTTGTTCCTGGCGGCAGACGAGGCGAGCTTCATCACCGGCATCGACCTGTTCGTGGATGGCGGTTGCGTCGAGCTTTGACGCAGCGCCCGTAGCCGAGGGTGCCCACCACGTGGGCCCCCACTGTCGATGGCGCAACGGATCAGGCGGCGGTGGAGTCGCCTAGCAGCAACGCACGACCTTTGCGCTGGACGGCGGCTTCGATGGCGCCCGACGCGAAGCGGAGCATCGGTGGCAGCTCGAGATTGATGCGGATGCGTCGATCCTCGACGTCTAGCACGGCCGACACACGCTGACCGAGCGCCGCTACTTCTAGCGCCATGCGATACTCTTCCGGCCAGGAGGAGCGGACATCCGCGACGCCACCGGGGATATGTCCTGGCAGCTCTCCGATCCGCGCCTGCATCCGTCTCCGGGCTTCCTCTCGCCCGAGCGTGTGGGGAAGATCGATCTGCGTCGCCAATTGCCATCTCCTTCGTACCCGGCCGCGCCGCCGTCGCCGGTGCACAGCGCCCCAGCATCGCCGCTGTTCCCCCGCAGCTACGCTGTCCGGAGCCGATAGACGGACGGGCATAAGCACTTCTCGGTCCGATCAGTTCTGCCGATGCCACCGGCCGGCAAGCGCGAATCAGCCGTCGGGCCGGCGTCCCGATCGACAGAGCGGCGCGCCGGAAACCGTCTGACCCGCCAACACAGATGGGTTGGCGGAGAAGCGTCGTCCCATCACGAGACAGCTGTCTCTCGCGTTTACCACCGTGGCCGCGGCATCGGCCGGTCGACGCCGTAGCTTAGATCAAGACTATCAGTTACTATCTACCACTATCCAAGATCCCGCTTCGACATGAATCGATCGGCGTGGTGGATCTGGCGAAGATCATTCGGCGACTTGATGGCGCTAACCATCGCCTCCGAAACCGCGAGTAATTGCGGTTCATTCCAGGGCTCGCTTCGGCCAATCTCGCCCAAATCCCGCGCTGGCGGACGCAAACTCTTGCTGCGCTGCATCAACTAGACCTGCCCCTCCGAATCGGCGGTAAACCTGCGTCCGCTACTATGAATATGAATTACACCGGTCTGGTGTATTAATGTGCTGTTAACCGGAAAGGCATCGGTGTAAGGATCTCTTAACCACAGCGCATGCCGCACTGTGGCGGGTCGAAGGGATACGCCATGCTGAAGTTCATCCTCGCGCTCATCTGGGGCGATATCGAGCCCTGGTAAGCACTGTTTGACGCGCATGGCGGCTGCGATCTTCGCCCACCATGCGCAGTCGACAATTGATTTCCTAACCCGGCCGGGTTCTTCGGAGCCTGGTCGTGTTTTGCGTTAGGGCCAGCTAGCCTTAGTCGGGGTCGCGACCTGGCCATTTCGTCGGCGAACCAACTTACGCCTGACCAAACCGCCTATAGCTGGCGGGTTGACCTATGATCCGCATGCTTCAGGTCGGATTGTTCGATGGAGCGGTCGATGGCCGCGACGGACCATTCGGCCCGGTACATTGCTGGTCCGTTCTCCGCGCCCGCTCTGACAAGCGCGTCCCGAACTCCTCCTCGGGCAGGCGTCGGCCTTAGCTCGTTGCGAGGGTGCTCATCACCGGCCTCTATGCATGTGTCTGCGCTGCTGGCGCCGTCGAACACCGGCCTCAAAGGCGCCCTTCAGGCCGGCCAACGCCGCACCGCCGCAAAATGTTGGTTGGCAAAGCGATGGCAGCGGGGCTATCAGCGCGCGACCCGCCGGGGGTTCAGATGGCGGGCGCGGTGCAGGGGTGACGGCCGAAACGGCGCTCGCCTGCGTTCGCGCGTTTTGGGTACAGCGCAAAGGCTCGGGAATGGCGACGTTCGAACAGACGCAGGAACCGGGTGGTGAATCCACCCAATATGTCGATCCGGTCCGGCGCCGCGACTTCATCAACATCGCCGCGGTCAGCTTCGCCGGTGTGGGTGCGGCGACGGTGCTCATTCCGCTGGTCAACCAGATGAACCCGTCAGCCGACGTGCTCGCGCTGGCCTCGATCGAGGTTGACCTGTCGTCGATTCAGCCGGGGCAGGCGATCAAGACGTCGTGGCGCAAGCAGCCGGTCTTCATCCGCAACCTGACGCCGGCCGAGCAGCAGGCAGCCAACGCCGTGCCGACCGCGTCGCTGCGCGATCCGCAGACGCTCGCGGAGCGGACCAAGGAAGGCAAGGCCAACTGGCTGATCACGATGGGTGTGTGCACCCATCTCGGCTGCGTGCCGCTCGGCGCCGGCGAGGGTGAAGCCCGCGGCGACTTCGGCGGCTACTTCTGTCCGTGTCACGGCTCGCATTACGATACCGCCGCGCGTGTCCGCAAAGGACCGGCGCCCAAGAACCTCGTCGTGCCGGACTATGCATTCAAGTCCGACACCGTCGTTCAGATCGGCTGAGGTAACTTACGATGAGCTTCCCCTGGGCAAACCAATACGCTCCCAAGAACCCGCTCACGCAGTGGCTTGACGAGCGCCTGCCGTTGCCGCGGCTGGTCTATAATGCGGTCGGCGCCGGCTATCCGGTGCCCCGCAACCTCAACTATTTCTGGAATTTCGGCGTTCTCGCCGGTGCTGCGCTGATGATCCAGATCGTCACCGGCATCGTGCTCGCGATGCACTATGCCGCCAACGGCGCGATCGCCTTCGACTCCGTCGAACACATCATGCGCGACGTGAACTCGGGTTGGCTGCTGCGGTACACGCACATGAACGGCGCGAGCATGTTCTTCATCGTCGTCTACCTCCACATCTTCCGCGGCCTCTATTACGGATCGTACAAGCCGCCCCGGGAGATGGTGTGGCTGCTCGGCGTGGTCATCTTCCTGCTGATGATGGCAACGGCGTTCATGGGCTATGTGCTCCCCTGGGGGCAGATGAGCTTCTGGGGCGCGCAGGTCATCACCGGCTTCTTTTCGGCCATCCCGGTAGTCGGCGAGCCGATCCGGACGTGGCTGCTCGGCGGCTTCGCGCCGGACGATGCGGCGCTCAACCGCTTCTTCTCGCTCCACTATCTGCTGCCGTTCGTGATTGCAGGCGTCATCATCCTGCACATCTGGGCGCTGCACATCCCCGGGTCGAACAACCCGACCGGCGTGGACGTGAAGGGGCCGCAGGATACGGTGCCGTTCCACCCCTACTACACGGCCAAGGACGGCTTTGGGCTCGGCGTTTTCCTGATCGTCTTCGCGACGCTGGTGTTCTTCATCCCGAACTACCTCGGCCACAGCGACAACTACATTCAGGCTAACCCGCTCTCGACGCCGGCGCACATCGTTCCCGAATGGTACTTCTGGCCGTTCTACGCGATCCTGCGCGCTTTCACGGTGAACTGGCTGTGGATCCCGGCGAAGCTGTGGGGCGTGATCGCGATGTTCGCTTCGATCGCCCTGCTGTTCTTCCTGCCCTGGTTGGACAAGTCGCCGGTGCGCTCGTGCAACTACCGGCCGCTGATGCAGAAGTTCTTCTGGGTCCTCGTTGTCGACATTGCCGTCCTCGCTTATTGCGGCGCGGCGCCTGCCGAGGAGCCCTACGTCCGCATCAGCCAGCTGGCCGCTGCCTACTATTTCGCCCATTTCCTGATCATCATGCCGCTGGTCTCGGTCATCGAGCGTCCGCTGCCGCTGCCAAACTCGATCTCTGAGTCGGTTCTGCATGGCGAGGCCGAGGACGGCGCGCCGTTCGGCGCCGGTGGCCACGCGAAGGTGCCCGGCCAGCCGGCCACCGGCCACGCGCATTGATCGCGAGGAGTTTTACTCAATGATCCGCCTCCTCGTCGCCGCTGGCGCCTTCGTCACCTTCATCGCGGCGCTGATCGCCGCCATCCTCATGCCGCGTGAAGCCTCCGAAGAGACGGCCGCGCACCGCTTCCACCTGGAGCCCAAGGAACTGCACCTAGCATCAAACGGGCCGCTTGGCCGGTTCGATCGCCAGCAGGTCCAGCGCGGCTTCCAGGTCTACAAGGAGGTCTGCTCGGCCTGCCACTCGCTCCGGCTCGTGGCCTTCCGTGACCTCGAGGAGATCGGCTTCACCGGTCCCGAGACCAAGGCGATCGCGAACCAGTGGTCGACGGAGACGCCGTCGGTGAACCCGGAGACCGGCGAGGCCGCGACCCGCAAGTCGCTGCCGTCGGACAAGATCCCGTCGCCGTACGCCAACGAGGTTGCCGCGCGGGCCGCGAACAACAACGCGCTGCCGCCGGACCTTTCGCTGATCACCAAGGCGCGTGAAGGCGGCGCGGAGTATATCCACTCGCTGCTGACCGGCTATCGCGATCCGCCTGCCAACCTGCCGAAGGATGCGCAGCCGGGCCCGAACCTCCACTACAATCCGTACTTCGCCAACCTGAACATCTCGATGCCGCCGCCGCTGGTGGCCGAGGGCCAGGTCGCCTACGCCGACGGTACCAAGGCGACGGTCGACCAGATGGCGCAGGACGTGTCGGCCTTCCTGGTGTGGACCGCGGAGCCGAAGCTGGAGAACCGCCACCGTACCGGCGTGGCCGTGCTGATCTTCCTGCTTATCGCCACGGTGCTCGGATACCTCGCCTACCAGAACATCTGGCGCGACAAGAAGCATTGAGCATGGACGGGCGGCCGGATACGGGCCGCCCGGACACGCCGCCGAAAGTAGGCCGACTTGGCCTGATCGGCGGCAGCGGGCTCTACCGGATGCCCGCTTTGGCCGGCGGAAGCTGGACCGAGATTGACACACAATGGGGGCGCCCGTCCGATTCTCTCCTCCTGGGAGAGATTGCCGGGCGCCCCGTTGCGTTTCTGCCGCGCCACGGCCGCGGACATCGTCTCGCCCCGGACGAGATCAACTACCGCGCCAACATTGCCGCGCTGAAGGCGGTCGGCTGCGACGAGATCCTGGCGATCTCCGCGGTGGGCTCGTTCCGCGACGATCTGCGACCTGGCACCTTCGTCATCGTCGATCAGTTCGTTGATCGCACGCTGCGCCAAGGCAGGAGTTTCTTCGGCGACGGGATCGTGGCCCATGTCGGTTTCGGCCGTCCGACCTGCGGACGTTTGGCGGCTCCGGTCGCCGATGCGCTGTCCGCGCTCGACCTGCCGCACCGGACTTCGGGCACGATGCTGGTGATCGAAGGTCCGCAGTTTTCGACCCGGGCCGAATCGCTCCTCCACCGCAGCCAGGGCCTGGACGTCGTCGGCATGACCGGCCTGCCCGAGGCGCGCCTCGCCCGCGAGGCGGAGCTTTGTTATGTCAGCGTTGCGATGGTGACGGATCTCGACGCCTGGGCCGACGCCCATGTCGATGTCGCCGAAGTGGTTCGGGTGCTCGGCGCAAACGCACACAATGCCCACGCACTCGTAACGGAGGTCGCTCGACGCACGGTGCAGCGGAGCGGAGTCTGCGAAGCCGGCTGCGACCGCGTGCTCGACACCGCGGTCATCACCGCCCGCGACGCTTGGCCGGAGGGTACCAGGGCGCGGCTGACCACGATTTCGCCCCGCATCTTCGCGGTGGCCCCTAACAGCTGAACCGCTCACGCAGGCTTGTGCCGCGATCCCGACGTCAGGTGCGCCCGATGCGCCCAGCGGCGTCTGCGAGCCTAGACGTTGAAGCGGAACAGGAGGACGTCGCCATCCTGGACGACATACTCCTTGCCTTCGGAGCGAAGCTTACCCGCATCCCTGGCGCCGGCTTCGCCGCCCAACGTGACGAAGTCGGAGAAAGCGATAGTCTCGGCGCGGATGAAGCCGCGTTCGAAGTCGCTGTGGATTACGCCGGCGGCCTGTGGCGCCTTCGAACCCTTCTCGACGGTCCAGGCCCGCGCTTCCTTCGGCCCGGCGGTGAAGAAGGTGATGAGGTGGAGCAGGTCGTATCCCGCACGAATAACGCGCGCCAGGCCCGTCTCCTCCAACCCCAGGTCGCCGAGAAACTCGGAGCGGTCCTCCGGCGCCATCGTGGCGATTTCGGCCTCGATCGCGGCAGATACCACAACCGACTTCGCGCCCTCGCTGGCAGCCTTCGCGGCTACGGCAGCGGAGAGCGCATTTCCTTCGGCCGCGGAGCTTTCCTCGACATTGCAGACGTAGAGCACCGGCTTGGCTGTCAGGAGCTGCGCCTGGGCGAAGATGCGGGCCTCGTCATCGTCCTTGGGCTGCGTCAGGCGGGCCGGCTTGCCTTCACGGAGCAGCGCCAGGGCCTGGCCCAGCACGGAGGCCGCAGCCTTTGCTTCCTTGTCGCCCTGCTGACCCTTCTTGATGAAGGCGGGAACGCGCTTTTCGAGGCTCTCCAGGTCTGCGAGCATCAGTTCGGTCTCGACCGTCTCGGCATCCGCGATCGGATCGATGCGACCCTCGACGTGGGTCACGTCATCATCGACGAAGCATCGCAGCACGTGGACGATCGCGTCGACCTCGCGGATGCCGAGACGGTCGAGACCGCGAACCAGGCCGGCAATGTCGACGAAGGCGAGTTGTGTCTCGACGATCTTTGCGGAATGGGCGATCCGGGCGATGTCCTGCAACCGCGGATCTGGCACGGCGACCTGGCCGACATTGGGCTCGATCGTGCAGAACGGATAGTTTGCCGCCTGCGCCGCCGCCGTCTCGGTCAGGGCGTTGAAAAGGGTCGACTTGCCGACATTAGGCAGGCCGACGATGCCGCAGCGGAAACCCATGCGTGACAGTTCCTGAAGAAGGGGAGGCCGGTAGGTGGCGGCTGCTTCCCTATCCCTTCACTGCATGCAAAGTCGATACGCTGCGCGCAGGTCCGCGCCGTTGACCCCAAGACGACGTCGCTACCCGGGGCCAACGGTGCGGTGGATCTTAGCGGCTGGCGATCTTCTCGACGGCGCTGTCACGGGCGTCGAACGAGACGCTCTGGCCGTTGTGGACGCCGGAAACGCGGTTGCCGCGGACGCGGTAGAAGAAGCTGCCGCCGGCGCTGTCGCGGCCTTCGATGAGGCGCACGCCCTTGCTGACGGTTTCCTGGACCCGATACTCCACGCCGTCGCGGGTGAAGCTGTAATCCTGGGCCATGGCAGGGGTGGCGAGGGCCGCAACACTGGTGGCGGCAAGGGCGAGGGTGGTGATGAACTTCATGGCAGGTTCCTTTGTAAGGTCGCTGCCGATCAGGCCTCTCTTCGTCTTGTGCGGTGCAGCATCGGGGCATCCGGTTGACGTGACAACTGCGAACGGCTGCTGCACGAATGCGTGAGCCGCAATCGCGTTTGATCGCTGCTCCTCAGTCAGCCAATCGGCGGGCCACTTCGTTCATGAAGCGAACGTCGTCACCCTGGGCGAGCCAGGGTGCTTCGGCGGCGATGGCGCCGAGCATGGCACTGAGCGGATCGAGCTCCGACTTCGCGTAATTGCCGAGGACGTGGCCGAGCACGCGTTCCTTGTGGCCGGGATGACCGATGCCGAGGCGGACGCGGCGGAAAGCGTTGCCGACATGCGCCTCGGTCGAGCGCAGGCCGTTATGGCCGGCGGTGCCGCCACCGATCTTCACCTTGACCCGTCCGGGATCGAGATCGAGTTCGTCATGGAAGACGGTGATGTCGCCCGCGTCGAGCTTGAAGAAGTGGCGTGCCTCGCCGATCGCGCGGCCGCTCTCGTTCATGTACGTGGCGGGCTTCAGCAGCAGCAGCCGCTCGTTGCCGATCCGGCCCGCGGCCGACCAGCCTTGGAACTGCTTGCGCCAGGGTTCGAAGCCATGGACTTCGGCGATGGCGTCCACCGCCATGAAGCCGACATTGTGCCGGTTGAGCGCGTGGTTCGCGCCGGGATTGCCGAGGCCGACCCAGAGCTGCATCGGGCGTCCTCTCCCAGCCCTCTCCTCCGCCTGGAAGGAGAGGGCCAGTCAGATCAGGCTTCCGGGGTCGCCTCGTCGGCGTCCGCCTCGGCGCTGCGCAGGGCAGACGGCGTGGCGATGGAAGCGATGGTGTAGTCGCGATCGTCGATCGCCGAGGTCACGCCGCGCGGCAGCGTGATCGACGAAATGTGGATCGTGTCGCCGAGCTCGAGACCCTTCAGCGAGACCTCGATCTGGTCGGGGATTTCCGCCGCGTCGCAGATCAGCTCCAGCTCATGCCGAACGATGTTCAGCGTGCCGCCGCGCTTGATGCCGGGCGATGCTTCCTCGTCGGTGAACACGACCGGCACGTTGACGTGGATCGTCGCGTGCTCGGCGATGCGCAGGAAGTCGACGTGGATCGGACGATCGCTGACGGGGTGGAACTGGACGTCCTTCGGCAGCGTGCGCGTGGTCGCGCCGCCAGCGTCGATCATCACGACAGTGTTCATGAAATGCCCGGTCGAGAGCATCTTCACCAACGCCTTTTCCTCGACGTGGATCATCACGGGGGTCTGCTTTTCGCCGTAGATCACGGCGGGGACGCGGCCTTCACGACGCATTGCACGGGAGGCTCCCTTGCCTGCCCGCTCGCGCGTCTCGGCCGACAGCGTCAGCTGATCGCTCACTTTATGTCTCCAAATTCGCTGGTTCAACAGCCCCGCCGCGCCTCCAGGGATGACCAGGACGGGGGAGCGGCGCCTATAGTGAGGTTCGGCCTCAAAGGCAAGGTGCGGGGCTATTCGACGCGGGTGACCTTAAGGCCGCGTTCGCCGAGCTTCACCTGTACCGAATCCTTGCCGGCAAGATGGCCCGCCCCGACTGCGACCAGGATCGTCCCCGGCTGGGCCAGCCGCTCCGCCAGCCAAGCCGCCCAGGTGGCGTTGCGCTGGTCCAGGAGCACGGTGCGCAGCCGCGGCGTCATCTCGTCGGCACTGTCGAAGGTCTTGGCGATCGCCTTCTCGTCGCCGCGCGCCCAGGCGCCGAGCATCGCGTCGAACTCCTTGCGGCCCTCGGCGGGGTCGTCGAGCACAGTGTCAAGGAAGGCGCGCTGATCCTCCTCCGACAGTGCGTTGAGATAGCCGAGCTGCTGCTCCGGCTTTTCCAGCCCGGTGATCGGCCGGTCGTTGGCGGCAAACCGGCCCTTCAACTGCTCCTCTACCCCGCTTTGCGGCGCGAGCCCCAGGTCGGTCAGCGATGCCGCGACCAGCATCATGGCCGCGGTCCACGTCTTCATCCCGTCGAGCAATGCGGGGGGCAGCTGGCTACGCGCGATCAGTGCCTCCAGCTTCGCCTTCTTGTCCGGGCTGACGCGCTCGGCCAGCGGCGGCAGGTCGGGTGCCGTGCCCATCGCCATCAGCATCGTCGCCATCGCCCGCGGATCCTTGCCGATCACCGTCTCGATCACGAGCTCGTTCGCTTCCGCCGCCGCCTTGGTCAGCGTGGGGCTTTCCCAGACGTAGTTCTGGGGGAGGACGTGGATCGTGCCGAACAGGTAGATGGTCGTGTCCTCGTCGGCCAGCTTCCACAGGCCCGGATGCGCGACGTGCGTCGCCTCCGTCTTCGGCGCGGCGTCGGGCTCGCGCATGGGCGCGCAGGCGGCGAGGAGAATTGCGGGGAGCAGGAGGGCGCTTATCTTCATGACCGCACATCTAGGCGTTCAGGCGTTGAGAACTAGTCACCGGCTCCACCCGCGCCGCCCGCCCGCCGGTTGACCGGCTGTGCCCCATGCGGCAGACGCGACGCCGCTTTTCCGCCTCTGAAGGCCTAGGGACGACCATGTTCGACGACGCCGCCCGCCCGGACGCATCCGCGCCGCTCAGCTTCCAGCGGCTGATCCTGACGCTGCACGATTACTGGGCGGCGCAGGGCTGCGTGATCCTGCAGCCGTACGACATGGAAATGGGCGCGGGCACCTTTCACCCGGCGACCACGCTCCGCGCGCTCGGGCCGGACCCTTGGAACGCCGCTTACGTCCAGCCGTCGCGGCGGCCGAGCGACGGGCGCTATGGCGAGAACCCCAACCGGCTCGGCGCCTATTACCAGTATCAGGTCATCATGAAGCCGAGCCCGCCGGACCTCCAGCAGCTCTATCTGGGTTCCCTGGCGGCGATCGGAATCGACTTCACGATGCACGACGTCCGCTTCGTCGAGGACGATTGGGAGAGCCCGACGCTTGGTGCCTGGGGCCTCGGCTGGGAAGTCTGGTGTGACGGCATGGAGGTGAGCCAATTCACCTATTTCCAGCAGGTTGGCGGCTTCGATTGCAAGCCGGTGGCAGGCGAGCTGACCTACGGGCTGGAGCGGCTGGCCATGTATATCCAGGGTGTCGACAACGTCTACGATCTCGTCTTCAACGATCCGATGCCGGGGGCCAAGCCCGTCACCTATGGCGACGTGTTCCTGGAGAATGAGAAGCAGTTCTCGAAATACAGCTTCGAGGCGGCGAACACCGAAACCCTGTTCAAGCAGTTCGGGTTGATCGCCGACGAGGCCCGGGTGTTGATCGAGACCGGTCTGCCGTTGCCCGCCTACGATCAGGCGATCAAGGCCAGCCACGTCTTCAACCTGCTGAACGCGCGCGGGGTGATCTCGGTCGCCGAGCGGCAGGCCTATATCGGTCGCGTCCGGGATCTGGCGAAGGGCGCCTGCGCCGCGTGGATGGTTCATAACGGGTGGGAAGCATGAGCGACTTCCTGCTCGAGCTCCTGTCGGAGGAAATTCCGGCGCGGATGCAGGACAAGGCCGGCGCCGATCTTGCCCGCATGTTCAACGACGAACTGGCGAAAGCCGGGCTCGCTGCCGTCGCGATCGAGACCTATGCGACGCCGCGGCGTCTCGCCTTGATCGCACGCGGCCTGCCGCTGGCGGCGAAGGCGGTACGCGAGGAAACCAAAGGGCCGCGCACCTCCGCGCCGCCCCAGGCGCTCGACGGCTTCCTGCGCAAGACCGGCCTGACCCGCGAACAGCTGGTCGAGCGCGACGGCGTGTTCTTCGCCGTGGTCGACAAACCCGGCCGTGCCACCGCCGAGGTGCTGGCCGCGGCGATCCCGGCCATCGTCCGCGCCTTTCCCTGGCCCAAGTCGATGCGCTGGGGCGACGCCTCGACCACGACGAGCGCGCTGCGCTGGGTGCGCCCGCTCCAAGGCATCGTCGCTCTGCTCGGGCGCGAGATCGTGCCGTGCGTGGTCGACGGCGTAGCGAGTGGTGCGCAGACGCGCGGCCACCGCTTCCACCATCCCGAACCGGTGGCGATCGAAGATGTCGCCAATTACGCGGCCAAGCTGCGGGCGGCCCACGTCATCCTCGATCCTGCCGAACGACGCGCGATCATCCGCTACCGCGCCGCCGCGCTCGCTGCCGAGGCGGGGCTGTCGGTGGTGCCGGACGAAGGGCTGGTGACGGAGAATGCGGGGCTGACCGAATGGCCGGTGCCGCTGCTCGGCCGCTTCGATCCGGCTTTCCTTGAGGTACCGCGCGAAGTCATCCAGTTAACCATGCGGACCAACCAGAAATATTTTGCTCTGGTCGACAGCGAAGGCGCGCTCGCCCCGGCCTTCATCTGCACTGCGAACATCGACGCGGCCGATGGCGGGGCCGCCATCGCGGCAGGCAACGGTCGGGTGCTGGCGGCGCGCCTGTCCGACGCGCGCTTCTTCTGGGAGCAGGACCTCAAGGTCCAGCTCGCGACCCAGGCGACCAAGCTTGATCAGATCGTCTTTCACGAAAAGCTCGGCACGGTGGCCGACAAGGTCGAGCGTGTCGCCAAACTGGCCGAATGGTTGGCAAGCGAAGGGATTGTGCCGGGTGCCGGTCCGAAGCTGGCGCGGCAAGCAGCCGAGTTGTGCAAGGCCGATCTCGTCACCGGCATGGTCGGCGAGTTCCCCGAACTGCAGGGGATCATGGGCGGCTACTACGCCCGCGCTGAAGGCTATCCAGCAGAAGTCGCCGATGCGATCCGCGACCATTACAAGCCGGTTGGGCAGGGCGACGAGGTGCCGACCGCCCCGGTGACGGTGGCGGTGAGTCTGGCGGACAAGCTGGATACCATCTCTGCCTTCTTCGGCGTCGACATGCCGCCGTCCGGCTCGAAAGATCCATTTGCGTTGAGGCGATCGGCATTGGGAGCGCTCGCCCTCATCGTTCACAATGAGCTTCGGTGCGATCTCACAGCCATTATGAACTCCGCCGCCATGTGGCTTCGGCGGGCAGGTCATGATCTCGCTGGGTTCGACAGCGCCGTTCGGCAGTTCTTCGCCGACCGTCTGAAGGTCCAGCAGCGTGAGGCGGGTGTCCGCCACGACCTGATCGACGCGGTGTTTGCGCTGGGCGGCGAGGATGATCTGGTCCGCCTGCTTGCCCGCGTGGAGGCGTTGCAGGCGTTCGTTGCGACCGAGGATGGGGCGAACCTGCTCGCCGGCTACCGGCGCGCGGCGAACATCGTGCGGATCGAAGCGAAGAAGGATGCAGAGGCCGCGACTGAGCCCGGGGCCGACGGGCAGACCTACGCGCCCGAACCGGCCGAGGCCGCGCTGATCGCCGCGCTCGACGCCGCCGAACCGGCCGCCGCGAGCGCCGTCGCCGCCGAGGATTTCGAAGGCGCGATGCAGGCGCTGGCCCGGCTCCGGCCGGCGGTCGATGCGTTCTTCGATCAGGTGACGGTGAACGATCCGGACCGGAGCAAACGGGCGGCCCGGCTCGCATTGCTTGATCGTATTCGTGTTGCAGTGCACAACGTGGCGGACTTCTCAAGGATCGAGGGTTAGGATGGCGACCATTCCGGCGGCGAACGACAGGGACGCAGGGGCAGGGGCGGAGCGCTACGTCTACCGGTTTGGCGGCGGTGTTTCGGACGGTGGCTCGGGCGATCGCAACCTGCTCGGCGGCAAGGGCGCGAACCTGGCCGAGATGGCATCAATCGGCCTGCCGGTGCCGCCGGGCTTCACCATCTCCACCACGATGTGCGCCGTCTACTACGAGGCCGGACAGCGTTTCCCCGACAGTCTGAAGGCCGAGGTCGCAGGCGGCCTTGCCCATATTGAGGGCGTAACCGGCAAGAAGTTCGGCGACATCGCCGATCCGCTGCTCGTCTCGGTCCGCTCGGGCGCGCGCGCTTCGATGCCGGGGATGATGGATACCGTCCTCAATCTCGGTCTGAACGATCAGACCGTTGCGGGGCTTGCGGAAGTGTCGGGCGACCCGCGTTTCGCGTGGGACAGCTATCGCCGCTTCATCCAGATGTATTCGGACGTCGTCCTCGAACTCGATCATGGCGCGTTCGAAGAAGCGCTGGAAATCGCCAAGGAAGACAAGGGGCTGAACCTCGACACGGACTTGTCGGCTGAGGATTGGCAGGCGCTTGTCCGCCAGTACAAGGACATCGTCGAGGAACAGTGGGGCAAGCCGTTCCCGCAGGACGTGCACGATCAGCTGTGGGGCGCGGTCGGTGCCGTGTTCGGATCGTGGCAGTCGGAGCGGGCCAAGGTCTATCGCCGCCTGAACGACATTCCGGGTGACTGGGGCACGGCCGTCAACGTCCAGGCAATGGTCTTCGGCAACATGGGGGAGACGTCGGCCACCGGCGTCGCCTTCACCCGCGATCCCTCCAAGGGCGATCGCGCTTATTATGGCGAGTTCCTGATCAACGCCCAGGGCGAGGACGTCGTCGCCGGCATCCGCACGCCGCAATATCTCACGCTCGCCGCGCGCCAGGCCGCCGGTGCGTCCGCTCCTTCGATGGAGGAGGCGATGCCGCAGGTGTATGGCGAACTCGCCCGCGTGTTCGACCTGCTCGAGACGCACTATCGTGACATGCAGGACATCGAGTTTACCGTCGAACGCGGCAAGCTTTGGATGCTGCAGACCCGCTCCGGCAAGCGCACTGCGAAGGCCGCGCTCAAGATTGCGGTCGACATGGCCGAGGAAGGGCTGATCAGCCAGGAGGAGGCGGTCGCCCGCGTTGAGCCCGGCGCGCTCGACCAGCTGCTCCACCCGACGCTCGATCCGGCGGCTCCCCGTGATGTCGTGGCGCGCGGCCTGCCGGCATCGCCCGGTGCTGCCTCAGGTATCGCGGTGTTCGATGCCGACACGGCCGAGAAGCGCGCGGAGCAGGGCGAGTCGGTCATCCTGATCCGCACCGAAACCTCGCCCGAAGACATTCACGGCATGCATGCTGCCAAGGGCATCCTGACGGCGCGGGGCGGCATGACCAGCCACGCCGCCGTGGTCGCCCGCGGCATGGGCCGGCCGTGCGTCTCCGGGGTTGGCACGCTCGCCATCGACGGAAAGGCCAAGATCGCCCGCATCGCCGGGCGCGAAATCCGCGAAGGTGATGTCGTCACAATCGATGGCGCGACCGGCGAGGTCATGATCGGCCGGGTCGCGACTGTCGAGCCGGAACTGGCCGGCGATTTCGGCACGCTGATGGTGTGGGCCGACAAGGTTCGCCGCCTGAAGGTCCGGACCAATGCCGAGACGCCGCTCGACTGCCGCGCGGCGCGCAGCTTCGGCGCGGAAGGCGTGGGGCTCTGCCGCACCGAGCACATGTTCTTCGAGGCCGACCGCATCACCTCCGTTCGCCAGATGATCCTGGCGGAAGACGAGCGTGGCCGCCGCGCCGCGCTCGACAAGCTGCTGCCTGCCCAGCGCGCCGACTTTGCCGAAATCTTCGAGATCATGGCCGGTCTTCCGGTGACGATCCGCCTGCTCGATCCGCCGCTGCACGAATTCCTGCCGCACGAGGAGGAGGAGTTCGCCGAGGTCGCCAAGGCGACCGGCATCGGCGTCGATGCGCTGCGCCGTCGTGCCGCCGAGCTGCACGAATTCAACCCGATGCTCGGCCATCGCGGCTGCCGGCTCGGCGTCACCTACCCCGAAATCTACGAGATGCAGGCGCGTGCCATCTTCGAGGCGGCGGTCGATGTCGCCGCGCGGACGGGCGCGGCGCCGATCCCCGAGGTCATGGTTCCACTGGTCGCCACGCGGCGCGAGCTGGAGCTGATGAAGGCGGTGATCGACAAGGCGGCCGAGGCGGTGTTCGCCGACAAGGGCGCCCGCGTCGACTATCTGGTCGGTACGATGATCGAGCTGCCGCGCGCGGCGCTGAAAGCCGGCGAGATCGCCGAGGTCGGCGCCTTCTTCTCGTTCGGCACCAACGATCTGACCCAGACGACGCTCGGCGTGAGCCGTGACGATGCCGCCCGCTTCTTGGGCGCCTATGTCGATCAGGGCATCTATGCCCGCGATCCGTTCGTCAGCCTGGATGTCGAAGGCGTCGGCGAACTCATTCAGATCGCGGCGGATCGCGGTCGAGCGACCCGGCCCGACATCAAGCTCGGCATCTGCGGCGAACATGGTGGCGATCCGGCCTCGATCGCGTTCTGCGAGAAGGTCGGCCTCGATTACGTCTCGGCATCGCCTTATCGCGTACCGATCGCCCGGCTCGCCGCGGCGCAGGCGGCGCTCAGGAAGGGCTGAAGCTTTCCGGCTGAGGGTTCAACGGCGGGCGAGCGCTGTCGCCGTACCGATCGCATCGGCCGAAAAACCAAGCGTCCGCAGGCAACATGCAAGCTCAGGCGCTTCCGTAGCGCCGCGGCGAACCGCGGAGGCGTAGCGACGGAGTGCCTCCAGCCGCTCGTCGGCCAACCCCTGCATCGGACGGGTACCGATCAACGCGCCGAGAGCAGCCAGCAACCTTGGGAAGCGCGCCGACCCGCGATCGCCGCGATCCGCATCGGCGCGTCCGAGATGAACGACGCGGCGCTTGATCTCGCTCAGCGGCAGTCCGCGGACGGGACAATCGACGTGACGATCGAAGCTGTCGGGCGCGGGGAACTTCATCTGGCATCTCTCCTGTGCCGCAGCGATTTGCGGCACGGGCGCAGCCTCTACTGTGATCCGATTCACAGGCGAAACAGGTTCGTCGCTCGATTCGTTATCCTCGTCGAAGGGCGCCGCTCAGATCCGCCGCGTGTCCGTCGCCGGGGCATCGATGCCACGCGTGCGGGCCAGCTGTTCGGCCTGTTCGCGCCAGCGCTCGCGCTCGATCCGGCCGCGATCATAGCCGAGCCGCGCTTCGAGCGACGCTTCCTGGTCCGCGGTCAGGCTGGCAAGGTCGCGGAAGCCGTGGATGCCCGCATCGTTCAGCCGCGTCTCGTCATGCGCGCCGATGCCGTTGATGCGGGTGAGGTCGTCATGGCGCCCCGAGGCAGCCGCGGCGACGGCACCCGCGGTACCGGCGCCAACCGCCGGCTCGTGCCGTTCGAGATCGGCGATGCGGGCGTTGGCGGCCTTCACCCGTGCGTCATGCTCGGTGCGCAGCGCGGCGTGGGCGGCGTGCTCTTCCTCGTAGCGGCGGCGCCAGTTGCGGTCCGAGCGGGACAGGAGCCCGAGCAGCCAGCCGAAGACGAACACGAGGGCCAGAATCGCCCACTGGTTGATCGTGAAGCTCATCTTTCCGGCCCTCCTGTTTCGGAGGACCAACGATCCCGCGTCGGACCCGTTCCGATCAGGTCTTGCCGATGAACTGATCGGAGATGGCGCACGCCGCGGGACCGAGAATGACGATGAACAGCACAGGCAGGATGAAGAGGATCAGCGGCACGGTCATGATCGCGGGAAGCCGGGCCGCCTTTTCCTCGGCGCGCATCATCCGTTCATTGCGGAATTCGGCGGAAAGGACGCGCAGCGCCGATGCGAGCGGCGTGCCGTATTTCTCGGTCTGGATCATCGTCGTGACCACGCCCCGCACCGCCTCAAGGTCGATGCGCATCGCCAGATTCTCGAAAGCTGAACGGCGATCGGTAAGGAAGCCAAGCTCGATCGCGGTCAGCGCGAATTCGTCCCCCAACTCGGGATAAGCACGGCCGAGTTCGCGGGCGACGCGGTGGAAGGCGGCGTCGACGGTCAGGCCGGCCTCGGCGCAGATCACCAGCAGGTCGAGCGCATCGGGCAAGCCCTTGCGGATCGCCGCCGAGCGCTTGTCGACCTTGTTCTTCACGTAATAGTCCGGCGCCTTATAGCTGCCGATCAGCGCGAAGGCGGCAACGCCGAGGCGCTTCATCGGCGACCAGTCGCCCAACCAGCCAAAGACATAGATGGCGAGCACGACGCCGCCGCCGATGACGATCGGCCCGACCATCCGCGCGAAGATGACCGCGTAGGCCATATCTTTGGAGCGGATGCCGGCCTGCATCAGCCGGGTCTGGGCCTGCTTGACCTGCGATTCCTGAAGCACCTTCAGCGACGAAAGGAGCGAACGCAGCCGATCGTTCATCGCGTTGGTCGGATTGATCTTCGCGCGGCGCCGCGACGTCGAAGCGACGATACCGGCCTTCAACTGCTCGCGCCGCTCGTTCAGCGCCTTGACGCGGCGGGCCATCGGGTTGCGCACGGTCGTCGCCGCCCAGATCGCGACGATCAGGGCGCCCGTCGCCAGAGCGGCGAGCAAGGTCGCCACCATGAAGACATCGATGCCGAGCAGCTTAGGACCGGTTTCCACGTACGTTCCCCCCGATCAAATCTCGAAGTTGATCATCTTGCGCATGATGAGCGCACCAATGCTCATCCACACCATCCCGCCGAGGCCGGCGATGATCAGCCGTTCGTCGTCGAAGAAATGCTGCATGTACTCGGTGTTGATGTAGAAAATGATCCCGAACACGATGAAGGGCAGCGCGCCGATGATGTAGGCCGAAGCCTTCGATTCCGACGACATCGCCCGGATCTTGAGCTTCATCTGGGCCCGCTTGCGCAGCACGTCGGCGAGGTTGGACAGGGTCTCGGCCAGGTTGCCGCCGGTCTCGCGCTGGATCGCCAGCGTGATGGTGAAGAACTGGAATTCGGGCGTGCCGAGCCGTTCCGCGGTTTCCTGCAGGGCCGCCTCCATCGTCCGACCGATCTTCATCTTGTCGGCGACGGCACGGAACTCGACGCCGACCGGGCCTGGGACCTCGCTTGCGACGACGCCGAGCGTCTCGGAGATCGGCAGGCCGGAGCGCAGGCCGCGGACGAGCAGTTCGATCGCGTCGGGGAACTTGGCGGTAAAGGCGCCGACCCGCTTCTTGATCTGTGAATTGACCACCATGTACGGGCCGCCGATCCCGATCATCAGCCCGGCGAACAGCGCCAGCAACAGCGGTGCGCCGCGCGACCAGATCAAGACTGCCACGACCAATGCGATGCCGCCGGAAATCAGCCCGTACTTGCCGACCGACCAGTCCTTGCCGGTCATCTCGAGCTTCTTCTGGAGCAATGCGGGGTTGGGCAGGAAGCTGTTAACGGCACTGTCGAGCTTCGTGTCGCGCTGGGCGAGGATGCGGCGCATCTGCGCCTCGACGACGGTGCTGCCAGGCCCGTGCCGCTCCTTCAGGCTTTCCAGCCGGCGCGACTGCGCCTTGCCCGCCGATGGTCCGGAGAAGGCGAGCACGAGCAGCAGCAGGAAGCCGATCAGGCCCCCTGCGAACACGATCATCGGCAAGAGCTGCATTTCGCCTTCACCTCATCCATTGCCACCAGGCCCGCCCGTCGCCGGCACGGGCGTGGCTCAGCCCTTTTTGCCCAGCTTCTTGGCCGGGAGCATCGCCTTGAACTGGCCGATCTTGCCGAGCAGCGAACCGCCTGATCCGCGCCCGTTCGCGCCATCGACGCTGTCGACGGTGTTGATCAGCAGGCTGGCGAGATCGGTTAGAACCGGTCCGATCTTGGTCGCCTTGCCGACTGCGGCGAGCGGCTTGCCGAGCTTGGCGGCCTGGGCTGCCAGCTTGTGATCGAACGGGATGACGAGATCGACCTTGCGCTCGATCGAGCTCTCGAAGTCCTTGCGGCCGATCTCGGTCTCTCCCGACGGCACGCGATTGGCGACGACGATCACGCGGCATTGCGGCGCATTCGTCTTCAGCCAGGAGAGGATGCGGATCGAATCGCGCGTCGCCGCCAGGGTGAACTCGGTCACCAGCACCGCCGCCTGAACGTCGTGGAGCAGGTGAGGGTGCTGCACCAGCATGTTTCGCGGCAGATCGATGACCGTGCATTCGAAGGCGCTGCGCATCTCTTCCTGGAGCTGGAAGAAGGCGGCGCCGTCGTTCATCAGCGGCTGGTTGATCGGTGCTTCGGCCGACAGCACCGCCAGACGCTCGTTGGCGCGCACCATCGCCCGTTCGATGAACAGCCCATCGATGCGGCTCGGGTTCTCGATCGCATCGGTAAGGCCGCGGCCGGGCTCGAGGTCCAGGCTGAGAGCGCCCGTCCCGAAGTGAACGTCGAGATCCAGCAGCGCGGTGCTGCGCGCCGACTTCTCCCCGAACAACCAGGCGATCGACGCCGCGATCGAGGAGGTGCCGACGCCACCGCGCGCGCCGATGAAGGCGCAGGCGAGGTGCGGGCGATCGGTACTCGGCTCGGAGGCGCGCGGCCCCGCAATCGTCAGCTGCGCCTGGGCGATGGCATCGCGGACCTGATCGGCGGTGAACGGCTTCAGCAGATAATCCTGGATGCCGCTGTTGACGAGGTCGCGATAGAGCCGGACGTCGTTGACGCGGCCCGCGGCGATGACGACCGTGCCGGGTTCGCAGACTTCGGCCAGAGCGTTGATGTCGGTCAGCGGGTCACCGGACTCGGAGAGGTCCACGAACAGGATGTGCGGGCTCGCCGAGACGGACAGCGATTGAACCGCATTGCGCAGGCCGCCTTTGTTGATCTTCTCGTGCGGCCAGCCGAACTCGGACGCGATCGGCTTCAGGATTTCGGCCGTGGCATCGTCGCAGACATAGGCCGTGAACGGGTCACGCAGCGCGGCCGTGCGCGGGTTGAAGGGGGCGTTCATCAGTTGCCGCCTTTCGTGTCGGTGCTGGTTGTGCCGCCGGGCAGGCCGCCCTTGCCGGTCGGCTCGGCGTCCCGATAGGTGCGGATGGCGCGGATCGCGACGCGGGCGTCGGTGCCGGCATCGCCGCTGCGGCCGCGGATCAGGTCTTCCGGATCGGCGACCATGGCGGCCAGGTTGCTGTTGTTGGCGCAGCCGTGGTTGGACATCGTCGAACCGGCAAACTCCGGCTGGGACTTGCGATCCCAGTTGGGGCAGTTCGGCACCTGCGCGACGCTGCGGCTGACGATGACGCGAACCGATCCGGGCTCGATCGTGCCACCGACGACAGGGGCGGTGGGGGCGACCAGCAGGCCGTAGCGGGCAGCGATGCGGGCGACTGCCTCGCGCGCGGCGACCGAGCCGGACGGGTCGTCGACAGCGATGTGGTCGCCATAGCCCAGCTGCAGCGAATCGAACCAGCCGGAGAGCCGGGCCGCCTCGCTGTCGCTCAGGCCGTTCATGCCGGCGCGCGCATCGAAGACATAGTCGGTGCGGGTGACGACCGGCTGGTTGACCGAACTCAGGCCGCGATTGACCGGGCCGCAGGCGGTGAGCGTCACGCTCAGCGCGATCAGGCCCAGGGTGGTGATGGAACGCATGTTCATGCTCCTGTCTGGCCTGTGACTCAGTTGAACGAGAAGCCGGGGGCGGCGGTCGGTGCGGCCGTGCCCTTCTGCTTCCCGCGCGGCGCGGGATCGGCAGAGGCGACCGGACGGCCGGCCGGAGCCGTGACCGGCGGCGCCGAGGTCGGCCCGGGGCGTTTCTCGCCGGTCTTTCCGTCGAACGACTGGCCGCCGATCAGCCGCTGGAAGTCGGTCGGCGCCTTGTAGCCGTCGGTCGGCAGGGCGATCTGGTTGGCCGATACCGGCTTCACCAGATACGGCGTCACCACGATCACCAGCTCGCTTTCGGCGCGGCGGAAGCGGTTCGACCGGAACAGCGCACCCAGCACCGGCAGGTCGCCGAGGCCCGGGGCCTTGTCGATCGAATTGGTGTGGCTGTTCGACAGCAGGCCGCCGATCATGAACGACTGGCCGGAGCCGAGCTCCACGGTCGTCTCGGCCCGGCGGGTCGTGAACGACGGCACGTTGAAGCCGTTCAGCGTCACCGATCCGGCGGCGCTCAGCTGCGACACCTCCGGGCGGACGCGCATCGAGATGCGGCCGTCGGAGAGCACGGTCGGCGTAAAGGCGAGGCTGACGCCATATTGCTTGTATTCGATCGAAACTGATCCGAGCGTCTGGCTAACCGGGATCGGGATCTCGCCGCCGGCCAGGAAGCTGGCGGTTTCGCCGGAAAGCGCGGTCAGGTTCGGTTCGGCCAGCGTCGTGACGAGGCCGTCATTCTCAGCCAGGTCCAGCGCCGATGCGACGTCGAGACCGAACAGCCGCCCGGCGAGGCCGAGGCTGGTCTTACCCGCGCCGAGGCCTAAGTTCTTCAGGTCGAACAGCGTGCCGGCCTTGGTGACGAACTGGCCGCTCGTCGGATCGAACGGCAGGCTGATCGATCCGCTCGGCAGACCGAACACCGACGATGCGTCGAGCTTGGGCAGGCCGGAGATGTCGACGTTGCCGATCGTGCCGAAGTTGCGGCCCTGGGCGATGCCGAACAGGAAGCCGCCGGTCGTGTCGCGCGACAGCAGGTTGACGCCGATTTCCTTGACCAGCTCGCGGCTGACCTCGGCGATCTTGACCTGGAGGTTGACCTGCAGCGGCGTCGCCGCCTTCAGCCGGCTGACGACCTGGGTCTTCTCGCCGACGAACGCCTGGACGAGACGCTGTGCCTCCTCGACGTCGGCGGGCGAGGCAACCGTGCCGGTGAGCAGGACCAGACCGTTCATCGAGGTCGTGCGGATCGCCGCATCGGGCATCGCCATCGTCAGCATCGAACCGACGCGGTCGAAATTGTTGCCGACGCGGATGTCGGCCGAATAGACCACCGTACCTGCCTTGTTGGTGGCGTAGACCGTCGTTTCACCGGCCGCCTTGCCAAACAAATAGAGTTGATTGGCGGAACGAACCTGGACGTCGGCCACCTTGTCGTCGGCCACGAACAGGTCGCTCATCGGGCTTGACAGGCGGACCATCTGGCCCTTGCCGATCGAAAGCTCGACCGTCTCGCTGGGCTGGCTGACGACCGGCGCGGCGAGCGCCGGGGTGGTGACGGTGGCGGCGATCCCTGCCGCGACCGTGGCGGCGAGGACGGTACCGATCGCGCCGCTCTGGAGAAGGGCCTTCAAGCGCATGTCAATTCCCCCCCACCGACACGTCGGTGATGTTGTTGCCGCGGGCGACGCGGACGACCGGGCCGGCGGGCCGCTGCGCGACCGCGACCTGGGTCGGGCCGACCACGGCTGGGCCCCCGCCCGAGCGCTCGATCGGCTTGGCCGGCACGGTCCGCCGCTGGAACCGCGAGACGTCGCCGCCGACGACGAAGGTCGGATCAGTGTCGACCGGCTGCGACGCGATCTGCAGCAGCATGCGCTTTTCCGCCTTGGGGTCGGCGCCTTCCGGCACGGTGACCTCACCGGCGGCGATGGCGCGCTCCAGTTCGGCGGTGTTGTCGGCGATCGACCGCAGCGACAGCGACAGCTGCCCGATCGTCTGCGACACGGCGATCTTCTCGGCGATCCGCGGCGTCGCTTCGATCGTCACGGTCGAGTAGGTCGTGACCGGCGACTTGCCGTCCTCGGTCTCGCTCGAACTGCGCTGGTCGGTGGCGAGCACGCGCAGGTTGCGCACGATCGTCTCGGATGCCTTCAGGGGTGGGCCTTCGCCGCCGCCGGGGACGTCCTGCGTCAAGACGAGATCGACGCGGTCGCCCGGAAACACGAAGCCGGCAACGCCGTTCGAGGCCGACATCGACACCGTCACGGCGCGCATGCCCGGCCCGAGAGCGGCGGCGAGGAAGCCGCGATCTCCGGGCTTGACCAGCGCACCCTGGGTGATCGGCTGGCCGGCGGTGATGGCGTAGCGAACGACCGTGCCGGGGAGGGCCTGCGGCTCGTTCTGCCCCTTGATGTAGTAAGCGGAGTCGATCAGATCCTTCGGCCAGGGCGCATAGCGGAAGCTGTCCGGATCGATGATTGTGCCGACCGGCAGAGCGCGAGTCGCGACCAGGATCTCGGGTCCGGTCTGCGCCTGGGCCGCTTCGGCCTGCGGAGCGCTGGCGCCGGCGAACATGCTCCGTGCCATGAACGCGGAAATTCCGGCCATGAGGAGCGCGCCGATCAGTAGCGCTAGTTTCTTGACATCCATGACGCTATCGCCCCCCCTTGGGTCGTCGAAAACGGCGTGTTATTTAGCCGAACTGGTTAAGATATCGTTCGCCGTACGCAGCGAGCGCGCCGACCGCGATGGCGACGCCGTACGGGATTTCCGGTTGCCCGGAGGCATTGCGCCAACGGTGGCGGATCACCATCGCGAGCGTCAGCGCGCCGCCGGCAAGCGCCATCACCACCAGCAGCGACAGCAGCGGCGCAAACATCGCGTCGTCCGGCAGCAGCGGCACGCGCCACAGCGCCAGGGCCGTAATGAGCTTGACGTCGCCGCCACCCATCATGCCGAGTGCGAATGCGCCAGCGAACAACGCGAACGCGATCAGCGCCACGCCGACCTGCAGCGCCACGTCTGGCCACAGCGGCAGCCCTGCCGCATACCAGCTGACTGGCGCAAGCAGAGCGACACAGGCGTTGAGCCGATTGGAAATGGTCCGGCAGGCAAGATCGCGCCACACCGCCCGGGCCAGCAGCGCGGCCAGCGCCACCGCCAGCAGGACGTCGATCTCCCCCTTCATGACGTCACCCCCTAGACGTCAGCACTTGCCAAAAAGTAACCATGCGCGATGACCATGCCGGACCGCCGCATTTTGCCGGCAGATATGATCGTGAGCCGGTGGGCCGCACCCGATGGTTGGGACCACCGCCGCTTCGACTGGCGGGCAGGGGACGCCACCCCGCGCGGAAGCATGCTGTTCCAGGCCGGGCGTGCCGATTACGTTGAGAAATATCTCGAGCCGATCGCGCACTGGCACGATCGCGGCTGGCATCTCTCGGGGTTCGACTGGCGCGGGCAGGGCCGCTCGGGCCGGATGCTCGCCGATCCCGCCACCGGCCACCTGCCCAGCTTCGATCGGCTGGTCGAAGACCTCGACGCCTTCGTGACCACGTGGCGGGCGGAGACGCCGGCGCCGCACGCCCTGGTCGGTCATTCCATGGGTGGGCACGTGATGCTTCGGCTGTTGGCGGAGCGGCGCGCGGGGGTGGATGCGATCGTGCTCGTGGCGCCGATGCTGGGGCTGAACAGTGCGCCCATTCCGGGCTGGGCGGCGCGCACGATCGCCCGCGCCGCCTGTGCGGTCGGCCGATCCGAGCGGCGGGCATGGGAAGCAGGGGACTCGCCGGCTGCGCTGCGAGTCCGTCAGCAGGCGCTGACCCATTGCGACGATCGCTTTGCCGACGATACGTGGTGGAAGACGGCCCAGCCGGATCTGGCGCTCGGACCGCCGAGCTGGGGCTGGGTCGCGGCCGCTTACGCCTCCATTGACGTCCTCGAACGTTTGGCCATGCTCGAACGGGTGACCACGCCGATATTGCTAATCGCGGCCGAGCGCGATCGTTTGGTCAGCGCCGATGCGATCCGGCAGGCGGCGGCGCGATTGAAGACAGCGGAACTGCACATCATCACCGGTGCCGCGCATGAACTGTTGCGCGAGGAGGATCGGCTCCGCGTACCGGTCATGGCGACGATCGATCGCTTCCTCGACGAACGGGCGCCCAGGGCTTGATGCGGTACGATGTCGCTATAGTCGGGGCCGGCATGGCCGGGGCGAGCCTGGCGGCGGCCATCGGCGATGCCGCGCGTGTCGTGATGATCGAGGGTGAGGCGCATCCCGGCTATCACAGCACCGGCCGCTCGGCCGCCTTCTGGAGCGAGAGCTATGGCGGCCCCGCCGTGCAGCCGCTGACCACAGCGTCAGGGCCGATGTTGGCGGCAGGCGGCTTCCTTGCGCCCCGCGGCGAACTTCACATCGCCGATGCAAGCGGATTGCCGGCGCTCACCGCTTTCGCGGCGGAGTTTGCAAAGACCGGCGTGAAGCTCAATCCGGTCGACCGGGCGGCGATGGCGGCAATGGTACCGCGGCTCCGGCCCGGCTGGAACCATGGACTGATGGAGCCGAGCTGTCAGGACATCGACGTGGCCGCGCTGCACGCCGCGGCGCTCCGCACCGCTAGGGTGGCGGGTGCGACGACGCTCTGCGATGCCGCCGTTGCGTCGATCGCGCGCGACGCCACCGGCTGGCGAATCAAGACCCGCGCCGGAGTCGTCACGGCCGACCTGCTGGTGAACGCCGCCGGCGCTTGGGCCGGGGCGATCGCGGCCATGGCCGGCGCAACCCGCATCGCCATCAAGCCATACCGCCGCACCATCGTCCAGCTCGCGGTCGATCCGCCGCCGCCGCCCGACCTGCCGCTGGTGATCGACGCTGCCGGCAGCTTCTACTTCAAGGCCGAGGCCGGTGGGCGGCTGTGGCTGTCGCCGCACGACGAAACGCCCGTGGCGCCGCAGGACGTGGCGCCGGAGGAGATCGACGTCGCGGTGGCCATCGACCGGCTCGAACGGGTGGTCGACTGGCGGGTCTTGCGCCGGGAGCGGGCCTGGGCAGGGCTGCGCAGCTTCTCGCCAGACAGGGCGCCCGTCTACGGCTTCGACGCCAGAGCGCCGGGCTTCTTCTGGTGCGCGGGGCAGGGCGGGTTCGGTATCCAGACCGCGCCCGCTGCTGCAGCGATGGCGGCGGCGTTGCTGCTCGGGCGCTCACCACCGGAGCCGGTCGCGAGCATCGATCCCGCCCGCTACGCGCCGGGTCGGTTCGCCTAGCGCCGGGCCGACACCGCCGCATCGCTTGCCAGCTTGTCGGCACGCTCATTGTCGGGGTGGCCGGCATGGCCCTTCACCCAGACCCACTCGATCCGGTGCGGCTCGGCCGCGGCGACCAGTTCCTGCCACAGCTCGGCATTCTTGACCGGCTTCTTGTCGGCCGTGCGCCAGCCATTCTTGCGCCAGCCATGGATCCACTTGGTCAGCCCGTCCATGACGTAACGGCTGTCGGTCGACAGCGTGACCCGGCAGGGCCGCTTGAGTTCCTGCAGCGCCCGGATCGCGGCGGTCAGCTCCATGCGGTTGTTCGTGCTCGCCGGCTCACCGCCCGAAAGCTCGCGCTCGCGCGTGCCGGAGCGAATGACGGCGCCCCAGCCGCCGGCACCCGGATTGCCCTTGCACGCGCCGTCGGTGGCGATCTCGACATGCGGAAGTTCTTCGGTCACGCCAAGCGCTCCGCCAGCATTGAGTTGTAGTGACCGAGCCGCCGCCAGTAAGCGAGCGGGTCCTTGCGGGTGACCAGTGCGTCGGCTGGGGTGTTGAGCCAGTCCCACGCGCGCGACAGGGCGAAGCGGATGCAGGCGCCGCTGGCCAGCATCGGCCACTGCTCCCGTTCGAACGCCGTCAGCGGGAAGACCTCCTCATATCCGGCGATCACCGCGTTGCCGACCGCGGCGTCGTAGTGGCTCCCGGTGGCGTCGAACGACCAGGCGCTGTGCATGACCGCCAGATCGTAGACGCGGATATCGGTGCAGGCGAAGTAGAAATCGATCAGCCCGGTGACGCGGTCACCCTGCATCAACACGTTGTCGGGGAAGAGATCGGCATGGATCGTCGACAGGTCATGCCGGCCGGCGTCCCAATTGCGCGTGACCTCGGCGATGGCCGAGCCAAGCGCGTCGTGGAAGCCGGGAGCGATCTCATCGAGGCTGCGACCGCACCGTTCGAACAGCGGCTGCCACGTGTCGACCCCCATCGAATTGGGTCGGCTCAGCGGGAAGTCGCGCAGCGCCGCGTGCATCTGGCCGAGCGCGAGCCCGGCGGCCCGCGCCTGCGCCGGTATCGGGTGCGACAGCGATACGCCAGGCAGGAAGCGGATCAGGCAGGCTGGGCGCCCACCGACGGTCTGAATGGCCTGCCCATCGCGATCCTTGATGGCCGGCGGCGCGGCGATGCCCTTGTCGGCGAGGTGATCGAGCAGAGCGAGGAAGAAGGGCAGGTCGCCTGCGTCGACCCGCTTTTCGTAAAGCGTCAGGATGAAGCGGCCGGCGGTGGTGTCGACGAGATAGTTGCTGTTCTCGACCCCTTCGGCGATCCCCTTGGCCGAGACCAAGGTGCCGACCTCGTAGCGGGCGAGCAGCCGTTCCATCTCTTCGGCCGAGACGTGGGTGTAGACAGCCATGGCAGGCGCTTTAAGCGGCTTGGAGGCTGCGCGGCAGCTTGAATTCGATCGTCTCGGTCGCGCTCTGGATTTCGGTCCGGTCGAGCGTGAAGCGGCTGGCGAGATGATCGAGCAATTCTTGCACCAGCAGCTCCGGTGCCGACGCGCCGGCGGTGATGCCAAGCGTGTTGACCCCGTCGAGCCATGCGAAGTCGACCTCATGGGCACGCTCGATCAGGCGGGCGCGCACCCCGGCGCGCGCCGCGACTTCGACTAAGCGGAGCGAGTTCGACGAATTCGGAGCACCGATCACCAGCATCGCATCGCACGAGGCGACGATCTGCTTCACCGCCGCCTGCCGGTTCGACGTGGCGTAGCAGATGTCCTCGCCGCGCGGCGCGAGGATGGCGGGAAAGCGCTGATGGAGCATCGCCACGATCTCGGCGGTGTCGTCCACGGAAAGCGTTGTCTGGGTCAGGAACGCCAGGTTGTTCAGATCGGCGGGGGCGAGGGTCGATGCGTCCTCGATCGTCTCGATCAACGTCATGCTGCCATCCGGAACCTGGCCGAACGTGCCGATCACCTCAGGATGGCCGCGGTGACCGATGAACAGGATATGCCGCCCGCTTTCGATCAGCCGTTCGGCCTGACGATGGACCTTGGAGACGAGCGGGCACGTCGCATCGAGATAGTCGAGACCGCGTTCCTCCGCCTTGTGCGGGACCGCCTTCGGAACGCCGTGTGCCGAAAAGACCACGGGAGCGCCGTCCGGCACCTCGTCCAGCTCCTCGACGAAGATCGCCCCCTGCGCCTTCAGGCCATCGACCACGAAACGGTTATGGACGATCTCGTGCCGGACGTAGACCGGTGCGCCGAACTTCTGGATGGCGAGTTCGACGATGCGGATCGCGCGATCGACGCCGGCACAAAATCCGCGCGGTGCAGCGATCATCACGCGGAGCGGTGGCAAGGCGGAGGCGGGGGAGGTCGCATCGGTCATGTCGGCCGGGCTCTACGCGATTGCTTGCCTGTGCGGAAGGCGCTTCCTATGATCCGGCACCCGGCGCGCTTCCCCGCCTGCCAGTTCGAGGATCACCCCCGTGTCGCGTACCCTTCTCGTCGTCTCCTGCCTGTCGCCGCTGCTGCTCGGGCTGGCCGCCTGCTCCAAGTCCGGCGAATTCGACGAGACGGGGGGCATCAAGATCGTTCGTTCCGCCTGTCCCGCGGTCGCTGTACCCGCCTACACCGGCGACGTGACGTTGTTCGATCCGCCCGCCAGCAGGGAGGCGCGGGCGATCGACGTGGTGGCGACGATCACGAACGTGCGCGGCACGTGCGCCGACAGTGGCGACATGATCCAGTCCACCGCCAACTTCGCGGTCCAGGCGCGGCGCAGCACCGCCGGGCCGGCCCGCGACGTCGTTATTCCCTACTTCGCGACGGTGGTGCGCGGCGGCTCGGCGGTCGTCTCGAAGCAGGTCAGCCGCGTCGCGATCCACTTCAACGACGGTGAGCTGCGCGCCGCCAGCACGGGCATGGCGACCGCCTCGGTCTCTCGTGCGGCGGCGACGGTACCGGCGGACATCCAGCAGAAGATCACCCGCAAGCGCAAGCCCACCGATGCGGATGCATCGATCGATCCGATGGCGGACCCGGCGGTGCGTTCGGCGGTTCAAAGGGCGAGTTTCGAGCTTCTCGTCGGGTTCCAGCTCACCGAGGATCAGCTGGCCTACAACGCGACGCGCTGACAAGGGGATCGGCACCGCTCGCCGACCCCGGGTGAAGGGGAGGGCGCGATGGAAGTGTTCTATACCAAGGATCACGACTGGATCGCCGTCGACGGGACGGTCGCAACCGTCGGCATCACCGACTATGCCCAGGCGCAGCTCGGCGACATCCTGTTCGTGCAACTGCCGCCGGCCGGAACGCCGCTGGAAAAGGGCAAGGAAGCCGCTCTGGTCGAATCGATCAAGGTGGCATCGGACATCTTCTCGCCGGTGACGGGCACCGTGCGTGAGGCGAACGACGCGATCGAACGCCAGCCGGCGTTGGTCAACTTGTCGCCGGAACGCGAGGGCTGGTTCTTCCGGATTGACCTGGCCGATCCGGCCGAACTCAAGGGGTTGCTGACCGAGCAAGCCTATCGGGAGCGCGTGAAGCGTCTGTGAGGAGGAGGAGGGGCGTGCTGCCCTCGTCTCCGGCGTCTTCGCTGCGCTCCGCGGGCAGAAGGGCGTCGAGCACCGCCGATACCGCGACCTCCGCAACCAGTCCGACCACCGTTCCTGCCGCGATATCGGTCGGATAGTGGGTGCAGCGCGGCACCTGGATGGCCGCCGCCGCCGCGGCGGCGGCATAGGCCACAGCCGCATGTTCGGGATAATCACGAGCGAACGCCCGTGCCACCGTTACGGCACCCGCGGTGTGACCTGAAGGGAATGAGTTGATCGGGCCCTCACTGGCGCTGCCGGCGCTCAGATCATAGCGGCCCTCCTCGACCAGCAGCTTCGGCCGGGTGCGGTCGACCGATCGCTTCACACCGGATTTGATGGCCGTCGCGACCAGTTCTGCCGCCAGCATCCGGCCGCCCGCGCGCGCCAGCCGCCGATTGCCGGACAGGAGCCCCCAGGCAAGCGTCGCGCTGCAGATCGTTATGAGCGGTGGCTGGTCTGCCAACTCGCTCAGATGGCCGAGCCAGCGGACGGTGCGGCTGTTCCGATACGGCGCGACTGCCTTGGCAACCTCAACGTCGGCCTGTTCGATCGCAGAGGCATCCCCCACGGCATCGGGCACGTCGATGACGGCTTCGTCGCTGGGCTGGTCAGTTTTCATGGATTTTGGAACTCGAAAGGCACGCTCACTGAACCACCCGCCCTCGCGATGGTTGCAGGCGTGGACGGGCCGGTGGAAACACGGTGTCCACGGGTTCCCGGTGGGGTTGATCCGGGTCGCAACGGCGATATCAGTTCGAACTTCGATCCTTGCCGCCGACGCGGCGGCCCGTACCCCCGGAGACCAGCCATTAGAGCCACCTTCCTGATCGCAGCCGCTCTCCTTGGAGAAACGCCTGGCCTGGCAGCTGCGCCCAGCCGCGGCGATGCATGGTGGCGGCATGTCGAAGTGCTCGCCGCCGACGACATGAACGGGCGTCAGACCGGATCGGCCGACTTCGATCGAGCCGCCAATTACGTGATCCGCCAGTTCCGCGCGCTGGGCCTGGAGGCGGCCGGCACGGACGGTTTTCGGCAGCCGGTGCTGCTGGAGCAGCAGGTCATCGATCAGGCGGCGTCGACGGCGCGGCTGGTGTCGGCCTCGGGCGAGACCAAGCTGACGGTGGGCGACGAGATCATCATCGGTGCGGGGGCGCCCCGGCCGGAGACGGTCGACGCGCCGCTCGTCTTCGCAGGCTACGGTCTGCACCTGCCGGAAGCGGGGCACGACGATTTTGCGGGCCTGGACCTCAAGGGCAAGATCCTCGTCGTTATATCCGGCGGTCCGGCGAACATTTCCGGGGCGCTGAAGAGCCATGCGCGCAGCGAGCGCAATCGCCTCGCTTTCGAACGCGGCGCGGTCGGCATCATCACCGTCAACACGCCGAAGGCTGTGGAGATCCCGTGGGATCGTTCGCGGCTGCTCGGCCGCGCTCCCGGCATGTATCCGGTAGACCCGGCCGTGCGCGATGTTCCGCGTGCCGTTACCGGCGGCGCGTTCGATCCGGCGCGGGCGGAACTCCTGTTCGCGGGTTCGGGACACAGCTTTGCCGAAGTTGCGGCTTTGGCGGACAGCTCCCGCCCGGTCCCGACCTTTGCCCTTGCCCAGACACTCGAGGCCCGGATCGTGGCCCGACGGACGCCGGTGCGGAGCTACAATCTGCTCGCCAAGCTGCCGGGAAGCGACCCTGCTCTACGCGGCGAAACGGTCGTCCTGTCGGCGCATCTCGACCATCTGGGCGTAGGGGCGCCGATCGCCGGCGATGCGATCTACAACGGCGCGATGGATGATGCCTCGGGCGTCGCCGCCCTGATCGAGATCGCGCGCAAGCTCCGCGCCGACAAAGCGAAGCCGCGCCGATCGATCGTATTCGCCATTGTGACCGCGGAGGAAAAGGGGCTGCTCGGGTCGAAGACGCTCGCTGCCCGTCCGACGCCCGCCGTCGGACGCATCGTCGCCAACCTGAATTTCGACATGCCGCTGCCGCTTTGGCCGCTCCGCAACGTGATCGTGCTCGGCGGCGACGAGAGCAGCCTCGGCGTGCAGGCCGCTGCCATCGGGGCGCCGATGGGTCTGCCGCTCGTCGCTGACCCAGTGCCGGACCGCAACTCCTTCACTCGCTCCGATCAGTATAGCTATGTCAGGGTCGGCGTGCCGGCGGTCGCCTTCAAGTTCGGCTTTGCTGCCGATACGGCCGAAGCGGCGATAGAGAAGCAGTGGCGGTCGACCCGCTATCACGCCCCCTCCGACGACCTCGCTCAGCCGGTCGAGAAGGAGGAAATGGTCAAGCTCAACGATTTCGTCGCGGCGCTGGCCCTGCGGGTGGCTGACGCGCCGGAGCGGCCGACCTGGAATCAGGACAGCTTCTTCCGCCGCTTCGTCCGGTGAGCGAAGGGCCGACGTGCGCCGCACCCGGCCGATACTCGCCGAACGGGCCGGCCAGCTTCACGTCAGGTGCACCAGAGCGCTCGCGTGATCGTCTAAGTGGCTCTTCCTAGGCCGCTGTAATTGGTTCACAAGATCGCCGAATGAGCGACCGGCATCCCGACATCCAAGGCCTTTCCGAACCGGGCCGGGACGGCGGCCTGATCGCATTGGCAACCTTGCTCGCCATGCACCGCATCGCCGTCGAGCCCGCCCAGTTGCGGCATGAACTGGGCCATGCCGATCCGGTCGATACGACCGACCTGCTGCGCCTGGCGCGGCGGGAGCAGGGCGTGAAGGCGAAGGCGGCCACCTCGGAGTGGTCCCGGCTTGGGCAGATGCCGCTGCCGGCGCTCGCCAACGGGCCGGACGGCTGGTTCGTGCTCGGCCGGATCAGCGACGACAAGGCCGTTGTCCAGGTTGCCGGCCGCCCGGTCGAGCGGCTGGACCAAGCGAGCCTGGAGGCTCGCTGGTCGGGCGAGCTCATCCTGCTGACGACGCGGGAGGGCGCAGCGGGTGCCGCCGGCCGGTTCGACGTGACCTGGTTCATCCCGCAGATCGTCCGCTATCGCCGGCTGATCGGCGAGGTGCTGTTGATCACCTTCGCGATCAACCTGCTCGGTCTTGCCGCGCCGCTCTTCTTCCAGAACATTATCGACAAGGTTCTCGTGCACAATACGCTGGCGACCCTGCAGGTGCTGGCGATCGGGCTGTTGGCGGTGTCGGTCTGGGAGGTGGCGTTCGGCTGGCTGCGGACCCGGCTCTTTTCCGAGACGTGCCAGAAAATCGATGTCGAGCTTGGCGCCCGCCTGTTCCGCCATCTGCTCGGCCTGCCGCTTTCCTATTTCGAGGTCCGCCGTGTCGGCGACACGGCGATGCGGGTGCGCCAGCTCGAGACGGTACGCGAATTCCTGACCAACGCTTCGCTGACGGTGCTGGTCGATCCGCTGTTCACGATCGTCTTCCTCATTGCGATGTGGGTCTATTCGGCGACCTTGTTCTGGGTCGTGGTGCTGAGCCTGCCGGCCTATGTCGCCGTGTCGTTCCTCTTCACCCGGCCGATGCGGGCGCGGATTGCCGAGAAGTTCGAACGGGGCGCCGCCAACAACGCGCTGCTGGTCGAGACGATCGGCGGTATCCAGACGGTCAAGGCGGCGGCGGTGGAGCCGCAGTGGCAGAACCGCTGGGAGCGCCAGCTTGCGGGCTACAGCGCGGCGAACCAGCGCGTCATCAACCTCGGCAATTCCGGCTCGCAGGCGATCCAGCTCATTTCCAAGCTGAGCCTGGCCGCGATCCTGTTCTTCGGCGCGCGCGAGGTCATCGTCGGCGCGCTGTCGGTCGGCGGGCTGGTGGCGTTCAACATGTTCGCCCAGCGCGTTTCGAACCCCGTCATCCGCATGGCCCAGCTGTGGCAGGAGTTCCAGCAGGTGCGGATCGCCATCGACCGGCTCGGCGACGTGCTCAACCAGCCGATGGAGCCGGGGGCCGGCAGCCGCACCGCGCTGCCGGTGATGAAGGGCCATGTCCGCTTCGAGCGGGTCCGCTTCCGCTACGCATCCGACGGGCCGTGGACGCTGGAGGATATCGACATCAATCTGCCGGCCGGGGCGACGCTCGGCATCGTCGGATCATCGGGTTCGGGCAAGTCGACGCTGACCAAGTTGCTGCAGCGGCTGTACCGGCCCGATGCCGGTCGCGTACTGATCGACGGCGTCGATATCGGCCAGATCGATCCGGCCTGGCTGCGCCGCCAGATCGGCGTCGTGTTGCAGGAAAACCTGCTGTTCAACCGGTCGATGCGTGAGAATATCGCGCTGGCCGACCCGGCCATGCCGTTGGAGCGGGTGGTCGCCGCCGCAAGGCTCGCGGGCGCACACGACTTCATCGTCCGGCTGCCGCAGGGTTACGATACCATCGTCGAGGAACGCGGGGCGAACCTGTCGGGCGGGCAGCGGCAGCGGCTCGCCATCGCCCGGGCGCTCGTCACCAACCCGCGCATCCTGATCTTCGACGAGGCGACTTCCGCCCTCGATGCGGAGAGCGAGGAGCTCATCCAGAACAACCTGAAGGCGATGACCCGCGGCCGCACCGTGCTCATCATCGCCCACCGGCTGTCGGCGGTGCGCCAGTGCCAGCACATCATCACTCTGGAGCAGGGCCGGATCATCGAGGGCGGCACGCATGACAGCCTGCTCGCTGCCGGCGGACGCTACGCCGACCTCCACCACCGGCAGGCGGGCACGCGCCGCCCGATCGCGGTATGAACGCGATCAGCCGCCACTGGCAGGTCGCCAAGCAGGCGCTGGCGCAGGACCGCGACCGCGCCCGCGGACTGGTCCGCACGGAGGAGAGCGCCTTCCTTCCCGCGGCGCTTGAGATCGTCGAGCGGCCGGTGTCGCCGACGGCGCGGATCACGGCCTGGGTGCTGCTGGCGTTCCTGGTCGTCACCTTGCTGTGGCTGGTGTTCGGTCGGGTCGACATCGTCGCGGCGGCACCAGGCCGGCTGATCCCCGGCGACAGCGTCAAGCTGGTCCAGCCGGCCGAGGCGGGTATCGTCCGCGCGATCCTCGTTCGCGACGGCCAGCAGGTGAAGGCCGGCCAGCCGCTGGTGACCATGGACCCGACCGTCTCGACGGCCGAGGCGATGCAGGCGCAGACCGCGCTCGAGACCGCCCTACTCGACGCGGCGACGGCGCGAGCCGTGCTTTCCGCGCTGGACGGTAAGGGCCTCGCCTTCGTTGCGCCCAAGGGCACGCCACCGGCGGTCGCGGCGACGCAGGCCCGGCTTGCCGCGGCCCGGCTGGCCGAGATCCAGGCCGGCACGTCCGGCAAGGCCGCCGACAGCAATGCAGCCGCCGCCGCTGCCCGCGAGGCGACGATCCAGGCCAAGAAGCTGGAGGAGACGATCCCGCTGCTCGACGAGCAGATCGCCGCCAACGAGGAGCTGCTCAAGAAGGGCTATGTCGCCAAGCTCAAGGTGATCGAGATGCGGCGCCAGCGCCTCGCTGCGGGCCGTGACCGTGACATCGCCTATGACACCGCTCGCCGCTTCGCCGCGCAGGGTCAATCGGCCGGCAGCGGCTACACGCAGAGCCGGGCCGAGGCGCGGGCCCGACTGCTCGGCGAACTTGCCAAGGCGGAGTCGGAGGCGAACCTCAGGCGCGAGGAACTGGTCAAGAGCAGCCAGCGGTCGAGCCTGCAACAGTTGACCGCGCCGGTCAGCGGTACGGTCGCGCAGCTGTCGGTCCATACCATCGGCGGGGTGGTCGAGCCGACCAAGCCGATCATGGTCATCGTGCCGACCGGCGGCACGCTAGTCGCGGAGGTCAAGCTGCTCAACAAGGATGCCGGCTTCGTCGCGGCGGGCCAGCCGGTTACGCTCAAGCTGGAGGCGTTCCCCTTCACCCGCTACGGCACCATTCCCGGCCGGGTCGAGACGGTCAGCTCCGATGCCGTCGAGGACGAGAAGCTCGGCCTCATCTACACCGTCCGCGTCGCGCTGGACCGCACGACCATCGATCGTGGCGACCGCGTCCTGCCGCTGACGCCGGGCATGGCCGTCACCGCCGATATCCGGACCGGCAGCCGGACGATCCTGAGCTACCTCGTCAGCCCGATCAACGCCGCGCGCTCCGAGGCGGGGCGTGAGCGCTGACGACCTGTCCGGACGCGTTTTTCATCTGGACCGGGGCGGAGCGCCCGGTACGGAACGGATCAGTTGAATTCATGATCGCGGCGCCTGCGCACCGCACCGGAGACCATCGCATGAAGCTTCGCCACGTTTTGATGCCCCTGCTGGCGCTCGCGGCGCCGATCGCGGCGCAGGCGCCGGAGGGCCCTTCCCGCATCTTCACGGGTGCCGACCTGTTCGGGCTGGAGCAGGCGAGCGATCCGCAGATTAGCCCGGACGGCAGCCGCATCGCCTATGTCCGCCAATCGAGCGACATCATGACCGACAAGGGGCGCAGCACGATCTGGCTGATCGACGTGAAGTCCGGGGCGCAATCGCCGCTGGTGTCGATCGCCGGCGCATCCTCGCCGCGCTGGTCGCCGGACGGTACGCGGCTGGCCTATGCCGCGCCCGATGGGGCGCTCGGGCAGTTGTTCGTGCGCTGGATGGCGACCGGGGAGACGGCGCGGATCACCGGGCTACCCGATAGTCCCGGTGCCCTCTCCTGGTCCCCTGACGGCCGCCGGCTCGCTTATACGATGCGGGTGCCGGGCGAGCCGGTCACGCTCGGCAAGGCGCCGGCGAAGCCCGAGGGCGCGGACTGGGCCAAGCCGCTCGAGGTGATCGATCGCATCACCTACCGGGCCGACGGACCCGGCTATCTGAAGCCCGGCTACGATCATGTCTTCGTCGTGGACTCGGACGGCGGTGCGCCGCGGCAGCTGACCTTCGGCAAGTATGACGATGTCGGTCCGCTGTCGTGGACGCCGGACGGCCGCGCCATCCTGTTCAGCGCGGTGCGCGGGCCGGACGCCGAGCGCGACTTCATGAATTCCGAGGTGATCTCGGTCGACGTCGCGACGGCCACGCTGACGACGCTCACCAAGCGCGACGGGCCGGACCAGCAGCCGGTCGTGTCGCCGGACGGCAGCCGCATCGCCTGGCTCGGCTTCGACGACAAGAGGCGCAGCTACGCCAACAACGAACTCTATGTCGGCAACCGCGACGGGAGCGGGGCCAAGCTGCTGACCGGCGCGCTCGATCGCAGCATCGACGATGTCCGCTGGGCGGCGGACGGGCGCAGCCTGTTCGTCTCCTACGACGACAAGGGGCAGAAGCTGGTCGGCCGCGTCTCGCTCGACGGCCGCATCACGCCGGTGGCCTCGGGGCTCGTCGGCGGCGGGCTCGACCGGCCTTATACGGGCGGCGAGTTCTCGGTCTCGAAGACTGGCTTGGTGGCCTATACGGGCGGCGGCGCCTTGAACCCGGCAGACGTCTACGTGTCTGGTTCCGGCGGCGGGCGCCGGCTGACGCGGCTGAACGATGCGCTGCTCGGTGCCAAGGCGCTCGGGCAGGTTCGCAAGCTGCCCGTTACTTCCACCGACGGCCGCGCCATCGACGCCTGGCTCGTCACGCCGCCGGATTATACCGCCGGGAAGCGCGTGCCGTTGATCCTGGAGATCCATGGCGGGCCGCACTCGGCTTACGGTCCGGCCTTCTCGACCGACGACCAGCTCTACGCGGCGGCAGGCTATGCCGTGCTGTACGCGAACCCGCGTGGCAGCACCTCCTACGGCGCCGAGTTCGCCAACCTGATCGACAAGAATTATCCCTCGGCGGACTATGACGACCTGATGGCGGCGGTGGATGCCGCGATTACCACCGGCGTTGCCGATCCGGACAATCTGTTCGTGACCGGCGGATCGGGCGGCGGCGTGCTCACCGCCTGGATCGTCGGCAAGACCAACCGCTTCAAGGCGGCGGCCACGCAGAAGCCGGTGATCAACTGGACGAGCGAGGCGCTCACGATGGACGCGACCCTGTTCACGTCGCGCTACTGGTTCAGCAAGCTGCCGTGGGAAGATCCGATGGCCTACTGGAACCGCTCGCCGCTGTCGCTGGTCGGCAACGTGACGACGCCGACGCTCGTCGTCGTGGGCGCCAACGACTACCGGACGCCGGTCAGCGAGTCCGAGCAATATTATGCCGCGCTTCAGATCAAGGGCGTGCCCACTGCCATGGTGAAGGTTCCGGACGCGAGCCATGGCGGCATTGCCGGCCGCCCGTCGCAGGCTGCGGCCAAGGCGGCGGCGATCCTCGCCTGGTTCGACCGCTATCGGAAGGGCGCGGCCACCGCTTGGACGGCGCCGCGCTGAGCGACCGACAGCGCCGTCCTTCGCTCAGGGATGTTCCCGGGCGAAGGCGGCGGCCGCGCCGAGTAGCCCGGGCTGCGGGTGGGTGATGAGCTTGACCGGCATGTCAGCCATGCGGGCGCGAAACCGGCCCTTGGCGACGAACCGTTCGTGAAAACCCGAGCGGGAAAGATGGTCCGCCAGCCTCAGTCCGACGCCGCCGGCGATCACGACGGCATGGGCGCCGTGGGCCAGGGCCAGATCGCCGGCCACCGCGCCAAGGCTGAGGCAGAAGCGATCGAGCGCGGCGGCGGCAAGGCTGTCGCCGCCTTCCAGCGCCGCTGTCCATAGCGTCTTGTCGTCGCCGGAACGTACCGGCCGCCCCTCCATCTCGGCCAGCGCCTCGTAGATACTGGCGAGGCCCGGGCCGGACACGATCCGTTCCACGGACACGCGGGTGAAGCGTGCGCGCAGCCGGGTTAGAACGGCATCCTCGATCTCATCCAGCGGTGCGAAGTCGACATGGCCGCCTTCGGTCTCGATCACGAACTGGTGGCCGTCGCGGCGCAGCAGCTGGGCAACGCCGAGCCCGGTGCCCGGACCGAGGATAGTGACCACGCCCTCCTCGTCGATCGCACGATCCGGGCCGCAGACGTGGCGCAGCCATTCCGGGCCCATCTGCGCGACGGCATGGCCGACCGCCCCGAAATCGTTGACGATGGTGTAGCGATCCACCTGCAGCCGCTCGGAGATCAGCGCCGGTCGGATGATCCAGGGATTGTTGGTCAGCTTCAGCACGTCCCCGCTGATCGGGCCGGCCACGGCGATGCTGGCGCCGCGAGGTAGCGCACGCCCTTGCTCCGCCTTGATCCGGTCCGCGAAAGTCTCCCAGGCGCGGCGGAAGCTGGCATGGTCGGCGGTCCGCAGGGTGGTCTCGGGGCCGAGTGAGACGACCCTGCCGCCGGCGACCTCGGCGATGGCGAAGCGGGCGTGGGTGCCGCCGATATCGACCGCGACGACCTCACTCATGCCGGGCTCCAGAAGATCGTGACCGGGCAGGTGGCGCGGGCGATCAGACGCCCGACCGGCAAATCGCGTGTGCCGGCGATCGCCGCCTCCAGCACAGCACGCTTCTCCTCGCCGGAGAGCACCAGGATGATCGCGTCGGTGTCGGTCAGGGCGGGCAGGTTCAGCGTCAGCCGATCGAACGGTGCCTCGGGCGGCAGCGGATCGGGCGTAACGCGCAGCACGGCCGGTGCGGCGTCCTCCGGCAAAGCGAGGCTGGGGAAGATCGACGCGATGTGGCCGTCCGCCCCCATGCCCAGCCAAACAAGATCGAACCGCGGCGGCGCCTCCTCCACGTCGAGCGCGTGGAGAGTGGCTCCCGTGCCGTCGAAGGCGCGTGAGAGCAGCCTGAAATTGCTGGCCGGGTGATCGTGGGGCACGATGCGCTCGTCGGTCGGCCACAGCGCGACGGTGCTCCACGGCAGGTCGCGCGTCTTGAGAAGGTCGAAGATCGGGATCGGCGTCCGACCGCCTGGGAGGGCGAGCCGCACCGGCCCGGATCCCGTCACCGCCGCCGCAATGCGATCGGCGACTGCCGCTGCGTCGCCGCGTTCCGCCCACACCGGATCAGCCATGCCGTCTCCTTGTCTCGCCCTGGGCTCGATTGCGTGACCCACTCCGGTACTACAACCGCCGAGGCGCTATTTTCGATCAATCCACCGAATGCACCGAGTTGACACGGGGCAGGGGCAGCCCATGCTGTCCGGCGTGGACGTCACGGGAGTCGGCGTCCGTTGAGTGGGTGAGGATCGCGGCCGGTCGCGGGCCGACGATCGACATGCCCCTTCGTGTCTTGCGTACCGCGCAGTCAGCCGCGGCGTCTGCCCTTGGCGGAGCATCCGCCTGGGCGCGCTGCCGCACGTGCGGATGGATCGCGCCGCAGGCGTCGGCCGGCGGGCAGAAGGAGGACCGATGCGCGACTATGTCATTCTCGAAAAGCCCAGCCGCCGGCCGGCTGGCGGTGCCGCCGGTAGTGTGCTGGAGGCCGACGGCGCGGAGAGCGTCGAGAACAAGCTCTCCGTGACCGCGCTCCCGAACGCCGAGCGCGCCCGGCTGGAGCAGGATCCCGGCTTCCTGGTGGCGCCGATCATGCCGATGAAGCTGATCGAGCCGTTCGCCGCCGATCCGGCGGCCCAGGCACAGGATGCCTGGGGCCTCGCCGCGGTCGGCGCCACCACGTCGGCCTTCGACGGGCGGGGCGTCACGGTGGCGGTGCTCGATACCGGCATCGATGCGGCCCACCCGGCCTTTGCAGGCATGAACGTGGTGCAGGAGGATTTCAGCGGCGACGGCATCGGCGATCGTCAGGGCCACGGTACCCACTGCGCCGGGACGATCTGCGGGCAGGATGTCGGCGGGGTGCGGATCGGCGTTGCCCGCGGTGTCGCGAAGCTCCTCAGCGGCAAGGCGCTGAAGGACAATGGTTCGGGTTCGTCCGACATGATCTTCAAGGCAATCCAGTGGGCGCTGAGGCAGGGCGCCAACGTCATGTCGATGTCGCTCGGCTTCGACTTTCCGGGGCTGGTCGAGCGGCTGGTGAAGGACGAAGGCTGGCCTGCGGACCTCGCGACGTCGGAGGCGCTGGAGGCGTACCGCGGCAACCTGCGCATGTTCGACGAACTGATGCGGCTCATCAAGCAGCAGGCGCCGTTCGGGAACAGCGCGCTCGTCGTCGCCGCCGCCGGCAATGAGAGCCGGCGCGACCAGAACAAGGATTACCGCATCGCCAAGTCGCTGCCGGCCGCGGCGGAGGATGTCGTCTCGGTCGCTGCGGCAGGGCAGGGCAACCCAAAGTTTCCGATCGCGACCTTCTCGAACAGCCTGGCAGATATAACGGGGCCGGGCGTCGGCATCCTGTCGGCCTGGCCGGGCGGCGGGCTGAAGGCGATCAGCGGCACCAGCATGGCCTGCCCCCACGTCGCGGGCGTGGCGGCACTCTGGTACGACAAGCTGATGCGATCGAACGACGTGGCCAACCCGAGGACGGTGTTCGCGCACATGATCGCGACGGCGCGCGACGATGTCTTCGCCGCCGGGTTCGAGAGAGACGATTACGGTCTGGGCTTCGTCACCGCGCCGTGATCTCGCGGTTCCAATTGCCCGTGCGCGGGAGCGGCCATGGAGTTCGATAATCAGGGCGGCTCAGGCGGCACCGATCGGCCACGCCGTACCCGGGCCGCTGCCCCGCGGAAGCGGCGACCAGCCGCGAGCGCAGCGGATCCTGAGCCCGACCAGATCCAGCTGGCCCGCACGACCGCGCCGCGCGAATTGTACGACGATGCCAAACGCAGCAAGTGGGGCCTGCCGCCGCTGTCGGAACCGGACGAGACCGGCCCCTACATCGTCGAACTCAACGCCGAGCATGCCAGCGGGCTGCCGGGGGCAGAGATCCTGTTCAAGGAAGTGCTCAAGGAGGCGCTGATCGCCGTCGGCGAAACCGAACGGGCGGAGCAACTCCGCCCGCGGCGCATTTCGAAATCCTATTATCGCTGCGATTTGAAGGACAAGGAGTGGCGGCGGCTCGTCGCGATCGACGAACAGAAGCCGCTGCGCGAGCGCGCCGTCTATCGGCTGTGGCCCGACTTTCCGGTGCGGGCACGAACCGACCGCTCGATCGCGACGATCAAGGCCGACGCTGCCTTTCGATCGTTCGCGGCGAGCGGCGAGGGAATTACCTGGGCGGTGATCGATTCCGGGGTGCAGGCCGACCATCCTCATTTCGGGCCGACCGGTGAAGCCGAGCGCGAGAGCCACACCCTCATGGCCAGTGCGGTGGACCGGCTGCATCGCTGCTTCGCCGATGTGCCCACGATGCGGGGCGGCAAGCGTGTGATCGAGCCGCTGCTGAACCCCGACGACGATCCGGGTATGGATTCTGGCGAACGCGCGGCGCTGATCGAGGAGCATCGCCGCCTCGCACTGACCGACGACTATGGCCACGGCACCCACGTCGCCGGCATCCTGGCGGGACGGGCGCCAACGGACGAGGCGGCGCGCTGTGCGCTGGAGCATCAATATACCGTCGATGCCAGTGGTGACCGCCAGACCGAAACGTTCGCGATTCGGAGCCTTCGCGGCAACGCCCTGCCTCGCGGCGTGGCACCGGACTGCAAGCTGATCAGCCTACGCGTGCTGGACGCCGGCGGGGATGGCCGGGCCAGCCAAGTCATCCAGGCGCTCGAATATATCCGCGAGCGGATCAACGACAATCCGAAGATCATGCGCGTCCACGGCGTCAACCTGAGCGTCGGCTATGAGTTCGACGCGCAGATGTTCGCCTGCGGCCAGAGCCCGCTCTGCACGACGGTGGACCGGCTCGTCCAGGAAGGGGTGGTGGTCGTCACCGCTGCCGGCAACACCGGCTATGGCAGCGTCGCCGCCGACGTGCGGACCTCGCGCGTCGGTCTGTCGAACACGATCAACGATCCCGGCAATGCGGCTCTCGCCATCACCGTCGGCGCCACCCACCGCGAGTCGCCGCACCGGTACGGGGTGTCCTACTTCTCGTCCAAGGGGCCCACGGCGGACGGGCGGCTCAAACCCGATCTGGTCGCACCGGGGGAGCGAATCACGTCCTGCGCGGCCGGGCTCGTCCTGCGCCGGGTCAAGGACGTGAAGCCCGGCGTGGCCTATTACGTCGACGACACCGGTACGAGCATGGCGGCGCCGCACGTCTCCGGCGCAATCGCGGCCTTCCTGTCGATCCGCCGCGAATTCATCGGCCAGTCGCTGGAGGTGAAGCGCATCTTCCTCGAGTCCGCCATTCCGCTCGGCCGCGAGCGCTATTTCGAGGGGCACGGGCTGGTCGATCTGATGCGCGCCATCCAGTCGGTCTGAGCCGGCGGGTACAAGAGGGAAGGAGAGCAGGTGGAACTGAGCCAGTTCGATCTCGAATTCACCAAGAGCGGCAATGTCTTCGACGAAGCCCAGCTCGACGCCATCCTGGCTGCGGTTCCCGCCGCGACCGACCTCATCGTCCTGTCACACGGCTGGAACAACAATGTCGCGGAGGCCAACGAACTCTACGACGCCCTGCTCGCCAACATGGCGGCGGTGTTCGACGACGTTGCCGGGCTCGGCGGCCGCACCTTCCAGGTCGTGCGCATCTTCTGGCCGAGCAAGCGCTTCGAGGATGCCGATCTGATCCCCGGCGGCGGTGCCGCATCCGTGGCGGCGCGCGAGGATGCGACACTCGCGCGTCTGCTGCAGTCGTTGAAGCACGATCCCGATCGGCTGGGCGACGACAGCGAGGATCCGGTGCGCGCGGCGACAGTCGCACAGATCGAGGCGCTGGTGCCGGCGCTGGGCACCGATCCGGCGGCCCGTCGCGAGTTCGTGCTGCTGCTGCGCGCGATGCTCGATCCTGCCGAGGCGGAAGCGGACGACGCATCCGAGGACTTCTTCTCGATCGATCCGGAGCAGATCTTCAAGGGCCTGCGCGATCCGGTGCTGGCTCCGTCCGCACCTGGCTCCGGCGGTGGCAGCAGCCTGCGCAGCGGCGGGGCGGCCAGCCTCGGCGACGTCACCTCGGGGCTTGCCGCCGCTGCCCGCCGCATCGCCAACTTCGCGACATATTATGCGATGAAGCAGCGTGCCGGCGTCGTCGGCCGGACCGGTCTCGCCCCCGTCCTACGCCGGATCCGTGACCACAACCGCAAGGTCCACATCCATCTCGTCGGCCACAGCTTCGGCGGACGGCTGGTCACCTCCGCCGCCCATGCTCTGCCGCCGGCAACGGAGCATGTCAGCCTGACGCTGCTCCAGGCCGCCTTTTCACACAACGCCCTCTCGGACGATTATGGGCACGGCAAGGCCGGTGCGTTTCGGTCGCTCATCGCCGAGCGCCGGATCTCCGGCCCGATCGCGATCACTCACACGAAGAACGACAAGGCCGTCGGCATCGCCTATCCGCTCGCCTCCCGCATCGCACGGGATGCCGCAGCAGCGCTCGGCGACCGCAACGATCCCTATGGCGGCATGGGGCGGAACGGCGCGCAGCATACGCCTGAGGTTGCGCAGCCAGGCGGGGGCCTGGAGGAGGTCGGCGGCGGCTATGACTTCGCGCCGGGCAAGATCTACAACCTGCAAGCCGATCGCTTCATCGCCGATCACGGCGCGGTCACTGGCCAGCAGGTCGCCTATGCACTGCTCCACGTCGTCGCCGCGACCTGACCCGCTGGAATGTGAAGGACGGCGCCGGTAGGAGCGCCGAATGCGCATTCTCCTGACAGGCTCGTCCGGCTGGCTCGGCCGCTTCCTCGCGCCGATGCTGCGCGCCGCTGGCCATGACGTCGTCGGCTTGGACGTCGCGCCGGGTACGAACACCCAGGTCGTCGGCAGCGTCGCCGATCGCGCTCTGATCGATCGCACGTTCGCCGCGCACGGCATCCAAGCGGTCATCCACGGCGCGGCGCTGCACAAGCCGGACATCGTGCGGTACCCGGCGCAGGCGTTCGTCGACGTGAACGTCACGGGCACGCTGAACCTGCTGGAGGCGGCGGTGGCGGCTGGTCACGATCGCTTCGTCTTTACCTCGACGACGTCGCTGATGATCAGCCAGGCGATCCGCGACGAGAGGGCCGATGCCGCGGTCTGGCTGGACGAGACGTCCGGTCCGCTCGAGCCGCGCAACATCTACGGCGTGACGAAACTTGCCGCCGAGGAGCTGTGCCGCTTGTGGCACCTGGAAAAGGGTCTGAACGCGATCGTGCTGCGCACGGCGCGCTTCTTCCCCGAAGATGACGACACTCACGCCGTCCCGAGCGGTCCGAACCTCAAGGCCAACGAGTTCCTGAACCGCCGGCTCACGGTCGAGGATGCCGCCGCCGCGCACCTCGCCGCGCTGGAGCGGGCGCCGGCGATCGGCTTCGATCGCTTCATCGTGTCCGCGCCGACGCCGTTCGTCCGAGAAGATGCGCGGGCGCTGATGCACGATGCGGCGGTGGTGATCGCGGCGCGCTTTCCCGACGCGCCGGCGCTCTATGCCGCGCAGGGTTGGCAGCTGCCGGCGCGGATCGGGCGGATTTACGATGCTAACCGGGCGGAACGGGTGCTCGGCTTCAGGTGCCGGACGGACTTTGCTGCGATCCTCGATACATTGCGGGAGAAGCGTCCGCTGCCGTTCGGCCACGATCCCGCTTACACCTCACCCAAAGAACGGGTCGCCGGCTGAGACGAACGGCTCAGAACGGCGCGCTGCCGATCCGTTTCTCGAAGTCGGCGAAGGCGCGTTCGAGCCGCCACTCCTCACGGGCCTTTTCGCTCAATGCGATCACGCGCCCGCAATCACCCGGAGGCATCGGCCGGGTCGGATCTGCACCGCGACAGGCGGGGCTAGGCGTGCCGATTGCGTCCGCGCGCCAAAGGCTCTCGCCCGGCAGGAAGCTGTAGCGGATGCTTGCCCGCGCCATCGCCTTGAGCTCGGCATAGCCGAGGCCCTGATCGGTGACGGCGCGGACATATTCGTTGGTCATGTCGCTGCGGGCGACGCCCTCGTCGTCGGTCGACAGTACGGTCGGTACCCCTGCCGCGCGATACAAGGCGAGGGGATGGTCCGCGCCGCGTACGCCGAGGATCAGGTCGTTGCTGGTCAGGTTGATCTCGACGGCGATCCGCTCCCGCGCCATGCGCGTGAGCAGTTGCGGTGCATCCGCCTCGTACAAGATGTCGACGCCGTGACCGATCCGTCGCGCGCCCGCCTCGACCGCCTTGGCGATGTGGTCGCGCAGCGCCGCGGGGGGGACGAGGCCGCGGGTGAGCTCGCCGGCGTGGAGCGACATGGCGACCTTGGGATAACGCTGACCCAGGAAGCGCAGCATGGCCATGTGCCGGGCGTAGTCGGCCAGGGCCACCGGCCCGTCCTCGGGCGCGACGATGTTAACGCCGACATAGCGCGGATCGGCATCGGCAAGCGCGAAGGCATAGTGAAGCTGCGCGAACACGACCTGCGGCGCGAGGTTGCGGATGGCGACGGCCTGGTAGCGGACGGTGACGGCGCAGGCAGCCCGCCGCGCGGCGCGGTCGCATCCGAGCCGGCGAGTCGCATCGCGCTCCATGGCGTCGGTCTGGCCGCGCCCCTTGGCGATCAGCCGCGGCATGTCAGGAGCGAGCAGGGCGTAGGCGGTAGCCGGGTCGTCGGCCGGCACGCGCCGCGCGGTGGCGAGGGCCGCGGCCTCGCCCATCGCCGGCGGGTTGGTCTGGGTCTCGATGTAGGTGACGTTGTCGGCGGCGGCGATGGTGCGCACCTCCGCCAGCACGCGGCCGGGCGCATGGCCGGCGATGCTGGCGAACCGTCCGAACGTGTCGAAGAAGTGATCGTGGTCCGACCATCCCGGTCCGCCGCCGCTCACCCGGCTGCGCATCGAAAGCCGGTCGATCAACGTCCCGTAGAGGGCAGGATCGCTGGCCGGCAGCCCCGCGGCCGGCTGCTTGGCTGGGGAGGTACAGGGCGGCGGCACGATCGCCGAGCCGTCGGCGGCGATGCAGAAGCCGGCCTGGCCGGCTTCGTCGATCAGGTCTTCGGCATAGACGCTGCCGGCCATGTGGTGGTGCAGGTCGCCACCCTTGGGCATGCCGCGCAGAAACAGGCGCAGCCGGGCAGGCTGTCCGCGGACGGCTTCGAACAGACGAGCGGCCCGCGCCGTGTCGCTCTCCGCGGCGAGGGACGGCGCGGGAGCGGCCGCCAGCAGCAGCAGCGCGAGCAGGAAGGCGCGGCGCACGCCTAACGCGCCGTGGCACTGCCGGGGACGAACGCCCGGTATCGATCCCAATGTCCGGCAATCTCGTTCGCCACACGACTGCCGAGCAGGTGCGCGGCATCGAGCGAGGCGCGGAGGCCGGTCAGTTCCTGGCTCTCGGCCTTCAGGCTGTCGGCGACGGTCATGCCAGGTGGTGGCAGCGTGTAGTTGCTCGCCGTGCGCAGGATCATCACCCGGCGTGGATCGGCCCGGCCGCCGCGGCCAAGCGCCTCGACCGCGCGGACGACGCCGGTATCCTCCATGCCGGTCATGACGAAGCGGCCGCTGCCGCCCGTCCAGTACTTCACCCAGCGTTCGGTATGCTCGTTCAGGATCTTGCCGTGCCAGAAGCCCTGGCCGGTCGCCTCGTCACCCGCCAGGATAGACGGGGGCTGCAGCGCCGGTGGATAGGCGGTGTAGCGCGATCGCACCCGCCGCAAGCCGTCACTGTCCTGAAGCTTCATGTCGCGCGTCAGCGCCAGCGCCCAATCCCGCAGGCCGTGGTTGAGGCGCATCAGGTTGCCGCCGCGCTCCTTCGGTACAGGCTGCTCGTACGGCGTGCTTCGGCTGAGCGGGATGATGCCGGTCGCCCAGTCGGCCGGGATCTCGCGCGCATCGATCACGTAGCCGAGATCCGTGTCGACCAGATCGCCGATCCATGCCGCAGAGCCGATGGAGGCTTCGTTCGGATTGACGCCCGCAATCGCCGCGACCAGCCAATAGGCATTGCGGAGATCGAAGCGCGGATCGCTGCCGAGCGCCATGGTCGTGACCGCCGCCCGGCCCGTGCCGACCCCGGTCGACAGGACCAGCAGCTTGCGCTTCGGATCGTAGCGGAGCGGGCGATCGCCGGCAGGAAAGGGCAGGGTATTGGGGATCTCCTCGGCCCAGGCCTGGAGCTCGCCGGGCATGTCGCCCGTATCCTTGCCGATCTCGAACGCGGTGACGAGGACGACGCGGACCTCGATCGGCGCGGTGACAGCGGCACGGTCGCTGGCTTGGGGGCGGCCGGCGCGGATGTGGCGAGCACGGTGGACAGAAGAATGGCGGCCGCAACGGCCCGGCTAGATAGCGATGGCAATCGGGGCCCCCTTGCTCCGGATGCCTCTCCCGTGATCGTTCTTTTTTATGGCGAAGAGCTAACCAGAACGGGTGGTGCAGGCAAGCCGCACCTCGTTCGGCGGCCAGCCTAGGACGGAGATCCGGAGTTCGCGGCGATCGTCGCCTCCGCCGGGGGATCCGCCTCTACCTGCGCCGCATAGCGCCGCGCGATGACCGCGCAGGCGATCAGCTGAAACTGGTGGAACAGCATCAACGGCAGGATGATCGGCCCGATCTGGGCGGCCGGGAACAGCACGCCGGCCATCGGGACGCCGGATGCCAGACTCTTCTTCGATCCGCAGAACAGCAGCACGATGGCATCCTCGCGACTGAAGCCGAGCAGGCGCCCGAGCCCCCAGGTCGCAAGCAGCACGATCGCCAAGACGACGATGCAGAGCACCGCGACCAACCCGAGCTGGTCCGGTGGCAGGCTATGCCACAGGCCCTCGATCACGGCGGCGCCGAACGCGGTGTAGACGACCATCAGGATCGAGCCGCGGTCGACCATCGTCACCAGCTGCTTGTGGCGGGCGACGAACCCGCCGATCAACGGCCGACAGGCATGGCCGACCAGGAAAGGCAGCAGCAGCTGCAGGGCTATCGTCCGCACCGAAGCGAACGACATGCCGTCGCCTGATCCTGTCGCATGGATCGTGAGCGCGACCAGCAGCGGCGTGATGAAGATGCCCGCCAGGTTCGAAAAGGATGCGCTGCAAACCGCCGCCGCCACGTTGCCGCGTGCGATGGCGGTGAAGGCGATCGACGACTGCACCGTCGACGGGAGCAACGTGGTGAACAGCAGCCCGGTTGCGAGCGCCGGCGCGATCCCCGGCAAGGAGGAGACGCCCAGCCCGATCAGCGGGAACAGCCCGAACGTCACGACGAATACCGTCAAGTGGAGTCGCCAGTTGCGGGCACCGGCGATGATCGCTTCCCGCGACAGCTTGGCTCCGTGCAGGAAGAACAGCAGGACGATGCCGGCATCCGCTATGCCGTCGGCAATCGTGCTCCACACGCCCCGCGCCGGCAGCAGCGAGGCAAGCAAGACGGTGCCGAGCAGCGCGACGATGAACGGATCGATCGCGCCACGGATCCTGGCGATCACGCCGCGGCGTCCACGTAGCGGTCGAGCGCGGCGAGGTGGCCGGCGACTTCCTCGTCATCCAGGAACGATCCGAGGAAGCTGTTGCGGGCAAGGGCGACGAGATCGTCGCGGCTGAGCATGCCGGTGTCTGCAATGGCGCGAAAGTTGTCGTTCACGTACCCGCCGAAATAGGCCGGATCGTCGGAGTTGATGGTCGCGCGCAGCCCCGCCCGCAGCATCGCCGCGATCGGATGGGCATCGACGCTGTCGACTACGCAGAGCTTCAGGTTAGACAGCGGGCAGACGGTCAGCGGAACTGCCTCCCGGGCAAGGCGCGCGACGAGCGTCGGATCCTCCATCGCCCGATTGCCGTGATCGATCCGATCGACGAGCAGCAGATCGAGCGCGTCGCGGACATATTCGGGCGGCCCTTCCTCGCCGGCATGGGCGACGCGGCGCAGGCCGAGCACGGCGGCGGCGCCGAACACGTTTTCGAACTTGGCCGGGGGGTTGCCAACCTCCGATGAATCGAGGCCGACGGCGGCGATCCGGTCCAGCCACGGCTCGGCGGCCGTGAGCGTCGCGAAGGCGGACTCCTCGTCGAGATGGCGTAGGAAGCACAGGATCAGCTTGGAGGTGAGGCCATGCCGCGCCTCGGCATCGTCCATCGCCGCCAGCAGTCCCTCGATCACCGTGCCGATCGGAACACCACGATCCGTATGGGTCTGCGGATCGAAGAAGATCTCCGCATGGCGGACATTGTCGGCGGCGGCACGATCGAAATAGGCGGCGGCGAGGTCGCGGAAATCATCCTCCGTCCGCAGCACGTCGGCCCCGCGATAATAGATGTCGAGGAAGTCTTGGAGCCGCGTGAAGCTGTACGCAGCGCGCACCTCCTCGACCGATCCGAACGGGATATCGACGTTGTTGCGGCGGGCGAGCTCGAACATCAGTTCAGGCTCCAGCGTGCCTTCGATATGGAGGTGGAGCTCGGCCTTGGGCAGGCCCGCGGCAAAGGTGGCGAGGTCGGTCATAGTTCGGCTCCATCCCGGGCGTGGGCAAGCGCGCCCGCTATATAGGTTCGCGCGATCGCGCGGTCGTCGCCGAGGATCTGAAGCGCGAACAGCCGCTCGGCAAGCGTTCTTCCTGCCGTGCGACGCGCGAGGAGCGGCGTCGCGGCGGCGTCGAGAACCACGAAATCCGCTTCCTGCCCCGGTCGCAATCCGCCGACCCGATCGCCGATCCCGAGGATCGCCGCGCCTCCAGCGGTCGCGAGGTACACCGCCCGGAAAGGATCGAGGTTCATGCCCTGAAGCTGCCCGACCTTGTACGCCTCTCCAAGCGTGGCGAGCACCGAAAAGCTGGTGCCGGCGCCGACATCCGTTCCGATGCCGACCCCGATCCCGTAGGAGTCTGCCCGGGCGAGGTTGAACAGCCCGGAGCCAAGAAACAGGTTCGACGTCGGGCAGAAGGCGATTCCGGAGCGCGCCTCGGCCAGCCGCGCCATCGCCTGATCCTCAAGGTGCAGGCAGTGCGCGAACACCGATCGCGGACCGACCAGGCCGAAGCGGTCATAGACGTCGAGATAGTCGGCGGCATCGCGGAAGCGATCGGCGACGGCGGCGATCTCCGTCCTGTTCTCGGCCAGGTGGGTGTGGAGCAGGGCGTCCGGATGCGCGGCGAGCAGGGCGCCCGCCGTCTCCATCTGCGCGTCCGACGAGGTCAGCGCAAAGCGGGGCGTTACCGCGTAGCCGAGCCGCCCGCGCCCTCGCCAGCGGGCGATCAAGGCCTCGCTCTCCTCCCGGCTGCCGGCCGCCGTGTCGCGCAAGGCGGGCGGCCCCAGGTCCATGAGCACCTTGCCGGAGACGATCCGCATGTTGCGGGCGCAGGCCGCCTCGAACAGCGCGTCGACCGATCCGGCGTGGACGGTTGCGAACACCAGCGCACTGGTCGTGCCGTTGCGGAGCAGCTCGTCGAGGAAGAAGCCGGCCGCTTCGTCGGCGACCGCGCGGTCGGCGAACGCGGCCTCCGTCGGAAAGACATGGCGCTCCAGCCAGTCGAGCAACTGGCCGCCGTGCGCGGCGATAGCCTGCGTCTGGGGGTAGTGAACGTGGGTGTCGACGAAGCCGGGGAGGATCAGCCCGGGGAGGCGCTCGACCGGCATTGCAGGAAAGCGCGGCGCAAGCTCGGTCCAATGACCGCACGCAGCGACGATGCCGTCCTCAACCACCAGCAACCCGTCGGGGAAGTGGCGGATCGCCTGCTCGCCTTCGCGGAGCGGATCCCGCGGGACGGTCAGGATCTCGCCGCGGAACGCAATTACCGTCATGCGTGCTCGCCCGGCAGCGCGAGTAACTGGGCGAGGGTCGCGATGGCGATCACCTCGGGCGCGTTGCCGGCAATGGCGGGCAAGCCGATCGGGCAGGTGAGCCGCGCCCGCTCCGGCTCGCCGACGCCGTCCTTCGCCAGCCGCGAGAGGAAGCGGGCGCGCTTGGTCGCCGACCCGATCAGCCCGACGAAGGCGAAGTCGTGGCGGAGCGCAGCGGCCGACAGGCGGTAGTCCAGCCCATGATCGTGGGTGAGGATCAGGATCGCCGCGCCGGCCGGTGCGTCGGCGATGCACGCCTCGATTTCCGCCTCTGCGATCAACGCCACGCCGGGCTGCTCGGCTGCCTCGGGACGCGTGTCGAACCAGTGTAGTTCGAGCGGCAGGCCGGGAACACGCGCGACAATCGCTCGCCCGACGTGGCCGGCCCCGAACAGGAAGAGCGGCCGCCCCGGCGGATCCAGCCGCTCGACGATCTCCACACCCGGCTCCGGGCGCATCCCGCGCGCCGTCGGTATCGTCGGGGTGACGTGCTCGACCGGCCGCCGCAGGATGCCGTCTGTCGTAAAGGCGTGGGCGATGATCGCGCCGGGCGTGGCCGCGGCCAGCCAGCCGGCGGACGCCGCATCGACATGCTCGATCAGCAACCGCACCCGCCCACCGCAGCACTGTCCTAGCAAGGGGCCAAGCGGATAATCCTGCACCCGCCACGTGCCCGGCGGGAGGTTGAGCATGGCGCGTGCCTGCTCGGTCGCGCGCAGCTCCAGCTGTCCGCCGCCGATGGTCCCACTCGTCGCCGTGGGCAACACGATCATGCGCGTGCCGGCGCCGCGTGGTGCCGAGCCCTCCGTCGCCAGGACGGTGACGAGGGCAGCCGGGCCTGTCGCGAGCCGCGTCTGCAAAACGCTCGCCCAGTCGATCGGGGAAGCGTCAGGCATCGGCTGCGCGGCTCTCCAGCTCCGCGATGGCCGCCAGGATGCGCTCCGGCGTGGCCGGTGCATCGAGGCGGGGCAGGCCGCCGCCCCGCGCGGCGGCGGCGACCGCGTGGGTCAACGCCGAGAAGACCGAAATGGCGAGCATGAACGGCGGCTCCCCGACCGCCTTGGAGCGGTGGATCGTCGGCTCGGCATTGCGGCCCGCGGCCCAGAGCCTGATGTCCATGCGCGCCGGCCGGTCGCTGGCGGTCGGGATCTTGTAGGTCGAAGGCGCATGGGTCAGCAGCCGCCCGGCGTCATCGAACACCAGCTCCTCTGTCGTCAGCCAACCCATGCCCTGGATGAACCCGCCTTCGATCTGGCCGAGATCGATCGCCGGGTTCAGCGATCGACCGACATCATGGAGGATATCGACGGCCAACACCTTGTGCTCGCCGGTCAGCGTATCGATCACGACCTCGCTCAGCGCCGCGCCATAAGCGAAATAGTAGAACGGCCGGCCCTTGTGGGCGGCGCGGTCATACTGGATGCGCGGTGTCGCGTAGAAGCCGGTCGAGGAAAGCGACACGCGGCCCATCTGCGCCTGCCGGCAGAGCGTGGCGAAGGGTACCAGCTTGTCGCCGATGCGGACACCTTCGCGGGTGAAGGCGACGTCCTGCTCGGCTATGCCATAATGGCGCGCCGCGAACTCGACGAGCCGGCGGCGGATCGTCTCGGCCGCATCGAACGCCGCCATGCCGTTCAGGTCGGCACCCGAAGATGCCGCGGTCGCCGACGTGTTCGGTACCTTGTCGGTCCGGGTCGAGGTGATCCGCACCCGCGACACATCGACTGCGAACACGTCGGCGACGATCTGGGCCACCTTGATCATCAGGCCCTGGCCCATCTCGGTCCCGCCATGGTTCAGCTGGATCGAGCCGTCGGTGTAGACATGGACGAGCGCCCCGCCCTGGTTGAGGTGGGTCGTCGTGAAGCTGATCCCGAACTTGACCGGAGTCAGCGCCAGCCCCTTCTTGAGCACCCGGTGCGAGGCGTTGAACGCCGCCACTTTCGCCGCACGCGTGGCATAGCCGGTACGCTCGGCCAGTTCGGCCATGATCTGCGGTGCGACATTGTCCTCGACCACCATGTCGTAGGGGGTCACGTCGCGGCCGGGGCCGTAGAGGTTGGCCTGCCTTACCGCCAAGGGATCGCGGTCGATGGCGTGGGCGATCGCGTCCATCACCCGCTCGATGGCGATCATGCCCTGCGGTCCGCCGAAGCCGCGAAAGGCAGTGTTCGACACGGTGTGCGTCCTCAGCCGGTGCGAGACGATTTCGACCGCCGGCAGGAAGTAGCAATTGTCGGCGTGGAACATGGCTCGATCATTGATCGCCAGGCTGAGGTCGGTCGTCGATCCGCAGCGTGAGGCGAGCTCCAGCCGAACACCTTCTATCCTACCATCGGCGTCGAAGCCCGCCTCGTAATCGATTGTGAAGTCGTGCCTCTTGCCGGTCATGACCATGTCGTCGTCACGATCGGCGCGGATCTTGGCTGGCCTACCGGTCTTCGTGGCGACCAGGGCGGCGGCGGCGGCAAAGAGGGCGGCCTGGGTCTCCTTGCCGCCGAACGCACCGCCCATCCGGCGCACTTCGACCGTCACGTCGGCATGGCCGATGCCGAGCATGTTGGCGACGAGATGCTGGACCTCGCTCGGATGCTGTGTGGAGGAGAGGATGTGGATTTGGCCGTCTTCGCCCGGGCTCGCGAGGGCGATCTGGCCTTCGAGGTAGAAGTGATCCTGCCCGCCGATCGCGAGCGATCCCACCGCGCGGTGGGCCGCGCCGGCGATGGCGGCGGCTGCATCCCCCCGCGCCATGCGCTGGCTCGCCTCGATCAGCGAACCGGCCGCGCGAGCCTCGGCGATCGTCAGGTAAGCGGGGAGCGGGTCATAGGTGACAGCGGCGAGCTTCGCCGCGCGCCGCGCCGCAATCGCGCTCGTGGCCGCCACGACGAACAAGGACTGGCCGACGCAGACGACCTCTTCCACCGCGAACAGCGGATCGTCACCCGCAACCGGGCTGACATCGTTGCGGCCAGGAATGTCGGCGGCCGTAAACACGGCGACCACGCCCGGCGCCGTCCGCACCGCGCTCAGGTCGATGTCGAGAAGGCGCGCATGCGCTCGGCTGCTCTGACCGAAGGCGAGGTGGAGCAGGTTCTTGGGCTCGGCCACATCGTCGACATAGACGGCGCTGCCGGCGACGTGCTGGACGGCACTGTCATGCGGCAGCGGCGCGCGAACAGCGCGCGTCGCAGGTGCATCGCGGTCAGCCATCCGCCAGCCCCGCCGCCAGCACGGAGAGCGGCTCAGCCGACTCGGTTTGCGCCAACCAGAGCCGCTTCAACAAATTGCCCGCAACCTTCGCGCGATAGTCCGAGGAGCCGCGTACGTCGGTCAACGGTGAGAAATCCCGCGCCATAGCCTCGACCGCCGCGACCACTGCCTCTTCCGACCAGGTCTGACCGCTAAGGGTCGCTTCGCAGGCGCGCGCACGTTGTGGAGTGCCGGCCATGCCACCGAACGCGATCCGAGCCGCGGTCACCACACTTTCCTCGATGTGAATGGCAAAGGCACCGCATACCGCGCTGATATCACTATCGAACCGCTTCGAGATCTTGGTGACGGCGATGCGCGTGCCAGGCTTCGGACGCGGTACGAACAGGCTTTCGACGAACTCGCCCGGCCGAAGATCCTGGCGACCATAAGCCAGAAAATATTCTTCCAGCGGCAGGCTGCGGCGTTCGCTGCCTCTTCGGAGCGTCAAGATGGAACCAAGCGCAATGAGGGCAGGGGGCATGTCGCCGATCGGCGAGCCGTTGGCGATATTGCCGCCGATCGTGCCGGCATTGCGGACCTGCGTTCCGCCGATCCGGCGAACCAGCTCACGCAGATCGGGGTGCACGCGTCCAAGGGGCTCCCACGCATCGGCGTAACGGACCGCGGCGCCGAGGCGGACACCGTCCGCGTCTTCCTCGATCCCGGCCAGATCGCCGATGTCCCCGATGAAGATCGTGTCGGCGATGATGCGGTGCTGTTTGGTCACCCACAGCCCGATGTCGGTGGCACCGGCGACGATCCGGGCATGGGGGCGTTCGATCAGCAAGGCTGCGAACTCATCGGCGGTGCGCGGCGCCGCCCACGTCCGCTCCGAGCCCGACAGCGGGTCGGCGAAGCGACCCGCCGGCGTCGCCTCATCCTGCAGATCCGCGAGAGCCGCTGCCAGCGTTGCATCCTCGCGCGGCGCGACGTCCAGAGCTTCACCGGCTGCGAGGATCGGGCCGTAACCCGTGCAGCGGCAAAGGTTTCCGGCAATCACGTCGGCAACGTTACGCCCCATTGTGCCGCTCGCGCCGATGCTGCGGGCGTAGAGCGACATGACAAAGCCGGGCGTGCAGAAGCCGCACTGCGAACCGTGTCGGTCGACCAAGGCCTGCTGGACTGGATGAAGCTTGCCATCGGCCGCGAGGCTCTCGACCGTGAGCAGCGCCTTGCCGTGCAACATGGGCACGAACAGGATGCAGGCGTTGACGGCGCGCCAGCGCACCGTGCCCGCATGCAGTTCGCCGACCAGGACCGTGCAGGCGCCGCAATCGCCTTCCGCGCAGCCTTCCTTGGTGCCGGTACGACGCAGGCGGTAGCGCAGCAGGTCGAGGACCGTCGCGGTCGGATCGACATCGTCCAGCACGATCGGCGTGCCATCAAGGAGGAAGCGGACCACGCCTCAACTTCCCCGGTAGGTCGAGTAGCCGAACGGCGATACCAGCAGCGGCACATGATAATGGGATCGGGGATCGGCGATGCCGAACGCGATCGTCACGAGGTCGAGGAACGGCGGATCCGGCAGTGTCACGCCACAGGCCCGGAAGTAGTCGGCGACCGCAAATTCGAGCGCGTAGCGGCCAGGTTTGACGGTAGCGGTCTGAAGGTCGGGGCAACGACCGTCGGCGTCTGTCAGCGCTTGCACCAGCACGGCACCGTCTCGGAGAAGCCGCACGGCGACGCCCGCGGCGGGACAGCCGCGGGCGAGATCGAGGACGTGGGTGGACAGGCTGGTCATGCCGCCGGTCTCCAGCTTTCGACGAATTCGGGCTCTGCGTAGGCGAGATAGTCCGCGATGATCGCGTCGCGATCGTCGAGAAAAAGCTGGTCCGCGACGCCGGCGACCAGCCGCGGGATGGCATGTTTGAGCCCCGACAGAGCGGAAGCGGAGAGACCCAAGCTGATCAGTCCCGAATAGTTGAACGCGAACAGCCCGTGCAGCGCGGTGGCGTCCTCGAGCGCGCGCGGCAACAGCTGAAAGCCCGGGCCCAGATAGGGGTGGGCATCGATCACGGGACTGGCGATCGCCGGATCGGCAACATGGCGATCGGACCAGCGCGCGATTCGGTCCGCCACCAGCCGCAGTTCCGGCCGCAGCGCGGGATCGGTGATGAGGCCGGTCGACAGCACGAGGAAGTCGAACAGTTGCGTGCCCCCGGGCGTCGTCACCGCAACGCCCTCCGGGGTTTCCGCCACATCCAGCCACGGCGCTCCAAGATGGAGGCGGAACCCCGGATAGGCGGCGGCGCGGGCGAAGGTGTCGTTGGTCGGCGGCTGATTGCGGGCGAAGAAGGACAGCATCATCGCGTATTTCGTCGCGTCGTCGAGCGCGGCGAAGCGGGGGATCACGCCGCTGCGCTCCATGAAGCGGATCGGATTGACCTGCGGCAACGTCTTGCGGCGGACGAAGACGTGCGCCTCTCCGACGCCGGAGGCCAGCGCCGCCTGGGCATTGTCGAACGACGAGGCGCCGGCACCGAGGATGGCGATGCGCTTGCCGGCGAGCGCGGCATAGTCGATCGCCTGCGCGGTATGGGCATATCGACCGGGCGGCAGTTTCGCGGCGATTTCCGGCGGCACGTGCCACTCGCCACCGCCCTGGATCCCGGTCGCGAACACGACCTTGCGACCGTGCAGCGGCGCCTGACCGTCGAGGTGGAGCCGGAATAGGCCGCCGTCGATCGGCTCGACCAGCGTCAGCCTCGTATCGTTACGCACCGGCAGAGCAAGGACGCGACGATACCAGCGCAGGTAATCCATCCAGGCACCGCGCGGGATCTTGTCGAGCGCGGCCCAGCCCTCGGCGCCGTGCTGCGCCTCCCAGTAGGCGCGGAAGGTCAGCGAGGGTACGCCCAGATCGATGGAGGTCAGGTCCTTGGGCGTACGCAGGGTGATCATCCGCGCGTAGGTGTCCCACGGCCCCTCATAGCCGGCGGGATTTTCGTCGATAACCAGGATGTTTGAAATCCGCTCCCGCAGCAGCCCGAATGCCGCGCCGAGTCCGCTCTGCCCGCCGCCGACGATCACCAAGTCGTGGACGTGACCTTCGGAATGCGTGCGCGGCCGGGTCCAGTCCGGCTTGCCATATTCGAGGTGAGCGAGGTCCAGGGCGACCTGTCGCTCCAGTTCGGCCAGGCTCATGCCAGCGTCTCGAGTCTCAGCCGGACGATCTCGCCGATCTGCTCGATCGCCGTGGCCACCTCGCTCTCTTGATCGTTCCCCAGCCGCGCCTCCATCGCCGCGAGGATGCCGGCCTTGTCGGTCAGCCGTACGCAGACGATGAACGGCATGGCGAAACGGGTTCGGTAGGCGGCGTTGAGCGCGTGGAAGCGCTCGAACTCGGCCGGCGTCATCCGGTCCAGCCCCGCCGATGCCTGCTCCGCGGCCGACGCCTCGGTGAGCGTGCCGTCGATCGCTGCCTTGCCGGCGAGTTCGGGATGGGCACGGATCAAGGCAAGCTGCTCTGACGGCGTTGCCTCGTGAACCACCGCCATCAACCCGGATTGCAGATCGGTGAGCGGTCGGCAGGCGGCGGCGCGTTCGACTACCCACGGCGAATGCTCGAACACCATGCCGAAGCGGGCGACGAACGCATCCGCCGACAGGGCGTTGGCCTCGGCGGCGGACATCACGCCCGGGAGTGCGTTGCCGATCCTCACTCCGGGTGGACCTTCAGCCAGTGGCGGGCAATGTCGATGCGTCGGGCGATCCAGGCGTCGCCGCTGGCGAGAACATGATCGAGGAAGCGGGCAACGGCGGCCGCCCGGCCCGGCCGGCCGGCGATGCGGCCGTGCAGGCCGACCGACATCATCCGTCCGCCTTCGCTCCGCAACTGCTCGAACGTGTCGCGCAGGTAGCGGAAGAAGGGCTCGCCATCGGCAAAGCCATTATAGGCGACGAACTTCATGTCGTTGGCATCGAGCGAGTAGGGTACGATCAGCTGTGCCCGGCCATGTCGCCAATCGTGATATGGCAAATCGTCGGCGTAGCTGTCGGCATCGTAGAGGAAGCCACCTTCCTCCGCGATCAGCCGCGCCGTGTTGGGAGAGGTCCGACCCTGATACCAGCCGAGCGGCCGCTCCCCTGTCAGCCGGGTGTGGAGCGCGATCGCCTCGGCGATGTGGCTGCGCTCCACGGCCTCGGGCACGGACTGATAGTCGATCCAGCGAAGGCCGTGGCTGGCGATCTCCCACCCCGCGGACTGCATCGCCGCGACTGCCTCCGGGTTCGCCTCCAATGCCTTGGCCACGCCGAAGACCGTAACCGGCGCTCGGCGTTCGGTGAACAGCCGGTGGAGCCGCCAGAAGCCGGCACGGCTGCCATATTCGTAGAGGCTTTCCATTGCCATCGCCCGCGCCGGATGGCTGGTGGCGCCGACCATTTCGGACAGGAACGCCTCGGAGCCGGCATCGCCGTTGAGGATGCTGTTCTCCGCGCCCTCCTCATAGTTGATGACGAACTGCACGGCGATGCGCGCGCCGCCGGGCCAGCGCGGATCGGGCGGGCTGGCGCCGTAGCCGACGAGGTCGCGAGACGCCGTCATGCGCCATAGCTCGCCAGCGCGGCGTCGACGGCGGCCCCGGCCTCGAAGCGGTAGCCCTCGGCGCGCAGCACGGCTTCCAGCGCGCCGAGCGTCAGCAGCACCTTATGCTTGGCGGCATTGTAGCCCATCGCCCCGATCCGCCAGATCCGACCTTGCAATGGCCCGAACGCGCTGCCGATCTCGATTTCGAAATCCTCGCGCATCCGGGTGCGGACGCGTTCGCCGTGGATACCGTCCGGGATGAGGATGCCGGTGACGTTGGTCATGCGGTGGACATCGTCGCCGAACACCGTGAGACCGATGGCGCGCGCTCCCGCGGCCACCGCTCGCCCTGCCGCGGCGTGGCGGGCGAAGCGCGGCTCCAGCCCCTCGCCGAGCGCGACGCGGGCGCATTCGCGGGCGCCGTACAGCATCGTCGTCGCCTCGGTGTGGTGGTTGAGGCGCTTGTCGGACCAGTAATCCATGATCATCGCGAGATCGAAATAGTTGGAGCCGATCCGCACGCCGCCGCCGTCGGCTATGTCGGCGCGGCGGATGCCCTGTTCGACATGGCGGCGCGCGAAGATCCGATCGGCTGCACGCGGCGAGACGGTGATCGGTGCCGATCCCGACGGGCCGCCGAGGCACTTCTGGAGCCCGCCGGTGACCACGTCTGCGCCCCAGCGATCGGCGGCAATCTCCATGCCCCCGATCGTGGCGGTCGCATCGACATAGAGGAAGGCACCAGCCGCCGCGCACAGCGCGCCGACGCCGTCGAGTGGTTGCGCCATGGTCGTCGATGTGTCGCCATGGACACAGGCGACCACGCTCGGCGCAACCCGCTCGATCGCCGCGGCGATGGCGTCGATCGGCACCGTCTCGCCCGATGGCGCATCGACCGTCCCGACCACCGCACCGATGCGTTCGAGAATTTCGGTCAGAAGCAGGCCGAACCGGCCGAAGTTGACGACAAGGACGCGATCACCCGGCGCAGTCAGGGAAACGAGCGCCGCCTCGATCCCGGCGCGCGCGGTGCCGTCGACCAGGAAGGTCCAGCGATTGTCCGTGCCGAAGATCGGGCGGTAGAGCGCCATGACCTCGTTCATGTAGCCCGTCATCTCGGGATCGAACTGGCCGAGCAGGTCCGCGGCCATCGCCCGCAGCACGCGCGGGTGGGCGTTGACCGGACCGGGCCCCATCAGGAGCCGCTGCGGCGGATCGATCTCCCCGAAGAACTCAGCCACCCTCTTGCTCCCCGAGCGAATCGATGAACCGGCGCATCACTGCCAGCGCGGCGTCGGCATCGACCGGGGCGACGCGTTCCGCCGGATTGTGGCTGACGCCGCCCTCGCAGCGGAGGAACAGCATCGCCGTCGGGCAGACCGCCGCCATCACCATCGCATCGTGGCCTGCGCCGCTGACCAGTCGCCGGACGGGCATCCCCTCCGCCGCGATCGCCGTATCGAGCAGGGCCATGAGGCGCGGATCGCACGGGGAGGGCGGCAGATCGTGGATCAGCTCCACGTCCAGGTCGACGCGGCGGCGGCCGGCAATCTCCTCGCAGGCTGCGATGATCGCGGCGGCGGCGGCATCGCGCGCGGCGGCCAGGCCGGAACGCACGTCGAGGGTGAACACGACCCGACCGGGGATGACGTTGGCGGCGCCGGGTGAGACCTCCAGCTTGCCGACGGTGGCGACGAGATCCGAAGCGGCGGTCGCGGCGAGACGCTCCGCCGCCAGAACCATCTCTGCGGCGGCAGCGAGGGCATCACGGCGCAGCGGCATCGACGTGGTCCCAGCATGTCCGGCAACGCCACCGACGACGATGCGGTAGCGCAACTGGGCGGCGATGCCGGTCACGGTGCCGAGCGCAAGACCTTCGGCCTCCAGCACCGGCCCCTGTTCGATGTGCGCCTCCAGATAGGCGATGACGCTGCCCGGCGGTCGCGCAGCCATTGCAAATGTGGAGCAGGCGAGAGCTTCGCGCGGGCAGATGGCCTGACCCGCCACGACGCTCTCATAGCTCGCGTCGAACCCGCGAAGCGCGTCACCGAGCGTTGTGCCCTGTTCATCGCTGATGGCGAGCGCATCCGGTTCTAGCGTACCGGCCACCGCCCGGCTGGTCAGCATCGAGGCTGGGAAGCGCGATCCTTCCTCGTCGCCGAAGCCGACCACTTCGATCGCGAAGGGCAGTCGCCGGCTTTCCCGGGCGAGGCCGGCGACGCATTCGATGCCGAGCATGACGCCGAGCGGGCCATCGTAACGGCCGCCGTCCCGCACGCTGTCGAGATGGCTGCCGATCAGCAAGGCCGGCGCGTCCGGTTCCTGCCCCTCGTAGCGGCCGATCAAATTGGCGGCGGGATCGAGCGCGACCTGCATGCCCGCCTCGACCATCCAGCTGCCTACGCAGTCGACCGCGGCGCGGTGGGCGGGGGTCAGATAACCGCGGTAGAGCATGTCGGGCAGGTCGCTATAGGGCGGCACGCCGAGGAGGTCGCACCGCGCCACGGCGCGGGCGCCGGACGGGCGTTCCAGGCTGGCAGCTCCTACCACGCCGCCACCATGCCATCGCTGCGCGGGTCCGTCGCCCCTTCGATCAATCCGTCGGGATGCCGCACCAGCGCTCCGGCATGTCCCATCGTCGCGGTGAATGGATCGACCAGCTCGACCACGTGGCCGGCCGCTGCGAGACCAGCGTACAAGGAGGGATCGAAGCGGTCTTCGATCTTCAGGCTCGTGCTCTCCTCGCCCCAGGTTCGGCCGAGCAACCAACGCGGCGCGGTGATCGCCTGCTGCAACGCCATGCCGAAACACGCATAGCGCGTGAAGAGCGCCGCCTGCGTCTGCGGCTGACCCTCCCCACCCATCGTGCCATAGGCCATGACCCGACCGTCGTCGAAGCGCGCGATTGCCGGGTTGAGCGTGTGGAATGGACGCCGCCCGGGCGCCAGCGCGTTCCAGCCGCCGGTCGCCAGGCGGAACGACGCGCCACGGTTTTGCCAGGCGATGCCGGTCCGCGGCAGAACGAGGCCCGAGCCGAATTCGAAATAGGTCGACTGGATGCAGCTCACGACCTGACCGCGTGCATCCGCCGCCCCGAACCAGACGGTGTCGCCCATCGCCGACGGCTGCGGCCAGGGCAAAGCGCCGGCCGGATCGATCCGCGACGCCAGTACGTCGAGTTGGCCCGGATCGTCGAGCAGCGCCTGGATGTCGATCGTCATGGCTGCCGGATCGAAGACGTGGGCGTCGCGGACCAGGAAGGCCTGCTTGGTCGCCTCGACCAGGCCATGGATGTGCGCGAACCCCTCGCCCTGGGCGACGTTCAATCGATCGAACAAAGCGAGGATGAGCAAGGAGGCCGCGCCCTGCGTGGGCGGCGGCAGGTTGAACAGCCGGGCGCCGGAAATGCCGGCCGTCAGCGGATCGACGGGCCGCGCGACGTGGGCCGCAAGGTCGCTGGCCGCGACCGGGCTGCCGAGTGCGGCAAGGTCGGCGGCGATGTCGGTCGCCAAGGCTCCGCGATAAAATGCGTCGAGGCCCTCTGCGGACAGCCGCTCGAGCGTCTCGGCAAGCGCCGGCTGGTGGAGCAGGGCACCTTCGCCGAGCGGCTCACTTTTCGGTTCGAACGTCGCCGCCCAGGCGCCGGGGAGGTGGTGCAGCTCGCCGCGCTTCGCCGCTGCGGCGGCCGCTCCACCCGCCGTCACGGGCACGCCGGCCGCGGCATGGTGGACCGCGTCGCGCAGCAGGCGGCCGAGCGGCAGAGTGCCGCCGTCCGCCCCGAGTGCCGCTTGCCAGCCGGAGATAGTGCCGGCGACGGTATTCGCCGCAAGCGGTCCCCGCCAGGGCACGGCGGCATGGCCTTCGTACAGGTCGAGCGTCGCCGCCTCCGCGGCAGCCCCACAGGCGTCGATCGCCCAGGTCCGCCCGTCCGGCTCGGCGACCAGCCAGAAGCCGTCCCCGCCGATCCCGGTCATATGCGGGTAGACCACTGCCAGGCATGCCGCGGTTGCCACCGCTGCCTCGACCGCGCTGCCGCCGTCGGCCAGCACGTCGCGGCCGGCCTGCGCCGCCAGATGATGCGGCGCCGTCACCATGCCGCGCATCGCCGTGATGGTATTAAGCATGACCCGAGCCTCAGCCGGCCGAAAGATAGGCGAAGCGGATCACGAACAGGGCGGCGAGGATCAGCAGCAACGCATCGTCGCGACCGACCCGGCCGCGCGCGATCTTCAGCACGGCATGGGCGGTGATCCCGAAGGCGAGGCCGTTCGCGATCGAGAAGCTCAGCGGGATCAGCGCCACGGTCAGGAAGGCGGGCAGAGCGACGAAGGGATCGTCCCATTCCACTTCCGCCAGCGGCAGCATCATCAGCGCGCCGACCAGGATCAGCGCCGGGGCAGTCGCCGCCAGCGGCACGAGCGAGGCGTAGGGAGCAACGAACATCATCAACAGGAACAGCACACCGGTGACGACCGCGGTCAGCCCGGTACGTCCGCCCGCCTGCACGCCGGCGGCGCTCTCGACATAGCTCGTCACCGTGCTGGTGCCGGCGAGGGCGCCGACCATCGTCGCCGTGGCATCCGTCAGAAGGATGCGGTTCAGGCGCGGGATCTTGCCGAAGGCATCCATCAGCCCGGCCCGCTTGGTCACCGCGACGAGCGTGCCGATATTGTCGAAGAGGTCGACGAACAGGAACACGAACAGAATCTCGAACAGCCCCAGGCCGTGGCTGCCGCCGAGCCCGAAGACGCCGGCCAGGTCGAGCTTGAACGCGGTCTGCGTCAGCGCGCCGAGATCATAGGGTTCGGGGCTCAGCGTCACCTGACCGAACACCCAGCCGATCAGGGTCGTGACGACGATGCCGATCAGCATCGCCCCGCGTACCCGCCAGACGCTCAGCACCGCGATCAGCAGCAGTCCGAACAAAGCCAGCATGGGCCCCGGCGCGCGCAGATCGCCGAGCGCCACCGCCGTCGCCGGACTGCTGACGACGATGCCGGCATTGCGCAGCCCGATGAAGCCGATGAACAGGCCGATGCCGCCGGCGACGGCGGCAAACAGGTGGGGCGGGATTGCGGCAACGATCATCTGTCGAATGCCGACCAGCGTCAGCAAAAGGAAGACCACGCCCGAGACAAACACGCAGCCGAGCGCCACCGGCCACGGCACCCCCATGCCCTGCACGACCGTGAAGCTGAAATAGGCGTTGAGGCCCATGCCCGGTGCCAGCGCCAGCGGCACGTTGGCGACGAACCCCATCAGGATGCTCGCGAACGCGGCGGCGAAACAGGTCGCTGCCGCCACCGCCGCGACCGGCAGCCCGGCCTGTCCCAGGATCGATGGATTGACCAGAACGATGTAGGCCATCGTCAGGAACGTCGTGGCGCCGGCCAGAACCTCGGTCCGCAGGTTGGTGCCGCGACCGGACAGATCGAAGGTGCGCTCCAGGAAATCCGCGCCCGTGCCTCTGGCGGGGGGTGCTTCGACGGTCATCCTCGGCTGAGGCCGCGTCGGGTCGCCGACGGACACGCCGGTCCGCAATCCAGGAACATGCACGGCATCGGAAAGCCCCCTCTGGTCGCCCGCCTCCTCCCCGCTGCCGCCCTTTTCCGGGTCTGTCGGCGCACCCTATCAGACAATGTCGGGCGCGCAACGCCGCGGACGTGCGGGTTCACGGACCCGAACGCCGGGAGAAAGTTCGGGACTGGCATTGGACGCTCGAACCCCACGCGGCATTGCGGTCGGGCCGACCGAAGGGCTATCCCGGCTGGATTCGCTCACCACGAGTTTTGCGCATGTCCGGATCCGATACCCCGCGCCTCAGCTACATCCCCTATGAGCGCTTCGTCGCCGATGTGCAGGCTCTCGCCGACCGGCTCGAGGGCGACGCCTGGGCGCCCGACTTCATCGTCGGCATCGGCCGCGGCGGGCTGGTGCCCGGTGCCTATCTGTCGCACCGCACCGGCATACCAATGTTGTCGGTGGACTATTCGTCCAAGGTGTCGGGATTTGCCGACGAGTTGCTGGTCAAGCTCGCCAACATGAGTATCGCCGGTCAGCGCATCCTGTTCGTCGACGACATCAACGATAGTGGGGCCACGCTTGTCTACCTGCGCGGCAGCATCCTCGATCATGGCGGCGTCGCCGAAAACCAGCGCTTCGCCGTGCTCATCAACAACCGCCGGTCGAAGGCGCAGGTCGAATATTGGTCGCGCGCGATCGACCGTAACGTCGACAAGGATTGGTTCGTCTTCCCGTGGGAGTCGGTCGCACCCAGCGCCGCGCTGGTCGAAGAGGCATTGTCGGTGCCCGAACGCCTTGCCTGACCGACGCTGGAGCCACATCGCGGCCGTGCCGCCCTCTGCCGATCCGAAGGGATCCTGAATGCGGATCTGCGTTTTCCTGGGCTCCAATGCCGGGCGCCTGCCGATCTATGCGGATACAGCCAGGGCGCTGGGTACCCTGATGGCCAAACGCGGCATCGGCCTGGTCTATGGCGGCGGCACGGTCGGGCTGATGGGCATCCTCGCCGACGCCGCGACCGCCGCGGGCGGTGAGGTGATCGGCGTGATCCCGCAGGCGCTGCGTGCCCGCGAGCACGATCATTGCGGCATCGCCGAGCTCCACGTTGTGGAGACGATGCACGAACGCAAGGCATTGATGGCGGAGCTCTCCGACGGGTTCGTCGCGCTCCCCGGCGGCATCGGCACCTTCGAGGAGCTGTTCGAGGTCTGGACCTGGGCTCAGCTCGGCTATCATCGCAAGCCGTGCGGGCTGCTCAACGTCGCCGGCTTCTTCGACAAAATGTCGGGCTTCATCGACCATGTCGTCGAGGATGGCTTCCTGCGCCCGGAGCATCGCAGCATGCTGATCGTGGCGGATCGGCCGGAGGATATGGTCGATCGCCTGGTCGATTACGTGGCACCGCCGACCCGCCAGTGGATCGCGGAGGGCGACGTCTAGCCTCGGAACGGCAGCGCGGTCCTGGGGTTTTCCCAGGAGCATCCGCGCGCCTGGAGGAAGACGATGGCGGACACGACGGAACAGCGCCTTCGACACGAGATGGTCGACGTCCAGATCGCGCGGCGCGGCATCCGCGATCCGCACATCCTGGAAGCGATGCGCGCGGTGCCGCGCGAACGGTTCGTGCCGGAAGGGATGGCCGAGTTCGCTTATGAGGATGCGCCGCTGCCGATCGAGGCGGGGCAGACCATATCGCAGCCGTACATCGTAGCGGCGATGATCGAAGCGGCCGAGATCGCGCCGGGCGATCGCGTGCTCGAGGTCGGCGCGGGCTCGGGCTATGCCGCCGCGGTGATCGCGCAGATCGCGCTGGAGGTGGTCGCGGTCGAGCGTCACGGGAACCTCGCGGCTGCGGCGCGCGATCGGTTGGCGGAACTTGGCTATCGCAACGTCCGAGTCATGGTCGGCGACGGCACGCTCGGCCAGCCGGATCGGGCACCATTCGATGCGATCCTCGTCTCGGCCGGAGGTCCTGACGTGCCAGAGGCGCTGAAACAGCAACTTCGGGTCGGCGGCCGGCTGGTCATTCCTGTCGGAGACCCCGGCAGCCAGACCTTGTGCAAGCTCACCCGCATGGGCCCCGACGACTTTGAGACGGAGGATCGCGGCGCCGTCACCTTCGTGCCGCTGATCGGCGCGCAGGGCTGGGCCGAGGACGGGCGGCGCTCGGCCAGTAGCCACGTTCCCGGCGCATCCCGCAACCAGAGCCTGCCCGAGATGATAGCCGCTGCGGCCGAGGAGCTGCCGGACTTTGACGATCCCACCTTCGGTGCGCTCTTCGATCGTTTCTCCCATTGCCGTGTGGTCCTGCTCGGCGAGGCAAGCCACGGCACCTCCGAATTCTACCGCGCCCGTGCCGCGATCACCCGCCACCTGATCGAGCGCCATGGCTTCACGATCGTAGCCGTGGAGGCAGACTGGCCCGATGCCGCCGCGATCGACCGCTATGTCCGGCATCGACCCGCCCGCGACGGTGCCGCGGGGCCGCCGTTCCAGCGCTTTCCCACCTGGATGTGGCGCAACACCGACGTCTCCGCGCTGGTCGGCTGGATGCGGCGCCACAATGCCGGCATCGCCGACATGGCCGCGCGCGCCGGCTTCTACGGGCTCGACATCTACAACATGCAGGGTTCGATTGCGGCGGTGCTGGACTATCTAGACCGGATCGATCCGGATGCTGCCAGGGTGGCGCGAGAGCGCTACGGCTGCCTCACGCCATGGCAGAAGGATCTTGCCACCTACGGGCGCTCGGCGCTGCGCTCGGGCTATGCCGCGTGCGAACAGGCGGTGATCGAGCAGTGCCGCGCGCTCCTGGCGCGCCAGCTCGATTATGCCGGCGGCGATGACGACAGCTTCCTGGATGCGACGCAGAATGCCCGGCTGGTCGCAGCCGCAGAGCGTTACTACCGCATCATGTATTATGGCGGGGCGGAGAGCTGGAACCTGCGCGACACGCACATGTTCGAAACGCTCGAAAATCTGCTTGCGGCCAAGGGGCCGGACGCCAAGGCGATCGTCTGGGCCCATAACAGCCACATCGGCGATGCTCGCCACACCGACATGGGCATGACCCGCGGTGAATTGAACATCGGCCAACTGTGCCGCCAGCGCTCCGGGCAGGAGGCCGCGCTGATCGGCTTCGGCACGCACACCGGCACCGTCGCCGCCGCCACGGACTGGGACGGCGACATGGAGGTCAAGCGCGTGCTCCCGTCCCGCCGCGACAGCTACGAGCGGCTGTGCCACGATGCCGGCAAGTCCCGCTTTCTTCTCGATCTCTCGCCCGCTCGACACGAGGCGCTGCGCCGCCGCCTGTCCGAGCCGCGGCTGGAGCGCTTCATCGGCGTCATCTACCGCCCCGACACAGAGCTCTGGAGCCATTATTCGCAGGCCATCCTGCCCGAGCAGTTCGATGCCTACGTCTGGTTCGATGAAACCAGCGCCGTCACCCCGCTCGGGCCGGAACATGCCGGCGGCGGCGTGCCCGATACTTTTCCGTTCGGCGAGTGACCTGACCGGCCGAACGTCCCGGTTAACTCGCGGCAATGTGGAGCCTCCGCGTTTGCGGCACGTTTTCGTGCAAACGGATAGGGGCTTGGCATGGCGGACGATCAGGACGGCACGGTTCACTATGAAGGCCCGGCCGGCGGCTGGGGATCGATGCGCGGCATCACCCAGATCTTCGGCAAGGAATGGAACACGCCGTCGGTCACTGAGACGTTGGCCCACCAGAACAAGCCCGGCGGCTTCATGTGCGTCAGCTGCGCGTGGACCAAGCCCGCCAATCCTCACCCGTTCGAATTTTGCGAAAACGGCGCCAAGGCGACGCTCTGGGAACTGACCACGCGGCGCTGCACGCCTGCGTTCTTCGCCAAGCACACGCTGACCGAGCTCCGTACCTGGCGCGATTACGATCTGGAGCAGGAAGGGCGGCTTACCCACCCGATGCGCTACGATCCGGCGACGGATCACTATGTGCCCTGCGAATGGGAGGAGGCGTTCGCCGCCATCGGTGCCGAGCTCAAGGCCCTCGCGCCCAAATCGACCGTCTTCTACACCTCGGGCCGGGCGAGCCTGGAGACGTCCTATCTCTACGCGCTGTTCGCGCGGCTGTACGGCCACAACAATCTGCCCGACAGCTCGAACATGTGCCACGAGACGACGTCCGTCGCGCTGAAGAAGGTGATCGGTGCGCCGGTCGGCACCAGCATATTGACCGACTTCGAGGTCTGCGACGCGATCTTCTTCTTTGGCCAGAACACCGGATCGAACTCGCCGCGCCTGCTTCATCCCCTGCAGGAAGCGGTGAAGCGCGGCTGCAAGATCGTGACCTTCAATCCGGTTCGCGAACGCGGGCTGGAGCGGTTCGTCAATCCGCAGAACCCGGTCGAAATGCTGACCGGCAAGGAAACCCAGATTTCCTGCCAGTACCACCAGGTCAAGGCGGGCGGCGACATTGCCGTGATGGTCGGCCTGGCCAAGCACGTACTGGCCGCCGAGGAGAAGAAGTGGGCGGAAGAGCAGGTCCACGTCCTCGATCTCGACTTCATCGCGCAGCACACCTCCGGCTTTGAGGCGTTCGCCGACAAGGTGCGGGCGACCAGCTGGGACGAGATCGAGCGGGAGTCGGGCCTGGAGCGGGCGGCGATCGAGGCGGCAGGCCAGGTCTATGTCGAGGCCGATCGAACGATCGGCATCTATGGCATGGGGCTGACCCAGCACGTCCACGGGTTCGAGAACATCGCGACCTTCGTCAATCTGCTGTTGATGAAGGGCAATATCGGCCGCGACGGGACCGGCGTGTCGCCGGTGCGGGGCCACTCGAACGTTCAGGGGCAGCGAACCGTCGGAATCAGCGAGAAGCCCGAGCTTGTCCCGATGGACCGACTGGCTGAACTCTACGGCTTCGATCCGCCGCGAGAGAAGGGCCTGAACACGGTCGATGCCTGTGACGGCATCCTGTCCGGCGAAGTGAAGGCGTTCCTCAGCCTCGGCGGCAATTTCCTGCGCGCCATCCCAGATCAGCCGCGGATCGAGGAAGCGTGGCGCAAGCTGCGCCTGACCGTTCAGATCGCGACCAAGCTCAACCGCAGCCATCTGGTGAATGGTGAGATCGCCTATCTGCTGCCGTGCCTTGGCCGCAGCGAAAAGGACATCCAGGCAGGCGGGCCGCAGACCGTGACGATGGAGGGTTCGCTTAGCTGCATTCACGGTTCGGTCGCGCGCCGCAATCCCGCCAGCGAGCATCTCCGCTCCGAACTGGCGATCGTGGCCGGCATCGCCAAGGCGACGCTGCCGCCCAACCCCAAGGTCAAGTGGGACGAGTGGACCGGCGACTACGGCCTCGTCCGTGACCTGATCGAGCGGACCTATCCTGAGGAGTTCGCCCGGTTCAACGATCGGATGTTTACGCCCGGCGGCTTCTACCGCGGCAACAGCGCGCGCGAGCGGGTGTGGAAGACGGAGAGCGGCAAGGCCGAATTCACGGTGCCGGCGATGCTCAACGCAACCGGCTTCGACGATGCCGAGGGCCGGTACCGCTTGATCACGCTGCGCAGCAACGACCAGTTCAATACCACCATCTATGGCTACAGCGATCGGCTGCGCGGGATCGAGGGCACGCGCGACGTGCTCCTCATCAACCCCGAGGAGATGGCACGCGCCGGACTGACCGAAGGGCAGAAGGTCAGTCTGATCGGCGATGCGGAAGACGGGATCGAGCGCGCGGTCGATGGCCTGATCGTGACCCCGTTTAACCTGCCGGACGGCTGTATCGGTGCATATTATCCGGAGGCGAACCCGGTGATCGCCGTCAGCCACCACGATTGCGAGTCCAAGACCCCGGCGGCCAAGTCGGTGCCGGTTCGCATTCGTGCCTGACCGTCGCCCGGAGCGCGGTGCGTTGCGCCTGGGGCGACACGTGCCGGTAGGTGGCCCCGATACATCTGGACGTGGACGCCCTGCGACCACATATAACGAACGTTATGGAAACAACGGTCGCACCAGCACTTAAGGGTCGCCCCCGGGAGTTCGACGTCGACGCGGCGCTCGCCGCCGCCTTGCGCGTCTTCTGGCGCAAGGGCTTCGAAGCCGCGTCGATGACCGATCTGACCGAGGCGATGGGTATCACCCGGCCCAGCCTCTATGCAGCGTTCGGCAACAAGGAAGCACTCTTCCGCAAGGCGCTCGATCTCTACGAGCGTGAGAAGCTGGCCTATGTCGAGACGGCACTCGCGGCGCCCAACGCTCGTGCCGTCGTTGAGCGGTTGCTGCACGGTGCTCTGGAGATCTCGACCAGCAGCTGCGATCCCAAGGGTTGCCTGGGCGTCATCAGCACGGTTGCGTGCAGTGAATATGCGCCCTCGATCAAGGAGGAGGTGCTGGCTCGCCGGGCCTCGTCCGAAGCGGCGTTGATCGGTCGCTTCGAACGCGCCCGCAAGGAAGGCGATCTGCCGGGCACCATCGATCCGGCGGGGCTCGCCCGCTATGTACAGGCTATCATGCAGGGTCTGGCCGTTCAGGCTGCCGGGGGCGCTTCCCGGGATGATCTCGAGCGTCTTATCCAGACCACCCTTGCGGTGTGGCCGAGCGCCTGAGCTAAAAGCTACCGCCCGGTACAAAAAGGCGTTGACAGCCTCGATCCCCAAATATTATACCGCTTGGTAGGGAATGAGCCTGGGCCCTCGCGGCGACTGGCCGCTCCCGTCACCATCCTGCAGCGGCGATACGGCCGTGCGCACCCGTTGCGCGCGCCGTTGCCCTGCACCGCGGCTAGGGGAGGAGCGGTCATGGCTTATCTGGATTTTCGGACGGCCGAACTGTCGGGTTCGATCGGCTCGGCCCTGTCCTACAAGAGCGATATCAGTCGCGACCAGGATGCAGGGAGCTTCTCTGCGCTCGAGTGGCTGGTGATCGCGCTGGCGGAGCGCGACAGCCTTTCGAGCCTGCGTCAGCCAGGGCGGCTGGCGAGCGCCCTTGGCCGGCTGTTCGGATCGTCGGAGACGCCGCGGCTGGCCGATCCACGGCTTGAGGCGCTGCGGCGGCTGGCCGTCACCGCGTGGCATCGCGGCTTCGACGTGCCGCAATCGGAGCTGGCCGCCTTTCACGCTGCGGGCTTTTCCATCGCGCAGGCCGAAACGCTGCTGCAGAGCCTCTTGGGCCGTCGCGCCACGCGCGGACGCAGACGCGTTCGCGGCGTGCCGAGGGCCGGCTAGCGGTCCGGATCCTTGGGCCCGCGATCGCTTCCGTCGCTATTGGGGGCCGTCGTGACTTTCGTGAGCCGATCGCCACTTCTCTACGCCGGCTCGGTTCCTCTTGGATCTCTTTGGACGTTGCGAACGGCCGGGTGCGTCCGTTTCCGCTCTGCCAGCCTTGCCGGTCTGCTCGCTAGCGAAGGCGCGCGCCGGACGCTGCGGCGTACCCCCCCCCGGAGGGGTAAATTAGCAGGCTCAAAAAGAATGGCTCCCCGGGACGGATTCGAACCGCCGGCCAGACGATTAACAGTCGTCTGCTCTACCGCTGAGCTACCGGGGAACGGCCCGCTTCAGGCGAGGCGCGCCTATAGCAGCGGGTTTGCGCGGCTGGCAAGCCGCTCTCAGATAGCAAATTGCTCCATCGCGATTCGATCGTCCAGCGCATGCTCCGGATCGAACAGCAAGGTAAGCGGCGTCGAGCGGTCGAGGGTCACCGTGACCGTCAGGACGTCGCGCACCTCGTGCTGGTCGGCGACCGCGCTCACCGGGCGCTTCCCGGCATCGAGCACGCGGAAAGCGATCCGGGTGCGGTCGGGCAGGATCGCCCCCCGCCAGCGCCGCGGGCGAAACGGGCTGATCGGCGTCAGCGCCAGCATCGCCGAATCGAGCGGCAGGATTGGGCCTTGCGCGGAAAGGTTGTAGGCGGTGGATCCCGCCGGCGTAGCGACAAGCACGCCGTCGCAAACCAACTCCGGGAGCACGATGCGACCGTTGACGGTCACCTCCAGCTTGGCGGTCTGGCGGGTTTCGCGGAGCAGGGAAATTTCATTGATCGCCGGGCTTTCGACCGTTTCCCCGTCCATCGTCACCGCTTCCATCCGAAGCGGCGACACGGTGAAGGTTTTCGCGCGATCGATCCGGTTCTCGAGAAAATCCGCGTTCCACTCGTTCATCAGGAAACCGACGGTACCGAGGTTCATGCCGAACACGGGCAGGATTCGGCGGCGCTCCAGCATTCCGTGCAAGGTCTGGAGCAGGAATCCGTCGCCCCCCAGCGCCACGACGAGGTCGGCCCGCTCCAGCGGGCTCCACTCATAGCGTTGGCGCAGCGACTCTGCCGCTTCCTGGGCCTGGTCCGTGGGGGATGCGATCAGCGCGATCCGCCGATCCAGGTTCATCCTCCGGTGACGCTCATGTGGCGCGCAACGGCCGGGGCGGCGCCCTTCGCATCGATGCGGAAGCTGTGACGGAGCGGCTTGGCCGACATTGCCTCGTCCAATAGCGCGTTCAGCGCCTCGGGCCCGCCCTCGCGGATGGCGCGCTTCAGGTCGACGCGATCGTCGTGGCCAAGGCACATGTAGAGCCGACCGGCGGCCGTCACGCGGACGCGGTTGCAGCCCTCGCAGAAATTCTGGGTAAGCGGCGTGATGAGGCCGATGCGTGCGTCCAATTCCTCGACCCGGTGGTAGCGGGCCGGGCCACCCGTCCGGTCGGGCAGGGGGGTAAGAGTGAACTGCTCCTCCAACTCGCGGCGCACCGCGTCGAGCGGCAGGTAGCGGTCGGTCCGGTCCTCGTCGACGGCGCCGAGCGGCATCGTCTCGATGAGCGTCAGATCATGGCCTTCCTCCCCGCACCAGCGCAGCATCGGCACGATCTCGTCTTCGTTCAGGCCCTTGAGCGCGACCATGTTGATCTTGACGTGCAGCCCCGCGGCCTTGGCTGCGGCGATGCCGTCCAGCACCTCCTCGACCTTGCCCCAGCGGGTGATATGGCGGAAACGGTCGGGATCGCGACTGTCCAGGCTGACATTGACGCGCCGCACGCCGGCATCGACCAGCGCCGCCGCCTGCTTTGCCAGTTGCGTGCCGTTGGTCGTCAGCGTGAGTTCGTCGAGATCGCCGGTCGCGATGTGGCGGCCGATCATGCGGGCGAGATCGGGCACGCCGCGGCGGATCAGCGGCTCGCCGCCGGTCAGCCGGATCTTGCGCACACCGCGTGCGATGAAGGCATCGGCGAGCGCCGCAATCTCTTCAAGAGTCAGCACTTCGCTGCGCGGAAGGAAGGTCATCGCCTCCGACATGCAGTAGCGGCAGCGCAGATCACAGCGGTCGGTGACCGAGATGCGCAGATAGGTGATCCGCCGGCCGAAGCTGTCGGTGAGCGGAGCGGCGCTGCTGCGGATTTCGGCCATCTGGCACAGCTAGGGCGCGCGGGGCAGCGGGACAAGCCCCGCCACCGTCCACATCGGCACGGAACGGGACAAGCCGGCGATTCCCATCGGCGCATTCCTCCTCTAGCGTGCCCGCGATGGCTGACGATCCCGCCGCCGGCCCGACGCCGGTTTTCCTGCTTTCCTTCCGCCATCGCGATGAGCTGGCGACGGCGGCGGAGCGTGCCGGTTGGCGGGCGTTGGCGGCACGCCGCGCCGACGGCGCCGAACGCCGCTTCGTTGCCAGCGGGGCGAGCGTTGCGGTGGTCGATGCCCGCGGCGCATTCGAAGACGGGATGGACGCCGCGCGCCTGCTTGCCGAGGCGGTGGAGGCGAATGCAGCGGCGCTGCTCGTGTTGCTGTCGCGAGCCGACGTGGCCCGGCTCGGCATCGTATATGCAGCCGGGGCAACGCATTATCTGGCAAGTCCGTTCGGTGAGGCTGAACTCGGCCAGGCGCTCCGCTTCGCCGCGCGTCACGCCGAACGTCTCGCCGGTGGCCGGCGCGCGGCCACGGGCAAGGCCGAACTGATCGAGGCCGAAGCCGAGACCTGGCGCTGGTGCCCGGGCGCGCGGTCCGTCTCGATCAGCGTGGCGCTGGGTGCGCGCCTAGGCATCGCCGGTGATTCGGCTCCGCTTGCCCGCCTGCTGCGCCTGATCGATGCCAGCGGGCGGCGCGCTGCGCGCAATGCGGTTGATCGTCTGCTTGCCGGCGCGCGCGCGACCGCCTTCGCCCATGCCGACCGTGACGGGCAGGGCCGTACCGCACATCACCTCCATCGGGCCGAAGCCGATGGAGCGGTGGTCGGGCGGATCGAGGATATCGGCCGCCAGCGCGACGGCGACGCGGCAGCGACGCGGGACCCGATGACCGGCGTCGAAGACGGTCCGGAACTGCGCCGCTGGATCGATGCGCGCTTGCAGGAGCCGGCGGGAGAGGGACCGCGTTGCGTGTTGCTCCTGCTCGCCGTCAGCCGGTTCGAGACGATCAACCGCGCGTTCGGCAACGCGACCGGCGACGCGCTCCTGCAAGGCATTGCCCGCCGCATCGAGCGGCTCGTCGCCGGTGGCGCACGCGGGCGGCGCTGCGTCGCGCGGATCGCCGGCGCCGAATTCGCGATCGGCCTCGCCGCACCGGCCACGATCGAGGAGGGCGAGATGATCGCCGGGCAGATCGCCGAGGCGGTGTCCCGACCATTCGTCTCCGGGGATCAGATCATCACGCTCGCCTGCCGTGTCGGCGTGGCGGTGGCGACGGATGCGGGCGAGGACGGCGCAACCCTGCTGCGACGGGCCAGCGTGGCGCTTGCCGATGCCAAGGGCGCGGAGGCCGGCGCGGTGCGCGTCCTCGATGCCGGCGGCGAAGCCAAGGCGACACGCGACAGTGGCCTGGAAAGCGACCTGCGCCTCGCGCTCGACGCGGATGAGATCGGCATCCTGTTCCAGCCACAGGTGGCGGTGACCTCCGGCGCGATCGTCGGCGTGGAAGCATTGGCTCGCTGGCGTCACCCACGTCTCGGCGAGCTCGGCGCACCGACCCTGTTCGCGGCGGCGGAGCGATCCGACTATCTCGTGCCCCTGTCCCGCCACGTCCAGCGCATCGCGCTTGCCCGCGCGGCGGCGTGGCCGGAGGCGCTCGGCCATCTGCGCGTTGCGGTCAACGTGACCGCGGCCGACATTGCCCAGCCGGATTTCGCGGCCGACTTCCTGGCTCTGGTCGATGATGTGGGCATTGCCCGCAACCGGCTGACGGTCGAGGTCACGGAAAGCGGGTTGATCGAGGATCTCGGCCGTGCCGCCGGGCTGCTGGCGGAGCTTCGGGCGGCCGGTTTGCGCGTCGCGATCGACGATTTCGGGACGGGCTATTCCAGCCTTGCCTATCTGAAGGCGCTCCCGCTCGATTACCTCAAGATCGACCAGCATTTCTCGCAGGACATCGTCGGCTCGCCGCGCGACCGGGTCGTGGTGCGGGGCGTGATCGAATTGGCACGCTCGCTCGGGCTGGCGGTCGTTGCAGAAGGCGTCGAGACGGAGGAGCAGCTCTCCCTCCTCGCGGCGGAAGGCTGCACCTTCTATCAGGGGTTTCTGTGCGCGCCGCCGCTCGACGAGGCGGCATTGGCCGCCCTTGTCGGCGGGGCGGCCTAGGCGAGGATCTTCGCCAGCCCCTTCGACAGTTGCAGCGCGCCATGCAGCCGCGCCTTGGCATCCGGCCACGCCCGGGTGATGACCAGCTTGCTGTCGGGGCGCAGCTTGGCGCTTTCCTTCAGCCGCTGAACGTAGCCGATCAGCCCCGGCAGATCCGGGAACGTATCCTGGTGGAACGTCACCAGCGCACCGCGCGGTCCGGCGTCCAGCTTGGCCACGCGTGCCTTGCGGCAGTTCAGCTTGATCTGGATGACGGTCAGCAGGTTCTGCGTCGCCTCCGGCAGCTTGCCGAAGCGGTCGATCAGCTCGGCCGCGAACGCCTCGATCTCGACGCCCTCGGTCAGCTCGTTCATGCGCCGATAAAGGCCCATCCGCAGGTCGAGATCCGGGACATATTCCTCCGGGATCAGGATCGGCGCGTCGACCGTGATCTGGGGCGAGAACTCCTTCTTCTGGGTCTCCATTGCCGCGGCGATGCCGCCGGCCTTGGCCTCCAGGATCGCCTCCTCCAGCATCGACTGGTAGAGTTCGAAGCCGACCTCCTTGATGTGCCCCGACTGCTCGTCGCCGAGCAGGTTGCCGGCGCCGCGGATGTCGAGGTCGTGGCTGGCGAGCTGGAAGCCGGCGCCGAGCGAATCGAGGTCCGAGAGGACCTGGAGGCGCTTGGTTGCGGTCTCCGTCATCAGCCGGTTCGCAGGCGTCGTGAGGTAGGCGTAGGCGCGGGTCTTGGCCCGGCCGACGCGGCCGCGGATCTGGTAGAGCTGGGCTAGGCCGAAGCGATCGGCGCGGTTGATGATGAGCGTGTTGGCGCTCGGAATATCGAGCCCGCTCTCGATGATCGTGGTCGAGATGAGTACGTCAAAGCGCTTGTCGTAGAAGGCCGACATGCGATCCTCGACCTCCGTCGGCGACATCTGGCCGTGCGCGACAACGTAAGTGATCTCCGGCACCTCCTTGCGCAGGAACTCCTCGATGTCGGGCAGATCCTTGATCCGCGGCGTCACGAAGAAGCTCTGGCCGCCGCGATAATGCTCGCGCAGCAACGCCTCGCGCAGCACCACCGGATCCCACGGCATAACGTAGGTCCGGACTGCCAGACGGTCGACCGGGGGCGTCTGGATCACGGAGAGTTCGCGCAGGCCGCTCATCGCCATCTGCAGCGTGCGGGGGATCGGCGTGGCGGTGAGGGTCAGGACATGGACGTCCGCCTTCATCGCCTTCAGCCGTTCCTTGTGGGTGACGCCGAAACGCTGCTCCTCATCGACGATGACCAGGCCGAGGCGCTTGAACTCGACGGACTTGGCGAGGATCGCGTGGGTGCCGACGACGATATCGAGCGATCCGTCGGTCAGCTTTTCGCGCGTGGCCTTGGCCTCAGCGGCGGGGACCAGACGGGACAATCGACCGACCTCGATCGGGAAGCCGGCGAAGCGTTCCTTGAAGTTGGTGTAATGCTGGCGGGCGAGGAGCGTCGTCGGGACCACCACTGCGACCTGCTGCCCGGCCATTGCCGCGACGAACGCGGCGCGCAGCGCAACCTCGGTCTTGCCGAAGCCAACGTCGCCGCAGACCAACCGGTCCATCGGCGTGCCGGAACCGAGATCGGCGATGACGTCGCCGATCGCGCGCTCCTGATCGTCGGTCTCCTGATACGGGAAGCGATCGACGAAGGCCGGATAGCCGCCTGAATCCGGCTCCAGCACTTCGCCGGGGCGAAGCGCGCGTGCGGCGGCGGTGGCGATGAGGTCGCCCGCAATCTCGCGGATGCGTTCCTTCATCCGCGCCTTGCGTGCCTGCCAGGCGACGCCGCCCAGCTTGTCCAGCTGCACGCCTTCGTTCTCGGCGCCGTAGCGGGAGAGGACGTCGATATTCTCGACCGGTACGTAAAGCTTGTCGCCGCCCGAATAGCTCAGCATCACGCAGTCGTGGGGCGACGTGCCGACGGGGATCGAGGTCAGTCCTTCGTAGCGGCCGATGCCGTGATCGGAATGAACGACGAGGTCGCCGGGCGACAGCGCGGCGATTTCGGCGAGGAACGCGTCGGCCGACTTCTTGCGCTTCTGCCGCCGGATGAGGCGGTCGCCGAGCATGTCCTGCTCGGTGAGAACGGCGACGTCCGGCGCCGTGAAGCCGTGATCGAGCGGAACGACGATGAGCGCGGCACTGCGGCCGGCGGCGCCGAGCGCGACCTGCCAGCTGTCGACCAGCGCCAACCGGTCGAGCCCATGATCCTTGAGCAGTCCCGCGAAACGCTCCCGCGCACCGACCGAATAGCTGGCGAGGACGACCTTCTTGCCGGCCTTGCCGAGCGCCTCGACATGCTCGACCACCGCCTCGTAGATGTTGAGCCCGGCGGTGCGCTCTGGCGCGAAGTCACGCGGCCCCTCGACCTCGAAGTCGAGCACCGTCGCGCTTTCGGGTTCGGCGAAAGGGGTGACGAGGTGGATTGGCCGATCCGCGATCTGCGTCTCCCACTCGGCTTGGCTCAGGTAGAGCGCGGCCGGCTCGATCGGCCGATAGCTGCCCGGATCGCTCGATTGGGCGCGGACGCGATTGGCATGATAGTCGGCAATGGCCTCGAAGCGTGCGTCGGCCGCGCCGGCATCCCCGGGATCGCGGACCAGCACGTCGTCCGGCCCGAGATGGTCGAACAAAGTCGCCAGCCGATCCTCGAACAATGGCAACCAATGCTCCATGCCGGCCAGGCGGCGCCCGTCGGAGATCGCCTGGTAGAGCGGATCGCCGGTCGCAGTCGCCCCGAAGCGCTCCCGGTACCGGCCGCGGAAGCGCTTGACGCTTTCCTCGTCCAGCAAGGCTTCGGACGCGGGCAGCAGGGTGAAGCCGTCAAGCCGTCCGATCGTGCGCTGGTCCTGCGGATCGAACTGACGGACGCTCTCGATCTCGTCGCCGAAGAAGTCGAGGCGCAGTGCCATCGCCTCGCCCGCCGGGAACAGATCGACCAACCCGCCGCGGACGGCATATTCACCCGCATCGGCCACCGTCTCGGTGCGGACGTAGCCGTTGGCCTGGAGCAGGGTGGCGAGGTCGTCCCGGTCGATCCGCTCGCCCGGCGCGAGCGTCGCGACAAGCTGGCGAATGCGGAACGGGGTCAGCGTTCGCTGCGTGACGGCGTTGACCGTCGTAACGAGCAGCTGCGGCTTCGTCGCCTTGCGCTGAAGCGCGTGAAGCGCCGCCAACCGTTCGGAGGTCGAGCGCAGCGAGGGGGAGGCACGATCGTAGGGCAGGCAGTCCCACGCCGGAAACTGCATCACCTCGATCTCTGGCGCGAAGAAGGTCGCCGCTTCGGCAATGCCGCGCATCGCCGCCTCGTCGGGCGCGACGAATACGGCCCGCCCAGCGGCCTTCTTGCCGTAGGCTGCGCGGGCGAGATCGCCCAGCAGCCAGGGCAGGAAGCCGCCGGGCGCCGAGGCCAGCGTGAGGGGCTTGTCGGCGGTAAGGATGCGGCGAAGGTCGGTCACATGAAATCCTGGAATACGTCGCCGCGGCGCAGGGCAGGGCTGATGTTTCCCGCCAGCCGGGGGGTCATTGCAGTTTGAGAGAGCGATGGACCCCGGCCTACGCCGGGGCGACGGCTTAATGCTGTCACCGCGCCACCGGTATGTAATCGAGCGCCTGCAATGCCTGCATCATCGGCCCCTCGTAATGCGCCGGCGGCGTGACGGTGCCGATCGCCCAGGCCATGATCTCGACATCCTCTTCCTCGATCAGCGCTTCGAATCGCGCGATCGCTTCATCGTCCCAGCCCGCCGCGTACGTGTCGAAGAACCCGCCGATCAACAGATCGGCCTCCTTCGTGCCGCGGTGCCAGGCGCGGAAGCGCAGGCGCTTGAGGCGATGTTCGCGGTCCATTCGGCTCCAAACGGGAAAAGCCGGCGGGCGCTGACGGCGCCGGTCGGCTGGGCTATAGGCACCCGCATCTAGTCATGCGCCCCGATATTCTCAATCCGCTGTTCGCCGAGGTCGAGGCGCTGAAGGGCGTGGGCGCTACGCTCGCGCGGCCGCTCACGAAGCTTGGCCTGGCTCGGGTGGTCGACCTGCTGTTTCACCTGCCGGTCGGGTGGATCGATCGCAAGGCGGTCGATGAACTGGACGAGGCGGACGCCGGCCGCATCATCACCGTGCCGCTGACCCCGATCGACTATCGCCAGACGGGCGGGCGCGGGCCGTTCCGGGTGCAGGCCCAGGACAGAGCCGGCAACGTCGTCAGCCTCGTCTATTTCGGTGGCAATCCGGGTTGGGCGAAGAAGCTGCTGCCGCTCGGGGAAAGCCGGATCGTGTCCGGCAAGCTTGATCGCTACGGCCAGGAATTGCAGATGGTCCACCCGGATCATGTGCTGGCGCCGGGTGAAGCGGTCGACCTGCCGGAGCGCGAGCCGGTCTATCGCCTGTCCGAGGGGCTGACCAACAAGCGGATGGGGCAGCTCGCCGCGCAGGCGATCGGGCGTGCGCCCGATCTGCCGGAATGGATCGAGCCGAGCCTGAAGGGGCAGTCGGGCTGGCCCGGCTGGCACGAGGCGATCGCCCGCGTCCACAGCGATCCCGCAGACGGTGTCGCCCGCGACCGGCTGGCCTATGATGAGATCTTCGCCAATCAGCTCGCCTTGATGCTGATCCGGGGCGCGTCACGGCGGCGGCGTGGCGTGCCGCTGGCCGGCGACGGGCGGCTGCGCGACCGGCTCAACTTGCCCTACGCACCGACCGGCGCGCAGTCCCGCGCCATCGCCGAGATCGAGGGCGATATGGCGCAGGCGACGCCGATGACCCGGTTGCTGCAGGGCGACGTCGGGTCGGGCAAGACGCTCGTCGCCTTGTTCGCGCTGCTCGTGGCGATCGAGGCCGGTACGCAAGGCGCGCTGCTCGCCCCGACCGAGATCCTGGCCCGCCAGCATTTTGAGACGCTGTCGCGGATGCTCGTCGGCGTCGGCGTGACCGTCGCGATCCTGACCGGGCGGGAGAAGGGCCGGGCGCGCGAATCGACGCTGATGGGCTTGGCCGACGGATCGATCGACCTGCTGGTCGGCACCCACGCCATCTTCCAGGAGGCGGTCGCCTATAAGCGCCTCGGACTAGCGGTGGTGGACGAACAGCACCGCTTCGGTGTGGCGCAGCGCATGATGCTGGCGGACAAGGCCGAGCGTCCGCCGCACCTGCTGGTGATGACGGCGACGCCGATCCCCCGCACCCTGACGCTGACCCACTATGGTGAGATGGACGTCAGCCGGCTCGACGAGATGCCGCCGGGCCGGCAGCCGATCGAGACTCGGGTCATACCGTCGGCGCGGCTGAACGAGGTGATAGAGGGGCTCGGCCGCCGGATCGAGGCGGGCGGGCAGGCCTATTGGGTGTGCCCGCTGGTCGAGGAGAATGAGGCGAGCGACCGCGCCGCAGCGGAGGCGCGCGCTGCGTCCCTGAAGGCGCGCTTCGGTGACAGGGTCGGGTTGGTCCACGGTCGGATGAAAGGCCCCGACAAGGATGCCGTAATGGCCGCCTTCCAGCGCGCCGAGATCGCCGTGCTGGTCGCGACGACGGTGATCGAGGTCGGCGTCGACGTGCCGAACGCGACGCTGATCGTGGTCGAGGATGCCGACCGTTTCGGGCTGGCCCAGCTGCACCAGCTGCGCGGCCGGGTCGGTCGCGGTAGCGGCCAGTCGGTCTGCCTGCTGCTGTGGGGATCGGGCGGCGAGGGCGAGCCCGGCGGACGCCAACTCAGCGAGACCGCGCGCGCCCGACTCGCTTTGATGCGCGAGACCAACGACGGCTTCCGCATTGCGGAGGAGGATTTGAAGCTGCGCGGCGCCGGCGAGATTCTCGGCACGCGGCAGTCCGGCGAGACCGAGTTCCGGCTGGCCGGGCCGGAGAAGGTCGCAGCGCTGATCGATACCGCCAAGGACGATGCCCGCCTGCTCGTCGACCGCGACGGCGGGCTGGAG
>Ga0160473_100057_pt1 | contig 130838 bp, 114 predicted proteins | sample HID1975I_E11MG_FD_108217 | JGI IMG/M metagenome (GOLD analysis project Ga0160473, IMG submission 108217) | Enriched soil microbial communities from UW Madison campus, WI, USA - HID1975I_E11 MG | ecosystem: Environmental > Terrestrial > Soil > Unclassified | place: USA: Madison, Wisconsin...
GGCGGCTGTAGCGCGGTGGTCCCACCTGACCCCATGCCGAACTCAGAAGTGAAACGCCGTAGCGCCGATGGTAGTGTGGGGTCTCCCCATGCGAGAGTAGGGAACTGCCAGGCATCAAACAAGCAAGAAGCCCTGTACTGACGTACAGGGCTTCTTGCGTTTTTGTCTTCGGGAAACGTTGCTGCATTTACCCAGTTCCGGAAGCCGCCATCCATCGCTGAATGAAATCAATGATCTCTTCCGTATCATTGATATCTAACACCGGTACATGAAGTGAAAGTGAAATATCACTGGCGACCGCGATAACGTGCTCATCCAGCGTTAATTCACTAACGTCATGCCCGGCATCGCTTCGGAAAAGCAGAATTTTAGCTACCGCCTCATGCTTGAACCCCTCAACCAGCACCAGATCCAACGTTGTATGATCCATTCGGCTGACAAGATAAGCCAGATCCACCCTTTCCTCGTCCGGTGTCTCGGTCATTAATGCCCAGCGCTGCGTGCTGGCGACGATCGTTTGGGCTGCACCTGCTTTGCGGAGTTCGTAGCTATCCTTCCCCGGCTTATCAACATCCATATTGTGGTGGGTATGCTTGATAAGCCCAGGACGAATACCTCTGGCACAAAGCGCCGGAATAACGGATTTCAGCAGAGTTGTTTTTCCTGTCCCACTCCACGCAGCAATTGCTAATACAGGTGTCATGATTGCCTCTGCATATTTTGGATCGCTTCTAACGTATTTATATTAATAAATGACTGTTTCATATCACTAAAATCAACAGTGTGTCCGCCAGCCTGGCGCATAAAGACCCTTACTCGCCGCTCTCCTGACGCCAGATAATCCTGTAGCACCGGTATGAGCTGACGGCTCATGAGCGCAATCGTTGGATGATCGCGCTCGCCGTCATGTACCCAGACGACGGGCGAGGCCTCTATCTGCTCAATAAAACGTGCTGCGAGGCAAGTGGGTATAAAAGGCGTATCGCAGGGACAAAACAGAAACCATTGTGCATCGGATTGCTGCATCACGGACAGCATACCGGCAAGAGGGCCGGGATAATCTGCCAGACGATCCGAATAAACGGCGTACCCACTTGCCTGATAAGTCGCAATATTTCTGTTGGCGCTGATAACCAACGTAGTGACCTGCATCTGCAATGTCTGGGCGACGTAGCACCATAAGGGTTTGCCGTTGAGTTCCTGCAAACCCTTATCTTTTCCCCCCATTCGGGATGCCTTGCCCCCGGCCAGCACCACGCCGGTGATGTTGCTTATCTCACTCAATAATGCCGCCTCTTTTATTGTGGGATTGACCCTGATAACGTGTCACTCTCAATGAAAGGAGTATTACCATGAAATGTAAACGTCTGAACGAAGTTATTGAACTCCTCCAGCCCGCCTGGCAAAAAGAGCCAGAGCTTAATCTGATGCAATTTTTACAGAAACTGGCGAAGGAGTCAGGTTATGACGGCGAGTTAACCGACCTTTCTGATGACATCCTGATCTATCATCTGAAAATGCGCGATTCCGGTAAAGATGCGGTGATCCCTGGTATTCAGAAAGACTACGAAGAGGATTTTAAAACGGCATTACTGCGCGCACGCGGTGTAATTAAAGAGTAAAAGCTTGTAAGAGCCTCCACCGGAAACGCCGTTAAATGATATCCTCAATCATTCGTATAATTTCCGGATGATCGGATGAACGACCAGGCTTTTACTTTCCAGACCTTACACCCGGATACCATAATGGATGCCCTGTTTGAACAGGGCATTCGGGTGGACTCAGGACTGACCCCATTAAACAGTTATGAAAACCGCGTCTACCAGTTCCAGGATGAGGATCGACAGCGCTTCGTGGTGAAGTTTTATCGCCCGCAGCGCTGGTCTGCTGAACAGATTCAGGAAGAGCACCAGTTTTCACTCGACCTTCTGGCCGATGATGTTCCGGTTGCTGCACCGCTTGAATTTGACCATAAGACGCTACTGACGCATCAGGGATTCTGTTTCGCCGTCTTTCCCAGCCTCGGTGGCCGACAATTTGAAGCCGATAATATCGATCAGATGGAGTGGGTTGCCCGTTATTTAGGGCGCATTCATCAGACGGGGCAGAAAAGCCGCTTTATCGCTCGCCCTACGATCGGCATTCAGGAATATCTGCTCGAACCGCGTCAGCTGTTTGAAACCGCCACCCTCATCCCCGCCGGGCTGAAAGCAGCATTTCTGACGGCGACGGACGACCTCATTAACGCTGTGATATCGCGCTGGGATGGCAACGTAAACATGCTGCGTCTGCACGGCGATTGTCACGCAGGTAATATTCTCTGGCGCGATGGGCCATTATTTGTCGATCTTGATGATGCGAGGATGGGGCCTGCTATTCAGGATCTCTGGATGCTGTTGAATGGCGATAAAGCCGAACAGCGAATGCAGCTCGAAACAATCATTGAGGCTTATGAAGAGTTTACCTCCTTCGATTCAGATGAAATTGCGCTGATAGAACCTTTACGCGCCATGCGTTTTGTTTATTATCTTGCATGGTTAATCAGGCGTTGGGACGACCCCGCGTTTCCCAGAAACTTCCCCTGGCTTACCGGAGAAGATTACTGGCGTAACCAGATATCCACATTTGTTGAACAGGTAAAGGTTCTGCAGGAACCCCCTTTGCAATTAACGCCCATGTATTAATCGAACACACCCAGGAGAGAGTTGATCATGAAAAAAATATGGCTGGCGCTGGCAGGTATGATTCTGGCTTTTAGCGCATCGGCTGCGCAGTTCACCGACGGTAAGCAGTATATTACCCTCGAAAAACCGGTTGCCGGAGAACCTCAGGTTCTCGAGTTCTTCTCATTTTACTGCCCGCACTGCTACGAGTTTGAGCAGGTTCTGCACGTTTCCGATAGCGTGAAGAAAAAGCTGCCGGAAGGCACCAAAATGACCAAATATCACGTTGAGTTTCTTGGCCCATTGGGCAAAGACCTGACTCAGGCGTGGGCGGTTGCGCAGGCGCTTGGCGTGGAAGACAAAATTACGGCCCCGATGTTTGAAGCGGTACAGAAAACTCAGACCGTACAAACCACTGCCGATATTCGCAAAGTGTTTATTGATGCGGGTATCAAAGGTGAAGAATACGATGCAGCCTGGAATAGCTTTGTCGTGAAATCACTGGTTGCTCAGCAGGAAAAAGCCGCTGCCGACCTGCAGCTGCGTGGCGTTCCAGCTATGTATGTTAACGGTAAATATCAGCTGAATATGCAGGGTATGGATACCAGCAGCATGGATATCTTTGTGCAGCAGTATGCTGACACGGTGAAATATCTGGTTGAGAAGAAGTAAAAAAAAGAAACGCCGGTCAATGACCGGCGTTGTTGTATTCCGCTTTGATGTTATCAATCAGCTTGTCTTTCTCGCTCCACACGCTATTCAGCCAGAGCTGGAAACGTCGTTTGAAGTTCTTATCGTTCACATAATCCCCGTGTAACTCCTCTGTCACAGGAATCAGGTGAATACGCACCACGATCCGCGTTAACTTTCCGCTTAACATGTCATAAAACGGCGTACTGTCATTTTCGGGATAACATAGCGTGACGTTCAGTAATTTGTCGAACTGTTGCCCCAGCACGTTAACGGCCATCGCAATCCCGGCAGCTTTCGGCGGCAGCAGGTTTTTATAAGGGGAGCGCGTCTGTTGCTGCTTCTCATCGGTAAAGCGAGAGCCTTCGACAAAATTAACAATCGTGGTGGGATGGGAACGAAACTTCTCGCAAGAGCGGCGCGTTGTTTCTACATCTTTACCACGGCGCTCAGGATGGCGAATCAGGTAACTCCGCGAATAGCGTTTCATGAACGGCATATCCAGTGCCCAGCAGGCGAGGCCAAGAAAGGGCACCCAGGCGAGCTGCTGCTTCAGAAAGTATTTGTTCATCGGAATATGTTTGCGAAAGAGCACGCATAACACCACGATGTCGGCCCAGCTATGGTGGTTGCAGATGAGCAAATACCCGTTTTTCTTATTCAGGCCGGCCAGTCCCTGAACATCCCATTTCAGATGCGGATTCAGGCGCAGCAGCACCGCCAGACCTTCACACCAGCAGTACATCATCACATTGCAGAAGGCAGAGACAGAGCGCCACACGGCGGGAACGGGAAATAGCAGTTTAATTATTCCGGCGATGATGATCGGCACAGAACAGGCGATGGTAACCAGAATAGTTAATGCGATACTTAACAGAAGTGTTATCGCAGCCAGCAATCTCGACATGATGAATGTTTTCAGGTGGTTAGCTATGATGGGTGCCTGATAAACAGACATCGGGCGCTGATTTTACCAGAAAACGAACAAAGGATGGCGCTTTAACGACGCGTGAGCGCAGATTTGCGTTTAGAGGGGAGAAAAATCCTGTCGGCCGATCCGTGCGTGGCTTATATCCACATGGAGTAAAATGTCATCAACCAGAAATATGCGATCGTGATCAAAGAGTAATTAATTGATATTAAACGGTAATTATTAAGTCCTTGATCTTACACGTGCTCTAATTTTGCATCCTCCAGAAACTATTCACAAACTTATCCACAGAATCAATTTGCGAGTGATCCCGACGATCGCAAAATCTTTGCCTGTATTTTCCCTGAAAAACTGATGTTTTCATCCTTCTGTGGCATCCTTTATCTATAAATTACTCAAAGGCACGGACATTATGGTTCAGATCCCCGAAAACCCCCTTATTCTCGTCGACGGCTCTTCTTACCTGTATCGGGCGTATCATGCTTTTCCCCCTCTGACCAACAGCGCGGGGGAGCCAACAGGTGCAATGTATGGCGTGCTGAATATGCTGCGCAGTCTGATCCTGCAGTATCAGCCGAGCCATGCCGCGGTAGTCTTCGACGCGAAAGGTAAAACCTTCCGGGATGAGCTGTTTGAACATTACAAATCACACCGCCCACCAATGCCGGACGATCTGCGTGCGCAGATTGAGCCCCTGCATAAAATGGTAAAAGCGATGGGGTTACCGTTAATGGCGGTGTCAGGCGTTGAGGCGGACGATGTTATCGGCACCCTGGCGCGCGAAGCGGAGAAACTCGGCCGCCCGGTGTTGATCAGCACCGGTGATAAAGATATGGCGCAGCTGGTCACTCCGGGGATCACCCTGATTAACACCATGACCAACACCATTCTTGGGCCTGAAGAGGTAGTGACTAAATATGGCGTGCCGCCAGAGCTAATCATTGATTTCCTCGCTCTGATGGGCGACTCATCCGATAACATTCCTGGCGTGCCGGGCGTGGGTGAAAAGACGGCACAGGCGCTGCTGCAGGGGCTCGGCGGGCTGGATACGCTGTATCGCGAGCAGGACAAAATCGCCGGATTAACCTTCCGCGGCGCCAAAACCATGGCCGCGAAGCTCGAGCAAAACAAAGAGGTTGCTTATCTCTCCTATCAGCTGGCAACCATTAAAACCGATGTGGAGCTGGAGCTAACCTGCGAACAGCTGGAAGTCCAACAGCCTGCCGCAGAAGAGCTGCTGGATCTGTTTAAGCAGTATGAATTCAAACGCTGGATTACCGATCTTGAAGCAGGGAAATGGCTGCAGGCGAAAGGCGTAAAACCGACGGCTAAAGCAAAAGAAACCCTTGTTGTCGATGCGCAAGCGGAGCCTGAAGAAGAAGCCAGCGTGCTCTCGTTTGAAGGCTACGAAACCATCCTTGATGAAGCGCAGCTGAACAGCTGGATCGAAAAGCTGCATAACGCCCCGGTTTTTGCTTTTGATACCGAAACAGACAGTCTCGACAATATTTCCGCCAATATGGTGGGCCTTTCGTTCGCTACAGAACCCGGTGTCGCTGCCTATGTGCCGGTCGCTCACGACTATCTGGATGCCCCTGACCAGCTCTCCCGGGAGCGTGTTCTGGAACTGCTCAAGCCGATTCTGGAAGACGAAAAGGCGCTCAAGGTTGGGCAAAATCTAAAGTACGATCGCGGCATCCTGCAAAATTATGGCATTGAGCTGCGCGGTATTGCCTTCGATACCATGCTGGAGTCCTATAATCTGGATAGTGTTGCTGGCCGTCACGATATGGATTCGCTGTCGGACCGCTGGCTTAAGCATAAAACCATTACCTTTGAAGAGATCGCCGGTAAGGGCAAGAATCAGCTGACGTTTAACCAGATCGCGCTGGAAGAAGCCGGACGCTATGCTGCAGAAGATGCGGATGTCACGTTGCAGCTGCATTTAAAGATGTGGCCAAAGTTGCAAAAAGACGCCGGACCGCTGAATGTTTTCCAGCATATCGAGATGCCGCTGGTACCGGTGCTGTCCCGGATTGAGCGCAATGGCGTTAAAATCGATCCGTTCGTACTGCATAAGCACTCTGAAGAGATCGCCCTGCGTCTTGCTGAACTCGAACTAAAAGCGCACGAAATTGCCGGTGAACCCTTTAACCTTTCGTCGACTAAACAGCTGCAGACCATCCTGTTTGAAAAGCAGGGTATTAAGCCGTTGAAGAAAACCCCAGGCGGAGCGCCATCCACTTCTGAAGAGGTGCTCGAGGAGCTGGCTCTCGACTATCCTCTGCCAAAAGTGATCCTACAGTACCGCGGGCTGGCGAAGCTTAAATCGACCTATACCGATAAATTGCCGCTGATGATCAACCCGAAAACGGGCCGTGTACACACCTCCTATCACCAGGCGGTGGCTGCCACCGGGCGTCTGTCCTCTACCGATCCGAACCTGCAAAATATTCCGGTGCGTAATGAAGAAGGGCGTCGTATTCGTCAGGCGTTTATTGCCCCGCAGGATTACGTCATTGTCTCTGCTGACTACTCGCAGATTGAGCTGCGGATCATGGCGCACCTTTCTCGCGATAAAGGTCTTCTGACTGCCTTTGCCGAAGGACAGGATATTCACCGGGCAACGGCGGCCGAAGTCTTCGGCATGTCACTGGACAGCGTGACTGGCGAGCAGCGCCGCAGTGCAAAAGCGATTAACTTTGGCCTGATCTATGGCATGAGCGCCTTTGGTCTTTCCCGCCAGCTCAATATTCCGCGTAAAGAGTCGCAGAAGTACATGGATCTCTATTTCGAACGCTATCCGGGGGTGCTGGAATATATGGAGAGCACTCGCGCGCAGGCGAAAGAAAAAGGCTATGTCGAAACGCTGGAAGGGCGTCGTCTCTACCTGCCGGACATCAAATCCAGTAATGCTGCCCGCCGGGCAGGGGCTGAACGTGCAGCCATCAACGCCCCGATGCAGGGAACGGCGGCCGATATCATCAAACGTGCGATGATCGCCGTTGATGCCTGGCTGGAGAACGATCGCCCGCGGGTGCGGATGATCATGCAGGTACACGATGAACTGGTGTTTGAAGTGCATAAAGACGATCTGGAATCCGTCTCGAAAAAGATCCATGAACTGATGGAAAACAGCGTGAAGCTGGACGTGCCATTGCTGGTGGAAGTGGGCAGTGGTGAAAACTGGGATCAAGCTCACTAGGTGTTTACGTTACTTGCGCTTTTCTGTAACTAAACAACATAACTAAGAGCATTTTGTGATGATCATTAGAATTCCCTATGTAAAGAATGAAAAAAAACTACAAAAAGTACTTTGTGTGTAGTCTAAAAAAGAGTAGAGTTATTCGCGTAGGGTACAGAGGTAAGATGTTCTATCTTTCAGACCTTTTACTTCACGTAATCGGATTTGGCTGAATATTTTAGCCGCCCCAGTCAGTAATGACTGGGGCGTTTTTTATTGCGGCAAAGAAAAAATATCCGCAAAAAAAAGCGCGGACATCGCCGCGCTTATCTTTATTCTTCCGCTTCTGTCGCGGGTTCCAGGTCGTTATACCAGCCATCCAGCTTCTGGCGCAGTTTGTCCACACCCAGCTTTTTCAGCGAGGAGAAAGGCTCAACCTGCACATCACCGTTAAACGCCAGCACCGCCTCACGCACCATATTTACCTGCGCTTTGCGCGCTCCGCTTGCCAGCTTATCGGCTTTCGTTAATAGCACCAGCACGGCAATTTCGCTTTCCACCGCCCAGTGGATCATCTGCTGATCGAGATCTTTAAGCGGATGGCGGATATCCATCAGAATCACCAGCCCTTTCAGGCACTGACGTTTTTCCAGATATTCACCCAGCGCGCGCTGCCACTTAAGCTTCATCTCTTCCGGTACTTGCGCATAGCCATAACCCGGTAAATCCACCAGGCGTTTACCCTCTGCAACTTCGAAGAGGTTAATCAGCTGCGTACGGCCAGGGGTTTTTGAGGTACGCGCCAGGCTTTTCTGGTTGGTCAGCGTATTCAACGCGCTGGATTTACCTGCGTTAGAACGGCCAGCAAAAGCAACCTCAATACCCGTATCGGAGGGCAAATGGCGTATATCAGGCGCACTGGTGACAAAATGCGTCTGTTGATAATTCCAGTTAGTCACGGGTTCTTCTCCAAAATCTTAATGTTGAGGGGATTATACCTGAACGCGGGCAAAAGGCTTTTCACATCGGCAAATGACTGTAAGCATTAACCACAGGTTTTGTAGGATATATGCCATCCAAAGTATGAGAGATTTAAGAGAAATCGCAGGGTAATTAAAAACCAAAACCATGTAAATCAAACAATTACTTATTAGGTCTAATCTGAAAATGGTCGCTAATCGGCTTTTGTGGCTTGTACGTTTAGCCGGAGAAGGTAAAGTAGCGGTCAACGGCGGGGATGCCAACAGGAATCGGACTTAAGGATAAGGGTCAGGAGCGCCAGGAGGCGAAGACACAGGACAGTCAGGAAGACAGGCGCCAGGAGGCGTTGTTAAAAGGAAAAGGATTGTATCAGGGACGGTACCTGCTGAAGGAAAAACAGGGTTAGTTGAAGGCAAACAGGGATTGTCAGACCCGTTAAGGGTTGTGGGTCAAGAAAAAAGGCGACAGATTGCTCTGTCGCCTTTTTTCTTTGCTTGCTTTCTGCTAGATTTCGCCGCAATTCTATACTAATGAAAACGGCTTAAGATAAGACATCATGAAAAAACCGACTTCCGCCCCGCGTGGCAAAAGCTCCGCAAAAGCGCACCGTAAATCTCGCGAAGAACTGAACATAGAAGCGCGCGATCGCAAACGCGATAAAAAGCATCGTGGTCACGCTGCGGGCAGTCGCGCGAGTGGTGAATCTTCAGGTACTTCCGGGAAAAGTGCTCAGCAAGCAAAAGACCCGCGGATCGGCAGCAAAACCCCGATTCCTCTGGGCGTAACTGACGCACCAGTGACCAAGCAGCACAAACCGAAGAGCGAGAAACCTATGCTTTCACCGCAGGCTGAGCTGGATTTGCTGGAGAATGATGAGCGCCTGGACGCGCTGCTGGAACGTCTTGAAGCGGGCGAAGCCCTGAATGCTGAAGAGCAGTCCTGGGTTGATGCCCGCCTGGATCGCATCGATGAGCTGATGCAGCAGCTTGGCCTCTCTTACGATGATGAAGACGAAGAAGAAGAAGACGAAAAGCAGGAAGACATGATGCGTCTCCTGAAAGGTGGAAACTAACATTTGCACCCGGTGGGCTTAACAGTCCTGCTTATAACCCTTCCGGTTATATGTTATCTGGTGTGGTTATTCGTTAAACTACGGCGGTTGTCGCGGCGACAGAAGTGGCTGCGCACCCGAGTTCTGGCACGCACTGGTGCCAGAACGGGCCGCCGTATACGAACGCGACACCAACGGAAGGAGTGAGCATGTCTGTACCAACCATCGACTTTGATCTGGCCCTGATCCAGAAATATAACTATTCCGGGCCACGCTATACCTCTTATCCCACCGCGCTCGAGTTTTCCGACGCCTTCGGTGAGCCGCAATTCCAGCAGGCGGTGGCGCGTTATCCAGACCGTCCGCTTTCGCTTTACGTCCATATTCCGTTCTGCCACAAGCTTTGTTATTTCTGCGGCTGCAATAAAATTGTGACCCGCCAGCAGCATAAAGCGGATCAGTATCTGGATGCGCTTGAGCAAGAAATCCTCCATCGTGCGCCACAATTTGCGGGTCGCCACGTCAGCCAGCTGCACTGGGGCGGCGGAACGCCAACCTACCTCAATAAAGCGCAAATCAGCCGCCTGATGGATCTGCTGCGGGAAAACTTCCGCTTCAATGCGGATGCGGAAATCTCAATTGAAGTCGACCCGCGTGAAATCGAGCTGGACGTCATTGATCATTTGCGTGCGGAAGGCTTTAACCGTCTGAGTATGGGCGTGCAGGACTTCAACAAAGAAGTACAACGGCTGGTGAATCGCGAGCAGGATGAAGCATTCATCTTTGCGCTGCTCAACCATGCTCGTGATATTGGCTTCACTTCCACCAATATTGACCTGATTTACGGTTTGCCTAAGCAGACAGCGGAAAGCTTTGCCTTCACGCTGAAGCGCGTGGCAGAGCTGAACCCGGATCGCCTGAGCGTGTTTAACTATGCGCATCTGCCGACGCTGTTTGCGGCCCAGCGTAAAATCAAAGATGCCGACCTGCCTACTGCCCAGCAAAAGCTGGATATTTTGCAGGAAACCATTACCTCGTTGACTGAGACGGGCTATCAGTTTATCGGCATGGATCACTTTGCCCGTCCGGATGACGAGCTGGCGATTGCCCAGCGCGATGGCGTCCTGCATCGTAACTTCCAGGGTTATACCACCCAGGGCGATACCGATCTGCTGGGTATGGGCGTCTCAGCCATCAGCATGATTGGCGACTGCTATGCGCAGAACCAGAAAGAGCTGAAGCACTATTATCAGCAGGTGGATGATACCGGCAACGCCCTGTGGCGCGGGATCGCGCTAACCCGCGACGACTGCATCCGGCGGGATGTGATTAAAGCGCTGATCTGCAATTTCTGCCTCGATTTTTCGGCGGTGGAACGCGAGTGGGATTTAGTCTTTAGCGACTACTTTGCCGATGACCTGAAGCTGCTGGCACCGCTGGCGAAAGATGGGCTGGTGGAGGTGACTGATACGGCTATTGAGGTTACGCCTAAAGGCCGGTTGCTGATCCGCAACATTTGCATGTGTTTTGATGCCTATCTGCGCCAGAAAGCGCGCATGCAGCAGTTTTCTCGCGTCATTTAGCGGTACTGCCCGGTAGCGCTAACGCTTACCGGGCCTGCAACTCATCACTCGTTTACTCCATTCCCAACTCTTTAAGCTTACGCGTCAGGGTATTGCGCCCCCAGCCGAGCAAGCGGGCCGCTTCCTGCTTATGGCCCTGTGTATGCCGCAGCGCGGTGGTGAGCAGCGTGCGCTCCATCTCGGGCTGCGCCTCGGATAACAGGTTTTGATGACCGGAACGTAGCGCCCGATCGGCCCATTGCGCCAGCAGCGTTGCCCAGCTGTCAGGCAGTGTCTGGCCGGTACTGCTCTCAGGAACATGGGTTTCGAAGAGTTCAGGGGGAAGATCCTGAATCAACACTTCCTGACCCGCGGCCATCACCGTTAACCAGCGACAGGTATTTTCCAGCTGACGCACGTTGCCTGGCCACGCCAGACGCGTCAGCGCGGCTTCCGTTTCTGCGTGCAACAGTTTGGCTTCGACACCCAGCTCGCGTGCCGCATCCTGCAGGAAATGGCGCGCCAGACGCGGGATATCTTCCCGACGCTCGCGCAGCGGCGGCAGGTGCACGCGGATCACGTTCAGACGGTGGAACAAATCCTCACGGAATTTCCCCTCCTGAACGCGTAGCTCCAGGTTCTGGTGGGTGGCGGCAATAATACGCACGTCAACTTTTACCGGTGCATAGCCGCCCACACGGTAAAACTGGCCATCTGCCAGTACGCGCAGCAGGCGAGTCTGTACATCGAGCGGCATATCGCCGATCTCGTCCAGGAAGAGCGTCCCGCCGTCGGCCTGCTCAAAGCGCCCCTGGCGAATGGTGTTCGCGCCGGTAAAGGCCCCTTTTTCGTGACCAAACAGCTCGGACTCAATCAAGTCCTTAGGGATCGCCGCCATATTCAGGGCGATAAACGGTGCTTTCGTACGCGGGCTGTGGCGATGCAGGGCATGCGCGACCAGCTCTTTCCCGGTTCCCGACTCACCGTTAATAAGCACGCTGATCGACGAGCGCGACAGACGACCAATAATGCGAAACACATCCTGCATGGCCGGCGCTTCGCCAATGATATCCGTCGTCGGGCCGAACACCGGTGCGTTACGCGGCTGCTGCTGTTCCTGATAGTGGCTGATCGCACGCTCAACCAGCGCCACCGCTTCGTCGATATCAAAGGGTTTTGGCAGATAATCAAACGCGCCCTGCTGATAGGCGCTGACGGCTGCATCCAGATCGGAATGTGCGGTCATTATGATGACCGGAAGCATCGGGTGACGCTGTTTAATCTGTTTTAACAGCGCCAGACCGTCCATACCCGGCATGCGGATATCGGACAGCAGGACATCCGGTGTTTTGGTGGTGAGGGCATCGAGCACCTCAGCACCGCTTTCAAAAGTGGTGCAGTTTAATCCTGCGCCAGTCAGTGCCCGTTCAAGCACCCAGCGGATGGAGCTATCGTCATCAACTACCCAGACTATCCCTCGTTGCATAACTTAACCCTCTATTTCCTGATTGGCAGGTAAACCGAAAACTCGGTATGACCCGGCCAACTGGTAAATTCAATTTTGCCGGAATGCTGATCTATCAAATTGCGGGCAATCGATAATCCAAGCCCGGTCCCGCCTTCACGGCCGCTGACCATCGGGTAAAACAGCGTGTCCTGTAAATGGGAGGGAATGCCCGGGCCGTTATCCTGAACGTCAATACGTGCCGCCAGACGGTAGCGCACGCCGTGTAAGGTGAGCTGGAACGCAGTGCGGGTGCGCAGCACAATTTCGCCGCCTTCTGCGCCTAAAGCCTGCAGGGCATTACGCACAATATTGAGTAATACCTGCTCTATCTGGTCGGGATCGTGAGGCAGTTCCGGCAGACTTGGATCGTAGTCACGCACCAGCCTGACATTATCCGGCAGTTCCATCGACACCAGCTTAACGACGCGCTCTGCCACTTTGTGAATGCTTTCAGTAACGTGCATCCCCGGCTGTTGTGGGCCGAGCAGGCGGTCCACCAGGTTACGCAGCCGGTCAGCCTGTTCGATGATGACGTTGGTGTATTCCGCCAGCGCCGGGTCGGGCAGGGCTTTGGTTAGCAGCTGTGCTGCACCGCGCAGGCCGCCGAGCGGGTTTTTAATTTCATGCGCCAGGCCACGCACCAGATCGCGGGCCGCAATCTGCTGGGCATGCTGGAGTTGCTCCTGACTCAGGCGCCGCTGGTTATCCATCGGTGCCATTTCCAGCAGGATCAGCCCTTCCGGCAGCCGCTGTGCGGTCAGGGACAGAATATGCGAGCGACCGTCGATCACCAGCGTGACTTCGTTATCCGTAAACCCTTGCCCCGCTTGCAGGCTTTCCTGCATCAGGCCAATGTTCAAAGAAAAATAACTCAACAGCTCGGGAAGCGGCGCGCCAAACAGCTTGCGTGAACTTTGGGCAAGCAGCTGCTGGGCTGCGGGATTGGCGTAATGCACGGCCAGATCGTCGTCGACCAGTAAAATGCTGTTGATAAGAGAATTGAGGATCTGCCCAGCATCGGGCAGGGTGCCAGTTGCCATACAGCAGTCTCCTGGAGTTGATTGCACCAATTTAGTGCAGTATAGCGTTTCTGACGAAAAAAGCGCGTAAAATCAGCTTGTTGGTGGTGAAAAAAGCCCATCCGAAGATGGGCTGAAAAGTTTCCACGGCAACAAAAAAACGGCTATCGATATCGCGCTGAAAAAAGTCGCGCGACATCGTTTAAAGATTAAACGCTGTAGTAAAGTTCGAATTCAACCGGGTGTGGCGTCATGCGAACACGGTCGTTCTCTTCGATACGCAGGCCGATGTAAGCATCGATTGCTTCATCAGTGAACACGCCGCCAGCAGTCAGGAACTCACGGTCTGCGTCCAGCGCCTGCAGTGCTTCTTCCAGAGAACCGGCAACCTGTGGGATCTCTTTCGCTTCTTCTGGCGGCAGGTCGTACAGGTTTTTGTCCATGGCTTCGCCCGGGTGGATCTTGTTCTTTATACCGTCCAGACCCGCCATCAGCAGTGCTGCGAAGCACAGGTACGGGTTAGCCGCTGGATCCGGGAAGCGTACTTCGATACGACGCGCTTTCGGAGACGCAACCACCGGGATACGGATAGACGCAGAACGGTTACGGGCAGAGTACGCCAGCATAACGGGTGCTTCGTAGCCTGGGACCAGACGTTTGTAAGAGTTGGTGGTCGGGTTCGCCAGGGCGTTGATCGCTTTAGCGTGCTTGATTACGCCACCGATGTAGAACAGTGCCTGCTCGGACAGACCGGCATATTTGTCACCAGAGAACAGGTTTACGCCGTTCTTGGACAGGGACATGTGGCAGTGCATACCGGAACCGTTATCGCCAAACATTGGTTTTGGCATAAAGGTCGCGGTTTTACCGAAACGGTGCGCAACGTTGTGAACAACGTATTTGTAGATCTGAATTTCGTCCGCTTTCTTGGTCATGGTGTTGAAACGGGTGGCGATTTCGTTCTGGCCAGCTGTTGCAACTTCATGGTGGTGCGCTTCAACAACCAGGCCCATCTCTTCCATGATCAGACACATAGTAGAACGGATGTCCTGTGAAGAATCGACCGGAGGAACCGGGAAGTAACCGCCTTTCACCGCAGGACGGTGGCCTTTGTTGCCGCCTTCGTATTTGGTGGAGGAGTTCCATGCGCCTTCGATATCATCGATAGCAACGTGAGAACCGGAAGTGGTCGCACCAAAACGGATGTCGTCGAACAGGAAGAACTCTGGCTCTGGCCCGAACAGAACGGTGTCTGCGATACCAGTAGAGCGCAGGTACTCTTCAGCGCGTTTTGCGATAGAGCGTGGGTCGCGGTCGTAGCCCTGCAGCGTGCCTGGCTCGAGGATGTCGCAACGGATGATCAGGGTAGACTCTTCGAAGAACGGGTCAATGAGCGCGGTAGATGCATCTGGCATCAGAACCATGTCAGATTCGTTGATACCTTTCCAGCCGCCAATCGAGGAGCCGTCAAACATTTTGCCTTCTTCAAAGAATTCGGCATTTACCTGATGAGCAGGAATAGTGACGTGCTGTTCTTTACCTTTGGTATCAGTGAAGCGCAGATCAACAAACTTCACTTCATGTTCGTTCAGCATCGTCAAAACGTGTTCAGCGGACATACGTACTCTCCAGATTGGTCATTGTCGTCGTGGTAACGAGGTCTTCAAATTCTGTGTAAGGCAGGCGTTGTTGCCTTTTTTTGCCGTATTTTTACTAAGCGAAATCTGTGCCAACTTTTAAAACACCCCAAAAAGGCGTTATCATGCACGCCATAGTGCAAAAGGGCTGCACCATGATGGTTTTGTTGCACCAGTATAGTGCTTCAATGTGAACATTGGGCACCATATTGGTGCAATTTATGTTAAGGCGCCCCTTTACCGCTCCGTGAAAGCGATCACAAAGCATCTCTGCAATACTTGTTTGCGGGGGATGTTTGTGATCCTGTTTTGTAGTGCGCTTAATCCGTGTACAATAACGCGCTATTTCTAAATGCCTGAGGCAAAGTTGTGATCGAAAATCTGCGTAATATCGCCATCATCGCGCACGTTGACCATGGTAAAACTACCCTGGTTGATAAGCTGCTACAGCAATCCGGTACCTTCAGTAATGAGCGTGCTGAAGCCACCGAACGCGTGATGGACTCCAACGATTTGGAGAAAGAGCGTGGGATTACCATCCTCGCTAAAAACACCGCTATCAAATGGAATGACTACCGTATCAACATCGTTGATACCCCTGGGCACGCCGACTTCGGTGGTGAAGTTGAACGTGTAATGTCCATGGTAGACTCCGTTCTGCTGGTCGTTGACGCAATGGATGGCCCAATGCCGCAGACGCGCTTCGTAACCAAAAAGGCGTTTGCCCATGGTTTGAAGCCAATCGTGGTTATCAACAAAGTTGACCGTCCTGGCGCGCGTCCTGACTGGGTTGTGGATCAGGTCTTCGACCTGTTCGTTAACCTGGACGCAAGCGACGAGCAGCTTGATTTCCCAATCATCTATGCATCTGCATTGATGGGTATCGCGGGTAACGACCACACTGATATGGCGGAAGACATGACCCCGCTGTACCAGGCGATCGTTGACCACGTTAAAGCACCAAGCGTTGACCTTGATGGTCCGTTCCAGATGCAAATTTCCCAGCTGGATTACAACAACTACGTTGGCGTAATCGGTATTGGCCGCATCAAACGCGGTAAAGTGAAGCCTAACCAGCAGATCACTGTCATCGACAGCGAAGGTAAATCACGTAACGGTAAAGTCGGTAAAGTACTGACTCACCTCGGTCTGGAGCGTATTGAATCCACCGAAGCCGAAGCGGGCGATATCATTGCTATCACCGGTCTGGGCGAGCTGAACATCTCCGACACCCTTTGCGATCCGCAAAACGTTGAAGCGCTGCCAGCACTGTCCGTTGATGAACCGACTGTAACCATGTTCTTCAACGTCAACACCTCTCCGTTCTGTGGCAAAGAAGGTAAATACGTTACCTCTCGTCAGATCCTTGACCGCCTGAACAAAGAACTGGTGCACAACGTGGCACTGCGTGTTGAAGAAACCGAAGATGCGGATGCGTTCCGTGTATCCGGTCGTGGCGAGCTGCACCTGTCTGTGCTTATCGAAAACATGCGTCGTGAAGGCTTCGAACTGGCTGTGTCCCGTCCGAAAGTAATCAACCGCATGATCGATGGCCGTATGCAAGAGCCGTTCGAGAACGTAACGCTGGATATCGAAGAACAGCACCAGGGTTCTGTGATGCAGGCAATGGGCGAGCGTAAGGGCGATGTCAAAGACATGATCCCTGACGGCAAAGGCCGTATTCGTCTGGATTACCTGATTCCGGCACGTGGCCTGATCGGCTTCCGTACCGAGTTCATGACCATGACCTCCGGTACCGGTCTGCTGTACTCCACCTTCAGCCACTACGATGACGTTAAACCGGGTGAAATCGGCCAGCGCCAGAACGGCGTGCTGATCTCTAACGGCCAGGGTAAAGCAGTTGCGTTTGCACTGTTCAGCCTGCAGGACCGCGGTAAGCTGTTCCTGGGTCACGGTGCAGAAGTTTACGAAGGCCAGATCATCGGTATTCACAGTCGTTCTAACGACCTGACTGTAAACTGCCTGACCGGTAAGAAACTGACCAACATGCGTGCTTCCGGTACTGACGAAGCCACCACGCTGGTTCCAGCACAGAAAATGTCCCTTGAGCAGGCTCTGGAATTTATCGATGACGACGAACTGGTAGAAGTAACTCCTACCTCCGTACGTATCCGTAAACGTCACCTGACCGAGAACGACCGTAAACGTGCAGGCCGTGGTCCTCGCGACTAATACGAAGCCTCATTGAGGTTGCGTAGGCCAGGTGAGCGTTATGGCCACCTGCAAAGCAAAAAGCCGCTGATATTCAGCGGCTTTTTTTTAGAACGAATAACGTAACCCTAAGCGAATACGGTACTGCTCGCGGTTGTAATCATCCCAGCGGTCCAGCCACTGAAGCTCCATGTACGGCATCCAGTTGCGATCAATTTTATAGCTAAATTTATTCGTGATTTCCCAGTGATGGTCTTGGCCATTTTTGCTGTGGTAATCATTCACTCGCTGGAAGAAGTGCGGCTCAAAGGTGTAGAAAAACATATCGGTTAATTTGAAGTTCCAGTAATTGGCAAACTCATGGGTATCATTTTTATCCATCTCACCGTTGAAGTCGGGCGTATCGTAATTATTGTGGTTGTAGCGATAGCGAAACGTCAGATTAAACCAGTCAACGAATTTATAGTTAGTGTCCAGGTAAATCGCGCCACCGGAGCCATTGCTGCTGTCGTTAATCAATCCACCTGGCTGGAAGGAAAGCTTATTGGTAGGCCTGAATAACGGATACCAGCCTTCAATCTCGTTATAGCTATGTTTCAGTTCATCCCATTTCCCCACGTTGTAGGCGTTGGTAAACATCAGCCCCGCGCCCATATCAAAGTTATATCCGGCACGCAGGATAACTTCATGCAGTTCAGAGGCGGTGTTATAGGCTTCACGTGTTTCGACATAGGCTCCGGAAAATGCCGGGCATGAAATCGATGAAATCAGTAAAGCTGTGGCTATTTTTTTCATAATTCTTCCCTGTGTCAGATACAAAAGGGCCGCCCCTCCTGTCAGACAGAAAGGGAATACCGGCTGGATTTCAATTTATAAAGTGATGGCTGGTGCTTTATTTTCGTGGGTCATTTCGGTCACCGGCGTAGGGTGTTTTTTTCGTTTCCCAATCTCCTCAATAATAAAAGCGAAGCGCGCTTCGTTGAGCTTATAAAACAATCCCATGGTGATGGCAGCGATAATTGCCAGGCCACATGGCCAAAGAAATATCAGCTGACGCAGGCCGAGCAGGGTGCCTGCGCTTTGTACCGCGTGGGGAATGTAGCCAATCTGTGTCAGCATAATGCCCGGAAGGAATCCGGCGAGCGCGGCGGAGATTTTTCGTGAAAACGTATAGCCGGTATAAACCGATCCTTCAGCGCGGATCCCGGTTTTCCACTCGCCGTAATCGACAGTATCGGGAACCAGCGCCCAGTTCAGGCTGTTCACAAATGCCGTGCCGAAAAACGCCATGCAGGAAAACAGCACAAACGACAGCGAACTGCTTCCCCAGATAAAGTTCAGCACGTCGCCAACAGCCCACAGGGTCAGCCCGCCCAGGTAAACCTGCTTTTTACCAAAGCGCTTCACCGCACCGGGGACCAGGAAAACGCCCACCAGAATGCAGCCCATGCTGAAAAAACCCATCCACGACAGCAGATGAATATCGTTAAGCACGTACTGGGTGTAATAGACCTGAATCGCCAGCTTGATGTTAAAAGCCGCCAGCGTACACAGATTGGCGATGCACAGCACCAGCAGTGGCGGGTTGCGGAAAATCGCGCAGAACGACTTCATGATGCTGGGCTTGTGGTGAGTGGGCGTGACCTCGACGTAGCGCTCCTTGACGCCGCTATAGCACCACCACATGCAGAACAGCCCAAGGGTCACAAACAGCAAGGCCGCCACCAGATAACCCAGCGACGACTGGCTGACGAATAGCGCCTGTATCGGCATAAAGCCCACGGTACAAAGCAACAGCCCAATCGTTGCGCCGCCCTGACGCCAGGCGGCCAGGTGCGCACGCTCGTTAGGATTTTTGGTGATCGCGGGCACCATGGCGCCGTAGGAGCAGTTCATCAGACTGTAGAACAGACCAAACGTCATAAACAGCACGGTGGCGATCGCCGTTTTCACCGTCAGGCTAAAGTCGTTCGCCAGAAACTGCGCCGCGGCGACCAGCGCCACCGGGACGGAGGCGTACAAAATAAATGGCCTGAACTTTCCCCGTTCAGCAATATTACGCCGTGAATCCAGCAGCACACCGGTCAGCATATCAGTGAAGGCGGTGAAGAATTTCGCCACCAGAAAGATAATGCCGCCGTAAAACGCCGGCATGCCCAGTTCATCGGTGTAAAACTTCAGCAGGTACAGCGTGCCGATACACAGCATCAGGTTCGAGCCAAAATCGCCCATTCCGTAGGCGCACTTCTCGCGCAGGCTCAGCTTTAGGGTTAACGGATCAGTGTTGTGGTTCATAGTCGATCCTCATAGCGCCCCTAAGGGCGCTATTTCAAAGTCATTCAGGCCGGACGTTTACGCAGCTCTATCTCTTCAACGATGCGCACGTACATCTTTTCGTTGAGGTTATAGAAGCACCCCATCGCCACGATGGTGACCACCGCCAGGATGCTGGGGTAGATGAAGATCAGCTGGCGTAATCCTTCCACCGTTCCGGCAGATTGCACCACGTTGGGCACATAGCCGATTTGGGTCAGCATGATGCCGGGGAAGAATCCTGCCAGCGCCTGCGACACCTTACGAAAGAAGGTAAATCCGGTGTAGACCGTTCCCTCTGAGCGCACGCCGGTACGCCACTCACCGTATTCAACCGTATCGGAAACCAGCGCCCAGTTAAGGCTGTTAACGAACGCGGAGCCGAAGAACGCCAGGCATGAGAACGCGACAAAGCTGACCGAACCGCCGCCAAAGAAGTAGTTCAGGAGATCGCCTGCCACCCAGATCAGCAGTCCGCTGATATAGACTTTTTTCTTGCCGAAACGGCGCACCGCACCAGGCATCATAAAGACGCCGATAAAGATGCAGCCCATGCTGAAGAAGCCCATATACGACAGCAAAATGGGATCGTTTAGCACGTACTGCGTGTAGTAAACCTGAATCGCCAGCTTGACGTTAAACGCGCCCAGCGTGCACAGGTTAGCAATACACAGGATAAACAGCGGTCGGTTGCCCGCGATGGCGCGGAACGACTGCAACAACCCTGGCTTCTGCGTCGGATACGCGGGCTGCATTTCGACGTAACGCTCCTTCACGCCGCGATAGCACCACCACATAAAGAACAGCCCGAACAGCGAGAAGAGGGTCGCGGCAAAGACATACCCAAGCTGGTCATTGCCTTCGATCAAGTTCATCACCGGCACAAAACCCACGGTGCACAGCAGCAGACCGAGCGTCGCACCGCCCTGACGCCATGCCGCCAGCGAGGCGCGCTCGTCCGGATTTTTAGTGATGGCAGGCACCATCGCGCCATACGAACAGTTCATCATGCTAAAGAACAGGCCATACAACATGAACAGAATGGTCGCCATCACCGTTTTACCGGTCATTTCAAAAGGCGTACCGACAAAGTTGGCGATTGCCAGCAGCGTGACCGGGAACGCGGCATACAGCACGAAAGGACGGAACTTGCCCTTTGGCCCAATCTTGCGCCGCGAGTCGAGCATGATCCCGGTGCCCATATCGGTAAAGGCGGTAAAGAACTTGGCGATCAAAAAGATAATGCCGCCGTAGGTGCCCGGTAAGCCCAGCACATCGGTGTAGAATTTCAACAGATACAGTGTGCCGATATCCAGCAGGATGTTGGAACCCAGATCGCCCATCCCATAGGCGAGTTTTTCTTTAAACGGCAACCGTAGAGTTGCCGGATCGGATGATGTTTGACTCATTATTATTCTCCGTCTGCCCGCAGGTTTGCCTGCGGGCGAGCCTTATCAAATATGACGTAAGGTATCGAACAGGTCGGCCCATTCGCTGTGCTGGCGGTAAAACACCGGCGGTTTGCCGAGTGGCGCATCAACGGTCACTTCACCGCCCCGATGTGTTTCGCCGGTCCACGCATTTACCCAGCTGTCCTGCGGCAGATACAACGTCCAGTTACGGCGGCCCTCTTCATGCACCGGGGCCACCAACAGATCGCGGCCAAACAGGTACTGGTATTTCAGCGTGTAGGCCTGCGCGTCGTCCTCGTAATGCAGGAACAGCGGGCGCATCACCGGCAGGCCGCTTTTGGCGTTCTGCGCGACGGCATCTTTGATGTAGGGTTTTAGGGTGGTAAAGACGGTGGTCATCCGCGCGAAGTGGGCAATGGTCTCGGCGTCGGCGTCAAACTGCCAGTTATCAGCGGGCCGATTACCTTCATGGGTGCGCATCATCGGCGTGAAGGCGCTGAAGTCACACCAGCGCAGCAGTAGCTCTTTGCTGCGCTTCATGTCGAACAGAGTGGTGTAACCGCCGATGTCGCTGTGGTGCAGCCCGTGTCCGGTCATCGCCAGCGACAGTGCCGCCGGAACCACCGAGGCCAGCCCGTCATCCAGGCTCCAGTCGACGTTCTGATCGCCTGCCCACATCATCACCGAGTGCTTCTGGCTGCCGGTATAGCCCGCGCGCATAAAGAACAGGATTTCTCCGAGCTTGCCGGTCTCCTCCAGCGCTTCGTAGTTACATTTTGCCCACAGTGCAGGCCAGGCGTTATGCATGATCTCCGCGCTCACGCCGTTGTGCAGGAAGGTATCAGTCGGGAGATATTCACCAAAATCAGCCATCCAGCCGCCGCAGCCCAGCGCGATCAAATTCTTTTTGATCACCTCTTTGTACCAGTCGTAGGCTTGCGGATTGGTCAGGTCGATCACGCCCGCGTAGAACTCGCCGAATTCGACGTGGTAATCCTTACCGTGAGCGTCTTTGGTCAGATAGCCACGACGAGAGGCCTCTTCGCACAAATCTTTATCGCTGGCGAGGTACGGGTTGATGTAGGAGAGGAACTGCACGCCTTCGCCGTTCCAATGCGGGATGCGTTCATCAAGTTGCGAATACAGCTCGCTGTTCCACTTCCAGTTCCACATCACGCGCTTGCCGAAAGAGGTCATTCGAATGCCGGACCAGTCCTGCGCCCAGATGCCGTTGACCTTCACGCCGCCGTTTCGCATGGTGTCCAGCTTTTGCTGGCAAACCTCGGTCCCGCCCTGAATGCCGAGCGTCACGCCGTCATAAACCCAGTCCGGTAGCTCAGGCTGACGGCCCAGCAGCCCGGTCAGTTTTTCCAGTAGGTCGACGTAGTTTTCTGCACATTCGAAGCGCAGCGTGGCATTATCTTCCCAGAAGGCCAGCTCGTGGAATTCGGGGGCGCTAAAGTCGAAATTCATATAGCAGCTGTTGTCGACGTGGCAGTAATACTTCTGCGTACTGACGAATGTCGGCTGCGGGAAGAAGGTCCAGTAATAGTCGCCGCCCGCGTTCTCTTTGCAGTCGGCCTGCCAGGTGACGTAGGTCTGCTTGTTACGTCCCACACCCTGTTCGCTGGTCCACAGCGGGAACGGCTTGCCGCGGAGGTCAAAATAAGAGAACTGTTCGCCGCAGCCGTAGATATGATCTTCGGGCTGGGCTGCCAGTCGTAGCCAGATACGATTGTGGCTGGTGGCGTCATTTTTTAATTTTAGCTCGAGGCGCCCCTGCTTATCGGTGCCAACCAGCAGCGTGGCGCTGACCGTATCGCCGCGGGTAAATCGGATCGCCCAGCCCGCGCTTTGCGCGGCGATCGTGGCTTCGGTCAGGGTAATCTTTTCGTTGAGCTTGTCTTTGATGCTGAAATTGCCGCGAAACATTTCAATGTCCGCTTCGCCTGCGCCAATCCACAGGCAAGGGGTTTCAACGGTATGCGATAAAATCAGGCGGTCTTGAAAGCTGAGCGTGAAGCCGTTATCGGTATTTTTCAGAGCAATATTGTGTAGGGTACTCATAAGATCTCCATCCATCCGGAAGGTTTATTATTTGGCCTGGCTATCCAGCAATCCGGCGGCAACCGCAGGCGCTAATCCCGGAGCCAGCGGCAAACGCGGGATCACCAGGCAGTGCAGCAGGTGATAAATATCCTGCTTGCCGTCCCAGACTTTTGTCGTCACTTCGTTATTGGTGTCCAGCTCCTGCCACCAGGAACCATTTTCGTAATCCATTAGGTACTTGATGCAGTACTCCCACCAGGTTTGATACCAGGTTTCGTACTGTGCCTCGCCGGTAACGGTATACAACGCATAGGCTGTGCCCATCGCCTCGACGATCGGCCAGCGCACGCGCTCGCGGACGATAGGCTTTCCGTCCCAGCCCACGGAGTAAACAAAGCCGTCGGCCCCGTCCGGTGCCCAGGCATCGCGGATCGTCGCGTGGAACAATCCTTTGGCATCTTCCAGCAGCCACTCCGGCGGCGTTTCAAAGCGAGCCTCCAGCGCGGCGTGCAGGTGCAGCATCAGGCGGCCCCATTCGATCCAGTGGCCCGGCGTACCGCCGTAGGCGCGGAAGCGGTGGGCAGGGTTATCTATGTTGTAATCGCGAATCGGGTTCCAGCGAGTGTCGAAATGCTCGTTGACGCGATACTCACCTTTGCGCGCCACGTCGTGAATAATCACCGAAGCGATGCGCAGGGCGCGGTCGAGCCATTTCCAGTCGTGGGTCACGTCGTACACAATCAAGAACGCTTCCACCGCGTGCATATTGGCGTTACCGCCGCGGTAATTCTCGGTTTTGCTGAAGGCTTCATCCCAGGACTCCAGGCACATCTGCTCCTGTTCGCTCCAGAAGTATTTTTCGATGACCTCGATGGCGTCGTCCAACAGCTGGCGAGCTTTGGGGTGGCCAGTGGTCACCGCGCTGGCCGCGCCGAGCAACACGAAGAAATGCTGGTAACCCTGCTTGGAGGCATCGATCACGCCTTCGTCATTCACGCAGGCGTACCAGCCACCGTATTGCTTATCGCGCAGGGCGTCATTCAGGGTGTTGATCCCGTGATCGACCAGCGCGTACGCGCCCGGGCGTCCCATGTTCGCCGCCACGGCATAAACATGCAGCATGCGGGCAGTGATCCACAGGTGCGTACCCATATCGCTACGCACCTGGCCGTTATTGCCCAGCCAGCCGAATCCGGTCGGTACCGCTGCATTTTTTCCGAAATCCAGAATGCGGTCGGTCTCTTGTTCGAGCCAGCGGTTGTGGCTCAGCGTGTTAAACCATTTCATGTCGTTGTCCTTTCTTAACGGCGAGCCATCATTTCGTCGACGATCTCACCTAAACGCTGCAACTTAGGCACGGAAATATCGCGCAGCATCTGTTCTGTATCCGGAAGGCCTACCACTGATGACCATACGGCACGGCCCGCTAAGAAACCGGAAGCCCCCGCCTGCATCGCCACGCTAACGGCGCGTGGGAACAACTTCTCGTCCACACCGGAAGAAAGAATGACCCACGGCATGTTGATCTGTTCATTCAGCTTTTGAGAGGCGGTCAGCAGGTCTTGCTGGGTGCCTTTGCCGTGCAGCGGCATCTCGACTTTATAGAGATCGGCCCCACTGTTACCCAGCTCTTTTGCCGCATCAATAATGGCCTGTTCGCGGTTAAAGGCAGCGCCACGGCGCGGCGGACGCACCACCGGCTCGATAATGCTCAACAGCCCACTGTTGTGGCAAAGCTGATTAAACTCGCTCACCATCTCCAGACGCTGCTGCGAGTCTTCATCGCTGCGCCACAGCACCAGCAGCTTCAGCGCTTTGCCGCCGTCGCGTTTGATCGCCTGCGGATCGATACTTTTATCAATCACCACGCTGTCCACTGGAATACCGTTCCCAGGAATAAACTCGTCAGCCGCGACAATTGTGGCGCAGCTTTTCGCCACCGCGTGTTGCTCGACTACCTGGCGATAGCAAAATTGTTGGTCAACCAGGATGGCAGAGGCATAAGGCGACAGGATTTTTGCCGCATTCACTTTGAAATCGGTTAAGTGCTGATCGCTAACCGGCGCAGGCGCGCCCGCCGCAGCAAACATCATGCGCATCGCTTCGCGCTGATCGACGGCGAGCATGGCAAAACCGCCGGAAGGTCGGGTGATATCTTTCAGGGTGTAGGTGGTCATTCGAGAGTCCTTTTTACTTAACACTGTTGATTGTTCAGCCCGGCGGATGCGCGAACCTGTTCGAGGATGGCTGTCCAGTCTTCGCGGCCGCGTCCGGCTGCGCGAGCCTGGTTATAAACTTCACGAGACGCCGCACCGAGCGGCATGGGAACGTGCAGCAGGTTCGCCACGTCCAGCGCGATCCCCAGATCTTTATGGGCAAGGTCGATCATGAAAGCCGGAGAAAGATCGCCCTTCAGCACCTTATTTGGCCACGAGGTGGTGAAATGTCCTTTACCGGCAGGCGTACCGCTCATGACTTTCAGCGCCACATCGAAAGAAAGCCCCAACGCCTCGCACAGCACGGTGGCTTCAGCAGACAGGGCGTTGAGGGCGATACTCATGTAGTTGTTGATGAGTTTGACGCGGATCCCCATACCCGGGCCGCCAGCCTCAATGAGCTCGTTTCCCATCGCCATCAGCACCGGAGTGGCGCGTTCCACCTGCTGTGGTGTGCCGCCCGCCAGCAGCAGTAATGTTCCGGCGATAGCGTGATCGGAGGTCCGGCCGACTGGAACGTCCATCATGCTGAACCCTTTAGCGCGCATCCCGGCAATGAGTGTGTCGGTTTGCAGTGGGTGAATAGTCGACATATCAATCACCAGCGCCTCGCGTGAAAGCCCTTCACAGACGCCGCTATCACCAAACAGCACGCTGCGAACCAGGTCGCCGTTGGGCAGCATGGTGATAACAAACTCTGCGTCTAGTGCCGCGTCGGATGGCGTGGCTGACGCCTTTGCGCCTTTATCAACCAGAGCCTGTACCGCCAGCGGGTTCACGTCAAAGACGCTAAGCTGGTGGCCTTGTTTAAGCAGATTGCTCGCCATCGGCGCGCCCATTTGTCCTAAACCTATAAATGCGATTGTTGACATTCCTCTCTCCTGCCGATGGGTTGTTGTCACTGTTTGTCTGTTATTGAGCGTTTTTGGTGTCTGTTTTTGATCGTATTTGTAATTTATAGTCAAAAAATTGACTCGGGTCACTTTTTAAACATTTGATGAAATTAAAATGTCAGCATCAGAAACGTAAAAGGAATCACCATGACTCGAATTGCCTGTGTAGGTATTACCGTGCTGGATCGCATCTGGTATCTCAGTGACTTACCGAAGGAAGGGGGCAAATATGTTGCAAATGACTACACGGAAGTTGGCGGTGGTCCGGCGGCAACTGCGGCGGTGGCAGCGGCGAAACTGGGTGCAGATGTGGACTTTATTGGTCGGGTGGGTGACGACGATACCGGCAGCAGGATGCTCGCGGAGCTGGAGTCCCTGGGGGTAAAAACCCGTTATACCCGCGTCTTTGAAGGGGCGCGCTCGTCGCATTCGGCGGTGCTGGTGGATGCCAGCGGTGAACGCATTATTGCTAACTATCCCAGCCCGGATCTGCCCATCAGCGCCGACTGGCTACAGGGGATCGACTTTTCCCAGTGGGATGTGGTGCTGGCGGATGTGCGCTGGCACGACGGGGCGAAGCAGGCATTCACTCTGGCGCGTCAGCAAGGCGTTACCACGGTACTGGATGCCGATGTGACTCCGCAGGATATTGCCGAACTGGTAGCGTTGAGCGATCACGCCGCATTTTCAGCCCCCGGTTTACAGCGCCTGACGAACATCGACGATCCGCAACAGGCACTTAAAAAAGCACAAACGCTCACAAATGGACATGTTTATGTCACCAGGGGCAAAGAGGGCTGTGACTGGCTCGACAATGGGCGCCTTTCTCATCAGCCGGGATTTTACATTGAGGTCGTCGATACCACCGGCGCGGGAGACGTCTTCCACGGCGCACTTGCGGCAGGGCTGGGACAAAATGCATCAGTGTCAGATGCGGTACGTTTTGCCAGTGCGGTGGCGGCCCTGAAGTGCACCCGTCCCGGCGGACGGGCGGGAATACCTGACTGTGATCAAACCCGCTCTTTCTTGTCACTTTTTGTATAAAATGCGGGGCGTGATGGTTTTTAGAGGACAGCCCATGAGCCTTACCGAAATGACCGGTAATCCACGGCACGACCAGTTGCTGAAGCTGATCGCCGATCGTGGTTACATGAACATTGATGAACTGGCGCAGTTGCTGGACGTCTCTACGCAAACGGTGCGCCGTGACATTCGCAAGCTCAGCGAACAAGGATTAATTACGCGGCATCACGGCGGTGCAGGCCGCGCTTCAAGTGTGGTCAATACGTCGTTTGAGCAACGTGAAGTCTCACTGACCGAAGAGAAGCGGGCGATTGCGGAAGCCATTGCCGACTACATCCCGGACGGCTCGACGATTTTTATCACCATCGGCACCACGGTGGAACACGTCGCGCGGGCGCTGCTCAACCATAATCATCTGCGGATTATTACCAACAGCCTGCGGGTCGCGCATATCCTGTACAAAAATCCGCGTTTCGAGGTGATGGTACCGGGCGGTACGTTACGTCCGCACAACAGCGGGATTATCGGCCCTGCCGCCACGGCTTTTGTTTCAGGTTTTCGGGCGGATTATCTGGTCACCAGCGTCGGCGCCATCGAAAACGACGGCGCCATGATGGAGTTCGATGTCAACGAGGCCAGCGTCGTCAAAACGATGATTGCCCATTCACGACATATTTTACTGGCAGCCGATCATACAAAATATCATGCGTCAGCCGCCGTCGAGATCGGCAACGTTACGCAGGCGACAGCGCTGTTTACCGACCAACTTCCCAGCGTGGAATTACAAAATATTCTTAAATCCAGCCAGCTGGAGCTGGTCGAAGTCAGCTCCTGCGACGAGCAACCAGCAGGCTAATTTCCCCCGTTTAACAACCCGGCACATCCTGCTCCGGGTTTTTCTTTCTCATTCTCTAAGCAGAATCTGGCGCATAGCCAAAGTGTATCTTTCCCGCTACAGTTATTTCTCCACGGCGCGAAGGAGACAAACATGCTTTATATCTTTGACTTAGGAAATGTCATCATCGATATCGACGTCAATCGTGTGCTGGGTAGCTGGAGTGATTTCAGCCGCGTTCCGCTGGCAACGCTAAAGCAAAGCTTCACGATGGGAGACGCTTTCCATCAGCATGAGCGTGGTGAGATATCTGATGAGGTTTTTGCCGAAAAGCTTTGTCACGAGATGGATCTGCCGCTCAGCTATGAACAATTTGCCCACGGCTGGCAGGCGATCTTTGTTGGTATCCGTCCTGAAGTGATTGCCATCATGCACAAACTGCGCGAGCAGGGGCATCGCGTGGTGGTGCTTTCTAATACCAACCGTCTGCATACTACCTTCTGGCCGGATGAATATCCCGACGTGAAAGCGGCGGCGGATAAAATTTATCTGTCCCAGGAGATGGGGATGCGCAAGCCGGAAGCGCGGATCTACCAGGCTGTGCTGCAGGCTGAAGGATACCCGGCGGCTGATGCGGTCTTTTTCGATGATAACGCCGATAATATAGAGGGAGCTAACCAGTTGGGTATTACGTCAATTCTGGTGACCGGAAAACAGACAATACCCGACTACTTTGCGAAGCAGTTATGCTAAAAACCGTTCACCATAAAGCCAGTCACCATACAAGGCCGCTGCGTGCGTGGCTAAAACTGCTCTGGCATCGCATCGATGAGGACAACATGACCACACTGGCAGGTAATCTTGCCTACGTGTCATTGTTGTCTCTGGTGCCGCTGGTAGCGGTGATCTTTGCCCTTTTTTCCGCTTTCCCGATGTTTGCCGATGTCAGTTTGCAGCTACGGCATTTTGTTTTTGCTAACTTTATCCCCGCCACCGGGGATGTCATTCAGAATTACATTGAGCAGTTTGTCGCCAACTCCAGCAAGATGACGGCAGTGGGGTCTATTGGGTTGATCGTCACGGCGCTGCTGCTGATGTATGCCATTGATAGCGCGCTCAATACCATCTGGCGCAGTAAAAAAGCGCGACCAAAAGTGTACTCTTTTGCCGTCTACTGGATGATATTAACGCTCGGCCCACTGCTGGCCGGGGCAAGTCTGGCCATCAGCTCTTATCTGCTCTCGCTGCGCTGGGCCAGCGATCTCAACAGCGTGATCGACGACGTGCTGCGCATCTTCCCGCTGATCCTGTCCTGGCTCTCATTCTGGCTGCTCTACAGCGTCGTTCCCACCACGCGTGTCCCCAATCGGGATGCGATAATCGGTGCAATGGTGGCTGCGCTGCTGTTCGAACTGGGCAAGAAAGGGTTTGCGCTCTACATCACCATGTTCCCCTCCTACCAGCTGATTTATGGCGTGCTGGCGGTGATCCCCATTTTATTCCTCTGGGTTTACTGGACGTGGTGTATCGTCTTGCTTGGTGCCGAAATTACTGTCACTCTCGGGGTATACCGCGAGCTAAAAAAAGCTGCAGAAGACGAAAGACAACGAGAAGCAGACCAACCATGATTGCATTAATTCAGCGCGTAACCCGTGCCAGCGTCACCGTGGAGGGAGAGGTGACGGGTGAAATTGACGCGGGACTTTTAGTCTTGTTAGGTGTCGAAAAGGATGATGACGAGCAAAAAGCCAACCGTTTATGCGAACGCGTGCTGGGTTATCGTATCTTCAGTGATACGGAAGGTAAGATGAACCTCAATGTTCAGCAGGCGGGTGGCAGCCTGCTGGTGGTGTCGCAGTTTACCCTGGCGGCAGATACCGAGCGAGGCATGCGCCCGGGCTTCTCAAAAGGGGCCGCACCGGAGCGGGCACAGGCATTATACGAATACTTTGTTGAACGCTGCCGCCAGCAAGAAATGCATACACAGACCGGACGATTCGCTGCTGATATGCAGGTTTCGCTGGTGAACGATGGCCCTGTCACCTTCTGGTTACAGGTATGAGTGAACTGACTGCATTGTCGCGGGTAACCAGAGAGAGTACAGCTATGTATCACCTTCGCGTACCGCAAACGGAAGAAGAATTAGATCTCTACTACCATTTTCGCTGGGAAATGCTGCGTAAGCCTCTGCACCAACCGAAAGGGTCTGAGCGCGACGCCTGGGATGCCATGGCGCATCACCAGATGGTGATGGATGAAGAGGGCAACCTGGTTGCCGTGGGACGGTTGTATATCAATGCAGATTACGAAGCCTCGATTCGCTTTATGGCGGTGCATCCTTCCGTGCAGGATAAAGGGCTCGGCACGCTGATTGCGATGACGCTGGAGTCCGTTGCCCGTCAGGAGGGCGTTAAGCGCGTGACCTGTAGCGCGCGTGAAGATGCCGTTGAGTTCTTCGGCAAGCTCGGTTTCGTAAACCAGGGTGAAATCACCACCCCGCAAACCACCCCGATCCGCCACTTTCTGATGATCAAACCGATCGCCTCGCTGGATGATATTCTGCATCGTGCCGACTGGTGCGGTCAGCTGCAGCACGCCTGGTATCAGCACATCCCGCTGAGCGAAAAGATGGGCGTGCGCATTCAGCAGTACACCGGGCAGAAATTTATCACCACCATGCCGGAAATCGGCAATCAAAATCCGCACCACACTCTGTTTGCCGGCAGTCTGTTCTCGCTGGCGACCCTCACCGGCTGGGGCCTTATCTGGCTGATGCTGCGCGAGCGCCATCTCGGCGGCACCATTATTCTGGCCGACGCCCACATTCGTTACAGCCGTCCTATCAGCGGCAAACCGAGCGCGGTAGCGGATTTAGGCTCGCTGAGCGGAGATCTCGACCGTCTGGCTCGCGGCCGCAAAGCACGCGTGCAGATGCTGGTGGAACTATTCGGTGATGAGACGTCTGGCGCGGTGTTCGAAGGGACCTATATCGTGCTGCCCGCGAAGCCGTTTGGCGCCTATGAAGAAGGTGGGAACGAGGAAGAGTAAAAAATGCAGGGGCGTTACCCGGGGTAACGCTCCCTTTTCACTCTTTTTAACAGGGCCCTGTCACAGCATTTGCTCGCCATGCAATATCCCGAATCACATCCCGTGCCGCCAGGCTGACCCTACCAAGGTGAAATAAACCGTTAATCACACCAGACCAGCGCTGACAGGTACAGTTCAGCCATTTTATGATGGAAGATGAAGAAGTCCGCACAATCTGCGCGAGCTTTTAACACGGCTATCGGGTTATATGGTTCCGAAACTGTCCAGAGAAATCGGCTGTGAACCCAGCAAAACGCCGCTGGATTTGGGCCTTAAAAAACAGTGATATACCTACCGGATGACAATGCCTTTCTAAGGATGAAAGGCGTCTGGAAAGCGTTAAAAGTTGCAATATGCGCCACACCGGATGGCGCATTAAAATAAAGTAATCACGTCTGAGTCATGCAAGTTGACGAAAATTATCCTTGAGAAGTTCCAACAAAGGGAAAATATGGTTATTTAAAAAATCAAAATTAAGAGATTTGCCATTGTCATAATACTAACAATTATTAATGAGAGTATGGAAAGTTTCAAAGAGGATGACCATTTGTTAAAAAATCCATTCTGTTCTTTTTTGTTAAGCAGTTGCGAATCCTTGGACCTCACTGGTGTGACCTCCAGTGCAATCTCATTTACCTCCGGTCCCCCCTGCAGAGACACATCTGCCTCAGCAGGAAGTGTTTCAGCGAATTCAGAAACAGGTATGATATCAGTACCTTGTGCAATACGAAAACCACGCTGCCTAATTGTGACAATAATCTCTTGTGAAAGACCCGCTCTGGCCAACGATTTTCTTAAAAGCGAGATGTTTTGATAAAAAGTGTTTTCGGAAACAACAACGCCTCTTGTTTTCCAGACGGAATCAAGAAACTCCTCACGGGAAATAACTTTTCCTTTATGCTCAAGAAACAATTGTAAGCACCGGGCTGTAGGTGCATTTAAGGTTACAAGGCTACCACTCAGTGTTAACGGCTGAAGTTCATTTATATTCATATCAAAGATAACTTCATTGTTAATAATAAACTTATTAAATGTCATAAAGAATCTCCATATCCTCTATTCATACACAAAAGAAATATATTAAACCAAACCATGCAGGAAAATTATAATAACACCACTACAACCTATTGAAAAAATGAAGTGTTTTTTTCAATGCAGATTTTCCTTACTTTCTTGAGGAAAGATTACCATATGGGAATAGAAAAGGTAATCCTGGGCTGAAAACAATTTTTCATCCACATCTTACAAACATGAAGCTAAATGAACTATTACGATGCTACTTCATTCAGCAATAATTCACATGCGTTTTGGCCAAATATCCTTTTAAATCGCACCCTGCTTTCATGAGAAGCGTTTTCAGCGTGCTTGGCACCTTAGGTGATCTATCAAGTGCATCAGAAAACAGTCATACATGATAAGCAATCGACAATAGAGCCGGACGTATAATGACAACCGTTAATTAGGGTTTCTCTTAATAATGGTTGGTTAAATGCAGGCTTCTATTCAGGACTTAGTTTTTATATATGGATTGAACAAATGAAAAAAACAATTGTAGCTGTAATGGTCGCAGCTTCTGCGGTAGTAAGCGCACAGGCCCTGGCACTGAACACTGCTGAAGTTACTGTGTTAGGTGAAGTTAATGACTCTGCTACTTCTTGTGTCGTTACTCCAACAGGTACCCTGAATAACGGTATCGTTCGCCTGGCAACCGTGACTACCACCGAAGCCAATAGCAAAGAAGCTAATACCCTGTTTAAAGCGCAGAAATTCGGTTTCGAAGTTAAAGATTGTGCACTGGGTAGCGCTAACGCAGACAAAGTTAACGGTTTGACTGTTGCTGTTAACGGTACCACTAGCTCCGACGCTAATATCCTGGAGAACACTGCTGAAGGTGGTGCGGAAAACATCGGTATCGGCATGGAGAAAGTCAGTGATGCTTCACGTATCTCCTTCAATGGCACTTCTATGGCTGAAACCTATACTGTTGGTAAAGTCACTAAGCTGGATTACACCGCAGGTTATGTGAAAGTTAATGCTTCCAACAGCGTGACTGAAGGTCCGGTGAAAGGTATTGCTACCTTCACTATCGACTATACCGTCGCTCCGTAATATTCCCAGAGAGCCCAGGCTTCTGCCTGGGCTCTCTCTATTTTGAGAAAGAGCCATGTTCAGGATCCTATCTTACGTCAGCCTGGTGTACACATTGCTATTGGGCACCCTGGCCCATGCTGGTATCGTTATTGAATCAACTCGTTACTTGTACAAAGAAGGTGCCCGTGAAATCGCGGCCCAAATAGAGAATAAAGATGACACACCTTATTTAATTAAGTCATGGGTTGAATCGCAAGAAGGGAAGTCACCTGCGTTTATGGCCACTCCTCCACTTTTCCGTCTGGAAGGTAAACAACAAAATACAGTGCGTCTGTTTTCAACCGCTAATGTGAGTGCTCCCAGTGACCGTGAAACAATATTCTATTTTAATATCATGGCAATCCCGCCTTCTGATGATAGTTATGCTAAAAGCAATACAATCCAACTCGCTGTTCGCCACCGGATGCGTCTGATCTATCGTCCCCAATCGCTTTTTAACTTATCAACTAATACGGAAGCCAAAAAGCTTGAGTGGAAAAAATCAGGTAAGAAAATAATAATTAAAAATCCCACGCCATTCTTTTATTACTTTAATTTAGCAAAGTTTGGAAGTGTAGACATTAAACCGCAACTTAACTCGATCGGCCCATTTTCCACGAAAGAGATTGTGGTAAATGATAGTTCCGAAAATAGTGTCTCATGGAAAATAGTTAATGATTATGGCGGAGCGGGTTCCCTCTATTCGTCTTCGTTATAATAGAAAAGCACATAATCATAATAAAGGGATGTATCTATTATGCAACCTAAAAATAAAAACCTTCTCAGATTGTCCTCAGTATGTCTGGCCATGGTTTCTGCGTTGTATTCTGAGTTGAATAACAAAGCATATGCACGTGAGTTTTTCGACTCCTCCTTTCTAAGCGTTGCTAGCGGTAGTGACTCGTCGAATCCCATGGATCTTTCCGTCTTCGAAGCCAAAAATTCCCAGGCTCCGGGAGAGTATCGCGTTGATATAATTTTTAACGGCCAATACCTTCATACAAAAAACATAAACTTTATCGTTAATAACGAAGCCAGCACTGATGGTGAACAAATTAAACTGACTCCCTGTTTAAGCCTGGAAAGGTTGTCTGAATATGGCGTAAAAGTCAGTGCATTCCCTGGCTTACAGGAAAATAGTCAAGGGTGTGCAAACCTTAATGCTATACCGGATGCCAAAGCCACTTTTGACTTTGGTACTCAGCGGCTCAACATCTCTGTTCCACAAGCAGCATTATCCACCACTGCACAGGGTTATATTCCTCCTGAACAATTTGACGATGGAATCAATGCACTTCTGGTCAATTATCAGTTCAGTGGTTCAGAGGATTACGAAAGCAAAGACGAATATTATAGCTTAAATCTTCAGTCAGGCCTAAACATTGGCCCCTGGCGCATCCGTAACCTTAGCACATGGAATAAAAATAAAGGTGATTCGGGCGATTGGGATTCAGCCTACTTATATATGCAACGCAATATACGTGTGCTTAACAGTAGCCTGACCGTAGGTGAGAGTTCATCACTATCGACTATTTTTGATAGCGTTCCCTTTACCGGCGTGCAGCTGGCAACAGATACCGCTATGCTGCCTGAAAGCCTTCGTGGCTATGCGCCAATCGTACGTGGCATTGCTAAAACAAATGCCAGGGTAGTGATTAAACAGAATGGTTATCAAGTATACCAGACATATGTCGCGCCTGGTGTTTTCGAAATTTCTGATATGTATCCTAGCGGTGGTAGTGGTGATCTTTATGTCACTGTCGAAGAAACAGATGGCTCCACACAAAGCTTTATTGTTCCCTTCGCATCATTGCCATTGATGCTCAGAGAAGATCAGCTAGAGTATGAAATCACGTCGGGTAAATATCGGCCATACGATAATGGCATAAATGAAAAACCCTTTACTCAAGCGACGGCAAGCTATGGTGCAACCAGCAGCACCACGATTTATGGCGGTACCCAACTGTCTGCTCATTATCAGGCACTTTCTGCAGGTCTGGGCTACAATCTGGGCGATCTTGGTGCAATTTCTACCGACGTGACTCAGGCATGGTCGAAAAAACAAGATCAAGAAAAAACATCGGGACAATCATGGCGAGTACGCTATGGGAAAAATATTCTTGAAACCGGAACGAATATCACGATTGCTGGCTATCGCTATTCTACGAAAGGTTTTAACACTCTTAGTGAAGTTTTTGATTCTTATTCAAATGATGGCAGTAATGCAAGCAGCCGCTCATTGCGTAACCGTACCAGCCTGACGCTCAACCAAAGCCTGGGTAAAGGTGCAGGAAGCCTGTCTGTCAGTGGATTAATTGAAGACTATTGGGATGACAAACGCACGAATAAATCGATCAGCGTTGGTTATAACGGAGGCTTCAGAAACATCAATTACTATTTGGGTTACAGCTACAACCGTTACACATGGGATAACAACAGCTCCGGAAACGATGCGCAGGACGATCAACGCTTCACATTGAGCGTATCGGTTCCCTTCAGTAACTGGCTCCCCAGCACCTATGCAAGTTATCAGCTAAACAACAGCAATCCAGGATCGACCGATCAATCCGTCACTCTTGGCGGTGTTGGACTTGAAGACAATAGCCTGGACTGGAGTGTTATGCAGGGTTACAGCAATCGTGAGCATAACAGTGGCGATATGCGTGCAACCTATAACAACTCACAGGGCAGCATTAATGCAGGCTATAGCTATGACCGAGACAGTCAACGCATTGATTACGGCGCCAACGGGAGCATAATCGCCCATGCAGACGGTATCACCTTAGGCCAGGATATTACTGATGCGGCTGTTCTGATTAAAGCGCCTGGTCTGGATGATGTTCGCCTGACAAACGATGCCAATATCTCGACGGACTATCGTGGGTATGCCATTGTTCCGTATGTCACACCGTACCGCCGCACCGATGTCACTCTGGATAGCACATCTCTCGGCGATAATATGGAATTACCAGAGACCACAAAAACGGTAATTCCTACTCGCGGCGCAATAGTGCGCGCAAATTATACCGGTAATATTGGGCAGCGCGCATTTATTCACCTTAAAACGGCAAACGGTAAAGACGTGCCTTTTGGTGCCATGGTTATGCTGGCTGGCGATACCAAAACACAGGCTAGCATAGTGAGTGACGCAGGGATGGTCTATATGTCCGGCTTACAGCCAACCGGTATGCTTAAAGTCCAGTGGGGAAAAAGCGCAGATCAGCAATGCCAGACGTCTTACAATTTACCCACCAGGGAAGGCAAGGTTGTCGGCATTATTCAGACCGATGTAATTTGTCGCTAATAATCAGGCAAGGATTATAGTTAATGAAAAAGATATTCTTATTACTTAGCTTGGTATTCGTCTATTGCGACGCTTTTGCTGCGTGCACTTATAAAGGCGATAGAAAGTTGTTGAACTTGGTTTTGTCACCCAAGATTACAGCCGATCCATCCATTCCGGTTGGTACCGTGCTGTATAGTAAAAAATATGGTACCGGAGATTATAAAACCTTTTCCTGCAGCAAGATAATGAATGATCAGTATATTATCGATTCGACAACGCCACAGGTTACTGGGGTCGCAGGCTTACAAGGGAAACCTGTTTACGAAACCGGCATTGACGGTATCGGTTTTCAAGTTTCAGACATTCTGAACAGTAAAAACGGCTCGCTGACCCCTGCGGTAGTGGGAAGTACGCAAATTCCCTTTGAGAATTCGAATGATAACTATCAGTTTATTACCGTTTGGTTGATTAAAACCAAAGCCATTATCGATACTGACGGCAAAAGCTCCAACCCCAAGGTCTCATTTGGTGCCAATAATATAATGGTTAATGACGGGTTATTGCTCGCCGCAACGATAAGTCTAAATAATATAACTTACAAGAACACATCTTGTAATATCTCTGTTTCTGGCCCCAATAAACTCATCTTAAACAAAATTGAAAAGAGCACGCTAATGTCAATACCGCGCGCAGGCATTACTCCTTCGCAAAAAAATATTGCAATGAATGTCGACTGTCCCACTGGATCACAAGGCGGAACCTTGATGTATTGGTTTAACCCACTCGGCAATGTGAGTGCATCTGGTGACGGTATAATCGATAACATGTTGACGGGTTCTACTGCTGCTAAAAATGTTGGTATCATTTTCAAAATGAATAATAATCCTGTTGTGTTTCACGATGTGGATAAATATAAAATTGCACATGCCGAGGCCCATCAAACTGTTAACATCACAGCCGATTATTATCGCGCAAGTAATAATGTCGCAGATATTACTAATGGAAGCGTTAAGGCTATGATGGAAGTCGTGATTCAGGAAGAGTGAATCATTCTGTAATATAAATCATAAAAGAGGTGATATACCACCTCTTTTCTATCCGTGATGTACAATCGTTTCTCAACATGAACCAGATTATGAACTCCTCTCCTCCATTTTTCTTCACAGTTAATTCATTTGCTTTTTCATTACAATAACCACTATATTTTAGTCGGGCCATAATTCGGCTCAGAATACTATTGCCTACCTACTGTCTCTTTCTTTATTGAAGAAGTGCGAAGTGCAAAAAAAAGAAGTGCAAAGCAATACTTATAAAGAAGTGGCAGTAATAAAGTAAACAACTTAATTAAAGGATTAATCATGAAAGAATTAACCGTATTTGAAATGGAAGCTGTATCTGGTGCTGGTAGCGCCTTTTATACTTTTGATTTTTCATCTCCTGCTTCCTTCCTTGGGTCAGTAGTAGAAAATGCTTTTAGCGCTACAGCTGGTGCTATCGGTGGTGGTTTCGCTGGTGCATTCGTTGGTGCGATTATTGGTGGCCGCTGGGGCGGTGAAGGCGGCGGCATCTTTGGTATTGGTTCAATCGCCCAGGGTGTTGGTATGCTGTTTGGCTTTGCTGCTGGTGGCATTGGCGGCATGGCTCTGGGCGCTCTGGGTGGTTGGGATGATGTTTATGAGTTGGGTGTTGAAGCACTCCAGGCTGGCATGGCAGGCACTCTGAAGCTGTGGTAAAAACTAAAGGTCCGCGATGCGGACCTTTATTTTCCCCACCATTATTATCGGTAAAGCAAAAACGACATATTCACTAGCAATCATTCCCTAACTCTTTGAAAGTAGACCGTAATGCTTAAAAATATTTATCGCAAGGAAGCGATCGAGTATAAAAAAGCCCACTGGAAGGGGAAAGCTCTTCTACTGGCTGGCTTACCGGCATGGCTTATTACCACCATCGCAGGGCTATTTGTAGCCATCCTCACATTGACACTTATTTTCTGTACCTACACACAACGTATTAACGTCCGTGGTGAGGTGATTACATTACCGCATTCGGTAAACGTTTTTGCGCCACAGCAAGGGTTTGTCGTTACGCAATATGTCAAAATTGGCGACATTGTCAACAAAGGACAACCCCTCTATGAAATAGACGTTTCACGGAACACGATAAGTGGCAATGTTAATACCTCCCAGGTAGCGGTCATTAATGAAAAAATCACCAACTCTGAAAGTATTATCCAGAAATTAAAGCATAATAAAATAGAAACCTTAAATGCACTGGAAAAGCAATTAGAGACATTCCACGAATCATTGAAAAAAACCAATCAAATGCTGATGACCACACAGTCAGGTTTGAAAAAAATGCATGGTAACCTGGCCAACTATGATGGTTACCTGAAAAAAGGGTTAGTAACCAAAGATCAATATAACTATCAACACTCACTTTACTTTCAACAGCAAAGCGCGTACCAGTCTCTGGTGAGTCAGAAAATGCAGCTTGATTCTCAAATTACACAACTGCGCAGCGATAAAGTCACTAAGCAGGCAGACTTTGACAATCAAATAGCCAGTCAGCAGAACCAGACCAGCGATTATAAGAACCAACTGCTCGAATCGAATGCTAATGGCAACATCATTATTAAAGCCACCACCGAAGGGCGGATAGAATCACTGACGGTGACCAAGGGACAGATGGTGGAGAATGGCAGTAGCCTTGCGCAAATCAAGCCTGTCGGGAATGTGGAGTATTACCTTATTTTATGGTTACCCAATAACACGATCCCGTACGTACAAGCGGGTGACACCATCAATATTCGCTATGATGCATTCCCTTCGGACAAGTTTGGACAATTCCCAGGGGAAATTGTCTCGATATCTTCCGTTCCGACATCGCGACAAGAGATGGCTGAATATACCAACGTCAACAATGGTAACAACCAGCAGGAGCTCGCGCTTTATAAAGCCATAATAAAAATTAAAAACAAAACCTTTGACTATAACGGCAAGACGCTTGCACTCTCAAATGGTTTAAAAGCACAAGCCATGGTTTTTCTCGAAGAACGCCCGTTATATATGTGGATGTTTACACCGTTTTATAAAATGTCACAAAGCGTTAGTGGGCCGATAAATGAATAAAGAACTCTTCAAGACAATTACCGAGAAATTAAACTTTTCATTACGTCATAAGACACCAGTTATTTTACAGTCTGAAGCGTCGGAGTGTGGAATTGCCTGCCTGGCCATGGTTTGCGGTTATTATGGGTTGAGTATCGATCTGTTTAATTTCCGTCAACGCTATGGCAGCCCTTCTCAGGGCGCTACGTTGATATCATTAAGTAAAACTGCCGAGCATGCAGGCCTGAAAAGCCGGGCTCTGTCGCTCGATCTCAATGAAATTAAGCAGCTAAAACTCCCCTGCGTTATCCACTGGGGAATGAATCATTATGTGGTCTTGACGAAAGTTAGAAAAAATAACTTTATCGTACATGACCCTGCGTTAGGGCAGCGAGTCATCGGCATACAGGAGATGTCTAATCACTTCACCGGTGTTGCCATGGAGCTATGGCCAGATCAGAATTTCCAGCAGGAGAAGGCCAAAACACGCCTGCGTTTACTGGATCTGATGCGCAATATTGTTGGTTTAAAATCGGTTCTGCTGAAAATTCTCGCGTTCTCAGTAGTGGTTGAGGCTATTGGTTTATTACTGCCTGTCGGTACTCAACTCGTGACCGACCATGTGATAATGGCTCACGATCAGAGCTTACTTTCAATTATCTGTATTGGTCTGGTCGTTTTTACGTTGTTCCGCACCTTTATCAGTATGCTAAGAGCCTGGATCTCATTAACACTCAATACGCTGACCAATATTCAGTGGAAAACAACACTGTTTGATCACCTGACAAGCTTGCCGTTATCCTTTTTTGAGAAACGACACTTAGGCGATATACAGTCTCGTTTTTCGTCACTGGATACCATTCGTTCGACTTTCACGAATAGCATTGTGACGGGCATTATCGATTCGATTATGACTATTGGCCTGTTGGTGATGTTAACGCTCTACGGTGGCTGGCTGGTTTGGGTGGTGGTCGGTTTTACGCTGTGTTATGCCATCATGCGTTTTGCCACCTATGGCTTCTATCGTCGTGTTGCAGAAGAACAGGTTATCAAAGGTGCCCGCTCAAGCTCGCACTTTATGGAATCTCTTTACGGTATTTCAACCATAAAAGCGCTGAACTTAAAAGAACGTCGTTCACAACACTGGCTGAATATTAATATTGATGCCTGTAATGCCGGCATAAAGCAAACACGTTTCGATATGATGTATGGTGGTATAAATACCCTTATCACCTCTATCGATCAGGTTGTCATACTTTGGCTGGGTGCGATTATGGTTATAGATAACAATATGACCCTCGGTATGTTTATGGCGTTTAATGCCTATCGCGGGCAATTCTCTCAGCGCGCCTCAAGCTTAATTGATCTGGTCATGCAGGTGCGTATGCTGTCACTGCATAATGAACGTCTCTCTGAAATTGTCTTCAGTGAACCTGAGAAAGAGCTCCCGGCCCGCCAGGTATTTACTGAAGGTTCGGGTGTGAAGCTTGAGGTCAAAAACCTGAGCTATCAATATGATCCGTTCTCACAGCCCATATTCTCCAATCTGAATATTACCGTCGAGCCCGGAGAGTCTGTGGCACTTATCGGCCCGTCTGGCGTCGGTAAAACCACCTTATTGAAGGTGATGTGTGGCTTGCTGGAACCAACCAGCGGTGATGTGTTAGCCGACAACCTGGATATCAGCAAAATTGGCCTGAATAACTATCGGCTGGGTACTGCCTGCGTACTGCAGGAAGACCGGCTCTTCTCTGGCTCGTTAATAGAAAATATCAGCAGCTTTGAAGATAACCCGGATGTGGATTTTATTTATGAGTGTACCCGACGCTGTAACATCCATGATGAAATTTTAAAGATGCCGATGGGCTATGAAACCCTCGTGGGTGAGTTGGGTCTTGGGGTGTCTGGTGGGCAAAAGCAACGTATCCTGATTGCCCGTGCGCTCTACCGTAAGCCCAGCATTTTATTTATGGATGAAGCAACCAGCCATCTCGACCTGAGTAATGAATCAGTCATTAATCAGTCCATTTCAGGGTTAAGCATTACGCGCATCATTGTTGCTCATCGGCCATCCACGATTGCGTCAGCTGACCGCATTATTGACTTGTCACAACCGCATACGCTGGCATCAGCATAGTTACCAGGGAAAAGGAGAATTCGATGCAAGGTACATTCATTGGTTTCAATACCGCGAGCATTAAATACGAGGATCGGTTCTTTGCATTAATGCTCAAAACGAAGCTGCCCAATCAGCTTTGTCAGAATTACTATCTGCAAGCACAAGCGCTCGTCGACCTGCTGAGGGTGTTACAAAACAGGATGGCGATAATTGCTCATCGCCTGGCAGATAAAGGCGAAAGTTATAAATCTGAGCTGATTGCATATAATGAGGTGTTTCTTCAACATATGCCCCCCATTGATATGTCTGAACTCAATCAGCCCAGCCCGGAGCGGCGTATAGTATCGATTACACTAAAACCGGGTGAAACCTCGTCAACGCTTATTTTAGTGTTACAAAATGAGCGAATTGAGACGCTGCAGATTGACGATATGCAGGTTGAGGTATTGCTAATGGGTATTCATCAGGCATTAAACAACACGGGAGATAAAAAAATATTTGAATTTTTAAATTCAAATATCAATCAGCTGTTGTTATATGCCGTGGATTTAACAAAAGATCAGAATATCGATTATCAGCAATATCCTCAGGAACACTGGAGGCTGAATTTATTTACTCACTACCTGGGCGTATTGTTTTGCTGTGATACAGCAGAAGGAAAGAAAATTATGTCTGGTGCAGTAATCAAAACCAGCGTGCCTCATCATTCTGCTGAGGAAAACAGCATCGTCATGCGTTTAATCGAATTAAGCCCCAAACTGAAAACGATGCATGAGCAACAGGCGCCAGTCCAGATTTTCAGCACCCTCATACCGTCAGCGCCGGGAAAAATGCTCACCCTTGAAGAGTGCTTGCGGCCACTGCATACTTTTTATCTTGAGACGCAAACCCTGCTTAATGCCTGAACCATTCAACCTCTCTCTGCACCCGCAGAGAGAGGCTCAGTACATTGCAAAACTTTAGGCCGGGCAAACTTGCGCCACCCGGCCAGGTTATAAGGGACTACTCCCCTTCACCTGGAAACAAGAACGGGTTAATCGAGCTGCGGGCAAAGCCCTCTTGCTCCATACGCGCATCCAGTACCAGGCTAGCGAGATCGTCGGCGACGGCCTCAACTTTCGGGTCTTTTTCCTGATACAAAATCTTCAGGTAGGTGCCGCAGTCACCGCAGCTTTCGGCTTTCACCGCTGACTGTTCGTTCTCCAGCGTCCAGTAGTTCAGATCGCGGGATTGTTCACAGTTGCTGCATTTGACGCGCACCACGTGCCATTCGGTTTCACACAGATTGCAGTGCAGATAACGCAGGCCCTGGGTGGTACCAATTTGCACCACGCTGGAGACGGGCATTGAGCCGCACACCGGACAAAACTGGCGAGCTTCACCGTATTCGGCGCGGGCTTTACCGGGGATCAGGCTGGCCATTTGCGCCCAGTAGAGCGACAGTGCCGCCCAGATAAACGGCGCTTTATCGCTGCTGACGGAAGCAAAGTCGGCGGCAAACAGTGCGCTTGCCATTAGCTCCAGCTCCTGCTCTGAAGCTTTTTCAAGATTCTCGATAACCGACAGTGCCGGGCCGCTCATCTCCGGTTTTAGCTCAGCAATCAGCGAATGCAGTAGCGTCTGCCAGTGCTTATCGCGTGGCAGGATGTGGATATCCAGCGGCGGCTTGCCCTGCACGTTCGCCTCTTTGATGCGCGCGGTCAGGTCCATCTGCAGCGGATGGTCGTACAGCACCACTTCCTGCGCATGGGCGATAAGCCCGGCAAAGCGCAGAAAATCGCCAAGTGGGTTGTCCTCTGCCAGCTCGCGCAGGCGTTCGGCGCGACGGTTGTAGAGATTTTTCAGTCTGGGGAACAGAAGCGGCGGAATAGTTTCCGCCGTGCGTTTCTCGCTCGAACCCAGCTCATCTTGCGGGATTATGCGAATACTCATTCAGATGGCTTGTCCTGTTTCTGGCGGATCTCACGGTACCAGCGCGGGTGATGCTTCTTCGCCCACGACTGAGTAACCCATCCTTCCACCATCGCGGTAATAGTGCCTTTCACCCAAAGGGCGGCGTAAATATGCACCATGATAACCACAATTAACGCCACTGCGGCAAATGAATGCAGCATTAACGCAAATCGGATCACCGGGATTGAGAAAGCAGGCGCAAAATACGGACGCCAGATGATCACCCCACTCACCAGCAGCAGCACCAGGAAAATAATCGCCGCCCAGAATACGCATTTCTGGCCGAAGTTATAGCGTCCGGTATCACCCACTTCCTCGTTGACGACGATCTTACGAATATTCTTCGCCCAAAAGATATCATCCCGATTGATTAGGTTGTGGTGCCAGTAACGGAAAAACATGATGATGAACGAAGCAAACATCACCACCCCGACAAAGGGGTGCAGAATGCGCGCCAGCTGCGGCGTACCGAGGATCTGCATTAGCCAGTTGAAGGAGGGGAAGAAGAACCCCAGCCCGCTTATCGCCGCCAGCATGAAGCAGAAGGCGGTGACCCAGTGGTTAATACGCTCCGGCGCCGTGTAGCGCACGATGGTGTCACGTCTTTTCATTTGCGCACCTCGTCTTTCTCTTCATGCAGATTGTCTTCCTCTTCGTCTGCGCGGTTAGGGCCGACGCCGACATAGTGGAAGATGCTGGCGGCGAATGTGGCAGCAAAACCGACTGCCGCCAGCGGCTTCCAGATGCCTTTCCAGAACTTAACCGTGGCGCTGATTTCCGGGTTTTCCGGCAAACCGTGATACAGATTCGGCTTGTCGGCGTGGTGCAGCACGTACATCACGTGGGTACCGCCAACACCGGCCGGATCGTACAAACCAGCATTGTCATAACCCCGGGTTTTCAGCTCGGATACGCGCTCGCCTGCCAGTGTTTTCATGTCCTCTTTGGAGCCAAAATGAATGGCGCCGGTAGGGCAGGTTTTTACACAGGCCGGTTCCTGGCCGACGGTCACACGATCGACGCACAGCGTACATTTGTAAACGCGGTTGTCTTCCGGGTTCAGGCGCGGCACATCGAACGGACAGCCCGCAATGCAGTAGCCGCAGCCAATGCACTGCTCAGACTGGAAGTCGACGATGCCGTTGGCATACTGAATGATTGCCCCTTCCGCCGGGCAGGCCTTAAGGCAGCCCGGATCCGCGCAATGCATACAGCCGTCTTTGCGGATCAGCCACTCCAGTTTGTCGTTCTGTTCCACTTCCGAGAAGCGCATTACCGTCCAGGATTTGGCGGTCAGATCGGCAGGGTTATCGTATACCCCGACGTTGTGACCCACTTCATCACGCAGATCGTTCCACTCGGAACAGGCCACCTGACAGGCTTTGCAGCCAATGCAGGTAGTGACATCGATAAGCTTTGCCACCTCCTGCTGGTGGTCCCGCGCCTGCGGCGCGGGCGTCAGAACGTTAGTCGCGGAGCGACGAATAATGTCTTGCGATTGATAAGCCATAAGTCGTCTCCGTTACACCTTTTCCACGTTCACAAGGAACGCTTTGAACTCCGGCGTCTGCGTATTCGCATCACCGACGAACGGCGTCAGGGTGTTGGCGATAAACCCTTTCTTCGCCACCCCTTCGTAACCCCAGTGGATCGGGATGCCGATGGTATCAACTTCCTGTCCGTGTACGTTCAGGGTGCGAATACGCTTGGTCACCACTGCCTTGGCTTTGATATAGCCGCGGTTAGAGGAGACTTTCACCGTATCGCCCTGCGCAATCCCAAGTTTGTTCGCCAGCTTCTCGCCGATCTCCACGAACTGTTCCGGTTGCGCGATAGCGTTAAGCAGCGCGTGCTTGGTCCAGTAGTGGAAGTGCTCGGTCAGACGGTAGGTCGTGCCGACATACGGGAACTTGTCTTTTTTGCCCAGCGCGTCGAAATCACCCTTAAAGATACGGGCGGCCGGGTTGGAGACCACGTTCGGGTGTAGCGGGTTAGTGCCCAGCGGTGTTTCGAACGGCTCGTAGTGTTCCGGGAACGGTCCTTCCGCCATCTTATCGATCGCAAACAAGCGTCCCATCCCTTCCGGCTGCATGATAAACGGCCCGACATCGCTGCCCGGTGCAGAGGCGTTGTAGTCCGGAATATCGACGCCACCCCACTTCGCGCCGTCCCACTTCAGCAACTGGCGCTTTGGATCCCAGGGTTTACCCTGCGGGTCTGCGGAGGCGCGGTTATACAGGATGCGGCGGTTCAGCGGCCACGCCCATGCCCAGCCCAGCGTATTGCCCAGGCCCGACGGATCGGCGTTATCGCGGTTGGCCATCTGGTTGCCTTTTGGCGTCCAGCTCCCGGCGAAGATCCAGCAGCCACTTGAGGTCGTACCGTCGTCGCGCAGATGGGCAAAGGTGCTGATCTGTTCGCCTTTTTTCGCCAGCACGGTGCCGGTGGCCGGGTCGATAATATCTGCCAGCGCTTTGCCGTTGCTCTCCATCGCCACTTCTTCTGGCGCCGGGTTTTCCGGTGTCGAGTAGTTCCAGCTCATGCTCAGAACCTGTTCCGGGTTCGCGCCGCCTTCTGCCGCATACATCTTACGCAGGCGTAAGAAGATACCGGCCAGGATCTCACCGTCGTTCATGGCAATGCCCGGGGCGTCTGCGCCTTTCCAGTGCCACTGCAGCCAGCGGCCGGAGTTAACGATAGAGCCGTTCTCTTCGGCGAAGCAGGTTGATGGCAGGCGGAACACTTCGGTCTGGATCGTCGATGGGTCAACGTCGTTCGACTCGCCATGGTTCTGCCAGAAGGTAGCGGTCTCGGTGTTGAGTGGGTCAATCGTTACCAGGAACTTCAGTTTCGACAGAGACGCCACCACCTTGTTCTTGTTCGGGAACGACGCCACCGGATTAAAGCCCTGGCACAGATAGCCGTTGACCTGACCCTGGTTCATCATCTCGAAATACTGCAGAACGTCGTAGCCCTTATCCCACTTCGGCAACCAGTCAAAGCCCCAGCTGTTCTCGGCTGTCGCTTTATCGCCATAGAAGGCCTTCATCATTGAGACGAAGAATTTCGGGTAGTTACCCCAGTAGTTAACCTGGCCTTCCAGCAGCGGTTTTGGCGTGTTGGCGGTGAGGTAGGTCTGGAGATCGGTTTGCTTCTCGCCTGGCAGGGTCATGTAACCGGGCAGGCTCTGCGACAGCAGGCCGATGTCGGTTAAACCCTGAATGTTGGAGTGACCGCGCAGGGCGTTCACGCCGCCACCTGCCATTCCCATGTTGCCGAGCAGCAGCTGAACCATCGCCATGGTGCGGATGTTCTGCGCGCCGACAGAGTGCTGCGTCCAGCCCAGCGCATACAGGAACGATGCGGTTTTATCGTGAACGCTGGTTTCGGCGATATATTCGCACACCTTCAGGAAGTCAGCCTTCGGCGTCCCACAGATATTTTCAACCACGTCTGGCGTGTAGCGGGAGACGTGCGTTTTCAGCAGATTCCACACGCAACGCGGATGGGTGAGGGTGGTATCGCGTTTCGCGAAGCCGTTTTCATCCAGCTCGTAGTTCCAGCTGGTTTTATCATATTTGCGTTTTTCGGCGTCATAACCGGTGAACAGGCCATCTTCGAAGCCAAAATCTTCCCGCACGATCAGGCTGGCGTTGGTGTAGGCCTCTGTGTATTCACGGTTATATTTTTCGTTAGTCAGCAGGTACAGCAGCACGCCTGACAGGAAAGTGATGTCAGTACCGGAACGAATTGGAGCATAGAAGTCGGCGACCGATGCCGTACGCGTAAAGCGCGGATCGATAACAATCAGCTTCGCGCCATTGTGGATTTTGGCTTCCATCGCCCAGCGGAATCCCACCGGATGCGCTTCTGCCGCATTCCCACCCATCACCACGATGAGGTTGGCGTTTTTGATGTCGACCCAGTGGTTGGTCATCGCACCGCGACCAAATGTTGGAGCAAGACTTGCTACCGTTGGTCCGTGTCAGACACGCGCCTGGTTGTCGACCGCGAGCATGCCGAGTGCGCGCGTAAATTTTTGGGTTAAATAGCCGGTTTCATTACTGGAGGCAGACGCACACAGCATGCCGGTGGAGAGCCAGCGGTTAACGGTGGCGCCGTCGGCGTTCTGGGCGACATAGTTGGCATCGCGGTCTTCTTTCATCAGCTTAGCGATGCGATCGAACGCCTCGTCCCAGCCAATTTGCTGCCATTTATCGGAGCCAGGTGCGCGATACTCAGGGAACTTCAGGCGGCTTTCTGAGTGGATGAAGTCCACCAGACCGGCCCCTTTCGGGCACAGCGCACCGCGGTTGACCGGGTGATCCGGGTCGCCTTCGATATGGGTAATAGATGCTTTAGCGTTTTTCGCGCCGTCGCCGAGGCTATACATTAACAGCCCACAACCGACAGAGCAGTACGTACAGGTATTACGGGTTTCGCGGGTGCGCAGCAGTTTGTACTGCCGTGTTTCCGCCAGCGCTACGCCTGGAGCAAAGCCCAGAGCCGCTGCCGTTGTGCCTGCCATACCGCCAGCGCAGATCTTAAAGAACTGCCTTCTGCTGACCTGCATGGGTCACTCCTTGTTTCGACATTGCAACCATATAATTTTTCTTTGCGGTTAAATCATAGCCGCAAAGATGACGAAATTATGAATTCCCTCAGTTCCATAAGGGATATGGCTCAGAATACCACAATGTCGGTAGGCCTGTTTGAATGAAGTTAAAACAACGTGAACAAAATCTGTTCAGATGAAGTAAAAAATGTGAGCTAAGTCAATTTATTACCTTTTCATGTTGCGAGTCTGTAGCGATATTTTCCGCCTCTCCCCCGCAAGGGGTAAGTCATTCGCACAAGCATCTGCACCAAAAATTGATCCATACTATGCGCGAGCACCTGCGTTTGTGCTGCAATAGTAGGCTCAAATATGAAGTCGCCCAGGATTATGTCGTGCCAAAAGAAAATCGTGATACCCCGCCTCACTCACTGCCCGTCGGCGTCGTGACGTGTGAGGTGCGCAGGCCCCCGCAGCTCTCACAGCCGATCCCGGACTGGATTGCGCAGGAAGTCCCCGTTGCGCTGGTTTATAACGGTATCTCGCACGTGGTGATGATGGCCTCGCCCAAGGATCTGACCCAGTTTGCCATTGGTTTTTCGCTCTCCGAAGGCATCATCGATCATCCACAGGAGATCTACGGCATAGACGTGGTGCAGGTCTGCAACGGGCTCGAAGTGCAGATTGAACTCTCCAGCCGTCGCTTTATGGCCCTGAAGGAGCGGCGTCGTGCGCTGGCAGGCCGCACCGGGTGCGGGGTCTGCGGCGTGGAGCAGTTGAACGACATTGGTAAACCCATCACACCGCTGCCGTTTAGCCAGACGTTCATCCTGACGAACCTCGACATGGCGTTGGAGGCGCTTCATACCGTCCAGCCCATTGGTCAGCTGAGCGGTTGTACGCACGCAGCAGCCTGGATCCTGCCGTCGGGGGAAATCGCGGGCGGGTATGAGGATGTGGGCCGGCACGTCGCGTTGGATAAACTGCTCGGCCGTCGGGCAGGGGAAAATGAGATATGGCAGCAGGGGGCGGCGCTGGTCTCCAGCCGGGCAAGCTACGAGATGGTACAAAAAGCGGCGATGTGCGGGGTGGAGATCCTGTTTGCGGTCTCGGCCGCCACCACGCTGGCCGTTGAGGTGGCAGAACGCTGCAACCTGACGCTGGTGGGTTTCTGCAAGCCCGGCAGGGTCACGGTGTATACCCATCCGCAGCGCTTAATCACTGCTTAAAGTTAGATCAATTTTTTTGAATGACAACGGCAAATCCTTCCGCTTTTCGTTTGGGGATGTGAGGGCTATTATTTATCACATCAAGGCATAACGCCTTACCCAAACAACTAATCGCAAGGATTTACATCATGAAAAGCATCAAAACTTTTGTCGCTGTTATCGCTCTGGCTGCTTCTTTTGGTTCTTTCGCTGCACAGACTGTTACCGCATCCGCCAGCACCATTGATGGCGCAGAAGCCAAAATCGCCGCTCAGGCTCAGCAGGCAGGCGCATCGTCTTACACCATTACTCAGGCTTTCTCCGGTAACCGTGTGCACATGACCGCTGAACTGAACAAATAAGCACATAGCATCTGTCGAAAGAGCGCCCTCGGGGCGCTTTTTTAGTTTATGCCTGCCAGACGTAACAGCGCCGTCACCACTGCCGCCGCAACGATCACCAGAATCAACGGCACTTTGCGCCAGGCCAGGAACACGGCAAAGGCCACACCCAGTACGCGCGCCATCCCGGCGAAATGCTCCCCTTCATAAAAGGTTGTCGCCAGCGCGACCGAAAACAGCAGCACGGTTGCGGCATCCGACAACAGCGCCTGCGAACGTTCGGACAGAGCCAACCGGCTGCCCAGTTTGGCCCCGCCGAGGCGCATCAGATAGGTTCCGGCGGACAAAATAGCGATGCCGAGAAGAAAGATGGTCATGTTTTCCATTATTTTTTCCTCGCCGCCAGACCCAGTAACGACAACAGCACCGGCAGACCCACCGGGGCAAACGGCACGGCCGCCAGCGACAGCGCGGCACCGCTGCAGGCGCGAATAAGGGTGGTGCGGTTTTTAAACGCCGGCACGACCAGCGCCAGTAAAATGGCTGGGAACACCGCGTCCAGACCAATGGTTTCGGGCTCTGGCAGCAGTTTGCCGACCAACGCCCCCAGCATCGTGCCTAGCGGCCAGATAATCGCCACGCCCAGGCCGCAGAGCCAGTATGCGGCTTTGCGCTGCTCCAGCGTTTTTTGCGACAGACCAAATACCACGCTTTCGTCATTCATGATGTGGCAACCCAGCAGGCCCAGTCCGCGTTTACCCACCAACTCGCGCACGGTCACGCCAAAAGGCACGTGGCGGGCATTGACCAGTAGCCCCGCAGCCGCTGCGGCAAGCGGGTTCCCGCCGCTGGCCACAATGCCGATAAACATAAACTCGGACGCCCCCGCCAGCACGGAAACAGAGAGCAAAAACGGCACCCAAAGCGGGAAGCCATACGCCATCGCCAGCGAGCCGTAGGACATACCCACAACACCCACCGCCAGACACACCAGTACAATTGCCTTGATGGTGTCGCCTTTAAGACTTGAGAGAGAATGCTTCATACACTGTTAGCCATATCGAACGAATATCCATTATAATGAACGCATCAATGTCGTTTTACAAGATGAACGATTCGTTCGATTTACAGAACAGAGGCCGTTTTATGACGCAGCCAATTAGCGTGATCGCCAAAAGCCTGGTGCGGGAACGCTTGCGAACCGGACTTTCACTGGCGGAAATCGCCCGTCGTGCCGGGATCGCCAAATCCACGCTGTCGCAGCTGGAGTCCGGCAACGGCAACCCCAGCCTCGAAACGCTCTGGTCGCTGTGCGTTGCATTGGGCATTCCGTTTGCCCGTTTGCTGGAGCCGCAACAGCCCGCGACCCAGGTGATCCGCCGTGGCGAAGGCACCAAAGTGATTGCCGAGCAGGCAAACTTTGAGGCCATCCTGCTGGCGACATGCCCACCGGGCGCGCGACGTGATATCTATATGCTGATGGCGCAGCCGGGTGCGGATCGTATTTCCCATCCTCATACGCCGGGGTCGGTTGAACACATTATTGTGACTCAGGGCCGGGCGCTGGTTGGCCTGACGGACGCGCCTGAAGAGCTGGGAGAAGGGGACTACATTTGCTATCCCGCCGATCGGCCGCATATCTTCAAAGCCCTTGAGCGTGATACCTGTGCGCTGATGGTTGCTGAACAAAACTAACTTTTCAGACACGGATAATCATGTCGCTTAAAGCCATTGCCAAAGAACTGGGACTTTCGGTTACCACGGTCAGCCGCGCTCTTAACGGATACGATGATGTCTCCCGCGAGACGCGCGCCCGCGTGGAAGCCGAAGCCCAGCGCCGTGGCTATCGTCCAAACACCTTTGCCCGCCGCCTGAAGATGGGCAAAATCGACGCCGTCGGGCTGGTGTTTCCGGTGCATCCGGTACCGCTCAATAACAGCGTTTTTATGGACATGGTCGGCGAAATTAGCCACGAACTGGCGCGACATGAGATCGACTTACTGCTGATTGCCGACGACGATCTGGCCGACAAGCACAGCTACATGCGGATGGTGCAAAGTCGCCGTGTGGATGCGCTGATTGTGGCCCACACCCTGGACCGCGATCCGCGTCTGGAGCAGCTGCAGGCCGCCGGATTCCCTTTCCTCGCCCTCGGGCGCAGCCACCTGCCTGACCCCTATGCCTGGTTCGACTTTGACAACTATGCCGGGACGTATCAGGCGACACGTCGGCTTATCGAGCGTGGGCATCAGCGCATCGCGCTGTTAGGGGAAAGCAACAGTCAGGCGTTTATTACCCAGCGCCGTCAGGGCTATCTTGATGCCCTGCACGAAGCGGGACTCTCCAGCGAATGGCTGCGCATCATGCCGCCATCACGCCGCGCGGGATACACCACCACCCAGGCATTGCTGGCGCTGGATGTCGCGCCAACGGCGATCGTCACCGACTGCAACACCCACGGCGATGGTGCCGCGATGGCGCTGGCGCAGATGGGGCGCTTAACGGGCGAGAACGCCGTTTCGCTGGTGGTTTACGACGGCCTGCCGCAGGACAGCATTGTCGATATCGACGTGGCGGCGGTGATTCAGTCCACCCGTGAGGGCGTAGGAAAACAGATCGCCGACATGGTGCGGCAGCTGATTAATGGCGAGGACATCAGCCAGCTTCAGGTGCTGTGGCAACCGGATTTCTCCCCGGGCCAGACGGCTTAAATTTCCCTAATTTCTAAACCCGATCACAAATCCGAAACGTTTTGGTTTTAATCCGAAACGTTTCGGATCAACACTCAGGACATCCCGACGACAGGAGATGTCCGATGCACGATTCAATTTTACGTCTTGCCAGCGAAACGGTGGATGTGGTTATCAAAACCCACCCGTTCGCCGAAATTCTTTACTGGGGTCCGCACCTTCGCTACTTTTCGCCGCAGGATGCGTCAACCCTGTCCCGCCCGGTCGCCAACGGCAGGCTGGATGTCGACCTGCCGGTAACGCTAATGGCGGAACTGGCTCACGGCCTGTTTGGGGCGCCGGGCATTGAAGGCCATCGTCAGGGGCTGGACGGCTCGCCGCAGTTCCGCACCGTTGCCGTAGCGCAGGAGGGGCAAACCCTCACCGTGACTGCCGAAGATGACCATGCGGGCCTGCGCTTAACCAGCGAAATCGCCCTCGACGGCAGCGGCGTGCTGGTGGTTCGCCACGGTCTGACCAATCTTAAAAGCCAGCCGTGGCAGGTGGATCGCCTGGCGGTTACGCTGCCGCTGGCAGAACGTTCGCGCGAAGTAATGGCGTTTCATGGCCGCTGGATCCGCGAATTCCAGCCGCATCGCCTGCTGCTGGAGCACGACAGCTTCGTTATCGAGAACCGTCGCGGCCGTTCCTCCCACGAGCACTTCCCAGGGCTTATCAGCGGCACGGCAGGTTTTAGCGAAATGGACGGCGACGTATGGGGCGTTCACCTGGGCTGGAGCGGTAACCATCGCCTGCGCGCGGAAGCCAAAACCGACGGTCGCCGCTATTTGCAGGCCGAAGCACTGTATCTGCCGGGCGAAATGAAGGTGGAGGAGGGCGAAACCCTGTGGACGCCGCGCCTTTACGCCAGCTACTCGGCGCAGGGGCTGAACGGCATGAGCCAGCAGTTCCACCGCTATCTGCGCGACAATATTATTCGCTTCCCGGAGAACAAACCGCGCCCGGTGCATCTCAATACCTGGGAGGGGATCTACTTCAGTCACGACCCGGAATACATCATGCGGATGGCCGAAGAAGCGGCCACGCTGGGCGTGGAGCGTTTTATCATCGACGACGGCTGGTTCAAAGGACGCAACGACGACCACCGCGCGCTGGGAGACTGGTATCTCGACGAGAAAAAATACCCTGACGGCCTGATGCCGGTGATCAACCACGTCAAAAACCTCGGCATGGAGTTTGGTATCTGGGTTGAACCGGAAATGATTAACCCGGATTCGGATCTGTATCGCGCGCATCCTGACTGGGTGCTGGCGCTGCCAGGTTACCCACAGGCGACCGGTCGCCATCAGCTGGTGCTGAACCTCAATATTCCGCAAGCCTTTGATTATCTGCTGGAGCGCATGAGCTGGCTGTTGGGTGAACATCCGGTGGACTATGTGAAGTGGGATATGAACCGCGAGCTGGTGCAGCCCGGTCATCAGGGCAAAGCCGCCGCCGACGCTCAGACCCGACAGTTCTACCGCCTGCTGGATGTGCTGGGCGAGCGCTTCCCGCAGGTGGAGTTTGAATCCTGCTCCTCCGGCGGCGGGCGTATCGATTATGAAGTGCTGACCCGCTGCCATCGCTTCTGGGCCTCGGACAACAACGACGCGCTGGAGCGCAATACCATTCAACGCGGGATGAGCTATTTCTTCCCACCGGAGGTGATGGGGGCGCATATCGGTCATCATAAATGCCATGCCACCTTCCGCCAGCACAGCATCGAATTCCGTGGTCTGACGGCGCTGTTTGGTCATATGGGACTGGAGCTGGATCCGCTAAGCGTGGATGAGCACGAGCGCGACGGCTATCGCCGCTATGCAGCGCTGCACAAGCAGTGGCGCGAGGTGATCCACCACGGCACCCAGTGGCGCGTGGATATGCCTGATGCCACCACCCAGGCGCAGGGTATAGTGAGCGACGATAAGAAGCAGGGATTGTTTATTGTCAGCCAGCTACAAATGCCTGATTACACCTTGATGATGCCGCTGCGCATGCCGGGACTGGAGGCCAACGCCCGGTACCGCATCACGCTGCTCGATCACCCGAATATTCGCCTGACCGGCGAAGGCGGCCACACCATGCGCAAGCTGCCGGCGTGGATGGAAGCCCCGCAAACGGTGAGTGGCGAATGGCTGATGCAGGCGGGACTTGCGCTGCCGATTCTGGATCCAGAAACCGCCATTCTGATTGGCGTAGAACGCGTATAAGGCCAATGGGCCGGGCAACCGGCCCTCAGTTGAGGATAAAAATAATGAACACGACTGCCTGTACCCACAAAGACAATCCGAATTTCTGGATCTTCGGGTCATTCTTCTTTCTCTACTTCTTCATCATGGCGACTTGCTTTCCGTTCCTGCCGATCTGGCTGTCGGATATCATTGGCCTGAATAAAACCCATACCGGGATCGTTTTCTCCTGCATCTCGCTGTCCGCCATCTCGTTCCAGCCGGTGCTGGGAGTGGTGTCTGACAAGCTGGGGCTGAAAAAACACCTGCTGTGGATTATCGCGGTTCTGCTGTTCTTGTTTGCTCCCTTCTTCCTCTACGTCTTCGCTCCGCTGCTGAAGGTCAATATCTGGCTGGGGGCGCTGAGCGGCGGGCTGTACATCGGTTTTGTCTTCTCGGCGGGCTCCGGGGCCATCGAGGCCTACATCGAGCGCGTGAGCCGCAACAGCTTCTTTGAATACGGTAAGGCGCGGATGTTTGGCTGTCTGGGCTGGGGGCTGTGCGCTTCTACCGGCGGGGTACTGTTCAGTATCGATCCGTCGTATGTGTTCTGGATGGGATCGGGGGCGGCGCTTGTACTGATGTTGCTGCTGGTGATAGCCAAACCGAAACCCAACCAGACCGCACAGGTAATGGACGCGTTAGGGGCCAACCAGCCACAGATCACCACCCGAACCGTAATCAACCTGTTCCGTCAGCGCAAAATGTGGATGTTCATTTTGTACGTGATTGGCGTGGCTTGCGTGTATGACGTGTTCGATCAGCAGTTTGCCACCTTCTTTAAAACCTTCTTCGCCACACCGGAGGAAGGCACGCGGGCATTTGGTTTTGCGACCACCGCCGGGGAGATCTGCAACGCCATTATCATGTTCTGCTCACCGTGGATCATTAACCGCATCGGTGCCAAAAATACGCTGCTGATTGCCGGACTGATTATGGCGACGCGCATTATTGGCTCGTCGTTTGCGACTACCGCGGTTGAAGTGGTGGCCCTGAAGATGCTCCACGCGCTGGAAGTGCCGTTCCTGCTGGTAGGCGCGTTCAAATACATTACGGGCGTCTTTGATACCCGCCTGTCGGCCACCATCTACCTGATTGGCTTTAACTTTGCCAAACAGCTGGCGGCGATCTTTCTCTCTGCGTTCGCCGGGAATATGTATGACCGGATCGGCTTCCAGGATACCTATCTGATGCTGGGCTGTTTTGTACTGGCGGTGACGGTGATTTCGGCGTTTACGCTGTCAAACCATCGTGCTGCTGCGACACAAAAAGTGTCTCAACCTGCGTGAGTCTGCATCCTCCCTGCGGGCGTTGGCCATCAGGGAGTTTTCAGGTGCTTACCCAGTTGTTTTTGATTTTGAACATATCAGCGCGGTTATAGCTGCAGGAATAGTTAAAGATAGTGCCGTCTTCTAACTTTGTTACCCCAGTGACCTTAAGCATCGGCCTGCCAGTGGGGATCTGCAACAGCGCCGAAAATTCCTCGTCGAACAGATCGCTTTCAATCACCGAGTTATAGAATTTAATTTTCTTCGCCGTTTTTTGTTCGATGTATTGATACAGAGAACCTTGCTGAAGAACAGCGACGGGAATGGCGTCAATCACCGCGCAGATTATCCATGAATCTTCAATCAGTACGGGGGTGTTATCAATGCATCTCAGGCGGCGAATAAAATGCACCGAATCACCGGGTGTCATATCGAGATGTTGAGCAATAGCCTGGGGAGCAGGCAAGATCTGTTGAGCGATAATTTGGCTGGATACGTTGCCCTGCTGATTAAACTCCCGCGAAAAGCCGAGGATAGAATCACCAGGATGGTTGTTCAGCATAAAGACGTTATCTTCTGCGACTTTCGCCACGAACATTCCTTTGCCGTGGATCTTCTCAATAAAGCCGTCTTGCTCCAGCGCGAGCATCGCCTTTTGCAGCGTTACGCGAGTGACATTATACCGTTTCGCCAGATCGCGTTCAGAAGGGATTTTGTCACCAATAAGGTATTTCTTTTGCAGAATATCTGAGCGAATACTGTTTTTGATTTCAATATATCGAGCGACCATTTTCTGGCTCTTAAGGATGAGCGACAGGGGTCAGTGTAACATGCACGCCGCCCCTGTCGCTGACCTGTATCACGTTGAGGCTGCCGGGTTCAGAGCGGAATCTTCTTCGGCTTCTTTCTGGATTTGATTGCGTTCCATCATTTTAAAGAACGGATAATAAATCACCGTCGAAATGACCACCATGCAGCCCGACCATATCGCCGCTGGCAGATTTCCGGCGGTGGCAAACCAGGCATTGAGAATGGGTGGCATAGTCCAGGGGACCTGCAAAACGGGTCGGCCAATAATATTAAAATCCATCAGTAGCCACGATATTGTACATAAAACCAGCGGGGTAATAATTAATGGCAACATCATTAACGGGTTAAAGACCATCGGCACACCAAATATCACCGGCTCGTTAATACAGAATATCGCCGGGCCAATCGACATCCTCCCCAGCGAGCGATAATAACGACTGCGGGAAAAGATCATCGCCAGCACTAATCCCATGGTCGCCCCTGAACCGCCCGCACAGATAAAGAAGGTATAAAACCCTTCTGCGGCAATATGCGGAACCGGCTGATGATTGAGAAACGCCTCAGTGTTCTCGGCGATAAACTTTAAGAATATCGGGCTGGTGATGCCCGATAAAACGTTGGTGCCGTGAATGCCGCAACACCAGAGCAACGAGATAGTCAATACCAGCAGTAACATTCCCGGTAGCGTATCCATACCCAGCACTAACGGGCTGAGAATCAGGGTAAAAAAGGCATTAATATCAAAACCGAGAATGACCCTGACAAACCAGACTACCGTCAAACAGACCGTGGCGGGAACCAGACTAACAAACGACTGTAATACCGCAGGGGGAACGCTTTCGGGTAATTTAATATAGATTTTTCGCTGAATAAAAAAGCGCACAACATACACGGTTAAAACAGACAGAATAATGGCGGAGAAAAGCCCGGATGCGCCAAAGTTACTGACATTTATTTTCCCTGCATCATCCAGTTGGGCCAGCATAAATACGGCGACGGTAATACAGCAACAGCTTACGCCATCCAGTTGGAGTTGTCGGGCGAGGTTAAAACTAATGCCAATGGCGGCGATAAGACCAATCGCACCAAAAGTGACATTCACCGGCACGCTGAGCTTAGTGCCAAAATCCCCCAGCCATTCAGTCCAGCCAGGTATCGGCAGGTTAGCAATAATAAGAAATAAACTACCGGCAACAATAAAAGGCAGTGTGAATGCGATGCCATTGCGAACGGCCACCAGAATCGCATTATCCCCTACCTTGATAAGCACCGGAACAACACGGCTCTCAAGGAACTTCATCATGACGTTTTCCTCTCCCTGGAGAAGGTGAATAATCAATGAAACTGCGGAAGAAAATCACGGTTTGCGGCCAAATAATCATTGAGGATTTTCTCCGCTATGATCACCGAAGGCACCAGAGGATGACTCGCCAGGGCTAATAGTGCCGTGTGGTAATTGCCCGTGACGGCGGCTTCTACGGTGAGTTCCTCAAAGGCTTTGACGCTTTGGATGAGTCCACGCACGCGGGCGGGTAAAGGACCGTAGGTGATGGGATGTGCGCCTTGTTTATCTATCACGGCGTTGGTTTCAATTACGCTCGCGTCGGGTAAGTCACGGGTGGTACCGTTATTCAACGTATTCACGACGTGGATTTCTTTTTTATTATTGTAGATGGCGCTGATAATGGAACAGGCGGTATCGGAATACCAGGCTCCGCCCCGACTTTCCAGCGCTTTGGGTTTCTCGCACAGCGCGGGATCGTTATAAAGCTCAAACAGCTGCTTTTCGATGGCTTTTGAGCGTTCTCCACGCGTACCGCCCTGGTTCATCTCCTCAATCTCTTTTTCCACCATTTCGCGATTGAGCCAGAAGTATTTTAAATAGGAGAGCGGGTAGAAATTAAGCGCTTTGACGAACTCGCGCGGCAACCCTAAATCAGGCACATTTTTGAGGGTGTGATTACCTGTACCTTCTGCCAGACGGGCAAAGAAATCAGCGCTTATATCCTTGCCATCCAGCATGATCTGGTCGGCAAAAATAAGATGATTAAGGCCCATAATTCGTGCGGAAATGGATTTTCTGTCGACGTTATAGGTTTTGGCGACGTCCATCATCATGCTGTTTGCGCCGCTGCAAATCCCCAGTGATTTTATTGCACTGTGTTTTTCGATAGCTTCGGTGACGATCCCGGCAGGATTGGTGAAATTAATCAGCCAGGCATCGGGGCACAGTTCCTCCATGTCTTTACAGACATCCAGTAACACGGGGATCGTACGCTGGGCTTTCATAAAACCACCCGGCCCGGTGGTTTCCTGCCCCAGCACGCCATATTTCAGCGGGATTTTTTCATCCTGAATACGCGCGTCGAGTTGCCCGACGCGAATTTGAGTAGTGACGAAATCGGCGTCTTTCAAGGCGTCACGGCGCTGCGTCGTCAGGTGAACGGTCATATTGATACCGGCTTTTTTCACCATCCGTTGAATAAGACCGCCGACACTCTCCAGTTTTTCTTTTCCTGCCTCGACATCAACCAGCCAGTATTCTGTGACCGGGAGTTCTTTGTGTCTTTTAATAAAACCATTGAGTAATTCAGGGGTATAGCTGGAACCTCCACCAAGGGTAACGACTTTTAACTTTCCCATTTCTCATTCTCCATATGAACTGGCGTATGCCAGTTGGTGGGAAAATATCACGCAACGGGAAGCTCTCAGGGTGACCTTAATCACACATTAATCGTATGGAGATAAGGAGTAAGAAAAAGCCCCGCTGGATAACGGGGCAACAAAGAAGGGATTATTCGAGGTAAAAGACCTCTTGCAGTTCCGCACTCACCGGGCTGTTGTCCGGGTTAGACGGCATCACGTCGCGCATGTGTTTCCACCAGCGCTGGCAGACGTCGGTATTCGCTACCGCGTTCCAGCGCTCCTCCGATTCAATCTCCACGGTGGCAAACAGCAGGTTGCGGGTCTTATCCAGCCAGATGGCGTAGTGGTGCGCGCCGTGGTCTTTCAGCACCGCTTCCAGCTCGGGCCAGATCGGGTTGTGGCGACGTTCATACTCTTCGTGTGCGTCCGGGTTCACCTGCATCACAAAGGCTTTGCGGATCATAATGCCTCCAGATAGAGTTCGCGCACCTCGTCGCGGCTGGCGCTACGCGGGTTGCAGGGAGCGCACGGATCGGCGAGAGCTTTGTCGAGCCAGCCTTCGATATCGGCTTTGGTCACGCCCAGTTTGCTGAATCCGGAAGGAATGCCGACGCGGGCGCTCAGGTCACGTATCGCCTGAATGGCCGCCATACTTGCCGCTTCGTCGCTCATCTCGCGGGTATCAACGCCCATCGCCTGCGCCACGCGGGCAAACCGTGCGACAGCGTTCGGGCGGTTAAAGTTTTCAATGATCGGCAGCAGGATGGCGTTGCAGACGCCGTGCGGTAGATTGTGCGTGGCGCCCGGTTGGTGGGCCAGCGCATGTACCAGGCCCAGTCCGGCGCTGTTAAATGCCATCCCCGCCAGATACTGACCAAAGGCCATTTGCTCCCGGGCTTCGAGGTTATGTCCATTGTCCACGGCGTCGGGCAGCCACTGCGTAATTAAGCGAATCGCCTCCAGCGCATTGGCGTCGGTCAGCGGGTGCGCGCCAACGGACACGTAAGCTTCGATGGCATGGGTCAGGGCATCCATCCCGGTAGCGGCGGTGACGGAGGCCGGAATATCCAGCATCACGCTGGCATCATCCACGGCGATATCCGGGATGATGTTCGGGTCGATAATCACCTCTTTCACCTGACGGTCAGTGTCGATGATGACCGCGTTGCTGGTCATCTCCGCCGCCGTACCGGCGGTGGTGTTGATGGCGACCAGCGGCACGCCGGCGTTTTTCACTTTGCCGACGCCGGAGTACGCAGTGGAAGGGCCTGGATTGGCGGTAAGAATTTTAATCGCTTTGGCAGTGTCAATCGGGCTGCCCCCACCGAAGGCGATGATGTAATCGCACTGCGCGGCCTGATAAGCGGCATAGCCTTTCTGCACCAGCGCTTCCGTTGGGTTCGGGAACACCTCGTCGAACAGGTGATACGACATCTGCTGCTCATCCAGTGCGGCAAACAGGCTGTCGAGCAGGCCCAGTTTGACCAGCTGACCGTCGGTGACGATCAGCGCCGTTCCCCACTGTTTGCTTGCCACCAGATTTACCATATCGCCGATTGCGCCCGCGCCGTGCAGGCTGATTTTAGGAAGCGCCAACATAAAGCTCATGATCATTCTCCTTAATTACGTTGATTTTTATGCCCGGTGGCGCAGCGCGTGTACGCCGCGCCACCCGACATTTAGATCCGTCTTCGCTGCATAATCCGGCGGGTGATGATCGGCAGGGAGATCACCACAATCAGCATCGCGCCGATAATCACCGACATCACAATGCCCGGCACGTTGAGCAGGCTCAGGCCGAAGGTGACCAGCCCCATCAGGAAGGCGGCGATAATCACGCCCACCATGCTGCCGGAACCGCCGAGGATATTGACCCCGCCCAGCACCGCCATCGTCACTACTGCCAGCTCCCAGCCCATCGCGATCGTCGGGCGGGTACTGCCCAGACGCGAGGTGAGCAGCACCGAGGCCAACCCGGCCATCAGCCCCACCAGCGCAAAGAGGATCAGGTTGTGACGCTTCACGTTGATGCCGGAATACCATGCCCCGGTCGGGTTATTGCCGATGGCGTAGGTGCGGCGGCCAAAGTTGGTTCGGTGCAGCACGAAGGCAAACAGGACAGCCAGCACGATAAATAGCGTGAACTCAAACGACAGCGCGCCCCAGACGTAGCCCTGCCCAAGCCAGGCGAAGCTCTCAGGGTAGGCGTTGAGCGCCTGGTCGCCGAGCAGGATGTAGGTAATGCCGCGATACAGGCTCATGGTGCCGATGGTGATCACAATCGACGACAGGTTAAAGCGCGTCACCAGGATACCGTTGAACAACCCGCACAGCAGCCCAACCCCTAACCCCACGCAGACAAGCCATGGGGTATCCACCCCGGCCGCCGCGCAAAAGCCCATTACCGTTGAGCTGAGCGCGATGGTGGAGGCCACCGACAGATCAATTTCACGGGCGATAATCAGCATCGCCATCGGCAGCACGATGATCGCTTTTTCGGTGAAGTTGAACGTGGCATCCGACAGGTTCCAGATATCAAGGAAGTACGGGGAGGCCAGGGCATTAACCACGAACACTGCCAGCGTCACCGCCAGCAGAAAACCTTCCCAGCACAGCAGGCGCCGGAAAATCCCCGCCGCAGCGGGCGTATTTTTGATCTCTTCAGACGTCATAATTTTGCTCATGCTCTCACCGCCTGTTTCTGCCGCGCCAGTGCCGCATCGCGCAGGATTAACCGGCCTTTGCGTTTGTTGCCGCGCTCATTGAGCAGGACCGCAATCACGATCACCGTCCCGGAGATGGCCATCTGCCAGAACGGCGACACACCAATCACCGGCAGGGCATTGTTGATCACCCCAAGGAACAGCGCCCCGCACAGGCAGCCCAGTACCCGACCGGTGCCGCCCATGGTGCTGATGCCGCCGATGACGCAGGCCGCCACCACCTGCAGCTCAAAGCCGTTCGCCACGTCGACATAGGCCACCGCGAAGCGTGAGATCCACAGATAGCCGCAGAACCCGGCCAACGCCCCGGAGAGGCAGAAGCTGACGAACTGCATTTTTCCGGCGTTAATCCCGGTGTAGTACGCCGCCGTGGCGTTGCCGCCTGCGGTGTAAAGTGCGCGTCCGGTGCGGCTGTAGCGCAGGAAATAGCCTACCAGCAGCAGGGCGGCAACCGCGCACCAGCTCAGGACCGGCATCCCCAGCAATGAGGCGCGCGGCAGGCCGAGGAAATCGGTGCCCATCTGGTTGGAGTTGACCCAGCCGCCGCCGGAGAGCAGGAAGATAATCCCGCGGTAGATGCTCATGGTGCCGAGCGTGACCACAATCGCCGGAATGCCCATTTTCCACACCAGCAGACCGTTGATCATCCCCATCAGCAGGCCAAGCGCGGTCGCCAGAATCAGCAGCGCCCACACCGGTACGTCGGGGTAGTGGAAGTTAATCAGGGCGACAATCATCCCGGTCAGCGCCAGGTTCGCTGCCATCGACAGGTCGATGCCTTTGGTGAGCAGTACCATCATCTGGCCGAGGGCGAGAATAATCAGAATCGAGGTGTCGTTGAACATCTCCACCAGGTTACCTGGGGCGATAAACGACGGAACGCGCGTGCCGATGGCGATAATCATCAGCACGATCACCGCCGCGAGTAATACCTCGCGGTGTTTAAGCAGTTGCTGCACCATTATGCGGCCTCCTGTCGGGCACCGCTGGCGGCGCTGACGATGGTTTCGGCTGTTGCCTCACCCGCCTGATACTCCGCCACCATCAGCCCTTCATGCATGACGATAATCCGGTCGGCCATACCCATCACCTCCGGCAGTTCGGACGAGACCATAATCACCGCCAGCCCCTGGCCTACCAGCTCGGACATAAACTGATGCACCGCCGCTTTGGAGCCGATGTCGATCCCTTTGGTCGGCTCATCGAGGATGATCACCTCCGGGTGGGTCGCCAGCCATTTGCCGATTACCACTTTTTGCTGATTGCCGCCGGAGAGCGTTTCAACCGCCTGTTTCCAGCTAAAGGCTTTTACCTGCAGGCGCTTCGCGTAATCGTCCGCCAGCTGCCACTCCCGCTCCTCGTTCAGCACCCCGTTAGGGTTGAGTTTGCCGAGCTGCGGCAGGCTGATGTTCTGCGCAATCGACAGCTCGATAATCGCCCCCTGTTTTTGCCGCTCTTCGGGCACGCAGACGATCCCGGCTTGAATGGCATCTGCGGGCTGGCGGAAGTGCCGGGCAGTGCCGTTCAGCACAATATTGCCGGAAGAGGGGCGCGATACGCCGCTCAAAGCCTGCATCAGCTCGGTACGCCCGGCGCCGACCAGGCCGTAAAAGCCGAGGATCTCGCCTTTGCGCAGGGTGAAGGAGATATTGGCGAACTCGGTTGGATGACAGAGCTCCTGCACCTCCAGCACGGTAGCGCCTTTTTCGCAGGCCACCTTCGGGAAAGTCTGGGTAATTGCGCGCCCGACCATCATCGCCACCATCCGTTCTTCGGTGATGTCGTTGATCGCCCCGGCGCCAACAAACACGCCGTCGCGCAGAATGGTGTAGTGATCCGCCAGCTCAAAAATCTCGTCGAATTTATGCGAAATAAACAGGATGGCTTTCCCTTCCTGCTTTAAACGCTCGACGATCTGATAAAACTCGAGGATTTCGTGCTGCGATAGGGCGGCAGTCGGTTCATCGAGGATCACCACCTGGGCATCAAACGACAGGGCGCGGGCAATCGCCACCATATGGCGCTGGGCAATGCTCAGGGTTTTAAGCGTCGCGCGTGGGTCAATCTGCACCTCCAGGCGGCTGAGGATCGCCTGGGCTTTACGGTGCATTTCCGGCCAGTCGAGCTTCTTGAAAATGCCTTTATACAGATACTGGCCGACAAAAATATTTTCGGTGACCGACAGCTCATCGAAAAGCACGGTCTCCTGGTGAATGGCGGTAATCCCCACCTTATGTGCCGAGTCGGGGGTTGGCAGGTGGATGGGAATCGCTTTGTAGAGGATCTCGCCTTCGTCGGGCTGATAGATACCGGTCATCACTTTAACCAGCGTCGATTTGCCCGCGCCGTTTTCGCCGATCAGGGCGGTGACTTTGCCGGGCCAGAGTTCGAGCTGCACGTTCTCAAGGGCGCGTACACCCGGGAATACCTTGGTGATGCCCTGAAGCTGAAGCAAGGGTATGGACATGATAGTTCTCCATAAGACCCCCTCACCCCAACCCCTCTCCCCATAGGGGCGAGGGGCTCGATCGGTCCCCACTCCCCTTTGGGGAGTGGGTTAGGGTGAGGGGTGAAGTTGTTAGAAAATCTTCGAGAACTTATCAATGTTGCTGGCATCGTAAACAAACGGCTCAGCCATTGCGCCGCTGCCGTCGGCATCGAGCTTCACTTTGCCCAGTTTACCCATGCTGGCTTCCTGTTTAGTGGCGGTACCTTTCACCAGATCATCCGCTAAATAGGTGGCGGCATAGCCGAGGTCGATCGGGTTCCAGATGGCGAAGCTCTTGCTGGCGCCGGATTTCACCGCGCCCGCCATCTCAGAAGGCAGTCCCAGGCCGGTGACATACACTTTGCCGATCTTGCCCTGGTCTTTTACTGCCTGCGCGGCAGCCACGATGCCCACGGAAGACGGGGAGACAATCACTTTCAGGTCAGGATAGGTTTTCAGCAGGCCGACCGCTTCGCGGTAGCTCTTGTCCGACAGATCGTCGCCATAGGCCACGGTCACCAGATTGACGGACGGGTACTGTGGCAACACCTTTTTCATCTCGGCAATCCAGGTGTTCTGGTTGGTGGAGGTTGGGGTGGCGCTCAATACTGCCACGTCGCCTTTCTCCACGTTCAGCGCTTTCAGCGCTTCGGCCGCCAGCTTGACGTTGGTTTCGCCAATCAGGGCGTTATTAGACGGATTGAGGTGGATCTGACGGCCCGCTTTGGCCACGCCGGAATCCCACGACACGACTTTGATCCCGCGCTGCATTGCTTTTTTCAGCACCGGCACCACGGCATCCGGATCGTTGGCGGAGATGGCGATCGCATCCACACCCTGAGCGATCAATCCGTTCAGCACTTCGATCTGTGCTTCTGCGGTGGTGGTGGTCGGGCCGGTATAAATCACTTTTACATCGCCTAACTCTTTGGCTGCTTCCTGCGCGCCAACGTTCGCTGCTTCAAAGAATCCATTGCCTAACGATTTTGCCACCAGGGCGATTTTTACTTCAGCTAAAGCAGAACCGGACAACGCCAGGGCGGCAACGGTGAGGATCAAGCTTGTCTTTATTTTCATTGCTTTTACTCCACTTAATTGAGTTAGTTGTGTAGGGATTGCAGGTGTAGTTTCGCCCCGTCTCAATGAGCGGGGCGCGATGTTCTTATTTGTACAGATCTAACGCCGACTGCATAGGGTTAACGCCAAAGCGTTTGCCCAGCGCAATCAGTTCTTCCCGGGTGATGGTCTGCTTCATGCCACCCATGGAATAGACTTTCACCAGCACTTCGGCAGACTTCTCGGCGGTGTCGATCAGGCCAAAGGTTTCATCAAGCGTTGGGCCGCTGCCGAACACGCCGTGGAATGGCCACAGCACCAGGGAATGTTTTTGCATCTCAACTGCGGTGGCTTCGCCGATCTCGTCGGTACCCGGCACCATCCACGGCAGAATGCCCACGCCATCCGGGAACACCACCAGACACTCGGTGCTGCCTTCCCACAGCTGACGGGTGATTACGTCAGTGTTGTTCTCCAGCACGAAGGTCAGGGCGATCAGGTTGGTGGCGTGGCAGTGCATAATCACGCGGTCTTTCCCACCGCTGGCTTTGATACGCTCACAGTGGGAGAGAAAGTGGGCTGGCAGTTCAGAGGTGGGTACCGCTTCGTTGGTCAGCCCCCAAAGAATGTGGTAGCCCGCGCCGTCGCTGTCCACTTTTACGATGCCTAAATTGGCCGCAGGATCGAGCTGGACGTTGCGGAAGAACTTACCGGAGCCGGTGACGATAAATGGCGTGTTGGCGAGCAGCGGCATCGGCTGGCTCAGAGCGATATAGCGCGGCTTGGCGTGGAAGTCAGCTTCGAACGGGGCGATATCCGTATCGTCAAGGCGCAGGGTCAGGTTACCGCCGTTGCGCTCGTCCCAGCCTTTCAGCCAGGCGTCGGTGGTGGCTTTAATCATGCCCTGGACGAACCAGGCGTTGGTGATGGTCTGCATAGTCTTTCGTTTCCTGTGATCGCGGTGAGGTTTCTCCTCACCCTAACCTTCGCCCCTTTGGGGCGAGGGGATGGTTTGCTCCCTCTCCCTGGGGGAGAGGGCAGAGGTGAGGGTTGTCTTACCCGCGTTTGCTCAATACGTCGTGTTCATACGCGCGCACGTTGTCCAGCCACTGGCTGCCCGCCGGGGTATCGTTGCGCTGGCAGTACATCTCCCATACGGCCTGCCACGGCAGCGATTTTTGCTCTTCCAGCAGCGCCAGGCGGGTGGTGTAATCCCCCGAGGCTTCCAGGGTACGTAACTCCTCAGTCGGTTCCAGCAGGGCGCGCAGCAGGGCTTTTTTCATATTGCGGGTGCCAATAACCCACGCCGCGATGCGGTTGATGGAGGCGTCGAAGAAGTCGAGACCGATATGCACCCGGTCAAACAGGTCATGGCGGATAATTTCGCTGGCGATGGCCTGGGTTTCATCATCAAGCAGCACCACGTGGTCGCTGTCCCAGCGCACCGGGCGGCTGACGTGCAGCAGCAGGTGCGGGACGTACAGCATTGCGGCAGAGATTTTGTCGGAGATCACTTCCGTCGGGTGGAAATGTCCTGCATCCAGACACAGCGCGGTCTGACGGCTGGTGGCGTAACCCATGTAGAACTCGCCGGAGCCCACGGTGTAGCTTTCGGCACCGATGCCGAACAGCTTGCTCTCAACCGCATCAAGATGGTGCGCCGGATCCAGCTTCTCGCTCATCGCTTCGTCCAGCGCCGCCAGCAGACGCTGGCGCGGGGCGAGGCGATCGACGGTGATGTCTTTCATCCCGTCCGGGATCCAGATGTTCATCACCGACGGCGTACCGAGTTGCTCGCCGAAATAAGCCGACACGCGACGGCTGGCCTTCACGTGGTCAATCCAGAACTGGCGAATATCGTCATCGGCGTGGGAGAGGGTAAACCCGTCCGCGCTCAAAGGGTGCGAGAAGCAGGACGGGTTAAAATCCAGCCCAAGCTTGTTGCTTCTGGCCCACTCGACCCAGTTCTTAAAGTGTTCCGGCTTAATCGCATTGCGATCGACCGGCTGGTCGGATTCCAGATAAATGGCGTGCAGGTTCAGGCGTTTAGGGCCTGGGATCAGGCTCAGGGCCAGCTCGAGATCCGCCCGCAGCTCCGTGGCGTTACGCGCCTTGCCCGGATAGTTGCCGGTGGCCTGAATACCGCCGGTCAGCGCGCCGCCTGGGTTCTCAAAACCGGCGACGTCATCGCCCTGCCAGCAGTGCATAGAGACGGGCAGACGGTCAAGCTGACGCAAAGCCTCCTCGACATCCACGCCCACGGCGGCGAAACGCTGTTTAGCCAGTTCCCAGGCTTGTTCAAGTTGAGTGGTCATGCGCAAAGCTCCTTAGTCGGTCGTTGTTGCTGTAATTGCGCGCGATAGCGGGCAATTTCATGATCGGGATTGGGGGTAAAGGTGGTCAGGCCGTAATTGCCGGTCACCACCTGGCGGAATTGGTCAACGTTGGTCAGTTCGTCCAGGGTCATCAGCTGGATGCCTATATTGCCGAGCGTCGAGGCCTCAATGGGTCCGGCGACCACGGTGATACCGCAGGCGTCGGCGCACAGCTGGTTAAGCAGCTGGTTCTGGCAGCCACCGCCGACAATGTGCAGCTGGCTGAACGGCTTGCCGCGCAGGGTCGCCAGCTCGTTCAGTACCTCGGCGTACAGCAGGGCGAGGCTGTCGAAGATGCAGCGCGCCAGTTCGGCGGCGCTGGCCGGCACCGGCTGCGCGCTGTCGCGACAGGCGGCCTGGATTTCAGCGCTCATGTTGTCTGGATTGATAAAGCGGTCGTCGTTCGGATTGATCAGGAAACGGCATGCCGGAAGGGTTTCCGTTTCACCGATCAGGGCGGCCAGGTCGCTCACGTTCTGCTCTTTCAGCACCCGCTGCAGCAGCCACAGGCCCATGATGTTTTTCAGCACCCGATAGCGGCCTTCTGCTCCGCCTTCGTTGGTGATATTGGCCGCCAGCGCATCTTCGCTGGTGTACGGGGTTTTGCTCTCAAAGCCCATCAGCGACCAGGTTCCGGAGGAGAGATACGCTGCGTCTTTGCTGGCCAGCGGCGCGGCGATCACCGCGCTGGCGGTATCGTGGCTGGCCACGGCCACTACCCGGATGGGATGACCCTGCGGGCAAATCCAGTGACCGATCACATTGCCCGGATGGGTGGGCGTGCCGAACCAACTCTGCGGTGCGCCGGTCCAGTTGAGCAGGTTCTCGTCCCAGTTATCGGAGTTAATGTTCACCAACTGAGTGGTGGTGGCGTTGGTGTACTCCCAGTTCATCTTGCCGGTCAGCCGATAGCTGAAGTAGTCCGGGATTAGCAGGGCATGGGCGACGTTTGCCACCAGCTCCGGCTGCTGTTCGACCAGCGACCGCAGCTGATACAGGGTGTTAAACGGCAGAAACTGAATGCCGCTGCGCCCGTAGATCTCCGCTTTACCGATCTGGGCTAATGCGTGCGCCATCATCCCGTCGGTACGGCTGTCGCGATAGGAGACCGGCAGGCCGACGCGCTTGCCCTGACGGTCCAGCAGCACGTAATCCACGCCCCAGGTGTCAATCCCGATGCTGTCGATGCGAATCCCTTCTTCGCACACCTTATTCAGCCCGGTACGGATGTGCGCTTCCAGGCTATCGATATCCCAGCAGTCAAAGCCGTCCTGCTTTTGCAGGCAGTTAACAAAGCGGTGAATCTCACGCAGCGACAGCGTGCGCTGTTCGCGGTGATAGCTCGCCAGCATTACGCGGCCGCTGGATGCGCCTAAATCGACAGCCACACAATGGCGGAAAGTCATGGTCGGAGGTCCTTCTTGGAGTCATTGCTCGAAAGTGTAAGAAGGGGAACAAAAAAGCACCTTCTTGCCACTGACAGGGAATTTGTGCGGCTGGCAAGAAAGCAAAGATGAACGTGAGGGAGTTCACAATTTCTATTATTAGGGCGGATTTTGGGGGGTGTGACGGTGGCCGCATTTCCGGATCTTTGTCGCTGTTTCTTAAAAAATCGACAGGGTTTGCGCCAAATGCTGTCAGAAATTTAAGGTAAGAACCGCTGCCCTTAATTACTATTTTGAGAACATTTCTCATTGGTGGTGGCCGTTATGACCGTACTGCACAGCGTGGATTTTTTCCCTTCCGGAGGCTCGCCTGTGGCGATTGAACCGCGACTGCCTCAGGCGGCATTTCCTGAGCATCACCATGATTTCCATGAAATTGTGATTGTTGAACACGGGACCGGGATCCACGTATTTAACGGTCAGCCCTATACCATCAGCGGCGGTACGGTCTGTTTTGTCCGTGACCATGACCGGCACCTGTATGAACATACCGACAACCTGTGCCTGACCAACGTGCTGTACCGTTCTCCGGATGCGTTCCAGTTTTTGTCGGGTATCAACCAGCTGCTGCCACAGGAAAAGGACGGGCACTATCCGTCGCACTGGCGGGTGAACCCCTCCACGCTGCAGCAGGTACGCCAGCTGGTCAGCCAGATGGAGCAGTCTGACGACAATACCGAAACCCATGCGCTCGCCAGCCGCGAACTGCTGTTTATGCAGCTGCTGGTCCTGCTGCGCCGCAGCAGCCTGGTGGAAGGGCTGGAGAATAACGATGCCCGGCTCAATCAGCTGATGGCCTGGCTGGAAGATCACTTCGCCGAAGAGGTGTGCTGGGAGACGCTGGCAGAGAACTTTTCGCTCTCGCTACGCACCCTGCATCGCCAGTTGAAGCAGCACACCGGGCTCACGCCCCAGCGCTATCTGAACCGCCTGCGGCTGATCAAGGCCCGCCATCTTCTGCGCCATACCGATGACAGCGTGACAGATATCGCATATCACTGTGGTTTCGGCGACAGTAACCACTTTTCCACCCTGTTTCGCCGCGAGTTCGAATGGTCCCCGCGCGACATTCGTCAGGGCCGGGATGCGTCACTTCAGTAACGCGAAGGCAATCACCGTTTTTTGACCGCAAACCGGGTAATAATGTCAGGTTGTTCACCGTTGGGGTCAGGATGTGGCAGGACAGTTAATTCTTCGCAGAGCCGATTTTTTTGCCTCTACCGCCCAGGCCGTGGCGGTAGCGGATCGCTATCCGCAAAATGTCTTTGCCGAACATACCCATGACTTTTGTGAGCTGGTGCTGGTGTGGCGCGGCAATGGCCTGCACGTCCTCAACGATCGCCCTTACCGCATCACTCGCGGGGATCTGTTTTACATCCGCGCCGAAGATAAGCACGCCTACGCCTCGGTTAACGATCTGGTGCTGCAAAACGTCATTTACTGCCCTGACCGGCTGCGGCTCAACGTTGACTGGGGGGCGAATATTCCGGGCTTTCTCGATGCCCGCGCCAACCCGCACTGGCGACTGGGCAGCAACGGCATGGCGCTGGTGCGTCCGGTGATCGCCCAGTTGGAGCAGGAGAGCCAGAAGAACGATCCCCACGCGTTCGAACTGTCTGAGCTGCTGTTTGCCCAGTTGGTGTTAACCCTGAACCGCTACCGCTTTGCCACCGACGGCCCCGCCGCCAGCGGGCAGGAAGCGCTGCTGGATAAGTTGATTACCGCGCTGGCGGGCAGCCTCAACCGCAGCTTTGTGCTGGAAAAGTTCTGTGAACAGGAGCAGTGCAGCGAGCGCGCCCTGCGCCAGCAGTTCCGCACCCAGACCGGGATGACGGTCAACCATTACCTGCGCCAGCTGCGGATCTGCCACGCGCAGTATCTGCTCCAGCACACCGAGATGATGGTCAGCGAAGTGGCGATGCAGTGCGGGTTTGAGGACAGTAACTATTTTTCGGTGGTATTTAACCGGGAGATAGGGATGACGCCGGTTCAGTGGCGTCATCGCAGTCGAAAAGCGGCGTAATCAGTTCGCCATGCCGAGGCCGACAATGTTGGCCGCAATAATGATCACCACACAGCCCAGACTCAGCACGCCCACCGGCCGGCGCCCGGCGTTATTCCACTCTTTAAGCACCAGACCCACCAGCCCGCCACACAGCACGTAGAAGCTCATGTGAAGCATCCAGCTCATGTAGTCGAACTGGGCTGGAATGCTGGCATGGCCCCAGGCATAGAAGAAGAACTGCAGATACCACATCAGGCCGCCGAGCGCCGACAGCAGCACGTTGGTGATGATCAGCGATTTAGCCAGCGAGAAATCCGCTTTTACCGACAGATCGTTCACTTTTGCCAGACGAATAAAGCAGAAACCGAGATTAACCAACGCGCCGCCGCCCATGATCACCACGTAGCTTGGTAGGGCGACGTATAGTGGATCGACCCCCAGCGCGGCCGCGGCTTCATGCATCGGTTTGGCGGCGTTCATCGCAAATGACATACCGGCCGAGAAGATGCCGCACATTACCGCCAGCACCAGACCTTTCTTCAGATTGAAGTCCGCGGCTTTGATGCCCATCTTGCGCTCTTTCAACTGACCCGCGCGCGTAACGATACCCACGCCGATCACCGCCACCAGTACGCCTAACAGCGTCATACGGCCACCTTCGGTACTGATGAGCACGTCAAAGTTACCATTAAGGATCGGCGTCATCAGGGTGCCGACAATCAGCGTAATGCCGATCGCGATGCCGATGCCCATCGACATGCCGAGATAACGCATGGTCAGACCGTAGTTGATATTACCGATGCCCCACATCGCGCCGAACAGAAAGACCGGCAGCAGGGTTGAGGCGTTAAAGGAGGAGAAATAGCCCCAGAAATCGGGCAGCAGAATGGCGCTGATGGTCCAGGGCAAAATCAGCCATGACACCGTACCGCCAACGGACCACATGGTTTCCCATGACCAGTGTTTCACCTTTTTAAACGGGGCATAGAAACAGGCTGCACTGGCTGCACCTATCAAATGCCAAAAAATACCCATCGTAATTGCATGATTCATTTTTACATCCTCATCGTTTTTATATGTCGTTGTCTTCCTGTCGACTTGATGAGTGTAAAAATTAAGCGGTAAGAGAACCTTCGGAGGATTGCCGCGTTTTGCTTTCTGATGGCAACGAACGCGTTAACCGCGTGAGCAGACTCACAATTTCGCTTTCATAACCAGACGTTATAACCTTATTAGAACTACGGCATTGATAAACATTTTCAATATCATTTAATTAACTATAATGAACCAACTGCTTACGCGGCATTAACACCTTTGCCGCCCGACAATAATGGAGATGATTATGAGTTATACCCTGCCATCCCTGCCGTACGCTTATGACGCACTGGAGCCGCATTTCGACAAGCAGACGATGGAAATCCATCACACCAAACACCACCAGGCTTATGTCAACAACGCTAACGCTGCACTGGAAAGCCTGCCGGAATTCGCTGACCTGTCTGCAGAAGAGCTGATCGCTAAACTGGATCAACTGCCAGCTGACAAGAAAACTGTATTGCGCAACAACGCAGGCGGTCATGCGAACCACAGCTTCTTCTGGAAAGGCCTGAAAACCGGCACCACCCTACAGGGTGACCTGAAATCCGCTATCGAGCGCGACTTCGGTTCCGTTGATAACTTCAAAGCTGAGTTTGAAAAAGCCGCTGCAACCCGCTTCGGTTCTGGCTGGGCGTGGCTGGTGCTGAAAGGCGACAAACTGGCTGTGGTTTCTACCGCGAACCAGGACTCCCCGCTGATGGGTGAAGCAGTTTCTGGCGCATCCGGTTTCCCAATCGTGGGCCTGGACGTGTGGGAACACGCTTACTACCTGAAATTCCAGAACCGTCGTCCAGACTACATCAAAGCATTCTGGGACGTCGTGAACTGGGACGAAGCAGCAGCGCGTTTCGCCGCTAAAAAATAAGGTTGCATTGCCGCCTGTGAGAAGCGAGTCTGATGACTCGCTTTTTTTGTCTCTGCAGAAAGGAGCAGCGATGCACTATCCGGTGAATGTTTTTACAGGCAAGGTCAGGGATTACGACGGCAGCCGTCCGAGCGCCATTGCCAAACGCCAGGTTGACGGTGAACTGATGTTGACCGACCTGGGGCTGGCAGGCGATGAGCAGGCCGAAAAGAAAATCCACGGCGGGCCAGAGCGCGCGCTGTGCCACTATCCGCGAGAACACTATCAGCACTGGGCGCGCGAGTATCCCGCTCAGGCCGATCTGTTTGTCGCCCCCGCTTTTGGCGAGAACCTCTCTACCGATGGGATGACGGAGCAAAACGTCTTTATCGGCGATATCTTCCGCTGGGGAGAAACGCTAATCCAGGTCACTCAGCCGCGTTCACCTTGCTTTAAGCTCAACTATCATTTTGGCATCAGTGATATGTCGGCCCAGCTGCAAAACGCAGGCAAAACCGGCTGGCTGTATCGCGTGGTGCTGGCGGGTAATGTCTCCGCCGATGCCCCCCTGGAACTGGCTTCCCGTCTGAGCGACGTGTCGGTTTATGATGCCTGTGCCATTGCGTGGCATATGCCGTTTGATGACGATCAGTACCGGCGTCTGCTATCGGCGGCGGGGTTGTCCACCAGCTGGACACGAACGATGCAAAAGCGCCGCATTAGCGGCCAGATCGAAGATAATTCTCGCAGATTGTGGGGTAAATAAATTTTTCCTCCTCCATGATTCTTTCTCTGACGGGGGCTACCTGCCTCCGCCATACACCTCGTCCAGATCCCCCTCTCCTGCATCATTCTTGATACCTGGCCCACAAAAAAAGTGTTGGTTACGTAAAAAAACTTGAGAATTCTTCCGGCTCAAATATCTTATGATCAAATTGGTTTAAACCAGATTGGGCGAAATGAAAGAGAAAAACTACGTGGATGTCCTCAGAGAGCGATTCGAAAGCTGGCTGAGCGAACAAAACTTACCGGCAGGCTCAAAATTACCGTCCGAGCGTGAGCTTTGCGAATTGCTGGATGCCAAACGCATGACCCTACGGCAGGTGCTGATTGAGCTGGAGGTCGATGCACGGATATTTCGCAAGAACCGCAGCGGCTGGTTTATTTCTGCGAAGCGATTTATTTATAACCCAAAGTCGCTCTCCAGTTTTAATGCGGAAGCCCGTGCTCAGGGGCGCAATCCCTCATGGGGCTATTTGTCCAGAGAGAGCGTTGAGAGCGTACCGCATCACGTTGAGAACGTATTTCCTGCGGCGGGGAATCGCTATCGGGTAACGGGATGGTGTGGGCTTGATGAGCACAAAGTTTTTTATCACGAGTCATATATTGATGCGCAAGCCGCACCGGAGTTTATTAATAAGCTGGATAACCAGTCATTTGCCAAAGTCTGGGAAGACGAATTTGACCATGCCTTAACAATTAAAGAGATGATCTTCAAACCGGTCAATATGCCGGAAATGGCATGTAAAGAATTGGGGGTCGCCCCAAATACCTACGGTATTCTGGTGGAAAAACACCGTGCGACCCGCAACAAAAAAGTGGTTCAGGTTGATTTTGAATACTGGCGACTTGAATCAGTGGAACTTGTTATTCGTGAAGAATGAGAAAGAACATGGAAAACAGTGATAAAAAACGTCTTGCTGAGCGTGCCAGGAATATTCCTCTCTATTTGCACGCGTACGCCTTTCATTTAAATATGCGCTACGAGCGCGTTCTCCCGGCTGATTTACTGGATATTGCGCATCAGCAGAAATTAAACGGGGTAAAAATTCACGTCGAAGACGGTGAAACGAAATCGCTGCAAAAACTGAGTAACCCGCAGTTACAGCAGTTTAAGGAAAAAGCGCAAGCCTATAATCTGGATATCCATATTGAAACCAGCGCCTCGGATAAAGCGACGCTGGATGATGCGATCCGCATCGCCCGTGCGACCGGCGCCACCTCGGTGCGCTTCTATCCACGCTATGAGGGTTATCTGAACGATGTATTGGATAAAATCGCCAGCGATATTGCTTACTTATCCCGATTCGACGATTGCGGGCTGACCTTTACCCTTGAGCAACACGAAGACTTACAGGGGCATGAGCTAGTCACTTTAGTGAAAAATAGCGGCATGAAGAATCTCTCTATACTGTTCGATTTTGGCAATATGATTAACGCCAACGAGCAGCCGCTTGCGGCATTAGAGGTTATGGCGCCGCTGATCACTCAGGTCCATATTAAGGATGCGCTCATTATTAAAGAGGGAAAAGGCTGGGGGCACCAGGCCTGTCGTACCGGATACGGTGATTTACCTATTGAAGAGATGCTGAAATCGCTATTAATGTTAGGCGAAGATACGCCCCAGGTCACCTCTTTTGGCCTTGAAGAAGAGGTGGAGTATTATGCACCTGCCTTCCGTTTCGAGGATGAAGAGAATAATCCATGGATCCCGTGGCGAAATGCAAGTTATACCCCTCTGCCGGAGAGCACGCTGGTGGATGCCCGTCTTGCCGAGGAAAAAAATCATGCCATTTCACAAATTCATTATATTCGTAACCTGTGTGATAAATTTATAAATAGTAGATAAGTTTTTATATTAAATAACGATAGATCAGGAAGGCTATTCCATATCTGGACTGGCTTTGAATTCTTATATTCATTTTTTGATTGGGAATTATTTCTCAACCGACAGTGAGGGTGTTTATTATGTTCATGAATAAATGGGCACGGCTCTGCTTTTTGATTTTAGGCGGCGGCACCATATTTAAACTTTCCAGCATGAAAGATGTTTTTTATGTGCCAATGCAGAGCGACTGGGGATTAACCAATACGCAAATTGGTTTAAGTTTCACGGTCTATACCATTGTACAAACCACCGGGCTTTTTCTCTCCCTTTATATTGCCGATCGCTATTCCAAAAAAATCCTGCTGCCTTTTGGTTTAATCGGCGTGGGGCTTTGTGGCCTCTATTTATCCACACTGCCCTCGTTTACCGGATATTTAATCTGCTTTGCGGCGATGGCCTTCTTCGCCGACGTGGTTTACTGGCCGGTCTTGCTGAAAGCGGTGCGGCTATTAGGCACACAGGAAGAGCAGGGACGTATGTTTGGCTTCCTGGAAGCCGGGCGTGGCGTGGTGGATGTTATCGTTGCTTCTGGGGCGTTGTTTGTCTTTGTCCACTTTGGCGAAGGTAAAGCCGGCATGCAGGCAGGCCTGATGTATTACACCGTGATCACCCTTATCGCCGGTGTCATTACCTGGTTTATTGTCGATGATGACCAGGTCAAAGGCGGCGAAAAAAGCAGTGCCAACATGGAAGTGTTAAAAGGCATTAAGCATATTTTATCCTCCGCTAACGTCTGGCTGGCGGCTTTCGGCATCTTCTTCGTGTACGCCGCTTACTGCGGGCTCACCTACTTCATTCCGTTCCTGAAAGATATCTACATGCTGCCGGTGGCACTGGTGGGGGCGTACGGCATCATCAACCAGTATGCGTTAAAAATGGTGGGGGGGCCGATTGGCGGTTACCTGGCGGATAAAGTGGCTAAATCGCCGACTGTTTATCTGAAGTGGACCTTCCTGATCGCCGCGATCGCGATGATTATCTTTATGCAGCTGCCTCACCAGTCGATGAATGTCTATATCGGTATGGTGGCGACGTTAGGTTTCGGGGCGATTATTTTCTCTCAGCGCGCCATCTTCTTTGCACCGATGGATGAGATTGGCACGCCACGTGAGTATGCGGGTTCGGCGATGGCCTTCGGCTGCATTATCGGTTACATGCCAGCCATGTTTGCGTATACGTTGTACGGCTGGTTGCTGGATACCCATACCGGGATCACCGGCTACAACTACGTCTTTAGCGTGATGATTGCGTTCAGCCTGATGGGGTTTGTCTGCTCGACGGTGCTGGCGAAGCGGATTAAAAAGCAAAAACTGACTGCAGTTGCTGCGACGGCTTAAGGTCTGCGCCTCCCCGGCAATACGCGAAGTATTGCCGGGGATAACGCTTTACGAACGTTTGTACAATGGCAACCAGATCGTTAAACGTAACCCACCCAGCGGGCTGTCGTCCGCTTTCACCCAGCCGCGATGCTGCTGAATGGCGGTCTCGACAATCGCCAGACCCAACCCGGTGCCGCCAGATTCACGGTCGCGGGCCTCGTCGGTACGGTAGAACGGACGGAAAATCTGCTCGCGATCTTCCGGGCTCACGCCAGGACCGTCATCATCCACGTTGATGGTGATACCGTCTTTATCCACCGCAAATGCAACCTCAATTTTGGTATGCGAATAGCGTAGGGCGTTGCGCACGATATTCTCCAGCGCGCTTTCCAGCGTGTTGGGGTTACCGTACAGCGGCCAGGGCCCTGGTGGGAAGTTGACGGTGAACGATTTACCCACCTGTTCCGCTTCGAAGGCGGCGTTGTCCAGCACCTCATGCCACAGGTGATTGGCTTTCACCGTTTCGCTGACCAGCGCGTTCTTCTGCTGATTGCGCGACATCACCAGCAGGTCGTTGATCATGCTGTCCAGACGGTGCGCTTCCGTTTCGATACGTTCCAGCTCTTTGCTTTCACCACTGCGGCGGCGCAGCAGGGCGGTGCCCAATTGCAGACGCGTCAGCGGGGTACGCAATTCATGTGAGATATCCGAAAGCAGACGCTGCTGAGTGGTCATCATCCGCTCAAGCGCCGTCACCATCTGGTTAAAACTGGCACCTGCCGCTAAAAATTCCTGCGGGCCGGCTTCCAGTTCCGGGTGCTGCCGCAGGTTGCCCTGCGCGACTTCATCCGCCGCGTTTTTCAGCTTACGCGCCGGTTTTGCCAGACTCCAGGCCAGCCACAGCAGCAGTGGTGAGCTGACCAGCATGGTGACAATCAGCAGCAGTAGCGGACGGTCAAACAGCAGGTTGATAAAGTCGGACTGGGAGTTGCTTGCCGGGCGAATCAGATAGAGCTGGTAGTTATCTTCCCCGTCACTGACGGAAAAAGGTCCCACCATCTCTACGCGACCGTATTTTTTCTTTTGCGGATGATCGGCGTTATCCGCCTGGCCAATGAAGTTGCGAATGATCTGCATTTCATTGCGCTCCGCGCCGATCACGCGCCCTTCGCTGGTGACCAGCAGCAGGCGTTGTCCGGGCGGCGCCCACTTATCGATGGCGCGAAACAGCCTGCGCCACCACATCAAATCGTTGGGCGGATCGATGGCCAGTTCGGCTTCTACGTGCTGCTCGATCATCACACCCTGACGTTGCTCGCTGTCGAGGAGCTCCGTCATCTGGCGTGAGTCGAGTTTGGGTAACATCAAAACCAGCATTAAAACCAGTGCCAGCGTCAGCCAGAAGATGGCGAAGATGCGGGCGGTTAAGCTGCCTATCATGAAGCGGAAACCATCAGATAACCGCGCCCACGCAGGGTTTTAAACCACGGGTGACCGTCTTTACGCTCCGGCAGTTTACGGCGCAGGTTAGAGATGTGCATATCAATAGCGCGGTCGAACGGCGTCAGGCGTTTACCCAGCACTTCCTGGCTTAAATGCTCGCGCGATACCACCTGGCCGAGATGCTGTGCCAGCAGATAAAGCAGGGTGAACTCGGTGCCGGTAAGCTCCAGCGCCTGGCCGTCAAAATTGGCTTCCTGGCGACCTGGATTGAGGCTCAGGGAGTCAACTTCCAGCGTTGGCGAGCTGTTGTCGGTATTCTGCTGCTGCTCGCTCCAGTGAGAACGGCGCAGGATGGCACGAATACGCGCGACCAGCTCACGGTCGTTAAACGGTTTAGGTAAATAATCATCGGCACCCAGCTCAAGGCCGAGTACGCGATCGAGTTCGCTGCCGCGCGCGGTCAGCATAATCACGGGGGTCTGGTGTGTCTGGCGTAGCTCTTTAAGCGTGTCGATACCGTTCTTCTTCGGCATCATGACATCGAGCAAAAGTAAATCGATGCTATCGTCGAGTTGGCTTAGCGCCTGCTCCCCATCATGGGCAACCGATACATCAAAGCCTTCCATGTCGAGCAGCTCCTTCAACAGGGATGTCAGCTCTCGGTCATCATCAACTAACAGGATTTTATTCATTCTTTAAATACCTCCGAGGCAGAAATTACGTCATCAAGGCTCTCTAATCCATGACTTTACGTTGTTTTACACCCCCTGACGCATGTTTGCAGCCTGAATCGTAGACTGTCTCTCGTTGAATCGCGACACGAAAGATTTTGGGAGTATGTGATGCGCATAGTTACCGCTGCCGTCATGGCCTCAACACTGGCGTTCAGTGCATTTAGCCAGGCTGCTGAAGCTATCACCGGCGATAACCGCCCCTCAACGGAGGGCGTTGTGCAGCACAGCGGCCAGGTCAATATGTTTGACGGCATAAGTTTAACCGAACATCAGCGCCAACAGATGCGCGATCTTATGCACCGGGCCCGGCATGACCAGCCCCCTGTTAATGTTAGCGAAATGGAGACAATGCATAGCCTTGTCACTGCAGAAAATTTTGATGAAAGCGCTGTACGTGCTCAGGCAGAAAAGATGGCGCAGGAGCAGGTTGCTCGCCAGGTCGAAATGGCCAGGGTACGCAACCAGATGTTTCACCTGCTAACGCCTGAGCAGCAAGCGGTTTTGAACCAGAAACACCAGCAACGTATGGACCAGTTGCGTGAGGTTGCACGGATGCAGAAGAAGTCTGAATCGACGCTTTTTAGTAGCAATACCCGTAGTAACCAGTAACCCTGTTTTTCCTTGCCATAGACACCATCCCTGTCTTCCCCCACATGATGTGGGGGTTTTTTTTGCCCTTCATTCAAATGTGTTAACCGTTTATTCATCTTATTGACTCCCCTGCATCCGTTATACTAGCGGCATAGCATGTCAGGAGTGTTTATGAATCAAACTTATGCGCGGCTGGTCAGCCGGGCGGCAATCGCGGCGACGATCATGGCGTCGTGCCTGTTAGTGATCAAAATTTTTGCGTGGTGGTATACCGGTTCGGTCAGTATTCTGGCGGCACTGGTCGATTCGCTGGTCGATATCGCCGCCTCGGTCACTAACCTGTGGGTGGTGCGCTATTCACTGCAGCCGGCGGATGAAGAGCACACCTTTGGTCACGGTAAAGCCGAGTCGCTTGCCGCACTAGCGCAAAGTATGTTCATTTCCGGCTCGGCGCTGTTTCTGTTTTTGACCGGGTTTCAGCACCTGTATACCCCGTCACCGATGAAAGAACCGGGCGTTGGGATGATCGTTACGCTTATCGCACTTATTAGCACAATCGTTCTGGTAACGTTCCAGCGCTGGGTGGTGCGAAAAACGCAAAGCCAGGCGGTACGGGCAGATATGCTTCATTATCAGTCTGATGTTATGATGAACGGCGCCATTCTTATTGCGCTCGGTCTGGCCTGGTATGGCTGGCACCGGGCCGATGCGTTGTTTGCGTTAGGGATTGGGATCTATATCTTATACAGTGCCTTACGCATGGGTTACGAAGCAGTGCAATCGCTTCTTGACCGTGCTTTGCCCGACGCAGAACGGCAAGAAATCTTTGAAATCGTCATCTCCTGGCCAGGCGTCAGTGGGGCACACGATCTTCGCACGCGGCAGTCAGGGCCGACCCGCTTTATTCAGATTCATTTAGAAATGGAAGACAACCTGCCGCTCGTTCAGGCCCATCTGGTGGCTGAGCAAGTTGAGCAAGCGATTTTGCGGCGTTTCCCGGGTTCGGATGTCATTATCCACCAGGATCCCTGCTCGGTTGTACCCAGGTCAGACAACAAGCATTTTGAGCTTTCGTAATTCGTTGTAAAAAAGTGAGCCGGGCCAGCATTTTGTGGAAAAATAACCGCGATGTGGGCTGACCTGAATCAATTCAGCTGGAAGTGATTGATATACTATTTGCAGTATTCGTTGGTCGATAGACGTCTTCCGGCAACAGATTTCATTTTTGCATTCCTAAGTTCAGAGGTAGTCATGATTAAGAAAATCGGTGTGTTGACAAGTGGCGGTGATGCGCCCGGCATGAACGCAGCAATTCGTGGCGTGGTTCGCGCGGCGTTGACGGAAGGTCTTGAAGTTTTTGGTGTCTATGACGGTTACCTTGGCCTGTACGAAGATCGTATGGTACAGCTCGACCGCTACAGCGTGTCTGACATGATTAACCGTGGCGGCACCTTCCTGGGCTCTGCACGTTTCCCGGAATTCCGCGAAGAGCACATCCGTCAGGTGGCTATCGAGAACATGAAGAAACGCGGTCTGGATGCATTGGTGGTAATCGGCGGTGACGGCTCCTATATGGGTGCAAAACGTCTGACTGAAATGGGCTTCCCGTGCATCGGTCTGCCAGGCACCATCGATAACGACATCAAAGGAACGGATTACACCATCGGCTTCTTCACCGCGCTGGGCACGGTTGTTGAAGCGATTGACCGTCTGCGCGACACCTCCTCTTCTCACCAGCGTATCTCTATTGTTGAAGTGATGGGGCGCTACTGTGGTGACCTGACGCTGGCAGCGGCCATTGCGGGCGGATGTGAGTTTGTGGTGGTGCCAGAAGTAGAATTCAGCCGTGAAGACCTGGTCGCCGAGATCAAAGCCGGGATCGCTAAAGGTAAAAAACACGCCATCGTTGCCATCACCGAGCACATCTGTGACATCGAAGAGCTGGCGCGTTACATCGAAACCGAAACCAAGCGCGAAACCCGCGCCACCGTTCTCGGCCACATCCAGCGTGGTGGCTCCCCGGGTCCTTACGACCGTATCCTGGCCTCCCGTATGGGGGCGTACTCCATTGAGCTGCTGCAGCAGGGCTTCGGCGGTCGTTGTGTCGGTATTCAGAACGAAAAACTCGTTCACCATGACATCGTTGACGCAATTGAAAGCATGAAGCGTCCGTTCAAAGGTGACTGGCTGGACTGCGCGAAAAAACTGTATTAATTGAATGGGTAACGCCGGGTGGCGGCTTCGTGTACCCGGCCTACGATTCGTGCTTTTGTAAGCCGGGAAGGCGTAGATGCCACCCGGTTTTTTTTTCGCTTTGTGCCTATTTATTCCCCAACGTTATATCCAATCTTTTTTTATTCTTTAATCATTGGTGAGCTTTCTGGCACGCTGCACTCATCAATAACATCATTAAGCGAGTTGGACGATGAACAAATGGGGTGTGGGGTTTACTTTATTGCTGGCATCGACCGGCGTTCTGGCAAAGGATATCCAGTTACTGAACGTGTCTTACGATCCGACACGTGAACTGTACGATCAGTACAACAAAGCGTTCGCGGCGCACTGGAAACAGGAAACCGGCGACAACGTGGTGATCCGCCAGTCGCACGGCGGTTCCGGTAAGCAGGCAACGTCGGTCATTAACGGTATCGAAGCCGATGTCGTGACCCTGGCGCTGGCTTACGACGTGGATGCCATCGCGGAACGCGGACGCATCGATAAGAACTGGATTAAACGCCTGCCGGACAACTCCGCACCGTACACCTCCACCATCGTTTTCCTGGTGCGTAAAGGCAACCCGAAACAGATCCACGACTGGAATGATCTGGTGAAGCCTGGCGTATCCGTGATCACCCCAAACCCGAAAAGCTCCGGTGGCGCACGCTGGAACTATCTGGCAGCCTGGGGCTACGCCCTGCATCACAACAATGGCGATCAGGCTAAAGCGCAGGATTTCGTAAAATCGCTGTATAAAAACGTTGAAGTGCTGGACTCCGGCGCGCGTGGTTCAACCAACACCTTTGTGGAACGCGGTATCGGTGACGTGCTGATTGCGTGGGAAAACGAAGCGCTGCTGGCCACCAACGAGCTGGGCAAAGACAAATTTGAAATTGTCACCCCGAGCGAATCGATTCTGGCTGAACCGACCGTTTCCGTTGTCGACAAAGTCGTGGATAAGAAAGGCACACAGGCCGTGGCCGAAGCCTATCTGAAGTATCTCTACACGCCAGAAGGCCAGGAGATCGCTGCGAAGAACTACTACCGTCCACGTGATGAAGCGGTGGCGAAGAAGTACGAAAATGCCTTCCCGAAACTGAAGCTGTTCACTATCGATCAGGAGTTCGGCGGCTGGACCAAAGCGCAGAAAGAACACTTCTCGAATGGCGGCACCTTCGATCAGATCAGCAAACGCTAAACACAAATAGCCTCATCAGGCCCGGTACGCCTCGCGCGACCGGGCTTTTTTGTTTGTCATCATTATGCGTTACTCTTTCATCTCATTCGGAAAAAGGAAACGCGTCATGAAAAAAGCAGCTTTTATCCTCCTGGCGCTGGTGGCGATCGCCATTGTGGCGGGGGGGATTTTCCGGATGAAGGCGGGCGACCCCGATGCGTTACGCGACATTGTCCTCGACCAGTGCTTGCCTGGTCAGCTGCAGCAGCGCAATCCTGCCCCTTGCGCCCAGGTGAAACCGGATGCCGGTTATGCGGTGTTAAAAGATCGCAACGGACCGCTGCAGTATCTGTTGATGCCCACTTACCGTATCAATGGCACGGAAAGCCCGCTGCTGACACAGACTAACACCCCCAATTTCTTCTGGCTGGCGTGGCAGGCGCGCAGCTTTATGCGTGTGAAGCACGGCGCGGATATTCCTGACAGCGCGGTGTCGCTGACGATTAATTCCCGCACCGGGCGGACGCAAAACCATCTGCATATCCACATCTCCTGCCTGCGCCCGGACGTGCGTGCGGCGTTGAATGCGCATCAGGCGCAAATCAGCACCCAGTGGCTGCCGTTTCCTGGTGGTCTGGAAGGGCATACGTATCTGGCGCGCCGGGTAACGGATGCGGAGCTGGTTAAGCGCAGCCCGTTTATCATGCTGGCAGAGGAGGTACCCGATGCGCGCCAGCATATGGGGCGCTACGCCATGGGGATGGCGCAGCAGGCGGATGGGTCGTTTATCCTGCTGGCGACCGAGCGTAATCTGCTGACGCTTAACCTCGCAACCGCTGAGGAATTGCAGGATCATCAATGCGATATCCTGAATTGACCCCACCATAAATGGCGTTTACATAGGCAAACGCTCCTCGTAGACTTGCTGAAAAAATCTACAGGAGACAGGTATGTCGCTCTGGTTTACTCACCCGCTGTTTCTGCCCTCGCTGATTATCCTGGTCACTATCGTGCTGTGGGCGACGGCGCTACTGCCGGAATTTCTTACCGCGCTGCTGTTCTTTACCGCGGCGATGATTGCCCGAATTGCCCCGCCGGATGTCATTTTTGGCGGTTTTGCGTCGTCCGCCTTCTGGCTGGTGTTCAGCGGATTTGTGCTCGGCGTGGCGATCCGCAAAACGGGACTGGCGGACAGGGCGGCGCGAGCGCTGTCAGCCAGGCTGACCGATTCCTGGGTGCAGATGGTGGCGAGCGTGGTGCTGCTCAGCTACGCGCTGGCGTTTGTGATGCCGTCTAATATGGGGCGTATCGCGCTGCTGATGCCGATTGTGGCGGCGATGGCGAGGCGAGCAAGCATTGCCGATGGCTCCCGGGCGTGGTTTGGCCTGGCACTGGCCGTCGGGTTTGGCACCTTCCAGCTTTCCGCTACCATTCTGCCTGCCAACGTGCCCAATCTGGTGATGAGCGGCGCGGCGGAAGGGTCGTACGGCATTCATCTCAACTATGTGCCGTACTTGCTGCTGCACACCCCGGTGCTGGGCGTTCTGAAAGGACTCATTCTGATCGGCCTGATCTGCTGGCTGTTTCCCGGTACTCCGAAACCGGCGCAGGATCTTGCGCCACCGGAGCCGATGGGGCGCGATGAGAAGCGGCTGGCCTGGCTGCTGGCGGTGGTGTTGGTGATGTGGGTGACGGAGAGCTGGCACGGGATTGGCCCGGCGTGGGTCGGGCTTGCGGCTTCGCTGGTGGTGCTGCTGCCGCGCGTGGGGTTCATCACCGGCGAGGAGTTTTCGGCGGGGGTGAACATGCGCACCTGCATCTACGTAGCGGGCATTCTTGGGCTGGCGATCACCGTGACGCAGACCGGGATTGGCCGGGCGGTGGGCGAGGCCTTGCTGCAGGTAATGCCGCTGGATGCCGACAATCCGTTCACCAGCTTCCTGGCGCTGACCGGTATCACCACGGCGCTGAATTTTATTATGACCGCGAACGGCGTGCCGGCGCTGTACACCACGCTGGCGCAGAGCTTCTCGGACGCGACCGGCTTTCCGCTGCTGTCGGTGATTATGATTCAGGTACTGGGCTATTCCACGCCGCTGCTGCCGTATCAGGCGTCGCCGATTGTGGTGGCGATGGGGTTAGGCAAAGTGCCGGCGCGGGCGGGGATGTTGCTCTGCCTGGCGCTGGCGATCGCCACCTGGCTGGTGCTGGTGCCGCTGGATTATCTGTGGTTCAGGATCCTGGGACAGCTGTAAAAAAAGCCCGGTAGCGCTGGCGCTGACCGGGCCTTGTTCATCGGCAAACAGCGATTACGCCTGTTTAGCCGCTTCTGCTGCTTTAACGATCACCGCGAAAGCGTCAGCTTTCAGGGATGCACCGCCAACCAGCGCGCCGTCGATATCCGGCTGGGTGAACAGCTCAGCTGCGTTCGCTGCATTTACGGAACCGCCGTACTGGATGATCACTTGCTCAGCCACTTTCGCGTCGGCTTTAGCAATGTGGTCACGGATAAATTTGTGCACCGCCTGAGCCTGCGCAGGGGTTGCAGATTTGCCCGTACCGATTGCCCAGACGGGTTCGTAAGCGATAACTGCGCCTTCGAACGCGCTCGCGCCCTGCGTTGTCAGTACCGCGTCGATTTGACGTGCGCAAACTTCTTCAGTTTTGCCCGCTTCGTTTTCTGCTTCGGTTTCACCGATGCACAGAACCGGCACCAGGCCTTGCTCTTTCACCACGGCAAATTTCTTCGCGATGAACTCGTCGGATTCTTTGTGGTAAGTACGACGTTCAGAGTGACCGATGATGATGTATTTCGCGCCGATATCTTTCAGCATTTCAGCGGAGGTTTCACCGGTGAATGCGCCAGACAGGTTAACGTCAACGTTCTGCGCGCCCAGAATGATATGGCTACCGTCAGCAGCGTGTTTAGCCAGATCCAGATACATGTCCGGTGGAGCGATCGCAACGCCGCAGCCGGTCACGCCAGCCAGCTCTTTACGCAGATTCGCAACCAGTTCATTTACCATGTGGCGGCTGCCGTTGAGTTTCCAGTTACCCATCACTAAAGGATGTCGCATTTCATTTCTCCACGCTACAAGAGCGAATTAAGGATTATGGCCGCCCTGAAGGGCAGCATGGTCTGTGAATCAGTATAGAGATTTTCCCTCGAAAGGCTTTGCTTTTTGTCATTAATTCGCCCCACCGAGCGTCTCAGATAACGCCAGCTTAATCGGTTCAACAGCGAAGGTCAGCCCCTTTTCGCCGTTGTCTGCCACCACATAGCGAACCGCACCTTCCGTTTCGGCGTAGTAGCGCTTATTTTTGCCTGTCGACAGCAGTTTTTGCAGTTTTTTCTGGCTCTGGGATGGGGTCAGCGCAGGGGTAAAGGCGCGTAAAATCGCGCTCATGTACTCCAGCGCTTTGGCTTTTGCGGCTTTTTGTTCTGGTCCCTGAATCGGCAGCCAGGTGATCTGCATGCTCTTAATTTTTAGCGTACCGCGCTCCAGCGCGGTAGACGCATACAGATTTTCATTAATCTTACTGGCGGCGCGGGTCAGATTCGGGGTATCCCGGGCACCGTCAATGGCACGAAATTCGCTAAGCGGAAGCCGGGGGTTGTTGCTATTGAACGTCTCCCGAAAGAGGCTAATGGACTGATCAAATGACGGCGCACCCGGCATCACATAAGGTGCGGTTGCGGGCGCGGAGGTCTGCGCTGCGCGCACAGAAATGCCCGCACCCAGCAGTGTTAAACTCAGCCAAATAAAGAGAAACCGCATCTTCATCAATAAAATCCCTGAATGTTACTGCCCACGATTAAAACGGTATCCGGCTGGCTTGTCAAAAGGATGCAACTCCAGGGTAAACTACGCTCCGCTACGATTCTAAGGAACCTGATATGACCATACAGCAGTGGCTGTTCTCATTCAAAGGGCGTATTGGACGCCGTGATTTCTGGGTCTGGATAGGCGTCTGGATTGCCGCCATGCTGATCCTGTTTACCCTGGCAAGCCGCGCGTGGTTGAGCACTCAGACCGCTGCGTTTGTGCTGGTCTCTCTGCTGTGGCCGACGTCGGCGGTGTTGGTTAAACGTCTGCACGACCGGGGCCGCTCAGGGCTATGGGCGCTGCTGGTTGTTCTGGCGTGGATGCTGCTGGCGGGGAACTGGTCGATGCTGCCGTCGATGTTGCCGTGGGTCGTTGGACGCTTAATTCCCACCATTATTTTTGTGATGATCGTTATCGACCTGGGCGCCTTTGTCGGCACCCAGGGGGCAAATAAATACGGAAAAGATACGATCGACGTGAAGTACCGTTAATTACCAGTAGTGCTCAGCAGTCATGTGGCCCGGCCGACGGCGCAAATGTTTGGTCATCTGTCGGGTCGTTTTCAGCAGTTCCTGGGTATCACGCACCATCTGCGGATTACCGCACAGCATCACATGGCTGGTTTCAGCATTCATCGACAGGCCAACGGCCGCTTCCAGCTCCCCCTTTTCAATCAGCGCGGGCACGCGCCCGGTCAGGGAACCTGCCACCGTTTCGCGACTCACCACGGTCTGAATTTTCAGTTTGCCTTCATAGCGCTTTTGTAATTCCAGCATCAGCGGCAGATAGCTCAAATCGGCGGCATAGCGCGCAGCATGTACCAGCACGATATTTTTAAAGCGATCCAGGTCCTGTCCGTACTGCAGAATAGAGAGATAAGGGCCGATGGCGGTACCGGTTGCCAGCATCCACAGCGTGTCGCAGGCCGGGACTTCATCCAGCACAAAGAAGCCTGCCGCTTCGCTCACAATCTGTATCTCATCGCCGGGCTTCAGCGCCGCCAGCCGTGGGCTCAGTTTGCCATCAGGGACGGTGACCAGATAGAACTCAAGGTCCGGGTTATCCGGCGCGTTAACGTAGGAGTAGGCGCGCTGCACGCGTTCGCCGTCGATTTCCAGCCCCAGCTTGGCGAATTGCCCGGCCGTGAAGGGATGGATGGGAGCATGGACGGTGAGACTAAATAGCGCATCGGTCCAGAATTCTACCTTTTTAACTTTACCTGTTACCCAGTCTGCCATGATCTTCTCCTGTGCTGATTTCTTGTTCTATCTTCCTTACCTGGGAGAGAGATTTCCAGCCCGCGCGGGCCGGAAAGCTCAATTGATCAAACGGTATTACAGAATGTGGGTCTGCACGTCGGGATCTTTTCGGTCCAGATAGTGAATCGACTGGATGCGGCGGATGGTGCGCGATTTGCCGCGGATCAGCAGCGTTTCGGTGGTCGCCATATTGCCTTTGCGGCTGATGCCGTCCAGCAGATCGCCTTTGGTGATACCGGTGGCCGAGAAGATGACGTTATCGTTACGCGCCATGTCATCCAGCTGCAGAACGGTATTGGCTTCGATACCCATGGCGGCGCAGCGTGCCAGTTCCTGCTCACCGATACGACGGTTCTCTTCGCTGTCGCCTTTTACCTCGTGACGCGCCAGCAGGCGGCCCTGCATATCGCCATCCAGAGCGCGGATTGCCGCAGCTGAAACCACACCTTCCGGTGCGCCGCCGATCCCGTACAGCACGTCGACTTCACTGTCCGGCATGCAGGTGAGGATCGAGGCCGCTACGTCGCCATCGGGGATCGCAAACACGCGCACGCCCAGCTGCTGCATATGCGCAATCACGGCATCATGACGGGGTTTCGCCAGAATGGTGACGGTCAGCTCAGTCAGTGGTTTATCCAGCGCGGCGGCAACGTTACGCAGGTTATCCGCCAGCGGCAGGTTCAGGTCGATTGCGCCTTTAGCACCTGGTCCGACAATCAGCTTTTCCATGTACATATCTGGCGCATTGAGGAACGAACCTTTATCGCCCACCGCCAACACTGCGAGCGCGTTGGCCTGACCCATGGCGGTCATGCGGGTGCCTTCAATCGGATCGACGGCGATATCCACCGCATCGCCGTTGCCGGTACCGACTTTTTCACCAATAAACAGCATTGGCGCTTCGTCGATTTCGCCTTCACCAATCACGATGGTGCCGTCAATGTTGACCTGGTTGAGCATAATGCGCATCGCATGAACGGCAGCCCCGTCAGCGATATTCTTATCGCCGCGGCCAAGCCACTTGTAGCCAGCCAGGGCGGCAGCTTCGGTTACGCGGGAAAATTCGATAGCAAGTTCACGTCTCATCAGATACTCGTGCAGTCAAAAGGGATTGCACGAAGTTTATCACAGAGTGGGAAGGGTGCGGCCTGATGCCCTCACCCTAACCCTCTCCCACAGGGAGAGGGCAGGGTGAGGGGAAGTATTACGACTCGTCGTGATCTTCCCACGCCAGCGCGCGTTTCACCGCTTTCTTCCAGCCGCTGTAGCGGAAGTTGCGCTCGGTGGTCTCGATGCCTGGACGGAATTCGCGCTCGATGACCGCTTTTTCCTGCAGCTCGTCGAGGTTCTGCCAGAAGCCCACCGCCAGACCGGCAAGGTACGCCGCACCCAGGGCCGTTACTTCACGGACTTCCGGACGCTCCACGCGGGTGCCGAGAATGTCGGACTGGAACTGCATCAGGAAGTTGTTCGCCACCGCGCCACCGTCCACGCGCAGGGCGTGCAGACGAATGCCGGAGTCAGCCTGCATCGCTTCCAGCACGTCGCGGGTCTGATAGGCGATAGATTCCAGCGTCGCGCGGATGATGTGGTTCGAGTTCACCCCACGCGTCAGGCCGAAAATCGCGCCGCGAGCATACGGATCCCAGTACGGAGCACCCAGCCCGGTAAACGCCGGTACCACGTACACGCCGTTGGTGTCTTTCACTTTGGTGGCGAAATACTCAGAGTCGAACGCGTCGCTGATAAGCTTCATCTCGTCGCGCAGCCACTGGATGGATGCGCCTGCCATAAACACCGCGCCTTCCAGAGCGTAGTTCACTTCCCCACGCGGACCGCAGGCGATGGTGGTCAACAGCCCATGTTCGGACTTCACCGCTTTCTCACCGGTGTTCATCAGCATAAAGCAGCCGGTGCCGTAGGTGTTTTTCGCCATCCCTTCCTTCACGCACAGTTGGCCAAACAGCGCCGCCTGCTGGTCACCGGCGATCCCGGCGATAGGAATACGGGTGCCGCCTTTACCGCCGATATTGGTCTGGCCGTAAATTTCCGAGGACTTGCGCACCTGCGGCAGCATGGCACGCGGGATGTCCAGCACCTCCAGCATTTTGTCGTCCCAGTCCAGCTGATGGATGTTAAACAGCATGGTGCGCGAGGCGTTGGTGTAATCGGTCACGTGTACGCGGCCCTGGGTCATCTTCCAGACCAGCCAGGTATCCACGGTGCCGAACAGCAGTTCACCGCGTTTGGCACGCTCGCGGGAGCCTTCCACGTGGTCGAGGATCCACTTCACTTTGGTACCCGAGAAGTACGGGTCGACCACCAGGCCAGTGGCGCTGCGGACATACTCTTCCATGCCGTCGCGCTTCAGCTTCTCGCAAATTTCTGCAGTACGGCGGCACTGCCAGACGATGGCGTTGTAGATCGGTTTCCCGGTTTCACGCTCCCAGACAATCGCCGTTTCGCGCTGGTTAGTAATACCGATTGCCGCAATCTCATCGGAACTGATGTCCGCTTTCGCCAGCACTTCGACCAGAGTCGAGCTTTGTGAAGCCCAGATCTCCATCGGGTCGTGTTCAACCCAGCCTGGCTTAGGATAAATTTGCTCGAATTCGCGCTGTGATACGCTGACGATATTCGCGTCATGATCCATCACGACAGCGCGGGAGCTGGTCGTGCCCTGGTCGAGCGCAACGATATATTTTTTGTCGGTCATAGTGAGGTCCCGTAGTCAGATTACAGCGAAGCGTTTTGTTGTGTGCCGGAGGTCGTGTCCTTCTCCTCGGCAATACAGGTGTCGCACGGCAAGTGGCGGCCAATCAGCTTACGATAGCCGAATGCGCCCAGCGCAGCACCTACAATGGGGCCGAACAGCGGCACCAGGAAGTAAGGAATGTCTTTTGCGCCAGTGAAGGCAACGTCGCCCCAGCCTGCAAAGAAGGCGAAGGTTTTCGGTCCGATGTCACGCGCCGGGTTCATGGCGAAGCCGGTCAGCGGACCCATCGATGCGCCGATAACCGCAATCAGCAGGCCAATCAGCAGCGGTGCCAGCGGGCCACGCGGAATGCCGTTGCCATCATCGCCCAGCGCCATGATGACGCCCATCAGGATAGCGGTAATCACCATTTCAACCGCGAAGGCCTGCACAAAATTAATGTGTGGGTTGGGATAGGTCGAGAAGATGCCCGCCAGTTCCAGACTTTCGGCACTACCGCGTACCATGTGGTGCGTCTGTTCAAAGTCGATAAACAGATTGTAATAGAGCCCGTAAACCAGCGCCGCCGCGCTAAAAGCACCGGCAAACTGCGCCACGATAAAGGGCGCGACTTTACGTCCGTCAAAGCAGGCAAACAGCCATAGCGCAATGGTCACGGCAGGGTTCAGGTGCGCGCCGGAAACACCCGCCGTCAGGTAGATGGCCATCGCCACGCCCAGACCCCAGATCACGCTGATTTCCCACTGGCCGAAGCTGGCGCCCGCTACCTTCAGCGCCGCCACACATCCGACACCGAAGAAAATAAGTAATCCGGTACCCAGAAACTCGGCGATGCACTGACCTTTTAAGGTTGAGGTTTCACTCATAATCGGATCCTGAAAGAAAATTTATGGTTATTATTCGTGTGGCCATGGTCATACCAGCCCACTCGTTCTGTAGATATAGTGTTAATTTATCGTTAACGAGCAAAAACGAGAAATATCGAAATCAAAATGTGTGTACTGCGTCAATAAAATGAGCGATAACGCGCCATGAAGTGAGCGGAGAAGCAGCGGAGTGGTAGGTGGCAGAAGCATTTCATTAACTAAAGTATTAACAATTTAGAGGTATATGACGCGAACGCACCAGGACGAGGCCGAAAAGTGTGGCAAACCGCAATCTGCGCGGTCTGCCGCTGGACAGGGACGACGGGGCTCCATACAATCGGCACTATATGTTGTGCGCGTTTACATCAAAGCGTCGCCTTGCAATTCAGGAGAGGTAGGATTATGTCGTTAGAAGTGTTTGAGAAACTGGAATCGAAAGTACAGCAGGCGATCGACACCATCACCCTGCTGCAGATGGAAATCGAAGAGCTGAAAGAAAAAAACAACACGCTGTCGCAGGAAATTCAAACTGCTCAGCACGGTCGTGAAGAGCTGGAGCGTGAAAACCACCAGCTGCGCGAACAGCAGACTGGCTGGCAGGATCGTCTGCATGCCCTGCTGGGACGTATGGAAGAGGTGTAATTCTGCTTCCGACATAAAAAAAGCATCCTCAGGATGCTTTTTTTGTTTCTGCAGGATGCCGGGTTACTCGATATCCAGCGGATCTTCGGAAAGGATAATCCCGGTATTGTCGGCGTAGAGGTGGTCGCCAGAGAAGAATGTCACACCGCCGAAATTGACGCGCACGTCGCTTTCGCCAATGCCTTCACCTGCGGCACCTACCGGAATCGCGGCCAGCGCCTGTATGCCCAGATCCAACTCTTCCAGGTCATCTACCTGACGCACTGCACCATACACCACAAGGCCTTCCCATTCGTTTTGCATGGCAAGACGGGCAAGATCGGCATCGATGAGTGCGCGGCGTACGGAGCCCCCGCCATCGACCAGCAAAATGCGACCACGGCCGTTCTGTTCGAGCAGATCGTACAGCAACCCGTTGTCCTCAAAACATTTCACCGTAATGATTTGTCCGCCAAACGACGACCGTCCTCCAAAGTTGGAAAACAGCGGTTCTACGACGTTAACATCTTCCTGGTAGATGTCACAAAGCTCAGAGGTATCGTATTTCATAGGCTTAAGGTTCAGTTGCTGCGAATGATTTCAGTATATCGCGCGAATCGCATTGTTTGCAAAATCATCAATTGTTAATTGATATTTGTCAGCTAATTCAGCGTCTGGCTAAGCACAATTCCAACCACGAACAACAAGTTAGTGAGCAGTGCACCTTTTACCGTGCGTTCGAGCATTGGCGGCATCGCGGCCGCACGTTGCTCGCGGATCACGAAACGCGCCTGCTTCACCAGCAGCGGCGCGGCAAGGATAAACAGCCAGCCCCAGACGCTGTGCAGCGACAGCAGATTAAACAGCGCCAGACACAGCAGGGCACCCATCAGCAGGCAGGCGTGGTAGCGTCGCGCATTCACCGGCCCAAAACGTACCGCCAGCGTGTTTTTACCGTTCTGACGGTCGCTGTCGATATCGCGCAGGTTATTAATATTGAGTACCGCCGTCGCCAGCAGGCCGCAGGCCGTGGCAGGCAGGAACAGGGCCGGGATCAGGGCGTGAGCCTGTAAATACCCGCTTCCCATTACGCTCAGCCAGCCAAAGAAGACCATCACAGAAATATCACCCAGACCAATATACCCGTAAGGACGGGTGCCTACGGTGTAGGTGATCGCGGCAACAATCGCCAGCACGCCCATCACGAGGAAGCCAACCACATCGGCGGGGGTTTTACAGGCCACCAGCACCAGCGACAGCCCGGAGAGGCAAATCAGCACCACGGTGATGATGAGTGCCCGCTTCATTTGCGGCTGGGTGATCACTCCTTTCTGCATCCCACGCAGGGGGCCAATCCGGTCGGGTTTATCGCTGCCCTTAACCGCATCGCCATAATCGTTGGCGAGGTTAGAGAGAATTTGCAGTAATCCGGCGGTAATCAGCGCCAGAACGGCAACAAGGGGATCGAAATATCCCTGCCACCAGGCGAGGGCTGTGCCCACCACAATGGCGGCAAAGGCGAGAGGAAGTGTTTTAGGACGTAGGCTTTCCAGCCAGGCTTGCGAACGGCTAATTTCAGTCATAGTTATTATTTGCCAATAAAAATGGGGCTTTTCAGCCCCATCATCAGTGATGAAAATGCATTGAACGCGATTATAGGATAAAACGGCTCAGATCTTCATCTGCTACTAAAGCATCAAGGTGCTTACTCACATAGTCGGCATCAATGGTAATGCTCTGACCATTCAGGTCACTGGCCTCATAAGAGATATCTTCCACCAGACGTTCCAGTACGGTGTGCAGACGACGCGCACCGATGTTTTCGGTGGTTTCGTTAACCTGCCATGCCGCCTGAGCGATGCGTTTGATGCCGTCTTCGGTGAATTCAATGTTCACCCCTTCAGTCGCCATCAGCGCTTTGTACTGCACGGTGATCGAGGCATTTGGCTCGGTGAGAATACGCTCGAAATCTTCGGTGGTCAGCGCTTGCAGCTCAACGCGGATAGGCAGACGACCCTGCAGTTCAGGGATCAGATCGGATGGCTTCGCCACCTGGAACGCGCCAGAGGCGATAAACAGGATATGGTCAGTTTTAACCATGCCGTGCTTGGTGGATACGGTGCAGCCTTCTACCAGCGGCAGCAGGTCGCGCTGTACGCCTTCACGAGACACGTCCGGACCGTTCGATTCACCACGCTTACAGATTTTGTCGATCTCATCGATAAACACGATTCCGTGCTGTTCAACGGCGTCGATAGCGTCCTGCTTCAGCTCTTCCGGGTTGACCAGCTTGGCGGCTTCTTCTTCAATCAGCAGCTTCATCGCGTCTTTGATTTTCAGCTTACGCGGTTTCTGCTTCTGGCCGCCCAGGTTCTGGAACATGGACTGCAGCTGGCTGGTCATCTCTTCCATGCCTGGAGGCGACATAATCTCCATGCCCATAGGCGCAGCGGCGAGATCGATCTCAATCTCTTTATCATCCAGCTGGCCTTCACGCAGTTTTTTGCGGAAAGACTGACGGGCAGCAGAGGGTTCAGCAGGCTGTTCGGCCTGGCCCCAGTTATTTTTTGCCGGTGGGATCAGCACATCCAGGATGCGTTCTTCCGCCATCTCTTCGGCGCGATAGCGATTTTTCTCGATCGACTGGACGCGCACCATCTTAATCGCAGAATCGGTCAGATCGCGGATGATAGAGTCCACTTCTTTACCGACATAGCCCACTTCGGTGAACTTGGTGGCTTCGACTTTGATGAACGGCGCGTTCGCCAGCTTCGCCAGACGACGGGCGATTTCGGTTTTACCGACGCCGGTCGGGCCGATCATCAGAATGTTTTTTGGCGTCACTTCATGGCGCAGCTCTTCATCGAGCTGCATGCGGCGCCAGCGGTTACGCAGGGCGATCGCCACGGAGCGCTTGGCGTTATCCTGGCCGATGATGTGTTTGTTCAGTTCGCTGACAATTTCGCGTGGGGTCATTTCAGACATGAGAAATCCTTACGCCTTAGACGGCAATTCTTCGATGGTGTGGAAGTGGTTGGTATAGATACAGATATCACCTGCAATATCCAACGCCTTCACAGCGATATCGCGTGCGCTCATGTCGGTATTTTCCAACATCGCGCGGGCAGCGGCCTGGGCGTACGGGCCACCGGAACCGATAGCAATCAGGTCGTTTTCTGGCTGCACCACGTCACCGTTACCGGTGATAATAAGCGAAGCATTTTCGTCGGCAACGGCCAGCAGCGCTTCAAGTTTGCGCAGCATACGGTCGGTACGCCAGTCTTTCGCCAGCTCAACGGCGGCTTTGACCAGATGGCCCTGATGCATTTCGAGCTTACGTTCGAACAGCTCAAACAGCGTGAAGGCGTCAGCCGTACCGCCTGCAAACCCGGCGATCACTTTGTCGTTATACAGACGACGCACTTTTTTCACGTTGCCTTTCATGACGGTATTACCCAGCGTGGCCTGGCCATCACCGGCAATTACCACCTGGCCGTTACGGCGTACACTTACTATTGTTGTCACGAAGACCCCCTGGTTTACATAATCGGAATAGGGGCCCCGAGCCAGTGCTCAGGGCTGAATAGAATGATAGATGGGGGGGATTTTGGGGGTTTCAACCCCCGGAGGCGAGTCGAATGCAGTTTGAGTGACCCGCCATCTTCAGACGAGTAATGGTGCTGTCAGCATTATCTTTGCCTTTCACCGGACCTATCACCACGCGATTCCAGCCGTTGTTGGTGGTAATGCGCGAATCAAAGCCTTCAAAGGCCAACTGCGCGCGCACGGTTTCAGCCTGCTCTGCGCCTTTAAATGAACCACACTGCACCATCCAGCGGCGCTCGTCTTTCTTCTCTGCGGTTGGCTTCGGTGGCTCGGTTTCCCGGGTGACCGGTGCCGCCTGCTGGGCTTTCGGCTGCGCTGCGGCCGTGTGCGCTGGCGTTTGCAGCAGATCCTGATACGGCTGCGCAGCGGTGCTTTGCTTCGCAGGCTGCGTTTTTGGCTGCTGCGCAGGTTGCGTCTGCACGGTACGCGGCTGCTGATACGGCTGTTCCGCTACGCGCGGCTGCGCTTTCGGCTGCTGCACCGGCTGGGTCTGCGCCCACTGCTGCTGTTGCTGCTGCTGAGTTTGCTGCTGGACCTGACGCTGGCGCTGCAGCGTTTGCTGGCGTTGCGCCGCCGTCTGTTCATTCCACGGTACCTCGTTGAGCTGCGTAGGCTGCTGGCGCATATCGGCCTGCATCTGTGCCAGCAGTTGGCGCTGTTCGTTGGTTAATTGCGTGGGATCCACGACTTCGCCGCCAGCAGAAGGTTCGGTCGGGGCGCGTACGCCCGGCTGGCGACTTTCAAGCTCTTTAATATAGCGCCAGCGCTCTTCAGGCTTCGGCGGTAAGCCATTACCGACGACCTTTTTGCCCTGCAGTGCTTCCGCTTCTTCTTTTTTATGATGCGTAATGAACCAGAGGCCGCCGATGAACGCGACCAGCACCGCCGCAGCAATCGCCACCATTGCAGGCGAGACAGCAGGCAGACTACGTTGCTGGCTCCGTGAGCTACTCTTTTTGCGTCGCGAAGGTGCCGGCTGGCCGCGACGTACATAATCTCGTTGTGCCACTATCGTTTCGCTGTATTTATTCGTTTGTCAGCCCGTCATGTTACTTAAGCGGCGGGCCTTTGACCAGTCGAGGAAGTCTGAAAGGCGGTGACTTTACGTCAGCGCCTGGGTGGAACCACGAATGATTAATTCACAGTCCAGCAAGCGTGACCCACTGCTGACGGTTTGCCCGTTAAGCTGATCAAGCAACAGCAGCATCGCTTCACGGCCAATATCATAGCGTGGCTGCGCTACCGTCGAGAGCGGCGGATCGCAAAACTCAGACAATGAAATATTATCGAAACCGATAATAGAGAGATCTTTCGGTACGTTCAGGCCACGGCGTTTTGCGTAAGAGAGCGCACCCAGCGCCATCACGTCGCTGTGGCAGAACACCGCGGTAGGCGGTTCCGGCAGCGCCAGCAGTGCCTCCAGCGCCAACCCGCCGGCGGCATAGGTAAAATCACCGCGGGCTATATAGTGTGGATCAACCGTCACCCCGGTACGACGCAGGGCCTGAACATAGCCCTGCAGGCGATAATGGCACAGCGGCATCTCTTCCGGTCCAGCGATACAGCCGATACGCTTATGTCCCAGATCCTGCAGATAATTCACCGCATTAAACGCGGCGGTGAGGTTATCGATATGGACGGTGGGCAGCTCCAGCTCCGGCGCGAATTCGTTAGCCATCACCATTGGCGGGAGGTTGCGTTGCTCTTCGATGCTGGCATCGAACGGCAGACGTGAGCCGAGCAGCAGCATGCCGTCAATCTGCTTGGTGATGATCAGGTCAATAAAGGTTTTTTCCTGCTGGTTCTGGTGCGCGCAGTCGCCTATCAACACCAGATAACCCGCCGCGGCGGCAGTTACTTCGATGCCGCGTATGATTTCACTGAAAAAGGGATCGCAGATGTCGGGCACAATGACCAGAATGGTGCGGGATTCATTACGCTTGACGTTACGGCCCATCGCCTGGGGCAGATAGCCCACTTCCAGCGCCGCCTGCTCAACGCGATTACGCGTAGTCTGAGAGACTTTATCGGGATTCATTAAGGCTCGGGATACCGTTGCCGTAGAAACATTCGCTTTCAGGGCAACATCTTTCATGGTCGCCGAGGCAACCTCTTTCCTGGACTTCAACCTCTTCTCCTCACAGGCGTATCACCGGTCTTCTGACTCCGTCAGTTTTATCAGATCGTGAATGGAATCGGTTACAGAATTTTCATAAAAAGTGTGAGGCGTGTTGAATTTTTCGATCCGCCTCTCACCGTGATTCAGCTTTCAATGGGATCAACATCAAGTACCCACTTCACTTTTCGCGCGTCTGGCAGGGTATTGATCAGCGTCAGCGCGCCGCTAACGATATGTTGCAGACGAACCCGCGAAGGGTGCTGCAGCAGGATTTGCCAGCGGTAGCGCCCCCCACGTTTAGCGGCCAGCGCCGGAACCGGGCCTAAAATCCACAGCTGATTATCCACCAGCGGGCTGGCCTGCAGCAGATTGCGCAGCTGCTGGAGAAACAGCGGTGCCTGCTGGTTGTTGTGATCCTCGGCGCGGATAATCACATGGCTGGTCCACGGCGGGAGCTGCAGGGTCTGCCGCTCCGCCAGCGCCTGGTCGGCAAAAGCGTCGTAGCCTTTATGCAGCAGCGTTTGCAGCAGGGGATGATCCGGATGGTGAGTTTGCAGCACCACTTCACCCTGTTTACCCGCGCGCCCGGCCCGGCCCGCCACCTGGGTGTAGAGCTGGGCGAAGCGTTCTGCGGAGCGGAAGTCGGCAGAAAACAGCGCCCCGTCAACGTCCAGCAACGCCACCAGGGTGACATCCGGGAAGTGATGGCCTTTCGCCAGCATCTGGGTGCCAATCAGGATGCGCGCACCGCCGCGGTGCACTTCCGCTAACTGCTGCTCAAGCGCCCCCTTGCGGCTGGTGGTGTCGCGGTCAATGCGCGAGATCGCCACGCCAGGGAAGAAGGGCGTCAGCGCCTGTTCCAGCTGCTCGGTGCCCAGCCCGACCGGCACCATATGGGTGGAGCCGCACGACGGACACTGACGCGGCACCGGGCGTTGGCTGTCGCAGTGGTGGCAACGCAGATGATGCTGGGCCTGATGCAGGGTGTAGTAATGATCGCAGCGCGGGCATTCGGCAATCCAGCCACAGTCGTGGCACAGCAGCGCGGGGGCAAAGCCGCGGCGGTTCAGAAACAGGATCACCTGGTTGTTAGCCTGCAGATGCTGGCGCATGCGGGTGATGAGCGCCGGGGCCAATCCGGCCTGCACCTGCTGGCCTTTCAGATCCAGCACATGCTGAATGGCCGGACGCGCATTGCCCGCCCGGCGGGTGAGGCGCAGCAGATGGTATTTGCGCTGCTGTACGTTATGCAGGGTTTCCAGCGCTGGGGTGGCGGAGCCAAGAATAATCGGGATCTGCTCGCTGTGCGCGCGGTACACCGCCAGGTCGCGGGCGTGATAGCGCCAACCCTCCTGTTGTTTGTAGGAGCTGTCATGCTCTTCGTCGATCACGATCACGCCCAGATTTTTAAAGGGTGTAAACAGCGACGAGCGGGTACCAATTACAATCGCCGCCTCACCATTTTTGGCTTTCAGCCAGGCGCTGAGGCGTTCGCTGTCATTTAACGCGGAGTGCAGTACTTCCACCGGGGCATTAAAGCGCTCGCGAAAGCGGGCGATAGTTTGTGGCGTCAGGCCGATCTCCGGCACCATTACCAGGGCCTGTTTTCCCTGCGCGAGCACATTTTCCAGCACGCTCAGATAGACTTCGGTCTTGCCGGAACCGGTCACGCCCGCCAGTAGCCAGGCAGAGAAACGGTCCGAGGCGCTGTGGATAGCGCCAACGGCGGTGGCCTGCTCGGTATTCAGACGCAGACGATCGCCCGACACCGCAAAGCCGTCGCGCCAGTCGGTCAGCGCGGGTGCTTCGCAGGCCAGTTCGCTCAGCCCTTTTTTACGTAAGCCCTGCAGCGCCGCGTCGTTAAAATCGAGGGCTTCAACCTGATGCCGCCAGATCCGCCCCTGACGCAGGGCCGCCAGTGCCTGCTGCTGTTTCGGGGAGCGTTTCAGGCTGTGAATGTCGACGGCTTGTCCCTGCTCGGTGGCAAACCAGTACCACACCGGCGCATGGCTGGCGTTTTTGCCCTGGCGCAGCAGAATGGGTAACGCGTGAAACAGCACGTCGCCAATGGGATGGTGGTAATAGTCGGCCGCCCATAGCAGCAAACGCCAGACGCTTTGTGAGAAAACCGGTTCGCTGTCCATCACCTCAATAACGCTTTTCAGCTCATTGATCGGCAGCTCGCTTTTCTCGCTGACCGCGACCACCACGCCCACGCGCTGCTGCTTGCCAAACGGCACGTTCACGCGACAGCCCGCTTTGGCCTGTATACCGTCTGGCAGCAGATAATCAAAGGTGCGGGGAAGCGGAACGGGAAGGGCAACGTGAACAACGGGCATCGAATCTTCCTGACTTGAAAAGTGGCGCGTTAGTATACACATTAGTTGCTGGCGGCGTGCTGATCAGTTTGCATACACAAATCTTATTCTGTATGATTCGCCGCCTTTGATGCGCTTTTTGTCGCGTCAGAGTACATACTATTAACATCGCGTGGTGTCTGGCGTTAGGGCTGGAAGAGCGACGCGGCCTTAACTGAGGTTCTCCCCATGAAAAAAGATATTCATCCTAAATACGAAGAAATTACTGCAAACTGCTCTTGCGGTAACGTGATCACCATCCGCTCTACCGCGGGTCACGATCTGAACCTGGACGTGTGCGGCAAATGCCACCCGTTCTACACTGGTAAGCAGCGTGACGTTGCAACCGGTGGCCGTGTTGACCGCTTCAACAAGCGTTTCAGCATCCCGGGCGCTAAATAAGCTACCCGAAAAAAAGGCGCCGAAAGGCGCTTTTTTTGTTTCTGCACACTCTTCCCCAATGATAATTACCGATCTCCGTATTAAATATATTCACGCCAGTTATATCTCCTCCAAAGGTGAGGTCTGTCTTTATATTCTTTAACTCTCTGCCAGCATGCAGGCGCAAATGGCAAAAAATAAAAGGTTTCCCTCGCTGCGTAAAACTACACTGCGCGCGTCATACATTTTAATTCGTATTGCGTAAGTGGTTTTTTTACAGGGCAGCATCTTTCTTATTCAGGGAACTTTTTATAATGAAAAAATTTTTATTACTGCTTCCATTAGTATCCTGCATGGCGCAGGCCGGTTACGTTGATTACCGTCATGAGTATTATGACGATGGGCGTAACTATGACCGTGTCTATATGTCACACCGCTTTGCCACCGGCTTTGGCGTCGCCGTCGAGGCCGTGTCGCGCTCTGATAACAGCCAGTCCAATGATGCGCTGAATAATATGGAGAGTAACAGCAACGAATACACGGCAAGCTATCAATTTAGCTGGCAGAATTTTATCTGGCAGCCGGGTGTCGCCATTGAAATGGGCGACGATATGGCGATCTATAAACCGTATCTGCGGGTGCAATATAATATCGATGATCGCTGGTGGGCAGCCTTCCGTTATCGCACGGAATATACTCGCCGCAACGCGGACGGGAAAGATGACCGTATGGTCTATCGCCCGGAAGCCTGGATCGGATATAACGTTAATGACTGGATGTTTGAGCTTAACGGTATTTATAAGTTTGCCGACAGCGAGAACCTGTATAACAATAAAAAAGAAGATTATGAATATAACGGTAGGGTGGCGTATAAATTCGGTTCATGGGTGCCGTTCGTTGAGGTGGGTAACGTCTCTTCGGGCTATAACACGGCCACCTCTTCAGATCGTCAGACGCGTTATCGCGTCGGTTTAGGCTACAACTTCTAAGGGTCTATCCCGCTGAGTAACCCCAGCGGGACTGAACGGTGAGGGCGACACATTTTTGCCTTCGCCGTCTTAGTATTCCCACGTATCCGGGTCGATACCCAGCTCACGCATGATCACCTTCGCTGCTTCCGGAATTTCATCACTGCGCTCTTTGCGCAGGTCTTCATCGTTTGGCAACGGTTGACCGGTAAACGCGTGCAGGAACGCTTCGCACAGCAGTTCGCTGTTGGTGGCGTGACGCAGGTTATTCACCTGACGACGCGTGCGTTCATCGGTGAGGATCTTTAACACCTTCAGAGGAATGGAAACCGTAATTTTTTTTACTTGTTCACTCTTCTTACCGTGCTCAGCGTATGGGCTGATATATTCGCCGCTCCATTCAGCCATGAGATACCTTAATCCTCTTTGTCATTAATATGAGGCCGCCACCGCAGCGCTTCGCAGGGTTTCGGGCCATAATCGGGCGTAGTTTACCGTAGAGACGCGGCCGTGACACGGATATTGCCTCTGAGGTCTGCGCTAAAGCATATAATTTTAACGGCTATTTACGCATTGCTCAATCTATACGCAAAGAAGTTTAGATGTCCAGATGTATTGACGTCCATATAATCAGTGTTTACATTGGTGCCTGACTTTTCATCCATTAAGCCAGGAAGCCTTCACCATGACGCGTAAACAGGCCACCATCGCAGTGCGTAGCGGATTGAATGATGACGAACAGTACGGCTGCGTCGTCCCACCGATCCACCTCTCCAGTACCTATAACTTCACCGGATTTAATGAACCGCGTGCGCATGACTATTCGCGCCGTGGCAACCCTACCCGTGACGTCACCCAGCGGGCGCTGGCGGAACTGGAAGGTGGCGCAGGCGCGGTGATGACCAATACCGGGATGTCGGCCATCCACCTGGTGACCACCGTTTACCTGAAACCCGGCGATCTGCTGGTAGCTCCGCACGACTGTTACGGCGGCAGCTACCGCCTGTTTGATAGCCTGGCGAAGCGCGGTTGCTATCGCGTGCTGTTTGTCGATCAGGGTGATGAACAGGCGCTGAAACAGGCGTTGGCCGAAAAGCCAAAGTTGGTGTTAGTCGAAAGCCCAAGCAATCCATTGTTACGCGTCGTGGATATTGCGAAAATTTGTCAGCTCGCAAGGGATGCGGGAGCGATTAGTGTGGTGGATAATACCTTCCTCAGTCCGGCGCTTCAGAACCCGCTGGCGCTGGGTGCGGATCTGGTGTTGCATTCATGCACCAAATATTTGAACGGCCATTCCGACGTCGTTGCGGGCGTGGTGATTGCTAAAGATCCGGACGTTGTTACCGAACTGGCATGGTGGGCGAATAATATCGGCGTCACCGGTAGCGCATTTGACAGCTATCTGCTGTTGCGTGGACTGCGTACGCTGTCGCCGCGTATGGAAGTGGCGCAGCGTAATGCCCAGGCGATTGTTGATTTCCTGAAGACCCAGCCGCTGGTGAAGAAGCTCTACCACCCGTCGCTGCCGGATAATCAGGGACATGAAATTGCGGCCCGTCAACAAAAGGGTTTTGGTGCAATGTTAAGTTTTGAACTGGATGGCGATGAGCAAACGCTGCGTCGCTTCCTCAGCGGGTTGTCACTGTTTACGCTGGCGGAATCCTTAGGTGGGGTTGAAAGCTTGATTTCCCACGCCGCCACCATGACGCACGCAGGCATGGCGCCAGAAGCGCGTGCCGCCGCCGGGATCTCTGAGACGCTGCTGCGTATCTCAACCGGTATAGAAGATTGTGAAGATTTAATTGCCGATCTGGAAAATGCCTTCCAGGTCGCAACCAAGGGGTAATCATGAGTGTGATAGCGCAGGCAGGGGCGAAGGGTCGCCAACTGCACAAGTTTGGTGGTAGTAGTCTTGCTGATGTGAAGTGTTACCTGCGGGTCGCGGGGATCATGGCAGAGTATTCGATGCCGGGAGACATGATGGTTGTCTCTGCGGCGGGCAGCACCACCAACCAGTTGATTAGCTGGCTGAAGTTAAGCCAGACCGATCGTCTCTCTGCGCATCAGGTTCAACAAGCGTTACGCCGCTATCAGAGTGAATTGATCGCCGGTTTACTGCCTGCCAACGTTGCAGATGGCCTGATCAGTACTTTTATTCAGGATCTGGAGCGCCTGGCCGGTTTGCTCGACAGCGGCGTCACCGATGCCGTGTATGCCGAAGTGGTGGGCCACGGTGAAGTGTGGTCTGCGCGCCTGATGGCCGCAGTACTGCAACAGCAAGGTCTGGAAGCCGCATGGCTGGATGCGCGTGATTTCCTGCGCGCCGAACGCGGTGCCCAGCCGCAGGTCGACGAAGGGTTGTCTTATCCGCTGCTGCAACAGCTGCTGGTGCAGCATCCGAATAAACGCATTGTGGTCACCGGCTTTATCAGCCGCAGCAACGCGGGTGAAACCGTGCTGCTGGGGCGTAACGGCTCTGACTACTCCGCCACGCAAATCGGCGCCCTTGCGGGTGTGTCGCGCGTCACCATCTGGAGTGATGTCGCCGGTGTGTACAGTGCCGATCCGCGCAAAGTCAAAGATGCCTGCCTGCTGCCGCTGCTGCGACTCGATGAGGCCAGCGAGCTGGCACGTCTGGCGGCGCCAGTCCTGCACGCCCGTACCCTGCAGCCGGTTTCCGGCAGCGACATTGACCTGCAGCTGCGCTGCAGCTACACGCCGGATAAAGGCTCAACCCGCATTGAACGCGTGCTGGCCTCCGGGACCGGGGCGCGTATCGTCACCAGCCATGACGATATCTGCCTGATCGAGTTCCTGGTTCCTTCCGGGCAGGATTTCAAACTGGCGCATAAAGAGATCGATCTGGTGCTCAAGCGTGCCCAGGTTCGCCCGCTGGCGGTGGGGGTGCATCCCGATCGTCAACTGCTGCAGTTCTGCTACACCGCAGAAGTGGCCGATGGCGCACTCAAAATTCTGGATGAAGCGGGCCTGCCGGGCGAGCTTCGTCTGCGTCAGGGTCTGGCGCTGATCGCGATGGTCGGCGCGGGCGTCACCCGTAACCCGCTGCACTGCCACCGTTTCTGGCAGCAGTTGAAAGGCCAGCCGGTTGAATTTACCTGGCAGTCGGAAGAGGGCATCAGCCTGGTGGCAGTGATGCGTACCGGGCCAACCGAAAGCCTGATTCAGGGGCTGCATCAGTCGCTGTTCCGCGCAGAAAAACGTATCGGTCTGGTGCTGTTTGGCAAAGGGAATATCGGTTCTCGCTGGCTGGAGCTGTTCGCCCGCGAGCAAACTACCCTCTCGGCGCGTACCGGATTTGAATTTGTGCTGGCGGGCGTCGTCGACAGCCGCCGCAGCCTGCTGAATTACGAAGGGCTGGACGCCAGCCGTGCGTTGGCCTTCTTTAACGATGAAGCCGTTGAGCAGGACGAAGAGTCGCTGTTCCTGTGGATGCGTGCCCATCCGTACGATGACCTGGTAGTACTGGACGTGACCGCCAGCGAGCAACTGGCTGCCCAGTATCTGGATTTTGCCAGTCACGGTTTCCACGTGATCAGCGCCAATAAGCTGGCAGGTGCCAGCAATACCAATAACTATCGTCAGATCCACGATGCCTTTGAAAAAACCGGTCGTCACTGGCTGTATAACGCTACTGTCGGGGCCGGTTTGCCGGTTAACCATACCGTGCGCGATCTGATCGAAAGCGGCGACAGCATTCTGGCGATCAGCGGCATTTTCTCCGGTACTCTTTCGTGGTTGTTCCTGCAGTTTGATGGCACCGTGCCGTTCACTGACCTGGTGGATCAGGCGTGGCAGCAAGGGCTGACCGAGCCTGACCCGCGCGTTGACCTCTCCGGTAAAGACGTGATGCGTAAGCTGGTGATCGTGGCCCGTGAAGCGGGTTACGACATTGAGCCGGGCCAGGTACGCGTGGAATCCCTGGTGCCTGCCGGTTGCGAAGAGGGGTCTGTCGATCACTTCTTCGAAAATGGCGACGAGCTAAACGATCAGATGGTTCAGCGGCTGGAAGCTGCGCGTGAAATGGGCCTGGTGCTGCGCTATGTGGCGCGTTTCGATGCCAACGGCAAGGCGCGCGTCGGCGTAGAAGCCGTACGTCCGGAACACCCTCTGGCGGCGCTGCTGCCGTGCGATAACGTCTTCGCCATTGAAAGCCGCTGGTATCGCGACAACCCGCTGGTGATCCGGGGTCCGGGTGCGGGCCGGGATGTCACCGCCGGGGCCATTCAGTCCGACATCAACCGTCTGGCGCAGCTGCTGTAATACCCCTCACCCTAACCCTCTCCCCAAAGGGGAGAGGGAATAGTCGTCCCCATCCTGAACTATTTTCATCTTCCCTGAGCATTCCTCACCGTCAATGATGATATTTTCAGTTGACGCCAGTCCGCTTTTCCGTCATTTTTACATCTGGACGTCTAAACGTATAGAAGTTCGAAACATAACAAACAACGACACGCGATTGATGAGGTAAGGTATGAGCTTTTTTCACGCCAACCAGCGGGAAGCCCTGAATCAGAGCCTGGCTGAAGTAAACGGCCAGATTAACGTCTCTTTTGAATTTTTCCCGCCGCGCACCAGTGAAATGGAGCAGACCCTGTGGTCCTCTATCGATCGCCTGAGCAGCCTGAAACCTAAATTTGTCTCGGTGACCTACGGCGCCAACTCCGGTGAGCGCGACCGTACGCACAGCATCATTAAAGGCATTAAGGATCGCACCGGGCTGGAAGCCGCACCGCACCTGACCTGCATCGATGCCACCCGTGATGAGCTGCGAACCATCGCCCAGGATTACTGGAACAACGGCATCCGCCACATTGTTGCCCTGCGTGGCGATCTGCCGCCAGGCAGCGGTAAGCCAGATATGTACGCCACCGACCTGGTGACGCTGCTGAAAGAGGTGGGCGACTTTGACATCTCCGTGGCGGCTTATCCGGAAGTGCATCCGGAAGCGAAAAGCGCCCAGGCGGATCTGCTCAACCTGAAGCGCAAAGTAGATGCCGGCGCAAACCGTGCCATCACCCAGTTCTTTTTTGATGTCGAAAGCTACCTGCGTTTTCGCGACCGCTGCGTCTCGGCAGGCATCGACGTCGAAATTATTCCGGGCATTCTGCCGGTCTCTAACTTCAAGCAGGCGAAAAAATTCGCTGACATGACCAACGTGCGTATCCCGCTGTGGATGTCCAAAATGTACGAAGGGCTGGACGATGATGCCGAAACCCGCAAGCTGGTGGGCGCCAATATCGCGATGGACATGGTGAAAATTTTAAGCCGTGAAGGGGTAAAAGATTTCCACTTTTATACTCTCAACCGCGCCGAAATGAGCTACGCGATCTGCCACACGTTGGGGGTTCGCCCGGGTCTGTAATGGTAAAGCCCTCATTTTGTTGAGGGCTTTTATGTTACAGCCGAATATCAAAGGTATTAACTATCAAATCTGTGGATTGTTTCAATTATCTCTTGTCCCCGGTGGTGTATATCCTAACGATAAAACCATAACGGGAGCAGAGCGATGAGCATGTCCGACGAGAACCAGAATGCAGGTAAATGCCCTTTCCATCAGGGCAGTTTTGATAAGAGTGCCGGTGCCGGAACCAACAGCCGGGACTGGTGGCCTAAGCAACTTCGTATCGACCTTCTCAATCAGCATTCCGAACGTTCCAACCCACTAGGTAATGATTTCGATTACCGCAAAGAATTCAGCAAACTCGATTACTCCGCACTGAAAGGCGATCTCAAAGCCCTGTTAACCGATTCACAGCCGTGGTGGCCTGCGGACTGGGGCAGCTATGCCGGTCTGTTCATTCGTATGGCGTGGCATGGAGCAGGCACTTATCGCTCAGTCGACGGTCGCGGCGGCGCGGGCCGCGGCCAGCAGCGCTTCTCACCGCTCAATTCCTGGCCGGACAACGTCAGCCTCGATAAGGCGCGTCGCCTGCTATGGCCGATCAAGCAAAAGTATGGCCAGAAAATCTCCTGGGCCGACCTGTATATTCTTGCCGGTAACGTGGCGCTGGAAAATTCCGGCTTCCGCACCTTTGGCTTTGGTGCCGGGCGCGAGGATGTGTGGGAACCGGATCTGGACGTTAACTGGGGGGATGAAAAAGCCTGGCTGACCCATCGTGACCCGGAAGCGCTGGCGAAAAATCCTTTATCCGCAACCGAGATGGGACTTATCTACGTTAACCCGGAAGGGCCAAATGCCAGCGGCGAACCGCTGTCGGCGGCGGCGGCGATCCGCGCCACCTTTGGCAACATGGGCATGAACGATGAAGAGACCGTGGCGCTGATTGCGGGCGGCCATACGCTGGGTAAAACGCACGGTGCCGGGGAAGCTACCCATGTGGGTGTCGATCCGGAAGCCGGCTTAATCGAGGCGCAGGGCCTGGGCTGGGCCAGCACCCACGGTAGCGGTATTGGTGCCGACGCGATCACCTCCGGGCTGGAAGTCATCTGGTCCCAGACGCCGACCCAGTGGAGCAACTACTTCTTCGAAAACCTGTATAAATACGAGTGGGTGCAAACCCGCAGTCCGGCAGGGGCGATCCAGTTTGAAGCGGCCGATGCACCAGAAATCATGCCCGATCCGTTTGACCCGTCGAAAAAGCGCAAACCGACAATGCTGGTTACCGACCTGACGCTGCGCTTTGACCCGGAGTTCGACAAAATTTCCCGTCGCTTCCTTAACGATCCGCAGGCCTTTAACGAAGCCTTTGCCCGGGCCTGGTTCAAACTGACCCACCGGGATATGGGGCCGATCTCCCGTTACTTCGGACCGGAAGTGCCAAAAGAAGAGCTGATTTGGCAGGATCCGCTGCCGCATCCGTTCTTCCAGCCGTCGGCAGCAGATATTGAAAGCCTGAAGGTGGACATTGCCGCATCCGGACTGTCAGTCAGCGAGTTGGTGTCGGTGGCCTGGGCGTCGGCATCGACGTTCCGCGGTGGCGATAAGCGGGGCGGCGCGAACGGTGCGCGCCTGGCGCTGGCACCGCAGCGCAGCTGGGATGTGAATGCCGTGGCCGCGCGCGTTCTGCCGGTGCTGGAAAACATTTATAAATCGGCGCACAAAGCGTCGCTTGCCGACATCATCGTGCTGGCGGGCGTCGTGGGCGTCGAAAAGGCGGCGAAAGCGGCGGGTGTGAGCATCAGCGTGCCATTTACCCCGGGACGCGTTGACGCGCGTCAGGATCAAACCGACGTTGAGATGTTTGCCTTTATCGAACCAATTGCGGATGGTTTCCGTAACTACCGCGCCGCGATTGATGTGTCGACCACCGAATCGTTGCTGATCGACAAAGCCCAGCAGCTGACCCTGACTGCCCCAGAGATGACGGTGCTGACCGGTGGCTTACGTGTTCTGGGCGCTAACTTTGATGGCGGCAAGAGTGGCGTCTTTACCGATCGCGTGGGCGTACTCAGCACTGACTTCTTCGTCAATTTGCTGGACATGGGGAATCAGTGGAAAGCCACCGATGACTCGGCAGAGCTGTTTGAGGGCCGGGATCGCGTCAGCGGCGAAGTGAAATTCATGGCGAGTCGCGCTGACCTGGTCTTCGGTTCTCACTCTGTTCTGCGCGCCCTGGCAGAAGTGTATGCCAGCAGCGATGCCAGCGAGAAGTTTGTGAAGGACTTTGTGGCGGCGTGGACCAAGGTCATGAACCTCGATCGGTTCGACCTGCAGTAAAAATGAGCATCCCCGCCTCGGCGGGGATTTTTTTGGGTTATGTGCAGGCGGATACGCGCAGCGCGGCATCCGGCGGTTTGGCTATTCCCACTCCTGCAAAAAGCGCTGACCATACCGATCGGCAACCAACAGCGCCGCGTAAACCTGATCCGGTGTCGCACCACCCGGCATATTGTGGATGGTTTCGCCTTCGGCACAGGAGGCTTGTGCGACGATCTGCATTTTGGCCGGAATATCCGTTTTGATATCCAGCTGCGCCAGGGTGATCGGCAGACCCACGCTGTGACACAGCGCGGCCACGGTTTCGATCTCTTCTACCGACGCATTCTCCAGTACCAGCTGAGTCAGGGTGCCGAAGGCCACTTTCTCGCCGTGGTAGTAATGGTGTGCATCCGCAATGGCGGTCAATCCGTTGTGGATCGCATGCGCCGCCGCCAGTCCGCCGCTTTCAAAGCCGACGCCGCTAAGATAGGTGTTGGCTTCAATCACTCGCTCAAGGGCAGGCGTCACGACGTGCTGTTCCGCAGCCAGCATCGCCTTTTCACCCTCTTCGACCAGCGTGTTGTAGCACAGCTCGGCCAGCGCCAGTGCGGCCTGGGTGCATTTCCCGCCCGCCATGGTCGTGGCCCCGCTGCGCGAGCAGGCGCGGGCTTCAAACCACGTCGCCAGCGCATCGCCAATCCCTGCTGCCAGCAGGCGTGCCGGGGCACCGGCGACCACTTTGGTATCGACAATGACCATGTTTGGGTTGCACGGCAGCATCAGATAGCGATCAAATTCGCCGCTGTCGGTATAGATAACGGACAGGGCGCTGCACGGCGCATCGGTTGAGGCGATAGTGGGCGCGATGGCGACCGGCACATCCATAAAATGCGCCAGCGCTTTGGCCGTATCCAGCGTTTTACCGCCGCCGATGCCGAGGATGGCCTGACAGTCGGCATCTTTGGCCAGCTTACGCAGCCGGTCAATCTCGTTTTGCGAACACTCCCCGCCAAAGGGGGCAATTTCAACCTGCAGTTCGGCCTGCTTAAAGCTCTGGCGCAGGGTATCTTCGGCAAAACCGAGCACAAACTTATCGCCGACCACCAGCCAGCGTGCCGCCAGCGGCTGCAGATAATTGCCGAGACGGGTAAGCACATCTGCGCCCTGAATGTATTTACCGGGCGATTGAATAATACGGTCCATAACATGTCTCCCTTAGAGGTTGAGGTTACCAAACGCGTTTTTCCAGTCCTGCTCGAACTTCTCTATGGCTGACTCTACCGCGGGTGTATTGAGCATTTGTTGCGCGATATCTAAAGGAAGCGTGATAGCTTCACATCCGGCGAGCAGGCAGTCCAGCGCCTGACGCGGGGTTTTGAAGCTGGCGGCCAGCACCATGCTCTCCGGCGCGTGCAGCGCCAACAGGCTTTGCAGCTCCTGTACCGTGCGGATCCCGTCTCCGCCCTGGGCATCAACCCGGTTAACGTACGGTGCGACATACTTCGCCCCTGCCAGCGCCGCCAGCAAACCTTGTGTCGCGCTGTACACCGCTGTGCCGAGCGTGGTAATGCCCTCTTTTTTGAGCGCTTTAATGGCGGCAAGGCCTTGTGCGGTCACCGGGATTTTAACCACGATACCGGGGAGGGCGTTGCTTAGACGTTTGGCTTCAGTAACCATGCCCTCTGCATCGCGGCTCAGGGTCTGGGCGAACAGAATGCCGTCCGGGCCGATGGCCTGCTGCAGGCGTGGCAGTACTTCCCAGAGGGATTCGCGGCTGGCGGCAACTATGCTCGGATTGGTGGTCACACCGGCGATGGGAAAGATTTTTGCCAGGCGTTCAACTTCCGCCACGTTGGCGGTATCCAGATACAGTTCCATTATTATTCCTTAAGTCAGCATGTCTGAATTAAGGATACGGCGGGCTTGCCAGACGGAGATAGAGGTCAAATTTGTCAAATACTGGACAAATGTAAGGTCCTCAATAAAGTGCGAAGGGGATCACAGTGCTAGTTTTTAGCCGTTAACTGGCTGTGATACTGGCGGCGATATTCCGACGGAGAGCGTTCCGTGTTTTTCCGAAACAGTCGGCAGAAGTAGTTACTGTCAGCAAATCCGCAGGCGTGGGCCACATCTTTTACTTTCAAATCATAACCTTTCAGCAATGCCCTGGCATGCTCCAGCCGCGTGTGATTGAGGTATTCGTTAAAGCCGACAGCGCCGGTTTTCTGAAAAAGATGCGACAGGTAGTTGGGCGAGATATAAAAACCCTGCGCCACGGATTCCCGCGTCAGAGGTGTAGCGTAGTTATCGTCGATGTAGGAGCGAATGGCTTCGAAAAGTGCCTGACTTCGGGATGCGGTCTGGATCTGGCTGCCAAGTAAATCACAGCAATGGCTGAGCAGGCTGGCAATAACGCATCGCGCGGTCTGTTGCTCCTGAGGCTGCATTTGCAGTTCATTGAGCGTTTGTAGCAGGAAAGAGCCAATCCGCGGTCCGCGGCGTGCCACCTGCTGCTTTGCCAGCGTGTGATACGACGTGCCGTCCCACTGAACGAGGCTGAAGCCTAACTGCTGTTTGGCAAACAGAATGCTGCAGGTGGTGGCGGGCATGTTCATCTGTGGAGCATTCCAGCCGCCGGCGGGCACATAGAGAACATCGCCGGGCATGAGCGTATCGCTGACGGCGGCGTCAGTAAATTCCCCGTCCAGCATAATCTCCAGACGTGGAAAATCGACCCGACAGGCCAGTTCCGGCGCCGGGCTATTGTTGCTGGCGAAGTAAATCTGGCGCAACGGCAGAGTGCCATTAACAAGACGGGAGAGCAGGTGGCTGACGTCGTGATGCATGTTATTCCCTTGCCGGATGCAAACAGGGAAACATTAGCGTCGTTAGTGAAAAAAGGCCACCCTGAATCGGATGGCCCTGGGCGGTGATTATTGATTCCCGGTCTGCTCGCCGTACGGCAGACTATCGTAATCAATCAGCGCATTTTTCTTATATGGATTGCCAATCCAGCGCGTTACCGGGGTGAACTGCGGGCTGGTGACGGCGCGCGTAGGATCGAAGCCGTCATAGCTTAATCCCGCTAAGTCTGACCAGGTGTGGATCAGCTCAGAGCTACTGTACTTACGGTCTACGTCCTGGGTGAAGTCGCGTGGATGCGCGGCCTGCCACTTCTCAGACGTCCAGACCAGGAACGGGATGGTGTACATATGACGCGTAGGGTTGTCTTCATTACGGCCCTGGGTTTTATGCGGCGGCGTGTCGTACACCTCTTCACCGTGATCGGAGAAGTACAGCAGGAAGCCGTTCGGATCCGTCGCTTTATAATCCTTAATCAGGCTGGCCACCACATGGTCGTTATAACGGTTGGCGCTGTCGTAATCGTTATAAGACTCCTGTTCATCCTTGCTCAGGCCGGCCGGGTGGTTATCGGTCTTGCCGTCAAAGACGCCCTGGTTTTCAGGATAGCGGAATTTGTACTTAATGTGGGTCCCGAGCAGATGCACGATGATGAACTTCTTCTCTGCCGGATCGGCCATCACCTCTTTAAACGGCGCCAGTACGTTGGTGTCATATTCGCGAGCACTCTGGGTGCGCTGCTGGTTCATATAGAATTGCTTGTCAGTCTGCTTTGAGAAGACCGTCAGCATGGTGTTACGGGCCGTCATCGTCTGCTGGTTGGTGATCCAGAAGGTCTTATATCCGGCTTGCTTCATCATGTTCATCAGCGACGGTTTCGTCAGATACAGGTCCGGGTTCTTCTCGTTGGCAAAAGTCAGCGCTTGCTGCAGGATCTCAATGGTGTACGGGCGAGAGGTCACCACGTTATTGAAGACCGTCAGCTTCGGGTCGTTTTTATGCAGCGCGTCCAGCTCCGGCGTGGTTTCACGCGGATAACCGTACAGGCTCATACGCCCGCGCTGGGTGGATTCGCCGATCACCAGCACCAGCGTGCGTGGCGCATCACCCGAGCTGTCTTTGAAATTCGCCAGCGGTGGCAGGGCATCGTTCTCATTGAGCAGGTTTTTCAGGGACGTCAGCTGCTGACGATACTGATAATACCCAGAGATAAACTGCCACGGGGCCGCAGGCTCCATGCGGGACGCCAGGCCATTAATCGCCTTTTCGAGCGGTTTCTGGTGGATGACGGTGTTCATCACAATCGGGTGCAGAACCAGGCCGTACAGCAGCGCAAACGACACCAGCCAGCGCCACGGTGAAGGGATATACACCGGGCGCAGGCGTGTCCACAGGAAAATAGCCACCGCCGTATAGACCAGCGCAACGAGGATAATCTTCAGGCTGAAGTACTGGCTAAGATATTCACTGGCTTCGTTCGCATTGGATTCAAACATCACGAACAACACGCTCTGCGAAAACTCCTGCCCGTAAATGACGAAGTAGCTCAACGCCGCCAGCGACGCCGCCCACAGCACCACGCCAATGATCGCCGCAATGATGCGGGTACGGTTCGGGAACAGCAGGACCGGGATAAGCCAGAGCGAGCTGAACAGCAGCGAGTCGCGCAAGCCGTTGGTTCCGCTATAGCCGCTGACGCAAATAGTGACCTGGAGTAAAGAGGAGAAAAACCAAAAAAAGAGGAGCGCCCATCCCAGGGCTTTCCAGCTAAACGCGGGTTTAGTCTGAAGTAGTGAGAATTGCATAGTCGTAGCCTGTCATAAAATATTGTCGCCAAACGTAGCGACAAAACCTTAAGGGATCCTTAAGCGAAACGGGATAAGCCGTTTATTTTGCTTAAAAACAATCCGTTTAAGGGAATTAAATCGAGGCGGGAATATATTGAATTTAAACCATTTATTACAGGAATATTTTAGATGCCCCTCGTACAAACGTATGAGGGGCATCCCGGTAATGATTAGCCGGTGTTACGCATGCCTGCCGCAACGCCCGCAATGGTCACCATCAGCGCTTGTTCAACGCGTGGATCCGGCTCCTGGCCTTCCTCTTCCGCTTTGCGCGAACGGTGCAGCAGCTCAGCCTGCAGGACGTTCAGCGGATCGGTGTAGATGTTACGCAGCTGGATAGACTCGGCAATCCACGGCAGATCGGCCATCAGATGGGAGTCGTTGGCGATATCCAGTACTACCTTGATGTCACCTTCCAGCAGCTCACGCAGCTCGGTACCCAACGCCCACAGCTCTGGTTTCACCAGGCGCTGATCGTAATATTCCGCCAGCCACAGGTCGACTTTCGAGAACACCATCTCCAGCATTCCCAGACGGGTGGAGAAGAACGGCCAGTCGCGACACATGGTTTCCAGTTCGTTCTGCTTCCCGTCGTCCACGACTTTTTGCAGTGCGGCACCGGCACCCAGCCAGGCCGGGAGCATCAGGCGGTTTTGCGTCCAGGCGAAGATCCACGGAATGGCGCGCAGAGACTCTACGCCGCCGGTCGGACGACGTTTTGCCGGACGCGAGCCGAGCGGCAGTTTGCCCAGCTCCTGCTCTGGCGTGGCCGAGCGGAAGTAAGGCACGAAATCTTTGTTTTCGCGTACATAGCCACGGTACAAGTCGCAGGAGATATCCGACAGCTCGTCCATGATGTGGCGCCAGGCGTCTTTTGGCTCCGGCGGCGGCAGCAGGTTTGCTTCCAGAATCGCGCTGGTGTAGAGCGACAGGCTGCTGATGGTCACTTCCGGCAGACCGTACTTGAAGCGGATCATCTCGCCCTGCTCGGTGACGCGCAGGCCGCCTTTCAGGCTACCCGGCGGCTGGGAGAGCAGTGCCGCGTGGGCTGGCGCGCCGCCGCGACCGATAGAGCCGCCGCGACCGTGGAACAGGGTCAGTTCAATACCCGCTTTTTCGCAGGTTTTGATCAGCGCGTCCTGCGCCTGGTACTGCGCCCAGGAGGCAGCCATCACGCCTGCATCTTTCGCGGAGTCAGAATAGCCAATCATGACCATCTGTTTGCCCTGAATAAAGCCGCGATACCAGTCGATGTTCAGCAGCTGGGTCATCACGTCGTTGGCGTTATTCAGGTCGTCGAGAGTTTCGAACAGCGGCGCAACCGGCAGGGCGAAGGTGATCCCTGCTTCTTTCAGCAGCAGATGAACCGCCAGCACGTCGGACGGCGTTTTCGCCATTGAGATCACGTAGGCCGCCACCGATCCTTTCGGCGCATCGACGATCGCTTTGCAGGTGTTGAGCACTTCGCGAGTTTCTTCGCTCGGTTCCCAGCTGCGCGGCAGGAGTGGACGTTTGGAATTCAGTTCGCGGATCAGGAAGGCCTGTTTGTCGGCTTCTGACCAGCTTTCGTAGTCACCAATGCCAAGGTAGCGGGTCAGTTCACCCAGCGCTTCGGTGTGGCGGGTGCTTTCCTGGCGCACGTCGATGCGCACCAGCGGCACGCCGAAACACTTCACGCGGCGCAGGGTATCGAGCAGCTCGCCGTTAGCGATAATGCCCATGCCGCATGCCTGCAGCGACTGGTAACAGGCGTACAGCGGATCCCACAGCTGCTCGTTCTGGCTCAACAGGCCTGCCGGCTTCGGCAGACGCTGGCCTTTCAGACGGGCTTCCAGCCACGCCTGGGTTGCCAGCAGCTGGCCGCGCAGGTTTTTCAGCAGGAAGCGGTACGGTTCGGTAGCACCGGCTTCACCCACCAGCTCAAGCAGTTCTGGAGTGGCGTCAACCATCGACAGCTCAGAAATCAAAATCTGAATGTCTTTCAGGAACAGGTCAGTCGCTTTCCAGCGGCTTAGCAACAGAACGTGGCGCGTGATGTCGGCAGTGACGTTCGGGTTACCGTCGCGGTCGCCGCCCATCCAGGAGGTGAAACGCACCGGCACAAAATCGACCGGCAGGCGATAGCCGAGGTTCTCTTCCAGCTGTTCGTTCAGCTCGCGCAGGTAGTTAGGTACCCCTTCCCACAGGCTGTTTTCCACCACCGCAAAGCCCCATTTGGCTTCATCAACCGGGCTTGGGCGATGCTTGCGGATTTCGTCGGTGTGCCATGACTGGGCAATCAGCTGGCGCAGACGGCGCATAAGCTGGTTACGTTCGTAGTCAGCAATCTCTTTGTTATCGAGCTGCTTCAGACAGTTGTTCACTTCACCCATTTTGTGGATCAGGGTGCGGCGGGTAATTTCGGTCGGGTGGGCGGTAAGCACCAGCTCCAGTGACAGGGACTCCACCGCTTTTTTAATGGTGGCTTCGTTAAGATCGGGCTGGTCTTTCAGTTTTCTGAGCGTCTGGGCAATCACTTCCGGGTTGCTGGCACCTTCACCTTTTGGCGAAATGCTGTGGTACTGCTCGGCGGTATTCGCAAGATTCAGAAACTGGCTAAAGGCACGGGCAACCGGCAGCAGCTCGTCGTTAGAGAGATTCTGCAAGGTGGTGAGCAGCTCCTGACGATTGGCTTCGTTACCGGCACGGGAAGATTTGGACAGCTTACGGATTGTTTCAACGCGATCGAGAATGTTCTCTCCCAACGCATCCTTAATGGTATCTCCCAGCACTTTGCCGAGCATACTGACATTACTACGCAACGCGGAATATTGTTCGTTCATAAAAACCCAATCACCCCATCATTTTTGTTTATGCCCAGTCGGAAATCTTTTGGACATTATTTTGTCATCTCCCTTTATAAAGCCACGTAAAACCCCCGTCGTCAATTGCTGCGAAAACGGTTCAGCAAACGAATAAATGCGGGCAATTTACGAAATTTAATTCACTTCGCGTCAGATAAGAGATGCTTATGGGAATGTGATGGGGATCGCGAGATTTTCCTCCTCTCCGCAGAGAGGAGGAAACACGTTAGTGCCAGCAGAAGTGATGTACAACCTGGGTAATTAACTCGCGCGTCGGCTTAATAAAGCGCGTTTCCAGGTATTCATCCGGCTGGTGGGCCTGATTGATGGAGCCCGGGCCCAGCACCAGCGTCGGGCATAGAGTCTGAATAAACGGCGCTTCGGTGCAGTAGTTCACCACGTCGGTTTTTTCGCCGAGCAGTTTTTCCACCACTTCCACCAGCTGGTGGTCCGGCGGGCACTCGTAACCAGGGATCGGTGGATGCAGATCGGACACCGTCAGGCGGCCCGGCCAGCGTTCGCTGACCGGTGCAAGCGCTTCGGTCAATAAGCCATTCAGGTCGCTCAGCGTCATGCCCGGCAGCGGACGGATGTCCATGTGCAGTTCGCAGCAGGCACAGATGCGGTTCGAGGCATCGCCGCCGTGCAGGCTCCCGAGGTTTAACGTCGGGTAGGGGACGGTGAACGAATCGTGGTGATAACGTTCTTTCAGCGTGTCGCGCAGCTGCATGATGTGGCCGATGGCATCGTGCATCAGCTCAATGGCGTTCACGCCGCGGGCCGGATCGCTGGAGTGGCCGGACTGACCCAGCACGCGTACTGCCGTCGAGATATGACCTTTATGCGCCCGAATCGGCTGCAGCGAGGTCGGCTCGCCAATGATCGCGCAGTCCGGACGAATCGCGGTGTTTTCAGAGAAGTAGCGCGCGCCTGCCATGCTGGTCTCTTCGTCGGCAGTGGCCAGAATATAGAGCGGCTTTTTCAGCGTTGTCACGTCGACGTCACGCAGCGCGTCGAGGATAAAGGCGAAGAAGCCTTTCATGTCGGCGGTGCCCAGCCCGTACAGCTTGTTGTCATGTTCGGTCAGGGTAAACGGATCGCGGGTCCAGCGGCCATCGTCGAAGGGTACGGTATCGGTATGCCCGGCTAACAGCAGGCCGCCTGCACCCTCTCCGGTACTGGCGAGCAGGTTAAATTTATTACGGGTTCCAGGAACAGGTTGAACCTCCACCTTAAAGCCGAGATCGCTGAACCAACCTGCCAGCAGATTGATTAAAGTCTCATTACTCTGATCCAGCGCTTCTTCCGTTGCACTGATCGACGGCGTGGCAATCAGGGCGCGGTAAATCTCGATAAATGGCGGTAAATTCATTTTCATTGTTGACATACCTTAGGTCGTGATAGTATCAATATTCATGCAATAAATGTGAATAAAAATACATTAACGTTGAGCATAAAGGAACCCGATGTTGAATACGCTGATTGTAGGCGCTAGCGGTTATGCGGGCGCAGAGCTTGTAAGCTACGTGAATCGCCATCCACATATGACCATAACCGCTTTGACTGTCTCAGCGCAAAGCAATGATGCAGGAAAGTTAATTTCCGATTTACATCCGCAACTTAAAGGTGTTGTGGATCTGCCATTGCAGCCAATGTCGGATATCAGTGAGTTTACCGACGGCGTGGACGTGGTCTTTTTAGCCACCGCTCACGAGGTCAGCCATGACCTGGCGCCGCAGTTCCTGGCGGCCGGTTGCGTGGTGTTCGATCTCTCCGGTGCGTTCCGCGTGAACGATGCCGCCTTCTACGAAAAATACTATGGCTTCACGCATCAGCACCCGGATCTGCTTGAAAACGCAGTCTATGGTCTGGCGGAGTGGAGCGCAGACCGGCTGAAAGAGGCGAATCTGGTTGCCGTTCCGGGCTGTTACCCAACGGCAGCACAGCTCTCCCTTAAGCCGTTGATCGACGCGGGCCTGCTGGATCTGAATCAGTGGCCCGTGATCAACGCCACCAGCGGCGTGAGCGGGGCAGGGCGCAAGGCGGCGATCTCCAACAGCTTCTGCGAAGTCAGCCTGCAGCCGTATGGCGTGTTCAATCATCGTCATCACCCGGAAATCACCACTCATCTGGGCGCGGAGGTCATTTTTACCCCGCATCTGGGCAGCTTCCCGCGTGGGATCCTCGAAACCATCACCTGCCGCCTGAAGCCAGGCGTGACCAAAGACCAGGTAACTGACGCGTTTACCCAGGCCTATGCCGACAAACCGCTGGTACGCCTGTACGACAAAGGCCTTCCGGCGCTGAAAAACGTGGTCGGTCTGCCGTTCTGTGATATCGGCTTTGCCGTTCAGGGTGAACACCTGATCGTGGTGGCGGCAGAAGATAACTTATTAAAAGGCGCTGCCGCACAGGCCATGCAGTGCGCAAATATTCGTTTTGGCTACGCTGAAACGCAGTCTCTTATTTAAGGTGTGATGATGAACCCATTAATTATCAAACTCGGTGGTGTACTGCTGGACAGCGAAGAAGCGCTGGAGCGTCTGTTTACCGCGCTGGATAGCTATCGCGCATTGCATCAACGCCCGCTGGTGATTGTGCACGGCGGCGGCTGCGTGGTGGATGAGTTAATGAAAGGCCTGAACCTGCCGGTGAAAAAGAAAAATGGCCTGCGCGTCACGCCTGCAGATCAGATCGACATCATCACCGGTGCGCTGGCGGGAACGGCCAACAAAACCCTGCTGGCATGGGCGAAGAAACATAACATCGCCTCCGTGGGACTTTATCTGGGTGACGGCGACAGCGTCAAGGTGACCCAGTTTGACGAAGAGCTTGGCCACGTTGGCCTGGCGCAGCCGGGTTCGCCTGCGCTGATTAACACCCTGCTGGCAGGTGGTTTCCTGCCGGTTGTGAGCTCTATCGGCGTCACCGAAGAAGGGCTGCTGATGAACGTCAACGCTGACCAGGCGGCAACGGCTCTGGCGGCGACGCTGGGCGCGGACCTGATCCTGCTCTCTGATGTGAGTGGTATCCTGGACGGCAAAGGCCAGCGCATCGCGGAGATGACTGCCGAGAAAGCAGAGCAGCTGATCGCCCAGGGCATTATCACCGACGGGATGATCGTGAAAGTGAACGCGGCGCTGGATGCTGCCCGCACGCTTGGCCGCCCGGTGGATATCGCCTCCTGGCGTCACGCCGAGCAGTTGCCGGCGCTGTTTAACGGCACGCCGATTGGCACGCGTATTCTGGCGTAAGATTTTTTCCCTCACCCTAACCCTCTCCCGGAGGGAGAGGGGATAAAAGAGGGCAACACTAACCGAATTTAAGGAAGCATGTTATGGCACTTTGGGGTGGGCGTTTTACACAGGCAGCAGATCAGCGGTTCAAACAGTTCAACGACTCTTTGCGCTTCGACTACCGCCTGGCCGAACAGGATATCGTCGGCTCGGTGGCCTGGTCCAAAGCGCTGGTGACCGTTGGCGTACTGACTGCTGATGAGCAACTGCAGCTGGAAGAGGCGCTCAACAATCTGCTGGAAGAGGTGCGCCTTAACCCGCAGCACATTCTCGAAAGCGATGCTGAAGATATTCACAGCTGGGTCGAAGGCAAGCTGATCGACAAAGTCGGCCAGTTGGGTAAAAAACTGCACACCGGCCGTAGCCGTAACGACCAGGTCGCCACCGATCTGAAGCTATGGTGTAAAGACACCGTGGTGGAACTGCTGGCCGCTAACCGTCAGCTGCAAAGCGCGTTGGTGGAAACCGCGCACAACAACCAGGATGCGGTGATGCCGGGTTATACCCACCTGCAGCGCGCGCAGCCAGTCACCTTTGCTCACTGGTCACTGGCCTACGTTGAGATGCTGGCGCGTGATGAAAGCCGTCTGCAGGATACGTTGAAACGCCTGGACGTCAGTCCGCTCGGCAGCGGCGCGCTGGCCGGTACGGCATATGATATCGACCGCGAACAGCTGGCAGGCTGGCTGGGCTTTGCCTCCGCGACCCGCAACAGCCTCGACAGCGTCTCCGATCGCGACCACGTGCTGGAACTGCTCTCTAACGCCTCTATTGGCATGGTGCATCTGTCGCGCTTCGCCGAAGACCTGATTTTCTTCAACTCTGGTGAAGCCGGTTTTGTTGAGCTGTCCGATCGCGTGACCTCCGGTTCATCACTGATGCCGCAGAAGAAAAACCCGGATGCGCTTGAGCTTATCCGCGGCAAGTGTGGTCGCGTGCAGGGTGCGCTCACCGGCATGATGATGACCCTGAAAGGTCTACCGTTGGCCTACAACAAAGATATGCAGGAAGATAAAGAAGGGTTGTTTGACGCGCTCGACACCTGGCTGGACTGTCTGCATATGGCGGCGCTGGTGCTGGACGGCATTCAGGTAAAACGTCCGCGTTGTCAGGATGCGGCGCAGCAAGGATATGCCAACTCGACTGAACTGGCAGATTACCTGGTCGCCAAAGGCGTGCCGTTCCGTGAAGCGCACCATATTGTGGGTGAGGCGGTAGTTGAGGCAATTCGTCAGGGCAAACCGCTGGAAGATCTCCCGCTTAGCGACCTGCAGAAATTCAGCAGCGTGATTGGCGATGATGTGTATCCGATTCTCTCCCTGCAGTCGTGCCTGGATAAGCGTGCGGCCAAAGGTGGTGTGTCGCCGAAGCAGGTAGCGCAGGCGATTGCGGATGCGAAAAACCGTTTAGTATGACGGTGCAAATGCCGGGTGGTGCTTACGCTGACCCGGCCTACGAATAATGAGCCAGCCTTGCGCTGGCTTTTTTACGCAAAAAAAAGCGGACCACGGGGTCCGCAAAAGTTCACGTTGGCTTTAGTTGTTCGAGTTTTGAGAGAAACTCGTTTAAACGGGCAGGACTTCAAGGGTCAAACAGGTACCGCCTCGTCTATGTGGTGCATTATTCAACAGAACGCTTGATAGGGATAATCGTTCGTTGCTATGCTATCTATCGCCATGAACTATCGTGGCGACGGAGGATGAATAATGAATATTCGTGATCTTGAATACCTGGTAGCGTTAGCCGAACACCGTCATTTTCGGCGGGCGGCGGATTCCTGCCACGTGAGTCAGCCCACGCTGAGCGGTCAGATCCGCAAGCTGGAAGATGAACTTGGCGTGATGTTGCTCGAGCGCACCAGCCGTAAAGTACTGTTCACTCAGGCAGGTCTTCTGCTGGTGGATCAGGCGCGTACCGTGTTACGCGAGGTCAAAGTGCTCAAGGAAATGGCAAGCCAGCAGGGGGAAACCATGTCCGGTCCGCTGCATATTGGCCTGATCCCTACCGTTGGCCCATACTTGTTGCCGCAAATCATTCCCATGCTGCACCAGACCTTCCCGAAACTTGAAATGTACCTGCACGAAGCGCAAACCCATCAGCTGCTGGCCCAGCTCGACAGCGGCAAGCTCGACTGTGCGATCCTCGCGCTGGTTAAAGAGAGTGAAGCCTTTATCGAAGTGCCGCTGTTTGACGAGCCGATGATGCTGGCGATCTATGCCGATCACCCGTGGGCGAACCGCGATCGCGTGCCGATGGCCGATCTGGCGGGTGAAAAGCTGCTGATGCTGGAAGATGGTCACTGTCTGCGCGATCAGGCGATGGGCTTCTGCTTTGAAGCGGGTGCGGATGAAGATACGCACTTCCGCGCAACCAGCCTGGAAACGCTGCGTAACATGGTGGCGGCCGGAAGTGGGATTACATTACTGCCCGCGCTGTCGGTTCCGCCAGAGCGTAAACGCGACGGCGTGGTTTATTTGCCGTGCATCAAACCCGAACCGCGTCGTACGGTTGGGCTGGTCTATCGTCCGGGATCGCCGCTGCGCAGCCGCTATGAGCAGCTGGCAGAGGCCATTCGTAGTTCGATGAATGGCCGTTTCGACAGTACGTTAAAACAGGCGGTTTAAGCCGTTTAGCGCTGCTACCCGATAGGCTTCTGCCATGGTCGGGTAGTTAAAGGTGGTGTTAACGAAGTACTCAATGGTGTTACCGCCACCTTTTTGCTCCATGATGGCCTGGCCGATATGAATGATTTCCGCCGCGCGTTCACCGAAGCAGTGAATGCCGAGGATCTCTTTCGTCTCGCGATGGAACAATATCTTCAGCGTACCGACGCTCATCCCCACGATTTGCGCCCGCGCCAGGTGTTTAAACTGCGCACGACCCACCTCATACGGCACTTTCATCGACGTCAGCTGCTGTTCGGTTTTCCCCACTGAGCTGATTTCCGGAATGGTATAAATACCGGTCGGAATGTCCTCAATCAGATGGGCAGTCGCTTCACCTTTTACCAGCGCATGCGCCGCAATACGCCCTTGATCGTAAGCCGCAGAGGCCAGGCTTGGGTAACCAATTACGTCACCCACGGCATAGATATGCGGCAGGGCGGTCTGGTACATGCTGTTAACCTTTAACTGACCGCGGCTGTCAGTGGCGAGACCGATGTTCTCCAGCGCCAGTGAATCGGTGTTACCGGTTCGACCGTTGGCGTACAGCAGGCAGTCGGCTTTCAGCTTTTTACCGGATTTCAGGTGCATGATGACGCCGTCATCGCAGCCTTCGATCTTCTCATACTCTTCATTGTGGCGAATCACCACGCCGCTGTTCCAGAAGTGGTAAGAGAGCGAATCTGACATCTCCTGATCGAGAAACGCCAGCAGACGATCGCGGGTGTTAATCAAATCAACTTTGACTTCCATTCCACGGAAAATCGACGCGTATTCGCAGCCGATCACCCCTGCACCGTAAATCAGCACATGGCGTGGCTCGTGATGCAGGCTCAGGATCGAGTCGCTGTCATAGACACGCGGATGGGAAAAGTCGACGTCATCGGGATGATACGGACGTGACCCGCAGGCGATAACGAATTTCTCGGCGGTAATCGTCTCGACGGAGCCGTCGTGGCACTCCAGCGCCAGGGTATGTTCATCAACAAAATGGGCGTTGCCCTGCAGAATTTCGCAGTGGTTGCGCTCATAAAATCCCTGACGCATCCGGGTTTGCTGATTAATGACGGTATCGGCATGGTTGAGGATGTCGGCAAAGGAAGAACGCAGAAGTCGGGAGTGATCGCTGTAAAGAGGATTTTGGTTAAATTCAATAATGCGGCTGACGGCGTGGCGGAGGGCTTTGGAAGGGATGGTGCCCCAGTGGGTGCAACCCCCGCCAACATTATGGTAGCGCTCAATGACCGCTACTCTGGCTCCTTGTTTAACCAGTCCCATAGCAGCGCCTTCGCCGCCGGGGCCGGAACCAATAACTATTGCATCGTAATCGTAGGAATGTGGCATGGTCAGGCTTACCTGTTCTTATACATAAAAGCAACAGAATAGTAACATCATCGCCGGGATAACCCAATTATCGTTGTGCTCTTTTCGCGTGGTGGAGCACAAACAACATGTAAACCGTCATTCTCAAAGCCTGGTAAACAGATTAAATTTATTCTCTGGTATAGTGCCAGCGGGCCTTTGGAAGGATTCAACTATCGTGATGGGCGTAAGAGCACAACAAAAAGAGAAAACCCGGCGTTCGCTGGTGGAAGCGGCATTCAGTCAACTGAGTGCTGAGCGAAGTTTTGCCAGTTTGAGTCTGCGTGAAGTCGCACGCGAAGCCGGGATCGCGCCTACCTCCTTCTACCGTCACTTTCGTGATGTAGATGAACTGGGTCTGACCATGGTGGATGAAAGCGGTCTGATGCTGCGCCAGCTGATGCGTCAGGCGCGCCAGCGGATCGCCAAAGGAGGAAGCGTGATCCGCACCTCTGTTTCCACTTTTATGGAGTTTATCGGCAATAATCCGAACGCATTTCGTTTATTGTTGCGTGAGCGTTCGGGAACATCGGCAGCGTTTCGTGCCGCCGTGGCGCGTGAGATTCAGCACTTCATTGCGGAACTTGCTGACTATCTTGAACTCGAAAACCATATGCCGCGCGCCTTCACTGAAGCGCAGGCCGAGGCGATGGTGACAATTGTCTTCAGTGCGGGCGCCGAAGCACTGGATGTAAGCGTTGAACAACGCAAGCAACTCGAAGAGCGACTGGTATTGCAACTGCGGATGATCTCCAAGGGCGCGTATTACTGGTATCGCCGCGAACAGGAAAAACTGGCGCATCAATCCGATGAGTGAAAGGTGAGTAATGAAACAGACAGGACAGGATAAAGGAACATTGTTGCTGGCATTGATCGCTGGCTTATCCATTAACGGAACCTTTGCAGCTGTTTTCAGCTCCATTGTGCCGTTTTCGGTTTTCCCGATGATTGCGCTGGTACTGACGGTGTACTGTCTGCATCAACGCTATTTGAATCGCACTATGCCGGTGGGTTTACCGGCGCTGTCGGCGGCCTTCTTTGTTCTGGGTGTCCTGCTGTACAGCACCGTGGTACGCGCTGAGTACCCGGATATGGGCTCTAACTTCTTCCCGGCGGTGCTGTCTGTCATTCTGGTGTTCTGGATTGGCTTCAAGATGCGTGACCGTAAGCACCAGCTGCCAGAATAAGGTTTTGTTTGCCGGTTAAGCGAAGCGCCATCCGGCAACCGAGTTTTATCGGGCTGTCAGCAGTACGCCGCACTCCATATGGTGCGTGTACGGGAACTGATCGAATAACGCCAGACGTTCAACCTTGTGCGTCTGGCTTAATGTTTCCAGGTTCTTGCATAACGTTTCCGGGTTGCAGGAGATATACAGAATACGCGGGTACGCCTGCACCATTTTCTCGGTTTCGCTGTCCAGCCCGCTGCGCGGAGGATCGACGAAAATCGTCTCACACTGGTAGCCCTTCAGATCAATACCCTGCAGACGGTTAAAATCACGCACACCGTTCATCGCCTGGGTAAACTCTTCCGCCGACATACGGATAATCTGCACATTATCAATATGGTTCGCGGCGATGTTGTATTGCGCGGCTGCAACCGACGGTTTGGCAATTTCGGTTGCCAGCACGCGTTCGAAGTTACGCGCCAGCGCCAGCGAAAAGTTACCGTTACCGCAGTACAACTCCAGCAGATCGCCCGTTGAGCCTTCGGTCGCTTTCAGCGCCCACTCCAGCATCTGCACGTTCATCGCGGCGTTAGGCTGAGTAAAGCTGTTCTCAACCTGGCGATAAATCATCTCTTTACCGCCAACCGGCAGGCGCTCATCGACGAAATCCTGATCCAGCGCGATTTTGGTTTTGGTCGCGCGGCCAATCAGGTGCACGTTGATGTTCTGCGCGCGCAGGGCATCGCGCAGGGCTTCTGCCGCCTGGCGCCACTCATCATTCAGCGCTTTATGGTACAGCAGCGAGACAATGGCCTGATTGCTTTGGGTGGTCAGGTAGTCAATCTGGAACAGCTTATGGCGCAGCAGCGGATTATCGCGCACGCCATCCATCATCAGCGCCATTAACTGGTTAATCAGCTCGCTGGCGGCCGGGAAGGTATCGACGCGGATACGACTTTTGGTCTGCTGATCGAAAATGATGTGATACAGGTCGTCGCCATCGTGCCAGATACGGAACTCAGCGCGCATACGATAGTGGTTGACCGGTGAGCGGAACACCTCAGGCGCAGGCGCAGCAAAAGGCGTCATCATGCTTTGCAGACGGACCACTTTCTCTGCCAGCTGTGCGTCGTACTGTTCTGTCGGGAGGTGTTCGGGGGTCATGATGCTTCCTGATTGATGATGAATTACGCCGGGATTGTAGGGATTGTGCAGGGGATGTCCAGCCTTAATGGTTATCAGCAGTCTGGACATCTATACGTATCTAATTGTAGCATTATGTTTCCGGTCTCTTAGGAGTGAAGAGGGAATCCAGTGAAAATCTGGAGCTGACGCGCAGCGGTAAAGACTGGCGGGATGAGAGTTGTAGACACTGCTTAATATCCACAAAATCATTCAAGTTGCATCAAGGCGGCAAGCGAGTGAACCCCCAGGAGCATAGAAAACTATGTGACTGGGGTGAGCGAGTGCAGCCAACGCAGAGGCAGCTTGAAGGATGAAGTGGGCGGGAAGTCTTCATCCACAACACGCCACCTAGCCCGAAGACCTGCCGGTATCACGTCGCATTTGGTGTCATCATCGCGTGCTATAGATGAGGCCTGCGGCATCCTTCTTATATTGTGGATGCTTTAACAATGATTAAAAAAGTTTCGCTGATGACGGCGCTTTCCGTCACGGCATTTTCGGGCTGGGCGCAGGATGGCACAGACTCGTTGGTGGTGACAGCAAACCGCGTTGAACAACCTGCTAATACCGTTCTGGCACCGAACTCCGTGGTGACCCGGGAAGATATCGAACGCTGGCAGGCAAAAAGCGTCGTTGAGGTGATGTCTCGCCTACCCGGCGTTGATATCGCGCAAAGCGGTGGAATGGGCGCTAACTCCTCTACCTTTATTCGCGGTACCGAATCCCGCCACGTGCTGGTGTTGATTGACGGTATTCCACTGAATAACGCCGGTATCAGCAACTCCCCGGATCTCAGCCAAATCCCTGTTTCGCTTATTCAACGTATCGAATATATCCGTGGCCCACGTTCGGCGCTGTATGGTTCAGATGCGATTGGCGGCGTCATTAACATCATTACCGGTCGCGACAAGCCGGGCGCGGAGATTTCAGCTGGCGTCGGTTCTAAAGGCTATCAGACCTATGACGGCTCCTTCCAGCAGGTGCTCGATAAAACCAAAATCACGATGGGCGGTAACTATACCTACACGCGCGGTTTTGATATCGATGCCCAGGATGCCCCACGTCAGCCTGACCGCGATGGGTTTATGAGTAAGTCGCTGTTTGGTTCCATCGAACAGCAGATCACCGACAACCTGAGCGGCTTCGTGCGTGGTTTGGGTTATGACAACCGCACCGACTATGACGGTTATGAGCATTATGATGCCAACTTTATGGTCGATGGCATGCCAGATACGCGCCAGCTGTATAGCCAGAACTGGGATACCGGCCTGCGCTTTAACCAGGGCATTTATCAGTCACAGTTGGTGGCCGGGTATGGTCGCAGCAAAGACCAGAACTATGATCCTGCGAAAGGTCGCTATGCGTCGTCCGCCACGATGGATGATGTTAAGCAATATACTGCGCAGTGGCTGAACACCATCACGGTGGGTCACGGCAATATCGGGGCGGGTCTGGACTGGCAGAAGCAAAAAACCCAGGCGGGTACCGGCTATCTGGATAACGGTTACGATCAGCGCAATACAGGCGTGTTCCTGTCTGCTCTGCAGCAGTTTGATAGCGTCACGCTGGAAGCCGCAGCGCGTAACGATGATAACTCTAACTTTGGCAACCATAACACCTGGCAGACCAGCGCCGGATGGGAGTTCATTGACGGCTATCGGATCATCGGTTCCTACGGCACAGCCTTTAAAGCACCAACGATGAGTCAGATCCACAGTGCGAGTTATGGCAACCCGGATCTGAAACCGGAAGAGAGCAAGCAGTGGGAAGGCGGTTTTGAGGGGCTGACTGGCCCGGTGAACTGGCGTGTGTCAGGTTATCGTAACGATATCGACAATCTGATCAGCAGCGACCCGCGTACCTTCCGCTACTACAACGTCGATAAAGCGCGCATCAAAGGCATCGAAGCGACGGCACAGTTCGATACCGGTCTGGTAGGGCATCAGATCTCCTATGACTACGTGGATCCGCGTAATGCCAAAACAAACGAAGTGCTTGCCCGTCGTTCGAAGCAGCAGGTGAAATACCAGTTGGATATGCAGGTGTGGGACCTCGACTGGAACCTGGCGTACCGCTACCTGGGTACCCGTTATGACGTGTCGTACGATCCGAATACCTTTACTTCCGAGCGCGTGAAACTGGGCGGCGTAAGTTTGTGGGATCTCGCAGTTTCGTATCCGGTCACCTCACATCTTGTAGTTCGTGGTAAAATAGCCAACCTGTTCGATAAAGATTACGAGACAGTTTATGGCTACCAAACTGCAGGACGGGAATACACCTTGTCTGGCAGCTACACCTTCTGATCCACGTCCCACCGTGCTGGTGTTTGACTCCGGCGTCGGTGGGCTTTCGGTCTATGATGAGATTCGGCATCTCCTGCCGGATCTTCATTACATCTATGCTTTCGATAACGTCGCTTTTCCTTATGGGGAAAAGAGCGAAGCGTTTATTGTCGAGCGCGTCCTCGAGATCGTCACTGCCGTGCAGCAGCGTTATCCCCTCGCACTGGCGGTGATTGCCTGCAATACGGCGAGTACGGTTTCTCTCCCTGCATTACGCGAAAAATTCCCGTTCCCGGTTGTCGGTGTGGTTCCGGCGATTAAACCCGCTGCGCGCCTGACGGCAAACGGCGTGGTGGGATTACTGGCGACACGCGGTACGGTTAAGCGTCCTTATACGCGCGAATTGATTGAGCGCTTTGCCAATGAATGCAAGATTGCCATGTTAGGGTCTGCTGAGCTGGTTGAGATGGCCGAAGCGAAGCTGCACGGTCAAACGGTGTCGCTGGAAGAGTTGCGTCGCATCTTACGCCCGTGGTTGTTAATGAATGAACCACCTGACACGGTCGTACTGGGTTGCACTCACTTTCCTTTGCTACAGGAAGAACTGCTTGCCGTCCTGCCGGAAGGAACCCGTCTGGTGGATTCCGGCGCCGCCATCGCTCGTCGCACAGCATGGTTGCTTGAGCATGAAGCGCCAGATGCAAAATCTGTTGATGCGAATATCGCGTATTGCATGGCGTTAACGCCCGAAACTGAGCAACTTTTACCCGTTTTACTGCGTTATGGCTTCGAAACGCTCGAAAAACTCGCGCTGAAGCACGGTTTTGAGCAAAAAAGAGACGGTTGAAAGTTTTTTTTAAATTTCCTCTTGTCACCGTCAGAGAACTCCCTATAATGCGCCTCCACTGACACGGAACAACGGATTACAAACCGCCGTGACAGCAGGCTTCAGAGATGAACGCCGACAGAGAAAAGCGAAAAATAATTGCTTGACTCTGAATGAGGAAAACGTAATATACGGGACCTCGCAACGGTGAGCTTAACGCCGCGTTGCACTGCTCTTTAACAATTTATCAGACAATCTGTGTGGGCACTCAAAGTGACATGGATTCTTAACGTCGCAAGACGAAAAATGAA